>Ga0307509_10000006_pt1 | contig 421538 bp, 386 predicted proteins | sample 10_EM_MG_FD_202245 | JGI IMG/M metagenome (GOLD analysis project Ga0307509, IMG submission 202245) | Populus trichocarpa ectomycorrhiza microbial communities from riparian zone in the Pacific Northwest, United States - 10_EM | ecosystem: Host-associated > Plants > Roots > Unclassified... | reverse complement strand
AGCCGGAAATGGACCATGCCGATCCGGGATTGGAAAGCTGCGCTGACTCGCTTTACTATCCAGTTTGAAGAACGGGTGACCAACCTCTAACAACAAACCCGTTTACACAAAATTCCGGACACCCTCATTCAACAGCAACGTCGTTGGCCTGTAAACGTTGCTATCGTTCAGGCTGAAAGCGCCGATACGCTGCTCAAGAGAATCCGACAATTTGAGGCCAAACGAGCTACTGACCTTCTTGATATCGTCCCCCTTTATAAGCCTTTCCAGCAGTTCACCTGCTTGATCGCTACCGATGTATAGCGTGGCGCGAATCACCTGGGCGTGGCAGTCACCAACAGTTTCGAACTTATCGTCGCTAGATGCGCTCCACGCTCCAGAGGAAAAGCTGTATGGCAGGAGACGGCCATAAACAAATCGATTCTCCAGCCCATCATCGGTTTGAATCTGCGCAATCCAAATTTGCAAAGCACATGCGCGTCGAGGCGTGACAAACAACCTTTCAAGCCTAGTGTCACCAATCAAGTCTTTCAGTGTGCTCGTCATTTTTGTCTCTCAGAACGTACGTTCGATGCCGTCTTCCCTATAGTGAGGCGCTGTACACGAGATGGTGTCTGTCCGTCCGGCGCGGCTTCGGATTCATTGCTCTACGCGGCGTATCGAATGCCATCCTGCAAGCGCACTGCCCGGAGAGCCAATGAATACGCCACTCTCCGAGCATGTGCCTGCCGCTCGTCAGTGCCGCGTTCAAGTGCCGGCGTTTCGTGCGTTCTTGACCAGCAGGTAAATCGCTACAGGGGACGAGGGATGGTTTTTCGCTCAGCGTTCGGAAAAAATCTGCGCCAGCATCGCCTTGACCGACGAGGGGTCGAAGGGTTTGTCGAAAATCCCTGAAACGCCGGCTTGCTCGACTGCCGCCAGACGGCCGCTATCGTGTTCGCTGGTGACCATCAGGATCGGCACGTCCTGCTGCCAGTTGGATGCGCGGATATGTTCGATGAGGTCGCGGCCGTTCATTTCCGGCATGTGGTAGTCGGTGATGATCAGGTCGACCTGCTGGTTTTCGAGCACCATCAGCGCGTCGGTGCCGCAGTTCGCCTCGTAGCATTCGGGGATGCCGACGCTTTCGAGGATGCGCCGGATGAAATTGCGCGAGGCCTTGCTGTCGTCGACGAGCAGCACTTTCAGGTGCTTGACCTCGATGCCCATCGCCGACAGGCTTTCATCTTCCTCCAGCAGTTCGAGCGTCGCGTAGAGCGCGCGCCGCAACTGCTCGTCGCTGAACGGTTTCGGCAGGATGCCGCAGGCTCCGGCCTGGCGCACCGGTTCGAGCATCTTCGGCCGTGTTTCGGACGAAACCAGGATGAACGGCAGCCATTCGAGTTCGTCGTCCTTGCGCATGGCGAACAGCAATTCGGTGCCGGTCATGCCGGGCAGGTACATCGAGCTGATCACCACCGACGGCGCCTGACGACGCATCGCCGCCAGCGCGGCATCGCAATCGGCGACCACTGTGACGTTCATGACGCCGCAGCGGTGCAAGGCCTGCTCAATCACTTTCGCCTGCATCGGCGATGACTCGACGAGCAGCGCCTGCAGGTTTTGAAGACTTAGCGACATACCCGATTCTCCCCCTTCTCCCGCTCGATGACGGTTTGGCAGGCTTCGCGTTCCGGAAGTCGGAAGCTTCGATGCCATTTTCCTGAAGTATCGGCAAGCATTGCGGCGCGGTCAATCGGATCGCGGGCGGACAAAGTGGGGGCTTGCGTTTTTCGCAGCACTCGTTTCTAATGGCCCTCTGAATTTCTTCTTCGATCTGACCGCCACCATGCTGCTTTCCGACGACCGCGCTCTTGCTGCATCCGCCGCTGCCACAGCGGCTGCGCTCGTCATTTCGGTCGGTGTATCGGTAGTACGCGTCGTAAGCGTAGTACCGGGCGCACCGTCGAGGGTCGGAAGAATATAGGTCGAAGCGTAGCAAACGACAGATTCCAGAAACCCCCGCCGGTGCAAACCGGGCGGGGGTTTTGCTTTTTGGCCCTCCGTCCGGCAAGACCGGAAACTTTAAGGAGAGCCCCATGCCCACCCAAACAACCGAAACCCTCACCGGCGCACAGATCGTCGTGCGTCTGCTCGAAAGGCAGGGCGTGCGAACGCTGGCCGGCATCCCCGGCGGCGCCATCCTGCCGATCTACGACGCGCTGTCGCAGTCGACGCTGATCCATCACGTGCTGGCCCGCCATGAGCAGGGCGCCGGCTTCATCGCGCAGGGCATGGCGCGGGCGACCGGCCAGCCGGCCGTCTGTCTGGCCTCTTCCGGCCCCGGCGCGACCAATCTGCTGACCGCGATCGCCGACGCCAAGCTCGATTCGATCCCGCTGGTGGCGATCACCGGGCAGGTGCCGCGAGCGATGATCGGCACCGACGCCTTTCAGGAAGTCGATACCTACGGTTTGACGATTCCGATCACCAAGCACAATTTTCTGGTCAATTCGGCCGAGGAGCTGCTCGAAATCATCCCGCGCGCCTTTCGCCTAGCCGCTTCCGGCCGTCCCGGCCCGGTCCTGGTCGATATCCCGAAGGATGTGCAGAATCAGGCGATCGAGATCGGCGAATGGCCGCCGGCGGGCGTCGCCGATCCCGTGCCCGAGCCGGACGCCGGCCTGATCGCGCAGGCGGCGGCGATGATCAACGAAGCGCAGCGCCCGATTCTCTATCTGGGCGGCGGCGTCGTCCATTCCGGCGCGTCGGGGCTGGCCGTGGCGCTCGCCGAGAAGGCCGGGCTGCCGACCGTGATGACGCTGATGGCCCTGGGCAGCATGCCGGTCGATCACGCCCTGTCGCTCGGCATGCTCGGCATGCACGGCGCGCGCTGTACGAATTTTGCGCTCGACGAGTGCGACCTGCTGATCGCCGTCGGCGCCCGTTTCGACGACCGCGCGACGGGCAAGGTCGCGGCTTTCTGCCCGCAGGCGAAGATCATCCATATCGACATCGATCCGGCCGAGCTCGGCAAGATCAAAGCCGCGCACGTCGGCATCGCCGGCGACGTGAAGGCCGTGCTCAAGCAGCTCTCGCCGGAAGTCGAGACGCAGCTGCGCAAGCGCTGGCTGTCGCATGTCGCCGGCCTGAAGGCGGCGCATCCGCTGCGCATGCCGGGGATCGACGATCCGCGCACGCACTACGGCCTGATCCGCGCGGTCGCCGATTGCCTCGACGACGAAGCGGCGATCGCCACCGATGTCGGGCAGCACCAGATGTGGGTCGCGCAGGCCTATCCCTTGCGCCGACCGCGTCAGTGGCTGACCTCGGGCGGTCTTGGCACGATGGGCTTCGGCCTGCCGGCGGCGATCGGCGCGGCGCTTGCCGAACCCGAGCGCACGGTGGTCTGCTTCACCGGCGACGGCAGCATTCTGATGAACGTGCAGGAGTTCGTGACGGCGGCCGAGGAGGGCGTCAATGTCAAGGTCGTGCTGATGAACAACGCCTCCCTGGGCCTGGTTTTTCAGCAGCAGACGATGTTCTACGGCGAGCGCATCTTCGCCTCAAAATTCAAGGGGCAGCCGGACTTCATCAAGGTCGCCGAAGGTTTCGGTTTTGCCACCGTCGATCTCGACCGGGAGAACGATCCGCTTGCCGCGCTGTCGGAAGCGCTCTCGTCGCGCGGGCCGGTGCTGATCCACGCCAGCATCGACATGCGCGAGCAGGTTCTACCCATGGTCGCCCCGGGCGCCGCCAACAAAGACATGATCGGAGGCTGAAAATGAATGCGATTTCCCAGGCGGAAAACAAGGCGCTCGCCCGTGCGGTGCTCGAGCTGGACGTCAATAACCACGCCGGCGTCATGTCGCACGTGGTGAGCATGTTCTCGCGCCGCGCCTACAACGTCGAAGGCATTCTCTGCATGCCGGTCGGCAACGGATCGACCAGCCGTATCTGGCTGCAGGTCAATGAAGACGGGCGTCTCGAGCAGATGGTCAAGCAGATCGAGAAGCTCGAGGACGTGCTGGCGGTGCGCCGGCACGGCGCCGGGCACGAGGTGTTCGAGCGCCTGGAGGAGTTTTTCCGGTAAGACGGTTTTTCCGGTGTATGCCAAACAGGAGCGCAGGTCGGTGTGGAGGGGTATGATCGTGGAAAGCGCAATGCATAGGCAGTCGATTGCAGCGCACGAAGGAATTGTCACCAACTTGGGAATTGCCTGAATGGAAAGCGTGACAGCGACCATCCTGATTGTCGACGACGACAAGACCAACCGCCGCGTCTTCGAGGCTTATCTCGATTCGCCGACCTACGAGACCCTGTCCGTCGCTTCCGGCGAGGAGGCTTTGCAGGCGTGCGCGCGGCGGGTGCCCGACCTCGTTCTGCTCGACGTGATGATGCCCGGCATGAGCGGTTTCGAAGTCGCCGAACGGCTGAAATCCGACAAGCGCACGCAGAACGTTCCGATCATCATGGTCACCGCGCTGGGCGACCGTGAATCCCGCCTGACCGCGCTGGGCACGGGCGCTGAGGATTTCCTCACGAAGCCGGTGGATGCCAGCGAGCTGGTGGTCAAGGTGCGCAATCTGCTGCGCCTCAAGAAGCATCAGGACATGCTCGCCGGTCGCGGCGATCTGCTCGAGGCGCGCATCAGGGAAGGCAACGTGCAACTCGAGGTTGCCCGCAGCCGCTTGAGCGAAGCTGAGGACCGGCTGGCGCAGTCCGAAAAGCTCGCCGCCCTGGGCCAGCTCGCCGCCGGTGTGGCGCACGAGATCAACACGCCGGTTGCCTACGTCAACACCAATCTTTGTTCGCTGGAAGGCTATCTCGAGGATCTGTTTCTCGTTCTCGATGCTTACGCGGGTCTGGAAGAGGCTTTGCCTGCCGCGGCGCGGGAAAGAATCGAACTGCAACGGCTGAAGCAGGAGGTCGGCTACGATTATTTGCGCGCCGACGCGCTGGTGCTGGTCGGCGAATCGAAAGAAGGCGTTTCCGCGGTACGCAGGATCGTTGCCGATCTGAAGGATTTCTCCCATTCCGACATGTCGCGGGAGTGGAAGCAGGCAGATTTGCACAAGGGGCTGGATCTGTCGCTCAATGTCGCGCGCAGCGAGATCAAATACAAGGCCGAGGTGGTGAAGGAATACGGCACGATTCCCGAAATCGAATGCCTGCCGTCCAAGCTCAACCAGGTATTCCTGAACCTGCTGGTCAATGCGGCGCATGCGATCCGGGACGGCGTGCCCGGCACGATCACCTTGCGTACCGGCTGCGACGCCGACGAGGTCTGGGTCGAGGTGAGCGACACCGGCTGCGGGATTGCGCCGGAAAACGTGCAGCGCATTTTCGATCCGTTCTTTACCACCAAGCCCGTGGGCGTCGGCACCGGTCTCGGGCTCTCGCTGTCGTACGGGATCGTGCAACAGCACGCCGGCCGTATCGAGGTGAGCAGCGTTGTGGGCCAGGGCAGCACGTTTCGCGTGCTGCTGCCGATACGCCAGCCGCAGGCCGCCTGAGGCATGGCGGCGCGCTGATCCGGCGCCGCAACCCGGATGCTGACCTAGCGCCGCCCGCCGCGCGCGCCGCCCTTGTCCCAGACGTAGCGCACGGTGCGCTGCCAGCGTGCGTCCGGCTGATATTTCGGGGGCGCTGCGGCCTTCAAGGCCCATTGCCGGGAGCGAACGGGCGTCGGCGGGAGTTTCGGCTTGGCGGTCATGGTCGGGTGCTATGGTAAACTTTCCCCTCATTCTAACGCTCCCGAGAAATCCATGTCCGGCAACACGATTGGCACCTTGTTCACCGTTTCCTCGTTCGGCGAATCGCACGGCCCGGCCATCGGCTGCGTGATCGACGGTTGCCCGCCGGGGCTGGAAATTTCCGAGAGCGATATCCAGGCCGAACTGGATCGCCGCAAGCCCGGCACCTCGCGCCACGTGACGCAGCGCCGCGAGCCGGATACGGTCGAGATCCTCTCCGGCGTCTTCGAGGGCAAGACCACCGGTACGCCGATCGGCCTGCTGATCCGCAATCAGGATCAGCGCAGCAAGGATTACGGCAATATCGCCGAGAGTTTCCGCCCGGGGCACGCCGACTACGCCTACACGCAGAAATACGGTTTCCGCGACTATCGCGGCGGCGGCCGTTCGTCGGCCCGCGAGACGGCCGTGCGCGTCGCGGCCGGCGCGGTTGCCCGCAAGTGGTTGAAGGAACGCTACGGCGTAACGATCCAGGGCTGGATGAGCCAGCTCGGTCCGCTCGAAATTCCCTTCGTCGACGCGGCGCAAATCACCGAAAACCCGTTCTTTGCGCCGAATGCCGGGATTGTTCCGCAGCTCGAGGCCTATATGGACGAGCTGCGCAAGTCCGGCGATTCGGTCGGCGCACAGATCAGCGTCGCCGCCGCCGGCGTGCCGCCGGGCTGGGGCGAGCCGGTGTATGACCGTCTCGATGCCGAGATCGCCTACGCGATGATGAGCATCAATGCGGTGAAGGGCGTCGAGATCGGTGCCGGCTTTGCCAGCATCGCCCAGAAGGGCAGCGAACATGGCGACGAAATGACGCCGCAAGGTTTTCTCAGCAACAACGCGGGCGGCGTGCTCGGCGGTATTTCGACCGGCCAGGACATTCTCGTGAACATGGCGATCAAGCCGACCTCGAGCATTCGCCTGCCGCGCCGCTCGGTCAATCTGGCCGGCGAACCGACGATGGTCGAGACGCATGGCCGGCACGACCCTTGCGTCGGCATCCGTGCGACGCCGATCGCCGAAGCCATGCTGGCACTGGTGCTGATCGATCACGCCTTGCGCCACCGGGCGCAGTGCGGCGACGTCGAGTGCACGACGCCACGCCTTCCGGCGCGTGCGCCGGGGGGAATTTAGGCGCGTTTTCTTCTATAGTTGAGACGTGGCCGGCCGCGTTCTGCGGCGGCCCTTTTCAATAAGGACGACGACCATGCATCCACCGCTCCTGTCGCACGACCTCTATCAGGAATTTCCGGATTTTGCCGGCAAGATCGACCTGCTGAAAATGTCGAATCCCCGTTTTGCCCGCCTGCTCGACGATCATGAAGTGGTCGACAAGCAGATTTTTCAGTCCGAGAAGGGCAACGGTTCGCTCGACGGCCAGACGCTCGAGGAATTGAAGCGTCAGCGCCTGCGGCTGAAGGACGAGTTGTGCCAGATGCTCAAGGACGGCTGAATTCCGGCCGATGCATCCGGTAAAATCGCCGGATGCATTCTCTCCCCTACTGGCGTCTCTCCGGCTACTACTTTTTCTACTTCGCCTTCATCGGCGCCTTCTCGCCCTATTTCGGGCTCTACCTGCAGTCGCTGTCGTTTTCCGCCTGGGACATCGGCCTGCTGATGTCGCAGATGCAGCTGATGCGCCTGTTCGGTCCCTATCTCTGGGGTGCGCTGGCCGACCGGCTGGCGCGGCGCGTGCCGATCATCCGGCTGGCCGGGGTGATCAGCCTGATCGGTTTCTCGGCGTTTTTCTTCGTGCGCAGCTTCGAGGCTTTCCTGCTCGCCATGGCGCTGCTTGCCTTTTTCTGGAGCGCCGCCCTGCCGCTCGTCGAGACGGTGACCTTCGACCATCTGCGCCAGGACCCGGCGCGCTACAGCCGCATCCGGCTGTGGGGGTCGATCGGTTTTATCGTCGCGGTGATGGGGACCGGGGCACTGCTCGACCGCTTGCCCTTGCCCAGCCTGCTCTGGGTGATCAGTGCCATTCTTGCCGGCATCCTGCTCTACGCTTTTCTGGTGCCCGAAGGGCCGCTGCATGCGCACGTCGCAGAGCATCCGCCGGTCGGCGAAATACTGCGCCAGCCGCGTGTCAGGGCGCTGTTCGCCTCGTGCTTCGCGATGTCGGCGGCGCATGGTGCGCTCTACGTGTTTTATTCGATTTATCTCGCCGATCACGGTTACAGCAAGTCGCTGGTCGGCGGCTTGTGGTCGCTCGGCGTGCTGGCCGAGATCGGCCTTTTCTTTTACATGTCCCGCCTGATGCGCCGCTTCGGCCTGCGCCGTATCCTGCTGGCGAGCTTCGCTGCGGCCGTGCTGCGTTTCCTGATGATCGGCTGGGGCGTCGAATCGCTGACCGTGATCGTGCTCGCGCAGCTGCTGCACGGGCTGACCTTCGGCGCCTACCACGCGGCATCGATCACCGCGGTCAATGGCTGGTTTCCCGGACGCAGTCAGGCGCGCGGTCAGGCTTTGTATTCGAGCCTGTCGTTCGGCGGCGGCGGCCTGCTCGGCGGTCTGCTCAGCGGCTGGATGTGGGACGGTGTGGGCGCGCCGCTAACCTATACGCTGAGTTCAATCTTTGCCTTGCTTGGCCTGATCCTCGTCGCGCTGTGGGTGCGCGAGGGATGTCTGGCGGATGTCGGGGCGGTGCGGAACTCGCGCGTTGTCGATCAGTCTTCCTCGTGATGAGTCGATTCATGAACAAACGAATTTCCAGGCGTTGCCTGGTCTTGGCGCTGGCGGTCGCTTTTGCGGCGGGCTGTTCGACAGTGCGTACCACTTCCGGCGGTGCCGTCGGGGTCGACCGCGAGCAGACCATGCTGGTTTCGTCGGCCGAGGTGAACCGCTCGGCCGACAAGGCGTATCGGGGAACTTTGCTCGAAGCGCAGAAGAAAAGCCTCTTGAACCGCGATGCGGCCCAGGTCGAGCGCGTGCGCGAGATCGCCAAGCACCTGATTCCGGCTACTGCGGCGTTTCGCAGCGATGCGCCCGGCTGGCGCTGGGAGGTGAATGTGCTGAGTTCGAAGGAACTCAACGCATGGTGCATGCCGGGCGGCAAGATCGCCGTTTTCACCGGCCTGATCGAACAGCTGCACGTCACCGACGACGAGCTGGCCGCCGTGATGGGGCACGAGATTGCGCACGCGTTGCGCGAGCACGGCCGCGAAAAGGCCGGGCAGGCCACCGGCATCGGGCTGGCGGCGGCGATCGGCGGCGCGCTGCTGGGGGCGTACTACGGCGTCGATCCGGGTATCGGGAAGAGCGTCCTTGGCTCGGTCGGCGATCTGGCTTTCATGCGCCCCAATTCGCGGGCCATGGAGCAGGAGGCCGACCGCGTCGGCGTCGAGCTGGCCGCGCGTGCCGGCTACGACCCGCAGGCGGCGATCACGCTGTGGGAGAAGATGGCGCGCGTCTCGGGCGGGCAACCGCCGCAGTGGATGTCCACGCACCCTTCGCACGAGTCGCGCATCGCCGATTTGCGCGGCTACGCGGACCGTGTGCAGCCGCTCTATCTGGCGGCGCGCCGGCACGGTTGATGGGGGTCTGTTTCGCTGCCTGTTTCGATGCTCGATTCATACCCGCGATCGTGTCCAATCCAGCGGCTGACAGCGGTGTCGGCCCTGTGACATAATTGACGGTTCTCATTGGCCGCTTGCGGCCTAACGTTGCCGGATAGCCGAAAATGCCGCAGACCTTATACGACAAGCTTTGGCAGAACCACGTGGTGCATGAAGAAGCCGATGGCACCGCGCTGCTCTATATCGACCGTCACCTGGTGCACGAAGTGACCAGCCCGCAGGCCTTCGAAGGCCTCAAGCTGGCCGGGCGTAAGCCGTGGCGCATCTCTTCGGTGGTGGCCACAGCCGACCACAATACGCCGACCGATCACTGGGATCGCGGCATCGAGGATCCGGTTTCGCGCCTGCAGGTCGAAACGCTCGACGCCAATATCCGCGAAGTCGGCGCACTCGCCTATTTCCCGTTCAAGGATGCGCGGCAGGGGATCGTGCACGTGGTCGGGCCGGAAAACGGCGCGACGCTCCCCGGCATGACCGTCGTCTGCGGCGACTCGCATACCAGTACGCACGGTGCTTTCGGCTGCATGGCGCACGGCATCGGTACCTCCGAGGTCGAGCACGTGCTGGCGACGCAGTGCCTGCTGCAGAAGAAATCGAAGACGATGCAGCTGCGCGTCGAAGGCAAGCTCGGCAAGGGCGTCACCGCCAAGGACATCGCGCTGGCCATCATTGGCCGCATCGGCACCGCCGGCGGCACGGGTTACGCCATCGAGTTCGCCGGCAGTGCGATTCGCGGCCTGTCGATGGAAGGGCGCATGACGCTGTGCAATATGGCGATCGAGGCCGGTGCCCGGCTCGGTTTCATCGCCGTTGACGACGTGACGATCGACTACGTGAAGGGCCGCCAGTTCGCGCCGAAGGCCGAGCAGTGGGACGCGGCGGTTGCTTACTGGCGCACGCTGCATAGCGATGAAGGCGCTGTTTTCGACAGCGTGCTCGATTTGCGCGCCGAGGAAATTCAGCCGCAGGTCACTTGGGGGACTTCGCCCGAGATGGTCGTCGCGATCGACGCCTGCGTTCCCGATCCGGCCAAGGAAAAGGACCCGGTCAAGCGCGAAGGCATGGAGCGCGCGCTGCAGTACATGGGGTTGAATCCGAACACGCCGATCAAGGAGATCAAGGTCGACAAGGTTTTCATCGGCTCGTGCACCAACTCGCGCATCGAGGATTTGCGCGCTGCCGCTTCGGTCGTCAAGGGCCGGCAGGTGGCGGCCGGCATCAAGCTGGCGCTGGTTGTTCCGGGTTCCGGGCTGGTCAAGCTGCAGGCGGAGTACGAAGGGCTGGACAAGATTTTCGTCGCCGCTGGTTTCGAATGGCGCGAGCCGGGGTGCTCGATGTGTCTGGCGATGAACGCCGACCGTCTGGAGCCGGGCGAGCGTTGCGCCTCGACCTCGAACCGCAACTTCGAGGGCCGGCAGGGCGCCGGCGGACGTACGCATCTGCTCAGCCCGGAAATGGCGGCCGCTGCGGCGATCGCCGGGCATTTTGCCGATGTCCGTGAAATTCTCTGAAGCGGGAGGAAGAACAAATGAACAAGTTCACTCGTCTTGACGGGCTGGTCGCACCGCTCGACCGGGCCAACGTCGATACCGACGCGATCATTCCGAAACAGTTTCTGAAGTCGATCAAACGTTCGGGTTTCGGTCCGAATCTGTTCGACGAATGGCGCTACATGGATGTCGGTCAGCCCGGGCAGGACAACTCGCAGCGTCCGCGCAATCCGAATTTCGTGCTCAATCAGGCGCGTTACCAAGGTGCGCAAATCCTGCTGGCGCGCAAGAACTTCGGCTGCGGCAGTTCGCGCGAGCATGCCCCTTGGGCCTTGCTCGATTTCGGTTTTCAGGCGGTGATCGCCGAGAGTTTTGCCGATATCTTTTTCAACAACTGCTTCAAGAACGGCATTCTGCCGATCGTCCTGCCGGCAGCCGAACTCGACGCGCTGTTCGCGCAGGTCGAAGCGACACCGGGCTACAAGCTGACGGTCGACCTCGAGCGGCAGGTCGTGCTGCGCCCTGACGGCAAGGCGCTGCCGTTCGCCGTGGATGCCTTCCGCAAGGAATGCCTGCTCAACGGCTGGGACGATATTGGCCTGACGCTGCGTCATGCCGATCTGATCAAGAGTTTTGAAGAGAAGCGTCGCATCGAGCAGCCCTGGCTGTTCGCATAAGAGGATGACTATGAAGATTTGTGTTCTGCCGGGCGATGGCATCGGTCCGGAAATCATGGCCGAGGCGGTTCGTGTTCTGAAAGCGCTCGACCTCAAATTCGAGATGGAAGAAGCGCACCTCGGCGGCTGTGCCGTCGATGCGGCGGGCGATCCGTACCCGGAAGCGACGCAGCGCCTGGCGCAGGCGGCCGATGCGGTGCTGCTCGGCGCAGTCGGCGGTCCGAAGTGGGATACGCTGGCGCGCGAGTTGCGTCCGGAACGCGGCCTGCTCGGCATTCGCAAGCAGCTCGGCCTGTTCGCCAACCTGCGTCCGGCGATCCTGTACCCGGAACTGGCCAATGCTTCGACGCTCAAGCCGGAAGTGGTTGCCGGCCTCGACATTCTGATCGTGCGCGAACTGACCGGCGACATCTACTTCGGCCAGCCACGCGGCATCGAAATGCGCAATGGCGAGCGTTACGGCTTCAACACCATGCATTACACCGAAAGCGAAATCCGCCGCATCCTGCGCGTCGCTTTCGAAGCCGCGCGCAAACGTAACAAGAAGCTGTGCTCGGTTGATAAGATGAACGTGCTGGAAACGACGCAGCTGTGGCGCGACGTGGCCAACGAGACGGCGCCCGAGTATCCGGACGTCGAGTTGTCGCACATGCTGGTCGATAACGCCGCGATGCAGCTGGTGCGCAACCCGAAGCAGTTCGACGTGATGGTCACCGGCAATATGTTCGGCGACATCCTGTCGGACGAGGCGTCGATGCTCACCGGTTCGATCGGCATGCTGCCGTCGGCTTCGCTAGATGCCAACAACAAGGGCCTGTACGAGCCGAGCCACGGTTCGGCGCCGGACATCGCCGGCCAAGGCGTCGCCAATCCGCTGGCGACGATTTTGTCGGCGGCGATGATGCTGCGCTATACCTTCGCGCAGGAAGAGGCGGCGTTGCGCATCGAAGGCGCGGTGAAGAAGGTGCTGGCACAGGGCTATCGCACCGGCGATATCTTCGAGGCCGGGACGCAGAAGGTGGGTACGAAGGCTATGGGCGACGCGGTTCTGGCGGCGCTGTAAAAACGGATTACTGGATAAAGGTGGAATGATGAAAAAGGTTGGTCTGGTTGGCTGGCGCGGTATGGTGGGTTCGGTCCTCATGCAGCGCATGGTGGAAGAGCGCGATTTCGATCACATCGAGCCGGTGTATTTCTCGACCTCGGCGGCTGGCGGCAAGGCGCCGACGCTGGGCGGCAAGGAAGGCGGCAATCTGCAGGACGCGATGTCGATCGACGCGCTCAAGCAGTGCGACATCGTCATCACCTGCCAGGGTGGCGATTACACCAAGGAAGTCTTCCCCAAGCTGCGCGCCACCGGCTGGAATGGCCACTGGATCGACGCCGCTTCGGCGCTGCGCATGGAAAAGGACGCGGTGATCATCCTCGATCCGGTCAACATGAACGTGATCAAGGATTCTCTGGCCCACGGCGGCAAGAACTGGATCGGTGGCAACTGCACGGTTTCGCTGATGCTGATGGGCCTCGGCGGTCTTTTCCAGAACGACCTGATCGAATGGGTCAGCGCGATGACCTACCAGGCCGCTTCCGGTGCCGGTGCGCAGAACATGCGCGAACTGCTGTCGCAGATGGGCACGCTGCATGACGCCGTAAAGGACGAACTGGCCAATCCGGCGTCGGCGATTCTCGACATCGACCGCAAGGTCGCCGAGACGATGCGCGCATCGACCTTCCCGACCAAGAACTTCCGCAACACGGCGCTCGCCGGCAGCCTGATCCCGTGGATCGATGTGCCGGTCGACGGCGGCCAGTCGAAGGAGGAGTGGAAGGGCGGCGCCGAATGCAACAAGATCCTCGGCCGCCCGGCCTTCCGTTCGCCCGGCAGCATCCCGATCGACGGTCTGTGCGTGCGCATCGGCGCCATGCGCTGCCATTCGCAGGGTTTGACCATCAAGCTGAAGAAGGATGTGCCGCTCGACGAAGTGAGCGACATCCTGGCCAAGGCCAACGACTGGGTGAAGGTTGTCCCGAACGAGCGCGAGATCAGTGAGCGCGAACTGACCCCGGCCGCGGTGACCGGTACGCTGACCGTTCCGGTCGGCCGTCTGCACAAGCTGGCGATGGGGCCGGAGTACCTCGGCGCCTTCACGGTGGGCGACCAGTTGCTGTGGGGCGCCGCCGAGCCGCTGCGTCGCATGCTGCGAATTCTTCTTGATAACTGATTGATTTTGAAAATCAAAAAAGCCGGGATTTATGTCCCGGCTTTTTTGTTTGTTGGGTGGCTTTACATAACAAGCAAGTTTAGCTTGCATGGCTAACTTCATGATGTTATTTTAATAATTCCGATTTCGACGCTCAGGGTGGTGGCGCCGTGGCTAAAAAAACACAGTACACATTGAAGAATCTCAGACTGCGTACCTCCGCCTTGGCGGTTGCATCGTGTCTCGCGCTGTCTGGTCTGCCGCTTGCCGCTCATGCCGCAGGGCTTGGTAAAGTCACCGTTTTTTCCGCGCTCGGACAGCCTTTGCGCGCCGAGGTCGAGCTTTCGGCATCACGCGATGAGCTCTCTGGCATGCGTGCCCAACTCGCGTCGCCGGATGCCTTCAAGCAGGCCGGTCTCGATTATGGAACGACGCTGCTCGGCATCCAGTTTACGATCGACAAGCGGAGCAATGGCCAGTCGATCATCAAGCTGAGCTCCGACAAGCCGATCAACGACCCGTTTGTCGACATGCTGCTGGAACTCAACTGGCCGTCCGGTCGTCTGGTTCGCGAGTACACCTTCCTGCTCGATCCGCCCGAGGTTGCCGCCAAGGCGGCCGCGTTGGCGGCGCCTGCGGTCGCCAGACCGCTTGCCGAAACGCGCGGGCCATCGTCGCTTGGTGACAAGCCGCTTGCCAAGCGCGAAGCCGCCAAGCCGCCGGCTGAAGGCGGCGACAGGCATGAGGTGAAGCGCGGCGACACGCTGCGCAAGATCGCCAGCGAAGTCAAACCGGAAGGCGTTTCGCTCGACCAGATGCTGGTCGGCCTGTTCCGCGCCAACCAGGAGGCCTTCGACGGCGGCAACATGAACCGCCTGAAAGCCGGCAAGATTCTCACCGTGCCGGAACAATCCGCCCTCGAAGCCGTATCCGAAGGCGAAGCGAAGAAAATCGTCGTCGCCCAGTCGTCCGACTGGAACGCCTATCGCCGCAAGCTGGCCGGCGTCGCCGCGCAGGCACAGGCCAAGGAAGAAGCCGGCAAGCAGGAATCGGCCGGCAAGATCACCGCCAAGGTCGAGGACAAAGCGGCTGCCGCCGCCGAGCCGAAAGATCAGGTCAAGGTTTCCCGGACGGAGGCTGCGGCCGGCAAGCCCGGTCCCGCCACCAAGCGTAGCGAGGAAGACCTGATTGCGAAGGAAAAAGCGCTCAAGGACGCCAACGATCGCCTGGCCAGTCTCGAGAAAAACGTCGCCGAGCTGCAGAAGCTCGTCGAGCTGAAGAATCAGAATCTCGCCGAATTGCAAAAGCAGGCCGCGGCCAAGGCAGCGCCGCCAGTCGAAGTGCCGAAGCCGGAGATGAAAAAACCCGAGGCGGAGCCCAAGCCGCAAGCGCTTGCTCCCGCACCGGCGCCGGTTGTCGAGCCAGCCCCCGTCAAGCCGGAGGCGGCCCCGGCAGCAGCGCCGGTAATTGCTGAAAAACCGGCAGAGAAGCCGGTCGAGGCGGGCGAAGCCAAGCCGGCAGAACCCGCCGTTGCCAAGCCGGAAGAGCCGAAGCCCATGCCGGCGCCGGATGATGAGATGCCGAAACCGAAACCGAAACCGAAGCCAAAGCCCGCGGTACCGCCTCCACCGCCGCCCGAAGAGCCCGGTTTCATCGAAGAATTGCTCAGCGATCCGACCATGCTGGCCGGCGGTGCCGGCATCCTTGCCCTGCTCGCCGGTTATTTTGTCTACAAGCGCCGTCGTCAGAACCAGGGTGAAAGGCCGCTGACGACGAGTAACACGCTCTCGCAGCAGAGCGGCGGCTTGACGGCGAATTCCGTTTTTCGCAGCACCGGCGGCCAGAGCGTCGATACGTCGCACACGCCGGCTCAAACCGACTTCAGTCAGGCGGGGCCGGGCAGTATCGATACCGATGAGGTGGATCCGGTTGCCGAGGCCGATGTTTACATGGCCTATGGCCGTGACGCGCAGGCCGAGGAGATCCTGCTCGAGGCGAAGCAGAAAGATTCCAAGCGCTACGCAATTCACCTGAAACTCCTCGAAATTTACGCGAACCGCAAGAGCCTAAAGCAGTTCGAATCGCTGGCGACCGAGCTCTACAGCGAAACGGGCGGCGTTGGTGCCGAATGGGAAAAAGCGGCGGCGATGGGCCTCAAGCTCGACCCGCAGAATCCGCTCTACGGCGGCGCCGGGCAGCCGGCCCTGCAGCCGTTCGATGCGGATGCAACGGTCATCGTTTCGGCGCAGAGTCTGAAAAACACCGTGACCATGCCGGGGCAGTTGGCGCAACTCGCAGTAGCGGCAAGCGCGGCGGAATCCCTGCTTCCACCTCCCGCCGAGCTTTCGTTTGAGCCGGCGGTAGCGCCGGAGATGATGGAAACGCCGGCCGCCGCCCCCGCTGACTTGGCCAGCCTTGATTTCGACCTCGGAATGGGCGACGCCATGGAGTTCTCTCCGGCACCGGAGAAAAAAGAAGCGTTGGAAAATACGCTGACCTTGCCGGAAGCGGCGGTCGAAGCGGGCGTGCTCGATTTCGACATTGGCGGTTCGTCGGCAGCGGAGCCGATGGAGTCGATGGATACGACGGTGGCCGGCCTCGATTTCGATCTGCCGGAGATCGAAGCGCCGGTAACAGCAGCCGCTGCCCCGGTTTCCGAGTCCGAGGTCGCTGCTGATCATCTCGACTTCGATATCGGTTTTGATACGAGCCCGGCACCCGTCGCTGCGGCTGAAACGCTTGCCGAGGCGGAATCCAGCGAGCAATCCGATGAGATTCTCGACATCGGTTCGGTCGACGATAGCGCGCTAGAGTTCGACGTCAAACTGAGCGAATCGACCGTTCTCGGCCAGCCGATGCGGGAGTCGTCGTTCGACATGTCGTCGATCAATCTCGATCTCGCCGGAGCTGCGCCGGCTGCCGAGCCTTCGGCGGAGGTATTCGACGAGCTGGCGACGCAGGTATTTGATACCGCGCAGATGAGCACCGTCGTCAATCCGGATTTTTCGACGAGCCAGTCGGAAACGGTGGTCAACCCGCAATTCGGCTCGGAGTTCGAGCCGGTTTCCGAACTCGACGTTGCGTCGAGCGAAGAAGTGGCGACCAAGCTCGATCTGGCCAAGGCTTACGAGGAGATGGGCGATCTCGAAGGCGCTCGCGAGTTGCTGCAGGAAGTCCTGAAAGAAGGCGACGCGACGCAGCAGGAGAAGGCGCAGGCGATTCTGGCCAAAATCGGCGAATAAGCCCGAACGCAAGTAAAATACCGGCCGTGGCTCCGCAGGGAGCTGCGGCTTTTTTTCGGGCGTTTCAAGCTCGCAACGCATTGGACATTCATGCCGGGATTCATCTTGCATCCGACCGCCCGTATTGCCGTCTGGCTGTTGCTGCTGCTGGCGATTCAAAGTCTTGACGGCTGGTCGTTGGCGGCCGCCTTCGCGGTCCTGCCACTGCTCGGGCGGGCTGCCTTGATGCGCGGGAGAAGGCTGGTCTGGCGCACGCGTTGGTTGATTCTCTCGCTGTTCGTGGTTTTCGCCTGGGGCGTCGCCGGCGAGCCAGTCTTCGCCGCTATGGCGGCACCCACGCAGGAGGGGGTGCATGAGGCGTTGATGCACCTGGGGCGCTTGCTGCTCGTGTTGATGGCGGTGGCTGCTTTTCTCGAAGCGATGCCCTTGCCGTCCTTGCTGAGCGGCACCCATCAATTGCTGGCGCCCTTGCGCCGCATCGGTTTCGATTCGGATCGCGGTGTCGTTCGCCTGATGCTGGTCTTGCACTATGTCGAGACGCTACCGCGTCCGCGCGACTGGCGTATCCTGCTCAATGCGCCGGCGCTGGCGGCCGGCGAATGTGTGGAACTCGTCGAAGTGGATAATCGCCCGCTGCGCCTGAGCGACTACCTCGTCGTGCTGGTCGCCGCTGCGGCCTGCGCGGCCTATTGTTTGCGCTAGGCGTACGGAATGCGCATCGCCCTTGGCGTCGAGTACGACGGTAGTGCTTTCCACGGCTGGCAAAAGCAGCCGGGGGGCGGTACCGTGCAAAACGCGCTGGAAGCTGCGTTGAGCCAGATCGCCGGCGTTCCCATGGATGTCGTCTGTGCCGGCCGAACCGACGCCGGCGTGCATGCGACCGGGCAGGTGGTGCACTTCGATACGACTCTCGAACGTCCGCTAACCGCCTGGTGGCGTGGTGCCAATTCGTTTCTTCCGGCGGCGGTGGCCGTGCGTTGGGCGCACCCGGTCGGTGACGGTTTCCACGCGCGTTTTTCGGCGTACGGGCGCCGCTACCGCTACGTATTGCTCAATCGGCCACAGCGCCCCGGGCTCTGGCATGGGCGCGCCGGCTGGTATCATCACCCGCTCGATGTCGAGGCGATGCAAAAAGCCGCCACGCAGTTGCTCGGCGAGCATGATTTCTCGGCCTTCCGCGCCGCGCAATGCCAGGCCAAGTCGCCGATCAAGACCATGCGGCAGGCGGACGTGCGGCGCATCGGCGATCTGATCGTTTTCGACTTCGAGGCGAGCGCTTTTTTGCACCACATGGTGCGCAATCTGGTCGGCAGCCTCGTGTACATCGGCCAGGGGAAGCACCCGCCGGGCTGGATGGCCGAACTGTTGAACACCGCCGATCGCCGTCTGGCCGCGCCGACTTTTGCCGCCGGCGGCCTATATCTCGTCGGGGTCCAGTACGAAGCGCATTGGGCCTTGCCGGGCGGAGAAGAAAACTTTTTGCCCGGTTCGTCCGGTCTCTAGAGAACTGGAGTTTTTCATGGTTCCGCGCATCAAGATTTGTGGCCTGACCCGGCTGGAGGACTTGCAGGTAGCGATCGAAGCCGGCGCCGATGCGATCGGCCTGGTTTTCTATCCGCCCAGCCCGCGCCATGTCGATCTGCAGATGGCCGCCGTGCTGGCCCGTGCCGTTCCGCCCTTCGTCAGCGTCGTCGGCCTGTTCGTCAACGCCGATCCGGCGCTCGTCCGCGACACCCTGGCTGCCGTGCCGCTGCACCTGCTGCAGTTCCATGGCGACGAGGACGAAAGCTATTGCCGGCAATTCGATCGGCCCTACATGAAGGCGGCCCGCGTGAAGCCGGGAATGGATTTGGTACAATACGCGGCAGCCTTTCCTTCGGCCCAGGCGATTTTGCTCGACGCGTTTGTCGAAGGCTACGGCGGTGGCGGCAAAGTCTTCGACTGGTCGCTGGTGCCGCCTGCCCTGGGTAAGCCGATGGTGCTTTCCGGCGGGCTGGACGCCGGTAACGTCGGCGATGCCGTGCGTCGCGTACGACCGGCAGCGGTCGATGTGTCGTCGGGCGTCGAGGCGGCCAAGGGAATCAAGGATGCAGAAAAGATTCGCGCTTTCGTGGCTGCCGTGCGGGCAGCCGGATTGACGCCGATCGATTGAAGCGGAACATAGAGCGGGGCAGGATAGACATGCGCAAGAATCCCGGTGGTCGCACCCGCAGTTGCTGGCGACGCCATCTGGCCAACCATACCTGAGGCGGACGGCGCTTTTCGCGCTCGTCCGTTCGTCTTTCGTTGCCTATGCCTCAAGGAGAAATTCATGGTTGCCCCGCATTATGATTTGCCCGACGCTCGCGGCCACTTTGGCCCGTACGGCGGTGTTTTCGTTTCCGAGACGCTGATCGCCGCGCTCGAAGAACTCAAGGAAGCCTACGCCGTCGCGCAGCGCGACCCGCAGTTCATCGCCGAATTCGAATACGACCTCAAGCATTACGTCGGCCGCCCCAGCCCGGTCTATCACGCCAAGCGCTGGTCCGACATTCTCGGCGGCGCGCAGATTTACCTGAAGCGCGAAGACCTCAACCACACCGGCGCGCACAAGGTGAATAACTGCATCGGCCAGGCCATGCTCGCCCGCCGCATGGGCAAGCCGCGCGTCATCGCCGAAACCGGCGCCGGCCAGCACGGCGTCGCGACGGCCACCGTGGCCGCGCGCTACGGCATGGAATGCGTCGTCTACATGGGCTCCGAGGACGTCAAGCGGCAGGCCGCCAACGTCTATCGCATGAAGCTGCTCGGCGCCACCGTGGTGCCCGTCGAAAGCGGCTCGAAAACGCTCAAGGATGCGCTCAACGAAGCGATGCGCGACTGGGTGACCAACGTCTCGAATACCTTCTACATCATCGGCACCGTCGCCGGCCCCCACCCTTATCCGATGATGGTGCGCGACTTCCAGACCGTGATCGGCAAGGAAGCGATCGGCCAGATGCAGGAACAGTGCGGGCGTCAGCCCGATGCGGTGATCGCCGCCGTCGGCGGTGGCTCGAACGCGATGGGCATTTTCCATCCCTACATTCCGGTCGAAGGCGTCCGCCTGATCGGCGTCGAAGCGACCGGCGAGGGCATCGAAACCGGCCGTCACGCCGCTTCGCTGACCGCCGGCCGTCCCGGCGTGCTGCACGGCAACCGCACCTATCTGCTGCAGGATGAAAACGGCCAGATCATCGAGACGCATTCGATCTCGGCCGGCCTCGATTACCCCGGCGTCGGCCCCGAGCACGCCTGGCTGAAGGACTCCGGCCGCGCCGAGTACGTCGGCATCAGCGACGCCGAGGCGCTAGCCGCTTTCCATAGCCTCTGTCGGCTAGAAGGCATCATCCCGGCGCTCGAATCGAGCCACGCCCTGGCCTATGCCGCCAAGCTCGCGCCGACCCTGCCGAAGGACAAGATCCTGCTGGTCAACCTCTCCGGTCGCGGCGACAAGGATATGCACACCGTCGCCGAAAAATCCGGTATCCAATTCTGATCATGTCGAAAATACAAGCCACCTTCGAGCGCCTGCAGGCGCAAGGCCGCAAGGCGCTGATTCCGTTCATCACCGCCGGCGATCCCGATCCCGCGCTGACCGTGCCGCTGATGCATGCGCTGGTCGAGGCCGGTGCCGACATCATCGAGCTCGGCGTTCCGTTTTCCGATCCGATGGCCGACGGGCCGACCATCCAGCGCGCTTCGGAGCGCGCCTTGCTCAAAGGCGTCAGCCTGCGCAAGGTGCTCGGCATGGTCGCCAACTTCCGCGCCGACAACAACGAAACGCCGGTGGTTCTCATGGGTTATGCCAATCCGATCGAAGCGATGGGCGTCGATGCCTTCGCCGCGGCGGCCTATGACGCCGGCGTCGATGGCGTGCTGGTGGTCGATTACCCGCCCGAAGAGAGCGTCGACTTTGCCCACGCCCTGCGCGCCAATTCGTTGGAGCCGATTTTCCTGCTCGCGCCGACCTCGACCGATGCGCGCATTTCGCAGGTTGGCGCACTGGCCAGCGGTTACGTCTATTACGTTTCGATCAAGGGCGTCACCGGTTCGGCGGCCCTCGACGTCGCTGCGGTGGCGGCGCGCATCCCGGAGATTCGTGCCCGTACCGGCGTGCCGGTCGGCGTCGGCTTTGGCATCCGCGATGCGGCAACCGCCGGCGCCGTTGCCGCGGTGGCCGATGCCGTCGTGGTCGGTAGCCGGATCATTGAAGAAATTGAAAAATCCACCCCCGAGAACGCCTGTGCAAACGTCTTTGCGCTGGTCGCCGACATCCGTAGCGGCATCGACAAAGCTACCGTAGCAGCAGGCGCTGCCTAAGGAATTCCATGAGCTGGTTGAACAAACTCCTGCCGCCGAAAATCAAGCGCAACGAACCCGGGGTGACGCGCAAGTCGTCCTTGCCTGAAGGCTTGTGGAGCAAGTGCCCGTCGTGCGAAGCGGTGCTCTACGCTACCGATCTCGGGAACAATCTCAACGTCTGCCCGAAGTGCGGCCATCACAACCGTCTCGATTCGCGCGCGCGCATCGATCTGCTGCTCGATACCGAAGGCCGTTTCGAAATCGGTGCCGAGGTGCTGCCGGTCGATTCGCTCAAGTTCAAGGACAGCCGGCGCTATCCCGAGCGCCTGCAGGATGCGACCGAAACGACTGGTGAGACCGATTCGCTGGTCGTCATGCAGGGCGCGATCAAGACGCTACCGGTGGTCGTCGCGGCTTTCGAATTCGGCTTCATGGGCGGTTCGATGGGCTCGGTGCTCGGTGAGCGCTTCGTGCGCGGCGTGCAGTTGGCGGTCGAGCAGGGCATGCCGTTTATCTGTGTGACGGCCTCCGGTGGAGCTCGCATGCAGGAAGGCCTGTTCTCGCTGATGCAGATGGCGAAGACGACGGCGGCGCTGACCAAACTCTCGGAAGCCAAGCTGCCGTTCATCTCTATTCTTACCGACCCGACCATGGGCGGCGTCTCCGCGTCCTTTGCCTTCATCGGCGACATCGTGATCGCCGAACCCGGCGCCCTGATCGGCTTTGCCGGTCCGCGCGTGATCGAGCAGACGGTGCGGGAAACCCTTCCGGAAGGCTTCCAGCGTTCCGAATTCCTGCTCGAAAAAGGCGCTCTCGACATGATCGTCGACCGCCGCGAAATGAAAGACAAACTCGCGCAGTTGCTGGCAGTGCTGCAAAAACTGCCGGTAGCGGCCTGACCGTGCCGGACGAAGAGCAAGCGACGACGCTGAGCGGCTGGCTGGCGCATCTCGAAAGCTTGCACCCGAAAGGGCAGGCCGGTATCGAGCTCGGCCTGGAGCGGGTCGCCCGCGTCAAGCAAGCCCTGGGGCAGAAACCGCAATGTCCGCTGATCATCGTGGGCGGCACCAATGGCAAAGGCTCGACCTGCGCCTATCTGGAAGCGATCTACACCTATGCCGGCTATCGGGTCGGCTGCTACACCTCGCCGCACCTGCTCGAATACAACGAGCGGGTGCGCATCGACGGCGTGCCGGTCGATGATGCGACGCTGTGCGCAGCATTCGCCAAGGTCGAAACCGCCAGGCAAGTCGCGGGAGATCGAGGGCATCCACTGGCGCTGACCTATTTCGAATTCGGTACCCTGGCCGCGTGGGAAGTTTTTGCCGCGCACCCGGTCGATGTGCTGATTCTCGAAGTGGGCCTCGGCGGGCGGCTCGACGCGGTCAATGCTTACGACGCGGATGTCGCCATCGTTACCGGCATCGCACTCGATCACACGGATTGGCTGGGGAATACACGCGAGGCCATCGCTTTTGAAAAGGCTGGTATCTACCGCGCCGGAAAACCGGCGATTTGCGCCGATCCGGCGCCGCCGCAATCGCTGATCGATCATGCACAAGCGATCGGCGCCGATCTGCAGTTGCTCGGGCGTGATTTCGGCTATTTCGGCGATAAGACGCAATGGACTTTCTGGGGGCGCGACCAGTTGCGTCGCGGCGGGCTGGCCAATCCTGCCTTGCGCGGCGCGTATCAACTGCGTAACGCGTCGGCAGTGCTGGCCGCGATCGAGCTGCTCAAGGACCGACTGCCGGTCTCGATGCAGGCCGTCCGGCGGGGCTTGATTGAACTGGACGTGCCGGGGCGTTTTCAGGTGCTGCCGGGGCGTCCGGCGATTGTCCTCGACGTCGCCCACAATCCGCAGGCGGTCGCCGGCCTGGCCGACAACCTCGGCGACATGGGTTTTTCCGAGAAGACGATTGCCGTCATCGGCATGCTCGGCGACAAGGATATCGCCGGCGCACTCGCGCCCCTGGCGGGCAAGGTCGATGTCTGGCTGCTGGCCGGTCTCGATGTCGCGCGCGGCGCGTCGGCTGAAACGTTGGCCAAAGTCGTCGCCGACGGCAAGCTGGGCGGGCGCGTCGAATGCTTCGCTTCGCCCGGGCTTGCCTTCGAGTGGGCCGCCAAGCTGGCAGGGGAAAATGATAGAATTCTCGTCTTTGGATCGTTCTACACGGTCGCTGCCGTGATGCGCGTCGTGAAAAACCGCCGCTGATCCTCTCCAGACTCTATTGCTTCGACAAGACCCGATGGCTGAATCCTCTGACGCGCAACTGCAACTGAAAAAACGGGCCCGTCGCCGTTTGGTCGGCGCGATCGCCTTCGCCGGTCTGGCTGCCGTTATCCTGCCGATGGTCATGGACGAAGAGCCCAAGCAGCAGGTTCAGGACGTCCAGATTCGCATTCCCGGGCAGGAGCAAACGCCGTTCACTCCTAAGGCTTCGGCCGCAAAACCCGCTGTTGTTCCGACCCCGCCTGCCGAGAAACCTGTAGCACCCGCAAACGTCGAAGCGGTGCCGAGCGCGCCGGCGGCGAAGTTGGCCGAAGTGCCGCCCGTGCCGGTTAAACCGGTCGCCAAGCCCGTCGAGAAAACACCGGAAAAGACCGCCGACAAGAAAAACGAGAAGCCGGCGGAAAAATCAGTGGAAAAGCCGGTTGAAAAGCCGCCGGCCAAGAGCGCCAAGGCCTCCGCTGACGACACGCAGCGCGCGGCGGCGATTCTCGGCGGCAAGGCTGCGGAAGCCGCGCCGCCGACCAAGGGCGGCGGACAGTATGTAATTCTCATCGGCGCTTTTGCCAATACCGCCAACGTCAAGCAGTTGCAGGGCAAGATCGGAGAACTCGGCGTCAAGACCTTCACCGAGCCGCTCGATTCGCCGCAAGGCAGGAAGACGCGCGTGCGCGCTGGCCCGTTCCCGAACCGGGAGACTGCCGACAAGGCGCTTGAACGGATGAAGCGGATCGGTGTCAGTGGAGTTGTTGCCGCCAAATAATGACGGGATTCGATTACGTCGTCGTCGGTATCGTCCTCGCGTCGCTGGTGCTCGGTTTGTGGCGTGGCGTGATCGGCGAGATCATCGCGCTGGTGGCTTGGGTGCTGGCCTTTTTTGCCGCCAAATTATGGGGCGCGGAGATCGCGCAGGTCGCGTTCACCGGTATTGCCGATCCGGCCGTGCGTATCGTGGCGGGTTGGGTGGCGGTCTTCGTCGCCGTGCTGATGCTGATGGCGCTGTTGCGCCTCGCGGTGCGCGGTTTGCTCAAGGCGCTCGGGCTGACGCTGACCGACCGCCTGCTCGGCGTGATCTTCGGTCTGGCGCGCGGTGGCGTGATTGTCCTTGTGCTGGTTGCGGTCGGCGGCATGACGTCGGCGCCCAGAGAAAAGTGGTGGAGCGATGCGCAGTTCTCGGCACCGCTCGAAACAGCGGTGCTGGCCAGCAAGCCCTGGCTGCCGCCGGAAGTGGCTAAACGGATTCGATTCAGGTAGGGAAATACTATGTGCGGGATTCTTGGGGTCGTCGCGACCACACCGGTTAATCAGTTGCTCTATGACGGTCTGATGGTGCTCCAGCATCGCGGTCAGGACGCCGCCGGGATTGCAACGGCAGCAGGCGATACCTTCCACATGCACAAGGGGCCGGGGCTGGTGCGCGACGTTTTTCGTACGCGCAATATGCGCGATTTGCCGGGCAACATCGGCATTGCGCACTGCCGTTATCCGACCGCCGGCTCTTCCGCCAATTCGGCCGAGTCGCAGCCTTTCTATGTGAACTCGCCGTTCGGCATCGTGCTTGCCCACAACGGCAATCTGACCAATACCGAGCAGTTGAAGGAAGAGATGTTCCGCCAGGATCTGCGGCACATCAACACCAACTCCGATTCCGAAGTGCTGCTCAACGTCCTGGCGCACGAGATGCAGGCGACGGCCAAGGGTTTTCGCCTCGATCTCGATACCATCTTCGCCGCCGTCGCCGGCGTGCATCGCCGTTGCCAGGGCGCTTACGCCGTGGTGGTGCTGATCGCCGGTTACGGCCTGCTCGCTTTCCGCGATCCCTACGGCATCCGTCCGCTGGTCATCGGCAGCAACGAGACGCCGGAGGGCACCGAATATCTGCTCGCTTCCGAATCGGTGGCGCTCGATACGCTCGGTTTCCAGGTTTTGCGCGACGTCGAGCCGGGCGAGGCGATCTTCATCGATCTGCAGCACCGGATGCATTCCCGCCAGTGCGCGCAGAATCCGGTGCTTGCGCCGTGCATCTTCGAATACGTATACCTGGCGCGCCCGGATTCGGTGATCGACGGCGTTTCGGTCTACGAAACCCGCCTGCGCATGGGCGAGCATCTGGCCGACAAGGTGATCCAGAAGATTCCGGTCGAGGAAATCGATGTCGTCATCCCGATTCCCGATTCGAGCCGCCCGTCGGCGATGCAGCTGGCGCAGCGCCTCGGCATCCCGTATCGCGAAGGTTTCGTGAAGAACCGCTACATCGGCCGTACCTTCATCATGCCGGGGCAGTCGACGCGCCGGAAATCGGTGCGCCAGAAACTCAACACCGTGGCGCAGGAGTTCAAGGACAAGCGCGTGCTGCTCGTCGACGATTCGATCGTGCGCGGTACGACCAGCCGCGAAATCGTCGAAATGGCGCGGGCTGCCGGTGCGCTCAAGGTCTATTTTGCTTCGGCGGCGCCACCGGTGCGTTTTCCCAACGTGTACGGCATCGACATGCCGACGCGCAGCGAGCTGATTGCGACGGGGCGCAGCGACGAAGAGATCGCCAGCGAGATCGGTGCGGATGCGCTGGTCTATCAGGATCTCGATTCCCTGAAAGCCTCGATTCGCGATCTCAAACCGTCGCTCTCCTGCTTCGACACCTCGTGTTTCGACGGCACCTACGTGACCGGCGATGTGACGCCGGCGTATCTGGATGCCATCGAGCAGGCGCGCGAAGGCAAGATCGCCGCCGCCGGCGAGGAAGGCGGAACGTCGCAGCAGATGCATTTGAACCTCATGTCGGTTGATTGATCCATGGATCGCACTTATCGTCTTGAAACCCTGGCCGTTCGCGAAGGCCAGGAGCGCAGCCAGTTCAACGAACACGGCGAAGCGCTCTACCTGACTTCGAGCTTCGTCTTCGACAGCGCCGCGCAGGCGGCCGCCCGCTTTTCCGGCGAGGAAGAGGGCAATGTTTACTCGCGTTTCACCAATCCGACGGTTACCGTGTTTCAGGATCGGCTGGCCGCGCTCGAGGGGGCCGGGGCCTGCGTCGCGACCTCATCCGGGATGTCGGCGATCCTTTCGCTGGTGATGGGCCTGTGCAGTGCCGGCGACCACATCGTCGCCTCGACCGGCATGTTCGGTGCGACACAGCAGTTGCTCGGCAACATCATGACGCGCTTCGGCATACGCACCACCTTTGTCGCGCAGACCGACGTGGCGGCGTGGGCGGCGGCCATCGAGCCGGCGACCAAGCTGTTCTTTCTCGAGACACCGTCCAATCCGCTGACCGAAATCGCCGATATTGCTGCGCTGGTCGAGATTGCGCATGCGCGCGGCGTCCTCGTCGCCGTCGATAACTGCTTCTGCACGCCGATTCTGCAGCGCCCTCTCGATCTTGGCGCCGACCTCGTCGTGCATTCCGCGACCAAGTATCTGGACGGTCAGGGACGCGTGCTCGGCGGCGCCGTCGCCGGCCCGAAGAAGCTGACCGATGAAGTGCTGAAGTTCCTGCGTACGGCCGGCCCGACGCTGTCGGCGTTCAATGCCTGGGTGCTGCTCAAGGGGCTGGAGACGCTGAAGATCCGCATGGAAGCGCAGTCGAACAGCGCGCTGGAACTGGCGCGCTGGCTGGAGGCGCATCCGAAGGTGGCGCGCGTCTATTACCCCGGGCTGGCATCGCATCCGCAATTCGCGCTGGCGCAGCGCCAGCAGGCGAGTGGCGGCGCGATCGTCTCTTTCGAGGTCAAGGGCGCACGCAGCGAAGCCTGGAAGGTGGTGGATAGCTGCCGTCTGCTGTCGATTACCGCCAACCTCGGTGATACGAAGACCACGCTGACGCATCCCGCTTCGACGACGCACGGCCGCATCACGCCCGAGCAGCGCGCCGCAGCCGGAATCACCGAAGCGCTGCTGCGGGTTGCCGTCGGACTCGAAGCCGTCGCCGATTTGCAGGACGACCTCGAGCGCGGCCTGTCGGCGATTTAGCCGCTTACTACCGTCAGAAGACGGTCGGCATCAACTCCCGCCGGCGTGAAGGCGACGCTTCGGGCGTGAGAGGTCTTCGCGCTCGTCGGCGATTCGCCCGAGCGCGTCCTTGATGCCTTGCGGCAGCATCAGGTAGGTCATCAAGCTCGAGCCGACGCAGAGCAGCCAGAACAGCAGGAAGCCGATCGAGTAGGTCGCGGTTGCCGACATGTCCACCGGCTGTCCGAGCAGGTACAACTGGCGCGGATCGATCAGGGTAAAGAAGGCGGTTTCCGCAATGCCGGCCGCGATGAAGGCTGGCCATAAGACCCAGATCACTTGTTTCATGTTATCTCCGTCTGGTTTTCAGTTGGGGACTTCATCATTACTGAAAACCCGCAGCAATTAAAGGGCTAATTCCGGCTTGTCTTAAATATGATCAGGGCATGATTTTGCCGTGTTACAATGCGCCCTCCTCGTGACGCCACTCATCAGTCTTGGCGTCCGTCCGATGTGGCCTGGCATTCTCGCCTCGCCCGACTCACATATCCCTGAGTGTTTGCCCAGACTGGTTCGTGCATTCGTGGCAGCCCCCGTGGCTCCGCCCGCACGCATGGCAAACGCCTGGAGTTCTCCCGCATGAAATTTACCGAACTGGGTCTCGCACCCGAGATCCTTCGTTCCATTGCCGATCAAGGCTACGAAACGCCCACGCCGATTCAGGCTCAGGCCATTCCGGTCGTCCTCGCTGGCCGCGACCTGATGGCCTGCGCGCAAACCGGCACCGGCAAAACCGCCGGTTTCACCCTGCCGATCCTGAACCGTCTGGCGGCGAGCCGCGCCGCCGGTAGCGCCGGTCCGCGCAAGATTCGCGCACTGATCCTGACGCCGACGCGCGAACTCGCGGCACAGGTCGAAGAGAGCGTGCGCACCTACGGCGCGCATCTGCCGCTCAAATCGCTGGTCATGTTCGGCGGCGTCGGCATGAATCCGCAGATCTCGGCGCTCAGGAGCGGTATCGACATCCTGGTCGCCACGCCGGGCCGTCTGTTGGATCACGCGCAACAGCGCAACGTCGACCTGTCGACGGTCGAAGTGCTTGTCCTCGACGAAGCCGATCGCATGCTCGACATGGGTTTCATCCACGACATCAAACGCGTCATCGCGCTGCTGCCGAAAAAGCGCCAGAGCCTGCTCTTCTCGGCGACCTTTTCCGACGAGATCAAGACGCTGGCCAGCACCTTCCTGGTCAAGCCCGAATATGTCGAGTCGGAGCGCCGCAATACCGCCTCGCAGCTTGTCACGCAGCGCGTCTACAAGGTCGACCGCGAGCGCAAGCGCGATCTGCTGATCGAACTGATTCGTGAAAAGAGCTGGTATCAGGTGCTGGTGTTCACGCGCACCAAATGGGGCGCCAACGGGCTCGCCGAAAAACTGCTGAAAGCCGGCATCGAAGCCGACGCGATTCACGGCAACAAGAGCCAGAACGCGCGCACCCGGGCGCTCGCGAACTTCAAGAGCGGCAAGCTGCACGTGCTGGTCGCCACCGACATCGCGGCGCGCGGCATCGATATCAACGAACTGCCGCACGTCGTCAATTTCGAGCTGCCGAACGTCGCCGAGGATTACGTGCACCGCATCGGCCGCACCGGCCGCGCCGGCACCGCGGGCGAGGCGATTTCGCTGGTCTGTGTCGACGAGCACAAGCTCTTGCACGATATCGAGCGCCTGCTCAAGGTGCAGATCGAGGAGCTGGTCTATCCGGGCTATGAGCCCGATCCGAGCATTCGTGCCGAGCCGATCCTGATGCGTTCGTCGGGTGCGCGTGGCGGACAACGGCCGCAGGGCGGTGGCGGACGTCCGGGTGGCGGTGCGCCGCGTCCGGCAGGGGCCGGCGGCAATCGTTCGGGGGCGCCCAAGCCCGGTGGTGCAGCGCACCGCAGCGGCAGCCGCAACCGCTGAGCGCGCTCGGGCTGCTCCTTACGCGAGCAGTTCCAACAAGTCCTCGCCATAGCGTTCCGCCTTGGCGAGGCCGATTCCCGGTACTTCGAGCAGTGCTTCAGGTGAATTCGGACGTCGTTCGGCGAGTTCGCGCAGCGTCCGGTCGTGCAGGATGACGTAGGCCGGAACGCCTTGCTCGCGTGCCTTCTCGGCGCGCCAGTTGCGCAGCATCGCGACGAGCGGGGAGTCGTTCTCCGCCGCCGCGATGCTGGCCGCGCGCGACGTCTTGACCACCTTGCCTTTGACGCGGGCGGTATGGCGGCGCAGGGTCAGGATGACTTCCCCTTTGAGCACCGGTCGCGCGTTTTCGGTCAGCTTGAGCGCACCGTAGGCCTGCGCATCGGCTTCGAGCAGGCCGCCGGCGAGTAGCTGGCGAAATACCGAGCGCCAGCCCATGTCGTCCATGTCGGCGCCGACGCCAAAGGTCGGCAGGCTGTCGTGGCCGAACTGCTTCATTTTTTCCGTGCTTTTGCCGCGCAGGATGTCGATCAGGTGTCCGGCGCCGAAGCGCTGCCCGGAGCGCAAGGCGGCCGATAGCGCTTTCTGCGCGGCGACGGTGCCATCCCAGACTTGCGGCGGGTCGATGCAGACGTCGCAGTTGCCGCAGGGCGCCGCTTCTTCCCCGAAATAGTTGAGCAGGACCACGCGCCGGCAGCGTGCCGACTCGCAGTAGGCGAGCATGGCGTCGAGTTTTTGCCGTTCGACGCGTTTCTGTTCGATCGGCGAGGGCGACTCTTCGATCATCTGCCGATGAATCACGACATCGTTCAGGCCGTAGGTCATCCAGCCTTCCGAGGGCTCGCCGTCGCGCCCGGCGCGGCCGGTTTCCTGGTAGTAGGCTTCGAGGCTTTTCGGCAGGTCGAGGTGCGCGACGAAACGCACGTCGGGCTTGTCGATGCCCATGCCGAAAGCGATCGTCGCCACCATCACGATGCCATCCTCACGCAGGAAGCGCTGCTGGTGGCGCTGGCGCGTGGTCGCGTCCAGGCCGGCGTGGTAGGGCAGGGCGGTGACTCCCTGCTCGCACAGCCAGGCGGCGGTCTCGTCGACCTTGCGCCGCGACAGGCAATAGACGATGCCGGCTGCACCGCGATGATCGGCCAGAAAGGTCAGCAGTTGTTTGCGCGGATTGTCGCGTTCGACGATGGTGTAGCGAATGTTCGGCCGGTCGAAGCTGGAAACGAAGATGCGCGCCTCGTCCAGACCGAGACGGCTGATGATTTCCTGCCGCGTCAGTTCGTCGGCGGTCGCGGTCAGCGCGATGCGCGGGACTCGCGGGTAGCGCTCGTGCAGCGTCGAGAGCTGGATGTATTCCGGGCGGAAGTCGTGTCCCCACTGCGACACGCAATGGGCTTCGTCGATGGCGAACAGGGCGAGCTGGTCGCGTTCGACCAGCTGGTCGAGCAGGCCGATGAAACGATCGGTGAGCAGGCGCTCGGGGGCGACATAGATCAGGTCGAGCTCGCCGCGCATCAGGCGGCGCTCGGTATCGACCACCGAATTGAAATCGAGCGATGAATTGAGGAAGGCGGCGCGCACGCCGGCCAGCAGCAGCGCATCGACCTGGTCCTGCATCAGGGCGATGAGCGGCGAGACGACGACGCCGACGCCCGGTCGCAGCAAGGCCGGGATCTGGTAGCAGAGCGATTTGCCGCCGCCGGTCGGCATCAGTACCAGTGCGTCACCGCCGGCGACCAGATGCTCGACGACGGCGGCCTGGTCGCCACGGAAGGCGGGGTAGCCGAAAACACGGCGCAGGATATCGAGAGACGGCGCGAGAGACGGCGAGTTCATTTTTTTATGCTTCGTTTGCGGATCAGATCAAGCGTTCGCGCGCCAGCCGCTCCCCATCCCAGCTCAGGCATTCGCCGCCATCCTCGTGCCAGTCGGCCATGACCCAGCGTTCGACGTGAATGCCGTCGACGATGTGATCGTGCGTTGCCGGATGGTGCGTGTGGCCGTGGATGAAGGTGGCGTAGCCGTGCTCGCGCAGGAAGTCCTCGGTGGCGCCGGGGTTGAGATCCATCAGGTATTGCGCCTTGTCGCGCTTCGAATTCTCGCTTTTCTGGCGCAGCGCGCTGATGATCGCTTTGCGCTCGGAGAGCGGCTTGGCGAGAAAGGCTGCGCGCCAGGCCGGGTCGCGCACCTGGACGCGAAACGCCTGATAGTCCTGGTCGTCGGTACACAGCACATCGCCGTGCGAGAGAACGAACTGCCACGCGGGTAGCGACAGGACGTAAGGATCGGGCAGCAGGCGGCAGCCGCTGCGCGCGGCGAACTCGTCGCCGAGCAGGAAGTCGCGGTTGCCGTGCATGATCGACAGGGCGACGCCGGAGGCGCCCAGTTCCTGCAGCGCGTCGACGATCCGGGCATTGAAGCGGTCGTCGGGATCGTCGATGCAGTCGTCGCCGGGCCAGGCTTCGAACAGGTCGCCGAGAATGAAAAGCTGCTCGGCGGCGCGTGCGCGGCCGCCGAGAAAGTCGAGCAAGATGCGGGTGACGCCGGGCGTTTGCGGCGAAAGATGCAGATCCGAAATGAAAAGGATCAAGGCAGCGTCACCGCGGAGTGCGTGCGCAGGCGGTGGGGATCAGCAGACTTCGGCGCGCTCGATGATCACGTCTTCTTTCGGCACGTCCTGATGGAAGCCCGAATTGCCAGTCTTGACGCCCTTGATCTTGTCGACGACGTCGGTGCCATCGACGACTTTGCCGAACACGCAGTAGCCCCAGCCGTTGCCGTTCGGCGCCTTGAAGTTGAGGAAGTCGTTATCGGCGACGTTGATGAAGAACTGGGCGGTGGCCGAGTGCGGGTCGGAGGTGCGCGCCATGGCGACCGTGTAGTTGTCATTCTTCAGGCCGTTGTCGGCTTCGTTCTTGATCGGCTCACGGCATTCCTTCTGTTTCATGCCCGGCTCGAAGCCGCCGCCCTGCACCATGAAGCCGGGAATCACGCGGTGAAACACGGTGTTGTCGTAGTGGCCGGCTTCGGCGTAGGCGATGAAGTTCTTGGCGGTTTCCGGCGCCTTTTCGGCGTCCAGTTCGAGGGTGATGACGCCGAAGTTGGTGTGCAGCTTGATCATGGTGTTTCCTTACTTTTTATCGGAGATGATTTTCACGGACTGGATGACGACCGGCTCGAGCGGCACGTTCTGGTGCATGGCGCGATCGCCGGTCGGTACTTTGGCAATTTTGTCGACCACGTCCATTCCTTGCGTGACCTTGCCGAATACGGCGTAGCCCCAGGTTCGGCCGGACTGGTCGCCGGTGTGGTCGAGCATCGCGTTGTCTTTGTGATTGATGAAAAACTGTGCGGTCGCCGAGTGTGGTTCGGCACGGCGGGCCATGACGATGGTGCCGCGTTCGTTCTTGAGGCCGTTGCGGGCTTCGTTGATGATTTGCGTATTGGCCGGTTTCTGTTCCATGTCCTTGGTGAAACCGCCGCCCTGGATCATGAAGCCGTCAATCACGCGATGGAAGATGGTGCCATTGTAGAAACCATCCTTCGTGTATTGCAGGAAATTCTGCACGGTCTTCGGTGCTTTTTCGGAGTCGAGCTCGATGACGATCTTGCCCAGGCTGGTCTGCATTTCGATCGTCGGGGCGGCAAAGACAGCGGCCGAGAAGAGCAGGCCGGCGGCGAGCAGGGATACTTTCTTGAGCATCAGGCGCTTCCTTCGTAAATGATCTTCCAGCTACCGTCCTCGCGGATCCAGTACTGGCGTTTCTTCATCTGGTTGCTGAGATTGTTGCTGCGGTAATCCTGGTCGAAGGTGACGATCACCATTTCTTCCTTGCCAGGATTGCGGAACATCGACTGATTGTTCAGCTTGACCTTGACCCATTCTTTGCTGGCATTGACCTGGCGTTTTTGCTGGGCGAACTGCTCGAAGCTCTGATCTTTGGTCTGGAATTTTTTCGAATAGTGTTTGAGGAAGCGATTGACGTCCTTGCTCTCCCAGTCCGTGCGCCACTCATCGATTTTTTTGTTCAGCGAACTGCGTTCGCTCTGCCAGTCGTCGACGGAGAGCCACTCGATCGAATTGCTGATGATCACCGGGGTCAGGCCAACCTGCAGATTCTTGGCCAGCGCATCGAGATCGGTGTTGGCCAGCACCACGCAGCCGTCGGAGGCCTTCGGCGGACGCGAGAAGGTGTCGGATGGCGTGCCGTGCAGCCAGATGCCGTGACCGTTGCGTCCCTGGTGCTTGTCCCATTCGTTGGGATAGTTGATCGGGAATGCGCCGCTGCCGTAGAAATCGCCAAGCTTTTTGAGCGGCAGGCTGGAGGTGACGTGATAAACGCCGACCGGCGTCTTCTTGTCGCCTTCGCGCGTCTTTTCCGCGCCGAGCTTGCCGTGTGTGATGTAGTAGTCGGCAACGAAGCGCGGCCGGCCATTGTCGTTCTGGTAGAGGTAGAGCCGCGATTTCTGGGTATCGACGACAATCGCGTGCTTCTGGTCCGGCTGCATCTGCAAGAGGTAGCGGGGTACGTAATTCGCTGCAGCCGGTTTGTCGCGGTAGGCTTTGAGGCGGGCAACCGCCTCCTCGCGCAGGTCGGCGAGCTTTTCCTGCGGCGCGTTGGCCGCGTTGCCAAGCGTCGAGATCGGCTTGGTGCGCGCCAGCAGAAGATCGCCCTTGATCAGGTGGCCAAGGCGGAAGTTCGGATATCGGCGGAGCAGCGATTCGGTCTGTTCCAGCGCCGTGTCGAGGCGATTCTTCTCGATTTCGCTGAAAATTCTCGAGAGCTGCGGTTCAGGGCCCGAGTCTGAGAAAGTGGCGTGCCGATCACCGCCGGCGGGAGCAGTGCCTCCTGCCGTTGAGAAGGCAATCAGGGCGATGGCGAGCGCAGCTCGCAGCATCAGCCGACGCGTTCCTGCTGAATCAGCCATTTTCCTCCGGAACGAACGAAAACCACAGTCTTGCTGGCGGTGGTCTTGAGCGACGCCGAGTTGTAGTGCTGTCTGAATTTGACGGTTGCCTTGTCGCCCGCGAGCGAGATCCTGACCTCGTCAATGCTGACCTGGAGCTTGCCCGGCTTGTCGATCCGCTGCGTGCGCTCGGCTTCCCACGTCTTGCGCGGCATACCGTTCGGTGTCTGGAAATCGCTGGCGTAGTGACTGAGGTAGCCCTTCACATCCTTGCGCGACCAGGCGCTGGCCCAGCCCTGAAGCGACTTCGTCACTTCGTCCTGAACGGCGCTGTCGGTCGCCACCGGTTTTGCCGGAGCGCTGCTGGCGGCCTTGGTTTCCGGCGGTTTTTCGGCCGGTTTTTCGAGCTTGGCGGGTTCGGTTGCTTTTTCGACTGGCTTTGCCGGAGGCGCGACCGGAGCAACGATCACCGCCGGGGGCTGTGGCGCTGCCGCCGGTTTGGCGGGCTCGGCGGCGGCGACCTTGACCGGCTCGGTCGCCGGTTTCGTGGTCGTAGCGCTCGGTTTGACGCCGGGCTTGGTCGAAGTGCTGATCAGTTCCCGGATCAGCGACAGTTTGGATTGAGTCACGCTATTCGACGAATCGAGCTGCAGCGCTTTGTCGTAGGCCTGGCTGGCCAGTTTGGCGTAAACGTCACCGAGGTTCTCGTGGGCGATCGAGTAGCTCGGGTGTGTCCTGATGGCCATCTCGAGGGCGGTGCGCGCCTTGTCGTACTGTTTTTGCTGGGCGTACAGCACGGCGAGATTGTTATAGGGCTCCGGCAATTCCGGGTAGTCTTCGGTCAGTTTGGTGAACACGGCGATGGCATCCGCCGGGCGAGCCATCTCGGTAAGAATCAGGCCTTTGAGGAAGCGGCCCTGGGCATCCTTCGGCTTGGTCGAGATATAGGCGTCGACCTTTTCGAGCGCCTGCGGCATCTGCCCCTGTTTCATCAGGCGCTGGATGTCGGGCAGGGTGTCAGCGGCGATTGCAAAAGAAACGGAGACGCTCAGGGCCAGGCCGATGATAAGGGCTGGAAGGCGCGCCAGTGAAGGCGTTGAGGAGCTTGGGCGCATCGTTATGGTATACTTCGCAAAAGTTGATCGCTTAATCCGGCAATTCTAACAAGAAGCGTGTCGAATCCAAAGTATTCCGTACGCCCCGGTATTTTTGCGGGGCGCTCTCATGAGCCCGAACATGTTGAAAATCTACAACTCCCTGGCCAGGGAAAAGCAGGATTTCGTTCCCATCGACGCTGGCAAGGTCCGCATGTATGTCTGTGGCATGACAGTTTACGATTATTGCCATCTTGGGCATGCCCGTGTTTTGGTCGTCTTCGACATGGTCCAGCGCTGGTTGCGGGCGTCGGGTCTGGAGGTCCTCTATGTGCGAAACATCACCGATATCGATGACAAGATCATCAAGCGTGCATTTGACAATAAAGAAACCATCGGCGAACTGACCGATCGCTTCATCCGTCTGATGGATGAGGACGCTGCGGCCTTGGGAGTTGAAAAGCCCGATCACGAGCCGCGCGCGACCGACTACGTGCCGCAGATGCTGGGCCTGATCGGCCAGCTTGAGCAGAACGGCCTGGCCTACAAGGCGGCCGATGGCGACGTTAATTTCTCGGTTCGGAAATTCCCCGGCTACGGCAAACTGTCAGGCAAGTCGCTTGATGATCTGCGCGCCGGCGAGCGGGTCGAGGTCGATACCGCCAAGCAGGACCCGCTTGATTTCGTGCTCTGGAAACACGCCAAGGAAGGCGAACCTTTCTGGGTTTCGCCTTGGGGCAATGGCCGGCCGGGCTGGCATATCGAGTGCTCGGCGATGAGCTCCGATTTGCTCGGCAAGCATTTCGACATTCACGGCGGCGGGCAGGATCTGCAATTCCCGCATCACGAAAACGAAATTGCCCAGTCGGAAGGGGCGCATAACTGCAGCTTCGTGAATTACTGGATGCACAACGGCTTTGTCCGCGTTGACGACGAGAAGATGTCGAAATCGCTCGGCAATTTTTTCACGATCCGCGAAGTCCTCAAGAAATACGATGCCGAGGTCGTGCGCTTCTTCATCCTGCGTGCCCACTATCGCAGCCCTTTGAACTATTCGGATGTGCATCTCGACGATGCGCGCCAGGCGCTGGCCAGGCTCTATACGGCACTCAAGGCCGTGGCCGCCGACGTCGACGTGCAGCCGGTCGATTGGAGCGAAGTGCATGCGCTGCGCTTCCGTCAGGCGATGGACGACGATTTCAACACGCCGGAAGCCTGTGCCGTCCTTTTTGACCTGGCGGCCGAGCTGAATCGCAGCAAATCACCGGTGTTGGCAACACAATTGCGCGCGCTGGCCGGCGTGCTCGGTCTGCTGCAGCGGGATCCGCAACTCTTTCTGCAAGCGGCGCCGGCGAGCGCGGGCGAGCTTTCCGTCGAGCGCATCGAGTCGCTGATCGCCGATCGGATCGCCGCCAAGAGGGCGAAGAACTATGCCGAGTCGGATCGCATTCGCGCCGAGTTGCTGGCGGCTGGCGTGGCGCTCGAGGATGGCGCTCAGGGAACCACCTGGCGCCGCGCTTGAGGGTGATTCGTTAGTTGTGGCCAACAGCGGCCAACAAAAAACCGCCGGACAACCGGCGGTTTTTTTTTCGGTTAGCGTTGGTGGGGATTAGCGCAAAACGCGGCCGCCGTTGCCGATCACCGAAAGGTCGACGAAGCGCGAGCCAAGCCGGTCGCTTGCCGAGTAGCTGACGCGATAGCCGCCGAGGTCGTGGTTTTGCATGCTTTCCAGCGTGGTGACGAGTTTTTCGCGCGAGAGGTCCTTGCCGCCGCTCTTGCGGAGGGCATCGACCAGCACTTTTGCCATGGCGTAGGCTTCGATGCCGTAGTACGAGAACTTGCCGTGCTTGCCGAGCAGCTTCTGGTAGTCGCGGACCATCGGCGTCGTGTCGTTCCAGGGGTGGGGCATGACTTGCGAGATGCCGATGCCGCGCGCGTCGTCGCCGAGTTCATTGGCCAGCAGGTCGGCGCCAACCGGCGAAAGCGTCATGAACTGCGGGTGCTGGTTGGCTTTCTTCATTTGTTGAACAAATGCGGCGGTCGGCTTGTAGAGCGTGACCATGACCACTGCCTGCGGACTCGCTTTGGCCATGGTTTGCACGGCCTGCGCGACATCGAGCGAATTGCGTTCGACCGTGGCCACCGCGGACGGCGTTTGATTGTGTTTTTTCAGCGCGGCAACGACGCCGTCGAGGCCGGATTTTCCGAAGCCATCGTTCTGATAGAAGACTGCGATGTTTTTCAGTCCGAGTCCGACCAGCTGGTTGATGATGGCCTCGGTTTCATTCGCGTAGCTGGCACGAACGTTGAACATGTAGCGGTTGTTCGGATTGTCTTTCGGCGATTGGCGAATCGAATCGGCGCCGGAGATGGTGCCGATCAGCGGTACTCTGGCAGGGCCGAAAGCGTCGTTCATGGCGGCGGTCGTCGGGCTGGAGCCGTAAGAGGCAACCAGCGCGAAGACTTTTTTGTCATTGATCAGCGCCTTGGTGTTCGCTACCGCGCGGTCCGTTTCGTAGCCGTCGTCCATGGCAATCAGTTCGAGTTTGCGCCCGTTGATGCCGCCGGCGTCATTGACCTGCTTGAAGTAGGCGCCGATGACTTCTTTCATGTCCATTCCGTAGGCGCCGTTCGGACCGGAAAGCGGTGCGGTCATGCCGATCGAAATGCTGGTATCGGTTACGCCGACATCGGCTGCGCCGACGCAACCAGCCCAGGCGGCAAGACCTAGTAGCAGAGCCTTTCGCAAAAATCTCATGCTAACCCCTCTCCTTTTGGTGTGCTGTCCGGGGATGGACGAATATTCTATTGGCTACTCTGCCAGAGTGACCGGGAAAGCTGACGCCGGTCTTACAAAAGGGGCGCCACCATCGCGAGGGCATCGTTGTCGACGAAAAAAAGCCTGTCGCGATCCTGGTCGCGACAGGCTCTTTGCGACTTTCCGATCGTCGCTTAGCTGGTGGCGAAGAAGTCGCGTACGCGATCCATCCACGATTTTGCCCGCGGGTTATGCCGGCCAGCATTTTCCTGGCTGGATTCCTCAAGTTCGCGCAACAGTTCACGCTGGCGTTCGGTCAGGTGTACCGGCGTTTCCACTACGACGTGGCAGAGCAGGTCGCCGTGGCCGTTGCTGCGCACGCCCTTGATCCCCTTGCCGCGCAGTCGGAAGGTCTTGCCCGACTGGGTTTCCGGGGGAATCCTGATTTTTGCGACGGCGTCCAGCGTCGGGATTTCGATTTCTCCTCCGAGCGCTGCAGTCGTGAAACTGATCGGCATTTCGCAATGCAGGTCGTTCTGCTCGCGCTGGAAAACGGCGTGCTGCTTGAGGTGGATCTGTACATAGAGATCGCCTGAGGGGCCGCCGTTGATGCCGTGTTCGCCCTCTCCGGAGAGACGGATACGATCGCCTTCGTCCACGCCGGCCGGGATTTTCACCGCCAGCGTCTTGTGCTGTTTGACGCGGCCGGCGCCATGGCAGGAGCCGCACGGATCGGCAATGAAGCGGCCGGTGCCGTGGCACTTCGGGCAGGTCTGCTGAATCGAGAAGAAGCCTTGCTGCAGGCGAACCTGTCCGCTGCCTTGGCAGGTCGGGCAGGTCTTCGGTTGCGTTCCGGCTTTGGCGCCGCTGCCTTTGCAGGGCTCGCAGACTTCCATGGTCGGAATGCGGATTTTGGTTTCGGTGCCGAAAGCGGCTTGTTCGAGCGAAATTTCCAGGTTGTAGCGCAGGTCGGCGCCACGGTAGATGTTGGAGCGACCACCGCGTCCGCCGCCACCGCCGCCGAATATTTCGTCGAAGATGCCACCGAAGGCGTCCGAGAAGCCACCCGCGCCACCACCGCCGAAGCCGCCGCCCATGCCCGCTTGCGGGTCGACGCCGGCATGGCCGTACTGGTCGTAAGCGGCACGTTTCTGGCCATCCGAAAGAATTTCGTAGGCTTCCTTGGCTTCCTTGAAGTGTTCTTCGGCCTTGGGGTTATCCGGATTGCGGTCCGGATGGTGCTTCATGGCCAGCTTGCGGTAGGCCTTCTTGATTTCTTCCTCGGATGCGTCACGATTGACGCCGAGAATGTCGTAAAAGTCGCGTTTAGCCATGGGTTCTTGAGCGGTAGAAGGGGTGAGGCGAGGCGCGATTATACGCTCCTCGCCCGTGACGGCTGCTGCTTACTTCTTGTCTTTCACCTCGGTGAATTCGGCGTCGACCACATCGCCTTCATCCTTCTTGGCTTCAGCGGAAGCGCCGGCGCCCGCACCGGCCGCACCTTCGGCGCCACCGGCCTGGGCCTGCTGCTGGGCGTACATCTTCTCGCCAAGCTTCTGGGCGGCGGTACCGAGCGCTTCGCTCTTCGCCTTGATGACGTCGAGATCGCTGCCGCGAATGGCTTCCTCGGCTTCCTTCATGGCGGCTTCGATGCTGCCCTTTTCTTCGTCCGAGAGTGCCGTGCCGTACTCGGTGAGCGACTTCTTGACCATGTGGATCATGCCGTCGCACTGGTTGCGGGCTTCAGCGATTTCGTGCGCCTTCTTGTCCTCCTCGGCGTGCAACTCGGCGTCCTGCACCATGCGCTGGACTTCTTCCTCGGACAGGCCGGAGGATGCCTGGATCTTGATCTTGTTTTCCTTGCCGGTCGCCTTGTCCTTGGCCGAAACGTGCAGGATGCCGTTGGCGTCGATGTCGAAGGTGACCTCGATCTGCGGCATGCCGCGCGGTGCCGGCGGGATATCCGAGAGGTTGAACTGGCCGAGGCTCTTGTTGCCCGAGGCCATTTCGCGCTCGCCCTGCAGCACATGGATGGTCACTGCCGACTGGTTGTCGTCGGCGGTCGAGAAGACCTGCGACGCCTTGGTCGGGATCGTCGTATTCTTCTTGATCAGCTTGGTCATCACGCTACCCAGCGTCTCGATACCGAGCGACAGCGGCGTCACGTCGAGCAGCAGCACGTCCTTGACTTCGCCCTGCAGCACGCCGCCCTGGATGGCGGCGCCAACAGCGACGGCCTCATCGGGGTTCACGTCGCGGCGTGGTTCCTGGCCGAAGAATTCCTTGACCTTGTCCTGCACCTTGGGCATCCGGCTTTGGCCGCCGACCAGAATCACGTCGTTGATGTCGGTGATCTTGCAGCCGGCGTCCTTCAGCGCGATACGGCACGGCTCGATGGTGCGTTCGATCAGTTCGTCGACCAGCGATTCGAATTTGGCGCGCGTGATCTTCAGCGCCAGGTGCTTCGGACCGGAGGCGTCGGCGGTGATGTAAGGCAGGTTGATTTCGGTCTGCTGGCCGGACGACAGCTCGATCTTGGCCTTTTCAGCGGCGTCCTTGAGGCGCTGCAGCGCCAGAACGTCGGCCTTCAGGTTGACGCCGGATTCCTTCTTGAATTCCTCGATGATGTAGTCGATCAGGCGCTGGTCGAAGTCTTCGCCGCCGAGGAAGGTGTCGCCGTTGGTGGCCAGCACTTCGAACTGGTGCTCGCCGTCGATTTCGGCGATTTCGATGATCGAGACGTCGAAGGTACCACCGCCGAGGTCATAGACGGCGATTTTCTTGTCGCCCTGCTTCTTGTCCATGCCGAAGGCGAGTGCGGCGGCGGTCGGCTCGTTGATGATGCGCTTGACTTCGAGACCGGCGATGCGGCCGGCGTCCTTGGTCGCCTGGCGCTGGCTGTCGTTGAAGTAGGCCGGGACGGTGATGACCGCTTCGGTGACTTCTTCGCCGAGGTAGTCCTCGGCGGTTTTTTTCATCTTGCGCAGCACTTCGGCGGAAACCTGCGGCGGTGCGATCTTGCTGCCGCGCACTTCGACCCAGGCGTCGCCGTTGTCGGCCTTGAGAATCTTGTAGGGCATCAGCGAGATGTCCTTCTGCACTTCCTTCTCTTCGAAGCGGCGGCCGATCAGGCGCTTGACGGCGTACAGGGTGTTGGTCGGGTTGGTGACGGCCTGGCGTTTGGCCGGTGCGCCGCACAGGATCTCGCCGTCTTCGGCGTAGGCGACGATGGACGGTGTGGTGCGTGCGCCTTCGGAGTTTTCGATGACCTTCGGCTTGCCGTTTTCCATCACGGAAACGCAGGAGTTGGTCGTGCCAAGGTCGATGCCGATGATTTTGCCCATGTCAGAGTCCTTTCGATAATTCGTTGAATAGCGGAATGTTTCGGGATGCACCCCAGATGGGGCTCATCGTAATGATTTCAAGCCTTTGCCTTGGCGACGACGACCAGCGCCGGGCGCAAAACGCGGTCGGCGAGCAAATAGCCTTTTTGCAGGACGGTGACGACCGTGTTCGGTTCCTGCTCGGCTTCGATCATGCTGATTGCCTGATGGCGGTGCGGGTCGAATTTTTCGCCGGCCGGGTTGATTTCGGTCAGGCCCGATTTCTCGAAAGCCGACACCAGTTGCTTGAGCGTCAGTTCGGTGCCGGACTTCAGGCTTTCCGCACTCGGCGTCTCGATGGCCAGCGCCGCTTCGAGGCTGTCCTTGACGGCCAGTAGTTCGCCGGCGAAGCGCTCGACTGCGAACTTGGCGGCCTTGGCGATGTCTTCCTGTGCGCGGCGGCGAACATTTTCCGTCTCGGCCTTGGCACGCAGCCAGGCATCGTGATGCTCTTCGGCGTTTTGTTCCGCCTTGCGCAGCGTTTCTTCGAGGCTGGGCGTGATGTCCACGGGGGTTTCGGCTTCCGGCGCCGGTTCGGCGGTGGCAGCTTCCTGCTTGAGTAACGGATTGATATCTTTGTCGTCTTGCGCTTGCATAATCGGTGGTCTCCCAGAAAACCTGGCCTATCTTGGGGCGGTTTTTCCGATTTCAAGCGCGGGTTTGGCAAAATTATCCGTGCTCAAGGCTTGTGCAAGCGGGTGCCCCCGCCTTTGGCGATTTCGGCTGCGCGTACAGACGGCATCCGCGGGTCGATGATATGGTTCGAGATATGGCAGAGAAAATCGGAAAATACGAGGTTGTCCGGGTTCTTGGCAAAGGGGCGACGGCGGTCGTCTACCTGGCTCGCGACCCCGATCTGGATCGCGAAGTGGCGATCAAGCTCGTCCGCTTCGGGCAGGAAAACGCGGCGATGTCGCGACGCCTGCTCAAGTTGTTTCAGACCGAGGATTCGACGTGCCGGCGGCTCGATCACCCGAATATCGTCAAGGTCTACGATGCGGTGCTCCTCCCCGAGCAGGCTTACATCGTGATGGAGTTCATCGACGGCGTGCCGCTCGACAAATACTGCTCGATCAGTCGCTTGCTGCCGATGCACCGCGTGATAGGGATCATTTTCAAGTGCTGTCTGGCGCTTGATTATGCTTTTCGGCAGGGCGTGGTGCATCGCGATATCAAGCCGGCCAACATCCTGATCGATGCCGACGACAATCCAAAAATTGCGGACTTCGGCCTCGCCCTCAATCTGCAAAAGGATATGGGTAAGGACTCGACCTTCGTGATGGGGGTCGGCTCTCCGGCCTACATGTCACCGGAGCAGGTCAAGAATTATCCGCTCAACCAGAAAACCGATCTTTATTCGCTGGGCGTTCTGCTCTTCCAGTTGCTGACCGGACGCCTGCCGTTTCGCGCCAACAACCCGGCAACGCTGGTGTACAAGATCGTCAATATGGACACGCCTTCGGTCTGCGCGCTGAATCCGAACCTGCCGGTCGGCCTCGATCCGATCATCAAGAAGGCGCTCGAGAAGGACCTTTACAGCCGTTACCGCAATGGCGCCGAGTTCGCCAAGGATCTGTCGGCCGTGCGTTACCAGATGCTCGAGGATGACGAAACCGAGCAGGATACGGCGCACTTCGAGACGCTGCGCAAACTCGAGTTTTTTTCCGGGTTTGAAGAGATCGAGCTGTGGGAAGTGCTGCGTATCAGCGTCTGGCGGGAGATCGCGGCGAAAGTGACGATCATCCGCGAAGGCCATAGCGGACGCATGTTCGGTGTGATCGTCGATGGTTTTGTCGAGGTCTCGTCGGAGGGCCGGGTGATTTGCCGTCTGGGGGCCGGTGACGTGGTCGGCGAAATGGCTTTCCTTCACCCGAGCGACAATACCCGTCATTGCTCGGTGGTTACCCTCGAGGGTACGCGTTTTCTCGAAATCAACAGCGCGGCCCTGGATCTGAGCTCCGACGAGCTTCAGGAGCGCTTCAAGAAGGTGTTGACGGCCACCGTGCTCGGCCGTTTGCGCGGCGCCAACAAGGTGCTCGCCAAGCTCGGCCAGCCGGCGGTTCAGGGCAGTGGCTGGAGTTGCGACCTCGAACTCTCGGAGCCGCTGCAATTGTTGTAGCGGCCTTGCCGGAGGGCCGGGACCCTCCGGGCTTCCCGAAAACCGGGTGTTAGACCTTGAAGCGACCGACTGTCGACTGCAAGCCCTGAGCCAGCGATTCGAGCGCCTGGGCCGCCGAGGCGGTTTGTTCGACGGCGATATTGTTCTGCCGGGCCATGTCGGCGATCGATTCGATGTTGTCGGCGACTTCGCGGCTGACCCGGCGTTGCTCGTCGGTGGCGGCGGCGATGGTATCGAGCCCGTGCCCGACTTCGCTGACCGATCCGTTGGTTGCCTGCAGGATGTCGGCAACGCTATCGACGGTTTTCTGGCTCGACGAGATGTACTCCAGCCCTTCGTTGATCGACTTCCGGACGTTGACCGACTGGGAAGCGAGGGACGCGGTGATGACGTCGATTTCGTTGGCCGAACGCGCGGATTTCTCCGCGAGCTTGCGAACCTCGTCGGCGACGACGGCAAATCCGCGCCCGGTTTCGCCGGCGCGAGCCGCTTCGATGGCGGCATTCAGTGCGAGCAGGTTGGTCTGCTCGGCGATTCCTTTGACTTCCTGCGTCATCTTGCTGATCGCCTCGGTGTTTTGCACGAAGTCGTTGACCGAGTTGGCCATCAGGTTCACCGCCTGTTCGATGTTCTGCATTTCCTTCTGCAGCTGTCCGAGGCTGCGGTTGCCTTCCTCGGCGCGGCGCAGGCTGTCCTGCGACTGCTGATGGACGTGCTCGGTACTCTGCGAGATCGAGGCGATGCTGCCGACCATGTTTTCGACGGCCGAGGCGGCCTGTACGGACTTCTCGTTCTGCAGGTGCGAACCGGAGGCGACGCGCATGGCCGTGTCGGAAAGTTCGCGGGCCTGGGCTGAAACCTGGCCGGCGGAATTCCCCACCTGGCGAACAAGGCCGTTGAAATTCTCCATCATCTCGTTGAAGATCGATGCGGTCTGGCCGATTTCGTCCTTGCCGTGAACGGTCAGGCGGCGGGTCAGATCGCCCTCGCCACGGGCGATGTCGCGCAGGCCGTCTTTCAACTCTTCCAGGGGATTGGTGACGAAACGACGGGTCAGGAAATAGATGACGACGAGCAGCAGCAGACTGACTCCGGCTGCGGCGATGGCAATCTTGAGGCGGAAACTGGCAACTTCCTGTTCGACCGAGTCGAGCGAAATTTTCATGCTGACGACGCCAAGCACGGTTCCCTCCGGCACCTGGTGGCACATGATGCAGTCTTTACCGAGGTAGTTCTTGGAGGCTCTGGTCGGATTGACGACGCGAAGAACCTGACCCTTCTCGTCGGACTCGACCCCGATGTGGGGCTTGGCGTCCTGCATGACCTGCTTTTCGACGGCGTCCAATTCGCGCGTGGACTTGCTGTCCGCACCGAACAGCTTGATCACCGCGTCGCTGCGCGCGACGTGCAGATCCTTGATGATCGACAGTTGTTTGATCTGATCGAGAAAGACTTCGCGTTGGCCGATCGTGCCGGTAATCATCATGCCGGTCAGGCCGGCCATGGTCATTTCGTGAATGCTTTGCGCAAAATCCTGTGCCTGACGGATAGCGGTTTCGCGGTTGACCTGGCTTTCCCAGACGATCATCCCGGTCCACACAATGACCAGCACAAACCAGATAGCGGCAGTGAGCCGTACCCATATCTTTAGATTGTTCATCCCCTTTGAAACTCCCTAATAGTTGTGCCGATTCCTGTTGCGGCGCTTGCCGTCTTGTGCGGCTCAGACCGTCAGATCAATCTGCTGCATTGTGCCAGCTTTACCGTCTTCCTGCAGGAAAATGCCGGTCGATCTGATCTGGCCCTGTAGCGCGTTATTGCTGTCTTTCAGATCGAAAGGCGTGCTGATGTGGCCGAGGCTAAGCGCCCCGACATTGGCCTGGCGCAACGTGGCAAGTTGATCGTTGCCGGTGCCGTCCTTGGTCCACACGCGCAATTGGTCATAGGCGCTGTCGTTTTCGTCGATCCAGCCGTTGTGGTCGGTATCGAGCGCCGCCAGTTCGGCAAAGCCGTCGCCGCTACGGGGGCCGAACAATTCCGAACCGTCATTGACCTTGCCGTCGCCGTTGCGGTCGAGCACAAGAAATCCGCTGCCGTCGGCGACGAAGTTGATGTCTTCACTCTTTCCGTCGGCGTTGAGGTCGAACTTGAAGCGCTGGCTGGTCAATTGCGTGGCCGTGCCGCTGAAATTGAGAACCAGCGGGTCCTGTTTCTTGCGCGCGTCGCCGGCGCGGATGCTGAGGTCGGACTCTTCATGGTAGCTGCGCGCCATCGACATCGAAACGGAGAAATTGATCTCCTTGCCGTCCGCCGTCCTGACCACGCCGCTGGCCTGAAAGCTGGTCTGTTCGCTTTCGGTGTAAGACTCGTGCCGATCGTACTCGACGCCATAACCGGCGTTCTGCGGCGCGACGTCGGTGTTGTCTGCCTGCTGCGCGGGGGACGGTACTTCGGCAGCCGGCGAGCGGACTTGCAGGTCAGCCGGATCGAAGACCTTGACCTCGCGCCCGGTCAGCATGAAGACCATGGCTTTGATCAGGCCGAGAAGGGGATCGTTGTCGGTGGCATCCCCGTTTTTCGGGATTGCATCGGTTTCCGATGACTGTGCGGCTTTTCCTGCGTTCGAGAGATGTACGTGGTCGGCAGCGGGAAGTGATTGTTGAAGCGGCTGTTGATTGGCTCGTCCTTCGAAATTCGGGCGTCGATCGCCAATCCATGCCCGCAAGGACTCACGCAGCTCGTGGTGCTGTTGCTTGACGTGGCTCGATTCCAGTTGCAGCGTTGCACTGGCTATTTTCATGGCGATCTCCTTCACTGCCTTCATCTCCGCAGGAAGATAACGGCTGAAATCGCCTATCACTTGAGGATTCTTTACGGCGCCGATCAGCTGTGGCTACGTATCCAGCGGACGAGCGTCGAAGCGTCCATCGCGCCGGATTGCTTGGCGACTTCGCGACCGCCGCGGAAAATGGCCAGCGTCGGGATGCTGCGAATGCCGAAGCGGGCGGCAAGTGCCTGAGCCTCCTCGGTATTGACCTTGGCCAGGCGGTATTGAGGTTCGAGCATGGTTGCCGCGTGCGCAAAGGCCGGCGCCATCGATTTGCAGGGGCCGCACCAGGGCGCCCAGAAATCGACGACGACCGGCAGGTCGCTGCGGCCGACGTGCCGATCGAAGCTTGCCGCGTCCAGTTCGACGGGGTGCCCGGTGAACAGCGGCGCTTTGCACTGACCGCAGTTCGGGCCTTGTGCCAGACGCTCTGCTGGCAGTCGGTTGGTGGCGTGGCAGTGCGGGCAGACGACATGCAGGGTGTTCGACATCGGCGCGGTCTCCAATAATTAGCTTGTGCTAATGTTTGGTTGCTGCCGGGGATTTCAAGAGGCGGCGCCGAGTGCCTTGGCGCGCAGGGCGCTGATTTCGAGTGCCGCCGGATCAACCCTGGCGGTCGGCCAGCCCTGCAGGTGCGTCGCGGCAATGTCGGCCAGCGCGCGAATCCAGTCGTCGCGCTCGTTCAGGCAGGGAATGTAGCGGTAGTCCTTGCCGCCGGCCTGAATGAACTCGGCCTTGCCCTCGATCGCGATTTCCTCGAGGGTTTCCAGGCAGTCGGCGGTGAATCCCGGGCACAGCATGTCGACGCGCTGGATGCCTTGCTTGCCCAGCGTGTGCAGCGTCTGCGCGGTGTACGGCTGCAGCCATTCGGCACGGCCGAAACGCGACTGGAAGCAGATCTGGTATTCGTCTTTGGCAAGACCCAGCGCCTCGGCCAACAGCCGTCCGGTCTTCTGGCACTCGCAGTGGTAGGGATCGCCCTTGTCGAGCGTGTAGCGCGGCACGCCGTGAAAGCTCATGATCAGGCGATAGGATTCGGTGGGGCGCGGATTGCTCTTCCAGTGTTCGCGAACGCTGGCGGCGAGCGCGGCGATGTAGCCCGGGTGGTCGGCAAAGCTGCGCACGGTCCGCGTTTCCGGCTGGTTGCGGGTCGCCTGCGCCCAGTCGCAAGCGGCGTCGTAGGCCGTGGCTGAAGTACTCGAGGCATACTGCGGATAGAGTGGCAACAGGAGAATGCGCGTGCAGCCCGCAGCCTTCAGGCGCGTCAGCGTTGCTGGAATCGACGGTTGGCCGTAGCGCATCGCGTAGTCGACAACGACGTGCTGTCCCGCTTCGCCGAGAAGGCCACGTAGCAGTTTGGCCTGGCGTTCGGTATGGACCTTTAGCGGAGAGCCCTCCGGCGTCCAGACCGACGCATATTTTTCCGCCGATTTTTTCGGGCGGACGTTGAGAATGATGCCGTTCAGAACCAGCCACCAGATCGGCCGCGGAATTTCGACCACCCGCGGGTCGGACAGGAATTCCTTCAGGTAGCGGCGAACTGCAGGTGTCGTCGGGGCTTCGGGCGTGCCGAGGTTGATCAGCAGAATGGCCGTCTGCGCCGGCGTGCCATGGCGGTACGCCGGTTCAGGAAGATAGCGGGGCATCAGGAGTTTGCCTGGTAGGTAAGCGCAGAGGAAAGAAGCTTGGCGGTGATATCGACGATCGGAATTACGCGCTCGTAGGCCATGCGTGTCGGACCGATGACGCCGACCGAACCGACGATGTGTCCGTTGACGTCGTAGGGCGCCGTGACCACGCTGCACTCGTCGAGCGGCGCCAAGCCGGATTCGCCACCGATGAAGATCTGTACGCCGTCGGCGCGATGCGAAATGTCGAGCAGTTGCATCAGCGAGGTGCGTTGTTCGAAGAGGTCGAAAAGCTCGCGCAGGCGCTTCATGTTGGAAGAGAACTCTTCGACCTCAAGCAGGTTTCTTTCGCCGGAGATTACATACTGATCGTCGGCCTGGTTCATGGCGTCGTCGCCGGCCGCCAGTGCGGCGGCCATCAATCCCTGCAGATCGCCGCGCAGCTTGAGAATCTCGTCCTGAACGCGCTTGCGGATGTGTTCGAAATCCTGCCCGGCGAAGTGCTGGTTCAGGTAATTGGTGGCGGTCGTCAGTTCCGACGGCGAGTAGGGGCGCTCGGTAAACAGAATCCGGTTTTGCACGTCGCCGTCAGCGGTCACCAGGATCAGCAGAATGCGTTTTTCCGACAGGCTGACGAATTCCATCTGCCGGATGCGCGGCGCCATGCGGCGCGGCGTCAGCACGATACCGGCAAAATGGGTGAGCCCGGAGAGCAGGTGCGAGGCGCTGCTGATCAGGTGTTGTGGCTGCGACGGGTGGAGCTGGCCCTCGATGGCGTTGATTTTTTCCTTTTCGAGCGGCTGCATGGTAAGCAGGCTGTCGACAAAGAAGCGATAACCGCGCGGCGTCGGAATTCGTCCGGCCGAGGTGTGCGGGCTGGCGATCAGTCCGAGGTCTTCAAGGTCGGCCATCACGTTGCGGACGGTGGCGGCCGAGAGGTCGAGTCCCGAGTATTTGGACAGCGCGCGCGAGCCGACCGGCTGGCCTTCCGCGATGTAGCGTTCGATCAGGGTTTTGAGCAGGGTTCGCGAGCGTTCGTCGAGCATGGGGTCGATTCTACAAAAAATGAGAGCCCCGCGGGGGAGGCAGTTCCTCGAAACCTATCTAATTGTGGTTTAATTCGGACACCATGAATGGTGTCTTTAATTCCGCGCCCAGCGGCGGTTCGTGCCCACCGCGGACCATTGCGCTGATCGGCAAGTATCACAGCCCGGAGATTGCCGAGTCCTTGCGACTTCTGGCGAAGTATCTCCATGGGCGCGGGATGACGGTCCTGATCGAGGAGGAAACGGCGCGCGATCTTGGCGCCCGGCTTGACTTGCCGGGCTGTGCGAGCGCCGATTTTGCGGCGATTGGCGCGCAGGCGGATATTGCCATTGTGCTCGGTGGCGACGGCACGATGCTCAACGCGGCGCGGCAGTTGGCGCGTCATCGCGTGCCGCTGGTCGGCGTAAATCAGGGACGTCTCGGTTTCATGACCGACATCGCGCGCGCCGACATGCTTACTTGTATGGACGATTTGCTCGAAGGCAAGTTCACGCTTGAAACCCGCATGCTGCTCGATGCCGAGGTGTTGCGCGAAGGTGAAAGTGTCGTTTCGACGCTGGTGCTGAACGACGTCGTGGTCGACAAGGGGGCGATCGGCCGGATGATCGAATTCGGTCTCTTCATCGACAACGAGTTCATTTACAACCTGCGCTCGGACGGCCTCATCGTCGCGACGCCGACCGGTTCGACTGCCTACTCGCTGTCGGCCAACGGCCCGATCATGCATCCGCAGATGGCGGGAATCGCGCTGGTGCCGCTGTGCCCCCACGCACTGACCAATCGGCCGATCCTGATCGGCGACCGCAGTGAAATTGAAATTTGCATCATCCAGGCGACCGATTCGCGGGCACACTTCGACGGTCAGGTAACCGTCGATCTGAAGCGCGACGATGCCGTGCGTATTCGCCGTTCCGAGTATTCGATCTGTTTTCTCCATCCGCCCGGCTACAGTTATTTCGCCATGCTGCGTCAGAAATTGCACTGGAGCGAGCAGCCGAAAGTCCATTGAGCGTTTCTGAAAGTCACTAAAATCCCATGTTGCGCCATTTGACGATTCGCGATTTTGTGCTGGTCGATCGCCTTGAGCTCGAGTTCGAGGCGGGTTTTGGCACGCTCACCGGCGAGACCGGCGCCGGCAAGTCGATTCTGGTCGATGCGCTGGCCTTTGCCCTGGGCGAGCGCGCCGATGCCAGCCTGATCCGTAGCGGTGCCGAGCGGGCCGAAGTGTGCGCCGAATTTGATCTCGACGGCGCGCCAGCCGCCGCAGACTGGTTGCGTGCGCACGATCTGGACGCCGACGAGGGCCTGCTGTTGCGTCGGGTGCTCGATGGCAACGGTCGCTCGCGCGCCTACCTCAACGGATCGCCGGCCACCGTCCAGCAACTGCGCGAGGTTGCCGAATCGCTGGTCGATATTCACGGGCAGCACGCGCATCAGTCGCTGTTGCGTGGCGACGCTCAGCGCGCCCTGCTCGATACGCACGCCGCACTCAATCCCTTGCTCGCCCAAGTGACAAGCGCCTGGCGCAGCTGGCGCGAGGCGAAGGCTTTCCTCGAGGCCGCTTCCGGCGGCGCCGAGGCGCTGACGCGCGAGCGCGAGCAGCTCGACTGGCAGGTGCGCGAACTGGAAGCGCTTGGCTTTTCGGCCGAGGAATGGGGGGCGCTGAACAGTGAACACAAGCGCCTTGGCCATGCGGCGAGTCTCGCCGAGGGCGCCCGTTTTTCGCTGGCGATCCTGGCCGAAGGCGATACGGCGTGTGAAGCGCAGGTCGATGCGGTCGCCGGTCGTCTCGATGGACTGGCCGAATATGATCCGGCGCTTGCCGAGGTGGCCGCCTTGCTGCAGTCGGCGCAGACCGAACTCGCCGAGGCGATCTCGGCGCTGCGCCGCTACGCCGATCGCGTCGAGCTTGACCCGGCGCGTTTGAGCGAGGTCGAGCGCCGGATCGAAGCCGTCCTCGACTGCGCCCGCAAATTTCGTTCGACGCCGGAAGAGTTGCCGGCCATGCTTGCCCGTTGGCAAGAGCGTCTGGCCGCACTCGGCGAAGCCGCCGATGTCGCGGCCCTCGAGGTGCGCGCCTCCGAGGTGCGGAAGCAATATGAGAGCCTGGCGCAGCGTCTCTCCAGGGAGCGCCTGAAGGCGGCCAAGGCGCTGGGGAGCGAAGTCAGCCGTGTGATGCAGCAACTGGCGCTCGGTGGCGGGCTGTTCGAGATTGCCTTGCCGGCGCTCGAGGGGGGTAACGCTTTCGGGCTCGAACAGGTCGAGTTCCGTATCGCTGGTCTGGCCGGCAGCGAATCGCGTTCGTTGGCCAAGGTGGCTTCGGGCGGCGAGCTGTCGCGCATTAGCTTGGCCATTCAGGTAGTCACCAGCCAAGCGGCTAGCGTGCCGACCCTGATCTTCGACGAGGTCGATGTCGGCATTGGTGGTGGCGTGGCCGAGGTGGTTGGCCGGCTGCTACGCGAATTGGGCGTGCAACGGCAGGTTCTGTGCGTTACCCACCTGCCGCAGGTCGCGGCTCGGGCCAACTGGCAGTGGCAGGTGGCCAAAGGTGGCGAGAAGGGGCAGATTCGCAGCCGCGTGGCGATGCTCGATGCCGATGCCCGGGTCGAGGAAATCGCCCGCATGCTGGGCGGTATGGAAATTACCGCGATTACCCGCCAGCATGCCAAGGAGATGCTTGATATTTCCTGAGCATTAAGAAGTTATGGAAATACATTGCCTTATGATCTAACCTGAATCATGCGGTCAGTTGGCTCGATAGTTACTTGAGAGTCTTCACCACCATGATCCAGAGCGCAGCAAGTTCTATTGCCACGAAGACTCTCGGGTTCGAGAATCTGGCTCGCTTCGCCCCGCAGAAAGTGTCGGAGAATGGGCGTTCGAGCAAGGCTTCGTCTGCTGCAACGGAATTGACGCCCGAGCAACAGCAACAAGTCGATCGGCTCAAGCAGACGGATCTCAAGGTTAGAGCGCATGAACAGGCGCATATCACGGTCGGTGCCGATCTGGTTCGCGGTGGGCCGAGCTTCTCCTACGCGACCGGTCCAGATAGCAAGCGCTACGCGATCGGCGGCGAGGTCTCGATTGATGTCAGCCCCGGCCGGACCCCGGAAGAAACGATTCCCAAGGCGCAGCATATCCGTGCCACCGCACTGGCTCCTGCCGATCCTTCACCGCAGGATCACAGTATCGCGGCACAGGCGAATCAACTGGAGCTGCGGGCGCGGCAAGAGCTTTTCGCGCAGCAGAAGGATGTTGCCGACACAACAAGAGATGGGGGCGGCACGGATTTCTACCGCGGTGTTGCAGGCAGTGCCAGCGACGCCACCCGGGTCGGTAGCCACCTGGATCTCTTTGCCTGAGCAGGAAAACGCAGGAAATTTTCGCGTCGGCAGCTTGGTCTGCGCCGAGTTGAGCTTCCGTCAGACAAATGTAGCGAGAGTCAGGGCACCCGTCGCCGCAAATACGGCAGCTGCAGTCCAGCGGATCGCGGTGAGCGGCAGCTTCCTTGCCAGCTTCTCGCCGATCAGTACGGCGGGGACGTTCGCTGCCATCATGCCCAGCGTGGTGCCGAACACAACCGAGGTCAGCGAGTCGAAGCGGGCGGCCAGCGCGATCGTGGCGAACTGTGTCTTGTCGCCCATTTCGGCCAGAAAGAAGGCGAGCAGGGTGGTCATGAAAACGCTCGCATGGCCGGCCTGTGGCGCCTCGTTGTCGTCAAGCTCGTCCGGCCGCAAGGTCCATAGTCCGAATAGGATGAATACGACGCCGACGATCCAGCGCAAGGTGTCGGGCGCGAAAAAAGTGGCGATCCAGGCGCCGATCGAGCCGGCTAGCGCGTGATTGGCGATGGTCGCGGCAAAAATTCCGGCGATGATTGCCGCTGGGCGCCGCAGGCGAGCGGCGAGAACAAAAGAGAGTAGCTGCGTCTTGTCACCGATTTCGGCCAATGCGACAAGCAGCGCCGATGTGACGAACGCTTCCATGGGAGTCCGGAGAATTGCGGGCCGTACCGACAACGGCTCGCTTGAGATGTTTATTGGCCGATGTTCTTGCCCGGTTTGCCGCGGTGCGGGCATTCCGTCTTGATGCATTCGGCGTACAGGTAGAGCGCGTGCTCCTTGATGGCGAAGCCCCGCTCCTTGGCTATCTTCGCTTGCCGACGCTCGATTTCGGCATCGTAGAACTCTTCGACACGGCCGCAATTGACGCACACCAGGTGATCGTGGTGTTGTTCAGGGTTCATTTCAAAAACGGCCTTGCCTGACTCGAAATGATGCCGTTCGAGCAGGCCCGCCTGTTCGAACTGGGTCAGCACGCGGTAGACGGTGGCTAGCCCGATGTCCATATTTTCGGCAATCAGCAGGCGATAGACGTCTTCCGCCGTCAGGTGGCGCACCTCGCTCTTCTCAAAGAGTTCGAGAATCTTCAGGCGGGGCAGTGTGGCTTTCAGCCCCATGCTCTTGAGGTCGCTGGAATTGCTCATGGCTTGCCTTGATCAGCTGCAAAGGGAGATGTTTTTTTCGGTTATGATATACCGTCCGAGATGACTTTGAGAAATGGGCTCGACGATTGCGCGGCTTCGTTTGCCGATCCGACAGTCGTCCATCGATCTTCAGCTCGTTGCCGCTCATTACCGATTACCCACCAAGATCCATCAAACGCATGATTCTTTCGCGATTTACCTCCGTCATCCTCCTTGTCGGAGTGCTTTCTGCCTGCTCTTCCGTGCCGCGTCTTGTCAGCGAGTATAAGATCGACGTGCAGCAAGGCAACGTTCTGACTCAGGAAATGGTTGCCCAGTTGCGTCCTGGTTTATCCAAGGATCAGGTGCGTTTCATCCTCGGTACACCGATGTTGGTGGATCTGTTCCACGCCGATCGCTGGGATTACGTCTATCGCCTGCAGAAGGGGGCGAGCGGTGAGGTCGAAATGCGTAAATTCTCGACCTTCTTCGACGCCGACGGCAAGCTTCTTCGCGTCGCGGGCGACGTTGTGGCAGCCACTGGCGATGAGGCCGCTGCACCGGCAAGCCGTTTGCGCGAGATCGATCTGGGGTCTCTGCCTGCCGACGGTAATGTGCAGTTGCCACCCGTCGAGGAAAAAGGATTTTTTGGCAAAGCCATGGAAAAAATAGGATTCTGAAATGAGCGGATTGAAGATTGCAATCGTTGGTGCCTCTGGGCGCATGGGCCGTATGCTGATCGAGTCCACCCTGAAGGACGGCGAGGCGACACTGGTTGCCGCCATTGACCGGCCGGGTGTCGCGGCGCTCGGGAAGGATGCCGGCGAACTGGTTGGTATGCCTTGCGGGGTGAACGTCACCAGCGATATCGAGGCCGGGATCGCCAAAGCCGATTGCCTGATCGACTTCACCCGCCCTGAAGGCACGCTGGAGCATCTGGAAATATGCCGCCGGCACAAAGTGGCCATCGTCATCGGCACGACGGGCTTCGACGCCGCCGGCAAACAGGCGATTGCCGATACGGCGCGCGAGATTCCGGTGGTTTTTGCGCCGAACATGAGTGTCGGTGTCAATGTCGTTTTCAAGCTGCTCGATATGGCTTCGCGCATCATGAGCGAGGGCTACGATATCGAGATCGTCGAAGCGCATCACAAGCACAAGATCGATGCACCGTCGGGAACCGCCTTGCGCATGGGCGAAGTGGTGGCCCAGGCGCTCGGCCGCGACCTCAAGGAATGCGCCATCTATGGCCGCGAAGGCGTCACCGGCGAGCGCGATCCTTCGACCATCGGTTTTGCCACCGTGCGCGGCGGCGATATCGTCGGCGATCATACGGTCATGTACTGCGGTACCGGCGAGCGCGTTGAAGTCAGCCACAAGGCGGGCAGCCGCATGCCGTATGCGCTGGGTAGCCTGCGCGCAGCACGTTTCCTCGCCGGCAAAGCGAGTGGGATGTTCGATATGCAGGACGTTCTGGGTCTGCGCTAAGTGTTTTTGACACAATCGAACCCGTAGTGGTGCGATGAAATCCCAACTGCTCGCCGGCAAACTTAGCGAGATTTTTGGCGGAGACGGCGAAGCCGCGCTGGGGCGGTTGCTGGCCGATGCTGCCGGGCAGCATCCCGCGCTGGTCAGCGGGGTTGGTCGTTTTCTCGAAACTGCGGACGGCCTGCTTGCTCAGTATGCCGGCTTGCATCAGGTGCAGTCGGAGCTTGCCGCTGACGCTTTTTCCGACTGGAATCTCAAGAGCGGCCGAATCGAATCCGGCCGTCAGTGGAAGACGCTCCTCGGTTTTGCCGCTGACGAAATCGAAGACACGATTTCCGCCTGGCGGCGTCTCGCGCAGCCCGAGGATCTGGCCGTCCTGAATCGGGTGATCGCCGCGCACGTGCAGGGTAAATCCCGTATTTTCCAGTCCGAATGCCGTCTCCGCACCAAGGCTGGCAGCATGAAGTGGTTTTTGCTTAAGGGAATGGTCACGGTGCGCGATGGCGGTGGCGAGCCCTTGCGCATCCTGTTGCTGCATCGGGATATCACGGCTTTCAAACAAGCCGAGGCGACCGCGCTTGCGGCCAAGGAGTTGGCTGAAACCGCGAATCAGGCGCGCGGCGCTTTCATGGCCAACATGAGCCATGAAATTCGCACGCCGATGAACGGCATCATCGGGATGACCGAACTGGCGCTCGATACCCAGCTCGATGCCGAGCAGCGACACTATCTGAAGACCGTCAAATCCTCGGCCGAGTCCTTGCTGGCGATCGTTAACGACATTCTCGATTTTTCAAAAATCGAGGCCGGCAAGCTGCATTTCGAAGCGATTTCCTTCTCTCTTTCCAGTCTGGTTTTTGAAGCAGCCCGTGCGCACTCGGTGGTGGCCCACAAGAAAGGCCTGGAAATCATCGTCTCGATTGCGAACGATCTACCACCGCGATTGATTGGCGATCCAACCCGACTGCGTCAGGTTATTTCCAATCTGCTCGGGAATGCCGTCAAATTTACCGAGCACGGCGAAATAGCGGTCGACGTTTCGGCGGATGAGTCTGGCTCGGGTTCCGCGTTTCTCCGTTTTTCCGTTCGCGATACGGGGATCGGCATTCCGGTAGAGCGGCAGAGCGCGATTTTCGAGGCCTTTTCCCAAGCCGACGATTCGATTACCCGCCGTTTTGGCGGAACAGGGCTGGGTTTGACTATTTGCGCACATTTGGTGCAAATGATGGACGGTCGAATCTGGCTCGAGAGTGGCGAAGGCAAGGGTAGCTGTTTCTTTTTTACCGGGCGTTTTTGCGTTGATTCCACTGCCGCTGCCGTGCCTGCCCGCGCGCAGTTTGGAGGGCTGCGGGCGCTCCTGATCGAAAGCAATCCGGCGGTTGCCGCCCAGTTGCAGGCAATTCTCGAGCAAACCGGGATGCAGACCGCCGTGGTTGCCGAGGCGTCCGCCGCCTTGGCCGCCATTGAACGCTCGCGATCGGTCGGTTTTCCTTATGCTTGCGTGCTGGCCGATGCGCAAATGCCGCCGCCAGGCGGATTTGCCCTTGCAGAGTCGTGGCAAAGCGGTACTTTCCCCGAAAAACTGATCGTTCTGTTGAACACCGAGCAACAACGCCAGGATCTTCATCGTTTGCGCGAGTTGAATGCCGGTACCCATCTGGTCAAGCCGGTTGCGCCGGAAGATATGGTCGAAGCATTGATGCTGGTGTTCGACCAAAAAGACAGTGCGTTAATGCTGGCCCCTTTTGAGATCGAAGAGGCGAATTCGAGCGAGGGTTCAAGCGCGCTCCAGGTCTTGCTGGTCGAGGACAATCCTGTCAATCAGGAGCTTGCAAAACGCTTGTTGGAAAAACACGGCTATCGCGTGACGCTCGCCAATAATGGGAGTGAGGCTGTCGATCAGTTTGAGAAGAAGCGTTTTGATCTGATTTTGATGGACATGCAAATGCCGGTCATGGGCGGTATCGAAGCGACCGAAGCTATCCGTTCGCGCGAGATGCGGCGTAGCTGGGTGGTGTCGGGTGAGTTCAAGTCGATCTATATCATCGCCATGACGGCCAATGCGATGGAAGGCGATCGCGAACGCTGTCTCGCTGCGGGGATGAACGATTATGTTGCCAAGCCGATCCGGCCGGATGATTTGTACGCGGCCATCGCGCGCGGCCTCAATGCCGATGTCGCTGACGCGCCGTCACGGATTGTGGCGGCGCGCGATCCGGCCCTGAGCACGACTGCGCTGGATATAGCTGCGGCAATGCGCGATCTGGGCGATCGCGACCTGTTGCTCACGATGGCCACCATGCTGATCAACGAATGGGGTGACCATCTCGGGCGGATTCAGGCTTCGCTGAGTGAGCGGAACGCTTCCCGTCTGTGTATGGATGCTCATACGCTGAAAAGCCTGGTTGCCATCTTCCATGGCGAGGCTGCGCGGCGGATTGCCCTTGATCTGGAGCGTGCCGCCAAAGCGCCTGATCACGTCGACTGGGCACGCTGCGCGCAACTTTCGGACGCTTTGATGCTTGAAATGGCTCGTTTGAAGCCGGAAATCGAGCATTTTGTGTGGGGCGATCTGCCGATATAGGCATTCAGTCATCTCGAGGCTGCGGAAAACCGGCGGCGTGTCGTCCCGAATTGCACCAATTGTCCCGTTATCTAGCCAAGAGAATTGCCCCAAAGGGGTGCGCTCCGGTATAATTGTCCGGTTAGTAAGAATATAAGCGGGAGAGCTGCGCGCTCGTCCCGCTTTTGCGTATCTAAGGCTTGTCCAGGCTGCGCATTCAACAGGATCAACAGGAGTTTTTCGTGTCGTTGTTACCCACTCTTCCGCCCGCGATTCTCGCACTGGCTGATGGTACTGTCTTCCGCGGTTACGCCATCGGCGCCGAAGGCAGCACCAGCGGCGAGGTGGTGTTCAATACGGCGATGACCGGCTATCAGGAGATCCTTACCGATCCGTCCTACTGCCGCCAAATCGTCACGCTCACCTACCCGCACATCGGCAACACCGGCTGCAACGCCGAGGACTTCGAGTCCCGCGCCAATTTTGCCGCCGGACTCGTCATTCGCGACCTTCCGATTCGCGCCGAAAACTGGCGCTTGCAGGAAACGCTGCCCGATTATCTGAAGAAGCATGGCATCGTCGCCATCGCCGGCATCGATACCCGCAAGCTGACCCGCATCCTGCGTGAGAAGGGCGCCCAGGCCGGTTGTATCGTGGCCGGTGCTCAACTGGGGGCATCCGATGACGCCAGTGCGCTTGCCCAGGCGCGAGCCTTCCCCGGTCTGGCCGGCATGGATCTGGCCAAGGTCGTTTCCGTCGCCTCGCCCTATGCATGGGCTGACGGCGAGTGGACGCTGAAGGGCTACGTGCCGGGCGGCGAACCGAAATTCCATGTCGTCGCCTACGATTTCGGCGTCAAGCACAACAGCCTGCGCATGCTGGCTTCGCGTGGCTGCCGCGTGACCGTCGTTCCGGCGCAGACGTCGGCTGCCGACGTGCTGGCGCTCAATCCGGACGGCGTTTTTCTGTCGAATGGCCCGGGCGACCCCGAGCCCTGTGATTACGCAATCACGGCCATCCGCGAGCTGCTCGCCAAGCGCGTGCCGATTTACGGCATCTGCCTCGGTCACCAGTTGCTGGCGCTCGCTTCGGGCGCCAGGACGGGGAAGATGAAGTTCGGCCATCACGGCGCCAATCACCCGGTCAAGGACGTCGATACCGGTCAGGTGCTGATCACCAGCCAGAACCACGGTTTCGCGGTCGATGTCGACACGCTGCCGGCCAATTTGCGCACGACGCACGTTTCGCTGTTCGACGGTTCCCTGCAGGGCGTGGCACGTACCGATGTGCCGGCCTTTTCCTTTCAGGGGCACCCCGAGGCGAGCCCCGGTCCGTCCGACGTGGCGTACCTGTTCGACCGTTTCATCAAGCTGATGCAAGACCAGAAGGCCGCGGGAAAGTAACTCATGCCTAAGCGTACAGATATCAAGAGCGTTCTCATCATTGGCGCCGGCCCGATCGTCATCGGTCAGGCATGCGAATTCGACTACTCCGGCGCGCAAGCCTGCAAGGCGCTGCGCGAGGAGGGCTACCGCGTCATTCTGGTCAACTCCAATCCGGCAACGATCATGACCGATCCGGAGATGGCCGATGTGACCTACATTGAGCCGATCACCTGGAAGGTCGTCGAGAAAATCATCGAGAAGGAGCGCCCCGACGCGCTGCTGCCGACCATGGGCGGCCAGACCGCGCTGAACTGCGCGCTCGACCTGGCCAAGAACGGCGTGCTCGAAAAGTACAATGTCGAGATGATCGGCGCCTCGCGCGACGCCATCGACAAGGCCGAGGACCGCGAGAAATTCAAGACCGCGATGACCAAGATCGGTCTCGGTTCGGCACGCTCGGCCGTTGCGCACTCGATGGAAGAGGCGCAGCAGGTGCAGGCGATGATCGGTTTTCCGGCGATCATTCGTCCGTCGTTCACGATGGGCGGTTCGGGCGGCGGCATTGCCTACAACCAGGAAGAATTCGTCGAGATCTGCAAGCGCGGCCTCGAAGCCAGCCCGACCAGCGAACTCCTGATCGAGGAATCGCTAATCGGCTGGAAGGAATTCGAGATGGAGGTTGTCCGCGACAAAAAGGACAACTGCATCATCATTTGCTCGATCGAAAACCTCGATCCGATGGGCGTGCATACCGGCGATTCGATCACCGTCGCGCCGGCGCAGACGCTGACCGACAAGGAATACCAGATCATGCGCGACGCCTCGGTGGCGGTGCTGCGCGAGATCGGCGTCGATACTGGCGGCTCCAACGTCCAGTTCTCGATCTGCCCGGAAGACGGTCGGATGATCGTCATCGAAATGAACCCGCGCGTTTCGCGTTCTTCCGCCCTGGCTTCCAAGGCGACCGGCTTCCCGATCGCCAAGGTGGCGGCCAAGCTGGCGGTGGGCTATACGCTCGACGAGTTGGCCAACGAAATCACCGGCGGCAAGACGCCGGCGTCGTTCGAGCCTTCGATTGACTACGTGGTCACCAAGGTGCCGCGTTTTGCCTTCGAGAAATTCCCGCAAGCCGACTCGCGCCTGACCACGCAGATGAAGTCGGTTGGCGAAGTCATGGCAATTGGCCGCACCTTCCAGGAATCGCTGCAGAAAGCCTTGCGCGGCCTTGAAGTCGGTGTCGATGGTTTCGACGAGAAGACGACCGATCGCGAAGAGATCGAAACGGCGCTCGCCGAACCAGGGCCGGAGCGCATCTGGTACATCGCCGACGCCTTCCGCATCGGCCTTTCGCTCGAAGATATCCAGCGCCACACTTTCATCGATCCGTGGTTCCTCGCGCAGATCGAGGATCTCTACAAGAAGGCCGAGTTCATTCGCGGCAAGCAGCTTGGCTCGCTGTCGCGCGATGAATTCTGGCACCTGAAGCGCGCCGGTTTCTCCGACAAGCGCCTGGCATACCTGATGGGCACGACACAGACCGCCGTGCGCGAACGTCGCCACGCATTGAACGTGCGCCCGGTGTACAAGCGCGTCGATACCTGTGCAGCCGAGTTTTCGACCGATACCGCCTACATGTACTCGACCTACGAGGAAGAGTGCGAGTCGAAGCCGAGCGACAAGAAGAAGATCATGGTCCTCGGCGGCGGCCCAAACCGCATCGGTCAGGGCATCGAATTCGACTACTGCTGCGTCCACGCCGCGCTCGCCATGCGCGAAGACGGATACGAGACGATCATGGTCAACTGCAATCCGGAGACCGTGTCGACCGACTACGATACTTCCGATCGCCTGTATTTCGAGCCGCTGACGCTCGAGGACGTGCTCGAAATCGTCGCCATCGAGAAGCCGGTCGGCGTCATCGTGCAGTACGGCGGCCAGACGCCGCTCAAGCTGGCGCGTGACCTCGAAGCCAACGGCGTGCCGATCATCGGCACCAGCCCGGACATGATCGACGCCGCCGAAGACCGCGAGCGCTTCCAGAAACTGCTGCAGGATCTCGGCCTCAAGCAGCCGCCGAACCGCACCGCGCGCACCGAGGAAGACGCACTGCGTCTGGCGGCCGAAATCGGCTACCCGCTGGTCGTTCGCCCATCCTACGTGCTCGGCGGCCGGGCGATGGAGATCGTACACGAGCCGCGCGACCTCGAGCGCTACATGCGCGAGGCGGTGAAAGTCTCGAACGATTCGCCGGTGCTGCTCGACCGCTTCTTGAACGATGCCGTCGAAGTCGACGTCGACGCTTTGTCCGATGGCGACGAAGTCATCATCGGCGGCGTCATGGAGCACATCGAACAGGCTGGCGTGCACTCCGGCGATTCGGCTTGTTCGTTGCCGCCGTACTCGCTGTCGAAAGAAGTACAGGATGAATTGCGTCGGCAGACCAAGCTGATGGCCAAGGGGCTCAACGTTTGCGGCCTGATGAACGTGCAGTTCGCGATCCAGCACGACATCGTCTATGTCCTCGAAGTCAATCCGCGCGCTTCGCGTACCGTTCCCTTCGTCTCCAAGGCCACCGGCCTGCAACTGGCGAAGATCGCGGCGCGCTGCATGGCCGGCCAGTCGCTCGCCAGCCAGGGCGTGACCCGGGAAATCATTCCGCCGTATTTCTCGGTCAAGGAAGCGGTCTTCCCGTTCGCCAAATTCCCCGGCGTCGATACCATTCTCGGCCCGGAAATGAAGTCGACCGGCGAGGTGATGGGCGTTGGCGTGACCTTTGCCGAAGCTTTCATCAAGAGCCAGATGGCGGCCAGCGTCAAACTGCCGACTTCGGGCAAGGTCTTCATCAGCGTCAAGCATTCGGACAAGGCCAAGGCCGTCGATATTGCGCGCGACCTGCACGATGCCGGATTCACCATCCTTGCCACGCGCGGCACCGCCACGGCAATCGAAGCGGCTGGAATTGCGGTAACGCCGGTGAACAAGGTAACCGAAGGCCGCCCGCACATCGTCGATATGATCAAGAACAACGAAATCGCGCTGATCATCAACACGGTGGACGAGAAGCGTCAGGCCATCAACGATTCACGCTCGATTCGTACCTCCGGTCTGGCGGCGCGGGTGACGAGCTACACCACGATCTGGGGTGCCGAGGCCGCTGCCGTCGGGATCAAGAATCGTGGCGAACTGGTCGTCTATTCGATCCAGGGCTTGCACGCGCAACTTGTTTGATTGACTCCCGAACCGCCGGGGCCACTCATTTTCGGGTGCCGGCGGTTTTGCTTTGGTAGCAAACGAAGTGAGTAAAGTACATGAGCAATAAAGTACCCCTGACCGTCAGCGGCGCCGAACGGCTTCGCGCCGAACTGCATCAACTGAAAGCGGTTGAGCGCCCGGCCGTGATCGCCGCCATTGCGGAAGCGCGTTCGCATGGCGATCTTTCCGAAAACGCCGAATACGACGCAGCCAAGGAACGTCAGGGTTTCGTCGAAGGCCGCATCCAGGAGGTCGAGGGCAAGCTGTCGCACGCCCAGATCATCGACCCCAAGCTGCTCGACGCGGACGGTCGCTGCGTTTTTGGCGCAACGCTCGATCTCGAAGATCAGGATTCCGGCACGCTGGTGAGTTACCAGATCGTCGGTGAGGACGAAGCCGACATCAAGGCGGGCAAGATTTCGATCAATTCGCCGATCGCCCGCGCGCTGATCGGCAAGTTCGCCGGCGATATCGCCCAAGTGCAGGCGCCGGGCGGTTTGCGCGAATACGAAGTGCTCGAAGTACGCTACGAGTAAGACGTCCCGCCGTGCAACGTTTCGCCGACGCGCTCTATTACGTGATCCTGACGCTGTGGGTCGGCGGCTTGTGGGCGATCGGCTATCTCGTCGCACCGACGCTTTTTGCCACGCTGGCCGATCGGCAACTGGCCGGTATGTTGGCCGGCAAGCTGTTTGCGCTGATCGGCTGGATCGGTCTGGGCTGCGCTGCCTATCTGCTGATTTTCATGTTGTTGCGCGCCGGAAGTGCTGCCCTCAAACGCGGGACTTTCTGGCTGATCCTGCTGATGCTCGCGCTGACGGCGGCTAGCCTGTTCGGTATCCAGCCTCTGCTTGCGCAGCTCAAGGCCGAGGCCTTGCCGCGCGAGGTAATGGAGAGCGTCCTGCGCGACCGTTTTGCCACTTGGCACGGCATTTCGAGCATTCTCTATCTGTTGCAGAGTCTGCTCGGATTGCTCGTTGTCGTGGGGGCTGGTCGCGGCGGGAAGTAGGAAACAGCTAAGAAAGCAGCCAAGGGGGCTGTGTTCAGCCCCCGATGTTTGCCGCGTTGTATGGCTTAGCTGCGCGAACCACCCTGGAAACTGCGTTTGGTTCGGCGGGGTTCGGCGCGTGTGCGGCGGACCTTTGCGGCCTGGGCATCCGGAGACGGGCGCCAGATGACGAGCAGTTTGCCGATGTGCTGTACCGGTGCGGCGTCGAGCTTTTCGCAGATCGTTGCAAGAAACTGCTCGCGGACTTCACGATCGTCGTTGAAGACGCGGATCTTGATCAGTTCGTGGCTGGCGAGGCTGGCGCCGATCTCGTTCAAAACGGATTCGGACAGGCCATTCTGGCTGATCGAAACGACGGGATTCAGGGCGTGGGCGCGGGCGCGCAAGGCGCGGCGCTCGTCAGCGGTAAGATTGAGCATGAGTTAAACCTTTTCAAAGAACGCATTTTACCGAATTTCAGGCGATGAAACGAACCAGAACGAGTAATGCGTGGCTGCGCGAGCACGTGAATGATCCTTTCGTGCAACGCGCAAAGGCCGAGGGCTATCGTTCGCGAGCCTCGTTCAAGCTGATGGAAATCGACGACAAGGATCGCCTGATTCGCGCCGGCGAAGCCGTGGTCGACCTGGGCGCCACGCCCGGCGGCTGGTCGCAGGTCGCCGCCCAGCGCATGAGGGGCAAAGGACGGGTGATCGCACTCGACCTGCTGGAGATGGAGCCTTTGCACGGTGTCGACTTCATTCAGGGCGATTTTCGCGAAGAGTCGGTTTTGCTTCAGCTGGAAGGCATGCTTGCGGGCGAGAAGGTCGCGCTTGTGCTTTCCGATATGGCCCCCAATATGTCTGGTATTCAGGTTTCCGATCAGGCGCGGGTCATGCATCTGGCCGAATTGGGCCTCGAGTTTTCGCGCAACTGGCTGAAACCTGACGGCGCTTTTCTGGTCAAAGTGTTCCAAGGGCATGGTTTCAATGAATTCATGCAGGAGATGCGCAAGGTCTTCAAGACCGTCTCTTCGCGCAAACCCGATGCGTCACGCGACCGGAGTCCCGAGGTATATCTGCTCGGCAAGGGTTTGAAGGGCTGATTGTGCAAGGCTTGAGTTGCCGGGCACGAATCGGTTTAGAATTAGACTTGCAGCAAGTTCATGCAGTGCCGGGAGTTTCCCGGGTTCGCAACGACGAAGAGGTGCAGCATTGAATAATATGTTCAAAAATCTGGCGATCTGGCTGGTTATCGGTCTGGTGCTGATGACGGTTTTCAACCAGTTCAACAGTCGTCAGGTGACCCAGTCGGCGATGGAGTACTCGCAATTCATCGAAGAGGTGAAGCAGGGGCACATCGCCAAGGTCGTGATCGAGGGGCGTGTGCTCAAGGCGACCACCGGCGAAGGGAAGAAGATTACTTCCTACGCGCCGCCGGATCTCTGGATGGTTTCCGATCTGCTCAAGTACGGCGTCAAGATCGAGGCCAAGCCCGAGGAAGAGCCTTCCTTCCTGATGAATCTCTTCGTCAGTTGGTTCCCCATGCTGCTGCTGATCGGCGTCTGGGTCTTCTTCATGCGCCAGATGCAGGGTGGCGGCCGCGGTGGTGCGTTCTCCTTCGGCAAGAGCAAGGCGCGCCTGCTTGACGAGTCGACGAATACGATCACCTTCGCCGACGTCGCCGGTTGCGACGAAGCGAAGGAAGAGGTTACCGAACTGGTCGATTTTCTGCGCGATCCGACCAAATTCCAGAAGCTTGGCGGGCGCATCCCGAAAGGTGTTCTGCTCGTCGGCAACCCTGGTACCGGCAAGACGCTGCTCGCCAAGGCGATCGCCGGCGAGGCGAAAGTGCCTTTCTTCTCGATTTCCGGCTCGGATTTCGTCGAAATGTTTGTCGGCGTCGGCGCCGCACGGGTTCGCGACATGTTCGAGAACGCCAAGAAGCATGCGCCGTGCATCATCTTCATCGACGAGCTTGATGCCGTCGGCCGCCAGCGTGGCGCCGGCCTTGGCGGTGGCAACGACGAACGCGAGCAGACGCTCAACCAGATGCTGGTCGAGATGGACGGTTTCGAAGGCAGCGTTGGCGTCATCGTGATCGCCGCCACCAACCGCCCGGACGTTCTAGACCCCGCGTTGATGCGCCCGGGCCGTTTCGACCGCCAGGTGGTCGTTCCGCTGCCCGATATCCGTGGGCGCGAACAGATTCTCATCGTCCATATGCGCAAGGTGCCGCTGTCGCCCGACGTGAAGGCCGATATCATCGCACGCGGCACGCCGGGGATGTCCGGCGCCGATCTGGCCAATCTGGTCAATGAAGCCGCGTTGTTCGCCGCACGCGGCAACAAGCGGCTGGTCGATATGGACGACTTCGAGAAAGCCAAGGACAAGATACTGATGGGCGCCGAGCGCCGCAGCATGGTGATGAACGAGGACGAGCGGCGCAATACGGCCTACCACGAGTCGGGTCATGCCGTCGTCGCCAAACTGGTGCCGAAGTCCGATCCGGTGCACAAGGTGACGATCATCCCGCGTGGCCGCGCGCTGGGCCTGACCATGCAGTTGCCCGAAGAAGACCGCTACGCCTACGACCGCGTCTATCTGATGAGCCGCATTGCGGTGTTGTTCGGTGGCCGGATCGCTGAAGAGTTGTTCATGAACCAGATGACGACCGGTGCCTCGAACGACTTCGAGCGGGCGACGCAAATGGCGCGCGACATGGTCACCCGCTACGGCATGTCCGACGCGCTGGGGCCGATGGTCTACGGCGAGAACGAGGGTGAGGTTTTCCTCGGCCGTTCGGTGACCACGCACAAGAACATGTCCGAAACGACGATGCAGCAGGTCGATGCGGAAATCCGCCGGATCATCGACCAGCAGTACGCCTTGGCGCGCAAGCTGCTCGAAGAAAACCGCGACAAAGTCGAGGCGATGACCGCGGCCTTGCTTGAGCTTGAGACGATCGACGCCGATCAGATCAACGACATCATGGAAGGCAAACCACCACGTCCGCCGAAACAGTCGCAGACAAAGACTGCCAGCAAGCCTGACAACAACTCGCCGGACGCGGCGCCGAGCGCTACTGCACCGGCCTGATCCGTACGTAGGTAAACAAACCAGGCCGGGGGCGTTACGCCCCCGGTTTTTTTACGTTCCCCCATGGCCCGGAGGCCAGGCTTCGCGCAGGGGATTTGAGCCATCGTCCCTTTTACCTTCGGGCACGGATATCTATGCTTCGTTGCGGAAAATTTGAACTGACACTCGACCGTCCGTTGCTGATGGGGATCGTCAACCTGACACCGGATTCCTTCTCCGGCGACGGTATCGCCTCCAATACGGCGCACGCCGTCGCACGTGCCCAGGCCCAGATCGAGGCGGGGGCCGATTTGCTTGACCTCGGTGCCGAGTCGTCGCGGCCCGGCGCGATTCCGACGCCGGTCGACGAGGAATTGCGTCGTTTACTTCCCGTTCTTCAGGCGCTTGAGGGGTGCGGTGTGCCGATTTCGGTCGACACCTACAAGCCCGAAGTCATGCGTGCGGCAATTGCTCACGGTGCTGCGATGATCAACGACATCTATGGGTTGCGCATGCAGGGAGCGCTGGAGGCCGTCGCACAGAGCGATTGCGCCGTGTGCCTGATGCACATGCAGGGCGAACCGTTGACCATGCAGCAAAGCCCCGTCTACACGGACGTCATTGCTGAGGTGCGGGATTTTCTCGGCGCCAGGGCGGCGGCGGCCATTGCCGCGGGTGTCCTGCCTGAGCGTCTGGTACTCGATCCGGGTTTCGGTTTCGGCAAATCAGTCGAGCACAATCTGCAACTCATGCGGCATTTGCCCGAGCTATCCACCGGGGGATTGCCAATCCTGGCCGGCGTTTCGCGGAAATCGATACTTGGGGCCGTTACCGGCCGTGCGGTCGCTGATCGTTTGCCTGCCAGCCTCGCTGCCGCCTTGCTGGCGGCGCAGCGCGGTGCCAGCATCCTGCGCGTGCACGATGTCGCCGCGACGCGCGATGTGTTGGCGGTCTGGTCCGCCGTCGAGCGCGCCTGACGTTCCGCAACGCGTTTATCCGGCCATGTTGCGTGTGCTGGCCTGAGGCCTGCGTCGCTCGATGAACAGACTGCTGCCCGGAATCTTCTTGGCGTATTTTTTGGCATTGGCGGCGGCTGCGGAGATGGCTTGATGCGACTCGTAGTCGCCGCTCAGCACTTGTAGCGCACCGATCGAGAGCGTCGGCGCGGAATGAAAGACTGCTTCGCCCCGTCGATTCTCAGCCATGTATCCGCCGTTGCGCAGATCTTCCGGCGGCACGACGTGTGCGATGCCTTCGTCGAACAGCACCAGGGCGCGCGCGCAACGTGCCTCCCAGTCGTCACTCTGGAACAGGACCATGAAATCGTCGCCGCCGATGTGGCCGACAAAATCGGTGCGCGGATCGGCTATCTCGCGTGCGATCTGCGCCACCAATTGAATGATGTCGTCGCCCTTGCGATAGCCGTAGGTATCGTTGAAGGGTTTGAAGTGATCGATGTCGAAGTAGCAGGCTGTGAACAACACCTGCTGCTGGAGCAGGCGATCGATATGTTCGTTGATCGGTACGTTGCCGGGCAACTGGCTTAGCGGGTTGGCGTAGCGCGCCGCCTGGATCTGCATTTCGGTGATGATCCCCATCAGGTCGTGGGCACTCCCGACGCCGATATATTCGCCGTTGTTGGTGACGATGAATCCGTCATAAAGATGGCGGTGCGCCGAGCGGCTGATCAGCCGGCCGGCTTCCTGGACGGTCGAGTCTTCGTTGATGATGAGGGGCAAAGGGTCCATGAACTGGGTGCATGGCTTGCGTCCGAAAAGCTCCCGGCGGAAGGGGCGGGCAAAGCGGTCGATCAGCGCATGCCGGTTGATCAGGCCGAGCGGCACGCCGTGCGTGACGACCGGTAGCGAGATCAGCTCGGGTTCCGCTTCAAAACGCCGGCAGACCTCGTCGTTGTTTGTTTCCGGGCTTAGTGGAACGATCGCGCGGGCGAGGCTGCGGACCGTGACGTTGCCGTTCTGCGCCGATCCGTTGGGAAAAACGATGATGCTGCGTTGGCGAAGAATGCCAACCATGTTGTCGGCCGGAATCGGTCGCGGTACGGCGGTCGGCATGGCGATCAGATAGCCTTGCCCGCAAGCGATGCCGAGGTCGCGCACGGCCAGGCAATCGGCCTCGGTCTCGATCCCTTCGGCGATGATGCGTGCCGAGCAGGTTTCGGCCAGATCCTGCATGGCTTTGACGAACTGGAATTTCAGATGGTCGTCGGCAATGCCGCTGATGAAATGACGGTCGATCTTGACGTACTCGGGTTTGACCTCGGACCACATGCGCAGATTGGCAAATCCTTCGCCGAGGTCGTCGATGGCGATCTGATAACCCAGGCTGCGGTAATGCGAGAGCGTCTGGTGAATTGCCGGGAAGTCGTTGATCCGCTGGTTTTCGGTCAGTTCGATAACCACCCGGTTGGGGCTGATACCCAGGCGGCGCAAGAGGTCGAGCGTCCCGCCATTGCGAAAGACTTCGTCGTCGAGACTGTCGGGGCTGGCGTTGATGAACAGCTTCCCGGGCAGTTGCAATTGCGCGAAGCCCCGGAATACGGCCTCGCGACAGCCGCGTTCCAGTTCCTGGCGCAATCCGTGCCGCTCGGCCGCGGCAAATAGCGCTTGCGGGGTGTGATAGGGCGTATTCGCCGGACCGCGGATCAAGCCTTCGAAGGCGAAGTAAGCATGCGCCCGAAAATCGATGATCGGCTGAAAGACAGCCGAGAGCATGTCGAATTCGATGAATTCACGAATGAGGTCGGCTTCCCCCTTGACGATTTCGCTGCGTGACTGGCGGAGAGGGAGTTGTCGGATCAGTGCTTCGGCCATATGTGCATTTTGTTTGGGTGAAGGATGCGTAGGCTAAGTGCGGAAGGTTTCAGTAGAATGACGATCTTCAACGCAAGGCCGGTTAGGCCGGCAGCAGGGAGAGCGCAAATGAGCAGGAAATATTTCGGGACCGACGGGGTTCGCGGACGAGTTGGCGAGGCGCCGATTACGCCGGATTTCGTGATGCGTCTGGGCTATTCGGCAGGCAAGGTGCTGGTTGCTCACGAGTCGTCGCGCGGCTACCTGAAAGCCGGCGAGCGACCGGCCGTATTGATCGGCAAAGACACGCGGATATCCGGGTACATGCTCGAGGCGGCCATGGAGGCCGGATTTGCGGCGGCCGGCGTCGATGTCTGCCTGGTCGGTCCGATGCCGACCCCCGCCATTGCCTACCTCACACGGGCATTGCGCCTGCAGGCCGGGATCGTCATTTCCGCGTCGCACAACCCTTATTACGATAATGGGATCAAGTTTTTCTCGGCGCACGGCACCAAGCTGCCGGATGCCATCGAGGCCGAAATCGAGGCCGGGATCGATGCACCGCTGACCTGCGTGCAATCGGCCGATCTGGGGCGTGCTCGGCGGATCAATGACGCCGCCGGCCGCTATATCGAATTTTGCAAGAGCACTTTTCCGAACGATCTCGATCTGCGCGGCTTGAAAATCGTCGTCGACTGTGCGCACGGCGCGGCCTATCACATTGCCCCTCATGTGCTACATGAGTTGGGGGCCGAAGTCAGCACCGTGGGCGCGGAACCGAACGGGCTCAACATCAACGAAGAGGTCGGTGCAACCGCGCCGAGAGCGCTACGCAATGCCGTTCTGGCCGAGCAGGCGGATCTCGGTATCGCACTCGACGGCGATGGCGATCGCGTGATGATGGTCGATGCGGCGGGCAATGTTTACGACGGCGATCAACTGCTGTTTGCCGTCGTGCGCAGCCGACTGCGCCACGGCGCGGTGGCCGGCGTGGTCGGTACGCTGATGACCAATCTTGCCTTCGAGCATGCCATGGCCGATCTGCGCGTACCTTTCGCCAGGGCGGGGGTCGGTGACCGTTACGTCATGGAGATGCTGCAGAAAAACGGCTGGCTCTACGGCGGTGAAAATTCGGGACACATTCTCTGTCTCGACAAACACACCACGGGCGATGGCATCGTTTCCGCGCTGCAGGTCCTGTCCGCGCTGCGCGAAGCCGGCGGCGACCTGCAGGTGCTGCTCGGCAGTTTGACGCTGTACCCGCAGAAATTGATCAATGTACCGCTGGTCAAGGGCTTCCCGTGGAAAGATCATCCCTTGATTGCCTCCGTGCAGCGCGAAGTCGAGGTCGAACTGGACGGCGCGGCCCGGGTATTGTTGCGCGCTTCTGGTACCGAGCCTTTGTTGCGCGTGATGGTCGAAGGAAAGGATGCGGGGAAAGTCCTAGCCGCAGCCGAGAAGCTTGCTGCGGCAGTACGGGATGCGGTGTCATCCTGATGTAACAGAGTCGTAACATTCGCTGGTTAGACTGCGCTTCATTGCTGCAATGCAGCGTCTACTCCCAGGAGAATGTTGGATGAAAATTGCGAAAATCGCTGCTTTTCTGACCTTGGCTTTTGCCGGCGTTGCGGCCTCTTCGTCGAGCTTTGCCGATGTGATCGTCAAGGTTGATGGCTCGAGCACCGTTTATCCGATTACCGAGGCCGTGGCCGAGGATTTTCAGAAGCTCAAGAAAAACGCGATCAAGGTAACGGTTGGTATCTCCGGTACCGGCGGCGGCTTCAAGAAGTTCTGTCGCGGTGAGACCGACATTTCCGATGCGTCGCGCCCGATTCTGGCCAAGGAAATGGATATCTGTCGGGAAGCTGGCATTCAGTACGTCGAACTGCCGGTTGCCTACGATGCGCTGACGGTCGTCATCAATCCGCAAAACGATTGGGCCAAGGCGCTGACCGTTGCCGAACTGAAAAAAATCTGGGAGCCGGGCGCCCAGGGCAAGCTGAAGAGCTGGAAAGAAGTCAATCCGGCATTCCCGGATGTGCCGCTCAAGCTTTATGGTCCGGGCGCGGACTCCGGCACCTTCGATTACTTCACCGAAGCCATCGTCGGAAAATCGAAATCTTCACGCGGCGACTATACCGCTTCGGAAGACGACAACGTGCTGGTCCAGGGCGTCTCGCGTGACAAGGGCGGGCTCGGTTACTTCGGTTTTGCCTACTATATCGAGAACCAGAAAAAGCTGAAGGCGGTCAGTATCGATGGCGGCAAGGGGCCGGTGATGCCTTCGCCGGAAGCGGTGGAGAACGGCAGCTATGCACCGCTGTCGCGCCCGATCTTCATCTACGTCAATGCCAAATCGATGGAAAAGCCGGAGATCGTGGAATTCGTCGAGTTCTACCTGAAGAACGCGCCGAAGCTGGTAAAGGAAGTGAAGTACGTGCCGCTGCCGCAAAAAGCCTACGACATCGCCGGCGAGCACTTCAAGCGCAAGAAGCTCGGTACCGTGTTCGGCGGCAAGGAAGAAGTCGGTCTGAAGATCGAAGAGCTGCTCAAGCGCGAAGCCAAGAACTAATTGCGCCGGGCCGTCGTCCGTCAGCTCTGATCTGATGGACGGCGGCATTCAATTTTGTAGAATAGACCCGGTCATTCTCCATGTCTGTGATTGCTTTGAACGAAAAGCCCCCGATGATGCCGCCTCTCGAGAACGTCAGCGCTCGACTCTCGCGACGGTATAGCCGCCATCTGAAAGAGCGGGCGATCGAGATGGTGTTGCTGATGGCGGCGCTGGTTTCGGTGGCGACGACACTCGGCATTGTTTTTATCCTGGTCAAGGAGTCGATCGTTCTGTTCGATCACATTTCCTTCCTTGAATTTTTCACCGACACCCAATGGACCCCGCAATTCGATGACGCCCATTACGGCATCATGGTGCTGGTTTCGGGGACGGTAACCAGCTCGCTGGTCGGTCTGCTGGTGGCGATTCCGCTCGGTACGATCATTGCGATCTACCTTTCCGAATTCGCGCCGCACCGTGTGCGGGAAATCGCCAAACCCTTCCTGGAATTGCTCGGTGGCGTGCCGACCATCGTTTATGGCTACTTCGCCCTGCTCGTGGTGACGCCGATGCTGCAGTTGTTCATTACCGATTTGCCGGGGTTCAACATGCTTTCCGCCGGCCTGGTGATGGGCGTCATGATCGTTCCCTACGTCAGTTCCATCGCCGAGGACGCTATGCGTGCCGTCCCGATGAGCTTGCGCGAAGGTTCCTACGCGATGGGCGCAACACGCTTCCAGACGGCGATCAAGGTGGTCACGCCGGCGGCGCTCTCCGGTCTTGCCGCCGCCTACATTCTGGGAATTTCGCGGGCAGTCGGCGAAACGATGATTCTCGCGGTGGCGGCCGGCATGCAGCCAAATCTGACGTGGAACCCGCTGGAGCCGGCGGCCACCATTACCGCTTATATCGTGCAGGTGGCGCTGGGTGATCTGCCGCATGGTTCGGTCGGTTATCAGACCATTTTCGCGGCCGGCTTGACGCTGATGATGATTACGCTGTTCTTCAATCTCATCGGGCACGTACTGCGCAAGCGTTATCGCGAGGCTTACTGAAATGGATACCCAAGAAAAACTTCAGAATATCCGGCGAATCATCGCCAAAGCCAAGCGTTTCGATCTGGCCTTCGCTTTTGTCGGAATGTTGGCGCTGATGATCGGGGTGGTGGTTTTTGCCGCGCTGTTCGGGCAGATGTTCATCGACGGCGCGCCCCGCTTCAACTTCGAGTTCCTTTCCTCGTTCCCTTCGCGCCGTGCCGAACATGCCGGCATTCTCTCGGCTTGGGTCGGCTCCATTCTGGTCATGCTGGTGACCGCGTTTGCCGCCGTTCCTTTGGGGGTTGCTGCAGGGGTCTATCTTGAGGAATATGCGCCCAAGAACCTGCTGACCGACATTATCGAGATCAACGTCACCAACCTGGCCGGCGTTCCTTCGATCGTCTATGGCTTGCTGGCGCTGGGCGTTTTCGTCTATCAGTTCGGCTTCGGCCACAGCATTCTTTCCGCTGGTCTGACGCTGGCCCTGCTGATTCTGCCCGTGGTCATCGTCGCAACCCGCGAGGCCATCCGCTCGATCCCGGGTTATGTTCGCGAGGGCGCCTATGCGTGTGGCGCAACGCAGTGGCAGACGGTGCGCGACCACATTGTTCCGTACTCGATGCCGGGGATTCTGACCGGGGTCATTATCGGCCTGGCGCGTGCCATTGGCGAAACGGCGCCGATCATCACCATCGGCGCGTTGACCTTCATCGCCTTTCTGCCGCCGGCGCCGTATCAGGAGACTTTCCCGTTCGTGAATATGGACTGGCTGAGTGCGCCTTTTACCGTCATGCCGATCCAGATGTTCAACTGGACATCGCGCCCCGAAGCGGCATTCCAGCATAACGCTGCCGCCGCCGGTTTCATTCTCGTGCTGATGACGCTGTCGATGAACGCCCTCGCCATCTACGTCCGCTATCGCCTACGCAAAAACATCAAATGGTAACCTCCATGCAAAACGAATCGCATACGATCAAGGCCGAAGCGAAGGATCTGAATTTCTACTACGGCAATTTTCAAGCCCTCAAAGGGCTGTCCATGCCGGTGTACGACAAAAAGGTGACTGCGCTGATCGGCCCGTCGGGTTGTGGCAAATCAACCTTTTTGCGTTGCTTCAACCGGATGCACGACCTCTATCCCGGTAATCGCTACGAAGGGATGATCAATTTCCATCCTGACAACACCAATCTGCTATCGGACAAGGTCGATCCGATCGAGGTACGCATGCGTATCAGCATGGTTTTCCAGAAGCCGAACCCCTTTCCCAAGTCGATCTACGAGAACGTTGCCTACGGCTTGCGCGTGCGCGGCGAAAATCGCCGCGCAGTACTCGACGAAAAAATCGAGGAGGCCTTGCGCAGCGCGGCCCTCTGGGGCGAGGTGAAGGATCGTTTGGGCGAGCTCGCTTTCAATCTTTCCGGCGGCCAGCAGCAGCGTCTGTGTATTGCCCGTGCCCTTGCGACCGACCCTGAACTGATGCTGTTCGACGAGCCGACCTCGGCGCTCGATCCGATTGCCACGGCCAGTATCGAGGAACTCGTTTCCGAATTGAAGGAAAGGGTGACCATCCTGATCGTGACTCACAACATGCAGCAGGCCGCACGGATTTCCGACCACACGGCTTATATGTATCTCGGTGAGTTGATCGAATTCGGCCTGACCGACCAGATCTTCATCAAGCCGCAGAAAAAAGCGACGGAAGATTACATTACCGGCCGCTTCGGCTGAGCAAGGAGGCCGGGCCGAGATGCCGAATGAAATAGCAAGCCGGCAAACGCCGGCTTTTTTTCTGCTGTCGTACTCCTTCAAACCGCCTTCTTATTGACCGTCAGGGGCCATTCTCGCTATAATCGTCGGGTTTTATACGGGGCCTCCAAAAGTGCGTCGTCAGCTTGTTGCAGGTAATTGGAAGATGCACGGCGGGCTCGCGTCAAACCGGCTTCTGTTGCAGAGCGTCGTCGCCGGGACGGCTGGTTTGTCTGGTGTCGATGTGACGGTTTGCGTGCCTTTTCCGTATCTGGCCCAGGCGCAGTCGATGCTGGCAGGTACGGTGGTCAGCTGGGGGGCTCAGAATGTTTGTGAGTGCGCTCAGGGGGCTTATACCGGCGAGGTCAGTGTGGCGATGTTGCAGGATTTTTCCTGTCGCCATGTGATCGTCGGGCACTCGGAGCGTCGCGCGATTTATGCCGAGAGCGACGCGCTGGTAGCGGAGAAAATTGCAGCAGCCTTGGCTGGTGGTTTGTCGCCGATCCTCTGTGTTGGCGAAACGCTGGCGCAGCGCGAGGCGGGGCAGACGGTGGCGGTGGTTGCTGCGCAGCTGGATGCCGTGTTGCGGCGTGTTGGCGTGGCGGCATTTGCCGGCGCTGTTGTCGCATACGAACCGGTCTGGGCTATTGGCACGGGGCGGACTGCGTCGCCCGAGCAGGCGCAGGAAGTGCATGCGGCAATACGGGGGCAGATCGCCGGTGCCGATGCGCAGGTGGCGGAGGGGGTGCAAATCCTCTATGGCGGCAGCGTCAAGCCGCAAAGCGCTGTTGAGTTGTTTGCAATGCCCGATATCGATGGCGGCCTGATTGGCGGCGCATCATTGGTGGCGGAAGATTTTTTGGCGATTTGCCAAGCGGCGGGTCGATAAAGAGGCAACATGGATATTTTGTTCTCGGTGGTTTTGGCGATTCATCTCCTGGCTGCGATCGGTGTGATCGGTCTCGTGCTGGTTCAGCACGGCAAGGGGGCCGACATGGGTGCGGCTTTCGGTAGCGGCGCATCGGGCAGTCTGTTCGGTGCGACCGGTTCCGCCAACTTCCTGAGCCGGACCACGGCAGTGCTGGCCGCGATCTTTTTTGTGACGAGCCTTTCGTTGGCATATATTGCATCAAATAAGCCAAAAACGACTGGCGGTGTGATGCAGGATGCGGTAAAATTGCAGGCTGTTCCGGTGCCGGCTGCGGCTGGTGGTGAAGCGGGTGCAAACCCTGTGGATGCTGGATCTAAAGCAAAAGATATTCCCAAGTAATTGGGTAAAAGAAAGACGCGGGGAGTGGTATTCCTCGATTGACCCGTAGTCTGACTGTAGTAGTGCCGACGTGGTGAAATTGGTAGACACGCTATCTTGAGGGGGTAGTGACTTCGGTCGTATGAGTTCGAGTCTCATCGTCGGCACCAAGTGGAGTCATCCGGGGGGTGGCTCTAATCGAAAAATACAGCGATAGTGCGGCGGATCATGCTGGAAAACTATTTCCCGGTATTTGTCTTCATCCTGATTGGTATTGCGTTCGGTATTGCGCCAGTCGTCCTTGGTTTGGTTGTCGCTCCTCATCGTCCTGACAGCGAAAAACTCTCTCCTTACGAGTGCGGCTTCGAGGCTTTCGAAGACGCCCGCATGAAATTTGATGTGCGGTATTACCTGATCGCCATCGTCTTCATTCTGTTCGATCTCGAAGTCGCGTTTCTCTTGCCTTGGGCAACGATCTTCAAGGAGGTCGTGCAGACCGAATCGGTTAAATGGTTCGGCTTTGTCGAAATGCTGATTTTTATCGCCATCCTGGTCATCGGCTACGTTTATGCCTGGGCCAAGGGCGCGCTGGACTGGGAGTGATCGATGGGTATTGAGGGCATTCTTCAGGAAGGCTTCGTCACCACGACGGCCGATAAACTGATCAACTACGTTCGTACCGGTTCGATGTGGCCGATGAGTTTTGGTCTGGCCTGCTGTGCGGTCGAGATGATTCATGCCGGCTGTTCGCGCTACGATCTGGATCGCTTCGGTATCGTGTTTCGTCCGAGTCCGCGCCAGTCCGACGTGATGATCGTCGCCGGTACGCTGACCAACAAGATGGCGCCGGCGCTGCGCAAGGTTTACGATCAGATGGCCGAGCCGCGCTGGGTCATTTCCATGGGCTCCTGCGCCAACGGTGGTGGTTATTACCACTACTCCTACGCTGTCGTCCGCGGTTGCGATCGCATCGTTCCCGTCGATATCTATGTTCCAGGTTGTCCGCCGACTGCCGAGGCCCTGATTTACGGCCTCATCCAGTTGCAGAACAAGATTCGCCGCACCAGCACCATCGCCCGCTAATCCAACCGAGTTCGGAGTGTTCCCAATGTCCGCCAAGCTGGAAGCGCTTAGCCTCAATCTGCAAAAACATCTCGGCGAGCGAATCAAGTCCCTGAAGATTGCGCTCGGCGAAGTGACCATCGAGGTCGATGCAGCCGATTACATCGCTGCGATGAAGATCCTTCGCAAAGAGCCCGAGTTGCACTTTGAAGAGCTGATCGATCTGTGCGGTGTCGATTATTCGACCTACGGCAACGTTGAGCGTGTCGGCAAGCGCTACGCTGCCGTGAGCCATCTGCTCTCGATCGCCAACAACTGGCGCTTGCGCGTTCGTTGTTTTGCGCCGGACGACGATTTTCCGTCGGTGCCTTCAGTGGTCAATATCTGGAATAGCGTGAATTGGTTCGAGCGCGAGGCCTTCGATCTTTACGGCATCGTTTTCCCGGGGCATGACGACCTGCGCCGCATTCTCACCGATTACGGCTTCGTCGGACACCCGTTCCGCAAAGACTTCCCGATTTCAGGTTATGTCGAAATGCGCTACGACCCCGATCAGCAGCGCGTGATTTATCAACCCGTGACGATTGAACCGCGTGAAGTCACGCCGCGGATCGTTCGCGAAGCGACCTACGGGGACGTTGAATAATGGCTGAACTGCGCAATTTTACGTTAAACTTCGGACCGCAGCACCCGGCTGCGCACGGTGTGCTGCGCATGGTGCTCGAGCTCGATGGCGAAGTGGTCAAGCGGGCCGATCCGCATATCGGGCTGTTGCACCGCGCTACCGAGAAGCTCGCCGAGAACAAGACCTGGGTTCAGTCGCTGCCGTACATGGATCGACTCGATTACGTGTCGATGATGTGCAACGAGCACGCTTACTGCCTGGCCATTGAAAAACTGCTCGGCATTGAAGTGCCGGTGCGCGCCCAGTACATCCGCGTCATGTTCGACGAAATTACGCGGGTGCTCAATCACCTGCTGTGGGTCGGCTGTCACGGTCTCGACGTCGGTGCGATGACGATGGTGCTCTACGCCTTCCGTGAGCGCGAAGATCTGGTCGATGCTTACGAGGCGGTTTCCGGCGCCCGCATGCACGCCGCCTACTATCGTCCGGGCGGCGTTTATCGCGATCTGCCGGATCGCATGTCGCAATACCGTGAATCGAAGTGGAAGAGTGCGGCCGAGATCAAGCCGTTCAACGAAGCGCGCAGCGGTTCGCTGCTCGACTTCCTTGACGATTTCGTGACGCGCTTCCCGAAGCTGCTCGACGAATACGAGACGCTGCTGACCGATAACCGCATCTGGAAACAGCGTCTGGTCGACGTCGGTATCGTGACGCCCGAACGTGCGCTGCAGCGCGGTTTTTCCGGCGCCATGCTGCGCGGCTCGGGCATTGCCTGGGATCTGCGCAAGAAGCAGCCCTACGAAGTTTACGACCGTCTCGATTTCGACATTCCGGTCGGCACCAATGGCGACTCGTACGATCGCTACCTGGTGCGCATGGAAGAAATGCGCCAGTCGAATCGCATCATCAAGCAGTGCATCGACTGGCTGCGCGCGAACCCGGGTCCGGTCATCACCGACGACCACAAGGTTGCGCCGCCCGCCCGTGAGGACATGAAGTCCAACATGGAAGAGCTGATCCACCACTTCAAGCTGTGCACCGAGGGGATTCATGTTCCCGAGGGCGAAGCTTACTCGGCGGTTGAGCATCCGAAGGGCGAATTCGGTATCTACCTGATTTCCGACGGCGCCAACAAGCCGTACCGTATGAAGATCCGTGCCCCGGGCTACGTCCACCTCTCGGCAATGGATGAAATGTGCCGTGGTCACATGCTGGCCGACGTGGTCACGATCATTGGTACCCAGGACGTTGTTTTTGGCGAGATTGACCGCTGATGCTGACCCAAGAATCCCTCAAGAGAATCGATCGCGAGATCGCCAAGTATCCGGCCGACCAGAAACAATCGGCTTCGATGGCTGCACTGGCGATTGCCCAGGAAGAGCAAGGCTGGTTGTCCAGCGAAGCGATCGAGTTTGTCGCCAACTATCTCGGCATGCCGCCGATCGCCGCTTATGAAGTGGCGAGCTTCTACAACATGTACGACCTCAAGCCGGTCGGCAAGTACAAGCTGACGGTCTGCACCAATCTGCCGTGCATGCTCACCGGCGGTGTCGATGCCGGCGAATACCTGAAGAAGAAGCTGGGCATCGGCTACAACGAGACGACGCCGGACGGCAAGATCACGCTCAAGGAAGGCGAGTGTATGGGCGCCTGTGGCGATGCACCGGTGATGATCGTCAATAACCGCAAGATGTGCAGCTGGATGAATCCCGAGCAAATCGACAAACTGCTGGCGGAGCTCGAATAATGGCGATCCTCGGTGCAATCAACCCGATGCTCACCGTCGGGCTCGACGGCGACAATGCCTGGCGGCTGGCCGACTACGTCAAGCGCGGCGGCTACACGGCGCTGCGTCGCATTCTCGACGAGAAGATGACGCAGGAACAGGTCATCAACGAAGTCAAGAAATCGGTCCTACGCGGCCGCGGCGGCGCCGGTTTTCCGACCGGTTTGAAGTGGTCCTTCATGCCGCGCTCGTTTCCCGGTGACAAATACGTCGTCTGCAACACCGATGAAGGCGAGCCCGGTACCTTCAAGGACCGCGACATCATGCGTTATAACCCGCACTCGGTGATCGAAGGGATGGCTATCGCCGCCTTCGCGATGAGCGCGACGCGCGGCTATAACTACATCCACGGCGAAGTCTGGGAAATCTACACGCGCTTCGAAGAAGCGCTGGAAGAAGCCCGTGCTGCCGGTTTCATCGGCCAGAATATTCTCGGCTCGGGTTTCAACTTCGAGCTCTTCGCACACCACGGTTACGGCGCCTACATCTGCGGCGAAGAAACCGCGCTGCTCGAATCGATCGAAGGCAAGAAGGGCCAGCCGCGCTTCAAGCCGCCGTTCCCGGCGTCTTTCGGTCTCTACGGCAAGCCGACGACGATCAACAACACCGAGACTTTCGGCTCGATCCCGTTCATCATGAACCTCGGCGGCGAGGCCTATCTCGAAGCCGGCAAAGCGAACAACGGCGGCACCAAGCTGTTCTCTATCTCGGGCCACGTCAACAAGCCCGGCAACTACGAAATTCCGCTCGGCACGCCGTTCTCGACGCTGCTCGAAATGGCCGGCGGCATGCGTGGCGGCCGCAAGCTTAAAGGCTGCATTCCGGGCGGCTCATCCTCCCCGGTCGTTCCCGGCGACATCATGATGGATTGCACGATGGACTACGATTCCATCAGCAAAGCCGGCTCGATGCTCGGTTCCGGCGCGCTCATCATCATGGACGAATCGACCTGCATGGTGAAGGCGCTCGAGCGTCTCTCTTTCTTCTACTACGAAGAATCCTGCGGCCAATGCACGCCGTGCCGCGAAGGTACCAACTGGCTGTACAAGGTGGTGCATCGCATCGAAAACGGTCAGGGTCGTCCCGACGATCTCGATCTGCTGAGCAGCGTGACCAACAACATCATGGGCCGCACCATCTGTGCGCTCGGCGACGCAGCGTCGATGCCGGTCCAGAGTTTCATCAAGCATTTCCGCGACGAGTTCGCGTACCACATCGAACACAAGAAGTGCCTCGTGCCGGTTGATGTCCAGCGCGCCGGGAGTGGCTTCTTCAAGGCAACGGTTTAAGGTACGACATGATAGAAATCGAAATCGACGGCAAGACGGTGCAGGTGGATGACGGCAGCACCATCATGGATGCTGCCCAGCAGACCGGCGCCTACATCCCGCACTTCTGCTATCACAAGAAGCTCTCGATCGCCGCCAACTGCCGCATGTGCTTGGTGCAGGTAGAGAAGGCACCGAAGCCCCTGCCGGCCTGCGCGACGCCGGTGACCAACGGCATGAAGGTGTTCACGCACTCCGAACTGGCCGTCAAGGCACAGAAGGGGGTGATGGAATTCCTGCTGATCAACCACCCGCTCGACTGCCCGATCTGCGATCAGGGCGGTGAATGCCAGCTGCAGGATCTGGCAGTCGGCTACGGCGGCAGCGCTTCGCGCTATCAGGAAGCCAAGCGCGTCGTTTTCCACAAGGAAGTCGGCCCGCTGATCTCGATGCAGGAAATGTCGCGCTGCATCCACTGCACGCGTTGCGTTCGCTTCGGCCAGGAAATCGCAGGCGTGATGGAACTCGGCATGGCCAACCGCAACATGCATTCCGAGATCCAGACTTTCGTCGGCCGCACGGTCGATTCCGAACTGTCGGGCAACATGATCGATCTCTGCCCGGTCGGTGCCCTGACTTCGAAGCCCTTCCGTTATTCGGCACGCAGCTGGGAACTGTCGCGGCGCAAGTCGGTCAGCCCGCACGACAGCATTGGCGCCAATCTGACGGTGCAGATCAAGAACAACGTCGTCATGCGCGTTCTGCCGCGCGAGAACGAAGACGTCAACGAATGCTGGATCTCGGACAAGGAGCGTTTCTCCTACGAGGCGCTGAATTCCAGCGAGCGTCTGACCAAGCCGATGATCCGCGTCGACGGCGCGCTGCGCGAAGTCGAATGGCAGGTCGCGCTTGATTACGTCGCCCATGCCCTGAAGGATGTGGCCAAGACGCACGGTGGCGAAGCAATTGCCTCGCTGGCTGCGCCGAGCGCTACGCTTGAAGAGCTGCACCTCCTGCAAAAGGTCACGCGTGGCCTCGGTTCGGGCAGTGTCGATTTCCGCCCGCGTCGCCGCGACTTCTCGGCCGACGGCAAGCTGGGCGGTACGCCGTGGCTCGGTCTCAAGCTGTCGGAGATCAAGAGTCTCGACGCCGCGCTGGTCGTTGGCAGTTTCCTGCGCAAGGATCATCCGCTGTTTGCTCAGCGTTTGCGCCAGCTCGCCAAGAAATGGAACAAGGTCAGCCTGCTGTCCGTCGGTGGCGACGATCCGCTGATCAAGCTGCATGCCCAGGCGACAGTTGCTCCGTCAGAGCTGGCTGTAGCGCTGGCCCGTATCGTCAAGGCCGCCGCGCAGTTGAAGAGCGTCGCCGTGCCGGCCGGCCTGGAGTCGGTCGAGCCGTGTGCAACGAGCAAAGCGATCGCCGAGAGCCTCCTCGAAGGTGAAAAACGCGCCATTTTCCTCGGCAACGCTGCCGAGCAGAATGGACAGGCCGCCCAGTTGCATGCGCTGGCGCTGGAATTGGCAAAGATCACCGGTGCCAGCTTCGGCTTCATCGGCGAAGGGGCGAACAGTGTCGGCGGCTACGTCGCCAAGGCGCTGCCGAGCGCGCTCAATGCCTACGAAATGTTCGTTCAGCCGCGTCAGGCTTATGTTCTGCTCGGCGTCGAACCTGAGCTCGATTGCTACAACCCGCAACAAGCCGTTACCGCACTCAAGCAGGCCGCGCTGGTCGTCATGCTGACGCCGTTCAAGCACGCCGCGGCGCTCGATTACGCGGACGTTCTGCTGCCGACGACGCCCTTCACCGAAACCTCGGGCACCTTCATCAACAGCGAAGGTCGCGTGCAAAGCTTCAACGGCGTGGTTCGCCCGCTCGGCGATGCACGTCCGGGCTGGAAGGTGCTGCGCGTCCTGGGCAACGTTCTGGCGCTGCCGGGCTTTGATTACGATTCCAGCGAGCAGGTGCGTGACGAGATCATTCCGGCTGGCGATGCATTTGTAACCGGTCTGGACAACGGCCTGAGCGGTGTTGCGCTGTCGCTGGCCACTGCCTCGAACGGCTTGCAGCGCGTTGCCGACGTGCCGATCTACTTTGCCGACCCGCTGGCTCGTCGTTCGCCGGCACTGCAACAAACCGCCGACGCTGCCGCGCCGACTGCCCGCATGAATGCCACCACACTGACCCAAGCCGGTGTTGCCGATGGCGCCCAGGTGCGTGTCAGGCAAGGGCAGGGTGAGGCTGTGCTGCTGGCCAAGGTCGACGAGACCGTGCCCGCCGGCTGCGTCCGCGTCGCCGCGGCACATGCCTCGACATCCGCACTTGGCGACATGTTCGGTTCGATTACCGTGGAGCGTGCATGATGATCGATGCGCTGCAACAACTACTGCAAGGCATTTTCGGCTCGGTGTTCCCGCTCGTGTGGACGCTGCTCAAGATCGTTCTGATCATTGCGCCGCTGCTGCTCGGCGTGGCCTATCTGACCTTCTGGGAACGCAAGGTCATCGGCTGGATGCAGGTACGCATCGGCCCGAACCGCGTTGGTCCCTGGGGGCTGATCCAGCCGATCGCCGACGGCGTCAAGCTGCTGATGAAGGAGGTCGTGATTCCGACCGGCTCCGACAAGGGCGTCTTCCTGATTGCGCCGATGTTCGCCTTTGCACCGGCGCTGGCCGCTTGGGCGGTGATCCCGTTCAACGACACGCTGGTGCTCGCCAACGTCAATGCCAGCCTGCTCTACATCATGGCGATCACGTCGATCGGCGTGTACGGCATCATTCTTTCCGGCTGGGCGTCCAATTCCAAGTACGCTTTCCTCGGCGGCATGCGCTCTGCGGCGCAGATGATTTCCTACGAAGTGGCAATGGGTCTGGCGCTGGTCGTCGTGCTGATGGTTTCGAACAGTCTGAATCTCGGCGACATCGTCAAGAGCCAGGGGCAGGGCATGTTCGCCGCAAGGGGCCTCGGCTTCCTGTCGTGGAACTGGCTGCCGCTACTGCCGATGTTTGCGGTCTATCTGATCTCGATTGTTGCCGAAACCAACCGCGCGCCGTTCGACATGGCTGAAGGTGAATCAGAAATCGTCGGTTTCCACGTCGAGTACTCGGGGATGGCCTTTGCTGTCTTCTTCCTCGCCGAATACGCCAACATGATTCTCGTCTCGGCGCTGACTTCGCTGCTGTTCCTCGGCGGCTGGCTGTCGCCGGTCGGCTTTCTGCCGGACAGCATGTTCTGGCTGTTTGCAAAGATTACCGCTGTTTTGTTCTTCTTCCTGTGGATTCGCGCAACCTTCCCGCGCTACCGCTACGACCAGATCATGCGTCTCGGCTGGAAAGTATTCATCCCGCTGTGTCTGATCTGGCTGGTCGTGGTCGGCTGCTGGATGATGTCGCCGCTGAACATCTGGAAGTGAGAGGCTAGCCATGGGTTCGATGAAGGAAATATTCAACAGTCTCTTCCTGAAGGAGCTGTTCAAGGGCATGTCGGTGACCGGGCGTTACATGTTCGCGCGCAAGATCACCGTGCAGTATCCCGAAGAGAAAACGCCGCAGAGCTTCCGCTTCCGTGGTCTGCATGCGCTACGCCGCTATCCGAATGGCGAGGAACGTTGCATCGCCTGCAAGTTGTGCGAAGCGGTCTGCCCGGCGCTGGCGATCACCATCGAGTCGGACCAGCGTGACGACGGTTCGCGCCGTACGACGCGTTACGACATTGATCTGACCAAGTGCATCTTCTGCGGTTTCTGCGAAGAAGCCTGCCCGGTCGATGCCATCGTCGAGACACGTGTTTACGAGTACCACGGCGAGAAGCGTGGCGACCTTTACTACACCAAGCCGATGCTGCTGGCCAATGGCGACCGCTATGAAGCGGAAATCGCCGAAGACCGCGCACTCGACGCGAAATACCGCTAAAGGGCCGACACGATGGAATTCAAGACCTTCGTTTTTTACTTTGTCTCCGCGATTCTGGTGTTCGCCAGCCTGCGCGTGGTGACCTCGCGCAACCCCGTGCATGCCGCGCTCTTCCTCGTTCTCGCCTTCTTCTCGGCAAGCGGCGTGTGGATGCTGCTGCAGGCCGAGTTCCTGGCCATCTCGCTGGTTCTCGTTTATGTCGGCGCAGTGATGGTGCTTTTCCTGTTCGTCGTGATGATGCTCGACATCAATATTGACCGGCTGCGCGAAGGCTTCTGGAGCTACCTGCCGCTCGGTTCAATCATCGCGCTGCTGATGGTGCTCGAGATGGGCCTGGTGCTTGGCGGCAGCTATTTCGATCTGTTCGAAAAGAGCGTGCCACAGAGCGGTGCGAGCGAGAGCAACGTGCAGGCAATTGGCCGGCTGATGTTCACTGACTATGTTTATCCGTTCGAACTGGCTTCGGTCATCCTGCTCGTCGGCATCGTCGCCGCGATCGCACTGACTTACCGCGGCAAGAAGGAAAACAAGGCAGTCAGCCCGTCGAAACAGGTCTTCGTCAAGGCCAAGGATCGCCTCCGCGTGCTGCAGATGCCAGCCGAAAAACGCGAATGAGGCGTGCCTGAGCGAAACGCCTGAAGAATACAAATACGCAAAAACGTAACAAGAAACGTAAGAACTCGACGTGTCAGCGCCTGGCGCTGACACATGCAGAAGGAACCAGGGAGGCACCTTGCTTACACTGTCCCATTTTTTGATCCTCGGCGCGATCCTGTTTGCGATCGGCGTCGTCGGCATCTTCCTTAACCGGAAGAATCTGATTGTTCTCCTGATGGCCATCGAACTGATGCTGCTGGCGGTGAACATGAACTTCATCGCTTTCTCGCACTACATGCAGGATCTCGCCGGGCAGATATTCGTCTTCTTCATCCTGACCGTGGCCGCCGCCGAATCGGCGATTGGTCTGGCGATTCTCGTCGTGCTGTTCCGTAACCTGAAGACCATCCACGTGGATGATCTGGACAGCCTGAAGGGTTGAACATGGAAATGCAAAAACTCTATCTGCTGGTTCCGCTGGCTCCCCTGTTCGGCGCGATCATCGCCGGCCTTTTCTGCCGCGTGATTCCGCGCTGGGTCGCACACACGGCGACGATCCTCGGTGTGGCCATCGCTTTCATCGGCTCATGCGTCATCTTCAAGGACGTGATGGCCGGTAACACCTTCAACGGCCCGGTCTATCAGTGGCTTACCACCGGCGACTACAAGTTCGAAGTCGGATTCCTGATCGACCAGCTGACGGTGACGATGATGCTGGTCGTCACCTTCGTCTCGCTGATGGTGCACATCTACACCATCGGCTACATGCACGACGACCCCGGCTACAACCGCTTCTTCAGCTACATTTCGCTATTCACCTTCTCGATGCTGATGCTGGTGATGAGCAACAACTTCATGCAACTGTTCTTCGGCTGGGAAGCGGTGGGCCTGGTTTCCTACCTGCTGATCGGTTTCTGGTACACCCGCCCGACCGCGATCTTCGCCAACATGAAGGCCTTCCTGGTCAACCGCGTCGGTGACTTCGGCTTCATCCTCGGCATCGGCCTGGTGCTCGCCTACACCGGTACGCTCGATTACGCAGCGGTCTTCGCCAAGGCGCCGTCGCTCGCCGAGACGACCATTTCGCTGTTCGCCGATCGCGAATGGGCGACGGTTTCGCTGATGTCGGCCACCTGCATCCTGCTCTTCATCGGCGCCATGGGCAAGTCGGCGCAGGTTCCGCTGCACGTCTGGCTGCCCGACTCGATGGAAGGCCCGACGCCGATCTCCGCACTGATCCACGCGGCGACCATGGTGACCGCCGGTATCTTCATGGTGGCGCGCATGTCGCCGCTGTTCGAGCTGTCCGAGACGGCGCTTTCCTTCGTCATCGTCATCGGCGCGATCACGGCGTTGTTCATGGGCTTCCTCGGCATCATCCAGAACGACATCAAGCGCGTCGTGGCCTACTCGACGCTGTCGCAGCTCGGCTACATGACCGTCGCGCTCGGCGCTTCGGCCTACTCGGTGGCGATCTTCCACCTGATGACGCACGCCTTCTTCAAGGCGCTGCTGTTCCTCGGCGCCGGCTCGGTGATCATCGGCATGCACCACGATCAGGACATCCGCAATATGGGCGGCCTGCGCAAGTACATGCCGATCACCTGGATCACGTCGCTGATCGGTTCGCTGGCCCTGATCGGCACGCCGTTCTTCGCCGGTTTCTACTCGAAGGATTCGATCATCGAAGCCGTGCAGGTGGCCTACCATAACGGTCAACCGGGCGCCGCCTTTGCATACTTTGCCGTGCTGGCCGGTGTGTTCGTTACCGCCTTCTACTCGTTCCGCATGTACTTCCTGGTCTTTCACGGTGAAGAACGTTTCGGCAAGGGCCATGACGCGCACGGCCACGCTGCGCACGATTCGCACGCCGACGACGATCATCATGCCGATGAGCACGAGGGCGACCATGACGACGAGGAAGTCTCGCCCGACCACCACCACGGCCTTGCGCCGGGCCAGAAGCCGCACGAGACGCCTTGGGTCGTGACCCTGCCGCTCGTCCTGCTGGCCATTCCGTCGGTGATCATCGGCTTCATCGGTATCGAGCCGATGCTGTTCGGCGACTACTTCAAGGATGCGATTTTCATCAATGCCGAAGCGCATCCGGCATTGGAAGAACTGACCCACGAATTCCACGGCGCGGTGGCAATGGCCATGCATGCCGTGACGACGGCGCCGTTCTGGCTGGCCCTGTCCGGCGTCGGCCTGTCGTGGTTCTTCTACCTCAAGCGTCCAGATATCCCGGCTGCGATCAAGGCGCGCGTCGAACCGATCTACACGCTGCTTGAAAACAAATACTACTTCGACAAGTTCAACGAAGCGGTGTTTGCCGGCGGCGCACGCCTGCTCGGCAAGGGACTCTGGAAGGGCGGCGACGTTGCCGTGATCGACGGCTTCATCATCAACGGCTCGGTCCGCCTTGTCGGCTGGGTAGCGACTATGGTCCGCTTCTTCCAGTCCGGCCACATCTATCACTACGCCTTTACGATGATCATCGGCGTCTTCGTGCTGCTGACCCTCTGGGTCGGGCGCGCCTGAGCTAGAAAAAGACTGGGAACGATATGTCAGGTACTCCGCTCCTCTCCCTCGCAATCTGGGTTCCGGTTTTTGCCGGACTCCTGGTTTTGGCGACTGGATCCGATCGCAATGCGCCGCTCGCACGAATGCTGGCACTGGCCGGCGCCATTGCCGGCCTGCTGGTGACGATTCCGCTTTACACCGGTTTTGATCTCAAGACGCCGGCCATGCAGTTCGTCGAACTGTCGCCGTGGATTTCGCGCTTCAACATCAACTACCACCTCGGCGTCGATGGCATCTCGATGCTTTTCGTGATCCTCAACAGCTTCATCACCATCATCGTCGTGCTCGCCGGCTGGCAGGTGATCGACAGCAAGGTCGCGCAATACAACGCCGCCTTCCTGATCATGTCAGGCCTGCTCAACGGCATTTTCTGCGCGCTCGACGGCATGCTGTTCTATGTCTTCTTCGAAGCCTCGCTGATTCCGCTCTACCTGATCATCGGCATCTGGGGCGGCGATAACCGCGTTTATGCGGCATTCAAGTTCTTCCTCTACACGCTGGCCGGTTCGCTGCTCTTCCTGATCGCGCTGCTCTACCTGTTCGTGCAGTCCGGCGGCAGCTTCTCGATTCTCGACTGGCACCAGTTGCCGCTCAGCCTGACCGCGCAGACCTGGCTGTTCCTCGCCTTCCTGATCGCCTTCGCGGTCAAGGTGCCGATGTGGCCGGTGCATACCTGGCTGCCGGATGCCCACGTCCAGGCACCGACCGGCGGCTCCATCGTGCTGGCCGCGATCGCGCTGAAGCTGGGGGCCTACGGTTTCCTGCGTTTCTCGCTGCCGATCGCGCCGGATGCATCGCATGAGCTTTCCGGCCTGCTGGTTGCCCTGTCGCTGATCGCCGTCGTCTATATCGGCTTTGTCGCCCTGGTTCAGGAAGACATGAAGAAGCTGGTGGCCTACTCGTCGATCGCTCACATGGGCTTCGTGACGCTCGGCTTCTTCATGTTCAGCGCGATCGGTATCGAAGGCGCGCTGGTGCAGATGGTTTCGCACGGTTTTGTTTCCGGCGCGATGTTCTTCAGCATCGGCGTCATGTACGACCGCGTCCATTCGCGCCAGATCGCAGATTACGGCGGTGTGGTCAACACCATGCCGAAGTTCGCCGCGTTCTTCATGCTGTTCGGCATGGCCAACGCCGGTCTGCCGGCCACCTCGGGTTTCGTCGGCGAATTCATGATCATCCTCGGCGCCGTCAAGTTCAACTTCTGGGTGGCCTTCGCCGCCGCCTCGACGATGATCGTCGGCGCCGCCTACACGCTGTGGATGTACAAGCGCGTCGTGTTCGGCTCGGTGACCAATCACCACGTGGCCGAGATGAGCGACATCAACGGCCGTGAATTCCTGATTCTGACCCTGTTGGCGATCGGTACCATGGTCATGGGCCTCTACCCGTTGCCCTTTACCGAAGTCATGCACAGCTCGGTCAATGAACTGCTGCGTCACGTCGCCGTCAGCAAGATCCAATAATTGGTAGCCGCTATGACTCTTGCCGAAATGCAATTCGTTCTGCCCGATCTGTTCCCCGCGAGCGCGGAGATCTTCCTGCTGACGATGACTTGCGTCATCCTGATGGTCGATCTCTTCGTCAAGGACAAACGGCGCACGCTGACCTTCGCGCTGACCCAGCTCACGCTGGTCGGTGCCGCGCTCGTCACCTTCGCGAGCAGCACCGGGGAAATCTCCTACACCTTCAGCAATATGTACGTCGCCGACCTGATGGGCAGCCTGCTCAAGCTGCTGCTCTACGCCACCGTCTTCGTCGTCCTGCTCTACTCGCGCGGTTACATTCTCGACCGCCCGCACATGGCCAAGGCCGAGTTCTACACGCTGGCGCTGTTCGCCACGCTGGGCATGATGGTCATGATTTCGGCCAATCACTTCCTGACCATCTACATCGGTCTCGAACTGCTCTCGCTGTCGCTCTACGCGATGGTTGCGCTGAACCGCGATTCGGTGACCGCGACCGAAGCGGCGATGAAATATTTCGTCCTCGGCGCGCTCGCTTCCGGCCTGCTGCTCTACGGCATGTCGATGATCTACGGCGCGACCGGTACGCTTGAAATCAGTGCCGTCGCCGAGCGCCTCTACCAGGGGCAGGTCAACAAGACCATCCTGGTTTTCGGTCTGGTTTTCCTGGTTTCCGGTATCGCCTTCAAGCTCGGCGTCGTGCCTTTCCACATGTGGATTCCCGACGTTTATCACGGTGCACCGACGGCGGTGACGCTGTTCATCGCCTCGGCACCGAAGCTGGCCGCGTTCGCCATCGTCATGCGCATGCTGGTGAGCGGCCTGTTCCCGCTGGCGCAGGACTGGCAGCTGATGCTGGTCATCCTCTCGGTGCTCTCAATGGGGATCGGTAACTTCGCCGCCATCGCGCAAACCAACCTCAAGCGGATGCTGGCCTACTCGGCGATCTCGCACATGGGCTTCATGCTGCTCGGCGTCGTTAGCGGCGTTGTCGGCGGCGACGCGCGTCTGGCACCCGATGCCTACGCCGCTTCGATGTTCTACGTGATCACCTATGTGCTGACCAGCGCCGGTACCTTCGGCATGATCCTGCTGCTCGCCCGCGCCGGTTTCGAGGCCGACGAGCTGGACGACTTCAAGGGCCTGAACAAGCGCAGCCCGTGGTTCGCCGGCGTCATGATGATGATGATGTTCTCGATGGCCGGCGTGCCGTTCTTCGTCGGCTTCTTCGCCAAGCTGACGGTGTTGACGGCCGTCGTCGCTGCCGGTTACCTGTGGCTGGCCATCGCCGCCGTCTTCTTCTCGCTGATCGGTGCCTTCTACTACCTGCGTGTGGTCAAGATCATGTACTTCGATCAGCCGACGGACATGACGCCGATCAAGGCGGCGACCGACATGAAGTGGCTGATGTCGGCGAACGGTCTGGCGGTCGCGTTGCTCGGGATTTTTCCCAACGCGCTGATGATGACCTGTGCTTTTGCACTGTCGCATTCACTCTGAGAAACAAATGCTTTAAGAAAAACGCCCCGCGAGTCGGGGCGTTTTCATTGGGAGACTGTCCATGACCGCCGATCATCGCCACCTGCACGAAGAACAGCTCGACAGCACGCAGGTCTTCAAGGGGAGGCTGCTCGACGTGCGCCGTGACCGGGTGAGCCTGCCGGACGGCAGCGAGGGCGTGCGCGAATACGTCGTCCATCCCGGCGCCGTCGTGGTCATCGCCGTGCAGGACGACGCTCGCCTGCTCTTCGAGCGCCAGTACCGCTATCCGCTGCGCCGTGCCTTTCTTGAACTGCCGGCAGGCAAGATCGATCCTGGCGAAGACATCCTCGCTACTGCGATTCGCGAGCTGCTCGAAGAAACGGGGTATAGCGCGGCCGAGTGGCGCCACCTCGGCGTGATGCATCCGTGCATCGGCTATTCGGACGAGCGGATCGAGATCTTCCTGGCCCGCGGCCTGACGCGCGAGTCGGCGCCGCAACTCGACCACGGCGAGTTTCTCGACGTCTTGAGCCTGTCGCTGGAAGAGGCGCTGGCCGCCGTGCGCAGCGGCGAGATCACCGATGCCAAGACGATCACCGCGCTGTTCTGGGCGGAAAAAGTGATTGTTGCCGGCTGGTGATCGGCGCCGGCTATTGGATTAGCCGATCGTACGGCCGATCAGGGCGCGTAGTTCGGCGACTTCCTGTTCGAGCCGGGCAACCCGTTCTTCGAGCGCGTCGTTGCCGCTTCCGCTCCGGGCGCCGCTCGCTTCCACCGGCAGGCTGGGTTCGCCGCACAGCAGATGCGCCCAACGGTGTTCGCGCGATCCCGCTTGCTTGGGCAGCCTGACCGCCAGCGCGCCGCTGCTGCGCGCTGCGAGTTCTTCGAGATAGGCTTCGACCGATGAGGCATCGTCGAAGGCATACAGCCGCTCGCAATTGGCGCGCAGTTCGCTGACCGTCTGCGCGCCGCGCAGCATCAGGATGGCGAGCAGGGCAACGCTGGCCAGCGGCAAGCCGTAGGATTTGCCAAAGTTTTGCGCATAGCGCAGCACTCGGCCGGAGGCGCCATAGGTTTCAAGCACCAGCGTGCGGCCGCGCAACTCCTCGAGCGCAGCCTGTATCTCGCTTTCGCCGACATTCATCACCGGGTCGCGCGAACTCTTCTGGTTGCAGCCCGCAGTCAGGCTGTTCAGGGTCAGCGGATAGGCGTCGGGCGTCGTTTTTTCCTTCTCGACCAGCACGCCAAGGATGCGGGCTTCCAGCAGGGTCAGCGCGGGCATTGCGTTGCTCATTTTGCTTTTCTCTTTCGCGAACGTCGAACGCGGCATTCTCCCAAGTGCCGCGCTTCCCGACAAGCGATTCCGCGCCCCGATCGAAGCGTTCGACGAGATGAGCGGCTCGCTCAGCGGGCGACCGGCGTCACGCTGGCCGGGCGTCCGCAATCGCTGTCCGCGCCCGGTGCGGGTTCGACCAGGGGAGCCAGCGCGAGCAGCGGATTGGCGATGCCCAGGGCGAGGGCGCCGACGCTGCGCGCGGCGATGCGTCCCTTGTCGACTTCGACCACCGGCCGGGCAAAGTTGCCGCGCACGTAGATCGGGCTGCGCAAGGCGATCAGGCTGGTTTCCTTGCTCTTCGGCAGCAGCGTGAGGTCGAGCTTTTCCTGTCCGAAATCGATCTCGCCGCTGCCGCCGACATTGCTGATCGCCGTGTCGAAGAGCAGTCGCTCGGCGTGCATGACGCCGTTGCGCACCCGGAAATCGGCCATGCCGCAGCGGATCTTGATGCGCTGGTCGCCGGCGATCTTCAGGGTGACGATTTCCAGTACGTGCAGACCGGCCATTTCCATCATCAGCTTGCTTACCTCGCCACCGGCGACGGCCAGCCGTACCTGACCATCGGCCGTCGCGAGCATGCCGGCAACCGAATTGCCGCTGCCGGCCAGATCGAGTTCGGTGCTGATCTGGCCGATGTTCGCGCTATTCAGCCGGAAAGTCGGGAACAGCTTGTCGAGGACGATTTTCCTTGCCGCCAGCCGGATCTGCGCGCGGATCGGATCGTGCTGGCCATCGAGCGTGATCGCCCCGCCCAGCGTGCCGCCGGCGACGCCGAATTCGAGCGGATCGAGCGTGATTTTGGCGTCGCGCATCCGGATATGCGTGACGAGCTTGTCGAGCGGCAACTCCCGGGCGCGGATGATGGTTCCCGCGCTGAATTTGACGTCCGCATCGACGCTGTCCCAGCGCTCGGCACGGAATGCGACCTCGGGCAAGACGCGGTGCGGCGCAGCCTGAGCGCTTTCAGCCGCGCTCGCGGCACGCGGCGCTTCGCCGCCGCGCCGCGTGCCGATAACCGGCCCGAGGTCGGCGAATTCCAGTCTTTCGGAGACCAGATCGCCATGCAGGTACGGGCGCCGGCCGTTTTTGCCCGACCCTTTGTCCGATCCTTTGTCAGTATCCACCTGCAGCGTGCCGGAAAGATCGCTGTTGCCGATGCGCGCCGAGAAGTCCTCGTAGCGCCACATGCCGGCGCGGTGCGTCAGATGTCCGGCGCTCCGGTAGGCGCGGGTTTCCGGCAGCGCGATGCCGAGCAGCGGGAAGAGTTGGGCCAGACTGTCGCCGCGCAATGCGAGCCTGGCGTCGAGCGCCGTCAGTTGGCCCAGGCCGGTCACCGACCCCTCCGCCTGTGCGCTGGTGCGGCCGATCGTGGCCTCGATCCTGAACGGATAGGGCTGGCGTTCGTCGCGCAAGGCCAGCACGGGCCCGCCGCTGGCGCGGGCGGTGAGCGGCAGGCCGCGCCAGCGGCCCTGCGCGCTGACCACGAGGTCCGCTGCGGCGCCATCGTCGGCCGCGTCGGCGGTCGCTACCTTGGCCACGATGCTCGTCTTTTGCGCCGGCTCGTCGTAGGCGATGTGGCTCTGTTCGAGCACCAGGCGGCCGATTTCGGGGTGTGCGCCGGCGTCTTTCTGCTCGAGGTCGAGCAGCCAGTTTTTCTGGCCGGCGGCGTTGGCCTCGAGGAACACCGAGCCGCGGCGCAGCGACAGCACGTCGATGGCCAAGTGGCGGTCGAACAATTCCGGCAGATCGAGCGAAAAATCGACGCCGTCGGCCGTCAGCATGTATTTCTGGCCGGCCCAGCGCGGATTGGCGAACTTCACGTCGCTGCTCCGCACCTGGACCCGCGGCCAGTCGAGGGCGATCTGCAGGTCGCCGTCGATCACCAGTTCGCGCCCGGTCTTTTCCATGGCCAGGCGGGCGATCGGCTCGCGCAGCCAGTTCCAGCCGAACAGCGCTATAAACGCGGTGCACAGGACGATCAGCAGGACGCCGAAACCGCCTATCCATTTCAAGGCGCGCAACATCATTCGACCTCGCCGGCGCAATGCCGCGCCCGTTCAAATTGTTCGAAAGCGTTTGAAAGTAGCGGCCAGCGTGAGCTATACCAGAAAGACGTCGTGCGCGCCGCGCGCCGTTCCTTCCCCGATCGGAGGCTGCTGCGATGTCCTTTGCGACCTGGGCGCTCGTCATCGGCGCCCTGCTCATCACCATGGCGCTCGCCGGTTCCCTGCTCAAACGCCTGCCGGTCAGCGCCTCGATGCTCTATCTGGCGGTCGGCTATGGCCTCAGTGTCGTCGACTGGGGGCCGATGCCGCCGGAGCCGCAGCGCTATGCTGCCACCCTCGAGCGGGTCGCCGAAGTCGCGCTGCTGATTTCGCTCTTTTCCGTCGGCCTCAAGCTCGGTGTGCCGTGGTCGAGCCGGCAATGGAATCTGCCGCTGCGCCTGGCTTTCGGCTCGATGGCGCTGACCGTCGCGCTGGTCGCGGCGACCGGGGTTTTTGCCTTCGGCATGCCCTTGGGTGCCGCCATCCTGCTCGGCGGCATCCTTGCGCCGACCGACCCGGTGCTCGCCTCGGATGTCCAGGTCGACGAACCCGGCGACCGCGACCGCCTGCGCTTCAGCCTGAGCGGCGAGGGCGGCCTCAACGACGGCGCCGCTTTCCCCTTCGTCATGCTCGGTCTCGGCCTGCTCGGTTTGCACGATCTCGGGCCGGCCGGCTGGCGCTGGCTGGCGGTCGATGTGCTGTGGGCGCTGGTCGGCGGCCTCGTTATCGGCGGCCTGCTCGGTGCGCTGATCGGCCAACTGGTCGTCTATCTGCGCACGCGCCACCAGGAAGCCGTCGGGCTCGACGAATTCCTCGCCCTCGGCTTGGTCGCCCTGGCCTACGGCGCGGCGCAACTGGCTTATGCCTCCGGCTTTCTCGCTGTCTTTGCCGCCGGCCTCGCCCTGCAGCGGATCAAGGATCATTCGCGCGTGCGGCGGGTCCCGAACAAGGGTCCCGCCGGGCTGCAGGACAAGGAAGCGCACATCGCCGTCGCCACCCACCCGGAACTGGCCGGCGCCTACATGATGCAGGCGGTGCGCGGCTTCAACGAGCAACTCGAGCGCATCGCCGAACTGGTCATCGTCCTCGTCGTCGGCGCCATGCTGCCCTACAGCCGTGTCGGCGTGAGCACGGTCGCCTTCATGCTGCTCCTCTTCGTCGTGCTGCGCCCGGTATCGGTGTGGCTCGGCTTGCTCGGCGCCACGGTGTCGCGCGACCAGCGCCTGCTGATCTCGTGGTTCGGCATCCGCGGCATCGGCTCGATCTACTACCTGATGTTCGCGCTCCACCACGGCCTCGCCGGCGCCCTGGCCGAGCAGGCCATCACCCTGACCCTGACGACGGTAGCCGTTTCCATCATCGTGCATGGGATCTCGGTGACGCCCTTGATGAACCTCTACACCCGGCGCCAGGAGCGAAAAAGCCGCGTCGCAGCCGACAACCGTCGCCGCGAGCCGCGCTGATCCGCCGCAACCGGGGCGCGCCAAGCTCGGGGCAGGCTGCGGCCGCATCATTTCTTCTTCTCGGTGTAGATCGACCACGCCTTCTTGAACTGCGCCAGCGTCAGCTGGCCGCTGCCCTTCGTATCCACGCTCCTGAACGCTTCCTCGAAGCCGATCAGATCTTTGGCGTCGTCCAGGGTCACATAGCCGTGGTTGGCGACGTCGAGTCTCTTGAATACCGATTCGGCGCGCTGGAACTCGCTCGGCAGGGCCGGTTTGACGAGTTCAGGCGGTGCCGTCGGCGACTGAGGCGAGACCACCGGCGGGCCGGTCGGCGCACCGGCGCCCTGCGCCAAGCCTTCCGGTATGCCGCCTGCGGCATGGTGCAAGCCGAGCACGCCGAGCACGGCGAGTGCGGCCCAAGACGACTTCCGATGCAGCGGATAGGCTGTCTGTTTCATGACGATCTCCATCGCTCGCCGCCGAAGCGCTTGCGGGTCGGCCGCCAGCCCGCGAAAAAAAGCCCCATCCTAAAAAGACCGGGCGGGGCTGCGGGCAGTCACTGGCGTCTCGGGGGCCCCGTTGGCGCTTGGAATGTTGGAATGGCGGCGGTTTCAGTAGTTGCTACCCTTTTTGGGCTCGTTCTGCGGGGCGGTCGAGGACTCGCCAGCCGACGGCGTTGATGGCGCCGGTTGCGCGCCCGTCGATGAAGGCGGAGTGCCGGCGGCCGGTGGAGTGCTTTCCGGAGATGCCTTCTCCTGGGACGAGGGCGCCATGGCCTGTTTGCCCACGCTGGGAGCTGCGGCGGTCGGGGATTGCTCCTGCCGGTTGCAGCCGATGGCGAGCAGGGGGATGACGAGGGTTGCGGCGAGAATGGTCTTGGTGCGCATGGTCGATACTCCTTTCAGAGTGGTAATTCACGGAGGCCCCGGATCGATTGCGGCGCAATGCTTGCCGCCTCCGCTCCGCGGGCTCCGTGGTGGTTGCCGCCTAGGCGGCGGGCGGAACCGTCGCTTCGAGACGGCGGTTCTTTTCCTGCAAGGCCTTGAGCAGTCCGTCAAGGCCGCCCTTGTTCACTTCGCTGGCAAAAGTGCCGCGATAGTTGGTGACCAGGCTGACGTTGGCGACGCTGACGTCGAACACCTTCCAGCCGTCTTCGTTCTTGCTCAGGCTGTAGTCGAGCGGGATCGGCTGGTTGCCGGGCTTGTTGATCTGGCTGTGCACCGTCACATCGCCGTCTTCGCCGGGCTTGGCCGCGGGCTTGAAGGTGACCGTCTGGTCGCGGTAGGCGGTCAGCGAATTGGCGTAGGTGCGCACGAGAAGGATGTGGAACTCCCCGGTCAGCGCCTTGCGCTGGCCCGCGTCGGCCTGCCGCCAGGCACGCCCGACGGCGAGGCTGGTCATGCGCGTGAAATCGAAATGCGGCGCCACCTTGTTCTCGATCAGGGCGATGGCGCGCTGGCGGTTGCCCGACTGGATGCTCTTGTCTTCGCGGAGGATGCTCAGTACCTCCTCAGTGACGTTCTTGACCAGCGCCTCGGGCGCGGTGGCTTCGGCCCGGGCGACGCCGGTCGCCAGGATGAAAAGCGGCAGTAGCCAAGCCAGTGATTTGCGGTTCATGCTGTCCTCCTTCGTAAGCGGTGGCCCGCAGGTGGGGCGGTACCTGATCCCAGCCTAAATGGGCGCCGGGGCGAACGCTGTCGGACGCGGCCGATTCGCTTGTAGGACGAATCCTGCCGGCGCTGCCGGTGCAGGCCGCCTCGGTCTGCAGCCGGCATACTGGCGCGTCCTGAACTCGCTCCGGCAACGCCGGGTCGAATGTACGAAGAGCCGCACGAACACCCGCCGAAACACCCGAATACGCCTGCGAAGCGGAGAGGTCGCCATGTTGCGAGTCGCCATCGTCGATGATCATGAAATCGTTCGCGCCGGTTTTCGCGAAATCCTGGCCGGCGAGCTAGGGATTGCCGTCGCCTTCGAAGCGGCCTCGGGGGAGGAGGCTCTCGCCAGCCTGCAGACCAGCGCCTGCGACGTGCTGCTCCTCGACCTCGCCTTGCCCGGGCAGAGCGGGGTCGATGTCCTGCGCACCCTGCGCCAGCGGCATTCGGATTTGCGCGTGCTGGTGCTGACCGGCTATCCCGAGGAGCGCTACGCGCTGGCGATGATCCGCAACGGCGCCGATGGCTACCTGTGCAAGGAGTGCGGCCGAGACGAACTGCTCAATGCCGTGCGCACCGTCGCGCAGGGCCGGCGTTACCTCTCGCCGCGCATGGCCGAACTGCTCGCCGATGAAGTGCTGGGCGGCGCGCCGGCGGCGCCGCACGAACAGCTTTCCGAGCGCGAACTGCAGGTCTTTCACCGCCTCGCCCGCGGCGAGTCGGTCTCCGAAATCGGCGAGGTCCTCAACCTGAGCATCAAGACGGTGAGCACCTATCGCTCCCGCCTTCTCGAAAAGCTGGGGATGTCGAGCAACGCCGAACTCGCCGCCTATGCGGTGCGCAACGGCCTGATGGTCGAGTGACGGGGGGAGGGCGCATGACCCGCATTGCTTCGGAGCCGCCGCTGAAGGTGGTGCTGATCGAGGATTCCGTGCTCCTGCGCCAGACCCTGGGCGCCATTCTCGACGAACTGGCGGGCGTGGAGGTGGTCGGCGCGGCGGCCGACGAACGTACGGCGATCGAACTGCTGCAGCGCCAGCGGCCCGATCTCGCCATCGTCGACCTGCAGTTGCAGGCGGGCAGCGGCCTCGGCGTCCTCCAGGCGCTTTCGCGCAACCCGGAGCGCTTCGGCAAGCCGCGTGCCGTGGTCTTCTCCAACCATCGCCAGGCGACGGTCCGCGAGCGCTGTCTGGCGCTCGGCGTCGATCGCTTCTTCGACAAGGCGACCGAGCTCGATGACCTGCTCGCCTACGTGCGGCAGGCCTTGCCTTCCTGATCCGCGACGGTGCTCAGGGGGATGCACGCCACGATGCGGGTTCCCGCGCCGGGCTGGCTGCTCAAGGCGAATTCCCCGGCGCACATCTGGACGCGATGCTTCATTCCCGCCAGGCCGTGGTGCCGCCCGCGCGCCCATACGGTCTGGAAACCGGCGCCGTCGTCCGCGACTTCGAGTTCGAGCCGGCCATCGGCGACGCGCAGGGCGAGCTTCACCTGCCGGGCGCGGGCATGCTTGCGGATGTTGGTCAGCGCTTCCTGGGCGATGCGGAAGAGGGCCAGCGCCGGCGCCGGCGCGAGGTTCAGGTCGGTCTCCGGCAGTTCCAGGCTGAGCGTCTCTTCGCCGCCTTCGGCGAATTCCTCGCCGAGGATGCGCAGTGTGCTGACCAGGCCGAGCTGTTCTAGCAGCGGCGGGCGCAGGCCGTCGATGATGCGGCGCTTCAGCGCGATGCCGCTGTCGAGAAACTCGTCCAGCCGCGCCAGTCGCTCCCGGCAGGGCGCCAACGCGTCGGCGCCGTCCATCTTGTGGGCGATCTGGTGGGCAACCCAGCCGCTCTCCATCTTGGCGGCGGTGAGCAGCGCCCCCAGCTCGTCGTGCAGTTCGCGCGCCAGCCTCGCCTTCTCCGTCTCGCGGGCATTGGTCAGATAGCTCGCCAGGTCGCTCAGTTCGTCCGTGCGCTCCTGCACCAGCGCGTCGAGGCGCTGGTTTTCGTTGTGCAGCAGGTCGGTGAGCTGCGCGCGCAATTTGAACTGGCGCTCGAGCACGACGAACAGCATCAGCATCAGCAGCAGAGCGCCGCCGGCCAGCGTGGCGACCACCCAACGGGTGCGCTCGACGTGGCGGGTCGAGCGTTCGAAGGAGGCCTCGCTCTCGGCCGCGAGTCGCGCCTGCAGCCCGAGGATGCCGTCGCGGATGCCGTCGGTGGTGCGTTTGCCCTTGATCCGCGTTTCCTCGCCGGGCGTGCCGCGCTCGATCGCCTGCTCGAGGCCGCGCAGCTTGATCGTCACCAGTTCCGAGAGTTCGGCGAGGGCCACCAGGTTGGCCGGGCGCGGATCGAGCTCCCAGCGGATCTCCTCGAGCGTGTGATTGACCGTTGCCAGATTCTTTTCGTAAGGCTCGAGATGGCTGCGATTGCCGCTCAGGAGATAGCCGCGCACGGCATTTTCCGCATCCATCAGCTGGATCAGCAGGCTATCCAGGCGTTCCGCCCGCTCGGCCTGCTGGCGCAGATCGCCGAGCGCCCGCAGGCTGGCATTGCCCTGCCACTGGCTCGATCCGAGCACGAGCAGCACGAAAGCGCAGCCCAGGGCGAGCAGCAGGCGGTGCCAGTTGCGGGCGAGGCGCCCGCCGGGCGCCGCGAGGGATTGCCAGTTGGAAAGCAGAGTGGACGACGAAGCGGACGACGCTGTGGACAACGGGGTATCGGTTGGCATGGCATGCCTCCTTATCCGGGCAGGCAAGCAGGACCGGCTGTGCAGGAATGGTCCTACAGGCGATTCAGTCGAGTCTGACAGCCGCTTCCGGGCGCGGTTCATATACTGGGACCGACTCCCGGCAAGTTCGCCACGTGTTCACCACGAGTTCACGAACTCGCCGCTGCACCTCGGAAAGGAGAGATCATGACGATCAAAATCGCGACCGGCTGTTTCATCCTCGGGGCCTTGCTGGCCCCCGTTGCGGCCCATGCCGCTGATGCCGACCAGGTCCGCGCGCAGACGACGACCTTCGTCAAGGACACGGCGATCACCACCAAAATCAAGACTAGACTGGCCGGCGAAAAGCTGAGCAGTCTGGCGCTGATCAAGGTCGAGACCGACCGCAAGGGCGCCGTGAATTTGAGCGGCAAGGTCAGAACCCAGGAAGACGCGGACAAGGCCGTCGCAATTGCGCACGCGACCGAAGGCGTCACCGCGGTCTCGAGCAGCATCCAGGTCAAGAAGGAAGAGTAGGCGCGGCAGAGCCGGCAGCGCCAGGCTCTGTGCCAAGGCACGGGATTTACGGCCGTAACATCTCGATACAAAACGCTGTCAATCGGCCCTTATCCCGCCGCGTTAACCAGATACGGCAACTGATTCTGGAGACGCCATCATGAAAAAAGTTCTGATCACCATCGGTTTGCTTGCCATTTCCGTCCTCTCGGGCTGCGCGGTCGTTCCGGCGTATGAGCCCGGCCCGTATTACGAATCCGCGCCTTACTACGGCGCGCGTCCCTATTACGGGCCGCCGGCAGTCATCGTGACCGAGCCGGTATACGTTCCCTGGTACCGTTATCGCGGCGGGCGCCACTAGCCTTGCAGGAGCTGTCCTACAGTCGATTCAGCCGACGCCGACAGCCGCTTTCCCGGTGCGTTCCTAGACTGGAAGCAAACCCGGCAACCCTGCCATGGGGAGCGTCGTTCCAAGGAAAGGAAAAATCATGCTGAAGACAAAATCCGGCCTCGTTGCCATTCTCCTGGTCACCGCGCTCGCCGCCTGCGGCGGCAGTCCGACCAAGGAAAGCACGGGCGAGTTCATCGACGATGCCGCGATCACCACCAAGGTCAAGACCGCGTTCGTCGAGGACAAGGCGGTCAAGGCGGCCAACGTGAAGGTGGAGACCTTCAAGGGCACCGTCCAGCTTTCCGGCTTTGCCGAGAGCGGCAACGAGATCGATCGGGCAGCGGAGATCGCTGGCAAGGTACCGGGCGTCAAATCGGTGCGCAACGATATCCGCCTCAAGGCGAGCGGGCAATGATGTCGCCCGGTCGACGAGTTTTTAACATCGGCTTCAAGCGCTTGGTGTGCCGCTTCTGGCAACCGCTGCGGCAACACGCCAGGCAATTTTAAAGGCGGGCTTGTGCCCGCACTGGAGGGCAACATGTTGAATCGATCGAAGCGATTGCTGGTCGCCGCACTCACCCTGGCGACCCTGGCGGGCTGCTCCAACATGACGGCACGCGAGCGGAACACCGCAGTCGGCGCCGCCGTGGGCGGCGTGGCCGGCTCGGTCCTGACCAACGGCAGTGGGGTCGGAACAGTCGGCGGCGCGGCCGTGGGCGGCGTCATCGGCAACCAGATCAGGCGCTAGCGCCGGAGCCCGGTGCGTAGGCGGCCGATCGCCGCGAGGTCGGCGGCGATCGGCGGCGAGAGCCATTTCCATGGCGCGGAAAGCTGCGGGGCGATTGAACATTTCACCGTTCCGACTTCCCGCCATGGCTTGAGCAAAGGAGAGCGTCATGCAAACTCAACGCTGTCATCCGCTGCCGCACGCCAATCGGGCGCGCGGGAAGCGCGGGAAAAAATATTGGGCGAGGCCACTGGCGATCGGCATCGCGCTGCTGTCCGCAGTGCTGTCGATGCCGGCGGCGCAGGCCCTGGAACTGCCGCAGGTTTTTGCGCACGGCCCCGTCTCCTATGTCAGCGGCGGCGTCGGCGCGGACGAAGCGACGGCCATGAAGGAAGCCGCGCGGTCGTTTCCGCTGGAAATCCTGTTCGTCGAGAAGGCCGAGTCCGGTCGCCGCGCTTATGCCGCCGACAACCAGATCGTCGTCCTCGACGCGGGCGGCAACACCGTCCTCAATACCAGCAGCGATGGCCCCTTCATGCTGATCGACCTGCCGCCCGGGCGCTACACCGTAGTCGCCGAGGACGAGGGGCGCTACCAGAAGCAAATCACCCGCATCTCGCGGGGCGGCCACCAGCGCATCGTTTTTCAATGGACGAGCAGCTAGTGCACCGCATTGACTTCTGCCGTCGCCTTGCGCACGGCTTTGGCAGGCGGGCCTCGCCCCGCAAAGGAGGAGATCATGATCAAGAACTGGAAGCGATTGCTGGTCGCCACGCTCACCCTGGCGACCCTGGCGGGCTGCGCCAACATGACGGCGCAGGAACAGAACACGGCGATCGGCGCGGCAGTCGGCGGCGTCGCCGGCTCGGCGCTGACCGGCGGTAGCGCGACCGGGACCGTCGGCGGCGCAGCCGTAGGCGGCGTCATCGGCAACCAGATCAAGCGCTAGGAGGGCAGGCAATGAAACCCTCATTTCCGGAACTGGCGCTGCTGACGCTGCTCGCCGCGTGGCTGGCGCTGCCGCCGCCGGCGCTGGCCGATCCGCCGCCGTGGGCACCGGCGCACGGCTATCGTGCCAAGCAGCAGTACCGCTACGTCTATTATCCCCGCCATGAGGTTTATTACGCGCCCGAAACGCAGCTCTGGTTCTGGCTCGACGGCGGGCGATGGCGGGCCGGCGCGAGCCTGCCGGTCGGCATCGTCGTGGCGGACGCGCCGGGCGTGGCTGTCGTTCTCGGCAGCGATCGCCCCTATGTCGAGCACGACTACGTCGTCGAGCACTACGGGCGGCATCGCCGCCACCGTGACGACGATTAGGAGCGCGATCGACCCCGCTTTCAGGGTTCCTCGGCGGCCAGCAGGCGGGAGAGCGCCGCCTCGCGTTCGCCGGCCGGCAGGCCGGCAAGCGCGGCCGCCTGGCGGTAGAAGGCCGGCAGATCGCCGTCCGCCGCGCGGAGGAGCGCGCGGAAGGCCGGCACCCAGCGCCGGTAAAGGCCCTGCGAGCCGAGCACCGCGTTGTTGAAGGCGGAAACCGGAGTTGGCAGCGGCGAAGTTGGCAGCGAAGTTGACAGTTGGCTTGCCTCGCGCCCTTGCGGCGTGGGGCCGCGCTGCGCAGCGCTGCGTTCGAGTTTGGCCGTGAGTTCGGCCATGATCTCCGTCTTGCGCCGTTGTTTTTCCTCGATGTCGAGCGACGCGGCGTAAAGGTCTCGTAGTTGGGCGCGGCAGGCCTCGGCGTCGGCGTCGAATTCGCGCTGCCGTTGCTGGCGCAGTTCGAGGCGAAGCAGGGCGGCGGAGTCGTTTACGCTCGTGAACCAGCGGCGCAGCCCTTCGTATTCGACGGCGGTGGCGAAAGACTCGCTGAAGGCCGGGTCGCCCTTGACGTAGAGCCGCTGGTGGGCGAGTTCGTGGAAAACGGTGCGCGCCGCCCGCTCGTCGCCGAGACGCAGGAAGGTGTTGAGGAGCGGATCGGCGAAGAAGCCGAGCGTCGAGTAGGCGGCGATGCCCGAGACGTAGGTGTCGAGACCCCGTTCCCTGAGCGTTTGCGCGAAGTCCTCGGCGTCCGCCTGGCGGTAATAGCCGCGGTAGGGGACGCAGCCGACGACGATGAAGCACCAGTTCTCCAGATCGAGCGAGAATTCCGGTGCGGCGAAGACATTCCATACGACGTAGGGGCGGCCGAGATCGGCATAGCGCTGGTAGCTGCCGTTGTCCGGCAGCGCGAGTTCGCGGCTGGCGAAGTCGCGGATGGCCTGCGCCTGCGTGAGGCGCGTGCGCAGGCCGGAGTCGAGAGCGGGATCGGCGAGCAGCTCGGGGATCGGCCGGGCGGCCCGCAGCAGCGCCGCCTGGCCGCCCACCGCCTGGGCGTAGTAGGACAACTCGGCGCAGCCTGCGAGTCCGACGCCAAGGGCGGCGGCGAGCGCCAGGGTGGCCGGCTTAGGCATCGACGCCGGCATGGATGAAGCGGCCGCTCTCGAGAAAACTCGCTACCTGGCCCGCGCAGGCGGCGGAAACGAGCATGCCGGAGTGGCTGACGTGGAGGGCGATGAAGTCGGCGGCTTCCGGCAGGCGGGTTTCGGCGAGCGCCACGGCGCCGTCGTTGGGCTGCGCCAGCCCGCCGAGCAGGCGGCCGAGGCCGACGCCGCGCGTGCCGGCGATGACGCCGATCTCGATCCCGCGCGGCAGGGCCGGGCGCGAGTTGGTCAGCGAATCGGCCAGCGAGTTGGCCTGCGATTCGGCGCGCCAGTCGGCGAGCGTGCGCCCGGCGAGCAGCGTTCCCCAGCGGCTGTCCAGCAACCGCTCGGCGCCGTGGCTGCCGAGGGCCGGCGAGCCGAGCAGCACCACCCGTCCGATGCTTGCTGCCGCGCCGTGCGCGAGTAACTGGAGAATCAGCAGGCCGCCGAGGCTGTGGCCGACCAGGTGGATTGGTGTTGCCGGCGCCGCCGGCAGCGCCGCGAGGCAGCGGGCGAGCGCCGCGACGTTGGCGTCCAGGCCGCGCCGCCAGGACGGGTAGGCGAAGCGGCGGACCGCATAGCCCGCCCTTTCGAGCCGGCGCTGCGCCGGCCACAGGACGAAATCCGGCATCCACAGGCCGGGGATCAGGATGACGATTGCGTTGGCGGCGGAAGGCATGCCGCGGGTGGCGTCTGCAGACATATCCGGTATCCGTGGGGTTCGTGCTCGCGGATGGCGAGGCGCTTTCCGAGGCGGCAGCGGAGCCAGGAAAGACATCCACCGTCTTTAGTCTGGCCATCGGCCGGCGAGTTCAGACGAAGGGACCGCCGGCGGTCGCCCGTGCTCCGCCGGCTTGCGCGCAAAGCCCCGGCCGCAAGGCCTGCCGAGCGTGCAAGTTTTTCAAGGGAATCGGAAAAAATTACCGGTACCCGGCGCCCTGGCGATAGCGGCGCGACGCCCGCCGGCCTGCAGGTTTTTTGCGAATGCCCCGCCGTTCCTGGGGCGGGGCGATGTGGCACGAGGTTTGCGCGGCTATTGACGGAACCTTGCGGTTCTCCGCCCGGCCGGCGGGAGAAAGTGCCCGCCCTGGCCGAGCGGATGGCCGGCGGTTCGGACGGCGATGCAAAGCACCGCTTTTCTGCACAGATTCCGATTGGAGATTGGAGAATACGTCATGACTCATACCCCAAGCCTTAGCGTCCTGGCCGCTACGACCCTCGTCGCGGCGGCCCTCCTGGGCGGCTGTGCCAGCCGCTCCGATGTCGCCAAGCTGCACGACGACGTGGCCGCCGCCCGCAAGGAAGCGGAGCAGGCCAGGCAGGCCGCCGCTGCCGCGCAGGTCGAGGCGACCCGGCAGGCCACCGCCGCGGCCGAAGCGAAGGCCAACGAGGCCCGCCAGCAATCGCTCGCGGCGAACCAGAAGGCCGACCAGGCCCTGGCCAGCGCGCGCGACGCGGAAATGCGGGCCAATGACAGCAACGAACGGCTCGACCGCATGTTCAGGAAGTCGATGAACAAATGAGTCGGCCCGAGGCGCACCGGCAAGTCCCGCGCCGGGCAGTCCATTCCCCGTTCCCCGACGGTGTCTTTGCGCTGATTCGGGGGCGGGAGTGGCTTGCCCGGCGCTGCCGCTTGCCCGGGGGCTCGGCTTGCCTTCCCCTGCGGAAGCGCATGGCCGCGCGCCTTCGTCCTTCCCTTCTCGCATGGCTGGGCGCGGCCTTCCTTGCCTTGCCCGCCACTGCCGCCACGTTTCCGCTGCCGGGCGACGGCAGCACGGTGGTCGGCCAGTTGCGGGTGGTCGCGCCGTCCGGCGACAACACCCTGCTCGACATCGCGCGGCACTTCGACGTCGGCGTCGACGAAATGGCCTGGGCCAACCCCGGCGTATCGCTGTGGACGCCGCGCGACGCGGGCCGGGTCGTGGTGCCCGGCGCCTTCGTCCTGCCGCCCGGCCCCTGGCAGGGCATCGTCATCAACATCCCGCAGCGCCGCCTGTATTTTTTCCCGGCCGCCGGCCGCGGCCAGGCCCGGCGCGTCATCACCTATCCGGTCAGTATCGCCCGCGAAGGCTGGTCCACGCCGCTTGGCGGCACGCGCATCGTCGCCAAGTACAAGGACCCGGGCTGGCTCGTGCCGCGCAGCATCCAGGCCGAACATCTGCGCGAGGAAGGGGTGGAACTGCCGACCTACTTTCCGCCCGGCCCCGACAATCCGATGGGGATGCTCGCCCTGCGCACCGGTTTCCCCGGCATCTTCATCCACGCCACCAACCGTCCCTGGGGCGTCGGCATGCGCACCAGCCACGGCTGCATCCATCTCTACCCGGAAGACGCCGCCGAACTCTTCCCCCTGGTCGGCGTCGGCACGCCGGTGCGCTTCATCGACGAAGCGCTCGTCGTCGGCAACGACCGGGGCGTGCAGGTCGTCGCTTCCTTTCCTCCCGTTACCGAATACGATCGGCGCAGCGGCGAGGCTGCTGGCCGCCTGCCTCCCGACCGCGCGGCGAAACTGCTCGCCGCGCCGCAGCCGGTGATCGTGCCGCTGACCGCGGAATCGCCGGACGACGCGCTGGCGGCTCTGCCGGTCGAGCGCTACGACTTCCCACCGTACGACGTGGATGCCAACAACGCGGCATTGCCGGGTCGCCGTTCGGCGCGGCAGGCGTTAATGGATGATGCGGAGGAATAAGCGATTGAGGGGGGCTCGATCGATTTGATCGATTTCGATCGCCGCGCCCGTTTGCGGCGCTGGCTCAGAGCGGCGCCCCTTGCGGGCGGCCGAAGAAGAAACCCTGGAACAGATCGAAACCGAGCGCCAGGCAACGGCTGGCCCGTTCCAGGCTGTCCACCTTTTCCGCCAGCAGGCGAAGCGGATGGGGTTTGAGCCAGCCGACCAGTTCGGCGAGGCGGGCATCGTCGACCTGCAGGATGTCGATTTTCACCACGTCCACCAGATCCAGCAGCGGTTCCAGGCTGGCGTCCCGGCGGCACACGTCGTCGAGGGCCAGGTGGTAGCCGCGCTCCTTGAGGTCGCCGCAACGCCGCACCACGGCGTCGTCCACCTGGATGGTCTCGAGCAGTTCAAGAATCACCTGCTCGCGCGGCAGGGCCTCGGGGCGAGTGGACATGAGCATTTCCGCGTCGAAGTTGACGAAGCCGCGACAGTGGCCGAGAAAGATGCCGGCCGGCTGCCGGGCGAAGGCGAGATGGATGACTTCGCTGGTGGCACGGGCGTCGTCCTCGACCCGCGCCTCCGTGTCGTCGCCGCTGCGGTAGAGCAGTTCGTAGGCCAGTACGCGCATCCCTCGATTCAGGATGGGCTGGCGGCAAAAAGTATGACGTCCGTTGCGCATGATCTTCTCCTTCATTTTCCGGCCCGGCTGGAGCCGCGCCGTACATGCCTTGGTACTTCATTCACTGCAAGTAACGCACCAGCCCGGGCCCGGTGGACAGTGCCGCCGGCAAGGCCTTGCGCGGGCGGGGCCACCCGCAGGCGGCCGGACGACGTAGTTACCGGTAAGTTTTACTGCTTTGCCTGCAATCCTTGCCTGCCGGGAGCGCTGCTGCCGAGGGCCGGCCGTGCGGAAAGCGGGGAAAACAGGGGGCGGGCGGCCTGGCACGCTCGTTGCGAATTCCGCCTACAGCCGGCGACCCGTTTGCCGGTTGCCGCAGCGGACGATTCCGCGGCGCTTTTTGCATCGCCGCTTCGGCGATGCTTCAACTGTGCAAAGGAGATTTTCATGAACCGCAATCGCTTCACTCCAGGACGCCCGCTATGGGTTCTTCTCTCTCTCGCCGGATTGCTGGCCCCGGCGGCCAGCGGCTGGGCGGACACGCAGACGCCCGGCGCGTCCCCAAAATCGGGTGCCGTCACGTCGGAATCGCACTCCCAGGGCGCTTCGACCGAGATGGCCAAACCCGTGCCGCCCAGCAAATCGGAGTTGGCGGATTCGGCCTTCAAGAAGCTCGATCCGAACGGCAAGGGCTATGTCGCGAAAGAAGACACCCACGGACTGGAAGGCTTCGACCGGATTTTCGACAAGGTGGATTCGAAGCATACGGGCAAACTGGACCAGGCCCAGTTCAAGAAGGCGTGGAGCCAGTACGCAGCGGAAAAAAACCCAACTTCCGGCAAAGCCGCCTGGTGAGGATCGGCAGCGTCCAGGCCAATCCCGGCCTGCCTCCCCGCGCTCGCCGTCGCTCAGCGGCGTTTAGCGGATTTCGACGCGCATGCCCGGAAAGGCGTAGCTGTCGAAATCCTGCAATTGGGCGTTGGTGAGGGCAACGCAGCCGGTGGTCCAGTTGAAGCGGCGGTGAATTTTCGGATCGCCCCGGCCGATGCCGTGGATACCGATTTCGCCGCCGAGGGCGGTGCCGTGCAGCGGCGGCAGGCCGGCCGCTTGGGCTTGCGCGATGGCGTTGCGGCTATCGGCGTCCAGCCGCCCGGCGCGAAACGCCTGCTCGGCGTGTTCGGCGGTGGGGTAGTCCAATTCGTAGAAGGTCTTGAAGCGGCGGGATTTTCGGATGCCGACGATGTGAAAGACGCCGCGCGGCGTCGTGCGGTCGCCGCGGTAATGCAGCGCGGCCACGCCGCCGCGCCCGAAGGCGATGCCGCGATATTCGGCGATGACCCGATCGTCGCCGTCGCGCACGCTCAGTTTGTTCGCCGCGGTGTCCACCAGTGCCCAGCGGCTGTCGCCGGCATGGACGCAGGCCGTCGCGAACAGGAAGAAGCAGAACGCCGCGCGCCGGAGAAACATGGGCCGCCGCTGCCTTGCCGGATTACCGGGCGACCGCCCGTCTTTCCCGGAACGGCAGCGGAAGGGGCTGCGCAGGGAGTGGCACCGCGCCGGCCGCGCCCGGGCGGGAGCGGGAATCCGCCGGTAGCGGCGGTGCGCTGGGATCGTTGCCCGCTGGCCCGGTCTCGGCCGGATGGCTGGCGTATTCCTTGAGGCGGTTGTAGAGCGTCTTCAGGCTCACGCCGAGCACGGCGGCGGTGCGTTCCTTGTGGTTGTTGAAATAGCGCAGCGTGGCCCGGATCAACTGGTACTCGGCCTCGGCCAGCGTCGTGCCGACGCGGATGGTAATGGCCGCGCCGTTGCCGGGCGGCGCGGCAGCGCCAAGGGCGGTGACGCTGGCGGCGGGGGGAGCGAGCGAAACAACAGGTGAAACAGTTGCAGGTGCAGACCCCGGAGCGGGCGACACCAGCGAAATGGGCGAAGAAGACGCAGTCGATGAAAGCGATGACACGGGCGCATCGCTCGGCAGCCATTGATCGGTGATGACCTCGTCGGGGGCCATCAGGTAGGCGCGCTGCACCACATTGCGCAATTCGCGCACGTTGCCCGGCCAGCGGTAGGCGGCGAGGTGCGCGAGCGCCGCGGCGGAAAAGCGCTTGTTCCGCTTTTCATTGCGGCAGATGTCGGCCAGGAACTGCTCGGCCAGCAGCGCGATGTCGTCCGCCCGTTCGCGCAACGGCGGCAGTTCGATCGGGAAGACATTGAGCCGGTAGAGCAGGTCCTCGCGCAGGCGGCCTTCGGCCACCGCTTCGTCGGGTGGGCGATTGGTGGCGGTGATGACGCGCACGTCGATCTCCTGGCTTTGCGTCGAACCGACCCGCATCAGCATTCCCGTTTCGAGCACGCGCAGCAGCTTGACCTGCAGTTCCAGCGGCATCTCGGTGATTTCGTCGAGGAACAGCGTGCCGCCGTGGGCGCGCTCGAAAAACCCCAGATGCTGGCGCTCGGCGCCGGTGAAGCTGCCCTTCTCGTGGCCGAAAATCTCGCTCTCGATCAGGTTGGGTGAAATGGCGCCGCAGTTCACCGCCAGAAACGGCCGGCTGCGGCGGCGGCTCAACTCGTGTACCGTCTGCGCTACCATTTCCTTGCCCGTGCCGCTCTCGCCGGTGATGAAGACGGTCACCGCCGTCGCCGCAACGCGTGAAATCTGCTCGTAGACGCGCCGCATCGCCGGCGAGCGCCCCCACAGATGCCCGAAGCGGCCGCTGCGTTCCCATTCCTCGTCGAGCGTCGCCAGTTCGGTTTTCAAGGCCGCCGGCTGCATCACGCGCGAGAGGATGCCCTGCAACTGCGCCATCGTCACCGGTTTGATCAGGTAGTCGGCGGCGCCCAGGCGGAAGGCCTGGATCGACGTTTCGAGGCTGGCGTGGCCGGTGATCAGCACCACTTCGGCGTTTTCGAGCAATAGCGGGTCGTCGAACAACTCCATGCCGCTGCCGTCGGGCAACTGCAGATCGAGCAGGATCACGTCCGGCGGGTGCAAGGCCAGCTGACACCTGGCATCGTGCAGCGAATTGGCGACGGCTACGGTAAAGTTTTCGGTAGCGACCAACGCCGCCATCATCTCGGCCGAGTCGGGATTGTCTTCGACGATCAGCACATGGCTCATGCATGCCTCTCGAACTATCCATCTAAAGACAGTCGACCAGCGAAGCCGGGCGAAGTTCGGCCGGCTGCAGATCGAGCGGCGGCGACGCGTGCGCGGAACGGCGGTTCAGTGCAGGTGGATGCTGGCGGGGCCGAGGAGTCCGGCGAGCCCGATGATGATCAGGTAAATGGCCACGATGTAGTTGAGCAGCTTCGGCATGGCCAGAATCAGGATGCCGGCGATCAGTGCGGCGACGGGCGCCAGGGTCAGGGTCATATTCATTGCTTGCTCCAGTCGTCGAACCACTGGCAGGGGGTGATCGTCGAAATGCTGTGCATGTGCTCTCTCCATGTGAAATGGGAATGCGACGTTCACCCTTCCCGAGCAACAATGGTGCCTGCCGCACCAGCCGCCCGCTGTGTGTCTTTTCCGTCTGGCCGGTCGAGCGATGGCGGGATTGGGCGGGCGTTTGTTGCCGCAAGATTTACCGCTTGCAGCCTCGCTGGCGCGCTTTTTCCATGATCGCTGCGCCGGCGGCTCTTGTTCGCCGATATGCGGAGGCGGCAGCCTTGGTCAGCGGCTTGTGCTGGCGGCGTTGTCGGCGTTGGGGGGCGGGTCCGGCGGGGTTTCCTCGTCGAGCTTGATGCGGGCATCGGCATCGCCGGCCTGTGCGGGTTTTCCGCTCGCGGAATTCGCTGTATTCGCTGCCATCGACGCATGCGGGGCGGCCGATGGTGCAGGCGTCACGTGCAGCGGCTGATTTTCGCTACCTGTCGGCAGGAAAGTCGCGAGAATGGTCATGCCGATGAAAAGCAGCACAGCGCATGCAGTGGCTGCCATCCGTCGCCTGGATGCGGTGCTTGTTCGCGAAAGGAATCGTCGCGCGGTGCTGGCGGCGTCATTTTTCTGCGCAAAGAACCGGCGCGAGCAGTCGAGACAACGATACGGACGGTCTTCCCGATGCGCCAGCCTTTCCCCTCGCGAGATCCAGCGCGATTCCCGATATCTGGCGCTCTGGCAGTGCGGGCAGTTAATTCTGGCGCAAACGAACATCGAAGCCTCATCGTCTCAAGGCCGCGGCCAACGCCACGTCCCTGGACCGTCGAGAAGGCCGGCTAATTGTCCCCTCGTCCCGTCGAGCGTAGCCATCCTGCTCCGTCCGGGCAATACTCTGTCCAGTGTATTTCCCATACCCGGAAGCTATCCGGAGATGTCCGAGTATCAAACGCCCGAGCACTTCGCGGCCGTCAACAATCCGCCGTCCATGCCCTGCTGGAGGGCGCGATGCCGCCTCATGGCAAGCGGATGGTGCCGGAACCGATGAGTCCGGCCAGTCCGACGATGATCAGGTAAATGGCCACGATGAAATTGAGCAGCCTGGGCATGACCAGTATCAGGATGCCGGCGATCAAGGCGGCCACGGGGCCGATACTTATGCTCATGTTGATCTCGCCTCCATATCGAGTGGGTCGAAAAACAGTTGCTGCCGCCCGTCGCTACTGCTTCGGAGCCGGATAGGCAGCAAGCGCCTGCCGCTATGCGGGCATTGATCAGGCGAGCAGATTTCATTCCAGGGAGGCGAAGTACGCCGGAATCGTCCTACAGAGGATTCAGCAGGGTCTGACAGCGAGTTGCCGGGGGAAGGCATAGCATGAATCCACCGCCCGGCAACCCCGCCACCATGGGGGTGTTCCTTTTCCATTTTCCAAGGAGAAGCGCGATGAAACACAAGATCAGTCTTTCCACCCTCTTGCTTGTCGGTGCCCTGCCGCTGGGCGCCGTCGCCAATGAGCCGGCCCAGTCGCCGGCTGCCGGCAATCCGCCGGCCAAGGAGAGCGCCGGCGAATATATCGACGATACGGCCATCACCGCCAAGGTGATGGCGGCCTTCGTCAAGGACAAGGAAGTCAAGGCCACCGAAGTGAAGGTGGAAACCTACAAGGGGACTGTCCAGCTTTCCGGCTTTGCCGATAACGGTAAGGCGATCGAGCGGGCGGTCCAACTCGCCAGCAACGTGCCGGGGGTGAAGTCGGTGCGTAATGACATTCGCCTCAAGCAGCCCTGAAGCCCGGGACCGTGGAGTTGGCGCTGTGGAATTGGTAACCCCATGGCTGAGCGCTTTGTCGTTCGGACTCGCCATCCTTGGCAGCGCCTGTTTCACCTTTTTTTCCCGGACGCTGTCGCAAGCCGAAGCCGGCAATCGCCCGGGCCAGCTGCTGATCGACGGAATGGTGGTCGCCATGGGCTTGTCGGGCGCCGCGCTGATGGCCGGTCTGGCCTTCTCTGCGCCGGCGACGAGGGATCTGGCGCTGTTTCTGGTCGTGCCGACCATCGGCTGCAGCGTGCTGGCGCTGCAGCTGGCCACCGCGCCGGGCAGTTCATCGGTCACCTCGTCGGCCAGCACTCGCCGCACTGTCGGCGCCGCCGGCGTGCTCACGGTGGGCGCCCTGATGACGCCGCTCGCCGGGGAGCTGGCCGTCGATTCCGGACGGGCCTGGGTCGGCTCTCCGGCCGGAATGGCCATCGCCGCGCTGCTTGCTTTCATCCTCCTGCTGCCGGCCATCGCCTTGCTGGTGCGGCGTCCGCCAAGGTTCTGGCGCGGCGCCGCAGCAACTTTGCTGTTGGCGAGCGGCTGGCTGCTGCCGCAGTTCCTGCGCCTGACGCAGTGGCCGACGAGCGCGAACGGCGCGATAGCGGCCGCTGCCGACGGGCTGGCGCTGCTCGTCGCCTTCGATACGCTGGCCATGATCGGTCTGTTCGCGCTCGGGCGCTGGCTGCTCGGTCGTGCGGCAACGACGCGTCGCGCCCGGCTTGACGAGCTGCGTGCCGCCAACGTCGACCTGGCCTCCAGCCGGCAGGCACTGGAAGACGAAAAACAGGCGATCGCCAGCACCGAGTCGCGGCGCTGCGAGCAATTGCTGTACAGCGCCAATGTCGGTGTCTTCGACTGGGATCTGCCCTCGGGAAAAGTCAGCTACGGCGGCGCGTGGGCCAGCATGCTCGGCTACGACCAGCAGCACGGCGAGCAGCTCCGCCAGGCGAGCGACCCCTTGTTGCAGTTCTGCCATCCGCATGAACTGGGCCTGCTCAAGCGCCTGCTGCGCGAACTCTCGTCCGGCGAGCGCGAACGGGCGCATTGCGAATTGCGCCTGCGCTCGGCCCAGGATGCCTGGCAGTGGGTGCGGGTCAATGCCCAGGCCGTCGAATGGCAGGCGGACGGCAGCCCGAGCCGCGTGCTGGGGACACAGCTCGACATCAACCGGATCAAGCACGTCGAACACATGCTGCTCGCCGAGCGCAGCCTGTTCGCCTCGGGGCCGGTGATCATTCTGACTTTTGACGGCGAGCCGCCGCATCGGCTGCACCAGACTTCAGCCAACCTGCGGGAAGCGCTTGGCCATCCGGATCAGCGCTTGGCGGCCGGCCAGCCGCTCGACGCGCTATTGCATCCGGACGACCCGGCCCAGCTGGCCGAGTCGGTGATGCGCGCCGTCGGCCAGCCTGGCGCGCAGGCGCAGTGCGAAGTGCGTCTGGCGAAAACCGATGGCAGCTGGCCGTGGTATCTGCTGCATGTCGTCGCCGAACGGCCGAATGTCGGCAAGCTGCTGCGCGCCTATCTGGTCGATATCAATCGGCTGAAGGAAGCGGAGTCGCACGCCGCCGTCCACAACGCGGCGCTGCAGGAAGTTGTGCGCAAAATGGGCGAAACGCAGCACTTCATGGAGACCCTGCAGCAGCTTACCGAGCTGCTTCAACTTTGCGAAAGCGAGGCCGAGAGCGAACAGATCATCGGCCAGGGCGGTCCGCAACTTTTCCCGCGCTGGAGTGGGGCGCTGACCTTTGCCGGCGACGGCGGCCTGATGACGGTAGCCGCCAGCTGGGGCGAGGCCTTTACGGCCCAGCAGTCGGACGAGGCTGACTGCTGGGCCGTGCGCCGCGGGCGACTGCACCAGAACAGCGCCGACCCGGCCCTGCACGTCCTGTCGCCGGTCTGCGGCCACTTTGGCGGCGGCCCGGCGCTGCCGCCAGACATCAAGCACGCGATTTGTGCGCCCTTGCTGAAGAGTTTCGACCGCCCCGGCGTCCTCCATCTGATTGCCCACGAGACGATGGGCGAGGACGATCTGCGGGCCGCCGCCTGGGGCGCTGAGACTTTTGCCGATGCCCTCAAGCTGTCGCTCGGCAACCTGCGCTTGCGTACCTCGCTGCGCGAACAGGCGGTGCATGACGAGATGACCGATCTCTACAACCGCCGCTATTTCGACGAGGCGCTGAGCCGCGAACTGAACCGCTCGCAGCGCAGCGGCGACGGGCTGATCCTGGCCATTCTCGACATCGATCACTTCAAGAACTTCAACGACACTTTCGGCCACGAGGCCGGCGACGTGGTGCTCAGGAAAGTCGCCGAGCAATTGCACCGCTTCGTGCGGGCCTACGACATCGCCTGCCGGGTCGGCGGCGAGGAACTGGCGATCATCATGCCGCGCGTCCAGATCGACGAAGCCTTCATGCGCCTCGACCAGCTGCGCGAGGAAATCGGTGCCGGCGTATTGCTGCACAAGGGAACGCAACTGCCGGCGGTCACGGTTTCCATTGGCGTTGCCGATCTCGCCACCGGTTCGCCGGACGATCTGTTGCGCCGGGCCGACACGGCACTGTATGCCGCCAAGAATGGCGGCCGAAACCGGGTAATGCGCTGGACCGAGGAACTGGACGGCATGCCGGGCAATGCCCCGGCACCGCCGGTGGCCGGGCGTGCCAGCGGGACTCAGGCGGACTTGTCCTGCAAATGAATCGGTGTCGAGGCCGGCGATGGGGCAATCTGCCCGAGAGCCGCCGAGAGGTGCTCGAACAGGCCAAGGACGAACTGCGCGTGTTGTTCGACCGGCCGCGCCGCGCCAGGTGATGCGCCGGGCGGGAGGTGGGCGACCGTCTGCCTAGCGGACCGATCGGTAGGTGCCGGGCCGCGCCCGCTTGCTGAGGACCAGCTGCCAGAGTTGCCCCTGGCGCGCGCGGAAGAAGCCGGCGCAGCTCAGCAGGTAGTATTTCCACATGCGGTAGAAGCGTTGGTCGTAGCGGGCCGCGAGGCGCGGCCAGGCACGCTCGAAATTCTCCCACCAGGCCATCAGCGTGCGGTCGTAGTCGGCGCCGAAGTTGTGCCAGTCCTCGATCAGGAAGCGGCTCTCGAGCGCACCGGCGACTTCCGCTGCCGACGGCAGCCGGCCGTTCGGGAAGACGTATTTGTCCATCCACGGATCGAGCTTGCGCGACGCCCGGTAATTGCCGATCGTCTGCAGCAGGAACAGGCCGCGGTCCTTGAGCAGGCGGTGGACGATCGAGAAGAAGGCGGCATGGTTCTTCGGCCCGACATGCTCGAACATGCCGACCGAAACCACCTTGTCGAATTTCTCGAATTGGCCGGAAAGGTCGCGATAGTCGCGCAGTTCGATACTCACCGGCAAACCGGCGCAGCGCTCGCGCGCCAGCTTCTGCTGCTCCTTCGAAACGGTGACGCCGACGACGTCGACGCCATGATTCTCCGCCGCGAAGCGCGCCAATCCGCCCCAGCCGCAACCGATGTCGAGCAGCCGCTCGCCGGGCCGCAATTCGAGCTTGCGGCAGATCAGCGTCAGCTTGTCGCGTTGCGCCGCTTCCAGCGTGCTTGCCCGCTGCCAGTAGCCGCACGAGTAGCTCATCGTCGGATCGAGCATGGCCTCGAACACGTCGTTGCCGATGTCGTAATGCCGCTCGCCGACGACGAAGGCGCGCCGGCTCGACTGCAGGTTGAATAGGGCGTGGCGCAGAATGGCGCCGAACAACCGCAGGCGCACCCAGTTGTCGATGCGCCGGTCGGCGTCTACGGCCAGCAGGCGATGAAACAGCTGATCGAGCCTTGCGCACTCCCACCAGCCGTCCATGTAGGCCTCGCCGAAGCCGAGCGAGCCGTCGGTGAGGATGCGCCGATAAAAACGCGGATCGACCACCTTGATGTCCCACGGATCGTCGCCGTCGAGCCGGAACCCCGCCGCAGCCGCCAGCGCCCGCGCGGGGCCCGAGGCGTCGGGCGCCAGGCGGGCGAGCTTCGGGGGCGATGGCAGGCGCGGGGAATGCGCGCGGATCGACGACATGGCACGACCTGCGGCGGTTCAGCGCGTGGCGGCGGCGCCGGTAAAGCGCCCGACGATGGCGTCGAGCATGAATCCCCAGCCTTCCTGATGGCTGCGGCCCAATTCGTCGTCCGGAACATTGACGTGGCGCAACTTCACCAGCGCCTGTCCGGCCTGTGGCTCGATGGTCAGGATGACGACCGATTCGAGGCCGCGCGTCGCCTCCGACATCCAGGTGTGTTCGATGCGGCGCGGCCGGTCGAGTACGGTGAAACGGCCATAGTGCGCCCAGTCGTGTCCTTCGAATTGCACCGAGTGGTAGAAGAGGCCATCGACGACCGGCTGAACGATCGCCCGTGCGACGCCGAACCACGGACTGCCGGGACGACTCTCGTCGAGCCACGCGTCGAAGACTTCAGCGGGGCTGGCCGGAATCGTGCGGGTCACGGTGATCTCGGTCGTTTTCGCTTGCTGGTGTTTCATTCGCGCATCCTTTCTTCGCAACAAAACGCTGTCGGGCGATCGCGGCATGGCCGGTGTGCGATGCCGCTGCGCGCCGCGACATAACCTGTCATGGGTGCAGCAAAAATGGGGCCAGCCCGGTTGCGGCCAGCGGTGTTTCCCGGTCTTCTTCGCCGGGCGGCCTGTTGCGGGGAAAAGACAGTAATACGGCAGCAATCCGGCGGCAATGCGAGGCAAGGCAAATCCGGCGCAACGAGGCCGCGAGTGCAAAAAATGCAGCACCGTTTGAAAAATCTACCGATTGTTCTTGGCGGTGCGCGGATCGTTGCCGGCCTGGCCCGTTCAGCGATCTTTCAGGTAGGTGCCGACCAGCTCGGCGACCGCCAGCACATGCCCGCTCATGGCCTGCTCCAGCTCGGCCTTGGTCGGCTGGTGGAGGTCGGGGAGCGGCGCGGCCAGGGCGTAGAGCTTGTGAAAATAGCGGTGGCGGCCGATCGGCGGGCAGGGGCCGCCGTAGCCCAGGCGCCGCCAGTCGTTCATGCCCTCCAGCGTACCCACCGGCAAGGTCGCCGCCGCGATGCCTTCGGGCAGCCCGTCGAGCGTCGGCGGCAGGTTGTAGAGCAGCCAATGCACCCAGGTCATTTTCGGAGCGGCGGGGTCGGGCGCATCGGGGTCGTCGACGATCAGCACCAGGCTTTGCGCCGCCACCGGCACGCCGCTCCAGGCCAGCGGCGGCGAAACGTCGGCGCCCTGGCAGGTGTAGCGGCTCGGGATGGTGCCGCCGTCGGCGAAGGCCGGCGAACGGATGGTCATCATGGTTATTCCTCCTTTACGGCAAGTGTTTCTTCAAGGCCTCCAGCCAGGGCGCCAGGAGGTCCATCGGCATCGGGAAGACGATGGTCGAGGCCTTGTCCCCGGCGATATTGCTCAGCGTCTGCAGGTAGCGCAGCTGCATGGCTTCCGGCTGCTGCGCCAGTATCTGCGCCGCCTGCAGCAGCTGCTGCGCGGCCTGCAGTTCGCCTTCGGCGTGGATCACCTTGGCGCGCCGCTCGCGCTCCGCCTCGGCCTGGCGGGCGATGGCGCGGACCATCGAGTCGTTGAGGTCCACGTGCTTGATTTCGACGTTGGAGACCTTGATGCCCCAGGTGTCGGTCTGGGCGTCGAGGACCTTCTGGATGTCGAGATTGAGCTTTTCGCGTTCGGCCAGCAGGCCGTCCAGCTCGTGCTTGCCGAGCACCGAGCGTAGCGTGGTCTGCGCGAGCTGGCTGGTCGCGCCGAGGAAATCGACGACGTTGATGATCGCCTTCTCGGCGTCGACGACGCGGAAGTAGATCACGGCATTGACCTTGACCGAGACGTTGTCGCGCGTGATGACGTCCTGCGTCGGCACGTCGAGCACCACCGTGCGCAGGTCCACGCGGACCATCTGCTGCACCGCCGGAATCAGCAGGAACAGCCCCGGCCCCTTGACCGCCCAGAAACGCCCGAGCTGGAAGACCACGGCCCGTTCGTACTCGCGCAGGATGCGCAGCGACGCGGCGAGCAGGGCGATCGCCAGGAACACGGCGCCGAGTTCGAAATTGAAGATCATGATCAGTTTCCTTTCCTGTGTTCAGCGACGACATCGAGCAGCAGGCCTTCCATCCCGGTCACGCGTATCCGCTGGCCGGCCTGCAGCGGCTCGCGGCAGCGCACGCGCCAGGTTTCGCCGCCGATGCGCGCCCAGCCTTCGCCGCTGCACTCGTCCACGACTTCGCCGACGCTGCCGATGAAGGCCTCGCGGCCGCTCACCAGCGGCCGGCGCCGGGCCTTGACGGCGACGCCGACGACGAGCAGCAGGAAGGCGAGGCTGGCGGCGGCGATGCCGGCGATCAGCGCGAACGGGATGCCGTAGGCGGGCAGGTCGGTGTCGATCAGGATCACCGAGCCGATCACGAAGGCGATGACGCCGCCGATGCCCAGCGAGCCGAAGGTCGGCAGGAAGGCTTCGGCGACCATGAAGGCGATGCCTAGCAGCATCAGCGCCAGCCCGGCGTAATTGACCGGCAGCAGCTGGAAGGCGTAGAGCGCGGTGAGCAGGCAGATGGCGCCGGTCACGCCGGGCAGCACCAGGCCGGGGTTGGCGAACTCGAAGAGCAGCGCGTAGATGCCGACGAGAACGAGCAGGTAGGCGAGCGTCGGCTCGGTGATGACGCTCAGCACGCGCGTGCGCCAGTCCGGCGCGCGGCGCTCGACCGCGGCGCCGGCCGTGGCGAGGGTGCGCTCGCCGCCTTGGACGGCGATCTTGCGGCCGTCGAGCTGTTTGAGGAGGTCCGGCAGATCCGCGGCGACGATGTCCACCACCTTCATTTTCAGCGCTTCCCCGGCCGGCAGGCTGACCGCCTGGCGCACCGCCAGGTCCGCCCAGTCGGCGTTGCGCTGGCGCAGATGCGCCAGGCTGCGCAGGTAGGCGGCTGCGTCATTGACCTGCTTGCGGGTCAGCGTGCTCGGGCCATCGGTCGCGCCGCCGTCCGCGCCGCCCTTGCCCGCGCTTTTGTCGGCGCTTTTGTCCGCATTGGTCTTGCCGCCGGCAGCGGGTGCGCCTTTCTCCGGCGGAGTTGGCGCAACCGGCCGCTCGGGCGGGCCGCCGATCATCACCGGCGTCGCCGCCCCGAGGTTGGTGGCGGGCGCCATGGCGGCGATATGGCTGGCATAGAGGAGGTAGGTTCCGGCGCTGGCCGCCCGCGCCCCGGCCGGCGCGACATAAACGGCCACCGGCATGGGGGCGGCGAGAATGTCCTTGATGATGGCGCGCATCGACAGGTCGAGCCCGCCCGGCGTGTCGATCTGCAGCACGACGAGTTGCGCCCCGGCCGTCGACCCGTAGGCGATGCCGCGCTGGACGTAGTCCGCCGTCGCCGGCCCGATCGCGCCATTGACGGTGAGTACGACGACCGGCGGGGCGACCGGCGGCGCAGCCGCAGCGCTCGCGCCGAACCAGGCGAGCCAGCAGAGCAGCAGAATCGAGGCACGGTTCATGAAACTCCTTCGCGCTCCTGCGTGCTAATTCCTAAGTGTTTCCCCCGCTTGTCCTTTCCTGTCCATTCCCACCTTCGACGGCCCGCCAAAAGCGGCCGGGGAGATCCGGACATGAACATCTCTTTGACCCGGGAAGTTCCGCCGGAGTTGCCGCCGCCGCTGCGAACCTTGTGGCCGATTCATGGTCCGATTTTTGCTGCCATTGGGGGGCAATGGACCCGATGGCGGCGGTCCATGCCGACAGTTCGCCGGCCTGCCGCTGCCGCGGAAGCAGGAGGAAACGATCATGGCCAACCCCTTCGTTCATGTGGAACTACATACCCGGGATCTGCCCGCGGCCAAAAATTTCTATTCCCGCCTGTTCGGCTGGAAGCTCGACGATGAGCCGATGCCCGGCGGCGGCACCTACACGATGATCCAGGTCGGCGACGGGACGGGCGGCGGCATGTGCGCCAGCGCCGATGGCGAGGCCGCTCCCGCCTGGATGGCCTACGTCGGCGTCGAGGACATCAAGGCGTCGACGGCGTTGGCGCGCGAACTGGGGGCCAAGATCGTCGTCGATAGCGTGGCGGTCGGCGAATTCGGCTGGATGAGCGTCTTCGTCGATCCGACCGGGGCGACGCTGGCGATGTGGCAGCCCCGCCCGGCGGCGGCCTGAGTCGCAGAGTCACTGGTTTCCTGGCTGCGGAGATGCGATGAGCAAGGTGCCGCGACGCTTCGTCGTGCTGGCATTGGCGATGGCATTGGCGATCGTTCTGATTCTCGTCGCCGAAAAAGCCTGGGCCGGCGGCTCGAACTACGGCACCGCTCCCGGCGCCCTGACCAACTTCGTCGGCGAGGTCAGCGAATGGCCGGTGCCGACGCCGGCCTTCGCGCGCGACCCGGCGGTGGCGCCGGACGGCAGTATTTTCATCGCCGTCATGCGCGGCAACAAGGTCGCCCGCTTCGACCCCGAAAGCGCCCGCTTCCGCGAGTGGGAGATGCCGCCCGGACACCACCCGCACGGCCTGCTGGTGGATGCGCGGGGCATCGTGTGGACCACCGGCAACGGGAACGGCACCATCGGCCGCCTCGATCCGGCGAGCGGCCGCATCAGCGAATTCAAAACGCCCTCCGGCGGGGGCGGGCCGCATACCGTAGTCATCGGCGACGATGGCGCGACCCTCTGGTTCACCCTGCAAAGCGGCAATCGCATCGGCCGCCTCGACACGGCGAGCGGCCGCATCGTCGAGTACCCGACATCGGGCGGGCCGTACGGCATCGCGCTCGACCGCCGGGGGCAGGTCTGGTTCTGCCGCATGGGCGACGACAAGCTGGGCATCCTCGATCCCGCCACCGGCGTTATGGGCGAGTTGGCCTTGCCCGCCGGTTCCCGCCCGCGGCGCATGGCGGCGGCGCCCGATGGCACGCTCTGGGTGACGCTGTACGGCAGCGGCAAGCTGGCGCAGGTGGACCCGGCCAGACGGCGCGTGCTGCGCGAAGTGGCGCTTCCCGCCGGCCCCGACGGCGGTCCCTATGCCGTCACCGTCGATGGCGCCGGCATGGTGTGGGCCAACGAATTCCAGACCGACAGCGTGCTGCGCCTCGACCCCGCCAGCGGCGAGTTGCGCCGGGTGAAGCTGCCGACCGCCGGCGCCGGCATCCGCAAGATGGTGGTCGATGCGCGCGGCCGGCTGTGGTACATGGGCAGCCACAACGGCCGGCTGGGCATGGTGCGCTAGGGCACGGGCCGGCGGGGAAATACCCGAATCCGGGTATGGCTGCGGCCGGTGGCGCTGTCTAGAATCTAGACACCTTGTGCGCGCCTGAATGGCGGCAACCACTGCCACCCGGAGACGCGGCCGATCATCTATCGAAGGAGTTTTTCCATGAGCAGAGAAGTCGTTGTGCTGAGCGCCGTGCGTTCGGCGATCGGTACTTTCGGTGGCGCCCTGGCCGATTTCGAAGCCAGCGAACTGGCCGGCATCGTGATGAAGGAATCGGTGGCGCGCTCCGGCGTCGATCCGCAGCAGATCAACTACGTCACGGTCGGCAACTGCATGCCGACCGACTCGCGCTATGCCTACGTCGCCCGCGTCGCCTCGATCCAGGCCGGCCTGCCGATGGAGTCCGTGGCCATGCAGGTCAGTCGCCTGTGCTCGTCGGGCCTGCAGGGCATCGTCACGACGGCGCAGAACATCATGCTCGGCGATGCCGACTACGGCATCGGCGGCGGCGTCGAAGTCATGTCGAAGGCCGCCTACATGCTGCCGGCGCTGCGCTCCGGCGCGCGCATGGGCGACACCCAGGCGATCGACAGCATGGTTGCCGTGCTGACCGACCCGTTCGGCGTCGGCCACATGGGGATCACCGCGGAAAACCTGGCCGCCAAGCACCACATCACGCGCGAGGCGCAGGATGCCTTCGCGCTCGAATCGCAGCGCCGCGCCACGGCGGCCATCGCCGAAGGGCGCTTCAAGTCGCAGATCGTGCCGATCGTCAAACAGACGCGCAAGGGCGAGGTGGTGTTCGATACCGACGAACACGTCAAGCCGAACACGACACTGGAAAGCCTGGCCAAGATGAAGCCGGCGTTCAAGAAGGACGGCACGGTGACAGCCGGCAACGCCTCCGGCATCAACGACGGTGCGGCCTTCTTCGTGCTCGCCGCCGCCGACGTGGCGGCCAAGGCCGGCCAGAAGGCGATCGCGCGCCTGGTGTCCTACGCGGTGGCCGGCGTGCCGAACGAGATCATGGGCGAAGGCCCGATTCCGGCGACCCGGCTGGCGCTCAGGAAGGCCGGTCTGCGCCTTGACCAGATGGACGTCATCGAATCGAACGAAGCCTTTGCCGCGCAGGCGCTGTCGGTCGCCAAAGTGCTCGAACTGGACATGGCGAAGACTAACCCGAACGGCGGCGCGATCGCCCTCGGCCACCCGGTCGGCTGCTCCGGCGCCTTCATCGCCACCAAGGCGCTGTACGAACTGCAGCGCACCGGCGGCAAGTACGCGCTGGTCACCATGTGCATCGGCGGCGGGCAGGGCATCGCCGCGATCTTCGAACGCACCTGATCCGGCGCCACTCGCAAAAAAACCGACGAAACCGACGGCTTGGCCCGTCGGTTTTTTTTGTCCACGCGGCGGTGAATGGCCGTTTCCAGTGCGCCATTTCCGATCGCCGAAAGAAGCCACAGTTAAGGAAACACTTTAACTTGCGGGAGTAGAGCCATCATCCGCCACGAGGACAATGGCTTATCCACATTTTCTGTGGATAAGTCTGTGGATGATGCGTCGAAGTGCTGTCTAAGTACCTGCCGGCGCAGGGTTTTTCTTACGTTGCGGATTTGTTGTGCAAACTTGCAAGTCGTTGTTTTTACTGGCCTAGTTTGTTCTTGTTGCGGGCCGGTCCGCTAACTTCCTGTTGTAACGTAAAAAATCGTCAAGATCCGTCCTTTGTGAATAAGTCAAGTCTTGACAGGGTGCTTTTTCGCTCCGGCGTCGGCGAACGGCGGATTGCCGCTTCGGGCAGTCCGTCAAAATTGCCGCAAATTTGTCCTGGCGCCGGCAGGTTCTACCACCCGATCGGCAAAGCCGGCACACGCTTTGTCCCTCCTTTCAGTTCCCCATGTTTTGCCCATTTCGCCGCTTCGGGCAAGGCTGACCAAGGCGTCGACGCCGATCGGGCACGCGGATTGCAGAGTGATCTTCAAGCCGGCGACTCGCAGCGCTGTCGGCATCGCGAAACCCCCGCCGGCCAAGCTCGCCCCGATCATTCGTCACGGAGTAAATCCCATGCCATCACTCGCCTTACGGGTGGAGCATCGGCCGCCGCCGTCGATGCCCTCGCGCGCACCCCTGATCACCATTGCCCGCCATTCCCAGCAGAATCGTCTGCTCAGAGCGCTTCCGGACGGCGTTTGGGATCGTCTCTCGGCGCACCTCGAACTGATCGAACTGCCGGTCGGTACCTGCCTGCTGCACGAAAACTGCGAGGTCGTCAGCAGCGTCTACTTTCCGACCAACGCGATCGTTTCGCTGCTCTGCGTGATGGAAAACGGTGCCTCGGCGCAAACCGCGATGGTCGGTGTCGAAGGGATGGTCGGCATTTCGCCGTTCATGGGCTTCGCCACTTCGCCCTGCCGTGCCGTCGTACAGAGCACCGGCTACGCGTTCAAGCTGCCGGCCAGGGTACTGATGCACGAGTTCGAGCGCACGCCGGCGGTGACGCGACTGCTGCTGCGCTATACCCAGTCGCTGATCACCCAGATGGCGCAAACGGCCGGCTGCAATCGCCATCACACGCTCGAACAGCAGCTTTGCCGTTGGCTGCTGTCGACCCTGGACCGTTTGCCGGGAAACAGCCTGGTGATGACCCAGGAACTCATCTCGCACCTGATCGGGGTGCGCCGCGAAGGCGTGACCGAGGCGGCCTGCAAGCTGCAACGCCTCGGCATGATCAGCTACCGCCGCGGACACATCACGGTGCTCGACCGCGCGGCGCTGGAAAGCCACGTTTGCGAGTGCTATGCCGTGGTCCGGCGTGAAACCGAGCGTTTGCTGCCACCGTCACTGTCGTTGTCGCGCGCCAACTGAACGGCGCCCGCGCCAGCCGCTTCCTCGGGAAATACGCATGCCGCTCCATAACGCAGAGATCGCAGCGTTGTTCGGCGATCTGGGGGAGGAAATGGGCGCCCTCGTCGCGGGCAATAAAGACCTGACCCGATTGCCCGGCATCGGCAGCGATCTGGCAGCCAAGATCCACGAGATCGTCGACAGCGGGAAGTCCTCAAGAGCGAGGCGCGATGCAGGACTCGTCCTACAGGCGATTCAGCGCGGTCCGACAGCACATTGGCCGGGTGCTGCACAAGATGAAATCACTTCCGGGCGAGCGTGCTTCGCGGGGAGCAAGGGAGGGGCAATTTTCCATTGTCCGGAAAGAACCGCCATGAAACGCAAGATGAGCCTCTCCATCCTGTTGCTGTTCGCTGCCCTGTCGTTCGGCGCCGTCGCCGGCGAGCCGGCGCAGCCGCAGCACGGATCGGCCGTGCTACGGCAGTTCGCCGTCGCTTCACCGGCCAAGCCGAAGCTCGACTACTCGGGGCACAAGCGGCTTGGCAAGGCGTCGTTCTATGCCAAAAAGTTCGCCGGCAAGAGGATGGCGGACGGCAAGCGGATGGACCCGCATGCCGACAACGCGGCCAGCAGGACACTGCCGCTCGGTACCCGGGCGAGGGTAACCAACCTTGAGACCGGGCAGAGTGCGCTGATCAGCATCCAGGATCGCGGGCCGTACGTGAAAGGCCGGATCGTCGATCTCTCGCCGTCCACGGCGCGCAAGATCGGGATCGATCGGAAAAAAGGCGTTGCCCGGGTCGAGGTCGCCCCGGTCGTGGTCCCGCAAGCCGATGGCAGCGTATCGGTCATGCGTGAAAAGTGGCGGGACAAAACGGGCGGGAACGACAGCCGGCGAGCAGGGTGAGCGGAGTGCCCGGGTTTGATTCGGGGCCGGAAGCGGCGAGAAATGGGCTTTCAAACGAGCTTTCAAGCGCGCTTTCGGCCGGCGAAGCGAGGCCGCGTTGCGGTCGAGCAATGCATCCTTGGCGGGATGTTTTTTTAATTGAAGGAGATCATGATGAGCAACATTCGTTTTACGAATTTCACGAAAAGGCAAAGCCTGTGGGCGTCCCTCTCGCTGGCCGGATTGCTGGCGCTCGGCGGTAATGCCCTGGCCGCTTCCGACGACACGAAGAGCAGCGCGCCGGCACGCGACCGGATGTCGCACGAAACGCCTTCGGAAACGGCCAAGCCAGTCGTGCCGAGCAAGAGCGAGATGGCGGATTCGGCTTTCAAGAAGCTCGATGCGAGCGGCAAAGGCTACGTCGCGAAGAACGACACCAAGGCGCTCGATGGCTTCGATAAAATCTTCGACAAGGTCGATAACAAACACACGGGCAAATTGACCTACCCGCAGTTCAGGCAGGCCTGGCAGCAATACGCAGGCCAGGAGTCCACGAGTCCGAATGCGGGGAAGGCGGCCTATTGAGCAGCCTTGTGAGCGAGTTTTCTCACGCGCTGCATCCATCTGCCCATGTCTGTTCGAGGCATCCGGCGGGGCTTCCCGCCGGATGCCGATTTTTTGTGGGCTCAGTCACCCTCTGCCGGTTCCTCGCCGCTGCCCGGCGATTTGCGCGAAATGATCAGGCGGCTCACCAGATAACCGGCGGCCAGGGCGATGCCGACCGAGCGGAACGGATGCTCGCGGACATAGCCGCTGCTCGGCATTCTTCAGCCGTGTTCCGGTGTCCTGCAGTTGATGGGCGACCCGGTTGCTGGTGCCGGCAATCCGGTCCACCAGGTGATGCGCGCCGGATGTCATGCGCGATACGACCGGACCGGCGGCTTGCGAAAACTGGTCGACTGCATGATGCATGCTGTTGCCTGCCTGGTCGACGGTGAATGCTTTGCCGATTCGTGACGTGGATTTTCCGATTGAGTCCATGATCCTCCTCCTGACTTGAATAGTGGGGCGTGCTTGCAAGATCGACGGCAAGCGCCTGGTATTGCAGGCGCCATCACGCCGGCGCCCCCAATTCGGTGCAACTCTTGTGCCCGGCATGTCGGCCGGCCGTTCGCTTCTCATCGCTCGTCTACGGGAATGCGGTTTGCGTGGCCACACCAGCGGCGCTGGCGCGGCAAGCCCGATCTTCAGCCGCCAGACGCAGCCCGGCCGAGCGTTCGGCGGCCGCCCGAAAAGCGGCGCAAACACGGTCCGCACGGCGAACGGGGCGGTGAACGGACATCGAGCCGGCCCGTTTCAAGACGGTCCTCATTGGGCTGAGCGCCCGTCAAAGGAAGGAGAAAAGCCATGCTAAATTATGCTGTCGTGTTTTTTATCATCGCGCTGGTCGCAGCGCTATTCGGTTTCGGCGGCATCGCCGCCGGGGCTATCGAAATCGCCAGGATACTGTTCGTCATTTTTCTGCTCCTGTTTCTCGCCTCGCTCATCGTCGGGCTGATTCGCCGCAAGTGACGGCGCTGCGGGAATGCCGATTGCTTGGCAAGGACGGTCAGCGCAGGAGTGGCTGAAAACGACGCAAGAAACGTTGTTTTTTGCTGGGCATCGCCGTAGCAGCGGTTCGCCGGAGCGGTAGAAATTACAGTTGCCGGTAAGAATTACGCGTCGGCACAGCACGCCAGCCTGGCCAGCCTGGGCGATTTTTTGCCCAGGCAAAAAATCGAAAGGACAGATCATGGAAACAAGAAGCGTAGAAATTGCGACCTTCGAATCTCCCGGCATGCACCTTGACGGTATCCGCTGGTCCTCCGTATTCGCCGGCCTCGTCGTCGGGCTCGGCATGCAATTGCTGCTGATGCTGATCGGCATCGCCGCCGGTTTCGCGGTCTATGGCGCAGGCGGGCGCCCGGATGGCGGCAGCCTGCCGCTTGCCGCTGCGCTATGGAACACGGTCAGTCTGGTCATCGCCGCGCTGCTCGGCGGCTACGTGGCCGCTCGCTCGTCCGGCCTGCGGCGCAGCGCGGACGGCATGCTGCATGGCGCCGTGGCCTGGGGGGCGGCAATGCTGTGCTTTGTCGTTTTGACCGGCTCGGTGACCGGCAGCGCGCTGAGCAGGGCGTTCGATATAGCGGCCGTGACGACCATCAGCGCGCGCGGCACCGACGGCCCGGATTCCGCGACGGTAGGCGAGTTGCTGGCCAGCATCGAGCGCGGCGACCGCGCGGCGGCCATCGACATCATGCGCGACCGTTTCGGCCTCAACCAGGAGCAAGCCACCCGTGCCACCGATCGCGCCCTGGCGATGACCGGGCATGCCGATGCCGCCAGCGGCGAGGTGCGCGATGCGGCGCATACGGCCTCGGCGGCGAGCGCCTGGCTGAGCGGGATGATTCTGCTGTCACTGCTCGGCGGTGCCGGAGGCGGCCTGCTCGGCGCCCGCGGCGCGCGCAAACGGACGCTGCCCGCACGCTACCACGTTCAGTCCATGGTCCGCACGCCGGGCACGCAGGAGGATATTCCGCTCGCCGGTTAGCGCGTCGCGCCGTGTTTCCGATCGATCGCCAAAAGAGGCCGCAGTTAAGGAATCACTTTAACTTGCGGGAGTAGAGCCATCATCCGTCACGAGGACAATGGCTTATCCACATTTTCTGTGGATAAGTCTGTGGATGATGCGTCGAAGTGCTGCCTAAGTACCTGCCGGCGCAGGGTTTTTCTTACGTTGCGGATTTGTTGTGCAAACTTGCAAGCCGTTGTTTTTATTGGTCTAGTTTATTTTTGTCGCGGGCCGGTCCGCTAACTTCCTGTTGTAACGTAAAAAATCGTCAAGATCCGTCCTTTGTGAATAAGTCAAGTCTTGACAGGGGAGTTTTTCGCTCCGGCGCGGTTTTTCGGTGGCGCGAAACCGGCTGCCCGTTTACTTTTCCAGGACGTAAGTCCCGGGCGCCGGGCCGAGATCGGGATAGCGCTTGCTCCCGACGTCCGGCGGCGCGACCATCGGCCCGCACTGCGGCGCGAGCCAGGCCAGCCAGTCTTCCCACCAGGTGCCGGTGTGTTTGTCAGCGCGCGCGGACCAGTGTTCGAAATGCTCGTTGCGCTCGGGGTTGGCCACCCGGAAACTGCGCCGGGGCGGCGTGACCACCGCATTGACGATGCCGAAGATGTGGCCCGAGGTGGTGAGGACGAAACGCACCGGCGCCTTGACGTTGACGTACTTGCGGATGCGGTAGGACTGCTGCCAGGGCACGATATGGTCTTCCTCGGCGCCCACCGCATAAAGCGGCTGGGTGATGCGGTCGAGGTCGATCGGCTCGCCGGCGATGGTCAGCGCATCGCGCTTGATTAGCTTGTTGTGCAGGTACATCTCGCGCAGGTAGAAGGAATGCATCGCCGCCGGCATGCGCGTCGTGTCCATGTTCCAGAACAGTACGTCGATCGGCGGCAAGGGCTCGCCGAACAGATAGCTCTTTTCGACGTAGTGCCAGAGCAGGCTGTTCGAGCGCAGCAGGCGGAAGCTCGAGGCCATGTCGTCGCCGTCGAGATAGCCGGTTTTGGCCATTTTCTCTTCGAGGGCGCGAATCGTCCCTTCGTCGATGTAGACGTCTATGTCGCCGGGCTTGGAGAAATCGGTCAGCGTGGTGAACAGGGTCCAGTGCGCGACCGGCATTTCCTTCTCGCCGTAATGGCGGCTGGCCCAGGCCATGTAGATCGCCACCAGCGTGCCGCCGATGCAGTAGCCGGCCAGATGCACCTGCGGCGCCTGGCACAGCTCGCGTGCGACCTTGACCGCCTGGTCGACGCCATCGAGCAGGTAGTCGTCGAAGCTGACATTGGCCATCGCGGCGTCCGGGTTTTTCCAGCTCGTGATGAACACGCTGTAGCCCTGGTCGGTGAGGTACTTGACCATGCTCCGCCGTGGCGTCAGGTCGAGAACATAGAACTTGTTGATCCACGGCGTGACGATGACGATCGGCGTCGCATGTACCTGGGCCGTGCCTGGCGTGTAGTGCAGGACTTCGAGCAGCCGGTTGCGGAAGACCACGCGGCCGGGGGTGACCGCCAGATCGGTGCCGACCTTGAAGGCATCGGCCTCGACCATGCGGATATTGTTCTCCCGCAGATCGCGCAGCAAATTCCCGAAACCGCTGAGCAGGCTTTCACCGTGGCTCTCGACGTACTTGTGCATGGCGACCGGGTTGGTCAGGAAAAAATTGGTCGGTGCGATCGCGTTCAGCCAGCTTCTCACCCAGAAAGCCGCACGCCGGCGTTCCTTTTCGGAGAGTCCCGGCGTCTCGAAGAGCATGTCCTCGAGCCGGTGTGTAATCGCCAGATAGCTCTCCTTGACGATGTCCCAGGTCGCCGTCTCGCTCCATGCCGGACCGGCGAAGCGCGCGTCGTCGGCTTTCGGCGTCACGACATCCTCGCTCGGCATGCCGCAGGCGCGCCGCATGAGGTGGGTGTACAGCGCGAAAGTGTCGCCCGACATGGCGGCGATCGCCAGCAGCAATTCCTGTGGATGCATCATCCACGCCGCCTGCGCATTGAGCAACGAGGTCGTCACGCCGAAGGGATCGATGCGCTGCTGCAGCGCGGTCACCATGCCCCCGATCATGTCGGTGCCGGTCAGATCCGGCGCTGGCGCCCGTTCCAGCGAAGTACAGTCGGTATTCATAACTGGCCAGCCATCACTTCATCACTCCATCACCCGCCCGCTTGGAAAATATCCTGCGCGGATACGTCTCGTATCCGACCGTCAAAAGCGTCTTTGGTTTCGCTCTCGCGAGCGAATCCGGATCGCCGCCACCGCCCTGGCGTGGCGGATCAGTCGGTGGTCAGCACGCGGCGCAGCTCGTCGGGGTCGACCGGCTTGACCAGGTAGACGTCGAAGCCGGCGGCCAGCGCCTGCCCGCCGTCGACGTCCTGGCTGTAGCCGGAAAGGGCGATCATCCGCCCGGCGTAGCCGGCGGCGCGGCTGCGTTTGGCGACCTCGAAGCCGGTCAGTCCGGGCAGGCCGATGTCGACGACGGCCACGTCGGGGCGCTGTTCGAGCAGCGAGGCCAGCCCGCTGACGCCGTCGGTCGCGCACCAGACCGAGTGTCCGTCGAGTTCGAGCAGCTGGTGCAGGCTGTTGAGTGCGTCCTCGTTGTCCTCGATCAGGCCGATTCGGCGCCGGCGCGAGGGCGAAACGAGATTGCGCACGGGTGCGCCTGCCGGCGCCTCGATCGCCGGCAGGCGCACCGTGAACACGCTGCCGGCCGCCGAACTGGCGGCGCTGACGGTGCCGCCGTGCAGTTCGACCAGACGGCGCACCAGGGTCAGCCCGATGCCCAGGCCGCCGGCGCGCCGGTCGAGCGTGCGCTCGGCCTGGACGAACAGGTCGAAGATCTTCGGCAGCAGCGTGGGCGAAATGCCGACGCCGGTATCCCGCACCTCGAGCAGCGCCTCGTCGCCGTCGCTGTCGACGCGCACGTCGATGTGCCCGCCGGCCGGCGTGTATTTCAGCGCATTGGTCAGCAGATTGTTCACTATCTGTTCGATGCGCGTCGCGTCGGCGTCGATCCACACATCGTTCACCTCGACGTTTACCGTGTGGCGGTCGGCGACGCCGGTCAGCTTCATCGTCGCCACCAGGCGCTCGACCAGCGGCGCCAGGTTGATGTTCTGGGGCGTCAGCAGGATCTTGCCGGAGATGACGCGCGCCACGTCGAGCATGTCGTCCATCAGGCGCGCCAGGTGGCGCGTCTGGCGCGCGATGATGCCGCGTGCGCTGAGCGCGGTCTCGGCGCCGGCGTCGACGTGGTTCAGTACCTCGATGGCCGCCGCGATGGCCGACAGCGGATTGCGCAGTTCGTGGCCGAGCATGGCCAGGAATTCGTCCTTGGCCCGGTTCGCGGCCTCGGCCTCGATGCGCGCCGCATGCTCGTGCTGGATCAAGGCCGCGCGGCCGCGCTCCGCCTCTTTCTGGTCGTTGATGTCGAGGGTGACGCCGATCATTTCCAGCGGCCGGCCATCGTCGCCGTAATTCACCACGATGCGGCTCGACAGCCAGCGCCGGGCGCCGCCGGGGAGCACGATGGGAAACTCCAGCGTCTCCTTTTCCTGGCGCGCGGCATAGGCCTGGCGCAGCGAGTTCCGGACGCGCTCGCGATGCTCGCCGCCGATGCGGGCGAGAAACTGTTCCCAACTGGTCTCCTGCGCCGCCTCCACGCCGAACAGCCGTGACATCCCCGGCGTCCACGCCAGCGCATTCGTTTCGAACAGATAGTGGAAGAAGCCGACATGACCCGCCTCCTGTGCCAGATCGATCAGGCGCTGGCTTTCGCGCAGGTTCTTCTCGGCACTGGCGAGGCGGGCTTCGGCGCGCTTGCGCTCGGTGATGTCGACGACAGCGCTCAGTGCGCCGCGCGGCCGGCCGTCGCCGTCGGAGAGCGGCACCGCATTGACCAGCACGAACTTCGGCGCCTGCCCCTCGCTGCGCAACTCCAGCTCCATGCCCTGCACCGACTCGCCCTCGGCTGCCGCGCGCTGTAGCGGCTGCTCGTGCGCTTCCAGACGCTGGCCATGGCAGAGCACCTGGAGCGTGCCGGCGGCTCCCTCCGGCGGGCCGAACAGCGAAATCATCGCCGCGTTGCGCAACACTTCGCGGCATGCCGCGTCCTGGGCGAAAGCCAGCCCGATCGGGCTGCTCTCGAACAGGGTTTCGAACTCGTCGGCCTTGCGCTGCAGCAGGTCGCGCTTGGCCTTCAGCCGCGCCTGGGCGTTTTCCTCTAACGCCCTGGCCGCGAGCAACGCATCGCGCAATTTCGCCACTTCGCGCACCGCGATGGGTTCGCCGGCTTGCGCCTGCGGGTCTTCCGTCAGCTCGTGCAGCGGCCGGGTCAGGCGGCGGGCCATCAGCAGTGCCAGCAGGACGCCGACTATCAGGCAGGCCGCAACCGTTGCCAGTGCGGCGCCGACCGCCCGCCCTTGCCTAGCGTCCAGCGCGGCGGCCGGAACGCCGACGGTGACGCCCCAGCCGGCCAGCGCGACGGTTTCCCAGGCATCGACGGTGGCGCCGGAATCACCGGATTGGCCGCGCGGCGGTCGATGGATTCCCGAGGGGGCGCCGGCCATCGCATCGACCAGGGCGGCGGGCAGGGTGCTACCGACGAATTTTTCGGGCGCTTCGCTGCGGGCGATCAGCCGGTGCTCGCGGTCATGGATGGCGGCGACGGCGCCGGCGCCGTCCGGCGGGCCGGCCTTTTCCAGGAGTTCCTGCCAGGCCGAGGCGGCGATCCAGGCGCCGAGGCGATAGCGCGGTTTGCCGTCGATCAGTACCGGGACGTCGATGGCGATGGCACGCTGTTCCGGCGAACGTCCGTCGATCAGGTTGGAGATCCGGGCCGGGCGTCTGGGCGGCGGCTGGCGGGTCGACGGGGGAGGGGGCGATTCGACCGGGTTCGCCGGGTTTGCCGGGAATGGTGTCGAAAATGGTGCCGGAAATGATGGCGGCTTGGCGGCAAAGGGGGCTGCATTCTTGCGCGGGCGGCCGGGCGCGGCTGCCGCGGTGTTGAACAGCAGATTGCCGTCGCGGTCCAGCAGGTAGGCGCTGAGCCAGCCCGGACGCAGCGGCGCGCGATTGCCGCGCAGCGCCTGCTCGAAGCCGGCGATGTCCTGGCGCTGGAGCGATTCCATGTTGGCGAGGATGGTCAGCGCGTCGATCGAGGAGACGAGCTCGCCTTCGACGATTTGTGCGAGGGAATTCGCCGATCGCTGCAACTCGATCTGCATGCGCTGCTGCTGCCCCTGGATGTCGGTGAATATCCAGTAGCACATCAGGCTCGCAATCGGCAGCGTCGCGAGCAGGATCGCCGCGAGCAGATAGGTGCGCAGCGAAGCCGTCGGCCAGGACGAATCGATTCGGTGTCGGAGGGCGGCAAGCGCGTTCATATCAACCGCCGAAAAGTTGAAAACGCAGAAAAATGCCAAGGAAGAAAAACGCCATCGCCATCATTCCCCCGTCCTTGCCTCGCCTCGGGCTCAGCCCTTCAGCCGCTCGCGCAAGTCGTGAATCTGTTCGCGGCAGAGCCTGATTTCTTTGGCCTGCCGTTCGACGATTTCTTTGACCGCCTCGGGCAGCGGCTGTTCCAGGGCCGCCTGGTAGCGGGCGGTGGCACGCTCTTCGGCGCTCTCGCAGGCGCCGAGTACGGCGTCATCGGGTTGGCAGAGGAAGGCCGTGCGCAAGGTCGTCCAGCCGCGATGCAGGGCGCCGCTCGCGCTGCCGCCGATGTCCGGGGCGCCGCCGAATTGCACGACCTGAGCCTCGAGTTCCCGCACCGCCTCCCGATAATCGTTGGCGCGGCCCTCGATCAGCTGCCCCAGCATGGGCGACGCCATTTGCGCGGCGCCGGCACGAAAACCGTATTCACCGTCCTTGCAGATCTCGATCAGCTCGATCAGGGCATTGCGCGCGGCGATCGCTTCTTCGCTGTCCGGCGATGCAGGCGGCGCCGTGGGTGGGTGGAAATCACCGCCTACTTGCGCTCGCATTTCGGCGCCGTCTTCAGATTGGCGATTCGTTTCGCCGGTAACAGCCCTTGTTTCGGTGGTGCTGTATTCATGATCCGTCTCCAATTCTGTGTTACCGGTGCCTGGCTTCAGTCATGCCGCCCCAGTCTCAAGCTCGCATCTTCCGTGCCATCGCGGTGGTTCGCCGCGCCGCCGGCTGATGCGCCGTCGCCAGCCCTTGGTACGAGCCGCTATCAGCGCTTTCACGATCGCTGGCCCCAGCCGCCGATCGAACGGCATGCCGATCCGGTAATTTTTCCCAGGCCGGCGGTAAGAAATTCCGACGATCTTGCAATCCATGGGCCGGAGCGCGTCGTTCAGCGCGGCGGAGCCATTGGCGCGAGTTTTGCTGGAAGCCGGGTGGCGTGCCGGCCCAGGCTTGCCCTGAAAGCGGCATGCTCCCAGCGATCATTCAGGAGACCCGCCATGAATACGATGAATCCGTTCAAGAAATTTTCCCTGTTTTTCGTTGCGCTGCTCTACGCCTTCATGCTCGGTTGCTCATCGACGCCGAAACAGGAAGGCACCGGCGAGTATGTTGATGACACAGTCATTACCACCAAGGTGAAGGCGGCCATCCTCGACGACCCGACGCTGAAGGTATCCGAGATCAATGTCGAGACCTTCAAGGGGCGGGTTCAGTTGAGCGGTTTCGTCAGTTCGCAGACCCAGCTCAACCACGCCGTCGAGGTGGCGCGCAAGGTCAAGGGCGTCAAGTCGGTGGCCAACGACATGCGCCTGAAGTAAGCCAGGCCGCGCCGCAGCGCAGCGAGACCTGAAAATTGGCATGCGGCTTGCTGGATACCGCTTGAGCGTCTCGCAGTTTCAGCCACCGTGGCGCCCGCCGTCGCCCGTGCGCGGGATGGCCGGGATGCTCGATGAGGCGTCGGCGCGAAGAAGCCCCGCGCGACCTGGCGACCGGGAAGTGCCCGGGTCGTACCGGCCGTGCGGGAGGCAGCTTGAAAACTCGGGAGAAGGATGATGAAGACCTCGATGACGAGCACACGGATTCTGGCCTGGACGGCATTGGCGATGGCCGTGCCGTTCCTGGCGGCGTGCGGCGGCAAGTACTATGAGGTGACTGCCACCGACAGCGGAAAGTCCTACTACACCAGGGACATCGAGCACCGGAAAGGCCATGTCGAGTTCACCGACAAGGCCAGCGGCGACGAAGTGAGCCTGGACAGTTCAGAAGTCCGCGAGATCACCCCGCAGCAATACAAGAACGCCGTCCACAAATAGCGCTGCCGAACGGGCGGCGCTGGCCGGCCCAGCCACGCGGTTTTGCCGGGCTGGGTCGGGCCAGGCGGCGAGTGGGGATCAGAGCGGGATCAGACCGGGGATCACGATGAAAGCGCTTTCGCTGTGCCGGCCGCCGGTTTCCGGCGGCGTCCGGCGCATTGTCGCGGCGCTCGCCCTGGGCGTGCTGCTGGCGTTTTGCGGTGTGGCTGGGGGGTACTCCGTCGCCGTCGCTGCCGCCGTCGGCGGCATTCATTTCCGATGCCCGCCGGACGCGATCGACACGATCGCGTCCGGGATGGACGCCTATCTCGCCTCGTTGGGGATAGCTCCGACCCTGGTTGCGCGGCAAGCGGACCGCTCGGCCGGAAAGCTCGTCTATGCCCTGCGCACGGGCCCGAACGACGGCGATACGCTCGGCCTCCACCGGCGCGCGGAATTGTCGGTCGCCGACGAGGTGGTGCTGCTGCCGGCGCCGCGCGGCAAGCTACGCAAACTGCGTACCGTATCGAAAAAGGAGATCCTGCTCGCCCTCATGCAGCGCGGTCGCGTCACCGAGTTCACGGGCGGCCACTGCACGGTCGCCGCGCTGCGCGACCATGTGGCGGTGCGCCAGAACACGGTGGCTTGGGCCGAGAAGTTGAACTGGGACTGGCCCGATGGCGAAGCCGCCCGCTGGAACCGCAAGTATTGGCGCAATGGCACGCCGCGCGACGGTTTTCCGCTGCACGACGCGGTCAACGATGCCTTCATGCGCCAGGAAAAATATTCGCTTGGCTGTTATACCGCCGCCAAGCTGGTGATGCTGCAGGGCGTTCTCGACTACTACCGGCGCGTGAAGAAGGATCTCCGGCAACTGCAGCGGATCGAAGCGCGACTGCTCGCCGACCGGGAGCCGCTGGTCGATGTCGAGCCGGGTCGGATGTGGGATTTCGAGGCCGACTTCGACCGTCGGGAACTCGATCGCCCCGGCAAGATCCTGCGCATTCAATACGGCGTCGCTCCCCGCAACTTCGTTCCCGGCGACTGGATCTACGTTCGCAACACCGATACCGTGTCGCAGCGCAAGACGGGCTACGAGGGCTCCAACGCGATCTACCTGGGCCGCAATCGGTTCAGCGATTACTACAACGACAACGCTCACGCCTACAGCTATCGGGAAAAGCTCGACGAGGTGTTCCAGTGGCGGCATGGCGTGTTCAACCGGCAGCGCGATGCGGCCAGGGTCCGCCCCCTGTCCGGGCGGGATATCGAGCGACTGGGCGCGACGCCGGCGCAGGGCGGGCTGGTCGCCGATCTGCGCGTATTTCCCTACTTTTTCGGCACCGACGAGTTCGACAAGTTGCCGGCACTGTAGGCTCTGCCGGTTTCCGCAGCGGCGTTCCGGTCTTACCAGAAGCGCGGCGAACAGGGCCCTTTCCAGTTGTCGTAGTTTTTCACGAGGAACTCGACGAAACGGGCGGAAAAGACCCCCGCGCCATCGGAATGCACCTGGATCGGCCGTCCGTCCTGGATCAGGAGGTGGCATTCCTTCAACAGCATCTCCTTGACCAGGGGATGCTTCATCCGTTCGAACATGTAGTGCTGCCAGGCTTTCCAGGTGTCGTTCGCGGCGCGGCGCCGGCCATAGGCTTCGAATATCTCGTCGAACAGATTGAGGTAGTAGTAGGCCAGGGCCTTGAGCCGGATATGGTCTTCGTCTTCCGGCGCCGACGCGGCGAAGTAGTCGGCCTTTTCCCGCGTCGCTTGCGCGATGAACTTCTTGAACTCGCACGGATTGCCGAGTATCCACTTGTCGAAGTCGTAGAGGCGGTCGGTCAGTTTGGAGGCCAGGGAACTGCGGTTGATCCAGTACGACGAAAAGGCCGCTGCCGCTGAAATGGCGGCGGCAATGGCGCTGTAGGTTGCCGGATTGGCAATCAGGGCGGGTGTGTCGGCGACGGTCGGGCACATGATGGCGTCTCCTGGGGATGCTTACCGCTCAGCATAGTCGCTCGTTCGGCGCGGAATCTTTTTTTCCCTATTTGCAGGCCTATTTCCAGGCCTGCATCCAGTCGAGGTAAGCCTCGGCCGCCATCGGGCGGGCGATGAAATAGCCCTGTGCGAGATCGCAGCCGAGCTCGCGCAGCAGATCCCAGTCGGCCTGTGTTTCGACCCCTTCGGCCACCGACGTGATCCTGAGTTTTTTCGCCATGTCGAGGCTCGATTCGAGGATCACGCGCAGCGATTCCCGGTTGGCGCTGCCGGTAACGAAGGATTGGTCGATCTTGAGCTCGCTGAAGGCGATGCGCGTCAGCTGCTGCATCGAGGAGTAACCGGTGCCGTAGTCGTCGATCGACAGGCCGAAGCCTTTCATGCGCAGCCGTGCGAGGTTCTCCAGCGCTTTGCCGGTGTCCGTCGCGGCGGCCGATTCGGTGACCTCGAGAACCATGTGGCGCGGGTCGAGCGACTGCTGGCGCACCAGTTCGGTCACGCGCTCGGCGATCGTCACGTCGGCCAGCGACTTCAGCGACAGGTTGACCGATACCGTCGCGTCCACGCCGGCCGCGCGCCAGTTGCCGCAGCAGAGCGCGGCCTTTTTCAGCATGATCCGCGTCAGTTCGTCGATCAGGCCGCCGTCGCTGGCTTCGAGCGCCCCGATGAAAGCGGCGGGCGCGACGATGCCGTGCCGGGGATGGCGCCAGCGCGCGAGCGCCTCGGCGCCTTTGACGCGGCCGGTTGCCAGTTCCACCTTGGGCTGGAAGAAGGGCTCGAACTCGTCGTTACGCAGCCCGGCGACGATCTCGTCGAGCGTGAAGATCGGGCCGGCCGCCCGACGGCGCTCGGGCGCCGCCGGCAGATAGCGCTCGATGAGCGGCCGCAACTTCTGCGGCGTGAGCGGTTTTTCGACGACGCCGAGCAGCGTGACGCCGTACATTTTGCTCATGGTTTCGATCGAGGCCAGCAGATTGCGCTCCAGCGCACTGGTCAGAATGACCGAGGCGGGGACCTTCAACTCGCCCAGGTGGCGGAGGAACTCCATGCCGTCCATGCCCGGCATGTCGATGTCGCTGATGATGATATCGACCGGCCGCTCGGCGTCTTCGACAATGCTCAAGGCCGCGCGGCCGTCGGGTGCCTGGTGGATGCTTTGCGCGCCGAGGCCGGCCAGCATCGCCACCACCATGCGGCGCTGAAATCCGTGGTCTTCGGCAACGAGGAAGCGCAAGTTTGCGATTGGCATTTTTTTGTCCTTCTTTTTTAGTGCTCAAAGAGAATCGAAATAAGCGTTCAGGCGCATCAGTTCCTCATCGAACGCGCCCAGGCTGGCCTCGACCGTTTTCCAGTCATTGCTGCGGCTGGCCTGCTCGATGCGCTCGCACATCCCGGCCAGCGCCAGCGAACCGATCATCAGGCTGGCGCCCTTGATGCGGTGCGCCGCCTGTCCGACCCGGGGGAGGTCGATATCGGCGACGGCCTGCTTGAGCAAGGCGACGTCCGCATCGTTGACGCGCCGGAAATCATCGAGAATTTCGCGCTCGATTGTCGCGTCGCCGCCGGAAATCGAGGCGAGCAGCGACTGATCGACGGCGGGCGCGTTCCTGGGGAGCGGCAGCCAGTGGTCGAGTTTTTTCAGCAGTTGCATCAGCTTGACCGGCTTGGCGAGGTAATCGTCCATGCCGGCGGCGAAGCAGGCCTCGACCTCGCCGCTTAGCGCGTTGGCCGTGCAGGCGATGATCGGGGCGCGCTTGCCGCCGTTGGCGGACTCGAGCCGGCGGATGTTGCTGGCCAGTGCGTGGCCGTCCATCTCCGGCATGTTGCAGTCGGTGATGAGCAGGGCGAATCGTCCGCTCTGCCACATCGCCAGCGCTTCGACGCCGTTTTCGGCGCTTTCCGCGGCGTAGCCCAGCGCGTGCACCTGGCGCATCAGGAGCAGCCGGTTGGTCGGGTGGTCGTCCACCAGCAGCACCAGCGTTCGCTCCGCCTCGGCCTGTGCGACGCTCGGCGCCGCACGGCGCGTGCCCAGCGCGGCGCCGAGCGCGTCGCGCCGGGCTTGCGGATCGGCTTTCGGCAGATCCGCCACGTCGACGATGGGCAGCGACAAGGTCAGCATCATCGTCGTGCCTTTACCCGGTGCGCTCAGCAGCTCGATCGAACCGCCCATTGTCTCGGCGAGCCGCTGGCAGATCGCGAGGCCGAGACCGGTGCCGCCGTAGCGCCGGGTGGTGTCGCTTTCGGCCTGGCTGAAGGGTTGAAACAGACGCCGCTGGTTTGCTACGGCGATGCCGATGCCGGTGTCGGTCACCGAGAAGCGCACCCTGTCCTCGCCGTTCGCGCGCCCGATCAATTTCGCCTTGATCTCGATCGTGCCTTCGGCGGTGAATTTGATGGCATTGCTCACGAAATTGTTGAGAATCTGCCGCAGGCGCAGGGGATCGACCCGGAGCGCGGCACTGATCTTGGGATCGACGCTGCGTTTGATCAGCAAGCCCTTGCTGCTGGCGTTGCCGGCGTAGATGTTGCGCACCGCCTCGATGACCTCGCCGAGCGCGACGGTTTCGGGGCGAATCTCCAGTTTCCCCGCTTCGATCTGGGAGAAGTCCAGGATGCCGTCGATGATCCGCAGCAGCGATTTCGCCGATTCCTGCACGATGTCGAGCGTGTGGCGTTGCTCGGCTTCGAGCTTGGTCATGCCCAGGAGTTCGAGCATGCCGAGCACGCCGTTCATCGGCGTCCGGATCTCGTGGCTCATGGTGGCGAGGAAGGTGCTTTTCGCCCGGTTGGCGATGTCGGCCGCGTCCCTGGCGGCGACGAGCGCCTGCTCGGCCTCGCTGCGTGCCGCCATCTGGCGGCGGATGCCGCCGTAGAGGAGGACAAGAAACCCGGTCGCGGCCGCGACCGTCGTCAGCAGCGTAATCAGGGTGAGTTCGCGGCTGCGCTTGAGGCTTGCCTCGCGAGCGACGAGCAACTGCTTTTCCGTGTCGTCCATCCGTTCGACCAGGCGCCCTATCTCGTTCTTGGCGGCAATCCCGATGTCGCCGCCGATCGCCGCCCGCACGGCGGCCATGTCCTGGCGTTCGAAGATGGCGATATGCCGCTCGAGCGCATCGATGCGTTGCGGAATGAACGGCAGTAGTTCCGCCAATTGTTGCTGCTGTGCCGGGTTGTCGACGACGAGCCTGACCAGTTCGTCTTCCTGCTCGTCCAGTTTTGGCAGCGTGCGCGTATAGGCTGCCTTGAACGCCGGATTGCCGGTGAGCAGGTAGTTGCGTTGCGCCGATTCGGCATCGGAGATCGTCGCATACAGCCGCCCCAGCGCCGCCCGCACCGCTTGCGCGTGCGTGACCCAGTGTGCCGAGTTGGCGAATTCGTGACCGGCGCGATAGGTAAAGCCGCCGGCCACGAAGAGCAGCACGATGGCGCCGATGAAACCGGCGAGGATCCTGGTTTCGACCGGGATGTTGGGCAGGAATGGTGGCAGAAGCGAAGGCAGGAGCGGCGCCGCCGCGCGCGTGCGGCCGGGGGCGTGGCCCGCGAGGAGGGTGCCGCTGCCGAGCAGGATGAAAGCGAAGGCGGTATGCAGCGCGACGGGCGGCAGCCAGAGGTCGGTCACCAGTTCGCTCGCTTTCCACGCGTAGCCGAGGAAGGATACGCCGCCGATCGCCATCACGGCCAGGGCCGCCAGCCAGACCAGCGGCCGCAGGCGGGGCTGCGGCAGGACGGCCAGCGCCAGCCCGAGGCCGGCGAAGGCGACGGCGCTATAGGGCGACATCCGGCCGCGAAAAACGTTGTAGGCGCGGGCCGTATCCCGGAACAACAATTCGTCGATGCCCAATTGCCAGCCGAACAGGTATTGCCCGAGCGTGGCGCACCCCAGTGCGCCAACCACCAGCGCCAGCGCCAGGGAAAAACGCTGCAGGGCGGGCGACGGCCGGCCGCCGAGGACGTACAGGGCAATGCCCGCCAGCACCAGCGCCACCGCCGTGTTGGCTTTCATTTCCACGGCGCCGGACAGGACGCTCCTGAGTAGCGGGAGGTCGAACAGCCAGCCCGCAAAAACAACTATCCCGAGCAGCGCGGCGAGAACGGCGGCCAGCCGGACGAGCACGACGCCCATGCCGGCCGTGACGTGCAGCGGGGATTGGGGGGCAAATCGGCCAGCAGGGTTCGCCAATATGCCTTCGGGCTTCGTGCTCGTCATCGCGCCATCTCCGTTCAGCGGCTGCGGGCACCTGCCTGCAGCGTATTACCTACCGCCTACTATCGCGCAAGAGGCTGGCGCGGTCTGTCGGGAGACTGTGACAGTTGCATGTCGGGAGAGTTTGATCTTTCTTGAACGAGGGCCTCGCGCCAGCCACCATCAGGCCGACGGGGTCAGGCCATGTTCGACGGCGAATTTGACGAGCATCGTGACATTGGCGACGCCGAGCTTCTTCATCAGGCGGCTGCGGTAGGTCTCGACCGTTTTGGGCGAGAGGTGGACGATCCCGGCGATCTCGGCGCTCGATTTGCCTTCGACGACGAGTTGCAGCACTTGGCGCTCGCGGGCGGACAGGCTGGCGAGCGGGCTTTTCTTCGCCTCGTCGGCGTGCCGGTAATCCGCGTGCTGACCGATGGCGCCGCTGACATAGCGGCGCCCGGCCAGGGCATGGCGGATGGCCGTCAGGACTTCGGCGCTCATCGACTCCTTGAGCAGATAGCCCAGCGCCCCGGCGGCAAATGCCTGGTGCACGTGCTCGCGGCTCGAGTGCATGGAAACCACCACGACCTGCGTCGCCGCGCGCTCGGCGCGGATCAGCCGCGTCGCTTCGATGCCGTTCAGATCGGGCATCGAGATATCCATCACCACCACGTCGGGCTGCAGCTCGCGCGCCACGCGCACGGCTTCGCGCCCGTTGGCCACCGTGGCAACCACGCTCACGTCGCGATCGAATTCGAGCAGCACGCGCAGGCCCTCGCGGATCAGCGCATGGTCGTCGGCGAGGAGGACGCGGATGGCCATCAGCGGGCCACTTCGATGCTGACGCGGGTGCCCTTGCCGGGCGTGGATTCGATGCGCAGCGCGGCGCCGATCGCCTCCGCGCGCTCGCGCATGGTGCCCAGGCCCCAACTGGCACGGGGCGTGCCGGAGCCTGCTGGCGGGTAGTGGAATCCGACGCCATCGTCGCTGACGGTCAGCGTGACGCGCGCCGCATTGGCGTCGAGCACCACCGTCACGCCGCTGGCCTGGGCGTGCTTGGCGACGTTGTGGAGGGCTTCCTGCGCGATGCGGAAGAGCGCGGTTTCGACGGCCGGCGGCAAGCGAGGATCGATATCCTTTCCGGTCACCTCGACAGGCACGCCGACCCGCTCGGTGAATGGTTCCGCGTAACTCTTCAGCGCGGCGAGCAGCCCGTAATCGTCGAGCGCCACCGGGCGCAGCTCGGCCATCACGTCGCGCACTTGCGCGATGGTGCGCGCCAGCAGCCGGCCGGCGTCGTCGAGCTGGTCGCGAATCGTGGAAATTGTGGGAATCGTCGGCAACGAATCTGCCGACAGCCGCACGCGCATCGTGTTGAGGGCGAGATGCAGCGCTGAGAGGTTCTGGCCGATGCGATCGTGCACCTCGCGGTTGATCCGGCGCCGTTCGTCCTCCTCGACTTCGAGCAGCCGCCGCGACAGCTCGCGCAGACGGGACACCAGATCGTGCAGTTCCGCCTCGGCGCGCGCTTTGGTAATGGCGATCGCCGCGACGTCGGTGGCCATCGCGATCAGGTTCCGGTGGCGTTCGGTGGGCCGGCACTGCTTGTCGTAGTACATCGCGAAAGTGCCGAGCACGCGCTGTTGCGCGTCGAGGATCGGCGTCGACCAGCAGGCGCGCAGCCGGTGGGCGGCGGCCAACTCGCGATAACTCGCCCACAGCGGATCGCTCGCGATGTCTTCGACGACCACGGGCTCGTGCCGGAAAGCCGCCGCGCCGCAGGAACCGGCGTCTTCGCCGATGGCCTCGCCGTCGATCGCCCGGATGAAGGCCGCCGGCAGGCCCGGCGCCGCGCCATGCCGCAGGTGCATGCCGTCGGTATCGAGCAGCAGCACCGAGCCGATCATTCCCGGTGCCTGCGCTTCGACGATGCGCACCAGCGTCTCAAGTGTTTGCGTCAGCGTCGCGCCGACCGCAATCATCTCCAGCGCGCGCTTGCCGCCTTCGAGCAAAGCCAGGCTCTGCCGGCGCGCCGTGATGTCGGTGAAGAAGATCGCCAGCCCCCGTTCCGTGGGCAGGATGCGGTTCTCGAGCCAGCGGTCGTAGGGCGGGTAATATTCCTCGATCTGCACCGGCTGCTGTTCCGCCATCGCCCGCTCGTAGGCGCGCTGAAAAGGCTGCCCGACCGCCTCCGGAAATTCCGTCCAGATGTGCTTGCCGATCAGGGAGTCGCGATCGCGCCTGAGCATCTGCGCCGCCTTGCGGTTGACGTAGGTATAGCACCAGTTGCGATCGAGCGCGACGAACGCATCCTGCATGTTCTCGAGGATGCTGGTGAGCAGGTTTTCGGTCATTGTGCGCGATCAACCCAAGAGTTCAATCGGACGCCCGGTGTCAGGACATGACTGGATAATACGACCAGCGGCGGCTGATCGTCGATATTGCTTCGGCGACCAAGCCCAGGCTGGCGTTTCGCAGATGGAAAAAGGCTTGTGTCGAATGCTCGACACAAGCCTTGCTTCCTTGCCCGGGCGGTCAGTCGCCAAGTAGCGACTTGCGCAACTCTGGTGTCGAAATTTTATTGACGTGCCGAATTGCCGGGAAAATCTGGGCCTGTTCGGGGTCGAGAGCTCCAGCCTAGTCGAAATAAATGCGCCACTGGCGCACTACACACCAGATTTCGTCGATCAATTGACAAGCCGTTGCCTTCGATAGCGTGGCAGGAACCCTTAATGCAAATCCAGCAACTCAATTAGCGGACCGACATGTTTTTGATAGTTACGCCACCGCTCAACCGAGCAAGCATACATTTTTTGCCGAACCTGCCAGCTGCTGGAGGTGCCTACTCTGCGTTCAGTCTTGTGAAAGTCGAGGCAGCGCCCATCCCAGTCCAAACCAACGAACTCGATGATTTTGCGGCTCCATATTTCCTGGTCACCAACCAAGCTTTCATAGGGGGTATCAAGAAGTACCTCGGACGGAAGTACTTTGCGCCAGTGCTCCATCAGGCGGTGATACTCGCGATAGTAATGCGCCAAATCTGCCAAATCGTTGGCAAAGTTAAAGGCTGGAGAAAGATTCTGAAAGTAGATGGAAAGACACGTATCAATGGGGTTGCGTCGCATGTGAATGAAGCGCGCATTAGGGAAAACCGAGTGAATCAAGCCCAAATAAGTAAAATTTACAGGTGCCTTGTCGACCACTCGTTCCGCATCGGGGGAGAGGCCGGAAAGGAGTCGCAGATAGTCATCGGCAAGTTCTTTCAGATCTGTTTCAGCCAGCGTCGCTTCCAATATCTTTTTTTCGTGACGACGGAATGCATCGCTCCAAAAACTCAATTCCCCTGCACCGAACACGGCCCGATGCGAGGCAAGAATTTGTTCAACCAGCGAGGTGCCCGAGCGCATCATTCCCACAATGAATACCGGTTGTTTTGAGGCAGAGGCCCCCGCCTGTATATGACAAGCTTGCTTCCGATCGTTCACGCGCATCGTGCAATCAAAAAAAGATGCCAGTTGTTGCCGTTCATATTTTTTTGTGGCTGTTTTTAATAGCTCGTTTGCACGCTGGTAGTTCAGAAATGCGCGGTCAAAATCTTTTACATCGTCACAGTATTTTCCCATCGAAAAGCGCAGAGTGGCTTCCCGAAGGAAGGTAAGGCCGCTCCGGGCAATTTCCTCGGCAGTCGTCAGCCATGCAGCATCGTCTTGCGTCATTGTGCGAAGGCCGACAATAGCTGCCCAAGCGGATGACATTTTTGGGGCGAACGATAAAGCGCGCCTGAAGAAGGTTTCCGCCTCATCGAATTGTCCCCGATGGCTAACGATATGCCCCATCGCAACCAGTGCCTCAACGTGGCAGGGGTTAATCTGAAGCGCTTGCCGAAAGCACGCTTCGGCCTCCTCAAACCGGCCAAGCTCGGTAAGCAATGAACCTAGGTTGTGATGAGCGTCTGCGTAATCTGGTTTGATCGCGAGTGATCGGCGCAGGCTCGATTCGGCTTCAGATATCCGGCCTTGCGCTTTGAGAGTGGCACTGAGATTGCTGTACGCATCGACATAATCGGGCTTGATGTCGATAACTCTTCGATAACTGAATTCAGCTTCCAGCAGCCGACCTTGTCGATAGAAGTTACTGCCTAGATTATTGTGCGCTTCAAACAATTGAGGATGGAGTGCTACCGCAGTTTTTAGATGCCTTTCCGCGTCCTCATGGCGCCCGATTCTTAGCAGCGCGCCGCCAATGTTGGTGTGTGCAAAGGCATGGCGAGGGTTGAGCCTTACCGCCTTCTGATAAGAAATGATGGCCTTTTCAATGGCGCCGCCGGCAAGCTGTTCGTTGCCACGATGGTAAAGGTGTTCGGCTTTGAGGACAGCTTTCGGCAGCCGGGAAAAGGAACTCCTGCCGGCGGACGGAAATTCGCCGACCCACACGTCATTTTTCTTGAGGTGGCCTGGCGGTTGATTGTCAGGAACGTCATGTGCCGGAGTGAAGGGGGGCAGAAGGGGTGAGCCAAGCTTCTTTCGAGAGAAAATATCGGACATTTTTGGTGCTGGCAGCTTGCGGCTATTCGATTCCACGAAAGCCTCGCCATTCGAACAGGTCAGGATCTTGCAACCGGAGGTGACTGTTTTTCCGGTCGTATATTCCATTCCTGATGCAGCGGGGCGACACGTAAATTAAGGAAAAATCGGCGGTATGAAAGTCTCTCCGTGCAGGAGAAAAGCAAAGGAGATCAACTTTGAGCTATGCCGTGAGATTAGACATGTCAGCTGTCCATACCCTGACCAAACGCCAGCAAATTATCGGCCGAACCGGTCTTCAGCCCAGTACGGTCGTTCTCGACGAGGATGCCGAGCATCGCGTAGCGGCCGGCTGATCGACAAGACAAGCGTAGCGTGGCGTCGATTGAGTTGGCCGATGTCGATCAGTGGCCGTACGCAGGAGGCGGTCAGTCTGGTGCGTGCGCCGCCAGTCGCGGTGTGCGCTGCCGAGCCGGAAGCTAGGAAAAAGCAGCTGTAATGTGCTCCGCTCAGCGGTAGAGCGGGAGTGCCGCCAGTCGGCGCTCGATTTCGGCCGCCACCTGTTGGTAGGCCGGGTCGCCAGGGCCGCCGAACTTGCGCTGAAATTCGCGTTCGGACAGGTATTCCGGAAGCCCCTTCAGGGAAGGCGCCAGATCCGTGTCCGCCACGTTGTTCTCAAGTGAACGAATGAGCACTTCGGCATCCTGCGCCACGAGGTTGCCGAAGCGCGTGCCGGCGCGGTCAGCGGCCAGATCGGCGAAGGAGAAGCCGCTGCCGTGACGGGCATCATCCAGTTCCTTGTAAAGCCCGATCGCATCGGCGAGCGGTTCTCCGGCCCACGCGGCAAGCGCGGCGGAGATGGCGAAGTGCTGGGCGCTATCGTAACGGTTCAGCAGCATCAGCCTGACCGGGCGCGGGCGGGGCCACTGACGGGCTTCCGGAATGATCGTGGCGAGATTCTGTTCCGCCAGATAGGTGGCAAGAACCAGGAGGGCGGCGCGGCGTTGTTCTCGTACCGGGTCGCCGGGCACGGTCAACAGGGCTTTGAGGACGCTCGTCAGGGCCACCCTGGCTCCCGTTGCGTGGTGATCGAGTATTGCGGCGAGGGCGCTTTGCGCAGCCTGAATGCTGGCCAGATCGTCCGGCTGCAGCGCGATGGCGCGCGCTTGTTCGAGCAGGGCTGGCTCCCAGGCATAATTCACGACGAAAGTCTGGCTGGCGGAATTGATGGCCAGGCGATTGATGGCGCCACGGGCGAGCTTCCATTCCCGACCATAGCCGGCGGCACGAACCGCAGAGGCCAAAGCGAACGCCACCCAGGCCGCAGGAATCGGCACCCTGCCGATATAGGCCGAGGCGATGCCAGGTTCTCCTTCGGGCTCTCCTTTGGCTTCGCGGATCGAGGCGCGCAGGTTCACGTAGCGGGGCATCGGGCGATCGATCAGGTGCAGCGTCAGACGCACCTCGGCTGCCCCCTCGGACATGATCAGGGCGCCCCGGCCATGCAGGCTGCGGCTGGCCAGGTAGTTGACGCCTTCGTCTATCAGCGCGGCCGGGATCGCGATCTGGCGCGCCTCGCCACGGTGCAATCGGCGAGGGTCGTTGGCTTCGAATATCTGTCGGGCTTGCGCGATCGCCCCTGGCGAGATCGTTTCGTCGCGGACCACGAGCGGGACGCTGTCCGAAGCGGCAAAGAGCAGGAGGCAAACGGCCAGCAACAACAGCGCCAGGAAGCTCGCCAAGAAACGCATGGCGAACAACTATTCTTCCAGCTTCCGGTGTCGCCACTCCCACGGTGGCGTCTGGTCCAGGCCATTCCAAAGACCCCGGCGACCGGTTTTGGCGCTGGATTCCGCCTGTTCATACGCGGCTCGCTCCTCGATCGTTTGAGCGGTGATGAACTGCCGGTACCACCAGGCCATGCCGGCCCGCACCTGTTCCAGGCCAACGTCTTTGCCAGCGACGGTCACCACACAGATCTCTTGCCGATAGCGGTCACGCTTTCTGCAATCCGCGGTGGCTTGCTGCTCGAAGGCCAGGGTAGAGAGGCTTTGCTTGGCCTTTTGTCCGAAGACCTGCGCCTTTTCCGGCGCATCGATACCCGCCAGGCGGATCTCGTGCTGCCGGTTCGTCGCATCGAGAAGCGTCAGGGTGTCGCCATCGGTAATGCCGACCACCCGACCCTGAACGACTTCGGCGTGGACGGTGCCGGACAATAGCGTGAGCAGAACGACGGTGGAGCGTATCGCGATCATGGTCATGATGAGCCCCCACCTTTCGGAAATTTACGGCATGCCGGCAATTGTCGGCGGAAATGAATGCCAATGCTACCGGACGACCCAATTCCTGTCCTTGACAGCATTAGATGGCGAAAGCGTCGGTTTGTTGCGGGACGAGTCAGCTGCGCCAATGCCGTAACGGTCATCAGGTGTCAGCACGTGCAACCAAGTAAGCGGGAAGGGGTCTCATCGTCGTCCACGGGCAAAGGGCTGAGTAGACTGCCGTCATGAGAGTGCTGACCTGGAATATCCGCTGGGGTTGCGGCTGCGACAACCGGGTGGATTTCGACCGCATCGTCGGGGTCATTCATGGCTTTGACACACCGGAAGTACTCTGCCTGCAGGAAGTCGCCGTCAATCACCCGGGACTCACCGGCTCGCAGGGAGAAAACCAGGTAAACGAGCTCTCTTCCCGGCTACCGGGCTATTCGGCCCATTACGGCATCGGCAGCGACCTGCCGGACGAGATGGGCGGCCGCAGGCTTTTCGGAAATCTCGTCCTCTCCCGTCTGCCGGTTCTGCAGGTCTTTCGCCACACCCTGCCGTACCCGGCCGATCCAAACCACCCCAGCATGGTCCGGGTGGCGGTCGAAGCCGTGGTTCAGGCGGAATTCGGCCCCTTGCGCATCGTCACCACCCATCTGGAGTACTACTCTCTGGCCCAGCGTCGAGCCCAAATGGACGGCCTGCGCCGGATCCACGCCGAAGCCGCCGGCCATGCAGCCCACGCCAGGCCGGACCGTGATACGGACTCGGCCTTCAAGTGCCAGCCTCGGCCCTTGACCAGCATCTACTGCGGGGATTTCAACTGCGCACCGGAGGCCCCGGAAAGAGCAGAACTGTTGGCGCCTTTCGACAACGACACGCTTTCCCTGCGGGATGCCTGGGAAATCGTCCATCCCGGCCGCCCTCACGCCCACACGGTAGGGCTGCACGCTTGCGACTGGCCCGATCACCCCTATTGCTGCGATTACTTCCTGGTGACCGAGGATCTGGAGGATCGAATCCTGGATGTCCTTGTAAACCAGGACACCGACGCCTCGGACCACCAGCCCGTCTGTCTCCGGCTCGCTTAGCTCCGGGAATCAAATATCAACCTTAGCGTCGAATAGCTAGATATATGACATCGCAGCATGGTGTCAATGCGCTGATGGACATAGAAAGGTCCCGGCCTCGGATGCGTTAGCGAACGCTAGCCACGCCACACCACGCCGGGTGTTCCATGTGGTCTTTCGAGGAGATAACCATGATCACTAAATCGACATCCCCCCTCCGCCTGTTCACTCGGGCCGCCCCGCTGGCTCTGCTGCTTCTGGCGTCGGCCAACCTCCATGCCGAGCAGCCCATAGACGTCGCACTGAGCGGCAGCAGCGTGGTGCCGCCGGTCACGACGATAGCAAGCGGGACCGGCCAATTCACCATAACGCCCGACCACAAGGTGATCGGCAGCATCAAGGTCTACGAGATGACACCAACAATGGCACACATTCATGAAGCCGCTCCCGGAAAAAATGGGCCGCCGATCATTACTCTGGGAAAAACCGCCAACGACAGTTATGCCGTGCCCCCCGACGCCACGCTGAGCAACGAGCAGTACGCGAGTTACCTGGCCGGCAACCTTTACGTCTACGTCCATAGCGCCAAGCATCCCGATGGTGAGTTGCGGGCGCAGTTGCTGCCCAAGGACACTGACAATAAGTGGAAGCGCCGCCATGCGAACTAATCCACATTTCCAGAAGATCAAACAATGAAACGCACCGAAACAATAGGGGGCTGACCCCTATTGTTTCGTGATGTTTATCGTCAGCGAACAATCGCTGCAGGCCGCACCAGATGGCGATCTGTGCTCATTGATCAGCGCCAGGCCAATAAATACGCCACTCTCGGCGAATGAGGTGCGATCAGGCGGTGACCAGGAGGGGATGGTCATTTCTGCACGAGTCCTCGTACCCCGGATATGCGTCGTAACGACTCATTCACGCACCCCTTCACATTCACCACCGTCATTCCCGCGAAGGCGGGAATCCAGTGGCGTTGAGCTTATTGCTGGATCCCCGACAAAAGCATTCGGGGATGACGAAGGGGGGAGCGGATCCTGGACAAAAGCACTCGGCGATGACGAAGGGGGTGACGGTTGTGGGGTGCTGTTGAGTGGCGGCACTTCGCCGGTGATCTCCGGCCAGAGGTCCAGCCACTGCGGGTTGCGTTTTTCTATCAGGCGCAGTTTCCAGTCACGGTTCCATTTCTTGAGGGCTTTTTCACGAGCAATTGCGCTTTCCATGGTTTCGTGCTGTTCGTACCAGACCAGTGTTTTTACGCCGTGTCGTTGGGTGAAGCCTTCGACAACGCCTTCGCGATGTTGCCAGATGCGCTGAATCAGATTGGAAGTCACGCCGATGTAAAGCGTGCCGTTACGCTGGCTGGCAAGGATGTAGACGGCGGGGGCTTTCATGCGCGCTGCCTTTGCATCGTCATTCCCGCAGGCTTTTGGCGGGAATCCAGAGATTGCGGCTGGATCCCCGATACAAGCATTCGGGGATGACGGGTTGGTTCAATGACGCACTTCTTCACATTCACCACCGTTATTCCCGCGAAGGCGGGAATCCAGTGGCGTTGAGCTTATTGCTGGATCCCCGACAAAGGCACTCGGGGATGACGAAGATGTGAGCGGATCCCCGACAAAAGCATTCGGGGATGACGGGTGCAGAGCGCTCGGGGGTGACGGGTTGGTTCAATGACTCACTCCTTCACATTCACCACCGTCATTCCCGCGAAGGCGGGAATCCAGTAGCGTTGAGCTTTTTGCTGGATCCCCGACAAAAGCACTCGGGGATGACGGGTGCAGAGTCAGCGCGCCGCCACCTTGGCCCGCGCCATGTGCAGTTTTTTGTAGCTATCGATCAGGCGCTGGTGCCTGTCGAGCCCTTCCAGTTTCATGCTCGTTGGCGTCAAGCCGAAGAAGCGCACGCTGCCGTCCACAGACCCCATCGCCGCGTCCATCCGCGGGTCGCCAAACATGCGGCGGAAATTGGCCTCGTAATCGTCCAGTTCCAGATCGTCGTCCAGCAGCACCTCCAGCACCACATTCAAGGCCTGGTAGAACAATCCGCGCTCGGCCGTATTTTCGTTGTATTGCAGGAAGGCGCCCACCAGATCGTGGGCTTCTTCAAATTGCTGCAAGGCGAGCTGAATCAACAGCTTCAACTCCAGAACCGTGAGCTGACCCCAGACCGTATTTTCGTCAAACTCGATGCCGATCAAGGTGATGATGTCGGTGTAATCATCGAGCTCACTGTTTTCCAGACGTTCAAGCAATGCTTCCAGGGCCGCATCATCGAGGCGATGCAGGTTCAGGATATCGGCGCGGAACGACAGCGCTTTGTTGGTGTTATCCCAGATCAAATCCTCTACCGGATAGATTTCCGAATAACCCGGCACCAGGATGCGGCAGGCCGTTGCGCCGAGCTGGTCATACACCGCCATGTACACTTCTTTGCCCATGGCTTCGAGAATGCCGAACAAGGTTGCGGCTTCGTCGGCGTTGGAGTTCTCACCCTGGCCGGAAAAGTCCCATTCGACAAAATCGAAATCCGCTTTGGCTCTGAAAAAGCGCCACGACACCACGCCGCTGGAGTCGATGAAGTGTTCAACGAAGTTATTCGGCTCGGTGACGGCGTTACTTTCAAAGGTCGGCCGAGGCAAATCGTTCAGGCCTTCAAAACTGCGCCCCTGCAGCAACTCGGTCAGACTGCGTTCCAGCGCCACTTCCAGGCTTGGGTGCGCCCCGAACGACGCAAACACACCGCCGGTACGCGGGTTCATCAAGGTGACGCACATCACCGGAAACTCGCCGCCTAGCGACGCATCCTTCACCAGCACCGGGAAGCCCTGCTTTTCCAGCGCGTCGATGCCGGCCAGAATGCCGGGATATTTCGCCAGCACGTCGTGCGGCACATCGGGCAGGGCGAGTTCGCCTTCGAGAATTTCGCGTTTGACCGCCCGTTCGAAAATTTCCGACAGGCATTGCACCTGCGCTTCGACCAGCGTATTGCCGGCACTCATGCCATTGCTGAGGAACAGGTTGTCGATCAGGTTGGTCGGGAAATACACCACCTCGCCGTCCGACTGGCGCACATACGGCAGCGTGCAAATGCCGCGCTGCACATTGCCGGAGTTGGTGTCGTAGAGATGCGAGCCACGCAACTCGCCATCGGCGTTGTAGATTTGCCGGCAGTATTCATCGAGTATTCCAGCCGGCAGCGCGTCTTTGCGGCCGGGCTTGAACCAGCGCTCATCCGGGTAATGCACGAACGCCGCGTTGGCAATGTCTTCCCCCCAGAACTGGTGGTTGTAGAAATGATTGCAGTTCAGTCGCTCGATGTACTCGCCCAAGGCCGACGCCAACGCGCTTTCCTTGCTCGCTCCCTTGCCATTGGTAAAACACATCGACGAGTGCGCATCGCGGATATGCAGCGACCACACATTGGGAACCAGATTGCGCCAGGAAGCGATCTCAATCTTTATGCCCAAGCCCGCCAAAATGCCGGACATGTTGGCGATGGTTTGCTCCAGCGGCAGATCCTTGCCCGCAATATAGGTGCTTGCTTCAGAATCCGGATTCAGCGTCAGCAAGGCCTGAGCATCGGCATCCAGATTCTCCACCTCCTCAATCACAAACTCAGGCCCGGTTTGCACCACTTTTTTCACCGTGCAACGGTCGATGGAGCGCAAAATTCCCTGCCGGTCCTTGGCGGAGATATCCGCCGGCAACTCGACCTGGATCTTGAAAATCTGCTGGTAACGGTTTTCCGGATCGACAATATTGTTCTGCGACAGGCGGATGTTATCGGTAGGAATATTGCGAGTCTCGCAGTACAACTTCACAAAGTAAGCCGCACACAAAGCCGATGAAGCCAGGAAGTAATCGAACGGCCCCGGCGCCGAACCATCGCCCTTGTAGCGGATGGGCTGATCGGAGATGACCGTGAAGTCATCGAACTTGGCCTCAAGACGAAGCTTGTCGAGAAAGTTGACCTTAATTTCCATGCGGGAATCCCAAAATAGCGTTCAAAACGAATCAAAAACGATTGGCCGCTATTATCGGATTTTTCCCGGTTGAAAAACCGTGCTTCTCAGCAGTTCGAGGCGCCGGGCTGCTGGGGCGATTCGCATCCGCGAGCCGTCGAAGGATTGGCGACGTGATTGCCCGGTTGGGAGGTGCGTGACAGTGACCACGCTGTTTGCTGTCCTACACAGCGCATAAATAGGCGGTCTACGCTGTTGATTGGCCTGCAGGCTAATAGATACGCCACTCTTCAAAAATTTCTGTTGCAGAATGCCAATTCATGCGCCCCGCAGGAAGTACCCTTGGGGTGCGGGTTGCAGCTATGCGGCACCTCCAGATTTCAATCCGATGGTGGCTCCAATGGCGCGATCAAGTTCAGAGAATCGCCCGGAAATGCATTGACACTGGAAACCGATAATACGGCTTTCGTTATTAAACTATTTGACTATAATCGTTTAATAAATAATTTCTTGATAAGAATTTCCATGCGCAAGCGCGACCTCCATCGGAGTCTGCAAATAACCGCTGCGCCCGTTCCCGGCAAAAGCGGCTGCTATGCCGTGGTGCCTAATCCGGTGCCGTTACGTCTTGATGTGCCGGATTGTGCCGCTCTGTTCGTGATGGCGCAGCGAGAGCTTGATGCGATCTCCCGAAGGCTCCAGCGCTGTTCGTATGCCGATCTTTTGCTGCGCGCGCTTAACCGACGGGAAGCCGTCGACAGTAGCCAGATCGAGGGGACGCAGACGAGCTTCGATGAGTTGTTGCTGTACGAAATGGATCTGGCTGCCGATACGCCGCCGGTCAATGCCGATGCGCAGGAGACGCTGGCCTACGTGACTGCTGCCACCTGCGGCGAGGCGGCTGTTCGTCAGCGCGGCCAAGCTGCGATTGACAGCGGGCTGATCCGCGAACTGCACGCACGCTTGCTGGCCGGGCAGGATCGCTATGCGCCGGGCCACTTCCGCACCATTCAAAATCACATCGGCGCGCTGCGCATCGAGGATGCCTTGTTTGTTCCGCCGCCGCCCGCTGAGGTTGAACGGTTGATGTCCGATCTGGACTCGCTGTTCCACTATCAGCCGGATGGCAATAGGGTGACTTCCGTCTTGATGCGGGCAACGATTGCGCACGTGCAGTTCGAGGCGATTCACCCGTTCATCGATGGCGACGGTCGCATCGGTCGCATGCTGCTACCGCTGATGCTACTGGCTGAAGATGAGCCGCCGATTCACCTTGCGACCTTCCTCAAAATCCGGCAGCGCGACTATGGCAATGCGCTCAGGGAGGCGCAGATGCGCCTGAACTGGGTGCCCTGGGTGACCCTGTTTCTAGAGTGCGTGATCGCCTCCTGCCGGCACACGGGGCAAATCATTGATGAGCTCGACGATCTACAGGCGCAATGGAGTGCACAGCTGACCGCGAGCCGCAAGCGTCGGCATGCGACGGTATGGCGCATCGTCGCGCTATTGATTGGCCAGCCTGTGATTACCGCCAAGGAAGTTGCGCGACAACTGAGCGTAACGTTCCCGGCCGCCAACGACGCGATCGCTGAATTGGTGGCGATGGAGATATTGCGGCCATCGACCGGGCAGCGGCGGAATCGCGTGTTTCAGGCGCATCAGGTGTTGAATGCGCTGCATACGGGAATGGATGCCGTTCTTGATGGCGGGTGATGTGTGTGTCGGCTTTTGACTGCCGATTAGAGAAACAGGTCGGCGTGGACGTGGAAGCGATGCGCAAGCCGCTTGGCGATTTCCTTGCTGATCGAGCGCTTGCCGCTCAGGATGTCCGAGATGCGGCTTTGCGGTGCGCAGTCGCCCAAGTCCTCTTGCTTGAGGCCGTGCTGTTCCATCAGGAAGCGCAACACCTCATTCGGCGCGACTTCGGGAATCGTGAAATTTTCGTCTTCGTAGGCTTTCACCTGATCCGCGAGGTAATCAAGTACCTCGGCCAAAGGATGGCTTTCGTCGTCTCCGACTTCATCAAGCAGCGCATCAATCGTGGCACGAGCCTGCGCATAGTCGCCATCGGTGCGCACCGCAGTCACGCCGATCAGTTGCTTGAACGGCGTCCATGCCCGAAGAATCGCCTGTGCTTCGGGCACCGCTTTGAGTGGGTATCCCATCATTTCCTCCGTTTCCATTCACCCCGGTCGTATTCGGCGTGCGTTAGCACGGCACGAATGAACACCTTGTGCCGGTTGTAGTGAATCGCAGCAATCAACCGGTACTTGTTGCCGCCGATATTGAACACGGTCAGGCCGTCCACGTAGTCCGCACTGGCGAACGTTGCTCTCAGCTCGCTGAAGTCGACAAAGACTTCGCTTTCCATCGTGCGAAACCATGCCTGCAAAGGGTTCTCGGCATCTGGATGTTTTTCCCAGAATTCAATAAGTGCCGGCTTGGCGATCACGTGCATGGGTGTAGTTTATACCGTTTTGGTATGCTGTCAAATCCGGGCGGGCTGAACTCGGGGTACTTGCCCCTTGGAATTTGCTGCGCGGAACTTTGCGGCGCTACGCAGCACATAAACAGGCGGTCTACGTTGTTGATTGGCCTGCAAGCCAATGAATACGCCACTCTTCAAAAATGGTTGTTGCAGATCGCCTATTCATGCGGGCTACAGCCAGCGGCACCTCCAGACTTCAATCCGAAGTGGCTCTTTTTTATCGCTGGCAACGTTTTTGATCAACCCTTTTTCGCTCATAAAGGACGTCAAGTGGTGACAGTCAATCCGCGTCCGCTATTTAGCGCCGTCGCCTGATCAAGCGGAACAACTCCGCTTGATAGATGGCGTCGTCAAGTGCTTTATGGTTTCCCTGTTTGCTGGGCTGAAGTTCCATTGCGATACGACTGGAGCGAGTGTCGGCCCATCGACACCCCGTCGCCCCCATGTAGTACGCTTTGATGTCCAGTGCGGCAAAGCCAAACGGATTGGCGCCATCAAAGCGATGGAAATAGTAATTGACGAACGACCAGTCGAATGGTGCGTTGAATCCAACGAAGACGGGTAAGTCGTCTGCACCGATGAGGCTGCCAAGCCACTCGCGGAACCGCTTCATCGCTTCTTCGGGTGGGAGTCCGGTGCGGTAGAGTACATCTAACGACAGGCCGGTGACCTCCAAGGCTTTGGGTTCCGCATTTCGATTAAGAGGTTTGAGTTCGCATGCGAAGGTCCGGCTTTCGTTGTCGACGTCACATGCGCCGATTGACAGCATGCTGTATTCACCGGGAATCGGACCTGACGTCTCGATGTCCACTGAGATGAACACTTCGTTCTTGTCGCTCATGAGATGAGTGGTTCCGTAGGAACAATTTCAGGCCGGTTGCGGATGGCAGCCCAGTGCTCGCGAAAGGCACGGCGGCGCTCATCCGCAGAGCCACCCGCTTTCCAGTGGAGGCCTGCCACGGTGTAGATATCGAACGGGTGCTCGCTACCTTCCTTCATCATGACCATTGTAGGTAGGCCCCTGCCAAGGGCGTAGCCAAGCTCAAGAAAGCAATTGGGGCGCATCCCCGTGATGTCGGCTAAGACCACGCTACTACGATGCAACTTAGCGAAGATATCTTGATCAATGCGGGGGTGTTCGTATGTCTGACGGCCATCTACGACCACCATGCTGTATCCGAGTTCGCCCTCAACTACCGGCTGTACCACTGTGTCGAAAAAATCTTGCACAGCGATGTAGTCTGGGAGGCTCGCATTGAGCAGCCGTACAACAAACGCTCTTGGTTTTTCCAGTGCTTCCAACAGTTCGATAATCCCGCCGACGCGATCCGCTACTGACGCTCGGCGTGAGAAGTTGATTCGGTTAATCCACGCATGGGCACTTTGTTCCGGCGAGTGAAATAGGCGCTGGGCTTGGCCGCTGGTCAAGCCCAGATTGAACAGTCGGCGCGCGCCAGTGTCGGGAGACGTAATGGGCAGGTTCAGCGGAATCACTGGCTTGCCGGCATCATGATAGATGTTAGCCAGGAACATGACGCCCTCCGAACCACCCAGCGCAATCAGGATATCCCCATGCCGCGCTTGAGCTTCCATTCTCTTGCTGTTCATGTTCCAGTGCGCGACGTTCTCAATTTGAACCAAGTCAGAAGTCCGCAACTCATCCCACAGAGCCTCGAATGCCTCCGGAATCTGCTCTTCAGTCTTGTGGTGCTGTACTGCCACGATGAGGGGAGTTTCCGCTCCGGCGGGTCGGCGCGCGAGGTTTTCGTATAGCGTTTGCCAGATGAGCCAGTCGAAGCAAATCGGTTGTTTGTCACCGGGCCGCAGTTTCTCGGCATCGACCGGCAGCACGAATGTTGCGCCGCGCTTGATTAGATCGACGACCAACCCCTTCACCAATTCTCGAGCTAGAGCCACCTCGGCGGCTGGCGCCACCGAGAGATCAGTGGCGACGCTTCCAGCGATATGAATTCGGCGACCGAACAGCGCAGACTTCGGCATCAGCGATCCTCCACTACCGGTGATGGCTTCATCGAGCCTACTACCGCTAGGAGATGTGCTAACTGCAGCGGTGAGTCCGGAAACGCTTGCGCGAGCGCGGCGGGATACAAGCGCGTACGAATGTCGGAGTAAGTCCAGTCCGGTAGCCCGTCGCGAGCGTCCGTGGCTGAAACCAGGCTTGCAAGTTGGGCTTTGGTCGGGTTGATTGCGGCAAGGTCAGTCGCGAAAAGCTGTCGGCGCTCATCGGAAGACGGGCGTTTGAACTCCTCAATAATGGCCGCCCGCCGCTGAAGGGCTGGGTCAAGCACAGTCACGCGATTCGTACACATCACGACTACCACGCGTCCCCCGAAGCGGCGAAGGTCATCAATGCCCTGAATGAGCGTGTTCACTGCCACCTTGTCTTCGTGGTGGCTGTGATCCTGCGACCGTGCGGCGGCCAAGGAGTCGCCCTCATCGATGATCAGGATTGCTCGCCGACCTTTGCCGGCGGCTTGGATAACTCTCTGGAATGCGTCGGCGATCAGCGTTCCCATTTCACCAACCTTGCCCGAGCCGCGAACGCGATTGCTTAACTTGAACAGGACCGAATCGTCAGTTCTGGCCTCTCTCACTAGCCGGTTCGCGATGCACTCGGCTGTAGCCGTCTTACCTGTGCCAACGTCACCATGAAATATCAGGAAAGGGTATTGGTCCGCGACAAGGTCGCACAGAGCGAGCTTCCCGCCGTGGTGTTTCTGGTTCCATGCCTTGAGTTCGCCGAAGCTAAGCAAGAGACGCAACTGGTCTCGGACGCGTTCATAGCGTGCATCGAACCCGAGAAGGGTCTTCTCTTTGTGGGCAAGCTGCTCATCGGGGAGCGCTATCTCGCTGTCAAAGATCTTGGGCTGGTTCATTGTGAAAAGTCCTTCCGCTCTATTCCCCAACCGCTGCTCGCGTAGTCGCGTCCACCACTTTGCTTCAAGCTCGAATGGCTGATGTCGACATCAGTGTTGGTCCATTGGACTTTCAATTTGTCCTTCATGGCTTGCCGAGCCGTTGAATCGTACGCGTCGGTGTGAAAGACGACCATGCGCAAAAATGGGGAAACTACGCGAGGCCACATCACGCCGCCGGGACGGTTGGTGGTGAGGTCGCCCGCAGCAGCGTTTACGACGTATTGCGCTGCCGAGACTTCGGTTGAACCGCTGAGCAGCGTTAAGTCCACCTTTGTAAGGTAACCCTTCTTTGCGAACGCCTCCATGTCATGCGCGTAGTCGCGCGCCTTGGCCTCCGTGATTGCAGCGGTGCTTTGAGCGATCATCACGATGTCGGCGGTGAACCGCCGCATTACCTTCTCGATGTCGGTGTTCGTGTAGGTGTACGTGTCGGATGCCGTGTAAGTCATTCGTCGTCCTCCACCTTGAAGCGTGGGCCGAAGACTTCCTTCCAGGCATCGATGTCATCCTCTGCCGATGCGAAGTGCGCTATCTCCCATGCCTGACTCGCTGCGGTCACGATTTCTTTGCGCTCCGCTTCAGTGATGCGGGCCGCGACGTTGTTCTGGCTGCAGACAGGATCAATGATCACCACAGGTTCTGAAAACGAGTCGACCGCCATCGTGTTCTCGGGGAACGTGATGACGTCCTTTAAGCCGGACTGCGCGATGTAGTGGAGGAAGCGGCGAAAGCGTTGTTCAATCGAGCCATCAGAGCCTTGCGTATCCAAAACGTAGGCCATGATCAGTTCAATCGCGAATGACTTGAGCGGCTTCAGCTCGGCCTGATTTCGCCAACGCTTTGCGAGCCGGACAAGGGTCCGGAAGTCTTTGTCGGCCGCCTTGCGATCGCGGACAAACTGAATCTGGCAAGGTGCGCACGTCCGCACCTTAGCCCCGGTTTGTAGGTCGAACTGCCAGCCGTAGTTGGGACGTTTGTCGTCCTCAATTACTGGGACGATATCAACGCTCAGCCCCGAACCGACAAATGCTACGGTTGCCGCCTTCCGCTGAATCTGGAAGTGCTCAATATCTTTATTGGGGTAAATTTTGATGAGCAAATCATAGATCGTGTCAGTCAAGCTTGTGAGGGTTTCCTGTTCGACGTTTCGCCCGGAGATGTAGAAGACGACATCCACATCAACAGGGTCGAGGGAAGTCTTTCGCAGGATCGTGAATTTGGCGAACGACCCGGCCTTCACCACCTTAGTGATTTTGATTTCGGTTTTTTCGCGAACACTTTTGGTGAGTTCGATAATGAGCCGGTCAACCTGAGCGTGGTATTCCTTACGCTTGTCGGCCGGCAAGCGAAGGACGTTGCTGTCGTAGTAGGTAAACTGCGTGTTGGTCAGCGGCATGGTTCGTCCTCGCTCAGCTCGGTCTTGGTTCAGCTAGCCGCAGGTCCCCACCGCCCCACACGCCGTACAGAAATCACACCCGTCCTTCCTGATCATCGTGTGATTCCCGCATTCGCCGCACAGTTTGCCGGCGGTCGGCTTGGCGGCGGTGCTGTCTTTCGGGGCTTCGAGGATGCCCATCTGCTGCAGCGGCAGGCCGTTTTCGTCGAGGATGCCGAGCATCGCGTAGCGGTGGATCATGAGCTGTGCGAGGTAGGCGACGGTCGACGGGTAGTTGGTCTGGCGGCGGGTGCCCGGGATGAAGGCCATGAAGTCGCCGAGCGGTTCCGGGTAGTCGAGCAGCTTGCGAAGCTTCATGCCGATCCAGGCCGGGTCGAGCACGCGCATGTCGAGCGAGAGCAGCTTGGTCAGGCCGTCGAGGGCGCGCGGGTAGTTGCCGGAGAGCCAGACCGAGTAGGGGCGGGTGACGCCGTCGGGCAGGGTGATTTCCTTGAGGCCGAGCACGAAGTCTTCGCCGGTCGCCGGGTTGAAGATGTCGACCGTCCAGGACAGCGTGCCGTCGGTGCCGGTTTTCGGTTCCTTGGTGCTGAACATGGCGTCGAGCACCGGCGTCGGGCCTTCGTGCTTGAAGGCGCCGATCTGTTCGACGCGGAACTGGATCAGTTGCGCCATGGCGGAAACGACCGAGGGCATGCGCTTCTTCTCGCCGTGCGGCGGGAAGTGCATGTCGAAGCCTTCGCCGTCCGGCGTCTTGGCCAGCGATTCGAGCTTGAGGGCGAGCCAGGCGTGGTCGTTGGCGCGCATGTCCATCGACAGCGTCTTGGCGACGGCGCCGAGGCCGCGCGGCTGGGCCGGGCCGTTGACCCAGGCTTCGAAGGGCCAGGAGCGGCCTTCCTGCTCGACGTGGCCGACGAAGAGGGCGAACTTGCCCATCTCCTGCTCGATCATGTAGGTCCACGCCATATTGCCTTCCGGCAGGTTCGGGCGGCCCGGCCAGCGCAGGCTGGAGAGCACCGGGGCGGGCAGGTTCTTGATCGACAGGCGGCGGTTGGCGTCGCCGTTGACGAAGTCCTGCGGCGCCTTGGCGTCGACTTCGGCCTTGGTCGGCTCGACCGAGAGCACCGAGCCGAGCACGCTGTTCGGGCGGTAGGTGGCGAGGCCCTTGAGGCCGGCTTTCCAGGCGCTCATGTAGAGATCCTGGAATTCCTCGTAGGGGTAGTCGGCGGGAACGTTCACCGTCTTCGAGATCGAGGTGTCGATGTAGGGGGCGACGGCGGCGACCATGTCCTTGTGCGCCTGCGCCGAGATTTCGAGCGCCGTGACGAAGTAGTCGGGCAGGTTCTCGACGTTGCCGCCGAGGTGCTTGTAGAGGCGCCAGGCGTAGTCTTCGACGGCGTATTCCTTGAGCGTGCCGTCCTGCATGCGCTTCTTGCGGTTGTAGGTCCAGGAGAAGGGCGGTTCGATGCCGTTCGAGGCGTTGTCGGCGAAGGCCAGCGAGATGGTGCCGGTCGGCGCGATCGAGAGCAGGTGCGAGTTGCGCAGGCCGTGCTTGCGGATCTCGGTTTTCACGTCGGCCGGCAGGCGCGAGGCGAAATTGCCGCCCGAGAGGTAGAGTTCGGCGTTGAACAGCGGGAAGGCGCCGCGTTCCTTGGCCAGTTCGACCGAGGCGAGGTAGGCGGTGTCGCGCATTTCTTCGGAGATGCGCGAGGCCATGGCGGCGGCTTCCGGACGGTCGTAGCGCAGACGCAGCATGCACAGGGCGTCGCCCAGGCCGGTGAAGCCGAGGCCGACGCGGCGCTTGTTGGCGGCTTCCTCGCGCTGGCGGTCGAGCGGCCAGGCGGTGACGTCGAGGACGTTGTCGAGCATGCGCGTCGAAATCTTGATCACTTCGCCGAAGGCTTCGAAGTCGAATTCGGCCTGGTCGCTGAAGGCGTGCTTGACGAAGATGGTCAGGTTGATCGAACCCAGGCAGCAGCAGCCGTAGGGCGGCAGCGGCTGTTCGGCGCAGGGGTTGGTGGCTTCGATCAGTTCGCAGTAGTAGAGGTTGTTGTCCTTGTTCATGCGGTCGAGGAAGAGGATCCCCGGCTCGGCATGGTCGTAGGTGGACTTCATGACCTGGTCCCACAGGTCGCGGGCGCGTACCTTGCGGTAGATCCAGATGCCGTCGTCGCGCTGGAAGGCGCCTTGTTCCTTCATCGTGGCATTGGGTTCGGCGCGGTGCGTCAGTTCGACTTCGGTGTCGGCCTCGACGGCTTCCATGAAGGCGTCGGTGACGGCGATCGAAACGTTGAAGTTGGTCAGGTCGCCGTGGTCCTTGGCGTGGATGAAGACTTCGATGTCCGGGTGGTCGCAGCGCAGCACGCCCATTTGCGCGCCACGGCGGGCGCCGGCCGATTCGACGGTTTCGCACGAGCGGTCGAAGACACGCATGTAGGAAACCGGGCCGGAAGCACGCGAATTGGTGCCCTTGACCTGCGCGCCCTGCGGGCGGATGGTCGAGAAGTCGTAGCCGACGCCGCCGCCGCGGCGCATGGTCTCGGCTGCTTCGGCCAGCGCGCTGTAGATGCCGGGCTTGCCGTCGACCAGTTCGACGATCGAATCGCCGACCGGCTGCACGAAGCAGTTGATCAGCGTCGCCGCGAGGTCGGTGCCGGCGGCCGAGTTGATGCGGCCGGCGGGAACGAAGCCGTTCTCCTGCGCCCACAGGAAGCGTGCTTCCCAGTGTGCGCGCTGCTTTTCTTCCTCTTTGGCCGCCAGGGCGCGGGCGACTCGGCGGCGCACGTCGTGCACCGAGGTCTCGCTGCCTTTGGCGTATTTCTCGACCAGGACCTCGGCGGAAATTTCCTGTTCGGCGAGCGGAGCGGCTTCCGTTGCTTCCGGGATGGCCGACAAGGATAGCTGTTGCGCGATCTGGCTCATGTGTTGTCCCCTCTGATTATTGTTGGCGATGAATGCGGTCAATGATTGGTGCAAATGGCGGTGCGAATGCTGCGGCGGATGGCGAAAGCAATCGACCCGCCTGATACTATGAATTTCGTAATAGAGCCGGTGTGTTCACGGCAGAACAGACGTAAAGCTACTACATGTAGTAGTGCAAGGCAAGAACTTGACTAGATGTAGTTTTTGAGCATAACGGCGCAGCACGCCGGGAAAGGCCGTGAAATCACTGTTTTGCGTGAATTTCGGAATATTTGTGCTGCAATGCACAAGAGGCCCTGAGCGGGCCTCTTGTGGGTGCGGCGTGGGTGGGCTGCGGGCGGATTACAGGCCGAGCAGGTCCCGCGTGTGCTGCGCGATCATCCATTCTTCGTCGGTCGGGATGACCAGCGCGTCGACGCGGCTGCTCGCCGTGCCGATGTGGATGCGGTTGCCGGCGTTGGCCTCGGCGTCGAGTTCGAGCCCGAGCCAGGCGCAACCCTCGACGATGCGGCGGCGGATCTCCACCGCGTGTTCGCCGATGCCGCCGGTGAAGACCAAGGCGTCGATGCCGCCGATCGCGGCCGCGAGCGAGCCGATCTGGCTCACCGCGCGGTAGCAGAAGAGCTCGACGGCGTCGGCGGCGGCCGGATCGCTGCTGGCGAGCAGGGTACGCATGTCCTGGCTGAGGCCGGATACGCCGAGCAGGCCGGATTCCTTGTAGAGCAGGTTGGTCAGTTCCTTGACGCCCATGCCCTTGTTTTCCAGCAGGTAGAGGATCACGCCGGGGTCGAGCGCGCCGGTGCGGGTGCCCATCATCAGGCCGTCGATGGCGGTGAAGCCCATCGAGGTGGCCTGGCTGCGCCGGCCGACCATGGCGCACATGCTGGCGCCGTTGCCGAGGTGGGCGACGACGACGCGGCCGTTGGCCTTGGCCGAGTGGTCGGGCAGGACGCGCGCGATGTACTCGTAGGACAAGCCGTGGAAGCCGTAGCGCTTGACGCCCTCGGCGGTGAGCGCCTTGGGAATGGCGAAGAGTTGGGCGACGCGCGGCTGCGTGCGGTGAAAGGCGGTGTCGAAACAGCCGATCTGCTGGATGTCCGGCAGCAGCGCCGAAAGCGCCTTGATGCCCGAGAGATTGTGCGGCTGGTGCAGCGGTGCAAGGACGACGAACTGTTCGAGTTCGGCCAGCACGCTAGGCGTCAGTACCATTGGTTGCGAATACAATTCGCCGCCATGCACGACGCGGTGGCCGACGGCGCTAATTTTCCAGTCGTCCTCGTTGTGCTCGCCGAGCCAACGCAACAGTTCGTCGAAGGCTTGCTGATGGTGGACACCCGGCTTCAGGCCGAGTTCCGGGAAGCGTTGCCCGCTGCCGTTTTTGGCGACCAGCTTGGCTTGGGCGCCGATGCCGTCGATCTGCCCGGAGAGCGAGGGGTAGCGGGCCAGACCGCCATTCAGCTCGAACAGCGCGAACTTGATCGACGACGAGCCGGCGTTGATGGTGAGGATGCCTTGTTTCATTCTGCGGTTACCTGTTTTTTGCGGTTGGCGTGGGCGATCAGCGCGGCGATCACGCACGAGGCGATGCGCGTCTCGGCGGTGTCGGCGCGGCTGGTCAGTACGATCGGCACCTTGGCGCCGAGCACGATGCCGGCGGAGAGGGCGTTGGCGAGATACTCGAGCTGCTTGGCGACCATGTTGCCCGATTCGAGGTCGGGAACGATCAGGATTTCGGCGCGGCCGGCGACCGCCGAGTTGATGCCCTTGGTCTTCGCGGCGACGATCGATACCGCGTTGTCGAAGGCGAGCGGGCCGTCGAGCAGGCCGCCCTTGATCTGGCCGCGGTCGGCCATCTTGCACAGCGCGGCGGCGTCGAGTGTGGACTGGATCTTCGGATTGACCGTTTCGACCGCTGAGAGGATGGCGACCTTCGGTTCCGGGATGCCGATGATGTGCGCGAGGTCGATCGCGTTCTGGATGATATCGACCTTCTCTTCGAGCGTCGGTGCGATGTTGATCGCCGCATCGCTGATCAGGATCGGGCGCGGGTAGGTCGGCACGTCCATCAGGAAAACGTGGCTGATGCGCCGCGCCGTGCGCAGGCCGGCGGCGCGCGACACCACTTCGGCCATCATCTCGTCGGTGTGCAGGCTGCCCTTCATCAGGGCCTCGGCGTCGCCGCTGCGGATCAGCGTCACGGCCATCGCCGCCGATTCGTGGCTGTGCTTCACATTGACGATGCGGTGCTGTTTCAGATCGTAGCCATGCTCTTCGGCGATGGCGCGGATCTTCGCTTCCGGCCCGATCAGGATCGGGTCGATCAGGCCGGCTTCGGCCGCCTGCAGCGCGCCCTTCAGCGACTCGCTGTCGCAGGGATGAACCACCGCCATGTCGATCGGCGCCAGCCCCTTGGCGCGGGCGACCAGATTTTGCAGGCGCGTGTATTTGTCGGAGATCACGACGTTCGGCAGTTCGGTGCGCCGGGTCGTCATCCGCTCGCTCGGCGCCAGCACCTCGGCGGTGCCGTGCACGACCTGCAGGCCTTCCTGGTTGGTGCAGGCGCAGTCGAAGATGATGTGGTGGTTATGCTGGAACTTCTGTTTGACGGTCACCGTGATGGTGATCGTGTCGCCGATCGTGACCGGCCGCGCGAAGTGCAGCGATTGATCGACGAGGATGGTTCCCGGGCCGGGGAACTGGGTGCCCAGCGTCGTGGAGATCAGCGAGGCGCTCCACATGCCGTGCGCGATGACCTCGCGGAACATGCCGCTGTGGGCGAATTCGGCATCGACGATGGCCGGATTGACGTCGCCGGACATGACCGCGAAAAGCTGGATGTCCTCGGGGCGCAGGGTGCGAGTCAGCGACGAACTGTCGCCGATGCTGATTTCGTCGAAAGTGCGGCTTTCGAGAAACTGGGTCGGGGTGTCAACGTGCATTGTCGTGCTCCAGATTAAGCCGGGTATTGTAACTGCCGTGTATTTGCCAAAACCACGCAGCCATTATGCTGCGACGCAGCATTTGCTGCATGGCTTTTTGCAAGCTCATTTCGTGCCTGTTCGCAGCTTACCCGGGAAATATTTCGGGAAAGATTCCCCGTTTTTCGTTGCCTGCCGGGCCGCGAAAATATGCAAAATCCTTGACCTATATCAGCAAGGCCCCTGCTGCAGCCGCTAAGCTACTGAAGGCAATAAATCTTTTGATGCTGTGATGTTTTCACGGGAGATCAATGTGAGCTTCGATCCCGGCCGCCTGGCCGATCTGCTGGAGCCTGTCCTCGAGCGCTATCGGCGCGATCCGACGCAACTGGTGCAGATCCTGCGCGAGACGCAGGATGCCCTGGGCTATCTGCCGCCGGCCGCGCTGACCCTGATCGCCAGCAGCGTCGGCTTGCCGCGCGCGCGGGTCGAGGGCGTCGCGGGCTTCTATTCCTTTTTCCACCTCGAACCGGTCGGGCAATACCGCGTGCTGTTTTCGGACAACATCACCGACCGCATGCTGGGCAGCGCCGAGCTGATGGAGCGCCTGTGCAACAAGCTGTGGCTCGAGCGCGGCAAGATTTCGGAGGATGGGCTGGTCAGCGTCGATACCACCTCGTGCACCGGCCTGTGCGATCAGGGGCCGGCGCTGCTGGTCAATGGCCGGGCGCTGACCCGCATGTCGGCCGAACGCATCGACCGCATCAGCGAACTGATCCGCGCGCAGGCGCCGCTGGCCGACTGGCCGCCGGAATATTTCGTCATTGAAGACAACATCCGCCGGCGCGATGTGCTGCTCGGCGGCGACTGGCCGGCCGGCGAGGCGATCCGCGCGGCGATCGCGCGCGGCGCCGAGGCGATGCTGGCCGAAATGAAGCTCTCCAACCTGCGCGGGCGCGGCGGCGCCGGCTTTACCACCGCCATCAAATGGGAGTCGGCGCGCAATGCCCCGTGCCACGGCGAGAATCCAATGCGCTACGTCGTCTGCAACGCCGACGAGGGCGAGCCGGGCACCTTCAAGGACCGCGTTCTGCTCACCCGCGATGCCGATCTCGTCTTCGACGGGATGACCGTCGCCGGCTTCACGATCGGCGCGGCGAAGGGCCTGCTCTACCTGCGCGGCGAGTACCGCTATCTGCTGCCCGACCTGCTCGCCAGGCTCGAGGCGCGGCGTAGTAACGGCCTGCTCGGTGTCGCGGTAGGCGGGCAAGCGGGCTTCGACTTCGATATTGAAATCCATCTGGGCGCCGGTGCCTACGTCTGCGGCGAGGAAACGGCGCTGCTCGAATCGCTCGAAGGCAAGCGCGGCGTGCCGCGCGTGCGCCCGCCGTTCCCGGTTACCTATGGCTATCTCGGCCAGCCGACCGTGGTGAATAACGTCGAGACGCTGTGCAAGGCCGCGCTCATCGCGCAAAAGGGCGGCGCCTGGTTTGCCGGCCTCGGCACCAAGCAATCGACCGGCACCAAGCTGCTCTCGATTTCCGGCGACGTCGAGCATCCGGGGATTTACGAGTATCCGTTTGGCGTTTCGGTCGATCGCGTGCTGCACGACTGCGGTGCCGGCAATGCGCAGGCGGTGCAGGTCAGCGGTGCTTCGGGGATCTGTCTGGCGACACACGAATTCTCGCGCCGCATCGCCTTTGAAGACGTGCCGACGGCCGGCGCCTTCATGGTCTTCGGCGCGCACCGCGACATGTTCGAGGTGGCGCGCAACTTCGCGCACTTCTTCGCGCATGAGAGCTGCGGCTTCTGCACGCCGTGCCGTGTCGGCACCGCGCTGGTCTCCAACTTCATGGACAAGATTGCCAACGGGCACGGCACGCAGTTCGAGATCAACGAGATTTTCAAGATCCACCGCCTGCTGCACGTGGCGAGCCATTGCGGGCTGGGGCAGGCGGCGTGCAATCCGCTCTTCGACACGCTGCAGAAGTTCCGCCCGGCCTACGAACGGCGTCTGAAGTCGCTCGACTTCGAGCCGGCCTTCGATCTCGATCAGGCGCTGGCCGCCGCGCGCCAGATGACCGGACGCGACGATCCGGGCGCCCATTTCGGTTTGCAGGCGCGGGAGGCGATGGAAAAGGGAGTTCACTCATGAAACAGGCAAACTTGATCCTCGACGGCATGCCGGTGCCGTTCGCAGAAGGGCAGACGATCATGGAGGCGGCGATGGCGGCCGACGTGTTCATCCCGCACCTCTGCCACCACCCGGAGTTCAAACCGCAGGGTAGCTGCAAGCTGTGCACCGTCAAGGCCAGCGGTCGCTACGTCTCGGCGTGCACGATGCAGGCGAAGGACGGCATGGAGGTCGAGAACAACACGCCCGACCTCAACGACAAGCGGCGCACGATGCTGCAGATGCTCTTCGTCGAGGGCAATCACTTCTGCCCGTCGTGCGAGAAGAGTGGCAACTGCATGCTGCAGGCGCTGGCCTACGAGCTGGAAATGCTGACGCCGCATTTCGACCAGTTCTACCCGAACCGCCCGGTCGATGCCTCGCATCCCGACGTGCTGCTCGACTTCAACCGCTGCATCCTCTGCGAGCTGTGCGTGCGCGCCAGCCGCGACGTCGACGGCAAGAGCGTCTTCGCCCTCTCCGGGCGCGGCATCACCAAGCATCTGATCGTCAACGCCGAATCCGGCCGCCTCGCCGATACCGATTTCTCGCTGGCCGACCGCGCGGCGCACGTCTGCCCGGTCGGCGTCATCCTCGAGAAACGCAAGGGCTTCGCCGTGCCGATCGGGCAGCGGCTGTACGACGAGCAGCCGATCGGCCAGCAGATGGATCGTCTGGCCGCCCGTACGACGAAGTGCAACGAAACGGAGGGCTGAGATGAACGCCGAAACCAGTACCGTCCGCGAAAAGAAGAAGCTGCGTCTGGCCACCACCTCGCTCGCCGGCTGCTTTGGCTGCCACATGTCGCTGCTCGACATCGACGAGCGCTTGCTCGAGCTGATCGAACTCGTCGAGTTCGACCGCTCGCCGCTCACCGACATCAAGCACTGCGGCCCCTGCGACATCGGCCTGATCGAAGGCGGCATTTGCAACGCCGAGAACGTCCATGTGCTGCGCGAGTTCCGCGCCAACTGCAAGGTGCTGATCGCCATCGGCGCCTGCGCGGTCAATGGCGGCCTGCCGGCGCAGCGCAACCATCTCGATCTCGGCCAGTGCCTGCAGGAGGTCTATCTGACCGGCGAGGGCATCGTCAACGGGCAGGTGCCGAACGATCCGGAACTGCCGCTGCCGCTCGACAAAGTGCATCCGATCCACGAACTCGTGCGCATCGATTACTTTATCCCCGGTTGTCCGCCGTCGGGCGATGCGATCTGGAAGTTCCTGACCGATCTGCTCGAAGGGCGGACGCCGCGTCTGGGGCATCCGATGCTGCATTTCGATTGAGTTGTTGAGAGAGATTCGCCATGACTTTCGAACTGGAAACCGCCCCCGCCGATTCGACCAATCTGCGCCGCGTCGCCATCGACCCCGTGTCGCGCGTCGAGGGGCACGGCAAGGTCACGCTGCTGCTCGACGAGAACGACGAGGTGCAGCAGGTGCGCCTGCATATCGTCGAGTTCCGCGGCTTCGAGAAATTCATCCAGGGCCGCCCGTACTGGGAGGTGCCGGTGATGGTCCAGCGCCTGTGCGGCATCTGCCCGGTGTCGCACCACCTGGCCGCGTCCAAGGCGCTCGACCACGTGGTCGGTGCGCCGCGCCTGACGCCGAGTGCCGAGAAATTGCGCCGCCTGATGCATTACGGCCAGATCCTGCAGTCGCACGCGCTGCATTTCTTCCACCTCTCATCGCCCGATCTGCTCTTCGGCTTCGAGAGCGAGGTCGGCAAGCGCAACATCGTCGGCGTCGCCGCGGCCTATCCCGAGGTCGCGAAGCAGGGCATCCTGCTGCGCAAGTTCGGCCAGGAAGTGATCCGCCTGACCGCTGGCAAGCGCGTGCACGGCACCGGCGCGATTCCGGGCGGCGTCAATCGCGCCCTGAGCCGCGCGGAGCGCGATGGCCTGCTCGCCGACATCGACCAGATCGTCGCCTGGAGCCGCGACGCGGTGCATCTGGCAAAACGCCTGCATAGCGCAGATCCCGGGCTGTACGACGTGTTCGGCGCCTTCCGCTCGAACCTGATGTCGATCGTCGGCGCCAACGGCGCGCTCGATTTCTACGACGGCACGCTGCGCGCGCGCGACGCCGACGGCCAGATCATCGTCGACGGTTTCGACGTGCAGGACTACCACGCGCTGATCCGCGAAGAGGTCAAGCCGTGGAGCTACATGAAATTCCCCTTCCTCGCCGCGCTCGGCCCGGAGGCCGGCTGGTACAAGGTCGGGCCGCTGGCGCGCGTGCAGAATTGCGATTTCATTCCGACCCCGCTCGCCGAGACCGAGCGCCGCGATTTCGTCGACTACGGCCGGGGCAGTCTGATCCACGCGCCGCTCGCCTATCACTGGGCGCGCATGATCGAGATGCTGCACGCCGCCGAGACGATCCGCGATCTGCTGCACGACGACGACCTCTCGGGCAGCGAGCTCACGGCCGCCGGGCCGCACCGGCGCGAAGGCGTCGGCGTCATCGAGGCGCCGCGCGGCACGCTGATCCACCACTACCGCGTCGGCGACGACGACCTGGTGACCATGTGTAACCTGATCGTGTCGACCACGCACAACAACCAGCCGATGAACGAAGCGGTGCGCCGCGTCGCCAAGCGCTACCTGAGCGGCCGCACGCTGACCGAGGGCCTGCTCAACCACATTGAGGTGGCGATCCGCGCCTTCGATCCGTGTCTGTCCTGCGCCACGCACGCGCTCGGCAAGATGCCGCTGCAGGTCGAGCTGCTCGACGCGGCAGGGCAGGTGCTCGATCGCCTGCGCAGCGGCGAGTGAATGAACACACCGCTGAAGGCGCCGATCGTCATCTTCGCCTGCGGCAATCCGAGCCGCGGCGACGACGCACTCGGCCCACTCCTGCTCGAACGCCTGCAGGACTGGCTGGATGCAGAAGTGCTGGCCGAGGGCTTCGAGCTGATCGGCGATTTCCAGTTGAACATCGAGCACGCGCTCGATCTCGTCGGGCGCCGGCTGGCGCTCTTCATCGACGCCGGCAGCGGCACCCCGGCGCCTTTTGTCTTTCGTGAAGCCGTCGCCTCGGACCGCGCGACGCACAGCACGCACGCCTTGCCGCCCGAGTCGGTTCTCGCCATCTTGTCGCGCGTCAGCGTCAGCGCGCCGCCACCGGCCTTCGTGCTCTGCGTGCGCGGCGAACGCTTCGAACTCGGCGAGGGCCTGAGCGAGTCGGCGACCTTCAACGCCGAGCGCGCCTTCGACCTGCTCAAACGCCTGTGCCGGTCGCCCGATGCGGCACTGTTCCAGGCGGCGGCGCACACGACTAGCCTCGATATCTCGTAGATCAAGCATCCATGCGGGTTGCAGGGCAGTATGCCGGTTTAGTGAGATACCAGTGATTCGCGCTTGATTTTCTGCCGTGCGCCGCTGTATTGCGACGGCATGCGCTGATCAGTTGCGGAAGTACTATTTAGCAACCACTCAGTGATTCTCGGTGTATGCTTTCGAGCTATTTTTATGCTGCCTGTTTGACGGGTTATATTTCGTCATGACGCAAAATAATTCGTCATTTAGGCGCCAGATTTTACGTTAGACATCGGAATACATGACCGTGACCGACTTCCCTTCTTGGCAAGCTTATGCAACCTTTGCGTTTACCGTGAAGCGAAAGGAACGTTATTTCCGCACACCAGAAATCGAGGAGTTTCTCAGGCTTGTGGTTGAGTCTTCATCCACTCGACAGAAGATCATTCCTCAAGACAGTATTTTCTATCGAGCGCAACTTGGACACGACTGGCGCATCGTCAAACAAGACTCCGAAGAGTTTGATGATGTAACGGCGCACCCTCCAGAGCGAATGAAGCCGCTAAGTCACGCTGCGACAGAAGGTCGCGTAAATACCAAAGGTATTCCGTGTCTGTACTTGGCTACTGATGCAAATACCGGAATGTCTGAAGTGCGACCCTGGGTAGGAAAGTACGTCTCGGTTGGGCAGTTCAAAACAATGAAAGACCTACGCATAATCGACTGTTCGGTGGAACACTCCCAAGACTTCACGTTCTACTTCGAGGAACCGCCACCGCCGGAACGTGAACGCGCTGTATGGCGAGACATCGATCGCTCATTCTCCGAACCTGTGACCGCTGATGACACGTCCGCAGACTATGCCCCCACTCAAGTGCTAGCCGAGTATTTCAAACGCAGTGGCTTCGATGGCGTCGTCTACAAGAGTCTCCTTGGTGACGGTTTCAATATTGCGCTGTTCGACTTATCGGCTGCGGAATTGCTCAATTGCTCGCTGCATCTTGCGCGCGGCGTATCTTTCAAGTTCGACGAAGTGGCAAATCCCTATTTCGTGAGAAAACACGCTCCAGAGGTAAGCCCCTGAGCGATCGGGGACATAGGCAACAGATCAGCTCGGAGACATGACTAATAACATTTCGCTCAGCTACCCAGAACCTTTTCATCGGAAATCGTATGGGAACCATTCATAAACAAACCGCCGACAAAACATCGGGCACTTGGCACTACCCGACTGTTCCGCTAACTGAATACCGTACTGATGCTTCCGCTGGCATTACCAAGCAGGTTCTGATTGGTAAGGCGGAGGGAGCATCGGATTTTCTCGTGCGCTATTTCACGATGCCGCCCGGTGCCAAATCGGCACTTGATAAGCACCCTCATGAGCATGGCGTGGTTATTCTGCACGGCAAAGGACGCGTATTGCTGGGCGAGCAATGGCACGATATTCAGACGGGCGACTCAGTTTTCACCAGCGCCGATGAGCAACATCAATTTGAAGCCGTCGGTAGCGAGCCGCTTGGTTTTGTTTGTGTCATTCCCTCTTGGGCAGAAGCGGATTCTTGCGCGATCCCGGTTCCGGCATAGCCTATTTCATGTTTGATGCCGGTCGGGCAGACCTGCCCGTAGATGCAGCAGTGCTGGCACACCGCTTCACGGGCGAAACCGGAAAGCGCTTTTTTGCGGCCGGTAGATCAACCGGTGCACAAGTTTTGCTTGCTCGGTTGATGTAGTTACAAAAAATCCTTGATCATCTCTATTTACGTAACTACAATAATTCCCATGCAGATCGATTTCGACCTGGACAAGCGCGACAAGGCCCTCGCTGAGCGGGGCCTGGATTTCGCCCGTGCCAGCGAGGTGTTCGGCGGCCGGCACTTCACTGCCGAAGACACCCGCGAGGATTACAGCGAGCTGCGCTACATCACGGTCGGCAAGCTGGACGAACGGATGGTCGTCATGGTCTGGACGCCACGCGGCGAGATGCGCCGCATCATCAGCATGAGGAAAGCCAATGAACGCGAACAAGCACGCTACGCCCACAAAGTGGATTGACCCGGACGATGCGCCGGAACTGACGGACGAGTTCTTCGTTCAGGCGGATGAGTATGTCGGCGATAAGCTGGTTCATCGTGGTCGCCCGAAAGCAGAGAGCACCAAGCTGGCCTTGACCGTGCGCTACGACGCCGAGGTTGTGGAAGCCTTCAGGGCGACAGGAAAGGGCTGGCAAACGCGCATGAACGCCGCCCTGAAGGATTGGCTCAAGACCCACTCCCCGGCGTAACGGCGGCCGTCAGACCTCGCCACGCTCGAACAGGGCGGCGACGGTTGATGCGGGGACGCCGTAGGTGATTTCGAGGGGGACTTCCTCGAAGTCGAAATCGCTCTCCATCTTGGCGTAGGTGCGAGCGAAGCCCACGAATCGAGCGTCAGGGGGCGAACTGAGCCATCCACCGCCAAGAACAGCGATAATGTAGCCCTCAAGTAAGGATCGCCACCGCCCGGCGATTCGCTTCTGTTTTTCCGGACGAGATTGACCCCTTGATTTTCCTGCGGCGCTTTTACCCCCTGGCAGCCTTTCTCTGCGGATTCGTCTGGGACGCGCTGACCATCGGCCAGCAAGTGAGGACCGCCGATTTCTGGCGTCTCGGCGCTTTCCTGTGCGGCGCCGCCGTGCTGGCCTTCTGGCTGGCCTGGCGCGAGGCGCGGCAGCGGGTGGCGCCGCCGGCAGGCAATGGCTTGCGTTTCAATATCCACGGGCTGGTCTGGCAAGCGCCTTATCTGCTGCTGCAGTTCTTTTTCGGCGGCATTTTTTCGGCGCTTTTTATCCTCTATTTCAAGAGTTCAGGCCATCTCGGCACCTGGCTGACGACGGCGTTTCTCGGTGCGCTGCTGGTCGGCAACGAATTTGCCGGCAAACGCTATGGCCGGCGTTTTACCCTGATTTGGGCGCTCTTTGCGCTCAACGCCATTCTTCTCTTCAACTTCGCCTTGCCGCATCTGCTCGGCAGCCTCAATCCGCTGTGGTTTTACGTATCCACCGCGAGCGGCATCGTGCTCGCCCATCTTCTCTGGCGGCTGGCGCCCGGCCAGCCCGGTCGCATTGGTCCGGCCTGGGGGCTGGCCGGCGTGCTGCTGCTGGCCTGGAGTCTCGGCATGGTGGCGCCGGTGCCGCTGGTCAAGCGCGATCTGGCGGTCGGGCAGGACTTCGTGCAGGCTGCCGATCGCTATGCGTTGCAAATCGAGCCGGCGCCGGCGTGGCAGTTCTGGCGCGATCAGGCGGCGACGGTTCATGTCGCCGAAGGCGGCCGGCTTTACGGTGTTTCGGCCGTGTTCGCGCCGCTCGGCGTGAGCGCCGCGCTCGAGCACCGCTGGGAGCTTTACGAGGCCGGTGGCTGGCGACAGATCTACAGCAATCGCTTCCAGAGTACCGGCGGCCGCGAACGCGGCTTTCGCGGCTACTCCTGGGTGCTCAATCCGCAGCCGGGCGACTGGCGCCTGATCGTCGGCACGCAGGATGGCCGCACGATCGGCACGTTGCCGGTCAGGGTCGAGCGGGGCGCGCCGCTGCGCGAGGAAATGCGCCCGCGCGAGTTTTGATCTTCCGACTGCCCCTCAGTAACCGTAAAACTCTTCGCTGCGGATGTCGTCATCGTCGACGCCGGCAAGGCTCAGATTCTTGCGCATTGCCTCGACCAGCGCCGGCGGCCCAGCGAGGTAGTAAATCGGCGTCGCCAGTTCGCTGCCGATCCGCCTGAGCAGCGCGTCGTCGATCCGGCCGCTTGCCCCCGTCCATGACCGAGCGGATTTGCCCGGCTCGGTCATCGTCGCCAGCAAGCGGAAGTTCTTATTCCGCCCTTCGAGCGCCTGCAGTTCGGCGAGAAACGCGGCGTCCTCGGGGCGGCGGTTGGAATAGAGCAGTACGAGGCTTTGCGGCAACTGGTCGTGCGCGGCCTGGCGCAGGATGCTGACGAACGGTGTGATGCCGATACCGCCGGCGATCAGGACCGCCGCCCGCGCCCGATTGCCGTGCAAGGTCAGCGAACCGAAGGGCCCCTCGAAGCGGATGGCGGCGCCGATCGGCAATGCCTTCAGGGCACGCTTGAACGCGCTGTCGCGCATGCGCGTGGCGATCGTCAGATCGCCTTCACACGGCGCGCTGACGATCGAGAAGGTGTGCCGGGCGCTTTGCGCATCGCCGTCCGGCGGCGCGGGGAGAATGAGGTCGATCGTCTGCCCGGGCTTGAAAACGAAGCCCTGCGGTTTCTCAAAATGAAACGCCATCGTGCCTTCGGCGACGTCTTCGCGGCCCTGGAGTTTCGTTTCGTAAGTGCTCATGTTGTCGCTCCCGTGGGCAAGAAGTTCAAATGCCGCTCCCGCCGTTTGCCCGGCGGCGGGAGGCGCTTGGCTTACATCAATATGGCACCAATCTACGCTTTGTGAAGTCGTCGGGATTAAAGCAGTGCGAAAAACATCGCGAATGTGAGGGTCATTTTGATGCAAGTCATATGGGCGCCCACTTTTCGCTCGTAGTATGAGCGTTCCGCATTTGCGGTCATCAGAGTCAGTAAAGATGAAGTCTCAACTCCTCGGTAAGTGTTATTCGGCGGCCTTGGCCGCCGCTTTTTTATGTCTGCCGGCGGCGCACGCGGCGGATGTTTCCTTTCTGCCGCCGGTCGATCTTTCGGCATCGGCGGCGCCGTCGCTGATCGACGCGCAGGCCGGTTTCGAGGCGCTGGCCGCCTTGCCCGCCGAGGCCAGAACACAGGCCAGCGGGCGATTGGTCGCGCTGGAGATCGATCTGGCGAACAGCCCCGGATTCAGCAGCGAAGTGGTCGATGGCCGTCTCGAGATGCGCTACCGGATGGCCTTCAACAACGTTGCCGAGGGCTGGAACTGGTATCCGCAGGCCGATCCGCAGCGCGAGGATTACTACCGCGCGAAATTCCTGCCGCTCAAGTCGGTGATGGTCGAGCGCGGCGAGTACGACAATCAGGACAAGATCGGCGAAACGCAGCACATGAAGGTGACGTGGCGCTACGATTATTTCCTGTCCTTCGAAAACCTTTACGATTTTTACCCGCGCGCGACCGACGACGATTCGGGTTTCGCCGCGAGCGTGACCGCGCCGGCCGGGCAGGGCGACGCGAAGGTGCGCATGCTGGCGCTGGCCAGCCTGGCCGATCCCTATATCTCGGAAAGTACGACTTTCTGGAAGGCCACTTACAGCAAGCCGACCGACTTCACGCTGAAAAAGCGCTACCTGATCGGGCGGCTCGAAGCGGTGTGGTTCGTCGATGCCGCCAGCGGCCGCGTACTGGCCCGGCTAGCACGCAAAACGGCGGCGCCCTGAGGCGCCGTTTTTTTGCCCGTAAAACCCCCGTCTAGCGGTAAACCAGCACCGGAATCTTCGAGTGCGTCAGCACCTTGTTGGTCTCGCTGCCGAGCAGGAAGCCGCTGAATCCGCGGCGGCCATGCGAGGCCATGAAGATCAGGTCGCAGCCCGATTGCGTCGCGGCGTCGATGATCGCCTCGTAGGGGATGTCGCTGGTCAGCGCCAGCTTTCCGAACTCGACGCCGGCGTCCTGGCACAGTTTCTCGACAAAGCTGAGGTTTTGCTGCGCCTGCTGCTCGGCGAGTTCGGCGAACTTTTCGGGTGTCGTCGGATCGATCAGGGCGCCCTCGCCGTAGTAGGTGACCGGGTATTCCGGCTTGGCGAAGAAGGCGGTGATCCGGGCGCCGGCTTCCTTGGCGAACGAGACTGCGCGGCGGGAGGTCTCTTGCGAAAGTTCGGAGCCGTCGGTAGGAACGAGGATGTGCTTGAACATGGCGATTCCCTCTGGATGGATAGATCCACTATAGGCATCGAATCCTACGTGAATATTGATCGAAGTCAAAACGCCCTGCGCTTGGCCGGCTGAAACTGCCTGTCATGAAAATAACCTTCCTTGGCGCGGCCGGCGAAGTAACCGGTTCCTGCTATCTGATCGAGAGCGATGCGGCGTGTTTCCTGGTCGATTGCGGCATGTTTCAGGGCGGCGCCGACGCTTATCCGAAAAACCTGCGCGCTTTGCCGTTTGATGTCCGGCGGCTCGATTTTGTTCTGCTCACGCATGCGCATATCGACCACTCGGGCCTGCTGCCGCGGCTGAGCATGCTCGGCTACCGGGGGCCGATCTACACGACGCCGGCGACCATCGATCTGCTGCAGGTGCTGCTGCTCGACAGCGCGCATATCCAGGAGAAGGAAAGCGAGTGGGTCCTGCGCCACCGCCATCGCCGGGGCGTGTCGGCGCGCGGCGCGCAGACGCCGCTATACACGGTGACGCAGGCCGAGTCCTGTCTCAAGCAACTGCGGGCGGCGTCCTACGGCGAGTCTTTCGCGCCGGCGCCGGGCGTGCGCTGCTGCCTGCGCGACGCCGGGCACATTCTCGGTTCGGCGATCATCGAGCTGTGGTTGGAGGACGGCGGCAAAACCCGCAAGCTCGTGTTTTCCGGCGATCTCGGGCAACCCAATCGGCCGGTGCTGCGCAATCCGGCGCTGATCGACGAGGCCGATCTCCTGTTCGTCGAATCGACCTACGGCAATCGCCTGCACAAAAGGCTCGACGAGACGATCGACGAAATCGTCGAGGCCTTCCATTACACGCTGCACAAGAAGCGCGGCAACGTGATCATTCCGGCATTCGCCGTCGGGCGTACGCAGGAGATGCTCCACGTGCTGACCGATCTCGTGCGGCATGGCAAGATGGCGCCGCTCAAGGTTTACGTCGATTCGCCGATGGCCAGCCGGGCGACCGAAATCACGATGCGCCACCAGTCGCTGCTGTCGGGCGAAACCTGCGAGCTGATCGCGTGGCAAGAGCGCAATCCCGACAAGATGCGGGTCGAGTTCGTCGCCGACGTCGAGCAATCGATGCGCCTCAACGACATTCGCCACGGCGCGGTCATCCTTTCGGCGAGCGGCATGTGCGAGGCCGGCCGGATCAAGTACCACCTGCAGAACAATCTGCCGCGCGCCGAGAGTTCGATCCTGATCACCGGTTTTCAGGCTGCCGGCACGCTGGGGCGGCGGCTGGTCGACGGGGCGCGGGTGGTGCGCCTGTTCGGCCAGCAGACGCCGGTGCGCGCCGATATCTTCACGATCGGCGGGCTATCGGCGCACGCCGACCAGGCGGCGCTGCTCGGCTGGCTGGGGGCTTTTCGCAAGCCGCCCGGGCGTACCTTCGTCGTGCATGGCGAGGCGGCAACGGCCGCCATTTTTGCCGATGTCGTGCGCGAGCGCCTGGGCTGGTCGAATGTAGAATTGCCCACTTACAAACAGGCCATCGTCCTGTGATATACGTAAGGCACGCCTTCCAACGGAGAGATGCATGAGCAGTTACGGTTTTTGCGAGAAACGCCCTTCCGGCACCGATCTGACGGGGCTTAGCGCCTACGAGGGAATGCTGACCGCGCTGCAGCAGCGCATCGACCCCTTTGGCGTGACGACGTCGATGCTCAATGCGCAGGCCGCCTGGATGATGCATCCGCAGGAGATGTTGCAGGCGATCAGCGCGATGTCGGGCGAAGTCCTGGCCTTGCAGACGCATTTGATGCGGCGCGCCTTCGGCATGGCGAGCGAGGACGTGATCGTGCCGCACGCCGACGATGCGCGCTTTTCCGACCCGGCGTGGAGCGAGGTGCCGACTTGGGACATCGTCAAGGAGTGCTACCTGGCCATCACGCACCGGCTCGAGGACATGCTCTTCGAAACGCCGGGGCTTTCCGACAAGGAGCGCCGGCGCGCGGCCTTCTGGGTGCGGAAATGGCTCAACGCGATGGCGCCGAACAATTTCTTCTTCACCAACCCGGTCGCCATGCGCAAGTACGTCGAGACGAACGGCGAAAGCCTGCGGCAGGGCTTCAAACACCTGCTGCGCGACGTGCAGGCGAAAAACATCCGCATGGTCGAAGCCGATGCCTTCAAGGTCGGCACCGATCTGGCGACGACGCCCGGGCGCGTGGTTTTCCGCAACCGCATGGTCGAGCTGATCCACTACACGCCGACCACCGCGAAAGTGCACAAGACGCCGATCGTCATCATCACGCCGTGGATCAACAAGTTCTACATCCTCGACCTGACGCCCAAGAAAAGCCTGGTCAAGTACCTGACCGATCAGGGCTACAGCGTGTTCATCACGAGCTGGAAAAACCCGGACGCCACGATGGCCAATGTCGGCTTCGACGATTACCTGCGCGAAGGCGTCGATCAGGTCGTCGCTGCGGCGTGCAAGCTGTGCAAGGTGCCGCAGGTGCATCTGACCGGCTACTGCATCGGCGGCACGCTGGTCGCGACCTACATGGCCTGGGCCAGCCGCCACTACGGCGAGAAGAAAACGCCGGTCGCGCACTGGACCCTGTTCACCACGCTGACCGATTTCTCGAAGCCGGGCGACATCGACGTGTTCATCGACGAGGGCGCCATCCGGGCGCTCGAGGAGAAAATGGCCAAAACCGGCTACCTCGACGGCGACGACATGGCCTCGAGTTTCCGCCTGCTGCGTTCGAACAGCCTGGTCTGGCACTACTTCGAGAAAAGCTATCTTTTCGGCGAAGCGCTGCCGGCATTCGACGTGCTGTTCTGGAACATGGATACGACGCGCATGCCGGCGGCGATGCATTCCTTCTACCTGCGCGAAATGTATCTGCACAACAACCTGATGAAGCGCGATGCGCTGACCATCGCCGGCGAGCCGATCGACCTCGATCGCATCACCCAGCCGCTCTACGCGGTCAGTGCGGAAGACGATCACATCGTTCCCTGGCAGCAGTCCTACCGCATCCGCAAGTACGTCAACGTCAAGGCGCCGGTGCGTTTCGTGCTGTCGACCTCGGGGCACATCCTCGGCATCGTCAATCCGGTGGTCAACCCGCCGAAACGCAGTTTCTGGGTCGCCGAGCCCGAGCGCAACGAACACTTCGAACACTGGTTTTCGCGCGCCGAGAAGAAACCCGGAACCTGGTGGGAGGACTGGCTGGCCTGGCTCGCGCCGCAGTGCGGGCCGATGGTCGCGCCGCCGGACGTGGGTGGCAAGAGCTATTCCGATCTCGGGCCGGCGCCCGGTACCTACGTTCTCGAATAACCGGCGGCTTTGCGCCAGGCAGCCGGGCCGGCACCGCGTCGCGGCCCGCTTGTTTGCCCGAGTGCTCTCCGCAAGCGGCGGTGCGACGCGTTCGCCGGCCGCCAGGCTCAATCAAGGTGGTGCCCGCATGACCGATCAACTACCTGTCGCATTCGCCAAGGAACCTCAAGGCGCCGCGCTCGACCTCCTGCACATCGTGCGGATCAACGAGGAGAGCAAGGCGGTCGTGGCGGTTGCCTTCAAGATCAACATCATGGCCCTGAATGCCATTTTTCTTGCCAAGCGCGCCGGTACGGCGGCGCTCGGATTCGGCGTGCTGTCCAACGAGTTGAGAAGTTTTTCCAGCCAGTTGCGCGAGACCATGCTGTCGCTCGACGGGCTGATCCATTCCTCGGTCGAGGAGGTCTCCGTCCTGCTCCAGGACTCCCGCTACAACGGAGTGCTCGGGTCGGCGCTGGCGCTCGTTCCGGCGAATGGCCGCCTGCGGGCGGTGCTGGCGCATCGCGAGCGGCGCAGCGAAACGTATCGCGGCAAGCTTGCGGCCTCGAAACGCGCGCTGCGTTCGTCGGTCGATGACGCCTATCGTCTGGTCGAACTGGGCGGCGTGCTGGCCAAGTCGGCCAAGATCGAGGCCGCTTACGGCGCCGGGTTTTCCGCGTCGCTGGCCCAGGTGTCCGGCGAATTCGACGGCGTCGTCGAAGAGATTCGTGGCTCGCTCGATATCCTGCGCAAATCGAGTTTCTTCAAAGGCTGACCATGAAAACAACGCATACCATCTTCGAGCGCGGCGACCACAAGTGGGTCGCCATCATGCGCGACGAGAGCCGGCCGGATTTTCTGATCGACACCAACGAGTATCTGGTCACGCACGGCGGGCAGGGCATGCTGCTCGACCCGGGCGGGCTGGAGGTGTTTCCGGCGGTGTTTTCGGCCCTGGCGACCGAGTTCGATCCCTCGGCGATCAACGCCATCTTCGCGTCGCACCAGGACCCCGATGTCATTTCGTCGCTGGCCCTGTGGCTCGAGTTCAACCCGCAGATGCGTTGCTACATCAGCTGGCTGTGGGGCAGTTTCGTCCCGCACTTCGGCGGCGATGCCAGCACCTTCGCGCCGATTCCCGACGAGGGCATGGCGATCTCGCTGGCCGGCCTTGCGCTGCAGGCGCTGCCGGCGCATTACCTGCATTCTTCCGGGAATTTCAACCTTTACGATCGCAGCGCCAAGGTGCTTTTTTCCGGCGACGTCGGCGCCGCGCTTCTGCCGGCCGATCGGCAGGGGATTTTTGTCGAGGATTTCGCTGCGCACATCCGCCACGCCGAGGCCTTCCATCGGCGCTGGATGGGGTCCAACGAAGCCAAGCGCCAGTGGTGCGAGCGCGTCTCGCAGCTCGATGTCGACCTGCTCTGCCCGCAGCACGGGGCGATCTATCAGGGCGACGACGTGCAGCGTTTCATCAACTGGTTCGACGGCCTGCAGGTCGGCGTCCTGCGCGGCTGACGGCTTGCCGGTGAAGGTCTTTTGATATTGGTCAAGGTGCGAAGCGGCGTCGCGCCTGACAATGCAGCCGTTACCTCAACTGGGTTTTCTCCATGCACAACATCAGGGATTTCATGAGCGGCGACCATCGTCGATGCGACGATATTTTCGCAAGGGTTGAGGCGCTCGTCGCGGCGGAGGACTGGGCGCGTGCCGTCGCCGGTTTTAGCGAATTCCAGCAAGCCGTGCTGCAGCACTTCGCGACGGAAGAGTCCTTGCTGTTTCCGGCCTTCGAACAAAAAACCGGCATGAGCATGGGACCGACGCAGGTGATGCGCGGCGAGCACGTCCAGATGCGCGAGTTGATGGAGGCGGCGCGGGGCGCCTTGCTGGCGAAGGATGCCGACGACTATTCGGGCAATGCCGAAACGCTCCTGATCATGATGCAACAGCACAACATGAAGGAAGAGAACGTTCTCTATCCGATGTGCGACCAGCATCTGAGCGAGCACGTGGATTCCCTGCTGCCGCAAATGCAGGAAAAACTTCTGGAAAAAATGGATTAATCGCATGAGCCAGACAAAGGCCGACAAGACCATCGACGCCCGCGGCCTGGAGCCGCCGGAGCCCTTCGTGCTGACCATGGAAGCGCTCGACACCATCGGTCCCGACGAAAAACTGTTATTGATCCTGAATCGCGAACCGCATCCGCTCTACCGTGCCTTGCAGATCAACGGCTTCACACACCAGACCGAACACGCGCCGGACGGCACGGTTGAAATCCTGATCTGGCGTAATCCGTCGTAATGCAGGCGCTGCTGTCGTTTGAACAGGCGCCGCCGATCAGCGCGCCTTTGCGGTTTTTTCTGACGGCCCCGCTATTTGCCATTCTCGCCGGCGCGCTCCTGCTGTGGAGCGGTCCCGACCTCTTCGCTTCGCGCTGGACGCCGACCGCGCTGGCGCTGACCCATCTGATTACCGCCGGCTTCATGCTGCAGGCGATGCTCGGCGCGCTGCAGCAACTGCTGCCGGTGATGGCCGGGGCCAATATCGCGCGTCCGCAGCTGGTCGCCACGCTGGTGCATGCGACGATCACGCCCGGCGCGCTCTTCCTAGTGGCGGCGTTTCTGACTTACCAGCCAGTGTTCTTCGGCTGCGCGGTCGTGCTGCTGGCGGCCGGGGTGATCATCTTCGTCGCCTCGACGGCGCGCGCGCTGTATGGCGTGCCGACCACCAGCCCGATCATTCGCGGCCTCCGGCTGGCGCTGATCGGCCTCTGCGTGACGGTGAGCTTCGGTCTGCTGCTGGCGGTAGCGCTGGGCTGGTCGCTCGATTTTCCGGTCATGCAATTTGCCAATATCCACCTCGGCTGGGGCTTCGTCGCCTGGGGATGCGCCATGCTCGGCGCGGTCGGCTTTGTCGCCGTGCCGATGTTTCAGCTCACGCCGGACTACCCGGGCTGGTTCGGGCGCGGCTTCGCCTATTCGGCGCTCGGTGTCGTACTGCTATGGACGCTCGCCGAACTGCTCGGCTGGGAGCGCGCCGCGTCGCTGCTGTCGATCGGCATCGTGCTGGTCGCTGCAATCTTCGCCGGGCTGACGCTACACCTGCAGCGCCGCAGCAAGCGGCCGAAACTCGATGCCGTCCAGCGCTTCTGGCAGGTCGCCATGTTCAGCGCCCTGGCCGCCTGCGCCCTGTGGCTGCTGGCCCGGGTGTTTCCACCGATTGCCGACTGGCAGGGCTGGCCCTTGTTGTTCGGCACCTTGCTGCTCTTCGGCGGATTCATGTCGGTGATCGTCGGCATGCTCTACAAGATCGTTCCCTTCCTCGTCTGGCTGCATTTGCAGAACCTCGGCCGCGGCCGGCTGATCGCGCCGAACATGAAGAAAGTGTTGGCCGAGTCGCAGATCGACCGCCAGATGGTCGCGCATTTCGTCGCCTTCGGGCTGCTCGTGCTCGCCGCCTTCTGGCCGCAGTGGTTCGTCTATCCGGCGGGGATCGGCCTGATCGTCGCCAATGGCTGGCTGTTCGGCAATCTGCTCTCGGCGGCGAAGGTCTATCGCGACCATCTCGCAAAAATCGAGGCGGCGACCGTCGCGCTGGCCGTCAAGTAAAAAAAGGTTCCGATGTCGTTCAAGGCAGTTTTCTTTTCGGCGCCGCATCGCGTCATGTTCCTGGCCGGCGCGGTGCAAAGCCTGCTTGCCGTTGCGTTCTGGAGCGTCGATCTCGGGGCGCGCCATGCCGGCCTGTATGCGCCGCTCGCGTGGCCGGCGCTGGACGTTTTTCCGTCGGTCTGGCTGCATTCGCTGCTGATGATCTACGGGCTGTTCTCGTTCTTTTTCTTCGGCTTCCTGATGACCGCGCTGCCCAAATGGGTGGGCGCGCCGGGACTTGCCGGGCGCGCCTATCTGCCGCCATTCCTGCTGCTCGTCGCCGGCTGGTGTGGCTTCTATCTGGCCTTGATCCTGCCGGCCCTGCTGCCTTTTGCGCTTTGCTTGGCGGCTGCCGGCTGGGCCTGGGGTTGGTGGTCGCTGGTGCAGGCCGCGCGTAGCGGGGCGAACACGGCCAAGGCGCATGCCTGGGCGGTTCTCACGGCGCTCGGCCTGGGCGTGCCGGGGTTGCTCTCGTTCGCGTTCGGCCTTTGGTCGGTCGACGCGCTATGGATCCGGGGGGCGATTGAAATCGGGCTCTGGTGTTGCCTGCTGCCGGTTTTCTTCATCGTCAGCCATCGCATGCTGCCTTTTTTCTCGAGCACGGTGATTCCGCGCTACACGATCTACCGCTCGATGCCGGTGCTGTGGACGATGCTGGCCTGCTTCGCCCTGCACGCGGCGGGCAATATTTTCACCATTCGTTACCTGCTCTGGCCGGTCGATCTGCTGGCCGCGGGGCTGGCGTTCTTCCTGAGCTGGAAATGGCAGGTGCGGCGCAGTTTCCTGATGCCCCTGCTGGCCATGCATCATGTGGCGACGCTGTGGCTGGGCACCGGGTTTGCGTTGTTCGGCCTGCAGGGTCTGCTCGCCGCATTCGGCATCGACTGGGGCGGGCTTGCGCCCTTGCATGCACTGACCATCGGCTACTTCGCGTCGATGCTGCTCGGCATGGCCACGCGCGTCACGCTCGGTCACTCCGGGCGAACGGTGACGACCGATCGCTGGACCTGGGGGTTGTTCTGGGTCTTCCAGGGCGTCGTCGTTTTGCGTCTGGCCGGCGAGTTTCTGGTCTGGCAGGGGCCGGCCAATCTGGTCTGGCTGGCGTCGCTCGGTTGGCTGCTGGTGTTCGGCCTGTGGTGCCGGATTCATCTGCCGTTTTATGTGAAAGCGCGTCCGGATGGGCAGCCGGGGTGATTTACCTCGCGCTCAAACACCTGCACGTGAGCTGCGTTGCACTGAGCGGCGCAGGGTTTTTCCTGCGCGGTGTGTGGATGCTGCGGGATTCGCCGCTGTTGCAGCGGCGCTGGGTGAAGATCGTTCCGCACGTCGTCGATACGCTCCTGCTCGGCAGCGCGATCAGCATGGCGGTGCTCAGCGCGCAGTATCCGTTTGCGCTCGACTGGCTGACCGCCAAACTCTTCGGCCTGCTGGCCTACGTCCTGTGCGGGGTGATGGCGCTCAAGCGCGGACGGAGCAAGGCGCAGCGCGCCTTCTTCTTCGCTTGTGCGCTGGCGGTGTTCGCCTACATCGTATCGGTGGCGCTTGAGCGCAATCCGCGGGGTTTTCTGGCCTGGGTTTTTTGAAGGGAAAGATGCAGCGACGCGCTTAGGTGCGCTGATGCGTCATCAGCTTTTTCAGGCCCGGGATGTTGAGAATCCGGATGTGCTTCTGCTGTACGGCGATCAGGCCTTCTTCCTGGAAACGCGAGAAGGCGCGGCTGACGGTTTCGAGCTTGAGGCCGAGGTAGCTGCCGATCTCTTCGCGCGTCATGCGCAGGTTGAACTCGGCCGGCGAATAGCCGCGCGCCGTGAAGCGCTGCGAGAGATTGAGCAGGAAGGCGGCGAGCCGTTCCTCGGCGCGCATCATGCCGAGCAGCATCATGACGCCATGGTCGCGAACGATCTCGCGGCTCATGACCTTGTGGAAATGGTGCTGCAGCGTGTGAATTTCGCGCGACAGGCCTTCGAGGTGCGAGAAGGGGATGGTGCACACTTCGCTGTCTTCGAGCGCCACGGCGTTGCAGGTGTGGACTTCGGTGCTGATCCCGTCGAGACCGAGCAATTCGCCGGTCATCTGGAAACCGGTAACCTGGTCGCGCCCGTCTTCGACCAGCACGTCGGTTTTGAAAAAACCGCTGCGAATCGCGTAAATCGAATCGAATGGCTGGCCGGAACGGTACAGGTGCTCGCCGCGTTTGAGACGCTTGCGTAGCGAGACCATCTCGTCGAGCTTGGCCAACTCGTGGGCATTCAGGCCGAGGGGCAGGCACAGTTCGCGCAGGTTGCAGTTCGAGCACGCGGTTTTGACCAGTTCGAGCGTCAATTTGGCATTCGTGCTGTGCGGGGGCATTTTCTTCCTTTACCTAGGCAAAGCAATCGCGGCGTTTGATCCACGTCAACGTGATCCATTCGTGCAGGACAGATAATCCATCCATTCCTTAGCGTCCTGTCAACATGAACTCAGCCGAAGCAAATGTCGTTTTCGACCCGCAGATCATCACTCGTTTCGATATCAATGGTCCGCGCTACACATCGTATCCGACAGCGGATCGTTTCGTCGAAGCATTCGACTCGGACGCGTACAAGCTGTGGCTGGGGAAAAGGAACATCGGCGCCATCAGCCGACAGCTTTCATTATACTTCCACATCCCCTTCTGCAACACCATCTGTTATTACTGCGCGTGCAACAAGATCATCACCAAAGATCACGGCCGTTCGGCCAAGTATCTGAAATATCTGGCTAAAGAGATCGCGCTGCAGAGCGCCTGCCTCGACGGCGGCGATCACGAAGTGGCGCAGCTGCACTGGGGCGGCGGTACGCCGACCTTCCTTTCGCACGACGAGATGCGCCAGCTGATGGGCGCGACGCGCAAGCATTTCAAGCTGATCGAGGACGGCGAATATTCGATCGAAGTCGATCCGCGCAAGGTCGATCGCGCCACCGTCGAGCTGCTCGGCGAACTCGGCTTCAACCGCATGAGTATTGGCGTCCAGGACTTCGATGAAAACGTTCAGCGCGCGGTCAATCGTATCCAGAGCGAGGAAGAAACCTTTGCCGTGATGGACGCGGCGCGTGCCAACGGCTTCAAGTCGATCAGCGTCGATCTGATCTACGGCTTGCCGAAGCAGACAGTGATCGGCTTCAACCGCACGCTCGATCGCGTCATTTCGTCCAGCCCCGATCGCCTGTCGATCTACAACTACGCGCATTTGCCGAGCCTGTTCAAGCCGCAGCGGCGCATCCTCGAATCCGATATGCCGTCGCCGGATGCCCGCCTGCAGATCCTCTCGCTGGCGATCCGCAAGCTGACCGAAGCCGGTTACGTCTATATCGGCATGGACCACTTCGCCAAACCCGACGACGAACTCGCCGTCGCGCAGCGGCAGGGTCGCCTGCACCGCAACTTCCAGGGCTACTCGACGCACGCCGACTGCGACATGCTGTCCTTCGGCATCTCGTCGATCGGCAAGGTCGGGCCGACCTACAGCCAGAACGTGAAGACGCTCGACGAGTATTACGATCGCCTCGACAACGACATCCTGCCGGTCTATCGCGGCATCGAGCTGAACGCCGACGATATCCTGCGCCGGGCGATCATCCAGGCGCTGATGTGCCACTTCGAGCTGTCGCTCGAATCGATCGAAATCGCCCACCTGATCGACTTCAAGAAGTACTTTGCCCTCGAACTCGAGGACCTGAAGGAAATGCAGGCGGGCGGCCTGGTGCGCATCGACGACAAGTGGATTACCGTTCTGCCGCCTGGACGCATGCTGGTGCGCGCCATTTCGATGGTGTTCGACAAATACCTGCGCGCCGACCGGCAACGCACGCGCTACTCGAAAGTCATCTGACCGGGCGTCGCTTGGCACGGCAGGCGAGGGGCCGGGCCGGGTGGCGTAAAATCCGGCTTTCCCTTCCCTTGTCCAAGCGCTCACGTGCCTGAATTCTCAAGCTCCGGCTACCTTGCCCTGTTCCTGATCGGCCTGCTCGGCGGTACGCACTGCATCGGCATGTGCGGCGGTATCGTCAGCGCGCTCTCGCTGGGCGGGCCATCGCGCACCCCGGGGGCACTTCCTGCGGGGCGCCTTGTGCTGCACCTCGCTTACAACAGCGGCCGCATCATCAGCTATGCGGCGGCCGGCGCCGTCGCCGGCGCGCTCGGCGGTTTGAGCCTCATCCTTTCCGGCCAGCTGCCGGTGCGCATCGCCCTCTATGTGCTGGCCAACCTGATGCTGGTTGCCCTCGGCCTGTATCTGATCGGCATCACGAAGATGCTGGCTCCGGTCGAACGTTCCGGCAAGCGGCTGTGGGTCCATCTGCAACCGCTGGGCAAGCGTTATCTGCCGGCGCGCACCGTGGCGCAGGCTTTTCCGCTCGGCCTGCTGTGGGGCTGGCTGCCTTGTGGCCTGGTCTATAGCGCATTGGCCACGGCGCTGACCAGCGGTTCTGCGCTGCACGGTGCCGGATTGATGCTGGCTTTCGGCCTCGGCACGCTGCCCAATCTGCTGCTCGCCGGTCTGCTCGCCGTCCGCCTGCGGTCCTATGCGGCGCTGCCGGCCGTGCGCTGGCTGGCCGGCCTGCTCGTTCTCAGTTTCGGCGTGTGGGGCCTGTTCGGCGCGCTACGCCTGGCCTGGTGACTGCCGTCGCCTAGGCCGGTTGCGCCGGTCTCGGCTTGACCGCTTCCTCCGCTTTTGTTTCTTCCTTCACTTCGGCCTTCGGCTCCATGCTCAGCGTCATTCCGGAAGCGGTCGCCGGCTCGCCGCGTTTGCTCTTGAGCTTGATCGAAAGGCGCAGTTCGTTGGTCGAGTCGGCGTTGCGGATGGCTTCGTCGTAGCTGATGTGCCCCTGGTCGTAGAGGTCGAACAAGGCCTGGTCGAAGGTCTGCATGCCGAGCTCGCGGCTCTTGTCCATCACCGGCTTGATCGCGCCCGACTGCCCCTTGGCGAGCAGGTCGGCAACGCTCGGGGTATTGAGCAGAATTTCGATCGCTGCCTTGCGCTTGCCGTCGAGCGAGCGGATCAGGCGCTGCGAGATGATGCCCTTGAGGTTCGAGGCGAGGTCCATCATCACCTGCGGTTTGCGCTCGTCGGGGAAGAAATTCACTACTCGGTCGAGCGTCTGGTTGGCATTGTTGGCGTGCAGCGTTCCCATGCACAGATGGCCGGTTTCGGCAAAGGCGAGCGCGTGCTCCATGGTCTCGAGGTCGCGGATTTCGCCGATCAGGATGACGTCGGGTGACTGGCGCAGCGTGTTCTTGAGCGCCGCGTGCCAGCTGTGGGTATCGACGCCGACCTCGCGGTGCGTGATCAGGCACTGCTTCGACGTGTGCACGTATTCAACCGGGTCTTCCACGGTGATGATGTGCCCGGGCCCCGAGCTGTTGCGGTGATCGATCATCGCGGCCATCGACGTCGATTTGCCCGAACCCGTTCCGCCGACGACGAGAATCAGGCCGCGTTTGGCCATGATCACTTCCTTGAGCGAAGCGGGCAGGCCGAGCTTGTCGAAATTCGGGATTTCGCTGGTGATCGTGCGGATGACCATGCCGACCGCGGCCTGCTGCTGGAAGACGTTGATCCGGAAGCGCGCGATGCCGGGTAGCGAAATGGCAAAATTGCATTCCATTTCGCGCTCGAATTCCTCGCGCTGGTCGCGGCTCATCAGGATCCACGCGAGTTTTTTTGATACCTCGGCCGACAGCCGCTGCGACGAGAGCGCCTTCATGGTGCCATGCACTTTCATGGTCGGCGGGAAATCCTTGGACACAAAGAGGTCCGAACCACCATGCTGGACCATCGCCTTGAGCAGCGTATGGATATAGGTTTTCAGCTCGTCGCCGAGAATTTCTTCACTCATCAGCAGCCTTTTCAAGACAGGGGCAGCCGGGCAGGGAGGATGCGCCGCGCCGCGACAGACGACCGGGAGGGTGTCCTGAACCCCGCGCCGAAGGCTAATTCATAATGGCAGTCGAGGCAATCCTCGGCCCGCCGCGCAGCCGACCCTGCGGCTAACTTGGTCCTGCTTCCCGATGCCGATGCTTGCCCGTTGAGCGGGGCGTAGTCTGGGAATTTTCCGGCAATCGCCCGGGAACCATGTGCATGCTGCACTGCCGGACTGCACGGGAGGCTGTCCAGGTGAGAGAATTGTCGTCTGCTTACGAAGGAGACGCGATGTTCAAGGTATTGATCCCGGTCGATGGCTCGGCGTGTTCGGACCGCGCCGTTGCGCAGTTCATCGGGCATGCGGCCTGGTTCCGCGAAACGCCGGAAGTTCATCTCTTGCACGTCCATGCGCCGATTCCGGTCGGCCGGGTGCAGCAGCAGATCGGCCCCGAGATGCTGGCGGCCTATTACCGCGAAGAGAGCGAAGCCTTGCTGGCCAGTGCGGAAGCCCTGCTCAAGAAGGCCGGAATCGCTTTCTCGCGCCACATTCACGTCGGTTCAGCGGCCGAGATCATCGTCAGGCTGGCGCGCGAACTGGGCTGCGACATCATTTTCATGGGCACGCACGGGCGCGGCGCACTGCCGGCAGCACTCCTCGGTTCGGTGGCGAGCAAGGTGCTGCATCTCGCCGACCGGCCGGTGATGCTGAGCAAATGAGCGAGCCAGGCGCCGTTTCGCAACGCCTCGACCTGCCGGTCGGCGGCATGACGTGCGCCGCCTGTGCGGCGCGCATCGAGAAGGTTCTCAACCGCCTGCCGGGCGTGGCGGCCAGCGTCAATCTGGCGGCCGAACGGGCGCGCATCGATCTGGCCCCCGGCCAGACGACGGCGCCGCAGGTCGTCGCGGCGATCGAGAAAGCCGGCTACAGCGTGCCCTTGCAAACCGTCGAACTCGGCATCGAGGGGATGACCTGCGCGGCCTGCTCGACGCGCCTCGAGAAGGTGCTCAACCGCTTGCCCGGCGTCGAGGCCGCGGTCAATCTGGCCGCCGAGCGGGCGCGCGTGCGCTACGTGCCGGGGGTGGCCGATGCGGCCCTGCTGATCGCCGCGATCGGGCGCGCCGGTTTCGTCGGGCGGCTGGCGGACGATCGTTCGCGCGCCGAGGAAAAAGCGCGCAAGCTCGCGCTCTACCGTGCCGAACTGCGCCGCTTCTGGATCTCCGCGGCGCTGACGCTGCCGCTCGTGGCGCAGATGGCGACCATGTTCAGTGGCGCGGGATGGGGCGCAGAGTCGGGCACACAGCATGCGGAGTTGCTGCCACGCTGGCTGCAGCTCGTCCTCGCGACGCCGGTGCAGTTCTGGATCGGCTGGCGTTTTTACGACGGCGGCTGGAAGGCGCTGCGCGGCGGCGGCGCCAACATGGACGTGCTAGTCGCGCTCGGCACGACGATGGCCTACGTGTTCAGCCTGATCGTGACCCTCTTCGCCTTCGAACACATGCACGTCTATTTCGAGGCCTCCGCCGCGGTGATCACGCTGGTCCTGCTCGGCAAGCTGCTTGAAGCGCGCGCCAAGGCGAAGACCACGGTGGCGATCGAGGCGCTTGTGCGCCTGCAGCCGAAGACGGCGCGCGTCGAGCGTAACGGCCAGCTGGTCGAACTCGACGCCGCGCTGCTGATTCCCGGCGACGTCTTCATCGTGCGTCCCGGCGAGAATCTGCCGGTCGATGGCGAGGTCATCGAAGGCGCGTCGAGCGTCAACGAGGCGATGCTCACCGGCGAGAGCATGCCGGTCGCCAAGCACGCCGGCGACCGCGTCTTCGCCGCCACCGCCAACGGCGAAGGCATGCTGCGCTGCCGGGCGACCGGCGTCGGCGAACACACCCTGCTCGCCGGCATCATCCGTCTGGTCGCCGAAGCGCAGGGTTCGAAGGCGCCGGTACAGCGTATGGCCGACCGCATCTCGGCGATCTTCGTGCCGGTGGTGTGCGCGATCGCGCTGGCGACCTTCGCCGGCTGGTGGCTGTTCGGCGGCGTGTTCAGCGAGGCCCTGATCGATGCCGTGGCCGTACTCGTCATCGCCTGTCCCTGCGCGCTCGGCCTGGCGACGCCGACGGCGATCATGGTCGGCACCGGGCAGGGCGCGCGCGCCGGCATCCTGGTGAAGAACGCCGAGGCGCTCGAGCGCGCCGAAAAGATCGGCGTCCTGGCCGTCGACAAGACCGGCACGCTGACGCGCGGCGAACCCGTGCTGACCGACCTGATTCCGCTGGCGGCCGATGCCGACGAGGCGCTGGCGCTGGCCGCCGGCCTCGAACAGGGCTCCGAGCACCCGCTGGCGCGCGCCGTGCTGCAAAAGGCGCAGGCGGCGGGCGTCGCCTTGCCGTCGATGCGTGACTTCAAGGCAACGCCGGGCCAGGGAGTGGAGGGGGTTGTTGCCGGCCGCCAGCTGCGTCTCGGCGCGCCGGCGTGGTTTGCCGATGGCGCCTTGCCGACGGCGCGGATTGCCGCCTTGCAGGGGGCCGGCAGGACGGTGGTGGTGCTTGCCGAAAATGACCAAGTGCTTGCCCTGCTGGCGATCGCCGACCCGCTGCGCGACACCTCGCGCGCCGCCGTGGCGCGGCTCAAGGCGATGGGCATCCACGTCGTGATGCTGACCGGCGACAATGCGGCGACGGCGGCGGCGATTGCGCTCGATGCCGGGATCGACGATTTCCGCGCCGGGATTCTGCCCTGCGACAAGGCGGCCGCGGTCAATGCGCTGAAGGCGGGCGGCGTCGTCGTGGCGATGGTCGGCGACGGGATCAACGATGCGCCGGCGCTGGCCGCCGCCGACATCAGCTTCGCCATCGGCGCCGGCTCCGACGCGGCGATCGCCGCCGCCGATATGACACTGGTGCGCAGCGATCTGAACGGCGTGGCCGACGCCGTTCTGCTTTCGCGTGCGACGCTCGGCAAAATCCGTCAGAATCTGTTCTTTGCCTTCATCTACAACGTCCTCGGCATCCCGCTCGCGGCTTTGGGGATGCTCAATCCGGTGATTGCCGGCGCGGCGATGGCGATGAGTTCGGTCTCGGTCGTTTCCAACTCGCTGCTGCTCAGACGCTGGCGGCCGGGCGCTTGAACAGGAGCTTGAACATGGAAAAGATCGTAATCGGCATCGCTGGCATGAGTTGCCAGAAATGCGTGCAGAGCGTCACCGGCGTATTGCAGGCGGTGCCCGGCGTCGAGCGGGTCGAGGTCTCGCTCGAAGGCGGCCGGGCCAATATTTCCTACGACCCGGCGCAGGCCGGCGTCGACGCTTTCCGGGATGCGATCGAAAGCGCCGGCTTCGACGTCAGCTGACGCACTCGAAAAAAGCCATTCGTCAAAAACAATTCTTACCCGGTCCATAACATGCGCAACACGAAGTCCGAAACTCCGGCAACCGCCGTCCCTGAAGTTGCGCCGCCCGCAGCGATCCGCCTGACCCAGCTCGCGCACGGCGGCGGCTGCGGCTGCAAGATCGCGCCCGGCGTGCTCGAAAAGATCCTCGCCAAGACCGCGCCGGCGCTGGTGCCGCCGCAACTGCTGGTGGGCATCGAGACGAGCGACGATGCGGCCGTCTATCAGATCAACGCCGATCAGGCGATCGTCGCGACGACCGATTTCTTCATGCCGATCGTCGACGATCCGCACGACTTCGGCCGCATCGCGGCGACCAACGCGATTTCCGACATCTACGCCATGGGCGGCGTACCGCTCTTCGCGCTGGCGATCGTCGGCATGCCGGTCAATACGCTGCCGCTGGAGACGATCAAACTGATCCTCGAAGGCGGCGAGTCGGTGTGCGCCAAGGCGCGTATCCCGATTGCCGGCGGCCACACGATCGATTCGGTCGAACCGATCTACGGCCTGGTGGCCATCGGCCTGGTCCATCCGGGCAACGTCAAGCGCAATGCCGGCGCGCGTCCGGGCGACAAGCTGATCCTCGGCAAGGGACTCGGGGTCGGCATCTACAGCGCCGCCTTCAAGAAAGACCTGCTGGCGGCGCACGACTACGACGCGCTGATCGCCTCGACCACGCAACTCAATACGCCCGGGCCGGCGCTCGGCTGCCTTGAAGGCGTGCATGCGATGACCGATGTCACCGGCTTCGGCCTGCTCGGCCATCTGGTCGAGATCTGCAAGGGCTCCAAGGTTTCGGCCGTGCTCGATTACGCGGCGCTGCCGCTCTTGCCGAACGTCCTCGACTACGCCGCGCGCGGCTGCGTGACCGGCGCCTCGGCGCGCAACTGGGCGGGCTACGGCCAGCATGTGGCGCTCGACGACAAGCGGATTGGCGATACCGAGCGCGCGCTGCTGACCGACCCGCAGACGAGCGGCGGCCTGCTGATTTCCTGCGCGCCCGAGGTGGTGACCGAAGTGCTGTCGATCTTCCTGCAGCAAGGCTTCGATCACGCCGCGGTGATCGGCGAGATTGCCGAAGGCGAGCCGCGGGTCAGTGTTCGCTGAGTGTTTGCAAGCCGCCAAGCGGGCGGGCCGTCAGACGGCGGTTCGCACGAGCAAGGTGGTTTTTTCGCCGTCCAAAGTCTTTCAGGACGCTCCCGTTTTTCTTGTCGCTTGCCGTTTTAGCTTGCCGTACTGCACCGGGTCGATCAGGATTTCACTGGCTATCGCCTGATTGCGCCGGTCGGGGAATGCGATCATCCTGGCCGAGACTCGCCGTTCGGCCAAGTCCTCGGTTTCTGCTGCTTCATCGTTTTCCCCGTGCGCGATCGAAGTCTGTAACGACTGATCAATCTGCTGGTTCAAGGCGACGACCGTTTCCGCGACGAACGTGGCCCAGGCTGTGCTGGCAGCGACCAGTTTTTCCGCATTGCTCTGGATCAGCGTCGAGCGTTGCAGGGAGTTTTCCGGGGAGCGGGGCTGCGTGAGTTCAATCTGCATGCTGCAGAGGTGTCGATTGGCTTCGGCCAGAACGAGCGCGACCTGACGCAGGATCTCCGCTCCCTCCCGGTTGCGCTCACTGATTTTGGCGATGGCTTCTTGCCGGAAATCACTGGACATGGCGTGAACTCCTTTGAAACAAATCCCGTATTGATCCAACAAGGCATACCGCGCCGATTTCGCGTGTCATTTCAACATAGCACCGCAGCACTGCTTGGCAAGCCGCGATCGCTTGAATCATTGAGCGATATCAACGAATTTTATGACGTTCGGCGCAGATAATTACTTGTCTTCGTTTGTTGTTCAGTCGCTTGCGGGCTTGCCGTTGGGGGGGATGATGCTTTCGCAGTTACACCATCTGAGCGTTCGTCACCGGATCTGGGCGATTGTCGCCCTACTGATCGGCGGCATCGTGGTGGCTGGCGTCATCGACGTGCTGATGCTGCGCGAGGCGCTCTGGCATGAAAGGGAACTCAAGACGCGGCAACTGGTGGAAAGCGGTTTCGGCGTCCTGACCCATTTGCACGAACGGCAGAAGAAGGGCGAGCTCTCCGAGGCGGAGGCGCAGGCGGCCGCCATCGGCACGATCAAGGCCATGCGCTACGACGAGAAGGAGTATTTCTGGCTCAACGACCTGGGCAAGCCGTTTCCGAAGATGGTCATGCATCCGACGGTGTCCACGCTCGACGGGCAGCTGCTCGACGGCGAACAATTCAACTGCGCCACCAGCCTGCGCGCCGGAACGCAAGGGGCTTTTACGCCGCCCAACGGCCGGCAGAATCTCTTCCTCGCCTTCAGCGAAGTGCTCGATCGGGCCGGCGCCGGCTACGTCACCTACAACTGGCCGAAACCCAAGGTCGGGGCCGCCGCCACCGAGGAGCGCTATCCCAAGCTTTCCTACGTCAAGAAATTCGAGCCCTGGGGCTGGGTGATCGGTACCGGCATCTACATCGACGACGTGGATGCCGCCGTGCGCCGGCAGGCAGAGCTCAATCTCCTGCTCGTCGCGGGGGCCGGCTCCGTTCTCCTGTTCTTCGCCTGGCTGATGGCGCGCAGCATCACCCGGCCCTTGCTGCGGACGGTGACGACCATGCGCGCGATCGGCAAGGGCGATGACGGGCTGGCGCAGCGTCTGCCGGTCGAAGGCAGTAGCGAGATCGCCGAACTGGCGCTCGGCTTCAACGACATGCTTGGCCGTCTCGCGGCGCGCGACGCCGAACTGGCGCAGCACCAGGCGTGTCTCGAAGACGAAGTGGCGCGGCGCACCGGCGAGTTGCGCGACAGCAAGGCGCAGCTGGAAAGGGAGCTGCTCGATCACCAGCGCGCGGAACATGCCTTGCACGAAAACCGCGTCTGGATGCGCGCGCTGCTCGATGCCGGCGATGAATCCGTGATGCTGCTCGATCCGCAAGGCGGGATTCTGGCGATCAACGCCTTCGCCGCCCGGCGTTTCGGCGAGACGCCCGAGAGCATGGCCGGCCGGGATTTCTTCGCTTTCCTGCCACCCGAGCTTGCCGCCAGCCGGCTCGCCGCGCTGCAGTACGTCGTCGCCAGCGGCGAGCCGCTGCGCACGCAGGATCGGCGCGGCGCGCTTTTCTTCGACAACAGCCTCTATCCGGTCAAGAACGCGTCCGGTGCCGTCGAGAGCGTTGCCATCTACGCCAAGGATGTCAGCGAAGCGCAGCGCGCCAAGGCGGTGGAGGATATTTTCCGCCACCTCGATACGGTGCTTCTGAAGTGGCAGATGAACCTCGAATCGATCGCCCAGATCTTTTGCGACGATCTCCTGCCGGTATTCAACCTGACTGCTGCGTGGATCGGTCGTGCCGAAAAGGACGGGCGCCTGAGCATGGTCGCCGGCGCCGAGGGGGCCGCTCAGTGCCTGCTCGATTCCGTGCGCGAGCGCCGCCTGCGCTGGGACGAGGGCAGCGCGTGCTGCCTGCCCGCCGGCGAGGCGATCCGCAGCGGCAATCGGCAGATCGTCGCCGCCGACGACCTTCGCCTGTGTCCGACGTGCAGTCTTGGTGCCCCGTCGATTCTCATGCTGCCGCTCTCCTTGCGCGGCAAAACCTGGGGGGTGCTCAGCCTTCACGGGCGCGATGCCGACCAGTTCGCCGGGCCGCAACTGCCGCTGCGTCTGGCAGCGATCGCCGCCCGCCTTGGCGTGACGCTCGAATCGGCGGCGCAACAGGAATGGCTGACCCTGCTCGACACCGCGCTGGCCGGGGTCGGCAATGCTGTTTTCATCACCGATGCGAAGGCCGGAATTCTCTGGGCCAACCGCGCCTTTACGCAGCTTTCGGGTTACGCGAACGAGGAAATTATCGGCCGGACGCCGCACTTGTTCCAATCGGGGGCGCAGGACGCCGACTTCTACCGGCGTTTCTGGCAAGCGATCGCCAGCGGCCAGACGTGGCATGGCGAAGTCGTCAATTTGCGCCGCGACGGCGGCCGTTACACCGTCAGCCAGACCGTGACGCCCTTGCTCAACGGCAACGGCCAGGTCAGCCATTACGTCGCCATCGTCGAGGACATCAGCGAACGGAAGGCCGCCGAGGAGCGCATCCGGCACACGGCCAACTTCGACCTGCTGACCGATCTGCCCAACCGCGGCCTCTTCTTCGACCGCCTCGGGCAGGCGCTCGCCCTCGCGTGCCGCGACGGGCTGTCCGGCGCCTTGCTTTTCCTCGACCTCGACCGCTTCAAGGAGGTCAACGATCAACTGGGGCACGCGACGGGCGATACCTTGCTGAGCGCGGTCGCCCAGCGTCTGCGCGGGCAGGTCAGGGAGAGCGATACGGTGGCGCGCCTCGGCGGCGACGAGTTCACCGTGATCCTGCCGAGTCTGCGCGAGCGCGATGATGCGACTAGCGTCGCCGACAAGATCATCGCCGCGCTCGGCCAGCCTTTCACGCTTGGCGGCCACACCGTCGGCGTCGGCGTCAGCATCGGCATCGCGCTTTTTCCGGAGCACGGCAATAGCGTCGAACAGCTGCTCAATGCGGCCGACCACGCCATGTATCTGGCGAAAAAAGGCGGCCGCAACCGTTATGTCTTTGCCGCCGAAGCCGTATTGCCGGCTGTCTCCCCAGCCGAAACGGAGACGCCGGGCGCATCGGCCGAAGAGCTTGCGTCATGATCGGCGCATCCGCAGAGGATCCCGGCGCCCGTCATTGCGAAAATCGATGATGTGCCGGGATGCGGCACATGATTTTTTTGTCATTTCATCACGCACTTGCCTAGAATGAGGACTTCGGCGAGCCGGCTGCTGCCAGCCAGCCCGAGATCCCCACCTTCGATGCGGAGAATTCCATGCAAGGCGACAAAAAAATAATCGATATCCTCAATGGTTTGCTGGCCGGTGAATTGACCGCCGTCGACCAGTACCTGATCCACGGTGAAATGTATGCCGACTTCGGCCTGCCGCAGCTTGCCGAAAAAAGCCTGCACGAATCCGACCACGAGCGCCACCACGCGCGCCTGATCATCCAGCGCATCCTCTTTCTCGACGGCACGCCCAACCTCGCCAAGCGCGCCGCGCTGAAGATCGGCAAGAACGTTCCCGAGATGCTCAAGGCCGACCTCGACGTCGAATACCACGTCGCCGGCGAGCTGAAGAAAGCCATCGCCGCCTGCGAAAAGGCCCAGGATTACGTCACGCGCGACATGCTGACCGGGCAGCTCGAGGATACCGAGATGGATCACGCCTACTACCTGGAAAAGCAGCTCGGCCTGATCGAGCGCGTCGGCCTGCAGAATTACCAGCAGAGCCAGATGAAATCGGGCAACCCGGCTTAAGGAGCGCAAGCCATGAAAGGCGACAAGAAAATCATCACGGCCCTGAACAAGGTGCTGACCAACGAGCTGACCGCGATCAACCAGTACTTCCTGCATGCCCGCATGTTCCGCCACTGGGGCCTGGAAAAGCTCAACGACTACCAGTACAAGCAGTCGATCCGCGTCATGAAGGAAGCCGACGAGCTGATCGGGCGCGTCCTCTTCCTCGAAGGCCTGCCCAACCTGCAACAGCTCGGCAAGCTGATGATCGGCGAAGACGTCGTCGAATGCCTGGCCGGCGACATCAAGTACGAGAAGGAAATCCAGCGCCCGCTGCTCGTCGACACCATCGCCCTTTGCGAAACGGCGCAGGACTACGTCAGCCGCGACCTGCTCGAAGATCTGCTCGAACACTGCGAGGAAGCCATCGACTGGCTGGAAACGCAGCAGCGCCTGATCGCCGAGGTGACGTTGCCGAACTATCTGCAGTCGCAGATGGAAGTGGGCGGCGACTGATCGCGCCGCGCAGCCGGAGTACCGGGCCGCAGTACCGTCTGCGGCTTTTTTTTGGGCGTTTGCCTTGGCGGCGCGCCTTGCGGGGAGAGCCAGTTTGTTTGTCCAGTCGATTTTCAGGGGAGCGCGGACGCGCCTGGCGCGCAGCTTGCCGCCGCTCAATCCCGGCGCCGGCATCGTACTGCTCGTCGGCGTCTTGCTCACGCTGGCCGCGGCCGGCTACGTGCGCGAAACGACGCAGGCCGAAAACCGGGAATACTTCGAGCGCCGGGCGGCGGAGGCGCAGGCCATTCTGACGCAGCACCTGCGCACGAACCTGGAGGTGCTCAGAGGTCTGCAGGCCCTGTTCGTGCAGGCGGGTGAGCGGCCGGTCACGCGCGACGAATTCCGGCGCTACGCCGGCCATCTGAACCTCGAGGACCGTTATCCCGGCATTCGCGCCCTCAGCTTTACCCGCTATCTGCGCGGCGAACAGCGCGCCGCCTACGAGGCCGGCATCCGGCAGGACAAGACCCTGCGCCGCCCTGATTTCGCGCTCAACGCCGCCGGCCCGCGCGCCGATTACTTCATCGCCGATTTCATCAGCCCGGCGAACAAGGGCGACGACGCCATGTTCGGCATCGACCTCGGGAGCGAAGCGAATCGCCGCGCCACCCTCGAGCGTGCGCGCGATACGGGGCTGCCGACGGCGAGCCAGCGGATCACGCTGACCATGCTCCCGAACGGTCCGGCGGGCTTCTTCGTCGCCGCGCCCGTGTATCGTCCGGGCGTCCCGCTGGCGACTGTCGCCGAACGGCAAAGCGCCTTTCTCGGCTGCGTCACGGCGGTGTTCGGCAGCGAGGAGATGATGACCAGGCTGTTCGGCGCCCGCCTGCTCGACGAGCTCGATATCGAGATCTACGATGTTCCGGCCGGCGCCGGCAGCGAGAGCTATGGCGCCGAAAGCCTGCTCTTCGACAGTGCGGTCGAGGTCACCGGCCATAGCGTCCCGCTGCACGCATCCGCCAACGCAGCGAGCTTTCAGCAGACTGACAGCATCGAGGTTGCCGACCGCCAGTGGTCGGTCATCTTTACCGCCTTGCCGTCGCTGGCCACGGCGCTGAGCGGCAACCTGCTGCCGGCGCTGGTGCTGGCCGGCGGCGGTACCTTGAGCCTGTTGCTCTTCGCCCTCGTCGCGTCGATTTCCAATACCAACCGGCGGCTCGAATCCCAGGTTGCCGAGCGCACCGCGGCGCTGACGGCGAGCAATGGCGAACTGGCTGCCTCGGTGAACCAGCTGACCGCCGTGAACCACGAGTTGCACGACACGCAAAGCCAGTTGCTGCAGTCGGAGAAGATGGCTTCGCTCGGCCAGCTCGCGGCGGGCGTCGCCCACGAAATCAACAACCCGATCGGCTTCGTGAGTGCGAATCTCGGTACGCTCAAGGCCTATGCCGACGATCTGCTCGCCGTGCTCGCCGCCTACCAGCGCGCCGAGCCCGCCCTGGCCGGGCACCCGGCGCTCCTGGCCGAGATCGCGAGCGCCAAGGCGGCCGCCGATCTCGAGTTTGTGCAGCAGGACGTCGGCAACCTGATTACGGAATCCCTCGGCGGCGTCGGGCGGGTAAAGATGATCGTCCAGGATCTGAAGGACTTCTCGCGCGTCGATATCGCCGAATGGCACGTCGCCAACCTCGAGAGCGGACTCGACAGCACCCTAAACATCGTGCGCAACGAAATCCGGTACAAGGCCGAGGTGGTCAAGGAATACGGCGGCATTCCGGACATCGAGTGCATCGGCTCCCAGCTCAACCAGGTGTTTCTGAACCTCCTGGTCAATGCCGCCCACGCGATCGAGACGCAAGGCACCATCACCATTCGCACCGGCGCCGACGCCGCACAGGTCTGGGTCGAGATCGCCGACACCGGCAAAGGCATGACGCCGGAAATCCGCAAGCGCATTTTCGATCCCTTCTTTACGACCAAAGCGGTCGGCCAGGGCACCGGCCTCGGCCTTTCGCTGGCCTACAGCATCGTCAAGCGGCATCACGGCAGCATCGCCGTCGACAGCGAGGTCGAGCGCGGCAGCTGTTTCCGGATCACGCTGCCGCGCGTGCGCACGGCGGAGCTGGAGGAGGCGGACGACGCGGATGTCGCGCCGATGGAGAGCAGCCAGGCCACGGAGTCTGTGTCGGCGTGATGCGCATGATGGAGCAAGGCTGCAGCCCGCATGGATGATTGATCTACGCCGGGTGTTCTATCGAGAGCAGCGTATTTATTGCCTTTGCGGCCGATGGCACTTGTAGAACGCCATCTGGAGCCGTTTCCCGAGGTGGTGTATAAAGTGGCGCCTGCCGACTGATTGGTTCCGAAATATGATTTCCTTATTCCAGCTGCACGCCGACATCGACGCCCGCGTCCACAGCATCCGGCAGGATCGCCCCGACTGGCTGTGCGGGAAGGGCTGCGACAGTTGCTGCCGGCGGCTCGCCGAGGTGCCGCAGCTGACGGCGGCGGAGTGGGGCTTGCTGCAGGAGGGACTGGCCGCGCTGACGCCGGAACGCCTCGCCGAGATCGGCCGCGATATGGCCGCGTTGGCCGTCCAGCGCTCGCGCCCGGTCGTCTGCCCGCTGCTCGACCAGTCTACCGGTGCCTGCCCGGTCTATGCGCAGCGCCCGGTGGCCTGCCGCAGCTATGGCTTCTACGTGCAGCGCGACAAAGGGCTGTATTGCGGCGACATCGAATCGCGCGTCGCCGACGGCGCCCTGGCCGACGTGGTGTGGGGCAACCACGACGCCATCGATCAGCGCCTCGCCGGACTGGGCGACAACCGCCCGTTGACCGAATGGTTCGCGGGCTGGGACGGTAAGCGCTGAGCGGCGACAAGGGCCCAAGGGCCTGACCGCCTTCCCCGGCGGCGAATTCAAAGATTCAAAGAATTCAAATTCAAGCGCAAGTCCCGGAGTGTTTTGTCGCGCCAGGCTGTCTAGAGTGTGATCGTGCTTCCTGTACTTCACGAAAGGACGAGACCATGTCCCGACAAGCCGTAGCGTGCGCTGCTGCAACCCTCGCCGATCCGCGCTGGGCCGCCGTCGTCGCGCGCGATCCCGGGGCCGACGGGCAATTTTTCTACGCGGTCAAAAGCACGGGCGTCTATTGCCGCCCGTCCTGCGGCGCGCGCACGCCGCGGCCGGAAAACGTCGATTTTTACCCGACCGCCGAAGCCGCCGCGCAAGCCGGTTTTCGCCCTTGCCGGCGCTGCCGGCCCGACCAGGCGCCGCTGGCCGAGCGGCACGCACTGCTCGTCGCCGGCCTATGCCGCCAGATCGAAGACGCAGAAGTGCCGCCGAGTCTCGACGAGCTGGCGCGCAGCGCGCAGATGAGCCCCTGGCATTTGCACCGCGTCTTCAAGGCGGTCACCGGCGTGACGCCCAAAGCCTACGCCGCTGCCCAGCGCGCCCAGCGGGTGCGCGCCGAACTGGCGCGCGGCGCTTCGGTGACCGCAGCGATTCACGAAGCCGGCTACGGTTCCGACAGCCGCTTCTACGAAGCGTCGAACGCGCTGCTCGGCATGACGCCGCGCGACTACCGGGCGGGCGGCAGCAACACGCAGATCCGCTTTGCCGTGGGCGACTGCTCGCTCGGCGCCATCCTGGTCGCCGCCAGCCCGCGCGGCGTCTGCGCCATCCTGCTCGGCGACGATCCCGACCAACTTGCCCGCGATCTCCAGGATCGCTTTCCGCGCGCCGAACTGCTCGGCGGGGAGCCGGGATTCGAACGATGGGTCGCCCAGGTGGTCGGCTTTGTCGAAGCGCCGAAAGTGGGCCTCGATCTACCGCTGGACGTGCGCGGCACCGCCTTTCAGCAGCGCGTCTGGCAAGCCTTGCGCGAGATTCCGGCGGGCACGACGGTGAGCTACACGCAGCTCGCCGAGCGCATCGGTGCGCCCAGGGCTGCGCGGGCCGTCGCCGGGGCGTGCGCAGCCAACCCCCTGGCCGTCGCGATTCCCTGCCACCGGGTGGTGCGCCGCGACGGCGCGCTGTCCGGCTATCGCTGGGGCGTCGAGCGCAAGCGCGCGCTGCTCGAACGCGAGGCCGACGGCTGAGCGATTCTCCGGGGCTGAGGACCGTCGGCCAAATCGTCCTCGGTCATGGTGCCGGCTGCCTTCGACCGGAAACCCTCCAGGCCGGCACCGGCGATGCGCCCGACTGGAACGGGCCGCCGTTCGCCGACTGGCGCCTGGTCCGGGATGTCGAGGCCTGGCAGGCGAGCGGCGTCCTCGAGCGCGTCGCCCCGGCGTTTTTCCGCGACCAGCCGCAGCGCCGCTGCGTCCAGGATTGCCTGCACGAAGCCGGCGCCCATCTTGTGGGCTGGGTCGAGGAGGGGGCGGCCATGAGCGGCCGTAGCGGCCGCTAGAAATCCTGCTGAGAGAATGGCAGGTAACTGATCAGATACCTGCCGCTCGGCCCTGTTGTAGGTTGGCCCGGTTCTCGGCCATAACGGCCGTTGGTCTGTAGGTCGGAGTCGGGCGGCAATCGGGCGGTAAGCCGCCCTTTAGCCTCTGATGTCCTTGAACGGCAGCTCCTAGCCGGCGCCCTGCGGTCATCCGTTCATCGCGTGCGATAAAAAAGCTTGGTGCAGCCAGCGTGGCGTGGCCCACGTGAGGATCACGAGGGCCTTGTTCGCCCAGCCCGGCACGACGCTGATCCGTCCGGTCTGCAAGGCACGGATACCGGCGCGTACGACGGGGGCTGGCTGCATCATCAACAGCTTTAATTCGGGTGTGAGCTTCTGCTGCGCTGCAGCGGCGAAGCCGGTATCCGACATGCCGGGGCAAAGCGTCGTCACGGTGACGCCATCGCGCTTGAGCTCGCGATGAAGCGCTTCGCCCAGACGCAATACGTAGGCCTTGGCGGCGGCATAGACGGCGAAGTTCTGGACGCCCTGGTAGGCCAGCAGGCTGGCCACCAGCAGGATCTTCCCGCGTCCGCGCGCACGCATGTCCTGGGCAAAGACATGGGTGAGCGCAGTCAGGCTCGCGACATCCAGCTGCACCATGGCCTGCGCCGCGTCCAGCGGGCTATCCACGAACGGGCCTTGCAGCCCATGGCCGGCATTGTTGATCAGGATGTCGATGGCAATGCCGCGCTCGCGGAGGCGCCGATGCAATTGGATGATCGCTGTAATATCCGAGAGATCGACCTGTTCCACGACGACCTCGATACGGTGCTGCCGGCGTAGCGTCTCGGCGAGTGCCTGCAGCCGGTCCAGCCGGCGCGCCACGAGGACCAACGAGTAGCCTTGCTCGGCATATTGGCGGGCGAACTCCTCGCCGAAGCCGCTCGATGCGCCCGTGATGAGCACCCATGAATGGTCTGTTGTGGTCATTTTGCCTACCTGTCGTTGGTGGTGGAAAGATTGCTGGAAAGGCGCTGGCTGCTTGCATCCTGGGTATCCCAGCCGCCGCCCAGGGCGCGGAAGGAGGCAATGGCGGCGCGGGCCGCCTCGGTTTGCGCCTGTGCCTTCGCGTCGCGCGCCTGCAGCAGGTTGCCGTCGGCATCGAGCACCTCGATCAGGCTGACGACACCGCCCTGGTAGGCGGCAAACGAGTTCTCGCGCGCCCGGGCGAGCGAGGATTCACCCCGGGTCAGGATGCCAACCTGGGCCTCGCGGTTGACGAGGGCGGAAAAGGCGTTCTCGACATCCTCGGCTGCCCGCAATACGGCCAGCCGGTAGGCGGCCAGGGCTTCCGCCTCCTGGCCATGTGCGGCGGCGATCTGCGCATCGACGCGGCCGAAATCGAACAGCCGCCAGCGCAGCCCGAGGACGCCCTGGGCCTGGCTGGCGCCGTCTGTGAACAGGTTGCCGCTCGCGATCGCGGTAGCGCTGCCCAGCAGGGCAGCGAGCGAAAACTTGGGGTAATACTCCGCGACCGCCACGCCGATGCGTGCATTGGCCGCAGCCAGGCGCCGCTCGGCGGCAATGAGGTTGGGCCGGCGCCGGAGCATCTCGGCCGGGGTACCGGTCTCGGCAAGGGGCGGCGCGGCCGGGATCGGCTTCAGCGGAGCCAGTTCTGTGCGGTGGGTTCCCGGCTGCACGCCGAGCAGCACGTCCAGCGCGTTCATCGCCGAATCGAGGCCGGCTTCGAGGATGGGGGTCTGCGCCTCGGCCTGGGTGAGCGAACCTTCGGCCTGGTTCTTCTGGAGCTCGGCGACGATCCCCTTCTCATACTGGAGTTGGATCATGGCGAGCAACTGACGGCGGGTCTCCACTTGCTGCCGGGCAATCGCAATGCGCGCCTGGAGGCCCCGGATCGTGACGTATACGTCCGCGGTCTGCGCGGCGATGGCTAGCCGTGTCGCTACGGCGCCGGCTTCGGAGGCCTCATATTCCGCGCGGGCAGCCTCCCGCCCGCGCCGCAGGCCGCCGAACACGTCGATCTCCCAACTCGCGCCGAGATTGGCCTCGTAAGCGCTGCCCCAGCGGTCGAAGCCGGGCGTGGCATTGAGCACCTGCCCCAGTGGGGTCTCGACCGACTGGTAGCCTCGCCCAGCGCTTGCACTCACGTTGCCCGCGGGAAGCAACGCCGCATCGGCGTAGCGCAGTGCCGCACGCGATTGGGCGACGCGCGCCGCCGCTTGGGCGATGTCCAGATTCTGTTCGAGGGCCAGGGAGACGTAGTGCGCGAGCAAGGCATCGTCGAAGGCGGCCCACCAGCGTTGGAGGTCTGCCTTGCCTTGTACCGGACGTTGCTCGACGCCCTTCTGCCCGAGAAAGGTAGATGTCAGCTCGATCAAAGGCGGTCGGTAGTCGGGGCCAACAGCGCAGCCCGACAAAACGCCAACGGTCAGAAGAAGGGCTAGAGAGCGGGGATGGGCTAACATGAGAATCCTTCGGAAAATTGAATCGTTGCAGTGACTATAATCCAAAACAGTCACTAGTTGTCAAGCTATAAAATACGAGGTATTGTTTTTTCATGAGCGAAATCGAGTCTTCCATTCCCCAGATGCGCGGCCCTGCCGACCACAACGTTAGAGACCAGATCGTGGAGGCGGCTGAAGCGCACTTCAGCCATTACGGCTACGAGAAGACCACGGTCTCCGACCTGGCCAAGGCGATCGGCTTTTCCAAGGCGTATATCTACAAATTCTTCGATTCCAAGCAGGCGATCGGCGAGGCCATCTGCAGCAAGACCTTGAGCACCATCGTCGCGGCGGTCGAAGAAGCCGTGGCCGGCGCGACCACGCCGACGGAAAAATTCCGCAGAATGTTCAAGACCCTGGCGTCGACCGGCGTCAGTCTGTTCTTCAACGATCGCAAGCTGTACGACATCGCCGCGTATTCCGCCGGGGAGGGGTGGCCGTCCGCCCAAACCTACTGTGAGCGCATCCGGCAGATCCTGACGGAGGTGGTTCGCGAAGGACGGGAGAGCGGCGAGTTCGAGCGCAAGACCCCGCTTGACGAGACGGTGCATGTGATCGATCTCGTCATGAAGCCCTATGTGAATCCGCTCCTGCTCCAGTACAACCTCGATGTTGCCGAGGAGGCGCCGGTACAGCTTTCCAACCTGGTCCTGCGCAGCCTGGCGCCCTAGCTGGTTCAACGATCGCATTAGTGACTATTGACAATAATAGTCACTAGATAGAAGATGAAGGCCTTCGCGTTAACGGAGGTCGTCATGTTTCAGCGCCGCAATATTCCCTTCCTCGCCGTCGTCGGTCTGCTGCCACTTATCCTGGCAGCGTGCAGCGACGCCACTTCTTCAATCGATCCGCGGACCCAGATTCCACTCGTCCGGGTCGCGCTGGTAGCAACCGTCGCCCAGGCCGAGCGTTCGTTCAGCGGCGTCGCCGCGGCGCGGGTGCAGAGCGATCTGGGTTTTCGCGTTCCCGGCAAGATCCTTGAGCGCATGGTCGATGCCGGGCAGGCCGTCAAGCGCGGCCAAGCGCTGATGCGCATCGACCCCACCGACCTGAAGCTCGCCACGCGTGCCCAGGACGAAGCCGTTGCCGCCGCCACGGCGCGCGCGCGCCAGGCCGCGGAGGATGAGTCGAGATACCGCGATCTAGTTTCGGCGGGGGCGGTGTCGGCTTCTGCCTACGACAAGATCAAGGCGGCCGCCGATTCAACGCGAGCGGAGCTCAAGGCGGCCCAGGCCCAGGCCGACGTTGCCCACAACGCAATGGGCTACGCCGTCCTGCTCGCTGATTCGGACGGTGTCGTGGTAGATACCCTGGCCGAGTCGGGCCAAGTGGTCAGTGCGGGGCAGGTCGTCGTTCGTGTGGCGCATGCCGGGCGCCGCGAAGCAGTCATTGCGCTCCCCGAAAGCCTGCGTCCGGCGATCGGCTCCGCAGGGCGCGCGACCTTGTATGGCAGCGGGCTGACGGGCGCCGCGAAACTGCGTCAGTTGTCGGATGCAGCCAATCCCCAGACACGCACCTTCGAGGCGCGCTACGTACTGGACGGCCGCCTGGCCGACGCGCCGCTCGGCTCGACCGTCTCCATCGAGATTCAAAGCGGCCGCTCGAACCCGACGCTCCAGGTTCCGATCGGCGCGCTCTTCGATCAGGGCAAGGGGCCCGGCGTCTGGCTGGTCAAAGGGCAGGAGCCCCTGGTTACCTGGCGCGCCGTGCAGGTGGCCGGCCTCAGCGGCGAATCCGCTGCGATCGCCGGTGGCCTTGCGGCGGGCGATCGTGTCGTCGTGCTCGGTGCCCATCTACTGCACGAAGGCGAGAAGGTTCGACTGGCTGACAGCAGTGCTGCACAAAGCGCAGCGGCTACTGGCAGGGAACGGCAATGAGTACCTTCAACCTTTCCGCTCTCGCGGTACGCGAGCGCTCGGTCACCCTGTTTCTGATGCTGGCGATCTTCGTCGCCGGCGTCGTGGCCTTCCTGACCTTGGGCCGGGCGGAGGACCCCGCCTTTACGATCAAGCAGATGACCGTGATCACCGCCTGGCCCGGGGCGACCGCCAAGGAGATGGAAGAACTGGTCGCCGAACCCCTGGAAAAGCGCATGCAGGAACTGCGCTGGTATGACCGGACCGAGACCTTTACGCGAGCGGGGCTGGCCTTTACCACCGTGTACCTCATCGATAGTGCGCCGCCCGCCGAGGTCCCCGAGCAGTTTTATCAGGCGCGCAAAAAACTCGGCGACGAGGCGCTCAAACTGCCGCGTGGCGTCATCGGCCCGATGGTGAATGACGAATATGCCGACGTGACCTTTGCGCTGTATGCCTTGAAAGCCAAGGGCGAGCCGCATCGGAACCTGGTGCGCGATGCGGAGGCCATGCGCCAGCGGTTGCTGCACGTGCCCGGCGTCAAGAAAGTAAATATTATCGGCGAGCAGGCCGAGCGGATTTTCGTCGAGTTTTCCCATGACCGTCTCGCCACGCTGGGCGTCTCCCCGCGCGACCTCTTCGCCTCGCTCAACAGCCGCAATGTCATGACGCCCGCCGGTTCAATCGAAGCCAAGGGCCCGCAGGTCTTCATCCGGCTGGAAGGTGCGATCGACGACCTGGAGGTGATCCGCAATACGCCGGTCGCGGCGCGGGGCCGTACGTTGAAGCTCGGCGATATCGCCGAGGTGAAGCGGGGCTACGAGGATCCGGCCACCTTCCTGATCCGTAACAACGGCGAACCGACCTTGCTGCTCGGCGTGGTCATGCGCGAGGGGTGGAACGGCCTCGATCTCGGCCAGGCGCTGGAGGCGGAAGCGGCGACGATCAACGCCGGGATGCCGCTCGGCATGAGCCTCGCCAAAGTGACGGACCAGTCGGTCAATATCCACTCCGCCGTCGGCGAATTCATGGTCAAGTTCCTGGTCGCCCTCGGCGTGGTGATGCTGGTCGGCTTTCTCAGCATGGGCTGGCGCGCCGGCATCGTGGTCGCGGCCGCGGTGCCCCTGACCCTGGCCGTGGTCTTCATCATCATGGCGGCGACCGGCAAGAACTTCGACCGCATAACGCTGGGCTCGTTGATCCTGGCCCTGGGGCTCTTGGTTGACGACGCGATCATCGCCATCGAGATGATGGTCGTGAAGATGGAGGAAGGCTACGACCGCATCCGCGCCGCGGCCTATGCCTGGAGCCACACCGCCGCACCCATGCTTGCCGGAACGCTGGTGACTGCGATCGGTTTCATGCCGAACGGCTTCGCCAAGTCGACCGCCGGCGAGTACACCAGCAACATGTTCTGGATCGTCGGCATTGCCTTGATCGCATCGTGGATCGTTGCCGTCGTGTTTACGCCCTACCTCGGGGTAAAGCTGCTCCCGAACTTCGAGAAGCACGCCGCCGGGCACGGGGCAATCTACGCCACGCCGAACTATGAGCGCTTCCGCCGGCTGCTGGGATGGGTGATCCGGCGCAAATGGCTGGTCGCGGCGAGTGTGATCGGCACCTTCGTTGTCGCGATTCTGGGCATGGGCGTGGTCAACAAGCAGTTCTTTCCGACCTCTGACCGGCCGGAAGTGCTTGTCGAGGTGCAGATGCCGTATGGCACCTCAATCGAGCAAACCAGTACCGCGACGGCGAAGGTCGAAGCCTGGCTTGCGCAGCAGAAGGAGGCCAGGGTCGTGACGTCCTACATCGGCCAGGGCGCTCCACGCTTCTTCCTGGCGATGTCACCTGAATTGCCCGATCCGTCGTTCGCCAAGATCGTGGTCCTCACAGGGGATGACAAGGAACGGGAAGCCCTCAAGTCCAGACTACGCCAGGCGGCGGCCGACGGGTTGGCGCCCGAGGCGCGGGTGCGCGTGACCCAGATCGTGTTCGGCCCCCCTTCGCCATTTCCCGTGGCCTACCGCGTCATGGGGCCGGACCCGGACAAGCTGCGTGACATCGCGGCGCAGGTGCGTGGCGTTATGCAGACCTCGGCCCAGATGAGAACAGTCAACACCGATTGGGGCGAGCGCGTGCCCACACTGCATTTTTCGCTCGACCAGGATCGCCTGCAGAGTATCGGCTTGACGTCCACCGACGTGGCCCAGCAGCTTCAGTTCCTGTTGAGCGGCATCCTGGTCACCGAGGTGCGCGAAGACATTCGTTCGGTGCAGGTCACGGCCAGATCGGCCGGAAGCAAGCGGCTCGATCCGGGCAGAATTGCCGACTTCACCCTGGTTGGCGCCACCGGCCAGCGGATTCCGCTGACGCAGGTCGGCAGCGTGGACGTGCGGATGGAAGACCCCATCCTGCGTCGACGCGATCGCACGCCGACGATCACCGTGCGCGGTGATATCGCCGAGGGCCTGCAGCCGCCGGACGTATCCAGCGCCGTGTGGAAGGATCTTCAGCCCATCGTCGCCAAACTGCCGGACGGCTACCGGATCGAAATGGGCGGCTCCATCGAGGAATCCGGCAAGGCCAATCGCGCCTTGGCGCCGCTGTTCCCCATCATGATCGGCCTGACCTTGATCACGATCATCTTCCAGGTCCGCTCGATCTCCGCGATGATGATGGTATTCGCCACCGCGCCGCTGGGCCTCATCGGTGTCGTGCCTACCTTGCTGTTGTTCCAGCAGCCGTTCGGTATCAACGCGCTGGTCGGTCTGATCGCACTGTCCGGCATCCTGATGCGCAACACGCTTATCCTGATCGGTCAGATCCGAAACAACGTAGCGGATGGATTAGCGCCTTTCAACGCCGTCGTCGAGGCCACCGTGCAACGTGCCCGTCCGGTCATCCTGACCGCGCTCGCCGCTATGCTGGCGTTCATCCCACTCACCCATTCGGTGTTCTGGGGAACTCTGGCCTATACGCTAATCGGTGGCACTTTCGCCGGGACGGTTCTGACCCTGGTGTTCTTGCCGGCCTTGTACGCGATCTGGTTCAAGATCAGGCCAACGGCGGGAGACGAGCAAGCGGTTCCTGCGGTGCAGCCGGAACCGATCGCGACCTAGCACAAAAAATCGGCGCGCCGGCCTCGCTGCGGATTGCCGGCGCACCGCCACTATTACTCGCTCCACGGTACTCTCAGGGTATGGTCTGGCATATCAGCGCTTTGCTTCGCGGAGTTCGCGGAGCTTTGACGTTCGACGTCTGCTTTGAACCGAGCCGAGCGAGGAAGCTGCTGTTCGCCAAACTTTGGCACTGACCGGCAGGTATTCAGCCCATTGCTGACCACCATAGACCAACTACTGAATGGCGGCTTTGGCCGAATTTCTGCCTGACGCCAATTCCTCCGATCGACAGCTTGGTGATCAGAAAGCCGTCATTGCCCATGAAAATGGCATCAGGCAGAAATGGGCCGAACTAAGACTATCGTCACAGACTCTGCGCACATCCCAATTGAACGGAAGGATGTGGTCTCGAAGAATATCCGGGACGACCTTGGGCATGGGGCGAGGGGCTAGCCGTCATTCCCCAGCCGGCGGCTGTCTTTTGTGATCACCCGCTGGTGGCTGTATTCGGCTGCGGGCGGGCGCGTGATGCTGCCTTTGCCTTGCGGGTAATCGATGAAGGTCTGCGTGTAGAGCAGGTAGGTATTCACGCTGCGCCACTGGCGGTGGATGGCGGCCAGCGTCGTGTCGCCGTCGCCGCCCTCAGCGAGGTAGTCGCTGGTGACCACGGTGTAGATGCGCTGCGGGTCGAGCGGGCGCCATTCGCCGCTCGCCCGGTCGCGCACTTCCAGGCGAAAGAAGCGCTTGTCGCGTGCCTGGCTCATGTCGAGATCCCAGCGCAGGCCGGCGGCATAGGGGTGCGAGCCGTCCGAGCTGGCGTTGTCGAGGTGGTTGGCCACCGCGTCTTCGAGGATATCGATGAGTTGCCGGCCGCTGATCGGGATCTCGATCAGCATGTTGGAAAACGGCAGTACGGTGTGCGCTTATGTCGCCAGCAGCGACACGTCAATCAAATGTGTCGATGTTTTTCGATTTTGACGACATGAGTAAAGCGAAGGCCCATCCTGTCGGCAAGCCCGGATGCGAGGGTCAGTTCGCCGCCAGCCGTACGTCGCCGACCGCCGCGCAGACGCAGGGCAGGATTTTTCCTGCCGGCACGGCGTGTTCCGGTGTGAGCAGCCAGCGCACTTCGCCGTCGACGAGGCGCATGCAGCACGCGCCGCAGCTGCCGGCGCGGCATTCGGCGTGGGGCGCGAGGTCGTGCGCTTCGAGCGCGGCGAGCAGGGTCGGCTCGCCGGCGATGATCAATTCGCGGCGCTGGCCGTCGCGCTCGATGCTGATGCGTTGCCCGGCGTTGCCGGTGGGAGCGGTGGTGGCGGCGGCGAGCGGGACGCCGAAGCTTTCGCGGTGGATGTGCGCGGCGGAGATTCCCGCCGCCGCGAGGCCGGAACACAGCGCATCCATCAGGCCAGCGCCGGCGCACAGATAGAAGTCGGCGTCTGCCGCTTGCTGCAGCCCTTGCAGGATGCGCGCCGCGTCGAGGCGGCCGCAGGCGCCTAGCCAGTCCGGGTCGGGGCGCGAGAGGAGCGGGTGGTAGTCGAAGCGCCGGTCGGCGGCGGCCAGGGCGGTGAATTCGTCGTGGTAGAGCAGCTCGGCGGCGCTGCGCGCGGCGTGGAAGAGCACGATGCGCGGTGCTCCGCTCGGCGCGCTGGCGTCGAGCGCCGCGTGCAGCATGGCGCGCAGCGGCGTGATGCCGATGCCGCCGCCGATCAGCACGAGTTCGCCGTGCGCCTTCGTGCCGGGCGCGCGGAGCACGAAATCGCCCTTCGGCGGCAGTACCTGAATGCGCTGGCCGGGCTGCAGCGTTTCCCACGCCCAGCCCGAGACGGCGCCCTGCGCTTCGCGCTTGATACCGAGTTCGTAATGCTGCGGGCGGGCCGTCCACGCGGCCAGCGAGTAGGCGCGCTGCACGGTTTTGCCTTGCTGCCCGGCCGGTGCCTGGAGCAGCACGTGCTGGCCGGCGGCGAAAGCCGGCAGGCGGCCGCTCTTGGCGCAGGCGAGGGTCAGGTGGACGTGCCGGTCGGTGGCTTCGCGCCGCCCGGCGACGATCAGCTCGAGCGGCCGGGATCGGGCCTCGCGCCGGCGGCGCTGCAGCAGAACGCGCACGCCGTCGATGAGTAGCGTCGCGATGAAGATCAGGCCGCCCAGGCCGAGCAGGGAAAGCGCCAGCAGCATGATCGATCAGCCCGCGCGCAGCGCGGCCTTGCGCCGCTGGCCGCGCCACCACATATAAACGCCGGTCAGCGCGAGCAGGCTCATGGTCAGGCCGACGAGGTCGATCCAGATCCACTCGCCGTCCTTGCCGAGCAGGGCCTTGCCGGTGTGCAGGTCCATGATCAGGCGGCCGAGCGTGAGCGGCTCGGCGTCGACCGGCAGGGCGGCGATCGCCGCGGCGACCTGCGCCTCGGGCTGCCAGCGCTGGCCGTCGCGGCTGACCAGCAGGCCCTTGTCGCGGATGGCGACGATGACGGTGCCGTCGGGCTGGCTGGCGGCGCTCCAGGCGTCGCCCTTCTGCACGCGCTGCCACTTGCCGTCCTGTTCCAGCCAGATGCCGCCCTTGGCGGCCGCAACGCGGCCCCAGGGGGCTTCTGCCAGCCCGCGGATCTGCGTGCCGGCGAGTTCCTCGACGGCGGCGAGCTGGCCGTCGCTCAGCCGGTAGAGGCCATTCAGGGTGCCGACGTAGGTGTCGCCGGCGGCCGTGACCAGTTTGCTGCGCGCTTCGTTGCGCCCCGTTTTGGCGCTCGCGGCCTGATAGCCGGGCAGCCAGTTGGCGGCGACGTTCACCTCGTCGGTGCCGAGCGCTTTTCGGTGGGCGATGAAAATCGCGCTGAGCGCGACGATCAGGATCGGCAGCGACAGGATCAGGCTGCTCCAGGTGTGCCAGCTACGGCTTGTGACGTTGAGTTTCATCGCGCTATCGTTGCCATCGTTGGGTTGAGTAAGCGTTTTTCATGCGCCGAGGGCGCTGCGGCAACCGTCCGGAATGTGCTTCCGCCGGTTGCTGCAGCGCCCATCGGCGCTGCGTTATGTGTCGATCAGAACAGCGTGCTCAGCGTCAGCTGTGCCGAACGCGGCGTGCCGACGATGATGTTGTTGTCGCCGCCGGCGGTCGCGTAGTAGTTGCGATCGAAGAGGTTTTCGACGTTGAGCGCGAGCCGCGTCTTCTTGTCGATCTGGTAGTAGACCGCGCCGTCGGCACGCGTGAACGCGGGCAGCGTGACGGCGTTGCTGGTGCTGGCATAGACGGTCGACTGGTGGATCAGGCCGAGTCCGGCCGCCCAGCCGTTGCCGAGCTCGACGCGGTTCCACAGCGAGGCGGCGTTCTTCGGCACCAGGGCGACGATGCTGCCGGCCGGCACCGCGGCGGCCGTGGCGCTGCCGCCGGTGGCCTTGAGCACGCGCGCGTCGAGGTTGGCGTAGCCGGCATAGACCTGCCAGTTCTTCGTGACCTGGCCCTGCAGGCCGAGTTCGATGCCTTCGGTGCGCTGCAGGCCGGAGAGCACCAGCTTGGTCGGATCGAGCGGGTCCTTGCTCTTGACGTTCGAGCGGTCGAGGCGGAAGACGGCGGCGGTGGCGCTGAGCTGCGGCGTCAGATCCCATTTGCCGCCGATTTCCCAGTTCTTGGCCTTTTCCGGCTCGAGTTCGGCGTTGCTGGCCGACAGCGCAAGTGTCTCGCCGCTCGGGATGAAGGCGTAGCTGTAGCTCGCGTAGTAGGAGGACGCCTTGTTCGGCTGGTAAATGACGCCGACGCGCGGCGAGAACTCGTTGTCGGTGTGCTTGAGGTCGACGTTGGCCGCGCTCAGATCGTTGATGGTCACGGCGTAGCGGTCGTAGCGCAGGCCGACGATGGCTTTCCATTCCTGCGTCAGGGTGATCTGGTCCTGCGCGTAGAGGGCGGCGATGTCGGCGGTGGTGCTGTTCTTCGTGTCGCTGGCCTGGGCGGCCCAGCGCGTTACCGTGGCCTGCGGGCTGCTGGCGGCGACGGTGGCGCTGGTGGCGACTCCGGCGGCGCCGAAAAAGCCGGTCAGGCGCTGGTTGTCGCTGTCCTGGCGGCCGAGTTCGAGGCCGGTGAGGATGAGGTGTTCCATGCCGCCGAGTTGCAGGCGCGATTCGAGTTCGGTCTGGTTGAAGAAGTTGTTGCGCTGGTTGGCCTGGCTGTAGGCGCTGATCGCCAGCGTGCCGGCGGCGCTGACCGCGCTGTTCGGCTGGACGTTGGTGCGCAGGGTGTCGTAGTGCGTGGCGCTGAAGGTGTTGCGCAGTTTGACGTTGGCGGCCAGGGCATGTTCGACCTTGGCGGTGAAGCCGTCGACGGTGACCTTGCTCGGGCTTTGCTCCGGGTTGCCGAAGAACGTTTCCCGCGCCGTGTTGTAAGGCGTGCCGTTGAACGAGGGGATGCCGCGATCGACGGTGCGTTTGTCCTCGAAGTGCTCGTACGAGAGGACGACGGTCGTGTCACTCGATGGCGTGAGTTCGAGCACCGGATTGATGCCGAAGCGGTTCAGCTTGTAGCCCTGGCGGAAACCGCCCGAGTCTTCGACCATCGCGTTCAGGCGGTAGCCGGCCGTCTCCGACAGGCGGCCGCTGACGTCGGCGCTGGCGCGCTTGCTGTCGTAGCTGCCGTAGCTCACGTCGAGCGCGGTCAGCGGCGTATCGAGCGGGCGCTTGGTGACGCGGTTGACCACGCCGCCGGCACCGCCGCGGCCGAAGGTCATGCCGCTCGGTCCCTTGAGGACTTCGACGCGCTCGACGTTATAGGCATCGCGGAAATAGAGCGCGTCGTCGCGTACGCCGTCGATGTAGAGATCGGCGGTCGTGCTCATGCCGCGCAGCACCGGCTGGTCGCGGCCGCCTTCGCCGGGGTTCATCGACGTGCCGGGCACGTAGCGCAGGATCTGCGCCATGCTGCGCATGGCCTGATCCTTGATCAGCGTTTCCGGGATCACCTGGATCGATTGCGGCACGTCGCGCAGCGCCGTGTCGGTCCGGGTGACGGTCGCCGAGCGCGTGGCGCGGTAGCCGTCGACCGGACCGCGGGCGCTTTCGGCCTGGTCCTGCACGGTGACTTGCGGCAGGGTTTGTTCTTCAGCATGTGCGGCGTTGATGGCGCCGAGCGCGGCCAGTACGGCGAGCGCCGCGGGTTTCATGGTGGTCGGGAAAGACATGGCGATAGAACTCCTGTTGGGTGTGGCTGGCTGGGAGAAATCGCCTGGCTTGCCGGGTGTTGAATGAATTGTGTGGTTCGTAGGTCGGCGCTCCGCCGGAGTCAGCGCACCGCCGTCGGATCGGTGACGAAGCCGATGCGCACCAGCCCTTGCCGCGCCGCTTCGCTCATCACCTGCGCGACTTTCTCGTAGGGCGTCGTGCGTTCGGCGCGGATGTGCAGTTCGGGCTGCGGCTGCTGCAGGCTCGCGGCTTTCAGGCGTTCGGCGAACTGCTCGGCGCTGACCGCTTCGCCGTTCCAGAACAGCTGGCTGCCGGCGTCGATCGCCAGTTGCACGTTATCCGGCTTGGTGATGTTGGCCGACGACGAGGCTTTCGGCAGATCGACCTTGACGGCGTGCGTGAGCAGCGGTGCGGTGACCATGAAGATGATCAGCAGCACGAGCATCACGTCGATCAGCGGCACCATGTTGATTTCGGCGAGCGGCTCGTTGTCGTCCGCGCCATCGAGGCTTGCGAAGGCCATGACTGAATCTCCTTAACGCACGGCCAGGCCGGGATGGCCGGGCTGACCCAGTTCGGCGGCGGCAACGCCTTGCGCACGCGCCATGGCGATCACCTTTTCGCTGGTGGCGCGGGCGTCGGTGAGCATCGGCGAGGTCTTGATGCCGGTGGCGAGAAAGGCGAAGACGTCGTAGGCGAAGGAGTTGAGGCGCGACAGCGTGTTGCGGTTGGCGCGCGCGAAGGTGTTGTAGGCGATTGCGGCGGGGATGGCGACGGCGAGGCCGATGGCGGTCATGATCAGCGCTTCGCCGACCGGGCCGGCGACCTTGTCGAGCGTTCCCTGGCCGGACATGCCGATCGCCAGCAGCGCGTGGTAGATGCCCCAGACGGTGCCAAACAGGCCGACGAAGGGCGCCGACGAGGCGACGGTGGCGAGGAAGGTCTGGCCGAATTCGAGGTGGCTGCGGTCTTCGTCGATGGCGCGCTTGAGTGCCCGCGTCAGCAGGTCGTCCGGCGCGCCGGAGTTGATCAGGCCGGGGGTGCTGCTCTCGCCGGCGTTCTTGTGGCGGTTGTGCTGCTCGATCGCCGTGAAGCCGTGATGCACGAGGTGCGAGAAGGGCTCGGTGGTGCCGCTTTCGCGGATGCGCGAGGCGACGGCTTCGAGGTTCGGCGCTTCCCAGAAAGCGGCGAGGAAGGCTTCGCTCTTGCGCCGCATGCGGAAGACCAGGACGCCCTTGGTGACGATCAGGTACCAGCTGCCGATCGAGGCGAGCAGCATGATGCCGAGGACAAAACGGGCAACGCCGTCGGCATTGCTCAGGAAGTGGGCAAAGCCCATTGGATTTTCCATATCAGACTCTCAGCTTCGTAGATTGAAAACGATGGGAACCAGTACCCAGGCGCCGACGGCTTCTTCGCCGCGCTGGGCAGGAACGAATTTCCAGCGCCAGACGGCGTCCTGCGCCGCCTGGTCGAGACGCGGCGAGCCGCTGCCGGTCTTTACTTCGATCTGGCTCGGCCGGCCGCCCGGCTCGACGAAAACGCGCAGCACGACCTTGCCTTCTTCGCCCATGCGGCGCGCCAGCGCGGGGTAGGCCGGTGGCGGGTTCTGCAGGTAGTCGGCGTCGAAGCGCGCCTGGGTGACGGTGGCCGGTGCGGCGGGCGCCGGCGGCGGGGGCGGTGCTTCCTTGACTGGGGGCGGCGCTTCGGCGGCCGCGCTCGGCGCTTCCGTCCGCGCGGCGAGGACCGGCTGGCGGGCGACCGGCGCCGGCTGCGGGCGGACGACCGGCTTGCGCTCGACCGGTTGCGGGCGCGGCGGCGTGACGGCCGGGGTCGGCGGCGTCGGGGCGACGATGTCGACCATCAGCGCGGCGAGCGGTGTCGGCAGCGGCACGACGTTGAGCGAGGCGAGCAGGGCGAGTACGGCGGCGTGCGCGGCGACGATGCAGACGATCCCCTTGGCCGACAGGCGGGGCGAGGCATGGTAGCTGTTGACACCGTAGGGCGAAGCGGAGGCGGCGGTGATCGACATGTCGATGGCTGGTTATAAATGCGAACGGTTCGCATTCTATAACGAGAATCGTTCTTGTTGTTGCGATTTATTTCAGCGCCCACGCCGGTGCCCGGAGAGGGGCCGGGAATTGCCTTGCGCAGAGAGGGGATGCTTGTTGCGCAAGGCTTCAGGGGAGGCGCGAAGGGCCGGCGTCGATAACGGCCGGCAATGGCGGCGGGAGGCGCCGCCTGGCTACCAGACGAAAAAGACCGTGTACCAGACCGCGAACATGAGCGCCGGCGGTAGCGTCAGGCAGACGAAGGCCAGCGTGCGGCGCAGCCAGCCGGCTTGCGCCTGCAGGACGAGGCGCAGGGAGAGCCAGAGCGCGCTGCCGGCGCCGAGCGCGAGCAGCCCGAGGCGTGCGTCGCCGACCCAGTCGAGGACCAGACGCTCGGCTTTGAGGTGGCCCAGCGTCAGCATCGAGAGGCCGAGGAAAACGCTGATCCCGGCCAGCGGCGCGAGCGTCATGGTCAGCCGCTGCCAGGGCAGGCGCTGGTCGCGCAGGATGGCGGCGCCAAGCAGCGGGCCGAGCGAAAGCAGCGCGCCGAGCAGGAGGCCGCCGCCGAGGATGTAGGTGAAGACAAGGCCGCCGTCGAGCCAGGTGAACACGTCGTTGGCTTCCGGGTAGTGCGTGAGCAGCCACCACGGCGCGTTGTCCTGCAGCAGCGTGAAGGAATCGCGCTCGACCAGCCATTCGGCGATGCGCAGCTTGATCGCGACGAACCAGGGATTGACCGTCCACTGGAAGGCCGCGCTGGCGACGCCGAGCACGCCGAAGAGCAGGGTGATCGCTTCGGGTGTCGTGACCTTGCTTTGCAGGTCGGCGATTTCCGAAGCGGGCAGGCGCGGCGTCAGCTCGATGGCCTCGTGGTGGCCGGCACAGCGGCCGCAGGCATGGCATTCGGAGGCGCTGGTCATGCGCCGGATGTCGACCAGCGGCGCGCAGTTGACCGGCTGGATCGGGATCGTGCGGCGCGTTTTGTCGGCTTCGTCTTCATCCCAGGCGCTGCGGTCGACGCGGTAATGGAAGGGCGCGACCTTGGCCAGGATGGCGAAAACGCCAGAGGCCGGGCACAGGTAGCGGCACCAGATGCGCTTGCCGTGCCCGTAGATCAGCCCGACGCCGACCGCCGCGACGCTGGAGCCGCCGAGCACGAGCAGGGCGGCTTGCGGGTATTCATAGACGCTGACCAGCTGGCCGTAAACGGTGGTGCACACGAAGGCGACGAAGGGCCAGCCGCTCCATTTGAGCCAGCGCGGCACCGGCTTGCCGAGGCCGCGCCGGCTGACCCATTCGGTCATCGTGCCTTCCGGGCAGAAGAGGCCGCACCAGACGCGGCCGAGGGTCAGCGTGGCGATCATGACGCCCGGCCACCAGACGCCCCAGAACATGAACTGGGCGAACAGGCGCAGGTTGTCCCACAGATGCGCGCCTTCGGGCGGCAGCGGCAGAAAGGCGGGGATGATGACCAGCGCGAGATAGAAGAGGACGACGAACCATTGCACGCCGAGGATGATGCGGCGGTGGCGGGCGAGGGCGCGCCCGAAAGCGGCGACGCCACCGCGCCAGGCGGTGGCGAAGCGGCCGCCGCGCGCTTGCGGCAGCGGCGGCGCTGCGGCGCTGCAGGCGGACTGGTCAGCCACGGTGCGCCATCCGGGATTTGGCGAAAGTCACGGCACTCCAGTAGCTGACGTAAATCAGCAGCAGCATCAGCGAAGGTTGTGCGCGATAGCCGACCAGGCTGGCAAACAGGCGGCCGCCTGCCGTCGCATCGTCGAGCAGGGCCGAGCTGTCCCACAGCGGCTCGATCAGCGCCGGCAGCCAGCCCATGCCGATCAGGCGCTCGGCGCCGGAAACCAGCAGCGCGGCGGCGAAGATCAGCAGGAGCAGGCCGGTGATCTGGAAAAAGCGCCGCTGGTCGAGAAAGCGCAGGCCGCGCGACGCGGCCCAGGCCATCAGGGCGGCCAGCGCGAAGCCAGCCAGCGCGCCAATGGCCAGACTGGCGCCGGCGCTTTGTTCAAGCCCCAGGCCGTAAAGAAAAATCACCGTTTCGGCGCCTTCGCGGGCAATCGCCAGCGCACTGATGGTGGCGATGCCGAGCCAGCTGCCGCGGTCGGCGGCGCGCGCCAGTCCGGCTTCGAGCTGGCCTTTCATCTCGCGGCCGTGGCGCGCCATCCACAGCACCATCTGCGTGATCAGCGCGGCGGCGACGAACAGGATGCCGGTCTGGAACCATTCGAGCGCCTGTCCGGAGAGTTCGTCCTGGGTCGCCAGCATGGCCCAGCCGAGCAGGGCCGCAATGCCGACGCCGGCGCCGACGCCGAGCCACAGGGCGCGCAGTCCGCCGGGGGCCGGGTTGCGCCGGAGCCAGGCGTAGAGAATGCCGACGACCAGCATGGCTTCGATGCTTTCGCGCCAGACGACGAACAGTGCGTTACCCATGACGAACCTTCCTTGTTTCGCTACTTCGCGACGATGTGGCCCTGCGCCGTTTCCGGATGGAACTCACCGAAAAATTTGTAGCTGCCGGGTTTCAGCGGCTGAAAAATGAGGAAGCTCGAGGCGCCCGGCGCCAGCACTTTCTCTTTTTTCAGTTCGACGCTCTCGAATTCCTCGGCGCCCGGCCCTTCGTTCTTGAGCAGCAGGCGGAACTTGGTGTTGGCCGGCACTTCCAGCGTTTCCGGGATGAAGTGGCCGGCCTTGATCAAGAGGTTGAAGCTCGGCATTTCCTCGCCGTGCACCGGCGCCAGCAGCGCCAGCATGAGGAGACTGGCCTGGCTCAGCCGGCGCAGGGGAGTGGGCAAGGTCGGCAGGGACATGGAGCGCATGGATCGGGCCTTATCGGGTCAGAAAGCAAGTTGGGCGCGCAGGCCGACGATCTTCACGCTGGCCGCGTCCGCGTTGCCGCCCAGTTTACCGAGGTACTGGAGGTTGGGCGACACTTCGAACTGCTTGCTGATGCGGTAGCGGTAGTAAATTTCGGCCAGTTTTTCGGAGCCGCCGGGAATGTAGGCGTAGTCGGTCACGCCGTCGCCATCGACATCCACCGCGCGCAGGCCGGCGTCGTGGAAAGCGCTGCTGGCGTGCAGCAGCCCGGCCGCAACGCCGAGCGAATCGCCGCCGCGCGACCAGTAGGAGCCGCTGATTTCGCTGCCCAGCGTCAGGGCGCGATCGAAGCGCACCTTGCCGGCGATCTGCTGACCATAGCGGCCAAACAGCGTCAGGCCGTCGCCAACTCTCTGGTCGACCGAAGCGCCCCAGCCGGACTGGTGCGCCGTGGTGCCGTCGATTTCGTTGCCCTGGCTGCGCTGCCAGGCGTAGGCCCGGTAGTTGCCGGTCAGGCCGCCGAAGAACTTGCGCGAGGTTTCGGCCTGCGCGATGACCAGTGGCGAGGTCAGCGTGCGCTGGTAGTTGGAGCCGCGCGGCCCGCTGCCGAAAACGCCGAGCGACAGGCGCCAGGTTTCCGGCTTGCTGCTTTCGTTCAGGTAGGAGGCGACAAAGCCCGGCTGGAAGCCGTTGGCGTCGACGCCGATCTGCCCGCCGGCATCGAGCAGCGGGTTATGGACGAAGGCCGAGTTGAGGAACTGGCGTCCTTCGTCGCCGGCGGCGGCGTTCTGGTCGAAGAAGCCGAAGATGTCCATCTTGCCGAAGGTCAGTTCGAGCTTTTCGCGCGAGCGCGGCTTGAAGCCGCCAAACGGCAGCGGAATGCTGGCCTGGTACCAGGCCTGGCCGAGAATGGCGACCGAGTCGTCGGGGTTGGCGCCGCTCGCCCGAAAAGCCACCGCGTTGGGCGCCGACGCGAAGGCGCCGAGCGCCGAGAGCGGGGCGTTGAGGCCCTGGCCCTGGCCGATGCGGATGTGCGCGAATACCTTGTGGCTGGTGTCGCCGATCGGTGCGAAGGGCAGCTCGACCGTGACGTCGGCGCGGTAATTGAGCTGGCTGTTGCCGTCCGTCGTGTTTTTCGGCAGGCCGCTCGGGCGCTGGGCGACGGTGGTCAGGCTCATGCCGGCTTTCAGGCCGTCGAGCGCGTCGATTTTCTTGGCCGCCTTCTTGACGGCCAGCGCGTCTTTCTCGACGGCTTTCAGGCGCGAGGTGATTTCCGGCTCGTTTTCGCTGATCCGGTCGCTGTCGAGGCCCTGTTCGATGCGCGCCTGCGTTTCTTCCAGCGTCTTGATGCGTCCTTCCAGCGCCGGCGCGGCCGGCGCCTTGATCTGCTTTTCCAGTTCGGCGTTGCGCTGCTCGAGCTGCTCGAGGCGGGCGTTCATTTTCTCCAGCAGGCGCATCATTTCTTCCTGCGTCGCGGCGGCGAAGGCCGGCGTGGCGAGCAGCGCGGCGCAGGCCAGCGCGAGCGGCCGCAACTTCAGGTTAAGGGCTGCCATCGCTCAATACCCGCCTTTTTTGCCGATCCCGACGTAGGTGAACTCGTATTCGACATCAAACGGCTTGAACCACGGACGCACGCCGGTCAGGCGGTCGGTATGGCGGCCGAAGTGGGCGTGCTTGTTTTCGGACGGCGGCAGGATGGTGTATTTGACGGCGTATTTGCCGGGCCCGAAGAGCTTGATGTTGTCGCCGTAGTGCGCGCCGTCGTTGGCGACCATCGGCATGAATTCGCCGCTGACCTTTTGCGTCGTGCCGATCTTGGTCACTTCGAATTTGATGACCAGATAGGGGATCCACGCGCCTTCCTCAAAGCCGTTCGGGTTGTTGCCCAGCGCCTTGACGTCGGCTTCGATATGGATGTCCGATTCCTCGGCCTTCTTCATCATGCCTTCCGGTTCCATGGTGACCGGCTGCAGATAGACGGCGCCGATTTCCATGCCGTTGCGCTGCTGCGGCGTGCCGATCGGGTATTCGACGGCAAGGGCTGGCGTAGCGAGGAGGGCAGTCAGCAAAATGGTGCCGGCGGCGGCCAGTTTTTGGGCCTGAATCATGGAAAATCTCCGAAAAAAGCGCTCGGCTGGTTAACCCGGACCGGGCTGGCTGTTGCGAGCAAGATGGCGATTGAACGAATTGTTATTTGGTGAGAATCAGTTTGTTGTCGCGGGTCAGGCGGAGCGTGTAGTGCTGGTCGCCATGCTTGATATCGACCGTACGCTGCCCCCGCAGAAGCTCTGCGCTATCGATGCGGGGCGGCAGGTCCGCTTTGGCGGATGCGGCGGCCTGCATCGGCATTTGTGGGTTTTCGCGCATGACACACGCCTCCGTGTTCCGTATCAATGAGAATGATTCGCATTGTAAATTTGTTTTTATGGAGCGTCAACATGCGCTCCGTCATTGCAGCGCATGTTGAAGGGGTGAAAGGAATGCCCTGTCAGCGGTATAATCACAACCTTCGCAACTCGTAGAGAGATAAAAATGGGCCTCGATCGCGTCCCCTCAGGCAAGTCACTCCCCAATGATTTCAACGTCGTCATCGAAATTCCGATGCACGCCGATCCGGTCAAGTACGAAGTGGACAAGGAAAGCGGCGCCATTTTCGTCGATCGTTTCATGTCGACCGCCATGCACTACCCGTGCAACTACGGCTATATCCCGCACACCATCGCCGGCGACGGCGACCCGGTCGATGTCCTAGTTATGTCGCAGTTCGCGCTGCCGCCGGGCGTCGTTGTGCGCTGCCGTCCGATCGGCATGCTGGCGATGACCGACGAAGCCGGTGAAGACGCCAAGGTTCTCGCCGTGCCGGTCGACAAGCTGACGCCGATGTACCACGACATCGAGTCGCCGCGCGATTTCCCGAAGATCATTCTCGACCAGATTTCGCACTTCTTCGAGCACTACAAGGATCTGGAGCCGGGCAAGTTCGTCAAGACCAAGGGCTGGTTCGGAACCGAAGAAGCCAAGAACGAAATCATGGAAGGCGTCGCACGTTACGCCGAAGCTGCGGATAAGCCGAACTACTAAGCGTAGCGCTTTCTCCGGATGAGCACAGGGGCGCGCGAGCGCCCCTTTTTTTCTCGCAGGCTTGGTGCCCGATGGCACTCGCTTCCCCGCACGTTTATAGTTCGCCTATGTCACTCAAAATCGCGATTGCCCAAATCAACGCCACGGTCGGCGATCTCGCCGGCAACGCGGCGCGCATCCTCGATTTCGCCGAACGCGCCCGGGCGCAGGGGGCGGATCTCCTGCTGACGCCCGAGTTGGCGCTCTGCGGCTACCCGCCGGAAGACCTGCTGCTGCGCCCGGATTTTTATGCCGCCTGCGAGCGCGAACTCGACGCCCTGGCGGCGAAGTTGCAAGGCATTGCGGTGCTGATCGGCCATCCGCAGGAAAAGGACGGTCGCCGCTACAACGCGGCAACGCTGGTCGAAAATGGCAAACGCGTCGTCACCTATTACAAGCATCGGCTGCCGAACTACGAGGTGTTCGACGAGGAGCGCTATTTCGATTCCGGCGAGGCGCCTTGTGTCATCACGCTCAAAGGTGTGCGCTGCGGCGTGAATATCTGCGCCGATGTCTGGGAAGCGGGGGCGGCCGACCTGGCGCTGGAAGCGGGCGCCGAAGTGCTGCTCGTGCTCAATGCCTCGCCCTACCATCTCGGCAAGAAGGTGCTGCGCACCGACGTGCTGCGCGAGCGCGTGGCGGCCACCGGCTTGCCGGTGATCTATGCCAATCTCGTCGGCGGGCAGGACGAGCTGGTTTTCGACGGCGCCTCGTTCGCGCTCGATTCGATCGGCGCGGTGCGCTGCCAGTTGCCATCCTTCGAGGAGGCACTGGCCGTGGTCGAGGTTGCCGGCGGCGAGATTCGCTCCGGCACCATCGTTCCGGCGCAGTCGACCGAAGCCGAGGTCTATCAGGCGCTGGTTCTCGGCGTGCGCGACTATCTCGGCAAAAACGGCTTCCCCGGCGCGATCATCGGCCTGTCGGGCGGCATCGACTCGGCGCTGACGCTGTGCGTCGCGGTCGACGCGCTGGGCGCCGACAAGGTGCGCGCGGTGATGATGCCTTCGCCCTACACCGCCGATATCAGCCTCGACGATTCGCGCGAGATGATTCGCCTGCTCGGCGTGCGTTACGACGAGATCGCCATCGCCCCGGCGATGACGACCTTTGCCGCGATGCTCGAGAAGGAGTTCGCCGGGCTGCCCGCGGATACCACCGAAGAAAACCTGCAGGCGCGCATTCGCGGCATGATCCTGATGGCGCTCTCCAACAAGAGCGGATCGCTGGTTCTGACCACCGGCAACAAGTCGGAGATGGCCGTCGGCTACTGCACGCTCTACGGCGACATGGCCGGCGGTTTCGCGGTGATCAAGGACATCGCCAAGACGCTGGTTTATCGCCTGGCGCGTTGGCGCAACACGGTCGCGCCGGTGATCCCCGAGCGCATCATCACGCGTGCGCCTTCGGCCGAACTCAAGCCGGATCAGACCGATCAGGACAGTTTGCCGCCCTACGAGGTGCTCGACGCGATCGTCGAGGCCTACATGGAAAACGATCTCAGCCCGCGCGAGATCATCGCCAAAGGCTATGCCGAAGCCGACGTGCGCCGGGTCGTGCATCTGCTCAAGATCAGCGAATACAAGCGGCGCCAGGCGCCGGTCGGCATCCGCGTGACGCAGCGCGGTTTCGGCAAGGACTGGCGTTATCCGATCACCAATCGTTACCGCGACGCGTATTGATCGGGCGCCGATAGGCGCTTGTTCTTGCCGATTTCTGTTACGATTTCGAAAAAATTCCCGGAGTAAATGCGATGAAAAAAATCGAAGCTGTCATCAAACCGTTCAAGCTCGACGAAGTGCGCGAAGCACTGTCCGAAGTTGGCGTGACCGGCCTGACGGTGACGGAAGTCAAGGGCTTCGGTCGTCAGAAAGGGCACACCGAGCTGTATCGCGGTGCCGAGTATGTGGTCGACTTCCTGCCCAAGGTGAAAATCGAAATCGTCGTCGCCGACGCTGCAGTCGATGGCGCGATTGAGGCGATCATCAAAGCTGCGCGTACCGGCAAGATCGGCGACGGCAAGATTTTCGTGACCACGGTCGAGCAGGTCGTGCGCATCCGTACCGGCGAAACGGACGAAGCCGCGATCTGACCCCGTCTTTTTGTCGCGAAACAGGAAATAAGAAACGGCCCGCGATTGCGGGCCGTTTCTTTTGCCTGATCAGCGGGAATTGCCCGCTACTTGCCCGCTCGCAGCAGCACCCACAAGGCGCCATCGCCGCCGTCGCGCGGTGGCGCGTGGCAGAACGCCAGCACGTCCTTGCGCCGGCTCAGCCAGCTTTTGACCAGCTGGCGCAAAACGCCTTGCCGATCCGGCGACCCATGGCCCCGTCCATGCACGATGCGCAGGCAGCGTTTGCCCTCGCTCAGTGCCGCGGCGAGAAAGAGGACGACCGCTTCATGCGCCTCGTGGCGGTTCAGTCCATGCAAATCGATGTGGCTCTGGATCGTCCACCGGCCGCGCCGCAGATCGCGCAGCACGTTGCGCGGCAATCCCGTGCGCAGGAAGGAGTCGGCATCGCCGAGGTCGAGCCAGTCGTCGACTTCGAGCGGCGCGTATAGCGATTCGACGACGGCGGCGGCTTCGTCAAGCTCGCGCTGACGTGGCCGCGGCGTCGGTTTCGGCGGATCGAAGGCGATGCGGTCGTTGGCGCGCAGCGGCGTCGCGCCGTCGACGGCGGCGTGAAAGGCGGCCAGGTCGTCCGGGTCGGGATGTTGTTGACGCATGGCAATAAGACCGCTGGGAATGATTCAAAGTGCGGTTCAAAGTTCGACCCGAAGCGCTATCCGGCGCGCTTCGGGCCGTTTTTGCCTAGCCCAGGCTGTCGAGGTAGCGCTCGGCGTCGAGCGCGGCCATGCAGCCGGTGCCGGCCGAGGTGCAGGCCTGGCGGTAGATGTGATCCTGCACGTCGCCGGCGGCGAAGACGCCGGGAATCGAGGTGGCCGTCGCGTTGCCCTGGCGTCCGCATTCGGTAATGATGTAGCCGCCGTCCATTTCGAGCTGGCCGGCGAACAGATCGGTGTTCGGCTTGTGGCCGATGGCGATGAAAACACCCATCAGCGGGATGTCGTCGCGGGCGTCGGTCATCTTGTTCTTGACGCGCATGCCGGTGACGCCGCTCTTGTCGCCGAGCACTTCCTCTAGCGTCGAATTCCACTTGATCGTCACCTTGCCGGCAGCTTCCTTTTCGAACAGCTTGTCCTGCAGAATTTTCTCGCTGCGGAACTTGTCGCGGCGGTGCACGACGGTGACGTGGCTGGCGATGTTGGCGAGGTAGAGCGCTTCTTCGACGGCGGTGTTGCCGCCGCCGATCACGGCGACCGGCTGGTTGCGGTAGAAGAAGCCGTCGCAGGTCGCGCAGGCCGAAACGCCACGCCCGGAGAATTCTTCTTCCGACGGCAGGCCGAGGTATTGTGCCGAGGCGCCGGTGGCGATGATCAGCGCATCGCAGGTGTAGGTGCCTTGATCGCCGATCAGGGTGAAGGGCTTTTCGGTCAGTTTCGCGGTGTGGATGTGGTCGAAAATCATCTCGGTTTCGAAGCGCCGCGCGTGTTCCTCAAAGCGCTGCATCAACTCCGGTCCCTGCACGCCCTTGGCATCGGCGGGCCAGTTGTCGACATCGGTGGTCGTCATCAGCTGACCGCCCTGGGCCATGCCGGTGATCAGCACCGGCTTGAGGTTGGCGCGGGCCGCGTAAACAGCGGCGGTGTAGCCGGCGGGGCCGGAACCGAGGATCAGCAGGCGGCAGTGGCGGGTCGCTTGGGTCATTTTCGTTCGCTCTGTTATCGGGTAAAAGGAAAATTATAACCGCGTCGGGGCGCGAGTTTGCCGTCGGCTTTCATTGGCAAAGCTGGAAATTGTCTTATAATTAATTCGCAACTTGTTGAAAAAAATAACTTCATTAATTGAAAGAAGGACCAATGCACGCTGAACACGATGCGGGCAAGATCGTGCCGAGCCTCGCTTTGCTGCATAGCATTCCGATGTTCGCCGGGGTACCCGATACGCAACTCGAGTCGATCGTCCGCCTGGCGGTTTATCGCAAGGTATCGCGTCACACCACGATTGTCCGCGCGGGCGACAGCACCGATTCGCTCTACGTGATCATCAGCGGCAACGCACGCGTGCTCAACAGCGACGCCGAAGGGCGCGAAGTCATTCTGACACTGCTCGGTCCCGGCGAATTCTTTGGCGAAATGGGGCTGATCGACGGCAGTCCGCGTTCGGCGGACGTGGTGACCAGTGAAACCTGCGAACTGCTGGTGATCACCAAGGCGGAATTCAAACGCTGTCTGGCCGATAATTTCGATCTTTGCCTGAACATCATGAAGAGCCTCGTACAGCGTCTGCGCGAGGCCGACCGCAAGATCGAAAGTCTGGCGCTGATGGATGTTTATGGCCGGGTCGCCAAGCTGTTGCTCGAATTTTCGGTCGAGGAGGGCGACGAGCGCGTGATACGGCGCAAGCTGACCAAGCAGGACATCGCCAAGATGATCGGCGCATCGCGCGAGATGGTCAGCCGCGTCATGAAGGATCTCGAAGCCAGCGGCTATATCCGCGTCGAAGAAGGCCGCATCATCCTGAACGACGATTGAGTGGCGATTCACCGGCGATCGATCAGTCATGGGCACAAACTGCGCGCGGTCGTCGAGCGACGGTTGGCGGCCGGCTATAATCACCTTTTGTTCCGGTTTTTCTGATGGCTCTGCTGCAAAAATCCACTGACAAGTCCTCCGTTTCCTCCAGCCCGCTCCCCGAGAAAATCGCGGTCGTTCTGCAGGAATCGCGCTGGCTGGCGCTGGTCGCGCTGGCGGCGTTCCTCGGCCTTGCCCTATGGGGTTACCACCGGAGCGATCCGGGCTGGTCGCACGCGGTGTACGGCACGGCGCTGCACAACCCGGCCGGTCGCGCCGGCGCCTGGATGGCCGATCTGATGCTCTACGTCTTCGGTGTTTCGGCGTGGTGGTGGATCGTCCTCCTGGTCGCCGTCGTCTGGTGGGGCTACCGCCGTCTGGACGGCTTGCGCGGCGGCGATCGGCGCCCGCTCTACATCGCGCTGGCGGGCTTTGTCGTGCTGCTCGTCGCCAGCAGCGGTCTCGAAGCCTTGCGTTTCTATTCGCTCAAAATGCAGTTGCCGCTCGAACACGGCGCCGGCGGCGTGCTCGGCATCGAACTCAGCAGGGCGGCCGTGCGCTATCTCGGTTACACGGGGGCGACCCTGACGCTGCTGGCCTTGCTGGCCCTGGGGTGGAGCGTGTTTTCCGGCATGTCGTGGCTGTCCGCCGCCGAACGTTTCGGCGCCTTGCTCGAAGCAGCGTATGCCGGCGCGCACGGCCTGGTCGAACGCTGGCAGGACCGGCGCATCGGCCGCGAGGTGGCGCGCGAGCGCGAGGCGGTCGTCGAGGTCGAGAAAAAGCGCGTCGAGACGCACGAGCCGATCTTCATCGAAGTGCCGGTGCCGGTCGCGCCGGTGCCGCCGAAGGTCGAAAAGCGCATCGAGCGCGAACGGCAGACGCCGCTCTTCCCCGAAGCCGTCGAGGGCGGCTTGCTGCCGCCGCTGCACCTGCTGGAGCCGGCGCCGGCGCAGACCGATCGCGTCAGCCCGGAAACCCTCGAATACACCTCGCGCCTGATCGAGCGCAAGCTCGCCGATTTCGGCGTCCAGGTGCAGGTGCTGGCGGCTTACCCCGGCCCGGTCATCACGCGCTATGAAATCGAGCCGGCGGTCGGCGTGAAGGGCGCGCAGATCGTCAATCTGGCGAAGGATCTGGCGCGCGCACTGTCGATGGTGTCGATCCGCGTCGTCGAGACGGTGCCCGGCAAGTCGTGCATGGCGCTCGAATTGCCGAACCCGAAGCGGCAGACGGTGCGCCTGTCCGAGATCATTTCGAGCAAGGCCTATCACGACATGGCGTCGCCGCTGGCGATGACGCTCGGCAAGGACATCGGCGGCCAGCCGGTGGTGGTCGATCTGGGCAAGATGCCGCATCTGCTGGTGGCCGGCACCACCGGCTCGGGCAAGTCGGTCGGCATCAACGCGATGATCCTCTCGCTGCTCTACAAGTCCGAGCCGGACAAGGTGCGCCTGATCCTGGTCGATCCGAAAATGCTCGAACTGTCGATCTACGAAGGCATTCCGCACCTGCTGGCGCCGGTCGTCGTCGACATGAAGCAGGCGGCCAACGCGCTCAACTGGTGTGTCGCCGAGATGGAAAAACGCTACAAGCTGATGTCGGCGATGGGCGTGCGCAACATCGCCGGCCTCAACCACCGCATCAAGGATGCCGAGAAGGCCGGCGAGAAGCTTTCGAATCCCTTCTCGCTGACGCCGGAGACGCCCGAACCGCTGTCGTCGATGCCGCACATCGTCGTCGTCATCGACGAGCTGGCCGACCTGATGATGGTCGCCGGTAAGAAGGTCGAGCAGTTGATCGCCCGCCTGGCGCAGAAGGCGCGCGCTTCGGGCATCCACCTGATTCTGGCGACGCAGCGCCCGTCGGTCGATGTGATCACCGGCCTGATCAAGGCCAACATCCCGACGCGCATGTCCTTCCAGGTCTCGTCGAAAATCGATTCGCGCACCATCCTCGACCAGATGGGTGCCGAGGCGCTGCTCGGGCAGGGCGACATGCTCTATCTGGCGCCCGGCACCGGCTACCCGACGCGCGTGCACGGCGCTTTCGTCGCCGACGAGGAAGTGCATCACGTCGTCGATTACCTGAAGAAGGCCGGCGCGCCGGATTACGTCGAAGGTGTGCTGACCGGCGCCGGCCTCGACGACGAAGGCGAGGGCGGTGGTGGTGACGGCGAGGGGAGCGGCGATGCCGAGGCCGACCCGCTTTACGATCAGGCGGTCGAGATCGTGCTGAAAAATCGCCGGGCGTCGATTTCCCTCGTCCAGCGCCACCTGCGCATCGGCTACAACCGCTCGGCGCGGCTGATCGAAGCGATGGAGAAGGCCGGGCTGGTCTCGGCAATGGACGGGCGCGGCGGCCGTGAAGTCATCGCCCGCAAGGAGGAAAACTGATGCGACGCTTCAACAGATTCATTCTCGCGGCATTTTGCTTGTTTGCCGCGCAGACCGCCAGCGCCGGCGCGATCGACAAGCTGCATCGCTTCCTCGACGCGACGAAGACCGTGCGCGCCGATTTCACGCAGATCGTCGTCGCCAAGAACGGCCGCAAGCCGCAGCAATCGAGCGGCGTCATGATGTTCTCGCGGCCGGGAAAATTCCGCTGGCAGATCGAGAAACCCTATAGCCAACTGCTGGTCGGCGATGGCGAGAAGGTCTGGATCTATGATCCCGACCTTCGCCAGGTGACGACGAAGAAGGTTGGTGCGGCAATTGGCGGCACGCCGGCGGCGCTGCTCGCCGGCGACAATACTTTCGAGAAGAATTTTTCGTTGCGCGATATCGGCGAACGCGAAGGCATGGAGTGGCTCGAGGCGATCCCGAAAACCCAGGACAGCGGCTTCGAGAAAATCCGCCTCGGCTTTGCCGGCAATGACCTCAAGGCGATGGAGCTGTTCGACAATTTCGGGCAGACGACGTCGCTGCTTTTCTCGCACCTCGAGCGCAATCCGGCGCTCGCCGTCTCGCTCTTCCGCTTCACGCCACCGGCCGGGGCGGACGTCATTGGCGAATAGTCCACGGTGACCGATCTTTTCTCGACGCCGCCCGAAGTACCGCTCGCCGAGGCCTTGCGCCCGGCGACCCTGGATGAGGTGATTGGTCAGCAGCACCTGCTCGGCCCCGGCAAACCGCTACGCTTGGCCTTTGCGGCGCGCAAGCTGCATTCGCTGATTCTCTGGGGGCCGCCTGGCGTCGGCAAGACGACGCTGGCGCGCCTGATGGCCGACGCCTTCGATGCCGAGTTCATTGCGCTCTCGGCCGTCTTCTCCGGCGTCAAGGACATCCGCGAGGCGGTGGCGCGCGCCGAAGTGACGCGCGCTCAGAACGGCCGGCGCACCATTCTCTTCGTCGATGAAGTGCATCGCTTCAACAAGTCGCAGCAGGATGCCTTCCTGCCCTATGTCGAGGGCGGCCTGCTGACCTTTGTCGGCGCGACCACCGAGAATCCCTCGTTCGAAGTCAATTCCGCCTTGCTATCGCGCGCCTCGGTCTATGTGCTGAACCCGCTCTCGGTCGAGGAGATGGGCCTGCTGTTCGAGCGTGCCTGCCGGCAGGCCTTGCAGGGCCTGGTCTTCGACGACGACGCGCGCGCGCGCCTGATCGGTCTCGCCGACGGCGATGCGCGGCGCCTGATCAACCTGCTCGAGCAGACGCGCACCGCGGCGGCGACGGGCGGCGTCAGCCATGTCGATGGCGCCTTCATCGACAACACGCTGGCGCAGAACCTGCGCCGTTTCGACAAGGGCGGCGACGCCTTCTACGACCAGATTTCGGCCCTGCACAAATCGGTGCGCGGCTCCAATCCGGATGCGGCGCTCTACTGGTTCTGCCGCATGCTCGACGGCGGCGCCGACCCGCGCTATCTGGCCCGGCGCATTGTGCGCATGGCCTGGGAAGACATTGGTCTGGCCGATCCGCGCGCGGCGCAGATCGCGCTCGACGCGGCCAATACCTTCGAGCGCCTCGGTTCGCCCGAGGGTGAGTTGGCGCTCGCCGAGGCGGTGCTCTATCTGGCCATGGCGGCCAAATCGAACGCCGCCTACGTCGCGTATAATGCGGCGCGGGCATTCATCGCCACGGACGGCTCGCGGCCGGTGCCGGTGCAGTTGCGCAATGCCCCCACCAAGCTGATGAAGGACCTCGGCTACGGCAAGGACTACCGCTACGCGCACGACGAGGCCGAGGGCTACGCCGCCGGCGAGAACTATTTTCCCGACGACATGCCGCGCGTCGAGTGGTATCGCCCGGCCGAACGCGGGCTGGAAATCAAGATCGGCGAGAAACTCGCACACCTGCGCGATCTCGACCGGCGCGCCAAAAAAACGAAAGATTCAAAGGACTGACCATGCTCGACATCCAACTGCTGCGCAACAACCTCGACGCTGTTGCCGAACGACTCGCCGCACGCGGCTTCACGCTCGACAGCGCCGCTTTCCAGACGCTCGAAAACGAGCGCAAGACCTTGCAGACGCGTACGCAGGAGCTGCAGGCCGCGCGCAACAGCCTGTCCAAGCAGATCGGTATGCTCAAGGGCAAGGGCGAGGACGCTTCCAGCGTGATGGCGCAGGTTGCCGCGCACAAGGATGAGCTGGAAGCCAACGAAGCGCGTCTCGGCGAGCTGCTCAAGGAGTTCGACGCCTTCCTCGCGCAGATTCCGAACGTGCCGCACGAGAGCGTGCCGGCCGGCAAATCGGAGACGGACAACGTTGAGACCAAGCGCTGGGGTACGCCGGGCAGCTACGGCTTCACGGTCAAGGATCACGTCGATCTGGGCGAAGGGCTCGGCCTGCTCGATTTCGCCACCGCGGCGAAGATCGCCGGCGCGCGCTTCTCGCTGATGAAAGGGCCGCTTGCCCGCATGCACCGTGCGCTTGCCCAGTTCATGCTCGATACGCACACCGACCAGCATGGCTACACCGAGGTCTATGCGCCCTACCTGGTCAATGCGGCCAGCCTGTTCGGCACCGGCCAGCTGCCGAAATTCGAGGAAGACCTGTTCAAGCTGCTGCGCGCCGACGCCGAGCCGCTCTATCTGATCCCGACCGCCGAAGTGCCGGTGACCAACATCGTGCGCGACGAAATCCTCGCGCCCGAAGCGCTGCCGCTGAAGCTCGTCTGCCACACGCCGTGCTTCCGCTCCGAAGCGGGTTCGTACGGCCGCGATACGCGCGGCATGATCCGCCAGCACCAGTTCGACAAGGTCGAGCTGGTGCAGATCGTTGCGCCGGAAAAATCGCTCGCGGCGCACGAGGAGCTGACCGGCCACGCCGAGGCCATTCTCGAGAAGCTCGAACTACCGTATCGCCGCGTCACGCTGTGTACCGGCGACATGGGCTTCTCCTCGGCCAAGACTTACGATCTCGAAGTCTGGCTGCCGGCGCAGAACACCTACCGCGAAATTTCCTCGTGCTCCAATTTCGAGGCCTTCCAGGCGCGGCGCATGCAGGCGCGCTACCGCAACGAGAAGAACAAGCCGGAGCTGGTGCATACGATCAACGGCTCCGGCCTGGCGGTCGGGCGCACGCTGGTGGCGATCATGGAGAATTTCCAGAACGCCGACGGCAGCATCACCGTGCCGGCCGCGCTGCGCCCGTATCTCGGCGGGCTGGAAACGATCCGGCCGGTGTAAAAACCGGCGCCGCTTTTCAGCGTTTGCCCGGGGCTGCCTTGGCTACCTTGAGTCCGGTCTTGCCCGGTGCGCCTTTCATACGGGGCGCCTCGTCGAGTGGCCGGGGCGAGGGTTCGTAGCGATTGAGAATGTCGGCGTAGATGCGGATGTTTTCGACCATGATCACCGCCTCGCCGCCGCGCGCCTTGCCCGATTTCAGCCGGCTGTAGTACTGCGGCCGGGCGAGCAGCGGCAATATCTTCTTCATCTCGTACCATGAGTCCGGGTTGGCTTTCTGCCCCAGGGCGATGCTGCGCGCGCCGTTCAGATGGCCCATGCCGAGGTTGTAGGCGGCGAGGGCGAGCCACAGCCTGTCCGGCTCCCTGACGCTGGCCGGCAGCGTGTCGCGCAGGTCGCTCAGGTATTGCGAACCGGCGCGAATGCTCAGTTTCGCATCGAGCCGGTTGCTCACGCCGAGATGGTCGGCCGTATCTTCGGTCAGCATCATCATGCCGCGCACGCCGGTCGGGCTGGTCGCCAGCGGGTTCCACTGCGATTCCTGATAGGCCAGCGCCGCCAGCAGGCGCCAGTCGATGCCGGTGCTCGCCTGCGCCGTCTCGAACAGCCGCCGGTATTGCGGCAGCACGGTCCGCGTGAGTTCGATGAAATGGACGACATCGCTCTGCCTGAGCCGCTCGACGTGCCCGAAATAACGGTCTTGCAGGCGTGCCAGCGTGCCGTCCTTCTTCACGCGCGTGAAGAAGGCATCCACCTTGCCGGCCAGTTCGCCCGCGCTGTCCGGGCCCAGCAGCCAGCTGATCGATCGCTCTTCGCCGATCTGCAGGGACGCCTGCAGGTCGGGGTAGTAGTTGCTGGCGATATCGAAAACCGCGTTGTTCACCACCGCCATCTGGATTTGCCGCGTCGAGACCTTTTCGAGGAGGTCGAGTTCGTTCTGCCGGGCGTCTTCGACAATCTCCAGCGTCGGCACGCGTTCCTGGATTTTGCGCAGCGCCGCGGCCTGGCGCGAGCCGGCGACCACGTGCACGCTGGTGTCGGCGAGTTCTTCGACGTCGTCGATCGGCAGCGAGGCCTCGTGGTTGATGAGCAGATTGGTGCTCTGGAAATAAGCCTGGGTCTGCGCTATTTCGGGGTCCTCGACCGGGATCAGCCAGGCCGCCGCGAGGTGGGCTTCCCCCTTCTTCAGGCGATGGAGAATGTCGGCATCGCTGGCGGCGACGACGAATTTCGCCTTGAGTCCGATTTCCTCGGCAAAGAGCTGGGCCAGATCGTGGTCGAAACCGACCGCGTCGTGCACGCCGTCATCCGAGTAGGTGGTCGGGCCGCTGCGCGTCAGAATCAGCAGTTCCTTCGCGTCGTGCACGGGCGGCGCGTTGTGCTCGCCGCAGGCGGCGAGCAGCAAAATAAAGGAAATGTGGAAAATCCAGCGCATTAATCTGTCGGTATGTGTATAATTCCGCCCCTGACGGAGAGGTGGCAGAGTGGTCGATTGTACCTGACTCGAAATCAGGCGTACTGCAAGGTACCGTGGGTTCGAATCCCACCCTCTCCGCCAAGAAACACGCAAACACGGGCCCTCGCGGCCCGTGTTTCATTTCTGCCTCCGGATCTACCTCCGGCTTCGAATGGGATTCCCTTAACCAGCATGGGCGACCCCGATTCATCTTCCCAGGTGCTTGGTTTCATCGATTGTCGATCGTATCGATCTTGTTCATATTTTTGGCTTGGTTTTTTATGGGACTGGAGGGGCTCTCAGTCCTGTTATCTAGTCTGTATAGCCATTTTCGCGCCAATTGCGCTTGGAATGCCGACCACACTCACCCCGCTATTGGCCGAGTATGCCAAGGGGCGCTGCCTGCAGGTTGATTATCCAGCTTTCTGGTCGCTAGTGAGCACGTTTTGGCGATACTGCACATCGGACAGCAGGCGGCGCAGTTCCTTCCTGACGACGGCGTAGCATTCGCAGGCGCTGCTCTCCAGTCCGGCGCGATCCAGTACGGCAATGTGGCCGCGGCGGTAGCTGATGACCCCGGCGCGCTGCAGATTTCCGGCGGCCTCCGTAATGCCTTCGCGGCGCACGCCGAGCATGCTGGCGACCAGTTCCTGCGTCATCACCAGTTCATTCGAAGGCAATCGATCAAGCGTCAGCAAAAGCCAGCGGCATAGCTGCTGCTCGACCGAATGGTGCCGGTTGCAAACCGCCGTCTGCGCCATTTGCGTCATCAGCGCCTGGGTGTAACGCAGCAACAGACGCTGCAGCAAACCGGCGCGATTGAATTCCTGCTTCAGCAGACGGCGCTCCAGCCGGTAAGCATGGCCAGCCGTCTGCACCACGGCCGAACTGGGCGTGGTATCGCCGCCCATGAACAGCGAAACACCGACCACGCCTTCATTACCCACACCAGCCGTTTCGGCCGATGCCCCCGTCTCCGTGACATAGTGCAGCGAGACGATCGAAGTCGTCGGGAAATAGGCGTGCTGCAACTGTCCACCGGGTTCATAGAGCATCTCGCCGAGCGGCATCGGAACCAGCTCCAGATGCGCGGCCAGGGTTTCGAAATCCGCCGTCGGCAAGGCGGCGAGCAGATGGTTTTGACTTGGGCTGTGGGGTAATGACATCGCTAAGCGTCCACCTCGGGTGATCTATTTCTTGGCGGTCAGTTCGACACCGATGCCGCGGTAACCGATGAAGCGGGAGGAGCGATCGAACATCGGCTCGCCGCTGACCTGAAACTTCTGCTGCGCGCCATTGGCATTGACGCGGCTGAAGATGAAATCCAGGAAGGGCTGCCGGGCGGCGATCGTCGCCTGCAACACCTCGCGTTCCGCCTCGTTCCAGCCACCTGCCAGCCGAACCTTGCTCGCATCGGCCGGCAAGGCGTTGAGCTGGATGCCGAGCATCTCCCTGACCGGGCCGGAGACCTTGGTGAAGTTCATGTTCTCGTCCTGCTCCCAGTACCAGTCGGAGGCCAGTTCGGTCAGGCTGCGATAGCGCGCTTCGCTTTCGCGCAGCTCGGCGGTTCGTTCCTGCACCGTCTGTTCCAGTACCTTGTTGTAATTTTCGAGCTTCTTGTAGAGCAGCCGCACTTCCAGCATGTTACGGATACGCGTCTTGACCTCGAGCAGATCGAAGGGCTTGCTGATGAAATCCCTGGCGCCGGCTTGCAAGGCGCGCAGCTTGTGGCCCGGTTGGGCGGTGATGACGAGGATCGGCAGGTAGCCTTCCGCATCGTTGGCCTTGAGCCCTTCCATGACCTGGAATCCATCCATGACGGGCATCTGCAGGTCGAGCAGGATCAGGTCGTAGCGGTTTTGGCGATGCAGCGCGCAAACCTCCTGCGGATCCATCGTCGAGGCGACGCAGGTGTAGCCGGCTTCGCTGAGCAATTGTTCGAGCAGGCTGACGTTGGACTCCTGATCGTCAACAATGAGGATGCTGGCGCTAAGGATGTCCGATTCGCTAATCATCATGCTTGTTCCTTTCTGGCGGCGCTGGCTGCTTTGGCTGCTGCAAACTTCAGAGCCAAGTCTAGTGTATCCATGAATTCAGTGACCTTGATCGGCTTGGTCAGATAGCGGAAAAATCCGGCTTCGAGACCACGCTCGATATCGCGCGGCATGGCATTGGCGCTCAGCGCAATGACCGGGATGCACGCCGTCGCCGGATCCTTGGTCAGGATTCCCAGCGCCTGGACACCGCTGATGCCGGGCAGGTTGATGTCCATCAGGATGACGTTCGGCAACGCAGTGCGCGCAATCTCGATGCCGCTGTTGCCGTCGAGTGCGCTCAGCAGGCGTATATCGGGCCGGCGCGTCATGAGGTCTTCGACCAGCATCAGGTTGGCCGGATTGTCCTCGACGTAGAGCAGGGTGTGCAGGCGCGTATCGCCTTGAACCTTGGCCAGATCGGCAGCGGTGAACTCGGCTGCGTGGGCGGCCACCTGCGGTTCACTTGTCAGGTTCAGTTCGACCCAGAACACGCTGCCTTGGCCGACGGTACTTTCGACGCCGATCAGGCCGCTCATGGATTCCACCAGTCGCTTGCAGACGACCAGGCCGATGCCGGTGCCTTCTTCGGCGTTGGCTTCCTGTCCCAGCCGATTGAACGGCTGGAAAAGCTGCGCCAGTTGTTCCGGCGCCAGTCCCCCGCCGCTATCCCGGACGCTGATCCGGATCGAATCCGGTGAATCCGGAGAATTCAGGCTGCACGTCACGTCCACCGTTCCATCCGCCTTGTTGTACTTGATCGCGTTGGAGAGAAGGTTGATCAGAATCTGCTTGACCCGCGTGCGGTCGGCTTTGACGAAGCAGGGGGCTTCGAAACGCGGGAAGGCCACACGGATGCCGCGCTTTTGCGCCTGCGGTTCGATCATCGCCTCGCATTCGTGCATGACTTCGGCCAGCGATACCGGCTCAAGCGAGAGTGACAGTTTTCCGGACTCGATCAGTGCGAGGTCGAGAATTTGATTGATCAAGTCCAGCAGATACCAACCGGCCTTGAGAATCTGATCGATGCTTCGCTTCTGGGAAGGCGTCGGCTGCGGCACGCCGGATTCCATGAGCTGGGCAAAACCGAGGATCGCCCCGAGCGGCGTGCGCAGCTCATGGCTCATGCTGGAAAGAAAGTCCGACTTCGCGAGGTTGGCTTTTTCGGCAACGAATCTGGCCCTCTCCAGCTCGACATTCTTCTTCTGGAGTGCCTGATCGAGCATCGCCCGCTCCGCTTCGACCGCTTTGCGCGCGGTATTGTCGGTGCCGATCAGCAGGTAGCCGATGATGGTGTTTTGCGCATCGCGCAGCGCGGTGACCGACACCACCGCCGGGAAGCGGCTGCCATTCTTGCGGATGTAGGTCAGCTCGTAGATGTCCTCGATGCCGCGCGAGGCCTTGTACGCCAACGCCTCGAAGCCCGGCGTGATCGGCGTTTCGAGCTCGGCGCTCAAGGCCCTGGCGCGCGCGATGATTTCCTGCGGATCGGAAATCTCGGCCGGCGTGATCTTGTTCATCACGTCGGCGGCGGCGTAGCCGAGCATGCGTTCCGCACCGACGTTGAAGATCTGGATGACGCCTCGGGCATCGGTTGCGATGCTCGAGAAATTGGCGCTGTTGAAGATCGCGCTCTGCAAAGCCCCGGCCTTGAGCAGCGCCTCTTCGGCCCGCTTGCGCGTATTGATGTCGCTGATCACGATGCGCAGCACGGGGGCGCCATTATCCTGCGCGGCCGTGGCGGCCAGATGTGCCCAGAATTGTGTGCCGTCGTTTTTTATCATCCGGAGTTCGCACGCCTGCGGCAGTCCGGTCTCGATGAGCGTCTTGCGCAGCAGGTCGTAGCTTGGTTCGTCATTCTTGAAAATGAAGCGGGAGATCGGCTGTTTGACCAGCGCGCCGCGCTCCACGCCGAGCAGGGCGGAGGCGGTCAGGTTGGTTTCAAGAATCTGCCCCGGTTCGCTGAGGGTGCAATAACCCAGTGGGGCCTGGTCGTAGAGATCGAAATAGCGCGCCCGCGAGCTGTCCAGCGCCTCGCGCGACTGACGCAATTCGTCGTTCTGCGCCGCCAGCTCGAGCTGTTGCGCGCCCAAGGCGTGCTGCACCGCATATTCCTCGGTGACATTGCGGAACACCAGCACGGCGCCGACCACCGTGCCGTCGCGGTCGCGAATCGGTGCGCAACTGTCGGCGATATCGCATTCACTCCCGTCGCGTGCGATCAGTACGGTGTGGTTGGCCAGGCCCTGGACCGTGCCATGCGCCAGTGTTTCGATGACCGGAACGGTGGCGGGATGACGGCTTTCCTTGTTGATGATCTGAAAAACTTCGTGCACCGGACGGCCGGCGGCTTCCGCCTCGGTCCAGCCGGTGAGCTGTTCGGCAACGGAATTGAGCAGCGTCACACGCGCCTCGGCATCGGTGGCGATCACGGCGTCGCCGATCGAGCAGAGGGTCACCGCGAGCTTTTCCTCGCTCTCGCGCAGGGTAACATTAGCTTCCCGCAGCTGTTGGTTCGTCGCCTCCTGAATCTCGAGCAGATGCTCGGTTTCGAGATGCACCAGCGCCTGGAGCCGTTGTTGTGTCTGTTGAAAAACCAGCCACGCGAAGACCAGTGCAAACAGCAGTGCCAGCACGCTGGCGGTCACAATCATGGTGAATAGACGGCGCATGTTCGACTGGAATGCGGTTTCATTCTGCGCCAGCGTGCCTTGCTCCAGGGTGATGAAGCCGCTCATCTCGGCACGAATCGAATCCATCAGCTGCTTGCCCCGCGCATTGCCGATCAGCGTAAGGGCAGCCGCCGGACCATGGGCGCGGCGGGACTCGATGGCTTTCGAGATTTCAGCCAGTTTGGCATCGATCAGCGGTGGCAATGCGTCGAGGTGTTTGTGGGCGGCTTCGCTCGTGTCAAGCCGGCGTAATTGTTCGAGGTGTTCACCGATGCTGTCGCGCACCGCCAGATACGGCTCCAGAAAGGCCTCGTCACCGGTCAGCGAAAAGCCGCGCTGGCCGGTTTCGGCATCCTTCACGGCAGACAGCAAATCATCCGCGCCTTTTATGGCGGCGTACGTTTGCTGGCGCGCCTCGGCGGCTTTCTCGATCTGTCTGAAGGACCAGAATGAGACCACGACCCCGAGTGCAACCAGCAGGGCAGCTGCGGTAATCCAGGCGCCAATTTTATGAGTGATTTTCACGAACGGATTACCCTCTGTCTGACCGGGATTGTTGTTGCGTACGGCAGCAATAAGATTTTTTCGGGCATCGTTGGCCTCCGTCGGGGCGTGGGAGCAGTACTTGGACTACTACTTATACGCGCATCCTCCACATCACAATGCATTGGGCTGTTGCCATGGCGCTGCCAGATCCGCAAAAGGCTTCGACCACGGTGTTTCACTGTGGCGCTCACGCCCGCTGCGCTCTGTGCGTTGCCGAACATAGCGCGAAACTTTTACCGGCGTACGGCAGGGGCGAGCATCGCGGCGGATGACAGCGCGGTCTACACCGACTGCACGAGGAGCAAGCGGCGACGCCGAATAGCACGCCGAATAGCAACTTGAACGTCCGGTTTTGTCAGAGGACGTTGCGCCCGCTGATGATTCGCAACAGGACCATGACGATGGCAACAACAATGAGGATGTGGATGAATCCTCCCAGCGTGACGGAAGTGACCAGGCCGAGGAGCCACAGGATGATCAGAACGACGGCGATTGTGTAGAGCATTGGATGACCTCTTTGGGTTTGCTGACATGACGGAGTTGAGTTGCCGGAACTGCTTCCTGACGCACTTCTCGTCGGCGCCCGACGCCTGCTTCTACACACTGGCCTTTCCAGGCCTTGTGGAAGTGCCGTTTGCGCTGCAGGGAATTCTTCAGTGAAGGCGCCACAAAAAACTGCGCTGATCCCTCATTGCCATCCTGGTCCGGGCGCTGCGCACGGTCTGTACGTCAGCGCACACAGGAATACCGCGCTACAGCCGATACGGCTGAGCAAGCGTCTGGGGGTGCCGGGTCTGCCCGCTAATCAGCAGGCCGTCGGTGGCGACATGAGGCTGCGGCCATCCAGGAATAGACGGCGGAGGTAAAGCGGCCGCTGAGTCTGCCTTCTACCTTATCTCTGCCTTGTGTCTGCCAGCGCACAGATGGCGCGAGCGGAGCGATCCATCATTGACGCAGATGGAACGCGAGTGATGGCCGGTTCGTTACCGGCACCTTGTTAGATGTGTCAGCTGAAATTATCCAGGAGGATATATGAAGAAGCTTGCCGTATTGCTGATCGCGGTCAGCGCATTGGTTTCGGGCTGTGCGGTTTACGAGACGCCGTATCAGGATCGTAGTTCGTATCGCGGTGATCATGAGCGTTGGCGTGATCATGAGCGCAGAGACCACGATCGGGATGGCGATGGCGTACGCAATAGCCAGGACAGACGGCCGGACGATCCGCGTCGCTACTGAGTCGGCAATGCGCTCGTCAAGTCTGCACGACGGGCGCACCTTGGGGGTCGCTACTTCTTGAGACTGATGTGATTGACCACGCTGGTAACGCCCTCGATGTCTTTCGCGACATCCTCCGCGTGGGTCATCTGCATGACGTTGTCGACGAAGCCGCTCAACTGGACCTCGCCCTTGCGCGTCGTGACTGATACGTCGAGGCTCTTCATCACCGGGTCGGCGAGCATTGCCGACTTGACCTGCGTGGTGATCACGGTGTCGTCGAGCTTGTTGCCGACGGTCTGTTTGCCTTCTTTGAGGCTCAGTTTGTTGTCCACGCTTTTGACGTTCTCGACACCCTTCGCCACCGCGATGCTGCGATCGATCTGGACTTGATTGTCGGCGAAGCCGCTCAACAGCACTTCGCCCTTGTTCGTCGTGACCTTGATATCCAGACTCTTGACGTCTTCATTCGACATCAGCGCCGCTCTGACCTTGGCCGTGATCACCGAATCATCGACCGTGGTGCCGATTGTCGTGGGCGGCGGCGCGCCGCCCTTGTCCTGCGCTTTATCGCAGCCGCCAAGGCTGGCAAGCAGAGGGGCGAGGACTGTGAAGGCAGCAATTGCGCCGGCGTAAGCGTAGCGGTTCGGGTTGGTGGTCATGATTTCTCCTGTGGGAAGTGAAAGGGATGTCAACGCATCGCTTGAACTGTGCACATTCATGCGCCACTCTTCCGTGCGCTAGCGAACGCAGGGAGAACATTCCACCGGGCAGGCCCGGGGCGTTGGGTTTTTGGACGACACGCTGCCGAGCGGGGATGGACGAACGGGAAATCACGCTACTATGGGCGCGGCATCGCTACCCGGCGATTTTGAACTGAACACCGAATCGGGAAAGAAACTCGTGGCCAAGCAGGAGCAAGCGAACAAGCCCAGAGCCAGGCGTCAGGCCGTGAAGGACGCCGGTCTACCGCTCGAGGCCGCAGCGGCTGTCGTCGCACCCGTCCGGCCGTTCCCCATTGTCGCGATTGGCGCCTCAGCGGGCGGCCTCGAAGCGCTGGAGCAGTTCCTTGCCCACGTGCCCGTCGCCAGTGGTATGGCCTTCGTCGTCATCCAGCATCTCGACCCCAATTACAAGGGCATGATGCCCGAGCTGCTGCAGCGGGTTACCGCCATGCCGGTGACGCAGGCCAGGAACCGCATGAAGGTCAAGCCGGACTGCGTTTACGTAATTCCGCCGAACAGCGATCTGTCGATCCTGCGCGACTGCCTTTATCTGCTCGAACCCGTGGCACCGCGTGGCCTGCGCCTGCCGATCGACTTCTTCTTCCGCGCCCTTGCCGACGACCGGCGCGAGAACGCCATCGGCGTCATTCTCTCCGGCATGGGCTCGGATGGCACGCTGGGCCTGCGCGCCATCAAGGAGCGTGGTGGCCTGGTGCTGGTCCAGGACCCGGCGACGGCCAAGTTCGACAGCATGCCGCGCAGCGTCATCGATGCCGGCCTGGCCGACATCGTTGCTTCGTCGGATATGTTGCCGCTGCGCATCGCCGAAACCCTTCGTCATTCACCCCGGAGCGCCTCAGGGGCGCTGGTGGCGGAAATCGAAACAGCGGCGCAGAAAAGCGCCTTCGACAAGATCTGCATCCTGCTGCGCGGGCGCACTGGCCACGATTTTTCGCTCTACAAAAAAAGCACCGTCTATCGCCGCATCGAGCGCCGCATGGCCATTCATCTGCTGGACCGGATTGCCGACTACGTGCTTTACCTGCGCGAGAATCCGCAGGAAGTCGATCTGCTGTTCAAGGAACTGCTGATCGGCGTCACCAGCTTCTTTCGCGATCCGGCCTCCTGGGTTTACCTGCAGGAACATGCGCTGCCCGAACTGCTTGCCGCCTACCCGGCAGGCGCCGCGCTGCGCGCCTGGGTGGCCGGTTGCTCGACTGGCGAAGAAGCTTATTCGCTGGCCATCGCCTTCCGGGAAGTGCAGCAGAGGCTGAATCCGCCCGGGCGTTATGTGCTGCAGATTTTCGCCACCGACCTCGATCCGGATGCCATCGAGAAGGCGCGCCAGGGGCTGTACCCGGCGAACATCGCGGCCGATGTTTCGGAGGAACGCCTGAGGCATTTCTTCGTCGAGAGTGGCAACGGCTATCGGGTCGGCAAGGAAATCCGCGAGATGGTCGTCTTTGCACCGCACAACCTGATCATGGATCCTCCCTTTACCAAGCTCGATATTCTGACCTGCCGCAATCTGCTGATCTATCTCGGCACCGAGTTGCAGAAGAAGCTGCTGCCGCTCTTCCATTACAGCCTCAAGCCCGGCGGCATTTTGATGCAGGGCAGTGCCGAGTCGATTGGCGGTTTCGCCGATCTATTCACGCCGCTCGAAGGCAAGGCGCGCCTGTTCCGGCGCAACAGCAGCCCGTTGCGTACCGTCGACCTTGAATTCCCCACCCGCTACTTTCCCACGAAAAACGAGCCGCTTATGGACGCCAAGCCCGAGCCAGTTGCCGCCAATCTACAGAGCCTCGCCGATCAGCTGCTGCTGCAGCAGTTTTCTCCCGCCGCCGTGCTGGTCAATGCCACTGGCGATCTCGTCTACATCAGCGGGCGGACCGGTAAATACCTGGAGCCTGCCGCCGGCAAGGTGAACTGGAACATTTACGCCATGGCCCGCGAAGGGCTGCGCCACGAGCTTGCCGTGGCCCTGCCCAAGGCCCTGCGCAGCGGCGAGCGAACGGTCTACCGCAATCTGCATATCGGTACCAATGGCGGCACGCAGATCGTCGATCTCACGGTGCAGCCGATCGACGAACCGGTAGCGCTACGCGGCATGGCGATGGTGGTGTTCGACGATGTCGCTGCCGCGCCGCCCGCTCTGGAGGTCGCTGCCGGCAAACGTGGCTCGCGCAGCAGTCAGCGCGAGGCGGAGCTGGAGCGAGCGCTGGCGCAGGGCTTGCAGGAAGTGCAGGCGCTGCGCGAGGAAATGCAGACCTCGCAGGAAGAACTCAAGTCGACCAACGAAGAACTGCAGTCGACCAACGAGGAGCTGCAGTCGACGAATGAGGAACTGACGACATCCAAGGAAGAAATGCAGTCGCTCAACGAGGAACTGCAGACGGTGAATCTCGAACTGCAATCGAAGGTGGACGAGCTGTCGACCGCCAACAACGACATGAAGAACCTGCTCAACAGTACCGATATGGCCACGGTTTTCCTCGACGGCGCGCTGCACGTGCGGCGTTTCACGACGCAGGCGACGCGGCTTTTCAAGCTGATTCCGGGCGACGTCGGCCGGGCGCTGTCGGATATCGTTACCGATCTCGTCTATCCGGCCTTGCTGGCCGACGCCGAAGAGGTGTTGCGCACGCTGGCCTCGTCGGATCGGGAAGTCGCGGCCGCTGACGAGCGCTGGTTTCAGGTCAAGATCATGCCCTACCGCACCCTGGAAAACGTCATCGACGGCGTCGTCATCACCTTCAACGACATCAGCCGGGCCAAGCGCCTGGAAGCGCAACTGCGGCGCGCTGCCGGCGACACGCCGGAACAGCCCTGAGCCGATGCGGCGAGACAGTCGGTGTGGTGCCAACCGGGCGGGGTGCCCCGTAACAACGCCTTCCTGCGTTCGCTAACGCACAGAATCCTTCGCTTCATCCGTCTACCTTTGGTTTCTGCCAATGCCTGATCGGCCCGCAGCGCACGAGCAAGCGCCGCGTGGCGAACAGGGCGTTGCCCAATCCAATGGAGAACAACATGAACCGTAAAACAATTATTTCCGTCGTCCTGGCAATGTCGCTCGCGACCGGGGGCGTTGCCTTTGCCCAAGGGCGCGGGGATCGCAATGATCACGAGCGCAATGACGAGCGCGGGCGCAATGAACAGACTCAGCGTGGCGGCCAGCAGGATCATCGCGACAACGATTGGCGCCAGCCGGATCGCCGCGGCGACAACGGTCGCGCCGACAACGATCGGTCGCAGGATCGGTGGCAGAATCAGCGGGGCGCCGGACCGGACCATCAGTTTCACAGGGGCCAACGCTTGCCGCAGGAATACCGCCATCGGCAATACGTGGTCGATGACTGGCGCGGCCATCGCTTGAGCGCTCCGCCGCGTGGTTACCACTGGGTTCAAACCGGTGGCGACTATGTCCTGGTCGCGATTGGCAGTGGCATTATCCTGCAACTTTTCCTGGGCAACTGACCCTCTGCCGCCGGGGCATCGCCCCGGTTTTTTTTGCCCGTCATTCTCCGCCTGCCGTCAGCAAAAAGCGCTAGGTCAGCATTCGCGCATAGGATGCCTTGTCGGCCTTGTAACAGCCGCAGGAAGCGGCCTCCAGACCGGCGCGGTCGAGAATGGTGATATCCCCGCGCCGATAGCTGATCAGTTTCTGATTTTGCAGCGAGGTAGCGGCCTTGGTGATGCCGACGCGGCGCACGCCCAGCATATAGGCGAGAAACTCCTGCGTGACATGAAACTGCGCCGAGTGGGTCCGGTCCTGCGTCATCAGGAGCCAACGGGCGAGGCGTGCCTCGACCACATGGAAGCGGGTGCAGGCGGCCGTTTGTGCGAGCCGGCACATCTCCACATAGAGGTAGCGCTGCAGCAGGCGGTACAGCGCCGAACTCAAGCCGAGTTCATGGCGAAATGGCGCCGCCTCCATGCGTAGCGCCATGCCGCCGCACTGCACCACAGCGTGCAGCGGCGAAACGTCCAGGCCGAGGACGAAGGGGGTGCCGAGCATGCCTTCGTTGCCGATCAAACCCACCTCGAGGCTGGCCCGGCCATCGGTCTGTGCGACCAGGGAAATCAGGCTGTCGGTCGGGAAATAAACGTGGCGAAAGCGCTCGCCGGCCTCGGCGAGAACCTCGGCAAAAACCAGCTCGACCGGCTCGCAGCCTGCCAGAAAACGCTTGCCGTCTTTGCGCGGCAAGGCTGCCAGCAGACGATTTTCAGCCGGGGCAGATTGGGTCGGCGACACGCGGGCTCTCCTGTCGTTCGAGGCAACCGGGCAAGCGGCACACGACACGGTGGCGATGCAATCCCGGTCTGGATGCGGACCAGGGGCGAACGTTTCCCCCGGATGGACCTTGCCTACGGTGAAGCAATGCCTGACATCCGTCTGGACGGTAGCGCACAAAGCAGGCAATCAGGAGCAGATTCCGGGGAGCAGATCGCGCCTGTTTATCGAAGGCCTCCTGTGTTCGGACTATGAGCGTCAGCGCACCGAACAAATGCGTCGCTGGACAGATCATGGGCGTGGCGATCGAGCCTCAAAAACCGGATCGAGCGCGCAGTTGAACCGACCAACCAGCCCGCAACACGCTTTGACTCACGCAGGAGACGCGTCATGAATACGATGAATGGACTTGCAACATTACTTCTAATGATCGCGGCCGTGGCGCTCGGTGCCTGCGCCGGCACGAAAGCCACGCCCTATCCGCCGAATGACCACGTCGCCAGCGCCGGCGATGTTTATTCCGGAGATGGCGTGGTGGAATCAATCGATCTGGAAAAGCGCGACCAGCAGCGTGCCGATGCGCACCGGATCAACGTGCGCATGAAAGACGGGGCCTATCAGTCGTTGACCAAGAACTCCGATGCCGGCTTCCGGGTCGGCGACCGCGTGCGATTTGCAAACGGCGACCTGCAGCGCTATTGAGCACGATGTGCGTTCTGTGTGCGACAGCGTACAGAAAACGTGAAGCATGCGGCGGATGATGGCGGCAACGACCGATCGTTATCAGATAGGCCACGCGACCGCCAGACGACAGGAAGTACCTTGCAAATCAACATTCGTCTGGCGTATCCCGAGGTTGGCGGCTGGTTCAGATCGTTGGCGATTGACTGTCAGTATCTCGCCGCTTTTGCCGGCAGTCGAAAAAATCAAGGCAACAGAAGGCGGAGTACATCGCAATTTTTTTGAATCGGGAATAACCATGAGCCATTTATTGAACAAGAAGCAAATGAGTCTGGCCGTAGCGTGTGCGCTGGCACTGGGCATCGTATCGGGCACGGCATCGGCGCAAACCAATCCGGCGGATACCGGCTACCTGACCGACCAGCGCGGCCCGGCCGTGAAAAGCGGCTTCGGACTGTGCTGGCACACCGCTTACGGTCCCGCAGTGCTGGACGCCGAGTGCAACCCGATCCCCGCCCCCGCGCCGATCGCCAGGGCCGCCGATCCCGTACCCGTAGCAGTCGCCGGGCCGAAGCCGGCCAGCGCGAAAGTGACGCTGGATGCCGACACCCTGTTCGACTTCGACAAGGCCGTCCTGCGCCCGGCCGGGAAAATGGCATTGGACGATTTCCTCGACAAGATGAAGGGCATCGACCCGGAAGTGATCATTGCAGTCGGGCATACCGACCGCTTCGGCTCGGACAGCTACAACCAGAGTCTTTCCGAACGACGCGCGGCTTCCGTCAAGACCTATCTGACGAGCAGGAGCGTCGATGCGAATCGCATCCAGACCGCAGGCAAGGGCGAGACGCAGCCGGTGACGAAAGCCGGGCAGTGCGACGGCGCGAAGAGCGCCAAGGTGATCGCCTGCCTGCAGCCCGACCGGCGCGTCGATGTGGAAGTGGTGGGTACGCGCAACGCGATGTAATCGACTTGTCCGGCGTCTCTCGGCAAACAAAATGCCTCGTATTTACGGGGCATTTTATTTGGCTGGTTGATACATGTAAATGGCATATATACGATTGCCGGCAATGTGCGTCAGCGAACAGACGACACGCGGCAAACCCCCTAACTTGAAGGCATCGGAGCCAGGAGCGGTGCAGCATCTCCACCGTTGCAATGCGCAGTGCCTTAAAGCACCACGCTGTCGGCGAAGAGAAGTGCATGCCGGGCATTCGCTGCCGATGCATCACTCCCAGATCCTAAATATGAAGGAAGCATAATGAACAAACTCAACATCAACATCCTCACCCTGGCCATCGGTGTCGCATTCAGCGCCGGGGCAATCGCCGAAAACCTGTCGAAAACCGACTACAAGGCTGGCCAAGCCAAGGTCTCGGCCGAATACAAGACGGGCAAGGCGGCTTGCGCTTCGCTCTCCGCCAACGCGAAGGATATCTGCGTCGCCGAGGTCAAGGGCAAGGAGAAGGTCGCCAAGGCCGAACTCGAAGCGAGCTACAAGCCCAGCCACAAGGCCAGCTACGAAGTGTTCGTCGCCAAGGCGGAGGCCGCTTATGCGGTGGCCAATGAGAAATGCGACGATCTGGCCGGCAACGCGAAGGATGTGTGCGTGAAGGAAGCCAAGGCCGCGCAGACAGCCGCCAAGGCCGATGCCAAGGCGCAGATGAAAACGGCAGATGCCAATAGCACGGCCAATGAGAAGAGCACCGAGGCGCGCACCGAGGCCAATGCCAAGGGCGTCGAAGCCCGCAAGGAAGCCTCTTCCGACAAGGTTGACGCCAGGTACGCTGTCGCCAAGGAGAAATGCGACAGCTATTCGGGTGCCGCCAAGGACAACTGCGTGACCCAGGCCAAGGCAAGTGCCGGAAAGTAGTTGCTGGCAAGTCGCACTCGAGCAGAGGCGACGTAGCAGAAGCTCAATATTTTACAAAGAGGTAATCCCATGAAGACGATACAAAACCTGACCATCAGTGCAGTTGCCGCAGCAATGCTGCTCGGCCTCGGTGCTTGTGCCGGCATGTCGCGGCAGGACCAGAACACCGCCATCGGCGCGGGTGCCGGTGCGGTCGGCGGTGCCATTCTGACCGGCGGCAGTGCGGTCGGAACCGTCGGCGGTGCTGCCGTCGGCGGCATCATCGGTCACGAAGTCGGCAGACGTTAAGGACGTGCGCTGCGCCCGGCCTGCCCGGCCGTGCGTTGCCCCGTGACTCCGAAAGCGGGGGTGTCCATGACGGACACTCCCGCTTTCGGACGAAGGGACCACCAGGAGAAACACATCATGAAATTCGGAAAAACCGCCAATGCCGCGCTGCTCGTCAGCGCCGTGCTGTTCGCGCTGGCCGGCTGCCAGAAGCAGGAAGGCCCGGCCGAGCATGCCGGCAAGGCAATCGACAACGCCGCGGCGAAGGCCGGGCAGCAGGTCGAAAAAGTCGGCAGCAAGATTCAGGACGCGGCCAAGGGCGAGCAGAAGTAATCGAGCTGGAATGACGAAGGGCCGATGCACGCGCATCGGCCCTTCGTCATTTGCCCGCCCGGCCTGGCCGGAACAGGCTATCTTTCCTGCTTGCGGTTGTCTTCGTTGTGCTTCTGCTCGCCGCCTTCCGGTTTCCTCTCATGCTGCCTGTCCACCTCGGGATTCGGCTGCTGAGCATGCGGTGGCGGCGGTGGTGCTATGGCAGCGGCGGGGGGTGCGGCTGGCGGCGGTGGCGCTGCCCTGGGCTCGGCTGTCGGTGGGGCAGCCCGTGTTTCGACCGCACGTTGTGCCGGTGGCGCGGCCGGCTGTTCCCGTTGTTCGGTGTTTCTCCGTTGATCGTCATGGCCGCGCTGTTCCGGCCTGCTGCGCTGCTCAGACGGCGGTGCAGCAGGTACGGGCGGCGTGACCGGCGCTATTTGAGGCTCGGCCGCGCGTTGCGGGGGCGGCGGGGCCACCGGCTGCCGCCGCTGTTCGTCATTGCCCCGTTGTTCCGGCCTGTTGTGTTGCTCCGGCGGCGGTGCGGCTTGTCGCGGAGCAAGCTGTGGCACGAGGGGCACGGGGGGCTCGGCCGCACGTTGCGCGGGCGGCGGGGCCATCGGCTGCCGCCGCTGTTCGTCATTGCCCCGTTGTTCCGGCCTGTTGTGTTGCTCCGGCGGCGGTGCGGCTTGTCGTGGAGCAAACTGTGGCACGGGGGGCACGGGGGGCTCGGCCGCACGTTGCGCGGGAGGTGGCGCGAGCGCTTGGTCCCGCTGCCGTTCGCCGTTGCCACGCGCTTCGGATCTTCCCCGTTGCTCCGGTACTTGCGCTGCCGGCATGGGCGGCGCGAGGCTTGGCGCCGGGGCGGCGGGAGCGGCCGGTGATGCTCGCGCAGCGGATCTTTCGCGTGCATCACCGGCACTGCGGGGCGCTGGTGGCGGGCGCAGGGTGCGCGGCGCTTCTGGCGGCGAGACGACTTTGACGATCGGCACCGGCACGCTCTCCGCGGGTTTTAGTTCCCGGCGTGCGGCGTCGTCGAGCGGTTTTCCCGGTTGCGCGCTCAGTTGTTGCCGCTGCGCCTCGAAACCGGCATGCGCCGCAGGCGGAGCGCCGCGCGCGATGACCGGCCGCTCGAACGAGTGGGGCGGCGGCTTGTCGCCCCTGGCGGCAGGCCCGTGCATGCTTTTTTCGCCCGGCGCCACGGGCGGCACGACGACCACCGGCGCGCTGCTCAGCGTCGCGCCGGGTACCCGCTGCTGCGTCCTCGATACCGGCTGCGACTGCACGAAAGCCGTGCTCGGCACGGCGACGACGGCGCCTGCCACGCGCCGGTTGGCGTAGGTGACGTTGCTCACGTTCGACTGGCGGTAGGCATTATTGATGATCGTGGTGTTGATCACCGTGTTGCTGCGGTTGATGTTCTCGAAATAGCCGCGGCTGACCGGATAGGCCGGTCGATAGACTTCGCGCGGTGCGAGCGGGAACCAGCCGATGCCGCCGACGTTGCCGCTGGCGATGCTCAGCTGGAAACCGGCGCCGCCGACAAAGGCGACCAGCGCCGGCGCATAATACGCCCTGCTGCGCGTCGGCCCGGGCACCCAGCCCCATGTCCCGGCGAAATTCGCCCAGCGGCCGTAATGCGAGACGGCAAAGCCCCACGGCGCATCGTCGACCCAGGTCCAGCCCCAGGGATCGATCCATGCCCAATGCCCATCCTGGTAAGGCGCCCAGCCGGCGGCCACGCGATTCGGGATCCAGACGTTGCCGTAGCCCGGATCGGTGCGCCAGTAGCCGTTCGAGTCGAGATCCTGGTAGCCGATCACGTCGGGCGAAACATAGCGGGCCGAGCGCGAACTGTCGTAGCGGCTGTCGCGGGCGTTCGACCAGCGATCGAATTCATCGGGACGCGACGCGTCGACGTACCGGTAGTCGCGCAAGCCGGTGCCGGTGAAACGATACGCCTGCCGCGCATCGATGACATAGGCCGCGCCTTCGCCGTATGCCTCGCCCTGGCCCTGGCGCACGACGATTGTTGTCGCGTTGCCGTCGGGGTCCACCCTGATTCGGTAGGCACCCGGTTTGCGCAGGGTGAAGGCGAGATTCGGCGTATCCACCTCGAATACCTGGCCGGGCACGAGGCGCCGCACGCGGACGTTGAGGGTGCCCTGCGTCAATTGCAGCTGGGCGATCCGGTCGTCGAGATTGAGGATGGAGATGCCGGTCCCGGCGTTCATGCGAACCAGCGCGCCGCCAACCTGGACTTCGGCCCGCGAACCGGAACTGGCTTCGGTCCACAGACGGTCGCCGGTGCCCAGCGGCCGGTTGATCGTCGCCTGCAGCCAGTCGTTTTCGCCGGCCGGCGAAAAACTGACGGCGCCACTCGTGTAGCCGAGTCGCGCAACGCGTGACGGTGGATCGGCGCTGGCGTAGCCGCTGCAGGCAAAAATGGCGAGCCCGGCGACGAAGGCGAAAACCCGAAGGCTGGGAGTTTGCATCGGCATGATGATTCCTTGCGAAAAAGTGAGCGCTGTCGGCGCCGGATCGGACCGGCCGCGAAATAAGAAGCGGCAGCCCGGGCACGGCGCGTACGCAAACGTCGGTACGACGCAAAAACAGCATGCGCAGCACTGCGCCGGCCGTCTGTTCGGCAGCGCACCAATCGCGTCCGGCTCGTCGACGTTTGCCGTGCTTAGTGTGTTCGATGGCGCACAGACTCCGGCGGCACGCGCTGCCATATTGATCGCCTCGTTGTGTGTCTTCGCCGGATGCCTACACGGATCGGCTGAAGGTTCGCAGCTTCCACAGGAGAGAACGATGAATGCACTATTGAGAAATGCGTTGGCGGTAGTCGGTGTGGCGATCGCCACGCAAGCAAGCGCCCAGGTCACCTTTTACGAGCGCCAGGGCTTCGAAGGGCAGTCTTTCAGCACCGAGCGGCGGATCGGCAACTTCGAGCGCTACGGCTTCAACGACCGCGCCTCGTCGGTCATGGTGGACGGCGGGCGCTGGGAGGTTTGCGAAGACGCCTGGTTCCGTGGCCGTTGCGTTGTCCTGCGTCCGGGCCGTTATCCGTCGCTCGCCGCGATGGGACTGAACGACCGCGTTTCATCTGTGCGCATGGTGGGCAACGACGCGCGCGTCGATGAACGCCGTTATGCGCCCGCACCCGTAGTCTCCAACGACTACCGCCGGGGCAACAACGAACGGATATTCGAGGCGAATGTCACCTCGGTCCGCGCCGTCGTCGGACCGCCCGAGCAGCGCTGCTGGGTCGAGCGCGAGCAAGTCAGTCAGGAGCGCAGCAACGCCAACGTTCCCGGCGCGATTGCCGGTGCCGTTATCGGCGGCATTCTCGGTCACCAGGTTGGCGGCGGACGCGGTCAGGATGTCGCCACGGCCGGTGGTGCGGTGGCGGGCGCCATGGTTGGGGCCAATGTCGGTCGCGACGGCGGCGGCCAGCAGGTCGCCACCCGCGATGTCCAGCGTTGTGCCGATGAGCCGAATTCGGCCCGTCCTGCTTACTGGGACGTCACTTACAACTTCCGGGGTCAGGAGCATCGCGTGCAGATGACCGCGCCGCCGGGCGCTACGATTACCGTCAATGAGCGCGGCGAGCCTCGGATCTGACGGGCAGCCGGTGTGCCGGTCGATCCGGTGAGATCTGCCGAAGCTGATTGTTGCCGCCAGAAGCTGATCGACGTTGGGGAGCTGCCCACAATCCAGTTGGGACGTTCCGGTTAAAGATTTAAGGAACCATCATGAAATTTCGAACCTGATAGTAGTAAGTACTGGTGACGGTTGCCCTGAGCGACTGCTTTACGTTTCCCGCCGGTCCTGCGGGACCGGAAGGCGTCACGGGCGATGCCGGGGCCAAGGGTAATACCGGATCCACCGGGGCAACCGGCAGCACGGGCGCGCCGTGTTCGAGCGTCAAGCAATACCTGGATATCACTGAGATATTTGCGTAACGGCGAATTCCCCTGGAGCTTCCGCATGCATAGCGTAATGAGGAACGAACGGTCATTATCGGTTCTCTGTGCCGATGTCGCCAGCGGCGACTGGCTGTCCCGATTTCTGGACCGGCGCGAAGCGCAGTACGCGGTCGGACGCTACGAAAATCGTATCCAGCGCTCCGTCGAACGCAACGGCGGCCGCCTGGTCGGCCGCAGCGGCGGCAGGACGATGGCGTTCTTCGGCAACAACGTGGCGGCCTTGCAGTCGGCCATCGAGATACAGCACCGGGTTGCGGATTTGCCGCCATCTTCCGGCGTTCCGCTGGCCGTCCGGATCGGTGTTTGCACCGGTCACCAGTGGCAGGAGGCGCGCTATTTTTCCAACGAAGGCGACAATCCGGCGGTAAGTCTCTCGGGGGCCAGCGAACCGGGGCAGATCCTGCTCAGCATCCCGAAGCGGATGAAGCTTTCGCCCTGGCTGCCATTGACCGCTACTGCCGTTCCCGATCTGGCGCTCAACTGCGGCGGCAGGCAGCTGGGCATCTTCGTGGTCAGCTGGCGGGAACGGGCGCCGCTGGCGCTGAAACTGGCGCTGTCGCAACTGGCAAATGGCGTCGATCGACTCGCTTTGCGCTACCGCGATACGGAAGTCGTGCTCGACGGCAATCAGCCGGTCATGCAGATCGGTCGCCACGTGGATTGCGGTCTGCTCCTGCGCGATGCGAGGAGTTCGCGCCTGCACGGAACAATAGAGCGACGCCTGGATCGTTTCGTCTTTCTCGATCGAAGTACCAACGGGACTTTCGTTACGCTCGAAGACCAGACGGAGTTTCTTGTCCGGGGCAAGCCGCTGCCCTTGTTCGGTCGCGGACAACTCAGTTTTGGCATGCCGTCGTCGGACGAGGGGGCTGAACTGCTGCAGTTCGAGACCAGCGGCTTTGCGTGACGGCCGGGCGATACCGCTCCCTGTTGTTCAGCTCAGTTCGCGCAGAACCATACCCATTCCCGCCAAGGGTTGAGCGCGCACCAGGTATTGACCGCGTCGCTCGCCGGGGACTGCACGCCGACGTCATGACCGGGCAAGACCTGAAGATCATAGGCCGCACGCGTCTCGACGCAATTGAGTGTTTTGTAGGCTGCGGAGACGTTTTTGAACTGGCATTCGCCGTCCGGGTCATTGCTCACATCCGGGTGGAATCGGTGCGCCAGCTTGCGGTAGGCCAGCTTGATCTCGGCGCTGGAAGCGTCCCGTTCGAGGCCTAAAGTTCCGTAGTGGTTCTGGGTTTTCATCGAATGCATCTCCAGTGGATTTGAGCGCTCGCTGCTTCGCGGCAGAGGTTCTTGGTCAGACTCCGCTGCGACCACCGTTGATCCCGGTCGTCGCTATCATGTCCTGACTTCCCATGCTACGCAAACGGGAGTACGCGTCTGTTCGTTAGCGAACATGACTGGTAATTATGCCGAGGTTTTTTTTGCGTCGTGTCTGGGCATCAATGCGGCGCTGGTCCTGGCCGCGCTGCACGGCTGGTCTTTTTCGTCCCCTTGGGCGAGACGCCGGGCTTCTCCGCTCCGGGACCCGTCGCGATTGCGATGACCTTGCGTCCGCCGTTCCCGGCACGAAGCAGCGCTTCACCGGCGCGCACGAGGACTTGCTCGGCGCTGGCATCGGCAGTATCCAAGGAGGCAACGCCAATACTGATGGCGATGGAGACCGTCCGGTTCTTGATGATCGCCGACCGTTCGGCGGCTTTCTGGCGCAGGCGTTCGGCGAAGATCGATGCGGTATCCAGACTGGTTCCCGGTAGCAGCACGGCGAATTCCTGATCGCCGACCCGGCCGCCAATATCCGCCTTGCGCAACTGCTCGCGCAAAAAGCCTGAAAAGTGCTGCAGCATGGCGTCGCCCGCCGCGTGGCCAAGCGCGGTGTTGGTGGCCGCGAAGTGGTCGAGGTCGATCACGAGCAGGGCCGCCTGGTAATCGCCGGCGCGCTGCACCTGGGAAAGCGCTTCTTCCAGCCGTTCGATGAAATGCCGACGGTTGGCCAAGCGGGTGAGCAAATCCGTGCTTTCCAGGCTCTGCAGTTCGGCTTTCAGGCGATTTTGCTCGGTCACATCCTCAAAAATTCCCAGCGTCGCTATGCGCTCGTCCCACTTCACCGTACTGAAATGCGCACGGCAATCGATGATCCGCCCGTCTTTGGCGATCAGCCGTAGCTCGTAATCCCGGGGCGCGGATTCCCCGCTCGTGCGCCGCTCATGGGAGGCCAGCAGCTTGGGGCGATCCGCTTCCGGAATGAAGGTCAGAAAGGATTGCCCGACACACTCCTCGGCACAATAGCCGCTCAGTTCGAGCGCTTTCGGATTGATGTATTTGAGGACGCCGTCCTGAACGATCGTCGCACTGAGCGGCAGTTTTTCCATCAGCGTGCGATGCCGTTTTTCCGATTCGGCCAGTGCCTGCTGCGTCAGATGGCGTTGGGTGACGTCCCGCGCAAAGCCCACGGTGCCGGCAAACTGGTTATCGATCCTGATCGGCGACTTGTAGATCTCGAGCCAGCGTCCATTGCCCTCGTTTTCGAGGAATTGTTCGACCAGCGTCGTCTTGCCGCTGCTCAGCACGGCCCTGTCCTCGGCGCGATAAGCCTCGGCCCGCTCGCGTGTGCTGAGGTCAAAATCCGTTTTGCCGACCACGGCCTCGGGCGAAGGTAAACCGAGTTCCGTGGCCAATACCGTGTTCGCCGCCAGAAACCGGCTTTGCTCATCCTTGAGCCAGACCATGAAAGGAAAATTGTCGAGCAGGGCGCGCTGGTACTGTTCGCGCGTGCGGAGCGCCTTTTCGGCGAGTTTTTCCGCGGTGATGTCGATCAGGACCATGCGGCATTCCCGAGCGCTCTCATCAGGAACGGCTTCGATCCTGACGATCAGTTCGCCGTGCTGATCGGTCGGCAGCAGCGCGATTTCGCAGACATTTTTGCCTTTGCTGTCGAGCACCGCTTCGACAAAGCGGTTGAATGCGCCGACGTATTCCGGCGTGACGGAAGCGGCGAAGCGATGCCGGTTTTTTTGCGAGCGCGTGATGCCGAGCAGAATGGCGCCGGCCAGGTTGAGATCGAGAATGGTGCCGTGCGGGTCCAGCGTGACATAGCCGATCGGCGCAAAATCGTAGATGTCGGCATGGCGCTCGCGCAGCGCATCCGCTTCGGCGTAGGCCGTGCTGAGCGCTTCGTGTTGCATTTCAAGCTCAATCTGATGCACTTGGAGTTCATGCAGCAGTCGCGTGCCATCGACCGGGATGTCCGACATCTCCGGCATGGCGGACGAGATTTGCTGCAAGCGCGTCTCGGCCCGCCGGCGCAGGGTCGCCGGGTTTGGCCGGGTCCGGTCGCTGACGCGAAGATCCGGCGATGGGAGCGACAGGCGGTCGCTTTCACGCTTCACTGCGGCGTAGCATTCGCAGACTCGTGCTTCGAGGCCGGGTCGGTCGCTTACCGTGATATGTCCGCGGCTGTAGCGGATCAGGCCGGCGGCCTGCAGATTTCCGGCGGCCTCGGTAACCCCCTCGCGGCGCACGCCGAGCATGTTGGCAATGCGTTCCTGCGTCATCTCGAGCTGATTGCCCGGCATCCGGTCCAGACTGAGCAGAAGCAGACGACAGAGCTGCTGGTCGACCGAATGGTGCCGGTTGCAGACCACACTCTGCGCCATTTGCGTCATCAGGGCCTGGACGTAGCGCAGGACAAGACGCTGCAGCGTTCCACCCTGATCGACTTCCCAGCGCATCACTTCAGCCCGCATCCGGTAGGCGTTGCCGGCGCTGTGCACGACCACCCGGTAGGTGGTGGTATCGCCGCCCAGTACCAGCGCGGTGCCGATCAGGCCATCGTTGCCGGTCATCGCCAGTTCGGCCGATGAGCCGTTCTCGGTGGTGAACATCAGCGACAGGATGCACGTGGTCGGGAAATAGGCATAGTCCACGCGATCGCCGGGCTCATAAAGCGCCTGGCCGAGTTTAAGGGAAACGAGTTCGAGGTCGCCCTCCATGCGGGCGTATTCTGCCGTGGAAAGCGCCGCCAGAATGCGGTTCTGCTGCGGGCTGTCAGGACCTGTGAGTGGCATTTCCCCTCCTCATGTCATGTCGCAAACGGTTTCGAGCCCCCAATCTGCAGTACAAGGACATATCCGAAGAGTCTAGCGGGTAATCCAGTTTTCATATGTGTGTTACCGCACATAGCCGGCGAGCGGATTTTGCTAAGGTGCGCGGTCCGCTTGGCCGCTGACCGAATTTCTTGTTCGACGGCACCCAGTCGATTTCAAATTTCCATACAAAATTCGAGGATACCTTTATGAGCGTCGCCGTTACCGAAAGCACCTCCCACGCCCAGAACGCTGCTCTTGAGTCGTTTCTGGCGATTTCGAGGATTTCTCTGGGCAGCACGGAGCGCCTGTCGGAACTCAACAGCGCAGCGCTGCGCGAGGCATTCACCGACAGCACGGCCGTTGTCCACGCCATTTCTCAGATCACTTTAGTTCCGGATCTGCAGGAGTTCCAGTCGAAACTGGTGGCGCCGATGATGAGCAAGGCTTTGGCCTATACCCGCAGTGTCCAGGAGGTCGCCGTAGAGACTCAGCAGGAGATTTCCCGGCTGATGCAGTCGCAACTTTCCGTTCTGACCCGGAAAACGGTAATGCCCGACTCCTGGCAGAGTATCCTCGCGCGCTTCGCGATGGCGGTTAAGTAACACTGAGATTCGATCGGCCCGAACAACTCGCTGGCCGGTCAAAGGGCTGCAAACCAGGCTGCTACTGCAGCCTGGTTTGCAGCAAGGCGGCGAATTCGTTGGCCGGCATGGGGCGGTTGAAGTAATAGCCTTGTCCCTCGGCGCAGTGCAGGGACTGCAGGAAAGCGAGCTGTTGCCGCGTTTCGATGCCCTCGGCGACGACGTGCAGCTTGAGGCTCTTGCCCATCGCAATGATGGCGCTGACGATCGCCGCTTCCTCGGTGTCGCCGTCGATGTCCTGGACGAAGGACTGGTCGATCTTCAGCGTGTCGATCGGGAAGCGCCGCAGATAGCTCAGGCTGGAGTAGCCGGTGCCGAAATCGTCGATGGCGATTTGCACGCCGAGTTCCCTGAGGGCGCGCAAGATCGCCGGCACCGCTTCCGTGTCCTGCATCAGCCCGCTTTCGGTCAGCTCGAATTCAAGATGGCGCGGGTCCAGGCCGGTGTCGTCGAGGATGCCGCGGACGCTGGCGAGAAAACCCTTGCTGTGGAATTCGACCGCCGAGACGTTCACGGCGATCGGCCCCATTTCAAGACCGGCCTGCAACCAGGCTGCCGTCTGGCGGCAGGCTTCGCGCAGCACCCACTTGCCGATCGGCAGGATCAGGCCGCAGTCTTCGGCGATGCTGATGAACTGCGTTGGACAGATCAGCCGCCGATCGGCTTTCTGCAGGCGGACCAGGGCTTCGGCACCGGTGATGGCGCCGGTCTGGAGATTGACCTTCGGCTGGTAATAGAGGACGAACTCGCGCTGCTCGAGCGCGTGGTGCAGGGCTTCCTGGACGGATTGGCGCGCGACGGCCCGGACATTCATGTCGGCAGTGAAGGCCTGGTAGTGGTTGCGTCCGTTTCTTTTCGCGTGATACATCGCGATGTCGGCATTCCTGACCACGGTTTCGGCGTCCCTGCCGTCGTCAGGGTAAATGCTGATGCCGATGCTCAGGGTGACGTGCAGCCGATGGTTGCCGACGAGGTGCGGCTCGGCCATCGCCTCGATCAGCTTTTCGGCGGCGAGGGCCGCGTCGTGCGCGGTGTCGATTTCGGCCAGCAGGACGACGAATTCGTCACCGCCCTGGCGGCAGACCGTATCGGAGAGCCGCACGCAGGCCTGTAGGCGCCTGGCGGCCGACTGCAGCAACTGGTCGCCGATCGCATGGCCAAGCGAATCGTTGATGTGCTTGAAGTGGTCGAGGTCCAGATACAGCAGGGCGACTTTCTTGTCATGCCGTTGCGCCAGCGCGATCGACTGCGCCAAGCGGGCAGTCAGCAGCGAACGGTTCGGCAAGCCGGTGAGAAAGTCGTGCTCGGCCATATGCGCCATGCGCGCGACGGCACCCTCGGCGGCTTCGGTCATCGTCTGGGCGCGCACCGTGGCGACGACGAGGCTCTCGTTCGCTTCCCGCAACAGCCCCTCGTTGCGCGCACCGGACCCGGACCCGGCCTGTGCGGCCTTTTCCTGGATGCGCAGAACCTTCTCGCGCAGCGCGACATCCGTTTCGCGACTACGCACGGCCTGCTCGGCCGCAATCAGCTCGGCTTCGCGCTCGGCGAGGTTTTTCAGGGACGTGGGGGCGGTCGCTGGCGCACCTTCACCGAGCCCAAGAGCTGATGCGGCCTCGTCCTGCCGGCGAGTGAAGCCTGTTTTGTTCATCCCGGATTCCCCTGCTCACGCGTGCCGGACGGCAGCGTCTGCCTCGGCCGTCCGCCGAGCAGCCCTTCGTAGTCGAGCACCGGCTCGCCGATGACGATCCCGTGATCGCTGATCTCGAACTGCCGGATCTCGTTGCTGTGCGCGCTGCCGCGCACCTTGACGACGGCCATGACGCGCTTCAGGCGGCTGTCGACTTCGATGTAGCGCTGGACGATGATCGCGTCGGTGAGAAAGGCCGATCCGTAGGGGGAAAAGCGCAGATCGGTATAGCGGTCTTCAAGCTCCGAGGTCATCAGCACCGTCACGCCGAGGCCGGCGAGCACGGCGACCATGCGAAACAGCGACTCGCGGAAATCTTCGCGGAAGGTCGGCGCCACCGCCAGTTCGAAGCCGGACAGCGAGTCGATCACCACCCGGGTGGCTTTCATCCGATGAATCAGGTCAATCAGACGCTGGACGATCTCGTCGATCGACAGATCCAGCGAGCGGGTGTTGATCAGGCCGATGCAGCCGGCGCGGACCATGTCGTCGATCGTGCGCGTCCGCGACTGACTCGGCGTCTGCTCGAAGGCGACGATCACGCCCGTTTCGCCCAGGCGTACGCCTTCGGCCAGGAAGGCCGTGGCGAGGATGGTCTTGCCCGATCCGGAAGGCCCGGCGACGAGCAGCGAATAGCCCGCCGGCAAGCCGCCGCCCAGCATCTCGTCGAGGCCCGGCACGCCGGTGCCCAGCCGCGCCTGCTCAGGCGTCGATGCGGGAGCGCCCTGCGTGGCCCCGCTATCGTCGCGGACGATGGCGGCCGGAAAGACTTCGATCCCCGCGCTGGAGATGCGGAATGTGTGCGCTCCGGGGCGCGTCGCTTGGCCGCGCATTTTCAGGACCTGCATCTTGCGCACCATCGAATTGCGGGAAACGCTTTGCGCCAGCGACAGCAGGCCGTCGGCCACCGTGAACACCGGCGGTGGATCGTTCTCCGATGAATATTCCCCGATCAGGAAGGTGGTGGCGTGCCAGCCGGAAAGGTGGATGCCGAGCTGCTGGATGAACTGTTGCAGGGTGAGCGTGCCGCTGGCCTGCTGTTGTGCCTCCAGCATCACCGAGCGGAAAGAATCGACGAAGACCAGCGCCGGCGAGAAGGCCTCGATCGCCGCCGCGATGCGCGCCAGCACCTGCTTGAAATTTCCGGTCGATACTTCGTCGCTCAAATTGACAAAGCGAATCGACTGGTCGATGCGGGCGAGGTCGAAGAACGAAAACTGTTGCTGATAGCGCAGCATCTTCAGCGGCGGTTCGCCGAGCACGGTGAAGAAGAGCGCCGGCCGTTCGCGAGTCGCCAGGGCGAACATGATCTGGTGCGCCAGCGTCGTCTTGCCGGAGCCCGGCGGGCCGACGATCAGGTTGAAGGAGAATTCCGGCAAGCCACCGCCGAGGATCGCATCGAGGCCCGGCACGCCGGTCGCGAGCCGGCGAATGACCACTTTATTGTCCATGAGGCGTTTCCTCTTCAATTGACGGTGGCGACCGTGGGGGCGGGGTCCAGATCGGGGCCAGCAGGCGCTCGGTGAGGGATTTTCCGATCAGGGAGGCGAGCAGTTCGGTGAAGTTGGCCAGCAGGGCACGGCTGGCTTCCAGCGCGGCAGCCGCCTCACGCTCGGCGAGGCGTGCCTGGAGGGTGGCCAGCAGTGCGGCGCAATCGCCGTCGTCCATCGCCATCGTCAGCCACGGGATGGTGCTCTTCGTCAGATGCAGCGAGCGGCGGAAGAGGACGTCGACCCCTTGTGCGCCGATCACGGGCGCGAGGCGGACGGCCGCCTGGTGCCAGGTGCTGATCGTGGCTTCGGCGACCGCGCTCGCATCGGCGCCATCTCCCGCCCGGTGCGCCAGTGTTCGTCGTATCGCTTCGTGATTCATGGGTTTATCCGTCATTGATTCCGGAAGTGGCGCGGAACCGGGCGCTGCAAGGCAAATGCGCTTTGGCATGACCGAAGCATCAAGTTTCCGCAATCTTCTTTCAGGATTCTTCGCGTATCTGTGCGATTCCGTACATAAGGGAAAAACGCCCTGGAATCGAGCGGAATAGTGCAGGCGCGGCCGGTGCCATGGACTCGCCGGCAACGTTCAGTCCCCTCTGTTCGTCAGCGCACATACGTTGCCCTGCGCACGGACTAGTCTGGATGGCTGCTGCGGGCGATCCGGATTGTCGGGTTGCTCAAGCGAGGCAAGCAGGCGAACAGGATTAAGCGGAGGAGTGCAGCGATGGATCTCGGCATGATCGGCCTTGGCCGGATGGGCGCCAACATGGCGGAACGTTTGCGCCGCGGCGGCCATCGCGTCGTCGGTTTCGACCCGAAAGGGAATCAGTACCAGCAAGCGAACGCCGATACGATCGAGCACGCACTTTCGCTGAAGGCGCTGGCTGACGAGTTGCAGGCGCCGCGTACCGTCTGGCTGATGGTGCCGGCCGGCGATGCAGTCGACCAGACAATCGAGGCACTGTTGCACTGGCTGATGCCCGGCGATGTGATCATCGACGGCGGCAACTCCAACTACCAGGACAGCCTGCGCCGGGCCGCGGAGCTCGCCGAGCGCCACATCGATTACGTCGATTGCGGCACCAGCGGCGGTGTGTGGGGGCTGGATGCGGGCTACAGCCTGATGCTCGGCGGCGACGCAGCCGTCCTCGAACGGCTGCGGCCGATCTTCGCCAGCCTGGCGCCGGCGGCGGAGCGTGGCTGGGGGCGTGTCGGCCCGAATGGCGCCGGTCACTTCACGAAGATGATCCACAACGGCATCGAATACGGCCTGATGCAGGCCTATGCCGAAGGCTTTTCGCTGCTGCAGCACAAGACGGAATTCGCCCTCGACCTGCACCAGATCGCCGAAATCTGGCGCCACGGCAGCGTGGTGCGCTCGTGGCTGCTCGACCTGAGCGCCGTCGCGCTCGGCCAGAATCCGGCGCTCGACGGCATCGCGCCCGTCGTCGCCGATTCGGGCGAGGGGCGGTGGACGGTGATCGAAGCGCTCGAACTGGGGGTTGCGGCACCGGTAATCACGCTGGCCATGCTGGCGCGCCTGCGCTCGCGCGATCCGTCATCGTTTTCGGACAAGCTGCTGGCAGCATTACGGCAGCAGTTTGGTGGTCACGAAATAATCAAGGAGCCAAGCAAAGAGCCTGGCAAGGCGCAAACCGAGGCGCGCGCAAAAGAATGATCGTGGCGGCCAAATCTCCGGTCGAGGGATGCCTTTTTGTGATGTTCGGCGCCACCGGCGACCTGATGCGCCGCAAACTACTGCCGGCGCTGTTTCAGCTGGCGCAAGGCGATCAGCTGCCGGAACGCTACCGGATTCTTGGCGTTGCCCGCGACGCCGGGATGGACGATGCGCGATTTTGCGCATGGGCCGCGCAGGTGCTGGCCGACGCCGGTCTGGCGGACGAGGAAACGCGCCGGCGCTGGTGCGCAAGCCGTCTGCACTATCAGGGCTTTGTCGATGCCGGCGCGGCCGATTATCGGGCGCTGGCGACGCGCATCGCCGAAATCGAACGCAGCGATGATCTGCCCGGCAACCGGGTGCTCTACCTTGCGCTGCCGCCGCAGGTCTTTACGGCGACCATCAACGCCCTGGCGGAAGCCGGGCTGGCGCGCAGCGGCGGCTGGACGCGCGTCCTGATCGAAAAGCCTTTCGGTCACGATCTGGCGTCGGCGTGCCACCTCAACGTGCAGGTGCATCGCCATTTCGACGAGGCGCAGGTCTATCGCATCGACCATTACCTCGCCAAGGAGACGGTGCAGAACCTGCTCGCCTTCCGCTTCGGTAACGCCTTGTTCGAATCGTCCTGGAACCGCGAGCACATCAAGAGCGTGCAGCTGACCGTCGCCGAAGCGATCGGCGTCGAAGGCCGTGCCGCTTATTACGAGGAAGCCGGCGCCTTGCGCGATATCGTGCAAAACCACCTGACCCAGCTGCTGACGCTGACGGCGATGGAAGTGCCCGCCGCCTTCGATGCCGAAAGCATTCATCACGAGAAGATCAAGGTGTTGCGTTCGGTGTTGCCGATTGGCAGTGATGCGGCGGTCTTCGGCCAATACGCGCCCGGCGGGCAGAGCGGCAGGCCTCTTGCGGGCTACCGGGAAGAGCCGGGTGTGGCGGCGGATTCGACGGTGGATACCTTCGTTGCCCTGCGTCTGGCGATCGAAAACTGGCGCTGGCAGGGCGTGCCTTTCTACCTGCGCACCGGCAAGCGGATGACGCGCCGGTCGACGCAGATCGTGATCGAGTTCCGCGGCCCGCCGATCGCGCTTTTTCGCAGCCTCGACTGTCGTCCGCCGCATACCAATCTGCTGGCGATCCGGCTGCAGCCGGACGAGGGCTTCGACCTCTCGTTCGAAGTCAAATCGCCCGGCGACCACTTCACGCTCGATACGCGGCATATGGAGTTCCGCTACGCCGAAGCGTTCGGTGCGGCGCTGTCGGCGGGCTACGAGACCCTGCTGCTCGACGTTCTGGAGGGGGATCAGACGCTTTTTGTGCACGCCGAGGAAACCGAAGCCGCGTGGCAGCTCTATGAGCCCTTGCTGCGCCGCGCGACGCCGCCGCATCCCTATCCGGCGGGCAGTTGGGGGCCGGCGGCGGCGGACGGTTTGCTCGCCGCCAGCGGGGGCACATGGAGCAACCGCTAGTTGTTTAGTTCTCCGCCAGCCCCTGCTTTACCAGCCTATCTCGACCCGATCCACGATTCGAAGGCGTCGGCCGTGATCGCCGGGGACCAGAGAAAGCCCTGCCCTTCGTGGCAACCCCAGTCGCGCAGGATTCTCTCCTGCTCGGCGGTTTCGATGCCTTCGCCGATGATCGTCAGGCCGAGCGTATTGCCGAGGTCGATAATCATTTTTGCGAGGGTTCCCGCCCGCTCGCTGGTGCCCAGGTCCTTGACGAAGGAACGATCGACCTTGAGCCGGTCGATCGGCAGGCTTTGCAGATAGGCGAGCGAGGAGAAACCGGTACCGAAATCGTCGATCGCCACCGTAATGCCCAGCGCGCGCAGCCGGCTTAGCGTCTCGATGACGCCATCGAGATCGCTCATGACCATGCTCTCGGTGATTTCAACTTCCAGATTCCGCCCCTCGGCGCCCGTCGTTTCCAGCGTCGCTTCGACAAAAGGCAGGAAATGCCGGCTCCTGAACTGCGCCATCGAGACGTTGATCGCCATGCGCAGATCCGGCAGGCCGTTTTTCTGCCACTTCGCCAGCTGGCGGCAGGATTCGGCAAAAACGAACTCGCCCAGATCGAGAATCAGGCCGGTGTGCTCGGCAATCGGAATGAACTGCTCCGGCGGAATGAAAACGCCATCCTCTCCACGCCAGCGTACCAGTGCCTCGACGCCGATCGCGCGACCGCTGGCGAGATTGGTCTGCGGCTGATAGAAAACCGCCAGCCCCTTGTCGTGCAGGAAGTGGCGCAGGCCCTGATAGGTGGCCAGACGATGACGGATGTCGCTTTCCATCTCCCGCGCGTAATACTCGTAGCGGCCGCGCCGGTTGGCTTTGGCCAGCTTGAGCGCGATTGACGCCGCTTTCAGCGCATCCGTTCCGCTGCCCTGGATTTCCTGCAGATCGGCAAATCCGATGGTGACGGAAACCGGCATTTCGCCATCGGGCAACGCGAAGGGTTCGCTGAATATCTCGCCGAGCGTGCGCGGATTGATCACCGTCGCCGGGCCGACCACGGCGAAGGTGTCGCTGGCGATTCTCGCCGGCGTGCATTCGCTGTCGAGACGGTCGCTGATTCTTTGCGCGACGGCGCGCAGCAGGTGGTCACCGATGGTGTGTCCGACGGCATGGTTGAATTCGGAGAAGTGGTCGATGTCGATCAGCGCCACCGTTTTCCCGCTATCGCCCACCGCCATCGTCTGATCGAGGTGAGCGACGAAGAAGTTGCGGTTGGGCAACTGGGTCAGACTGTCGTAGAAAGCCAGGGCGCGCAGTTCGGCGGTGCGTTCCTGCACCGTCTGCTCCAGCACCTTGTTGTAATTGTCGAGTTTTCTGTACAGCAGACGCACTTCCAGCATGTTGTGGATGCGCGTTTTCACTTCGACCAGATCGAAGGGCTTGCTGATGAAATCCTTGGCGCCGGACTGCAGGGCGCGCAGCTTGTGGCCCGGCTGAGCGGTGAGCACGATGACCGGAACGTAGCCGTCCACATCGTCGGTCTGCAGCCCATCCATCACCTGGAAACCGTCCATGCCGGGCATCTGCAGGTCGAGCAGGATCAGGTCGTAGCGGTTCTGGCGATGCAGCGCGCAGACCTCTTCTGGTTTCATCGTCGAGGCAACGCGGGTGTAGCCGGCCTCGCTGAGCAATTGCTCGAGCAGACTGACGTTGGCCTCCTGGTCATCGACGATCAGGATGCCGGCGTCAAGAATTCCGGATTCGTTCTGTCTGTTCACGGCGACTCCTTTGCCGACTCATTTGTCTTATCGTAGGCCATCCGTAGTGGCGCTGCGCGGCGATCAGTGCGCTGGCGTACAAACCGGGTGAGGCGATTCATCTATTCTCGGGTCATCCATGACCCCTTATCGACGATACCCGCCGTGCTGCTCCCCCTTGCGTCGTGCGTTGCACTGATGCTCCCGGCGAAAACATGATCCGCTTCAATCATCATCTGTGGCAGCGCTTCAGAGCCATCGCGGCGCCTTACTGGCGGCAGGATGAAAAGTGGCAAGCCTGGGGACTGCTGGTCCTGCTCGTCGTGCTGCTCCTGGGGCAGACGGGGTTTGCGGTGCTGTTCAACGAGTTTACGGGGGAATTCACCTCGGCGCTGGCGGCCAGGGATACGGAGCGCTTCTGGACTTCGATCAGGAAGTGCCTGGCCATCCTGGTCGTCGCCGTACCGATTTATGCCATTTACTACTTTGTGCGTGACAAGCTCGGCCTTTACTGGCGACGCTGGCTGACGCGGAGTTTTCTCGGCAGTTATTTCGACCATCGCGCGTACTACGAACTGAATGCCAGCGCCGAGATCGACAATCCGGATCAGCGCATTGCCGAAGACATCAATACCTTTACCCAGAAATCACTCTTCTTTCTGCTGGTGATCGTCGGCGCACTGCTGCAACTCGTCGCTTTCTCAGGCGTGCTCTGGTCGATTTCCAGAGAGCTGGTCTATTTTCTGGCTATCTATGCGCTGGCCGGAACGACGATCACCCTGCTGGTTTTCGGCAAGGTGCTGATCGGGCTTAATTTCTACCAGCTCAGACGCGAAGCGAATTTCCGTTTCAGCCTCGTGCGCATCCGCGAGAACGCCGAGGCCATTGCCTTCTATCGCGGCGAGGCGCAGGAGTCATGGCAGGTTGGCCGGTATTTCAATGCAGCCTTCGACAACTTCAACAAACTGATCGGTGTTCAGCTCAAGCTGAACCTGTTCCAGTACAGCTACAGTTTCATGACCATCATATTGCCCAGCGCCATCATCGCCGGGCGGGTGCTCTCGGGCGAACTGGAGGTCGGGCGGGCGATTCAGGCCGCCGGTGCATTTGCCGCGATCCTGACCGCGTTGACGGTGATTGTCGATAACTTCGAAAGCTTCAGTCGATTCGCCGCGGGGATCGATCGCCTCGACAGCTTTGCCAGGTTTCTCGCCCTGAAGGACGGTGGCCTGCGCAAGCCCGGGGATGGCATCGTCTTCGTGCCGAATTCCCACCTGGCCATCGAAAATCTGACCCTGCAGACGCCGAATCATGCGCGAACCCTGCTCAAGGACCTTTCCCTGAAAATCGATCCGGGCCAGGGCGTGCTGATCGTCGGTGCCAGCGGCTGCGGCAAGAGTTCGCTGTTGCGCGCCGTTGCCGGGCTGTGGCGTTCTGGAAGCGGTCGGATCATCCGGCCGAATACCAGTCAAATGCTGTTTCTGCCGCAACGGCCCTATATGCTACTCGGCAGTCTGCGCAGTCAGCTGCTTTATCCGCAGCAGGATCTGGAAATTGCGGACGCGGCGCTCCAGCACCTGCTGGAGCGCGTCAACCTGCCTGATCTCGTCGCCCGGTTTGGTGGCCTGGATACCGAACTTGACTGGGCGAAGGTCCTGTCGGTCGGCGAGCAGCAGCGCATCGCCTTTGCCCGCGTGCTGCTCATCGCCCCGCGTTACGCCATCCTCGACGAAGCGACCAGCGCTCTCGATATCGCCAACGAGGACAATCTTTATCAGCAACTGGCGGGTACCGGCACGACGCTGGTCAGTGTCGGTCATCGTCCCTCCATCCTGAAATACCACCCGCAAGTGCTGGAACTCGCCGGCGATGGCGGCTGGCAGCTCTACGCGGCGGACGACTACCGCTTCAGTCACTAGCCGTTTCCGCAAGCCGTTGCTGGCCGCCGGGATGCCCGCCCGGACGGTACTGCCGGGCACCGGGGGTCTGCTAACACATACGGGCCACTGGCCCGCCTATGTGCGCTGGCGTACGGTGCCGCTCGTTACGGGGTGCCATTCTTTGCCGGGCAACGACAAGGATCCATGAATAGGGATCGAAAAGATCGCTCGGTGGTCGGTCAGGCGAGAAAAAACCAGGCTGGCTAATGATTTACAACCCGAAGGAGAAACGATCATGCACGAAGAAAACCCGTCACGCCGGGCTGTGCTACGCGGCGCACTTGCCGTTGGTTGCGGTCTGTGGATACCCGTCGTGCTTTCCGGCTGTGATTCAAAGAAAGGCGCTGCCTCACCCGGTTCCGCGCCAGCCAGTGCGCCGGCCGGCAGCCCGAGTTCTGCCGCTCCCGCCGCTCCGCCGGCGGCCAAGAAAGCGCTGCAGGCCAATGTGCAATACCAGACTCATCCGAAGGGCGAGCAGAAATGCAGCCTCTGCCAGCACTTCATTGCCGAGTCGAATACCTGCAAGCTGGTCGACGGGCAAATCTCTCCCGAGGGCTGGTGCAGTTTGTGGACCAAGAAGGCCTGAGCACGGTTACGAGGTATTTCATTAAGCGACAGCGCCGATCCAGATGGAATTCAAGGACTATTACAAAATCATGGGGGTGGCGCGCGACGCGAGCCAGGATGAAATCAGGCGCGTCTATCGCCAGCTGGCCCGCAAATATCATCCCGATGTGAGCAAGGCGCCCGATGCCGATGCGCGCTTCAAGGAGGTCGGCGAAGCCTACGCCGTACTGAAGGACCTGGAAAAGCGCGCGGCCTACGATCAGCTGGGCAGCAACTGGCAGGCGGGGCAGGATTTCCGTCCGCCGCCGGACTGGAATGCCGGCTTCGAGTATTCCGGCGACGGTTCAGGCGGCGGCAACAGCGGCGGCAGTGCCGGTGATTTCAGCGATTTCTTTGAAGCGCTCTACGGGCGCGGCTTCGATCGCGGCGGCCGAGGCCAAGATCGCCAGTCGTTCAATGCCCGCGGTGAAGACCATCACGCCAAGGTGCTGATCGATCTCGAAGACGCCTACACCGGCGCGACGCGCAGCATTACCTTGCAGCGCCCCGAAGCCGATGCCGAGGGGCATTTGGTCATGCGCGGGCACAAGCTCAACGTGACGATTCCGCGCGGCATTCGCGCCGGGCAGCATATCCGCCTGGTGGGACAAGGCGCGCCGGGCCTCGGACAGGGCAAACCCGGCGATCTCTATCTGGAAATCGGCTTCAACCCGCATGCGCACTATCGCGTCGAGCAGCGCGACGTCTATCTCGATCTGCCGGTCGCGCCGTGGGAAGCCGCCATCGGCGCGACGGTGAAAGTGCCGACCCCGAACGGCGTGGTCGAGCTGAAGATTCCGCCGGGTTCCGCTACGCGCGGCAAGCTGCGTCTGAAAGGCCGTGGCATTCCCGGCCGCACGCCGGGGGATTTCTACGCCGTCTTGCAGATTGCGCTGCCACCTGCCGGCAGCGAAGCGGCCGACGCCTTCTATCTCTACATGGCCGCGCAGTTTCCCTCGTTCAACCCACGTGCCGGATTGGGAGTGTAGGTATGGAGAGCGAAAAAACGCTGCCGCAACTGAGCGGAATTATCCTCGAGGAGCTGAGCGAACTGACGCTGGTCGACGTGAGCCGCGCTTGCGCGGTGCACGTCGATTGCATCGTCGAGCTGGTCGAGGCCGGCGTGATTTCGCCCGTCGGGCGTGAGCCGCATCGCTGGCGCTTCAGCGGCACCCACATGCGGCGCGCGACGGTGGCCCTGCGCCTGCAGCGCGATCTGGGCGTCAATCCCGCCGGCGCAGCGCTCGTGCTGGAGCTGCTCGACGAAATCGAGACGCTGCGGGCGCGGCTCAGAGTGCTGGGCGACGAGCGATGACGACATTGCCCGATGCCGAAGAACTCAAGCGCATGGACGCTTATTGGCGCGCCGCCAATTACCTGTCGGTGGGGCAGATCTACCTGCTCGACAATCCGCTGCTCAAACAGCCACTGCAACTCGCGCACATCAAGCCGCGCCTGCTTGGCCACTGGGGCACGACGCCGGGGCTGAACTTCATCTACGTGCATATGAACCGGCTGATCAAGCAGCTGGATCTCTCGATGATCTTCATTGCCGGCCCCGGCCACGGCGGCCCGGCAGTGGTGGCCAACACCTGGCTCGAAGGCAGCTACAGCGAGCTGTATTCCGATATCTCGCAGGACGAGGAGGGCATGCGCCGGCTGTTCCGCCAGTTTTCCTTTCCCGGCGGCATTCCCAGCCACGCCGCGCCGGAAATTCCCGGTTCGATTCACGAGGGCGGCGAGCTGGGCTATGCCCTGTTGCATGCCTTTGGCGCGGTGTTCGACAACCCCGATCTGATCGCCTGCTGCGTGGTCGGTGACGGCGAAGCGGAGACCGGTCCGCTGGCCACCTCCTGGCATTCGAACAAGTTCCTCAATCCGCGCACGGATGGTGCGGTGCTGCCGATCCTCCACCTCAACGGCTACAAGATCGCCAGTCCGGCGATCCTCGCGCGCATCAGCCATGCCGAACTGGAAAGCCTGTTCGTCGGCTACGGCTACAAACCGTATTTCGTCGAAGGCGACGATCCCGAAAGCATGCACCGGCTGATGGCCGGGACGATGGACGCGGTGATCGCCGAGATCCACGAAATCCAGCGTCGGAGTCAGCCAAACGCAGAGCCAAACGCCCAGCCGCCCGCGCTGGCCGATGATCGTGCTGCGCTCGCCCAAGGGCTGGACCGGGCCGAAGGAAGTCGATGGCCTGAAAACCGAGGGCTACTGGCGCTCGCACCAGGTTCCCTTCAGCGACATGGAGAAGCCCGAGCACGTGCAACTGCTCGAACAGTGGCTGCAGTCCTACCGGCCGCAGGAACTGTTCGATGCCAAGGGCCGGCTGCAGCCCGCGCTGGCCGCGCTGGCGCCAACGCTCGATCGGCGCATGGGCGCCAATCCGCACGCCAACGGCGGCGTCTTGCTGCGCGACCTGCGCCTGCCGGATTTTCGCGACTACGCGGTGGCCGTGGCGACGCCCGGTGGCACGCTGGCCGAGTCCACGCGGACGATGGGCATCTTCCTGTGCGACGTGATGCGGAAAAACATGGACAACTTCCGCGTCTTCGGCCCGGACGAGACAGCCTCCAATCGCCTCGGCGCGCTGTTCGAAGTGACCGACCGCAGCTGGATGGCCGAACGTTTGGATTACGACGACCATCTGGCGGTCGATGGCCGGGTCATGGAAATCCTTTCCGAACACGCCTGCCAGGGCTGGCTCGAAGGCTATCTGCTGAGCGGGCGGCACGGCCTGTTTTCCTGCTACGAGGCCTTCATCCACATCGTCGATTCGATGTTCAACCAGCACGCCAAGTGGCTCAAGGTGTGTGGCCAGATTCCCTGGCGCCGCCCGATCGCCTCGCTCAACATCCTGCTCACCTCGCACGTCTGGCGGCAGGACCACAATGGCTTTTCGCACCAGGACCCCGGCTTCATCGATCACGTGGTGAACAAGAAGGCCGACATCATCCGCATCTATCTGCCGCCCGATGCCAATACGCTGCTCTATGTCACCGACCGCTGCCTGCGGAGCCGCAACCTGGTGAACGTGATCGTCGCCGGCAAGCAGCCCGAGCCCCAATGGCTGGACATGGACGCCGCGATCAACCATGCCACGGCCGGCATCGGCCTCTGGGAGTGGGCGTGCAACGATCAGCCCGGCGAGCCGGACATCGTGCTGGCCGCCGCCGGCGACGTGCCAACGCTGGAAATGCTGGCGGCCATCGCCATCCTGCGCCAGCTCGCGCCGGAACTGAAAATGCGCTTCATCAACGTGGTCGATCTGATGACCCTGCAGCCGCAGGAAGAGCACCCGCATGGCCTGTCGAGCGAGGAGTTCGTCTCCCTGTTCCGCAGCGATACGCCGATCCTCTTCGCCTACCACGGCTACCCCTGGCTGATCCACCGTCTGACCTACCGGCGCAGCAATCACGCCAATCTGCACGTGCGCGGCTACAAGGAGGAGGGCACGACCACGACGCCGTTCGACATGGTCGTGCTCAACACCCTCGACCGTTTTCATCTGGTGATGGACGTCGCGAACCAGGTGCCGAAGCTGCAGCCGCAGGCGGCGCATATCAAACAGCGCATGCGCGACAAGCTCAACGAGCACACGCAATACATCCACGCGCACGGCGAAGACATGCCGGAAATACGCGACTGGAAATGGCCGGGAACAGGTCTGTAAACGGTCTGTAAAATGCCAGTAAAGGCATGTAAAAGCGGCTGGCGTAGGGCCCGTCAAGTGAGGTGGATCGGGCGTAAGCGTCCTGACTCTTTAGATCTGGGACGGCAGCGATGGCTCGGTCGCCTGGGAGGACTCGCACGAGTCGACCGTGTCGCATGAGTCGCTCGTCGAGAAATTCGTTTCGCTGCAAAGCAGCGTCGCGGAATCGGCGTGTGATCTGGTGGCGCATTTGCCCTAGCTGGCAAATTGTTTGGCGACAAAGCGCCAGATCATGCGCGACGCGTCGGGGCCTTTCGGGTCGCTGTAGGCGTGGCCGCTGGCGCCGCCGCTCCACGCATGCCCGAGCCCCTTGATCTCGCAGAGGGTGGCGGCGAGCCGGCCGCGGCTGCGATAGTCGGTGATCGTTGCGGGGTAGCGCGCGCCGCGCTGCACGGTGCGCGGTTTGCCCGCTTTGGCGCCGACCCGGGCCGCCCAGCGTTGCGCCGCCTCGGCGCCGTTGCTGGGCGCCACGATGTGGTCGGCGCTGCCGTGGATGACCAGCAACGCAGGGAGATTTGCGCCGGCCGGGAGCGGTGCGAGGGGCGTGCTCGCCACCCGGCGTCCGCGCATCGCACTGAGCGCGGTCGCTGAAGAGTGCGCGACACCCGGGGCAATGCCCGAATGCATGGCAATGGCCCGAAAACGCTCCGGATGGCTCGTTGCCAGCAGGGCGGCCATGCCGGCGCCGGCCGAGATGCCGACCAGCGCCATGCGCCTGACGTCGATGGGATGCGCGAGGCAGACCTGATCGATCGCCGCGTCGATGGTTCCGGCCTCACCCTGGGCACGACCCGAGCGCGTGTCGTGCCAGTTCCAGCAGGCTTGCGCATTCGAGAGACGGTCCTGCTCCGGGTAGAGCACGAAAAAATGCTCGCGCGCGGTGATCCGGTTCATCTGGCTGCTGGCGGCCAGCCCTTCGGCGTCCTGCCAGCAACCGTGCAGCATCACGACGAGCGGCAGGCGCTCAGCGCGCTTCACGCCGGGCGGCGTGTAGAGGCGATAGCGTCGCGCACCCACCGATCCGACGGCAATGCCCGTGCTCCAGCTGGCGTCATTCACGGGCTTGCGTTTGGCCGGACTGCGTTTGCTCACGCCTGGCGTGTCGGGAATGACGCGCAGCACCGGCGCAGGCGATTGTTTTAGTGCTTCCTTGAGCGACCGTTTAACGGCTGTTGAGCCGGCACGTATGGCGGTCCGCGCCATCGCCTTCAGCGTGCGCTGGACCGACCGGCTCCACAGGGTTTGTTGTGTGCGCCTGGCCATGGGTTTCGGATTCGCTCGAGTTGTGTTGCGGGTGGCGCACGCACATCCGGGCGCGCATGTGACTGTGCTGCTGGTCGATCTGGGCATGGGCAGGTGACGGTGGCTTCCTTATTTTCTGACCAAAATATCCGAGCCGATCACCAGGTGCTGTTCGGCCTCTGTCTGGGCTCTGTCGAGTCGCTTCATGAGCTTCCTCATCATGAGGCCCAGGAGCACAACAATTGCCGCCCCCAAGACGGTACCGCCAGCAAGCTCCCACATGACCCACCCCCTTTCCCGAAGGAAACGAGTCTATCAGCGCGGCTGCATGCCATATGTACGCCAACGCACATACAGGTGACACAACGAACGTGATTATTCAGACTTGCTGCGGGGGAGGCTTAGTTTCAGGTGGCCGGTTGGCGCCGCAATCGTCTGGAGCCGGCCTGACGCTCGCAGCCCTCTCAGGGGCGTTGTACGTTTTTCACGGAGATCAGCCATGTCCAAAAAAGGAAATGGCCCCATCCGTTGCTAACGAATCGGCACCACGGAAGTGAGGGGGCGAGATGGTCATTACGCGAAGGCAGTTCGTCATATCGGCACCAGCCGTCATGGCCAGCGCATCGATCTTGTCGGCGTGCTCAACAAAAACCGACCCCGAGGGGTACGAGGCCGTCAGCGCGAGAACCTGGCGAGCAGGCTCCCTGGTCGGCACCGAAGGCGCAGCGCTCAGCCAGGAACTCGTCCGCTATGCGACGCTGGCGCCATCCAGCCACAACACCCAGTGCTGGAAGTTCGCGCTCGAAGACAAGGCCATCACGATTCTGCCGGACCTGTCGCGGCGTTGTCACGTAGTCGATCCGGATGACCACCATGTCTACGTTTCGCTGGGATGTGCCGCAGAGAACCTCATCCAGGCTGCGTTGGCCCACGGGCTCAAGGCCGAGGCCAGCTTCGACGCCACACGAAATGCCGTCCGCGTGACGCTGGCTCCCACACCAGCCCAGGTCTCGCCCTTGTTCTGGGCAATCCCGGCGCGGCAATGCACGCGGGGCGACTACGACGGCAAGCCGCTGTCCAACGAGGAACTCGATCTGCTCCAGCGTGCCGGCACGTCGAACGGTGTGCGGATGCTGCTGTGGACCGAGCGCTCCGCGATGGAACGCGTACTCGACTATGTCGTTCAGGCCAACACCGCCCAGATGGCGGACCCGGCCTTCGTCAAGGAACTCAAGTCCTGGATCCGTTTCAATGGCCCCGAAGCGGTGCGCACCAGAGATGGCCTATTTAGCGTGGCGTCGGGCAATCCGTCCATCCCTGCCTGGCTGGGAGAACTTGCCTTCGGGTGGTTCTTCACGCCGAAGGGTGAGAACGACAAGTACGCTCAGCAGATTCGCAGTTCCGCGGGTATCGCGGTGTTCGTCGGCCAGATCGCCGACAAGTCGCACTGGGTGGATGTGGGTCGCTGTTACGAGCGCTTCGCGCTGCAGGCCACTGCGCTCGGCATCCGCAATGCCTTCCTGAACCAGCCGGTCGAAGTAGGATCGGTTCGGCCGCAGTTCGCCACCGCCATCGGGCTGGCTGAGCTGCGTCCCGACCTGGTGGTGCGATTCGGTCGCGGACCGACGTTGCCGTCGTCCCTGCGCAGGCCGGTTCAGGCCGTGCTGGTCTGACAACACCTGCTTCGGAACAAAGGAGCTCGAATGAACTGGTTGCTGTGGCTCGGTCTGATTCCATGCTTGCTGGCGCTCGCTGCTGTCGGCCTGTCTGCTTATGGCGCCAAACGGTGGATCGACAGCACGCGGACACTGACCCGCAGGCTCGAAGCGGCCCGAATTGACGAGAATGTTCGGCCGCCGTCCCCGGCGCGTTTCGACGCCCGCGAACTCGAAGGCCTGCCTGCGCCAGTGCAACGCTACTTCCGGGTGGTGCTGAAGGACGGCCAGCCCATCATCGCCGCAGTCATCGTCGAACTTGCCGGCACCTTCAACCTGTCTGCCGCTGGCGAGCAGTGGAAGCCGTTCATATCGCGCCAACGGGTCGTCACCCGGCGCCCGGGCTTCCTGTGGGACGCCCAGATGTCGATGCTGCCGGGGGTGGTGGTGCGCGTGGTCGACAGCTACATTGCCGGCGAGGGCCGGCTGCACGCTGCGGTTCTGGGCTTGTTCACGGTGGCCGGCGTCCAGGGCGGCGGCGAGATTGCCCGTGGCGAATTCATGCGCTTCTTCGCCGAAATGGCGTGGTACCCGACCGCGCTGCTGCCCAGCCAGGGCGTGCGATGGGAGGCACTCGACGACCACTCGGCGAATGCCATCGTCGAGGACGGCCCGCTCACGCTGAGCCTGCTGTTCCGTTTCAACGATGCCGGTCTGATTGACTCGTTCCGTGCCGAGGCGCGGGGCGCCATGATTGGCAAAGAAATGGTCATGCTCCCTTGGGAGGGCTGCTGGTCCGACTACCGAAAGCGCGAAGGAATGACCGTACCGTTTGCCGGCGAGGTGGCATGGGTGCGGCCCGAAGGGCGCAAGTCGTACTTCCTCGGCACCGTCACGTCGCTGAGTTACGAGTTCTCGCCGTGATACCGCGCCTGGTCGTTGCAGGTGCGGTGGTCGCCGGTATGATTGGCTTGATCCTCGGGATCGTTGCCCCCTTGGTCTGGTGGCGCTTCGACCGCGAGATCAATTCGTATCCGAGACCCTTCTGATCCGCGAAGTCGAATCAAACGCCCGCGATAACTGCCTCGATCTCGGCGAAGGTTCGAGCCATTTCGTGCGTATGAATCTGCACACCCAATTGACGCGCAATTTGCGACGCGGAGAAGATTCCCACCAACGATTGTGTGTCGTCGTTTGTCTGCCCAACCACTAAGGCGTGCGCTCGTCCAGCCGCTTTCAAGGTCGAGATCACGTTGCCGACCGATGCCTTCCGAACATCATCAATGTGCAGGGTTTCCATCGATTCCACGGGGATCATCACATCAGCAATGAGCAATTCCCTGCGCTTGGAGCGTCGGCTCTGTGCTACCAGAACTGGTTTTTCGCCGAGGATGTCCGCGGAGGTAACCAAACCGACCACCTTTCGTGCATCTCCGACGACCAGCAACAGGCGAACACCTCGCAGAATCATTGAATGGTTGGCTTCTTCCAGGGTTGCCTTGGGAACGATGGTGGCGGCGGGTATACGTGACAGATCCGTCATGACCTGAATCGCTTCGGAATTCGCGTTGACCTGCGGAGGACTAACGCCTTCCAGCACATAGCAACCGGCTGCAGCGAGTTTCGTTTGGGGAAGCGGACGGAATTCGGTAGGCTGGTTCATTGGTCATCCTTGTTCAAGGAATTGTCAAATCGATCAGGGTTTCATCACCCCGACGGCCATGCAATCGCGATTGACATTACGCTCACCTGTCGCCGTCTGTCAATTCAATGGCCCGACACCTGTTGGGGGGCACGGGAACGACTCTATCAGCGCGCCTGAATGCCATATGCGCGCCAACGCACATACAGGCAACACAACGAACATGATTTTCATGCGGCCTTCGAAAGAGCTGCGCGTGGCGATGTGTCTGCCAGAGATGAACTTCTCGCGTTGCGTATCGCCTATCTCAACTGGGCTTATAGGCCATCGACGTTACGGGCGTGAGCGGAGGGGAGGCGGCTTGATATCGCCCCGACTCGCGGGCGATCCACTGTGCCCATATAGCCCGCGAACGTCGACGCCGATCGGCTGGCGCAGGCGACAATTCGCCAGCCTTCGCGATGTCAGCTCGCTTCATCGTCGTCGATCAGCGGTGTGCCCGTATCGAGATTTCCCCGCCGCAACTCAAGCCTGGCGCGTTCCGCCAGCTTCTGATATCTGGCGCGGATGCCGTCGAGTTCCTCCTCTTCCAGTTGTTCCAGGTCGAGAAGCGCGTTGTGGGCGCCTTCGACGGCGCGGATCAGTTCGTCCAACTTGACCTGCATGGCCTCCGAATCGAGGTTCTGGGTGTTCTGGATCAGAAACACCATGAGGAAGGTGACGATCGTGGTGCCGGTATTGATGACCAGTTGCCAGGTATCGCCGAAGCCAAACAAGGGACCCGTGCAGATCCACACCAGAATGACGACGACGGCCATGCCGAAAGCGGCAGGCCTGCCGCTTGCCCGCGCCGTCCATTTCGCGAGGCGGTTAAAGCCGGATTTCGATTTTGTCGGGCGCATCTGCCGACTCCCTCAGTCGCACGCGAGAATTTCGCTCACTTTCGGCGGATCAAGCCGATGATCAGCGAGGCGAGGAAGAGCAGGATGAAAACGAAGAACAGCATCTTGGCGATCTCCACGGCGCCGGCGGCGATGCCGGTAAAGCCGAGCAGCGCTGCAACCAGCGCGATGACAAAGAATACGACGGCGTAATGCAGCATTTTCTTTCCTTTCTCTGACGGACGGTCAGCCGGGCACCGTTTCATCCGGGGGCCGGCCAGCCGTCACTTGCGCAGCATGTCCTGAAACGCGCTCTGCGGTGCGCCCGGATGTGCGTTGGATCTGCCTTATATCCTGCCCATCACCAGCAGAATGATCAGGATCAGCAACACCACGCCGATCCCGCTGCTCGGGCCGTAGCCCCAGCTCCGGCTGTGCGGCCAGCTTGGGATCGCGCCGATCAGCATCAGAACGACGAGGATCAGCAGAATTGTTCCTAAGGTCATTTCATTTCTCCTAACGGTAAGTGCCGGCAATGCAGCGTTCGGGAAGAACGTTCGCAGCCCGCCTGTGCTCACCCATGCTACGCGGACGAATGCAGCCGTCTGTGCGTCAGCGAACACAATCCGGGTGTCGTGCCGAGCTTTTTCCGGAAGCGTGGGCCATGCGTACGCTGGCGCACAGACCGGCTGTCCGGCGCGCCGGAGGATGCTCGGTAGAGGAAGGTCGTGCGCCAAATTCGGGGCCGTTGCCCAGTGCGAAAGGGCGATCGGCTGTCACGTGATTTCGCGAATCCGCTCCTCGTCAATGGTGATAAGGCGCTGCCGTTCCTGCCGCGATCGCCGACCGCCCATCTATTTGCATCAGGAGACATGATGACTACCGAACTCAACATCAGCCATCGGGCCGTCGAGGCCAGAAAACAGACGTTTGTGAGGGATCTGAAGAGCGTCGTCAGCGATGCCGACGATCTGCTCAAGGAAGTGGCCAATTCCACCGCCGAGGAATTCGCCGTAGCGCGCTCGAGGATGGAAGACAAGTTGAACGAGGCGCGATCCAGGCTTCACGACGCGCGCATCCTGGCGACACGAAAGGCCTACCGCGCCGCGGACGCTACCCAGGAATACGTCATGGACAATCCCCTGAAGGTTGCCGGCGTTGCGGTGGCGGCCGGACTGCTTGCCGCCTTTCTGCTTAGCCGTCGCTCTGATTGACCAAGCGATCGGCTCTGTACGTCAGCGTACAGATTGCGTTGGGTGACGCGCTTAGCCTCGTGTTGGCATCCAGCCTTTCGATGAGATCGGCCCGGCCGGTTGTGACGAAGGATGATCGATTGGCAATTCCGCCATTCGGATTTTGAACCAAAGGAGTGGGAAATGAACTGGGATATCGTTGAAGGGAACTGGAAGCAGTTCAAGGGAACCGTGAAAGCGCAGTGGGGCAAGCTCACCGACGACCACATCGACGTGATCGCCGGCAAGCGCGATGAATTGGCGGGCAAGATCCAGGAAGCCTACGGCGTCACGAAGGACGAAGCCGAAAAGCAGATCAAGACCTTTGAAGAACGCAACAAGGATTTCCGTCCGTAACGTGTCCGTAGCGTTTTTCCCTGGCAAATCACGCTGTGCGGCTGCGCCGGGCACAGCGTGACAGTGGTGCAGGCAGGCGCTTCCCTGAAAGGAACTGAATCATGATCAGCTATCGACGCTATGTTGTGCCACGCATCCGGGCAAGAAACGGTGCAGTCGCATCGCTTCTTGCGATATTTGCGGTCAGGCAGCTTTGGAGCAGACAGGCCGTGCGACAACAAGGACTGCCGGACGACGCGGGCTGCATGACAGTCAACAGCGTCGCTGCGCCATGATCGCGCCCGACGCCGATGATGCCGCGCACAGGCCCGCATGCCCGCGATGCCAGGGCAACGTCTTCCGCGTGCCGCGCCGCTTCGTGGATCTGCTGATCTGCATGTTCGTTCCCGTTCGCCGCTTCCGCTGCCGTTCGATGTCCTGCCGATGGGAAGGGAATTTGCGCAACAGCCAGTATTTCCGGTCGGAGCATAGTTGCGGGCAGTCGTACTCGGGACGGTTTTACCTGCTCGAAGCGTCGCGGATGCGGCCTGTCATGCCAAAGGACAAATCGCCGCGATGAGTCGTCAAGCCAGTCGTATGCCTGCCGTGAGCAATGCTCCGAGCACCGTGCTTCTCGTCGAGGATGATCCTGCCGACGCCAGCTTGATCCAGGAGGCGCTTGCGGGGTCGCAGGATCGACCGTTTCGCGTCGAGTGGGTGAGACGGCTGTCCGATGCGCTGATTCGTCTGGGCAGCGACGGTATCGAGATCGTCCTGCTTGACCTGTCGCTTCCCGACGCTCAGGGGCTCGCGGCGTTCGACCAGATACAGCAGGCGGCACCGGATGTCACGATCCTCATCCTGAGCGAGGCGATCGATGAAGAAATCGCGCGCCAGGCCGTACAGCGCGGTGCGCATGACTATCTCGTCAAAGGCCACGTCGACGCCCACTGGTTGCCGCGTGCGCTGCGCTATGTGAGCGAGCGCAAGGCGGCAACGGACGCCTTGCGGGACAGTGAGGCGCGCTTTCGCGCGATGAGCGATGCCTCGCCGCTCGGCATTTTTCTCTCCGACTGGCAGGGTAGCTGCATCTACACCAACACGGCCTATCACAAGATATCCGGGCTGACTTTCGAACAGACGCTGGGAACGAACTGGACTGCGGCTATCCATCCGCAAGATCGTCCGCGTGCCGTGGCCGAGTGGCACGCCGCAGCGATGGGGCAGGAGCCATTCCAGACCGAGTACCGCTTCCTGCGCGACGACGGCAGCGTCGTGTGGACGCGCGTCAGCAGTGCCCCCATCCTCGCGGGGGCGCGATCGCACGGTCGCGTGCAGACGGTTGAGGACATCACCGAGCGCAAAGCGTCGGAGTTCGTCTTGCGGGCGGCGGAAGAGGCCCTGTTCGAGGAAAAGGAGCGCGCCCAGGTGACGCTCAACTCGATCGGCGATGCCGTCTTGAGTTCCGATCTGCAGGGTATCGTCACCTACCTGAACCCGAAGGCCGAGACGATGACCGGTTGGTCCGGCGCGGACGCCGTCGGCCGGCCGCTTTCGGAAGTGCTCAGAATCATCGACGGCACGACGCGGCAGGCGGTCGAGAATCCGGCGCAGCGGGCCATCGACGAGGACAGGACCGTGGGGCTGACTACGGATTGCGTGCTGGTCCGGCGCAGCGGGCTTGAATCCGCGATCGAGAATTCCTTCGCGCCGATTCACAACCGGGACGGTCAGGTTGCCGGTGCGGTGATCGTTTTTCACGATGTCAGCGAAGCGCGCGCCATGGCACTGAAGATGACGCATCTGGCGCAGCACGATTCGCTGACCGGCCTGCCTAACCGGATGTTGCTCGAGGAACGGCTGTACCAGGCGATCGGCCTGGCCCGCCGGCGCCGCAAGCAAGTCGGACTATTGTTCGTCGATCTCGACCATTTCAAACACATCAACGACTCGCTCGGGCATGCGATCGGCGATCAACTGCTGCAACTGGTCGCCGACCTCCTGAAGCGCTGTGTGCGGATGACGGATACGGTCTGCCGGCAGGGTGGCGACGAGTTCGTGATCCTGCTCAGCGAAATCGAGCAGCCGCAGGATGCGGCCCATGTCGCGGAAAAATTGCTTGCCGCGTTCGCGGTGCCGCAACGCATCGGCGGACACGAACTTCATGTCACCCTGAGCATCGGCATCAGCGTCTATCCGGACGACGGACCCAACGTCGACAGCGCGATGCAGAGCGCGGATACCGCGATGTACCACGCCAAGGCCTGCGGACGAAACAACTACCAGTTCTTCCGGGCCGACATGAACACGCGCGCGGTCAGCCGCCTGGTCGTCGAAAAAAGCCTGCGCCGTGCCCTGCAGCAGAACGAATTCCTGCTGCATTACCAGCCGCAGATGGAAATCGCTTCCGGCAAGATGAGCGGTGCGGAGGCCCTCATTCGCTGGCTCGATCCGCAGCATGGCCTCGTCCAGCCGGCGCAGTTCGTGCCGATCGCCGAAGCCAGCGGTCTGATCGTACCGATCGGCCGTTGGGTGCTGCGCGAAGCCTGCCGGCAAGTCAAGGCCTGGCTGGATGCCTGTCTGCACGCCGTGCCGGTGGCGGTCAACGTGTCGGCGGTGGAGTTCCGGCACAAGGATTTTGTCGAAGGCGTGGCCCTGATCCTCAAGGAGACCGGGCTGCCGCCGCGCTATCTCGAACTGGAGCTGACCGAAAGCGTCGTCATGCACGATGCCGAGGCATCCGCGTCGGTACTTGAGGCGCTCAAGGCAATGGGCGTGACGCTGGCCATCGATGACTTCGGTACGGGCTATTCGAGCCTGAGTTATCTGAAGCGTTTTCCGATTGACACCTTGAAGATCGACCAGTCCTTCGTGCGCGATATCGCCACCAGTGCGGATGGCGCGACCATCGTCAGCGCGGTGATCGGCATGGGGAAGAACCTCAGGCAACGAGTGATTGCCGAGGGCGTCGAAACGCCGGAGCAACTCGCCTTCCTCGAGGCCCGGCAATGCGACGAGGGGCAGGGATTTCTGCTCGGTCGGCCCCTGTCGGTCGAGGACTTCGCGCAGCTGCTCGCCAGCGGCCAGCAGGCCGCTCCCGCCGCCGCAGCGGCCGAGCCGGGCGCGGTCGTCGCCCGGGGCGGCGCCTAGGCCGCAGTGTTTCTGTTCTATGTGCGCCAGCGTACAGATCGGCGTGCTCCTTGCGGCTAGGCTGCACCAAGGTTCCGACACCACGTACCGGAGGCATCAAGGCCCGGTAGTCGCAGTCGGGATGTCCTGTTTTATCCATCTCTGGAGAGTCAATCATGAAACAACTAAGCAAATATCTTTCCGCCTTTTTCCTGGCCGTCACGCTGATCTCCGTCGTCGGTTGTGCGTCGACGGCGAAGCAGGAGGGCACTGGCGAGTACATCGACGACAGCGTGATCACCACCAAGGTGAAGGCGGCGATCCTCGATGAACCGACGCTGAAGGTTTTCGAGATCAACGTCGAGACCTTCAAGGGCGTCGTGCAGCTGAGCGGTTTCGTGAGTTCGCAGGCCGCAGTGGGCAAGGCTTCCGAAGTGGCACGCGGCGTCCGCGGCGTGAAATCCGTCAAGAACGACATCCGTCTCAAATAAGCCGGTCTGTACGCGGGCCCCAGCCGGACCTTGCGCCCGGCCGGGGCCCGCGCTTCTGTCTGTAGCATGTGTCGCCAAGGCGGCGCAGCGACGCCAGCTTTCCTGCCGAACGCGATCGCTGCCCGAATGGCCGCTGCGCCGCATTGTCCGAGAGGAAGCATGTGTCCGCCGGATTGATCGATCAGATGGCGCGCGCCACGCCGCATTGGACAAGGCGTCTGAGGATCGTCCTCAACGCGTCGCTGGTTTCGTGGTTCGATCACCGGGCCGGCAGCAAAAGCGCAGCCCTGGCCTTCTATACCTTGTTCTCGATGACGCCGATCCTCTTGCTGGCCATCGCGGTGGCCGGCTATGTCTTCGGCGCCGAGGCGGCGCAGGGGGCGATCGTCGAACAAGTGCAGGGGCTGGTCGGACCGAATGGCGCGCAGGCGATCCAGGCCTTGCTGGCCGCCGCGCGGGACCCCGCCGCCGGGCTACTGGCGACGCTCGTGGCGAGCGTCCTGCTGCTGATCGGTACGACCAGCGTTTTCGTCGAACTGAAGGGCAGCCTGGACGAAGTGTGGGGGATCGATACGCCCCGGCGTTCGGCCATCGGCGTGCTCCTGCGCACCCGGTTGCTGTCCTTCGGGCTGGTACTCGTTCTCGCATTTCTGCTGCTCGTCTCCCTGGTCGTCAGCGCGGCGCTGGCCATGCTCGAGCACTATGCCGGCGCGGTCTTCGGCCCGTCGGTCATGCTCCTCGCGGCTACTTCCTCGATGGTTTCGTTCACCGTCATCGCCTGCATGTTCGCCGTGATCTACAAGACGCTGCCGGACGCACCGCTATCGTGGCGCGACGTGTGGATCGGCGCCGCCTTCACGGCCGGTCTGTTCAGCCTGGGAAAATATGCGATCGGTTTGTATCTCGGCAACAGCGGCGTGGCATCGAGCTTCGGCGCCGCCGGATCGTTGATCGCCCTGCTGCTCTGGGTTTACTACTCGGCGCAGATTTTCTTTCTCGGCGCGGAATTCACGCGGCAGTACGCGCTGTGGTTCGGCAGCCTACAGCTCGAGCGGCTGCGCGGTGAAGCAAAGGCCAACCCGGCGGCGCAAGCGCCGGCCGGGTGAGCCGGCGTGCCTCGGAGCCGTCGGCCGCGGTCTATGTTCGGCAGCGTACAGACGATGCGAGGCCCGGCAATTATGCTCCTTGCCGTGGTGCGTCGCTGTTCGCCGACACCGGCTGATCGTCGCCTACCGCTCCCAAACGTCACTGACTGCGAAGACCGAAACCGATGTCCACCCCGACGACCGCAAATGCAATTCGTGAATCGGCCGCGCCGACAGACGCCGATCCGCTCGAGTCGCTGCCCGCCGTTCGCCTGCCCGAAAGCGGGCACGGACTGGCGCTGACCATCATCGCCACCGTCGCCGTGATCTTCGCGCTGGACTGGGCGCAGAGCTTCGTGATTTCGCTGCTGCTCGGGGTTCTCTTCGCCTACACCCTGAATCCGCTCGTCGTGTACCTGGAGCGGATCCACATCCCGCGCGTCCTGGGGAGCAGTATCGTGATGCTGGGGGTGGTGTGCGCGCTGGTCCTCGGAAGCTATTCCTTGCGCGGGCAGATTCAGACCATCGTCGAGCAGTTGCCCGCCGCCGTCAGCAAGCTGTCGGCCGGACTGGCCAGCCTGCGCCAGGGGCAGGCCAGCACCATGCAGAAAGTACAGGCTGCGGCACGCGAGATCGAGCAGGCGACGAGCCCGACGGCAGGCGCCGCGGCGACGCCGAAGCAGGCGGCGACGCGCGTCGTCATCGACCAGCCCGACTTCAAAATCGGCAATTTCCTGTGGGCCGGTTCGATGGGCGCCGCCGGCGTGATCGGCCAGGCATCCCTGGTGCTCTTCCTGACTTTCTTTCTCCTGCTCTCCGGCGATACCTACAAGCGCAAGCTGGTGCGCCTCGCGGGACCGACGCTGTCGAAACGGAAGATCACCGTGCATATCCTCGACGACATCAACGAATCGATCCAGCGCTACATGTTCATGCTGCTGGCGACCAACGTGCTGGTCGGATTGCTGACCTGGCTCGCCTTGCGCTGGATCGGCCTCGAGAACGCCGGCGCCTGGGCCGTGGCGGCCGGCCTGCTGCACGTCATTCCGTACTTCGGTCCGGGCGTCACTGCAGCGGCCATCGGCATGGCCGCCTTCATGCAGTTCGGCGAGCTGTCGACGGCGCTGCTGGTGATCGGGATATTCCTGGCCATCGCCACCCTCGTCGGGACCTTCGTCACGACCTGGATGACGGGCAGGATCGCCCGCATGAACACCACCGCCGTCTTCGTCTCGCTGCTCTTCTGGGCATGGCTGTGGGGCGTCTGGGGCATGCTGCTGAGCATCCCGATCATCGTCATCGTCAAGGTGGTGGCCCAGCACGTGGAGCAGCTGCAGTCCGTCGCCGAGTTGCTGTCGGACTAGGGCTCGTCTGCTGCCAGGCGCTTCCGTTGCACGCTGCTGAAATCGGCGCTGCTGAAATCGAGATTCCTGGAAAGGGCATCTGAGTTGAACACCGGCACGAAGCTTCCCTGGTATTCGCGACAGCTGAACACCCGCCTGCGCGGCAGCGGATCGGTGCGGATTTCTGTCGACGAAGAACCCCCGCTGCGCTCGGAGCTGTTCAGCGCCGATCAGATGGCGGCGCATGGCAAGGCGCTGGCGGAGTTTCACACGCTGGCGCAAGAACGCACCGCGGACCAGCTTCTGCCGCGGCTGGCGGCGAACGAAAGCGCGCTGGTCGGCGTCTGCCAGATGCTGACGGCGGCCGTGACGGAGAACCACCAGATCACGCCGGCCGGCGAGTGGCTGCTCGACAATTTCTATCTCATCGAAGAGCAGATCCGCACGGCCAAGCGCCATCTGCCCAAAGGCTACAGCCGGGAGCTGCCGCGTCTCGAATACGGGCCGTCGGCTGGGCGTCCGCGCGTCTATGACATTGCCCTGGAGACGGTGGCGCATGGCGACGGGCGCGTCGATACGGAAACCCTCAGCCGCTTCGTGATGGCCTACCAGACGGTCACCGATCTCAAGCTCGGCGAATTGTGGGCGATTCCGATCATGTTGCGCCTGGCGGTAATCGAGAATCTCCGTCGCGTCGGGATGCGGATTGCCGCCGGATGGGTCGAGCGGGACCAAGCCGCTTCGTGGGCGGATCGGATGATCGAGACCGTCGAGAAAGATCCGAAGAGCCTGATTCTGGTCATCGCCGACATGGCGCACTCGAACCCGCCGATGGTCGGCGCCTTCGTCGCCGAGCTGGCGCGCCGTCTGCAGGGCCGGGGTCCGGCGCTGGCCCTGCCGCTGACCTGGATCGAGCAGCACCTCGCCGAATCGGGGATGACCATCGAGCAGATGGTGCAGTCCGAGAACCAGATGCAGGCGGCCGATCAGGTCTCGATCAGCAACAGCATCGGCAGTCTCCGGGTGCTCGGTGCGATGGACTGGCGCGAATTCGTCGAGACCATGAGTGTCGTCGAGCAGATCTTGCTGACCGATCCGGCGGGTGTTTATGGCCGGATGGATTTTACGACACGCGATCGCTATCGCCACGCCACCGAAGCGACCGCCAAACGCGGGCGCCTGAGCGAGGGCGAAGTCGCGCGCCAGGCTGTCGAGTTGGCGCGCGCCGGCGTCGGGGTCGGTGCGTGCACCGGCCACGTCGGCTTCTACCTGATCGACAAGGGATTGCCGGCGCTCGAACGGGCGGCGGAAGTCCGTCTCCCGGTCGCCGAGGCCTTGCGCCGAAAGGCCGGCGAGTTTCCCCTGGCCCTCTATCTGGGGTGCGTCGCCTTGGCCACGGCGATCATCAGCGGCTACCTGCTGGCCTTGCTGCCGGGCGGGCTGGGTGGATTGGTGCTGCTGCCGGTCGCTTTCCTCGCCGTGCTGGGCAGCAGCCAGTTGGCCGTCGCGTTGGTGAACTGGCTGGCCACCCTGCTGGTGGCGCCGCATCCGCTGGCCCGCATGGATTTTTCCGAAGGGATTCCACCGCCATCGCGCACGCTGGTCGTGGTGCCGACCATGCTCACCAGCGCGACCGGCGTCGAGGATCTGATCGAGGCGCTGGAAGTCCGCTTTCTCGCCAACCGCGACGAACACCTGCACTTCGCGCTGCTCACCGATTTTCGCGACGCGCCGCAGGCATCGCTGCCCGAGGACGGGCCGCTGGCCGAACTGGCGCGGAAGAGGATCGATGAGCTGAACGAGAAATATGCCGGTGCCGGCGAACGATCGAATGGCGACATTTTCTTCCTCTTCCATCGCGCGCGGCGCTGGAACCCGCAGGAAGGCATCTGGATGGGCTACGAGCGCAAGCGCGGCAAGCTGGCGGCCTTGAACGCGCTGCTGCGCGGCGGTGGCGAGGACGACTTCACGCTGATCGCGGGCAATACGGCCGCCCTGTCCGGCGTGAAGTATGTCATCACCCTCGACACCGATACGCAGCTGCCGCGCGATGCGGCGCGGCAATTCGTCGGCGCCATGGCGCATCCGCTCAATTGCCCGCGCTACGACGCCGGCAAGCAGCGCGTCGGCGCCGGCTACGGTATCCTGCAGCCGCGCGTGGCGGTCAGTCTGCCGGGAACGAACCGCTCGCACTATGCGCGGCTGTACGGCGGCGAGACGGGTATCGACCCGTATACGCGCGCCGTTTCGGACGTCTATCAGGACGTGTTCGGCGAAGGCTCGTTCATCGGCAAGGGAATCTACGAGGTCGATGCCTTCGAGCAGGCGCTTGGCGGATGTTTTCCCGAGAATCGTATCCTCAGCCACGATCTGCTCGAAGGGTGCTACGCGCGGGCCGGGCTGCTGAGCGATGTGCAGCTCTATGAGGATTATCCGGCCCGCTACAGTGCCGACGTGAGCCGGCGCCACCGCTGGATTCGCGGTGACTGGCAGCTGGCCGGTTGGCTGCTCGGGCACGTTCCCGGCAAGGGGGCCGGGACAGCAGTCGAGGCGGCAGAAACGGTACACAAGCATCGGCAAATGAATCCGCTTTCGTTCCTCTCGCAATGGAAGCTGATCGACAACCTGCGGCGCAGTCTGGTCCCCGCCGCGCTGACGCTCCTTTTGCTGCTCGGCTGGACGTTGCCCGCAGCGGCCTGCCTGTGGACTGTTTTGATCGTCGGCATCCTGCTGATTCCGTCGCTGTGCGCGCTGCTCGTCGATCTGCTGCACAAACCGGACGAGGTGCTGCTGCGTCAGCACTTCGCAGCGGTCGCCGGCTCGGCTTCGCGGCGTTTCATGCAGGTTGCGTTCGAGCTCGCCTGCCTGCCGTACGAGGCATTTTTCAGTCTCGATGCCATCGCGCGAACGGCATGGCGCATGGCGGTCAGCCGCAAACGGCTGCTCGAATGGAATCCGTCGAGCGAGGTCGAACGCGAACTGGCGGCACGCGGCCGCAGCGACCTGGCCGCCAGCTTCCGCGCAATGTGGATCGGTCCCGCCACCGCCGCGGCGATCGTCCCGGGTGTGACGAGCGCAACGCTGTGGGTGGCGGCGCCGATCCTGTTACTGTGGTTTGCCTCGCCGGCCATCTCCTGGTGGGTCAGCCGCCCGCTGGCGCGCCGCAAAGCAGCGTTGACCAGCGAACAGACCTTTTTCCTGCGCTCGGTTGCGCGGCGGACATGGGCGTTTTTCGACGACTTCGTCGGCCCGGAAGACCATTGGCTGCCGCCCGACAATTTTCAGGAGTATCGCGTTGCCGCGGTTGCGCATCGCACCTCGCCAACCAACATCGGGATGGCGCTGCTGGCGAATCTGGCGGCCTACGACTTCGGTTACCTCACGGCTGGCCGGCTCGCCCGGCGCACCGCCAACACCCTGCAGACGATGGATGTCCTTGAACGGAACCGTGGGCATTTCTACAACTGGTACGACACGCTGACGCTGCAGCCGCTGCTGCCGCTGTACATTTCGACGGTGGACAGCGGCAACCTCGCGGGCCACCTGCTGGCCTTGCGTGCCGGTCTGTTCGCGCTGGCCGACGACGAAATATTGCCGGCGCGGCTGTTCGACGGGTTGAGCGACACGCTCGCGATCCTTGCCGCCGAGGCGACAGCCAACCAGCTTGCCGCGGGGGCGCTGGCGGCGTTCTCGAATGATCTTGAAGCGCTTGCTGCGGCGCCGCCCGAGACGCTCGCGGCGGCGCATCTGAGCCTCGTGCGGCTGGCCAGCGGCGCCGCCGAACTCGTGACGCTCGGCGTCGGCACCCCCGGCCGGTCGGGCGTCCTGGGCGATCCGCCGCCCGCCGGCGAACGGGCGGCGGATGATGCGGGTTGGGCGCCGGCGCTGTCCCGGCAGTGCGACGAGGCGCTCGCCGAACTGACCTTCCTCGCTCCGTGGCTGCTGCTGCCGGCTGCCCCGGCTGGGCTGGTAGCGCCTTTTGCCACGCTCGGCACGATCGACGAAATCCTGACCCTGCGCGGGCTGGCGAGGTTGGACACGGATTTGTCTCCGCGCATCGCGCGGCGGCTCGACGCGGAAACCACGCCCATTCACCGCGCCTGGCTCGCCGATCTGCAGCGCGCGATCGCGGCAGGGAGCACGCGCGCCAGCGAGCGGCTGGCGAGCATCGAAAGCCTGGCGCGGCAATCCGGCGATTTCGCACACATGGACTACGAATTCCTGTTCGACAAGTCGCGCCATTTGCTGAGCATCGGCTACAACGTCAGCGAGCGGCGGATAGATGCGGGCTATTACGATCTGCTGGCATCGGAAGCGCGCCTGTGCTGTTTCGTGGCCATCGCCCAGGGGCAGCTGCCGCAGGAGAGCTGGTTTGCCCTCGGCCGCCTGCTGACCGCTACCGGCGGCGAACCGGTGCTCTTGTCGTGGAGCGGTTCGATGTTCGAATATCTGATGCCGCTCCTGATCATGCCGAGCTACGACAACACCTTGCTCGACCAGACCTGCAAGGCGGCGGTGGCGAGGCAGATCGAGTACGGCAAGCAGCGCGGCGTGCCGTGGGGTATTTCGGAATCCGGCTACAACACGGTCGACGTGCATCTAAACTATCAGTATCGCGCGTTCGGCGTGCCGGGCCTCGGACTGAAGCGCGGGCTGGCGGAGGATCTGGTCGTTGCCCCCTATGCGTCGGCGCTTGCGCTGATGGTGGCGCCCGAGGCGGCGTGTGTGAATCTGCAGCGCCTGGCGGCCGAGGGGTATATCGGGAAGTACGGTTTCTTCGAAGCGATCGACTACACGCCGGCACGCCAGCGTCGCGGGCAGGCGTATGTGGTGGTGCACTCCTTCATGGCCCACCATCAGGGCATGAGCCTGCTTGCGCTGGCCTATCTGCTGCTCGATCGGCCGATGCAGCGCCGCTTCGCGTCGGACCGCCTGTTCCAGGCCGTCATGCTGTTGCTCCAGGAGCGGATTCCCAAGGCCACGGCATTGTTTACGCATACGGCGGAACTGGCCGAAGTGCGCGCCATGCCGGTCGCCGCAGAGATGCCGATCCGCGTGTTCAGCAGCCCGGACACGCCGATCCCGGCAGTGCAGTTGCTGTCGAACGGCCGTTATCACGTGATGGTCACCAGCGCGGGCGGCGGCTACAGCCGCTGGAAGGAACTTGCCGTCACGCGCTGGCGCGAAGACGCGACGAGCGACAACTGGGGCACCTTCTGTTACCTCCGCGAAATGACCCGAGGGGCGAACGGCGCCTTCTGGTCCACCGCACATCAGCCGACGCTCAAGCTGCCATTGAGTTACGAAGCGATTTTTTCCGAGGGGCGCGCCGAGTTTCGCCGTCGCGATGCGGTCGGTGGCGGCGATGATGACGGCGATGGCGATTTCGAGACGCACACCGAAATCGTCGTCTCGCCGGAGGACGATATCGAGCTGCGCCGGGTCCGCATCAGCAATCGTTCGCGGCAACGGCGGGAGATCGAGGTGACGAGCTACGCCGAAGTGGTGATCGCACCGCCGGCCGCTGATGTCATTCATCCTGCCTTCAGCAATCTTTTCGTGCAGACCGAGATCCTGCGCGAGCGCCGCGCCATCCTGTGCACGCGCCGGCCGCGTTCGGTCGGCGAGCAGGCGCCGTGGATGTTTCACCTGATGGCGGCGCACGGCGCTGAAATCGGCGAAATCTCCTACGAGACGGATCGCGCGCGCTTCATCGGCCGTACAAGAAGCGTTGCCGACCCCATGGCGATGCGCGATCCGGCGGCACTGTCGGGCAGCGACGGCTCGGTGCTCGATCCGGTCGTCGCCATCCGTTATCGCATCACGCTCGAGGCGGAGCAGTCGGCGACCATCAACATGGTGTCGGGCATCTGCGAAACCCGCGAGACGGCCTTGTCCCTGGTCGAGAAATACCAGGACCGGCATCTCGCCGACCGCGTCTTCGACCTGACCTGGATTCATAGCCAGGTGGTGCTGCGCCAGCTCAATGCCAGCGATGCCGACGCGCAGCTTTACGCGCGCCTGGCGAGTTCCGTCATTTACGCGAACCGTTCCCTGCGCGCCGACCCCGCCGTGCTGATCCGCAACCGGCGCGGGCAGTCCGGGCTGTGGGGTTACGCCATCTCGGGCGACCTGCCGATCGTGCTGCTGCAGATCGGCGACGCGGCCAATATCGATCTCGTGCGCCAGCTCGTGCAGGCGCATGCGTACTGGCGCCAGAAGGGGCTGGCGGTGGATCTGGTGATCTGGAACGAGGATCACGCCGGCTACCGGCAACAGTTGCAGGAACAGATCATGGGGCTGATCGCCCTGGGCATCGAGGCGAATATCATCGATCGGCCGGGCGGCATCTTCGTGCGCCCGGCGGAGCAGATCTCCAGCGAGGACCGCATCCTGTTCCAGTCGGTGGCGCGCGCCGTGATCACCGACAGCCGGGGGTCGCTGGCCGAGCAGCTCGACGACCGCGAGTTGGCTGCAACGCGCCAGCCGCGGCTCGTGCCGAGCCGCCCGTATCGTCCCGAGGTGCCACCGGTGAGCGCCGATCCAGCGCCCGGCGGCGATCTGATCCTGTTCAACGGGCTCGGCGGGTTCGCGCCCGATGGGCGCGAATACGTCATTACGCTGGTCCCCGGGCAAGTGACGCCGGCGCCGTGGGTGAATATCCTGGCCAATCCCGGCTTCGGAACGGTCGTCTCGGAGAGCGGTGTCGCCTATACCTGGAGCGAGAACGCGCACGAATTCCGCCTGACGCCCTGGCACAACGATCCGGTGAGCGATGCGGGCGGCGAGGCGATCTACCTGCGCGACGAGGAAACCGGTCATTTCTGGTCGCCGACGCCATTGCCGGTGCGGGCCGCGACGCCCTATGTCATCCGGCACGGTTTCGGCTATAGCGTCTTCGCGACGACGGTAGACGGCATTCGCTCGGAACTGTGGGTTTACGTCGCCGTCGATGCGGCGCTCAAGTTCTCGGTGCTGAAGGTGCGCAACGAATCCGGGCGGCCGCGGAAGCTCTCGGCGACGGCTTACGTCGAGTGGGTGCTCGGGGATCTTCCCGCGAAGTCGGCGATGCACGTGACGACCGAAATCGACCCCAGGAGCGGCGCACTCTATGCGCGGAATCCTTACAACACGGCGTTTTCCGAGCGGGTCGGCTTCCTCGACGTCGACTCCCCGACGCGCAATCTGAGCGGCGACCGCACCGAATTCATCGGCCGCAACGGCACGCTGCGCAATCCGTTGGCGATGAGCCGCGCGCGCCTTTCCGGCAAGGTCGGCGCCGGCCTCGATCCCTGCGCCGCGATCCAGGTCGTTTTCGATCTGGCCGACGGGCAGTCGCGCGAAACCGTTTTCCGCCTCGGTGCCGGGCGCAACGTCGACGATGCCGGCAAGCTCGTGCAGCGTTTCCGCGGCGCTTCGGCGGCGCGCGAAGCGCTCGATGCGCTCAGACAGCACTGGCAGCGCACGCTGGGCGCGGTGCAGGTGGAAACCCCCGACCTTTCTCTCAATGTGCTGACCAACGGCTGGCTGGTGTATCAGACGCTGGCATGCCGGGTCTGGGCGCGCAGCGGCTTTTACCAGTCGGGCGGCGCCTTCGGCTTCCGCGACCAGTTGCAGGACGTGATGGCGCTCATCCACGCCGAGCCGGGTCTGGTGCGCGAGCACCTGCTGCTGTGCGCCAGCCGGCAGTTCCAGGAGGGCGATGTGCAGCACTGGTGGCATCCGCCCTCGGGTCGGGGCGTACGCACGCATTGCTCCGACGACTACCTGTGGTTGCCGCTCGCCGTCTGCCGCTACGTCGCGAGTACCGGCGACAGCGGCGTGCTCGATGAAAGCGTGGCTTTCCTCGAAGGCCGTCCGGTCAACCCCGAGGACGATTCCTACTACGATCTGCCCGCTCGCTCGGCCGATGTGGCGAGCCTGTACGAGCACTGCGTGCGCGCCATCCGGCAGGCCCTGCATTTCGGCGAGCACGGTCTGCCGCTGATCGGCTCGGGCGACTGGAACGACGGCATGAATCTCGTCGGCATCGGCGGCAAGGGCGAGAGCGTCTGGCTCGGCTTCTTCCTCTGCGAAGTACTCAGGCAGTTCGCCGAGCTGGCTGCGGCGCGCGGCGACCCGGCCGTTGCCGATCTTTGCCAGGAGCAGTGGTTCAGCTTGCGGCAAAGCATCGAGGAGAACGGCTGGGATGGCGCGTGGTACCGCCGCGCCTATTTCGACGACGGCACGCCGCTCGGTTCGGCGGCCAATGCGGAATGCCGTATCGACTCGATTTCACAGAGCTGGTCGGTACTTTCCGGCGCCGCCGATGCCTCACGATCGCGGCTGGCGATGCAAGCCGTCGACGAGCAGCTCGTGCGCCGCGAGCACGCGCTGATCCAGCTGCTCGATCCGCCTTTCGACAAGTCGAACCTGGACCCCGGCTATATCCGGGGCTATGTGCCGGGCGTGCGGGAAAACGGCGGGCAATACACCCATGCCGCGATCTGGGCGGCGATGGCCTTTGCCGCACTCGGTGAGCGCGAGCGGGCCTGGGAGTTGCTGGCCATGATCAACCCGCTGAACCATGCCGCATCGGCGGAGCAGGTTGCCATTTACAAAGTGGAGCCCTACGTGGTCGCGGCCGATGTCTATGCGCTGGCGCCGCACACCGGTCGCGGCGGCTGGAGCTGGTACACCGGCGCGGCCGGCTGGACCTACCGGCTGATCGTCGAGTCGCTGCTCGGCCTGCGCCTGGAGGGAGGGCAGCTGCACCTGGCACCCTGTCTGCCCGCCGACTGGTCGGGCTGCAAGATTCACTACCGCTATCGCGAGACGATGTATCACATCGATATTTCGCAAGTGCCCCCTGGCGATGCCGGCGTCCCCCAGGGCTTGTCCCACGGGATTGGCTTCGCGGCACTTCTCCGCGTCACGGTTGATGGCGTCGAGCAAGCCGGCCGGGTGATTCCGCTGGTCGATGACGGCCGCGAGCACTTCGTCGGGGTGAGTATCGGAGGTAAGTGAGCGACTAGCGTCCGCTTTATGTGCGACAGCGAACAGAAGTGCTTTAAAAAACCCCGCATGATCCTCATTCCCTACTGTGTTAAAAAAGGATAGAGCATGAAAACCAAACTCGCCGCAAGCTGTATTGTCATCGCCACTCTGCTGGCCCCTTTCGCAGCCCATGCTGCCGATGGAGACAAGGACCGTACGCACCCGATGACCTTCGTCAAGGACTCAGTCATCACCACCAAAGTGAAGGCCAAACTGGCCGATGAAAAGCTGAGCAGCCTGGCGCACATCAAGGTTGATACCGACGCCAAGGGCGTGGTGTTTCTGAGTGGGAAAGCCAAAACTCAGGAAGAAGCCGACAAGGCCGCTTCGATTGCGCGCGGGACCGAAGGTGTGACTTCAGTCAAAAGCACGATTCAGGTCAAGAAGGATCTTTAGGATTCTGGCTCGGGACGATACGTAGATGCGCTGCCGAGCGGAAACGTTCGGCGCGTAGTTCGCGCCAGTGCAGGCCGGCCTCGCTTCCCATGGAATCGAGGCCGGCCTTTTATCGATAGGTACGGAAACGCACCAGTTCGTCGCTCAACCATAGGCGTGTGGCCACTGCCGCGCGGTCCTTGCACCTCACCACATACGCCTGGCCGCTAAAGCTGCTTTGCGTCGCGGCTCTTTCGATAAAGTCTTCGGTACTGCCGATCAGATTTCCGGCCACAAGGTATTCGTACTTGTCGCGCAGATGCGCTTGCGCCGTTTTGGCGTCGTGCCAGCTGCCATTGCGGTAAAACTCGCAGCCGGACAACTCGATATAACCCAGCAGAAAGCTGACCTCGATCTGTACATTGGCCGGGGGCTCGGCACGCGCCACCGATGCTGACAGCGACAGGAGTCCGAGCAGCAGGATGGCGCCCATGGGCAGGCGCCGGTTCATGGTTCCCACCGACTCATAGTTCCTTATCCAGCGGCAGCAGCGAGAAAAAATTGACCTTGAGCCGCTGCCACTCGCTGCGCGCCGGCTCCACGTCGTAGTCCAGGGTCTGGCTGCCTTCCTGCGTGTGCCACAGCAAACCGGTGGCCTCTCCCGCGTCGTTGCGACGCAAGGTCAGGCGGTAGGAATTGACCGGCTGCACCATGGCATCGAAACGCGCCGCGACCTGTTGCGCGAGCTCCGGACTGTCGATGATCAGGCCGATCTCGGTGTTCAGGTGCATCGATCGCTGATCGAAGTTCATCGAGCCGATGAACAGTCGCTGGCGGTCGAAGACGAACAGTTTCGCGTGCAGGGAATAATTTCCATAGCGCGAGATGGCCGCCGTTTGACCGCTGCCTCTGGCGTTACCGAGCAGCGAGCGTATCTCGTAGAGTTCGACGCCATTCTCAAGCAGGGGTAGCCGATAGTGCATGTAGCCGGCCTGCGCCAGCAGCACCGTCGATGATTCGAGAGAATTCGTCAGGACGCGGACCCGTACCTCGCGTTGGCGCAGGTCTTTCAACAACTGCATTCCTTCACTCCCCGGTATCAGGTAGGGCGTGACCATCAGCAATTCGGTCTGGACGGCAGCTGTGGCATTGGCGACTGCCCGCTGCATCAGCCTGCCGACCATCGCGCCATTTTCCACTTTCTTCTTGTCCGGGCTGTCGCAGACCACCTGCGCAGGCGCCCAGACCAGAGGCAGGCGACCGGCGACGATGCCGCCAAATGGCTCGCCGCTCTCCACCCGCTTCAGATAGTCGAGGCCGTCCGCCTTCAGTTGCCGGCGCTCCTGATGCAAGGTCTCCCGGTGCTCGCTCAAGGCGGCGTGCGATGAGTTTCCGCCGGCAAGTGCTTCGGTTGGAATCGACAGGGCGCTGCTCCAGTACTCGTCGAAGGTCGCCGAGAGCTGTTTGGCAACGGGACCGGCGGCAAATACGTCGTCGTCGGCGAACTGGGCCTCAGGGTCGATCTGGAAATACTGATCGCCGATATTGCGCCCACCGATGAGCGCTGCGGCATTGTCCACCACCAGCAATTTGTTGTGCATCCGGTAGTCGAGACGGGAGAGGTTGAAGGTGTACTCGACGGCCCGCAGCAGCGTGACATGACCACGATAGACGAACGGGTTGAAGATACGGATCTCGATCGAGGGATGCGCTTCAAGGGCTTTGATCTGATCGTCGCCGACCTCCGTTTCGCCATCGTCGATCAAGACCCGCACACGTACGCCGCGATCGGCGGCATGCAAAACGGCGTCGGTCAGCAAACGGCCAGTTTCGTCGCCGCGAAAAATGAAATATTGCAGATCGAGTGTTCGTTCCGCGGCATTGATCATTTGCATCCGCATCAGGAAGCCATCGGCGCCAACCGGAATGATGCGAAAGCCGGAGTTGCCGCCATGCAGAAGTCCTGCATTGTCGAACTGCCGACCGAGCCGGGTCTCTTCCGGATGAGCGTACGCCGACGACACGGTTTTCGGAAAGTCGGAGCCCGGAGGAAGCGATGCGCATCCACTGAGCAGCGTAACGATCAGTGCGACAAGCAAAAAGTGGAAGCGGGAAATCATTGTCATCCTCCTGTGGGCTGCTAACCCGCTAACCCAGCAACGACTTCTCGATGGTGTCGAGAACCTTGCGTACTTCCGCCAGAATCAGTTTGTCCGCAAAGCGCTGGTCGATCTCCGGTACATCCCAACCGAATATAGAACGATATTTTTCGACCATTTTTTTCACGTCGGCGCTGATTTCAGCACGATGCGCATCCAATTCCATCTGTTCTATTTTTTCCATTGCGTTTGCTCCTCGATGTTCACGTGACGCTGTGGCGCTGTGCTATTGCATGTGCCCGCCAGATTGCCGGGTCATCTCGCCTGTCGATGTTTCTCCGGGCCGCCAGTCGACGCTTTGCCGGCTTGTTTCGCGCCCGGATGGGGGCTTGTCGCCGGGCTCGGGTTGCGGCTTCTAGTCATCCTTTTGGCCGGCGGGCGGACCACCGCGGGCAAGACGCGCTGACGGTCGTTGACCGCATCATCGGAACACGGTGCCGATGCGTCAGCGGATAGTGTGCTTGAGGTGCAGCGGCGGTTTTCGCGATCGCTTGCCGCACCCGACGGATTGGCGCGGGGGAAGGGCTCGGCCAGCACGGAACCGGCAAGCAGGAGCACCGCCAGCAGGGCGAGTGAACGAGGAGAATGGTTCATGGCGTACTCCTTTACTACTGCAGCAGGCCGGTGTTTGCCGCGTGCGGTAATAAACAATTCTAGAACAAGCGATTGCGGAATTCCGTTCGCTAGCGCACGGACGCTTCCGCTGATCCTGGGAGGACCGGGAAACGCAATGGCAATCACCGGGTCCTATACCAAAACCATCGTCGATTGGGGATTGGGATGACGCTGCGCTTTGTAGCTGCCAGACCGAATTTTTCGTCCATGCGTAACAAGTTGCTTGGCGTTCTGTTTTGCATGCACGGGGTTTTTGCCTGGGCGCAGGATTCGACCTTCTCGACGACGGTGGGCATGGCCGTTCTATGCCTGGACGATGTCGAACCCGGCTTCTTCTACAACTACATGAGCAACATCAAACGCGCCTACAAACGAGAGCAAGGCGCGTACTGGTTCAAGACCCCGGGGCAGCTCTTCGGCGCACCGGTGACCGAGGTCTTTGTCAGTGACGGCAGCAGCCCCTATTTATTTGTCGGCATCGTTTCTTCGCTGCCGCCGGTCGAACTGGCGGCAGCTGTTGCGGCAAGCGCACCCGCTGGCGGCAGCTTCAAGAGTGTCAATCCGGCAGACAAGTTTGCGAGTTTCATTTCTCCGGCCGGCTCGGAAATTGTCTATCAGGGAAAAAACGGAAAGATGTTCTGTCGCCGCGACCGCATCCGCCCGCCTGACTGACGGCGTAAAACACCTCGATGTCTTGAATCTTCATGTCTATGTGCTCTGGCGAACAGAGTTTCGCTGCAAGAGCAGAAATAATGGTTTTTCAAACAGCATGCCCTGAAATTGGTGAGGGCGTGCAAGCTTGAACCAACCTGGAGAAATGACATGAAGCCAAGCAGCAATCAGTTTCCTCGTGCCAGCGTGCACCTTCTTGTGGCGGCCGTGGTCGCTACCCTGACTTTCGCACCGGTGGTGGTTTTTGCTGCCGACAAGGATGCTCACGAGGATCGCGCGGAACTGCGCATCAAGGACCTGCATACCAAGCTCAAGATCACATCGGCACAGGAAGAACAATGGGCCAAGGTCGCCCAGTCAATGACCGAAAATGCGAAGGTCATGGATAGGCTGACCCAGGCACGCGTTGATCATGCCAAGGAGATGACCGCTGTCGACGATCTGAAATCCTACGGCGAGGTCGCCGAAGCCCACGCGGACGGGCTCAAAAAGCTGACCCCTATTTTTGCCACGCTCTATGCCGGCATGTCTGACGCACAGAAAAAAGAAGCGGATGTTCTGTTCCGTCATGGCGATCGCAAGCATGGTGAGCACAAGCGCGGCGACAAGTTGTCTTCGGCCAAATGATTGCGAGTCTGCTCATTTCCGGATCGGGCAGGTCCAGGCCTTGATCCGTAATCACACCAAGCATCCCAGAAGGGAAACTTAAAATGAAATCCACCATACGACAGGTCAGCTTCCGCGGCCTGAGCGGTCGCAAGGCCGTGCTGGCTCTCGCCTTGGCTTCGCTGATCGGCGCTTTAGCCATTTCGCCGGCGTTTGCTGATAATGACCATGACAACGGCCGTGGCCGTGGCTGGGGTCACCGGCATGGCGACCATCAGCGTGACTGGCGTGGCGATCGTGACGGCTATTACGGCTATCAGTCCGAGTATCGGCGTCCCTATTACTACGCGCAACCGGTCTATGTTCCGCCGCCGGCCTACTATGCACCACGGCAATCGCCGGGCGTCAGCCTGTTTTTCCCGCTCGATCTTCGTCGCTAGGCGCGACGTTCGCTCTCCCGAGTGAAGGCCGACTGGCGGTAGCGCCAGCGGCCACCGGCTGGCGCTTCCGGAATTCGTCTAATCCGTCTAATTCGCCTTCAAGCCGTTCGTCCCTGCTCTGAAAGAACTGAGCATCCCGGCCGGCGGCTAGCGATCCGCCGCCGAATTTCGCCGCGTTCAGCGAAAGTGCAGGTTACCGCCGCCGAAGATCCCAATCAGTCCGATGACGATCAAATAAATGGCGACGATGTAGTTCAACAGGCGGGGGGCGACAAGAATCAGAATCCCGGCGATCAGCGATACCAGGGGCGCAAGACTCAGGTTGATGTTCATTTGGGGACCTTTCGGGCAGGATCAATAAATGGGGGCGGTCAGAAGTCATTTGCGGCCTGCCACATGACAAAGCCGTCTTCTTGGCTCGCCCGTTCCATCAGTTCAATAAACGAATGAGCGCGCTGTGCGAGACTGATGTCGGGCTCCGCCCCGCTATCTTCGGCGGCGGCTTTGTCCTGGCGGGCGTCGTCGCTTGCCGCAGCCACCACCCGCCGCAGTTTTTCGATGGCGTCGGGTAACTGCTCCTTGGTGAATACACCGCGCGCCGTGCCCTCTTTTCCGAGGATCTCGAACAGGCGGTGGGCGATTTCGGAAAACATCTGGATCTCGGCGGAAGTGCTCGAGGTAAATGTGACCAGCATTGCATGTACTCCTTTGTTTGCAGGTGCCCGGCTGTACGCCCCTACTGGGCGGCCCAGCGAAAATCGACCGTTTTGAGTTTTGCCGAACCGACGGCGACCTGGCGTTTCACCGTCTTGCCGTTGAGTGTTGCGACCACCCGATAATTGCCTGCCGGCAGACGGGTGTAGAACCACGGCCCTTCGGACGTGGCATCGAGAAGCGTTTTGCCTTTCGCGTTGGCAATGGTGACTCCGACATCGCTGACGTAGTCGCCGGTATTCAGCGCGAAGACGAGCTTGAGGTTGAAGTCACGGGCGAGCGAGTTGAGCCGCTCGATCGACTCTTCACCGATGCCGCCCGATACATAGGGCACGCCGCCGGCGCTCTGGACGATCGCCTCGCTGTCGACGCTAGCGGCGCTGGCGACGGGGACGAGCGATGCAAAGCCGAGCAGAACGGCTGCCAAGCTGTGCGCGATCAATTTACGCTTGATGCCGGGAATTCGTTTCATCGACTGATGCTCCAATGAGGGTTTGACGGGCTGTTGTTGCGCTGTGTGCTGTCGGTCGGCGCCTTGGGCCGGCTCTGATCGCTACAGTAATTATCCGCAGCGCCGGCGCGAATTCTGTACGCCAGCGCACGGAGCAGGTCTGGGCGTGGGCGGATGATTGCCACACACCGGCTTGCGTCGGCCAATGCAAATTCCGCCTGTTCAAGGCGCTGGGCGGCTCGAAGACGATTGAAACAACCAGAGCGCCAGCGCCGGAAAGACGATCACCATGAACCTGCTTCGCTCGCTCAAATGGATTGCCGGCGTGCTTTTCACACTGCTCGCGCTGGCGGCGCTGTTCATTGCGGTTTTTGGCTGGAACTGGCTGCGTGCCCCGATCGAGCGCATGACCTTCGAAAAAACGGGCCGCGAGCTGGCGATCGATGGCGATCTGGAAGTCACTTTCGGCTGGCCGCTGCCGCACATCCGTGCCGGCGCGGTGAGCTTCGCAAATCCGGCCTGGGCCAGGGAAAATCAGATGGTCGCTGCCGAAGCGCTGGAAGTTACGGTCGACTTGCTGCAACTGCTCGGCGGAAAGATCGTTTTTCCCGAGTTGCGCCTCGAGCGCCCCGTGATCTATCTGGAGCAGGGGCGCAATGGTAAAAAGAACTGGCTGCTCGACCTTGAACAGCAGGATGAAGCGGCGCGTATCCAGATCGGTCGCCTGGCGCTCGATCACGGCGTCGTCGGCTACGACGACGCCGTGCAGCAGACCAGCATCCGCTCGGCGCTGTCGACGTCGGACGTGTCGTCAGACACCTCGCCAGCTGGAGTGGGGCCTGGCGCCGGGCTTAGCTTCACCGCACAGGGGCAATACAAAGGTCTGCCGCTCAAGGCGCACGGCAGCGGAGGACCGGTGCTTGCCTTGCGCGACGAAAAGAGTCCTTATCCCTTGCAAGTCGAGTTGGCCATCGGTCACACCGGCATCAAGGCCGACGGCACCATTACCAGCCTGCTGAAGCTTTCCGCGATGGACATGCGGCTTGCGGTGCACGGCGACAGTGTGGCGCAGCTTTTTCCCTTGCTCGGCATCGCGTTTCCGGAAACCCGCGCCTATGCGACCGACGGACACATCGTGCACAGCGGGAAGGTCTGGCGCTACGAGAAATTCTCGGGCCGCATCGGCGACAGCGACATCGCCGGCAGCGTCGAGGTCGATACCGGCGGCAAACGCCCGGCGATGAAAGCGGAGCTGGTTTCCAGCCTGCTCGATTTCGCCGATCTCGGTCCCCTGATCGGCGCCCGGCCCGGCAGCGTGCAAGCCGCCAAACAGGCGGCGCCAGCAGCGGATCATATGGCGGCATCGACGCCGGCAAAAGTCCGCGTATTACCCGACATGCCCTTCAAGACCGACCGCTGGGACAGCGTCGACGCGGAGGTGACATTGAAGGCCAAAACGATCCGCGCCACTGAATTGCCCCTTGAAGACCTTGCCGTCCATCTCAGCCTGCGCGATGAAGTCCTGACCCTCGATCCGCTGGATTTCGGCGTCGCCGGCGGCCACCTCAGTGCCGTGATTTCTCTGGACGGGGGCAAAAACCCGATCCTTGCGCACGCCCAGGTGCGGGCCAGAAAAATCCTTCTCGCCCGGCTGTTTCCGCGCGTCGCGTTGACCAAGACCAGCATCGGCCAGATCAACGGCGAGTTCGATCTGGCCGGCAAAGGCAATTCCGTCGGGCGCATGCTGGCGACCTCGAGCGGCAAGCTGGGGCTGGTCGTCGCCGGTGGCGAGATCAGCAAGCTGATGATGGAAAAGGCCGGCCTGCATCTCTGGGAAATACTGGCGCTGAAAGTGACCGGCGACAGGCTCGTCAAGTTGCGTTGCGGCGTCGCCGAATTCGATGTCAAGGAAGGCATCATGAACGTCGACGCGCTGATCTTCGACACCGATGTCACCACCATCATCGGCACCGGCAGCATCGATCTGGGGCAGGAGAAGCTGGATCTGACGCTCAATCAGAAAACGAAGAATACCAGCCCCGTGGCGCTACGCAGCCCGATCCACCTACGCGGCAATTTTGCCCGGCCGGACGTCGGCGTCGACAAGGGGCGTGTCGCCGCACGCGCGCTCGGCGCACTGACGCTGGGTGTCGTCAGTCCGCTGCTGGTGCTCATCCCCTTGGTCGATGCCGGTCCGGGAAGCGACAGCGATTGCCGGCAACTGGTCCGCGACGCCAGAGCCTTGCCGCATTCGGAGCACAAAAAAGGGCCCTCGGACAGGGGGGCTGAACCGAGGGCCCGACCCGCCAATTGACTTCGAGGGGGCGAAGAAGAACTGGCGGGGGCTGAGCGATTCTTGCGCGTTCGCTCTGCACGCTCTGTGCGTTATCCAACATAAGCGCGGAATTTACCGGTTTGCCCCGGAATCGGATTGTCGAGCGACCGGCGCAAGGGGCGGCGAAGCGGAACTATGCGCGCCAGCGAACGGAGTCGCCGGTGGCCAGGGCTACGGAAAGCTCCGATCCGAAGGGTTTTGCGGGCCCTCTCCCGGTGCCGGCTGGCAGGGGCTGGGCAACTCACCACTCACCGCGGGCTGGACATTCTGGATGCTCGCCGGCTATCCGCCGGTGTCACATCCATTTCGAACCAGCGCCTCGAAACCATCGACCGGGATCGGCCGGCTGAAGAAATAGCCCTGATAGGCGTGGCAGCCGGCACTGGCCAGGAAGTCCCTTTGCGCTGCGGTTTCCACGCCCTCCGCGATGACCCCCAGGCCAAAGCTGTGCGCCAGTGCGACGACGGTTTTCGCGATCGCCGCATCGTTCGGATCGATGAGGACATCGCGCACGAACGACTGGTCGATCTTCAACTGATGCAGCGGCAGGCGTTTCAGGTAAGACAGCGACGAATAGCCGGTGCCGAAGTCGTCCAGCGAGAAATTCACGCCGCTGTTCTTCAGCGCCAGCATTTTTTCGATGGTCAGCTCGACGTCATGCACCAGCAGACTTTCGGTCAGCTCCAGCTTCAGTCGCGCCGGATCGGCACCGCTGTTCCTGAGTACGGTCAGCACCTCATCGACGAAGCCATTCTGGCGGATCTGCAGAGCGCTGACATTGACCGCCAGCGTCAGATGCGCCATCTCGGGGCGGACGGCCCATTCCGCCAGCTGGGCGCAAGCGGTTTCCAGAACCCAGCGCCCCAAAGGCAGGATCAGCCCGGTTTCTTCGGCCAGGGGAATGAACTCGCCGGGCGAGACGATGCCGCGCTGCGGATGCTGCCAGCGCACCAGGACTTCCGCACCGGTGATGCACCCATTGCCAACGACCTGGGCCTGATAGTGGAGAACCAGCTGCTTTTCCGCCAGTCCCAGCCTCAGATCGCTTTGCAGCGCAGCACGTTCCCTGACCACAGCTTCCATGCGCGGATCAAAGAAGTGCACGGCATTGCGTCCCGATTCCTTTGACTTGTACATGGCCAGATCGGCCTGCTTCATCAGATCATCGATCGTCGCCAGTTGCCCCCTGAACAGGGTGGCACCGACGCTGGCCGTGCTTGGGTGGGCAATATCGCCGAGTTTGTAGATCTGGTTGAGCACGACGAGAATCTTGTCGGCGATTGCTTCGGTGCTGGTTGCGGCGTCTTGTTCGTTTGTACTCAAGCTAGTCAGTGCCACCACGAATTCGTCACCGCCCAGTCGGGCGACGGTGTCGCCGTCGCGCACACAGGTCGTCAAGCGCTGGGCAACCTGTTTCAGCAGCAAGTCGCCCATGTCATGACCGAGCGTGTCGTTGAGCGTCTTGAAATTGTCGAGATCGATAAACAGCAAGGCGCCGTAGCTACCGCTGCGGGTACTGACGGTCATCGCCTGTTTCAGGCGGTCGTGCAGAAGCGTCCTGTTGGGCAGGCCGGTCAGCTGGTCGAAGAAGGCCAGCTGGTTGATCCTCTCTTCGGCCTTCTTGCGTTCCGTGAGGTCGAAGTGCGTACCGATGTAATGGCTGACGACGCCGTCGTCGCCCTTCACCGCCGCGATGATCAGCCATTTCGGATAGATCTCGCCATTCTTGCGCCGGTCCCAGACTTCTCCTCGCCATCCGCCCGTGCGATTGATCTCGTCCCACATGCCTCGGTAAAAATCGGCATCGTGACGACCGGAGTGGAGCAGTTGCGGGGTCTGCCCGACGGCTTCTTCGGCGCTATAGCCGGTGGTCTCGGTAAAGGCGCGATTGACGCGCAGGATGACCCCGCGCGTATCGGTAATCATCATGCCTTCCTGCGACTCGAAGGCGGCGGCGGCGATCCGCTGCTCGCTCTCGGCCAGCCGGCGCTCGGTGATGTCGGTATAAACCCAGATCGAACCATCGAGGACCGCCGTTGCATCCAGAGGGCGCCCGGTCATCATGATCCAGATGCGCGTTCCGTCCTGCCGGCGCATCTCCGCCTCGACCTGCGCAAATCCATGCCTGGCCATGTCGGGATACAGCCGCTCACCGATTTCGTCGAATTGCTCGTGCGAGCAGTAAAACATCTCCGTGCTCTGGCCTTCGATCGCTTGCGGACCCGCGTAGCCAAACATTTCCGCCTGGCGCCGATTGCATTTGACGACTTGACGGTGCTTCAACATGACGATGCCGACATGGGCGTTGTCGAACATCAGGCGCTGTTCCGCAAGCAACTCGCCGATGCGATCCGCCGACTGGTTGCGTTCGCAGATCTGATCGCGCCGTCGCCGTTGCGTGAGCCACAAGCCGAGCGTGCTGAACAGCGCGATCACGCCGAGCAAGGAGTTCTGCACGTAGACGCTTTTTCGCCAGGGCGCAAAAAGGCTGGAAAAATCCCGGCTCGCTGCCACGATCAGCGATTTATCCATGAGCGGGGTGGTGAGCTGGATGGTGCGCAGGGCGATCATTCGCTGGTCGCCGGTGACATAAGTGGTCCCGGTGAACACATTGGCCGCTTGAGCGCTCTCCCGGTGACGGGTGAAGAAACTGCCGGGCTTGGCCAGATCTGCGCCAACGGTTTCCGAATTCGGCGGCAAGGTCAGGAAGAGCTTGCCATCGCCATGGGCGATCGATGTCCGCATGTCGGGTGCGTAGCGAACCGAATCGAGGAGGGTGGAAAAATGCTCGGGCACCAGACCGACAATGACGATGCCGGCAAACGAGCCATCCGGCCCGGGAATCGTTCGGGACAGGCTGATCAGAAAAGGTCCAAGAACGGTCTTGAACGGTGCACTGACATGCAGAATTCCGGGGTCAGGGTTACTGATCGCCGTTTTGAAATATTCCCGCTGCGCGAAGTTCATGCCGACGAGTTTCTCGTTGCTCGAAGCAATCACCGTCCCATCCGCTTGAATGACCAGAATGGGGCGGATGCCGATCATCGCATCGTTGATGACCAGCAACCGGCGATTGGCCCGTTCGAAGCCGTCGTTCTCTGCCCGCCAGGAAGGCAGACTGTGAAGAATGCCCTCAATGACGCGATTGGCCAGCAGCAGTTGCGGCACCACGTTCTTTTCGATGACTGCCGCCTGGGTCGCCAGGCGCTCGCGCTCGAGTGTTTCGGTTTGTTGGTACTCCCGGTGCTGCAAATAACCGATGAAGCCACCCAAAGCCAGCAAAACGCCAAGCAGACACAACCATTCGGCAAGGAAGCGCCGTTCCCGGTGTCGCGATCCAGTCAGGCGCATGGTGTATTCCCGGTCTTTCCGGTCGTCAGTACGGGCAATCGGGCGAAGTGCAGTCGCCAGATCGCACAAGGGCGGCCTGTGTTGGTACTTCATTCATCTCCTGATAATTCTTCTGCCGACGGAAGCGGTGATACGGCGGCAGGCAAATTACATGCGGTTGTTGTAATCCGGGAGAAGACTACTCACCTGTAGTAATTCCGGTCTGCTCGGCAACGTACATAAGACTTTTTATTTTCTAGCGGAAGGCGGGCGGCTTATGCCGGCCTGTAGCGGGTGTTTCATGGTACTGATCGAACATCGGAACAAAGAAAACCCCGCCGAGCGGGGTTTTGTGCATCTGCCTGCCGATTTTTTAAGCAGATTTGTTTGCGTAGGATATTGCGGCTCTGGACCCCGCGTCGGTTGCGGTGCGAACGTTCTCGGCCGCACTCGCCATGAATTGTTGAATGCCCTTCGTGAACGAGTCGCTTGCTGCCGACCAGCTGGCGGGAACGGCGGCTCCCATGTTCGCTTGAGAGAGTTGGCCAACGGTCATTTTAGTAATCTCTGCTTGAGCCTTGGCGATGATTTCATAGGCGCTTCGCGTGTAGGCCAATGTTTTTTCCATAGCAGGCTGAGCGAACATGACCGGGAGAGCCGTGACGTCATGACCTGCCTTCGTCTTGCCGAAGGACTTGGCGGCCGTGGTGAAATCCTCCATGGCCCCGCGTGCCATATTGAAGTTCAGCGACGACAGATTTTTGATGCTATCCAGGTAAATTGCCGAAATTGCCGTAAAGGCATTTGCGGCAGAGGTGCTCGCTTGCATGGCGTCGATGTGGGCGGTGGTTGTCATGAGTTTCCTTTTGGGTGTTTTCCTGGCGACGATACCGCCGTCAGGTATCTGGCTGCGCGAGTCAATGAAGAGGCTGCTGCCAGTGTTTGTTTTAGTGCTGATATTGATCGTCAAAACCAATCAATAACTGGAATCTACGCACAACAAGCAGGGGCGTCTGCACGGAAACGTACATAGCAGAGCATTTGCAGGAAGGGGCAAGCGCAGGGCTTTTACGGCAGAATTTCCGCTCCGCCCGCATTATGCTGAAGAGATATTTATCCGTCCGCAGTTGTTGTCTGTGTGGGAGCGTACAGAACTGTTCTTCGAGTATGTCAAGAATGGAACTGCATAAGGCTCATGCAAGATGAAGTCGAGCCGCTTATGCCGGCCTGCAATCGGTGTTCGATTGCATTGATTCGGAAATCGCTGATGCCAAAGGCGCCTACCCCCCGCCAGAACCAACTGCTTGCCGCCTTGCCTGCGGCGGAATTCGCTCGCCTGGCGCCGCATCTGGAACGCGTTTCGCTGCCCTACCTGCATGTCCTTTGCGAGTCCGGCATGCAACTGCGCCACGTTTATTTCCCCACGACTTCAATCGCATCGCTGCTTTACGTCACGGACAGCGGAGAATCATCCGAAATCGCCGTGGTCGGGAACGAGGGAATCGTCGGCGTCTCCCTGTTTACAGGCGGCGAGACGACACTTAGCCGGGTCATTGTGTGCAGTGCCGGCGATGCTTACCGGCTGCAGGGCAAGTTTCTGCACGACGAGTTCTATCGCGGCGGAGCGATGCAGTCACTGCTGCTGCATTACACCCAGGCACTGCTGACGCAAATGGCGCAGACCCTGCTATGCACCCGCCATCACTCGGGGGATCAGCAATTCTGCCGCTGGCTGCTGCAACTCTTCGACCGCCTGCCCTCCAGAAAACTGGCGATGACGCAGGAGCTGATCGCGGAGACGCTTGGCGTGCGCCGCGGAGGTATCTCGGAAATCGCCTGCAACCTGCGGAAAACCGGCCTGATCAAGTACCACCGCGGCTGTATCACGCTCCTCGACCGGGCGGGCCTGGAAGCACGCGCTTGCGAGTGTTACGCCGTGGTCAAGAAGGAATTCGATCGCCTGCTGCCGGCGGAAATTTTTTCTGCATCGCATCGACAGGGCACCTGCTGAATGGATGACCGTGCATCGCCGGTGAGGCAGAGCGACTCAGCGTAGCTCATTGCGCTGGTTCGCGTCGGCCAGACGCCGGCCCCTGCTCATCTGCCGCCGGGCATAGAGATTCATCAACGGCGTCACCGAGATCCCGTGCACGACGATGGAAACGGCGACCGTTGCCAGCGTGAGGGTGATCGCCTGGTCGGCGAGCGGGCCGGGTAGGCCGCGATTGAGGGCGAACATCAGGTAGTAGATCGAGCCGATGCCGCGGATGCCGAACCACGAGATCAGCCGGCGCTGATCGCCCGAAACCGATGCGCCGAGCAGCCCGAGCCACACCGACAGCGGGCGCAGCACGACGAAGAGGAGCAGCAGGAAGCCCGCCGTCTGCCAGTCGACGTGGGTGTAGGGCAGCATCGCGCCAACCACGAGGACGATGACCAGTTCGGCGATGCGCTCGAGTTGCTCGTTGAAGCCCCGCACCGCCTGCATCATGTAGGCGCCGGCGAGATCGGGATGGGTAGCCACGGCAAGGTGCGCTTCCTTGTCCTGCAGGCCGGCCGGCCCGTCTTTCGGAGCGCCCCGTGTCCGGGAATCTTCCTTGACGCGTTGCAAGGCGAGGCCGGCGGCCAGCACGGCGAGAAAACCGGAAGCGGCGGCGAACTGTGCGACGCCGTAGGCCAGGGCGACGAGGCCCATGGCGAGGAATTCGTCGAGGCCGACGGCTTCCTGGTGGTGGGTGCGCAGATAGACGACCAGCTTGCCGATCAGGGTGCCGAGCAGGCTGCCGATCGCCAGGCCGCCGAGCAGCGCCCAGAGTACATCGACCGCCAGCCAGCGCCAGCCGGCCGGCCCGAGATCGTGCAGGCCGAGCAGGCCGAGACCGAGCATGACGAAGGGGAAGGCGGCGCCGTCGTTGAACCCGCCTTCGCCGGTCAGGCTGAAGCGCAGGCGGTCGCGATCGCCGGGTTCGTCGACTTGGACGTCGGAGGCGAGCACCGGATCGGTCGGCGCCAGAATGCCGCCGAGCAGCACGGCCGCGCCGAGCGGCAGCCCCAGCCAGAAGACCCCGGCCGCTGCGATCAGCGCGACGGTCAGCGCCATCGAGACGAAGGCCAGGCGCAGCGGCAAGCGCCATTGCCGGCTTGAAAAAGGCAGGCCGAGCTTCAGGCCGACCGAGAAAAGCGAGATCAGCAGCGCGACCTCGGCCACCCGTTCGAGGATGAGCGGCATCTGTCGCGGGTCCGGCGTCATCAGCCCCCAGCCGGCGCTACCCAGCCCGTAGCCGACCGCCAGATAGAGCATCGAAGCGCTGATCGGCAGTCGCTTGAGCAACGAACCCGCCAGGGCCATGGTGATCAGCAGCGTGCCGATGACCAGCGCCCAGATGGAAAAGGACATCGGTGCTTACTTTGGTCGCGGCCGCGACAGCACGGGCTGCACCGCCTGCAGCCGGCCGGCGCGCAACTCGGCGACGGCTTTCGCCACGGCGCGCGCCACATTGCGCGTTTCTTCCTGCATGGCCTGATCCTTGTCCAGCGTGTCGTGACTGTTCGCATACGGCTCGAAGTAGCCGATATAGCGGTCCAGTCGCGCCTGCGCCCCGGCGTCGATGAAGCCCATCCAGTCGAGCCAGTCGGACAGCGCGCGGCGCGAGCCTTCGATGCCGGCCACGTCGCCGTGCACGATCAGTCCGTAGGCGCGTCCCGCCAGATGCTTGGGGTAGTTCCAGCCGGCCATCTCGAGTGCTTTCGCCTTGCCGGCCTGCTTGCCCGAGGTCGTGGTCGGATCGGGGTTGCCGCCGTCGGCGCAGACCAGGCGGTCGATCATCAGTTTCAGCGGACCGGGACTCTGGTACCAATAGACTGGAGAAGCGATGATCACCGCGTGCGCGGCAGTCCAGCGTTCGTAGATCTCGGCCATCCAGTCGTTGGTCTGATTCAGCGAGTGGTTGGGGTAGCAGCTGCAGGGCCAGTGACAGAGCGGCATCGCCGTCGACACGCAGCCCTTGCACGGGTGGATATTGCGGCCGTATTCGGAAGTGAGCAGGCTGAGGTCGAGCACGTCGGCGTGGATCTCGGCCTGCTCCAGCACTTCGCGGGCGATTCCCAGCAGGCGGAAGGTTTTTGAAATCTCGCCCGGGCAGGTGCCGTCGTTGCGCGCCGAGCCGCAGATCAGCAGCACCCGGGATGGCGTCGCCGGGTCGGCCCAGCACTGTTGTGCCGCATCCAGGCGCTGCCTGGTGGCAATCCACTCGCTCGACAATTCATAGTCCGGATCGGCATAGCCCGGCCCCGCCTTCTGCGTGAAGGGCGCCTTGCGTCCATCGCTGTAGGCCTGCCGGGCGATTTCTTCGAGCTTCGCAATGGCCTCGTCTTCGGCGCGGAACGCCGGATCGATGAAGGCGGCGCGGAAGCGGACGCTGAACTCCGCACGCACGAGGCGGCCCGGTGCCTGACCCTTGCGAATTTCAATCGCGGCGTCGATCACGGCGGACTCGAGCGCTCGGCCGGGCTGCGAGGAGGGGACGGTCATGGTTTGTTCCTTTCGAACTGGTCGGCGCGGCGTGCTGCCGTGTCGATCCTGAACGGGGGCACCTTGGCTGTCTGTGCGCTGCCGAACGCAGCGCAAGCGTGGTCAGCCTATGTTCGCCAGCGAACGGAATTGCCAGCGCCGAGGGCGTACTTTCGGGCTGCAGCTCCTGATGGCCGAAAGCCTGTCCAGGTGAGCGGTTTTCGTCAGACAATCAAAAGGAATCATCATGAAATATGCAATCGTGTTATTAGCAGTGGTCGTAATGGCGGCGGCATTGAGCGCCTGCGAGAAATCGACCATCGTTACGCCACCGGCCGTGATCACCGTTCCGGGACCGGCCGGCCCGCCGGGTGCAACCGGGTCGACGGGATCGACGGGATCGACGGGATCGACGGGATCAAGCGGGGCAACCGGCTATACCGGCGCAACGGGTTCGACCGGGGCGACGGGTTCGACCGGGGATACCGGCGCCACCGGCAATACGGGTAACACGGGGAATACGGGCTCCCCCGGAGCGACCGGTGAACGCGGCAAAACCGGCGGCGACACCATCGTCGTTGTTCCGCCGCCAGCGCCGCCGGCTCCCGAACGCTGAGTTTTCCGTGGCCTAGGGATGGCGCGATGGCACCAGCGATGGCGCCATCCCTTGCCGCCGCTTATCGGCGTCCGACGGCGACGAGCATGAAGACGCCGATGGCAATCGCTCCTGCGCTGACGATCAAGGGAATGTTCACCGTTTCCTTCTCCTCGACCTTGAGCTCGATCGGACCGAGCTTCAGGCCGGTGGTTTCTTTCGTATAACTGAAACCGCCATACACCAGACCCAGGCAACCGCCCGCGATCAGGATGATTCCGATGAGTTTTGAGGGGTTCATTTGCGCTGCTCTCCAACAAGCTGCAGGGATAAATCGAAACAACATTCGCCGATCGTGATCATTCCTCAATCCGCGTGTTGCGTGTCGCCTCGGCGCAGAACGATGCCAGCGTCTCGAGTACGCGCTGAATGCGGCGGGTGTCATCGACAAGGCGTTCATGGATGAACTGAAGCGTAGATGAAACGCTTCGTCCAGTTTGTTCGCCAGCGCACAGAGCTTCTCCGTGCAAGGAGCTTCGTCGACCAGGCTGCGCCATTTGTCGCCATGCGTGATGGCCGATTGTGCGTTGGATTTGGCGTTCCCTAAACGCTCGAAAGCCGCATCACCTTTCCCTGGATTTCCCTGGCTGGCTGCGGAAACTTTGCGCTGCGAAAACCCTCAAATTTGTAGTCAGGCCGCTTGGCCTGGCTGCGAACTCGGCATTGCTGGAGGGTTCGAATGGATGCCATACAAGGTATTTCCGCCAACATCGCGCCGCTCAGGTTGAGCGCCACTCAGGCCATCAGGCCGGCGAGCGTCTTGCAGGCAGTTACCGCAAGTACGGTGACGGCAGGTTTGTTTGGTCAGAGTTCGACGATCGTGAATCTGTCGGGGGCCGGTCAGTTGCTTTCTGTGGCGGCGACTTTTCAGGATCGCTTGGCGACCTTCCAGCCGGGGACGGCGGCGAGTGGCATCGGGCAGAATTTCGGCACCGATGTGGCAAGTCTTGCGGCCGAAGCGCAATTCGTCGTCGATGCCTTCAACGGGGTGCAAAGCAATCTCGCCGCGCTTGGCGGCGTGGGCGGCTTGGGGAGTAGCAGCGGTCTGGCGGCGGCATTCACCGAGGGCCTGAGCAGCGCGAGTCAGGCCACTTTCGCGAATGGCGATTCCGCCTTGACGCGGCTGGCGCAGGTGGGCATCAATTTCGAGTCTTCCGCATCGGGGGGCAACAGTCTGAGCATCGACCTCGATACACTGAAATCCGCCTTTACGACCGACCCGGCTGGAGCCTTCTCGTTGCTCGCTCAGGCCGCCGATGCCTTCAAGACGGTGGCCGCCGATACGGTCGGGCAGGCGCAGAACAACTTTTCCGCGCTGGACGTACTGGCGCAGTCGGGGCTGACCGATCAGTTGCTGGGCAACAACAGTCTTTTCGCGAGCGGGAACGGAATCGACTTTGCCGATCTGTTGCTGCTCGAATCCTTTGGCGGCAACAATTCGATCAATTCCAGCGTGCTGCAGAATCTGGTCGCGCTGAACCAGTTCAATCTCGTCTCGTCGCTCGTCGGGTAAAAATTTGCTATAGATTTTTTTAAACCTTCGACAGGCATGTGGATTCGATCCTGCAGTCCTGCAGTCCTGCGGCGAGCAAGGGAACCGCAACATGCCGGAGGTGCCTTCTGTCCACCTTCGGGCCGTCTGCCCCCAGGGGCTTGCCGGCTCTCGGGCCGGGAGCGCAAGCAAGGCTGCGATCGCGGTTCTGCGGTGTCGACTTTTGCTATCCTAGCGTTTTTCCGTTGGCCGGCGCCGCTGCCTGGGCCGGCGGACCCTATCTACGGAGCTGCACATATGGCGTCTTTGCAAGATCAGTTTTTGAAAGCCGGCCTCGTCGACAAAAAGAAAGTCAAACAGGCCAACCAGGAAAAGAGCACGCAGAAGAAGGCCGAGCGCCGGACCGGCACGCAGAGTGTCGATGAAGTGCGTCTGGCCGCACTCGAAACGCAACGCCAGAATGCCGAGCGGGCTCGCGAACTCAATGCCCAGCGCGATGCGGCCGCCACCCAGAAGGCGATCGTGGCGCAAATTGCCCAGATGGTGCAGCAGAATCGCCAGAGCAAGGGCGCCGGCGACATCGCCTACAATTTCACCCACGACAACAAGATCAAACGGCTACACGTGTCGGCCGCGGTCCAGGCGCATTTGATGGCCGGGCGCCTGGTGATCGTCTGCCAGGGCGACGCCACCGAACTGCTACCCAGGGTGATCGCCGACAAAATCGCCGAGCGCGACCCCTCGCTCGTCGTTCGGGTGAACAAGACCAGCACCGAGATCGATGCCGACGATCCGTATGCCGACTTCCAGATCCCGGACGACTTGATGTGGTAGCTAGGGCGCCTGCCTGGCGCGGACCGGGCAATGCGGCAAGTGGGCCGGATGGTTGAATCTGCTCCGAGGCCAGAATCAGCTGCAGTGCCAACTCTTGGCGCTTGAAGGTATCGGATTGGCCAGAAATGGTTTGGAGGTCAGAGGTTCTCTTGCGTGGTCGATCGCACCGGTTCCTCGTGGGGGCCATTGTCTGATTGCGGGCAGAGGACTACCAACGCCGGCCACTCGAATCGTCAAAAACCTGGCTATTCGCTTGGCCGGTTATAAGCGCCAAGCGGTCATTCACGACCCCCGCAAAATCCCGGACACACACTCGCCAGAAGCGCTGCCAATAGTAGCAAGGGCAATTGTTCATTCATTGGGGAGGAGTGTTGTCATGCCCTGAATGAGCGCGTCGATTCACGCGCCTTCCCGACTATCCGCGTAGAGTTCCGTCATCGGCAATTCCTTGTCGATTGATGACAGCAGATAACGGCCGATACGCCTGCAGGAGTCCTGTGAGGAACAAATTGCCGTATGGGTCCGCGTAAGTCGAAGTTTGAGAAACTTGCCCCCGGTTTCCGTATTCGGAGATGAGAACATGCAAGCCAAAAGGAACAGTAAATCGACACCAGCGAATCGCCTCACAGATCACGACAGAAGGAGTAATGATGCCGGGCTTCCATACGCATGGCGGGAGCGTCGGCGTACGGTTGAGCGTCGATTGCCGATCGTCAAGGAAGACCATGCCACTCTTGCCGAATGGTTCAGACGTATGGCCATCTTTATCGCAAAGAAAAGGAGCGAAGAGGCGGCTGTTTGTGACCTTCTGGAATCAGTTGATTGCTCAGCGGGCCGAGATTGATCCCAACGGATGAAAGGGATTTCGCAGCCGGGAAGTCCTCAATCGCGACACGGTGCTTTAACCGAATCAGGAATGCTGTTATTCGAAAGGCATAAAATGATCAAGGCTCTGTATGTCAGACAGCTGGGAAGCAAGGACTGGGTGAAGTCCGGATATGGCGACGAGGGCTCATGGGCAAGAGCCAGCGGGGCCGTCAAGCAGAGTGCCAACGCATTTCGGGGGAACTGTGCGGCCTCCTTGGCCACGTGGGTTTTGCCTAACGGCGAAGCATTTCAACTGTCGCTCGGAAATGATACTGAGCAGACCATAGAATGCGTCATTGAAATGGCCGTCGCCATGATTCGAACTGATGGCTCGCCCGAGACGCAGATGAAGGTCACCAGCGCGCTACGAGCGATGATGGCCGGTGCGGCGAAGACGTAGCAGGAGTTCGAGATGGCCGGACGTCGGTAGTGACTTGGCCTGCTGATTCAGCGCTCCGGTAGCGGTATGAACTCGGTCTCGCCAGGAATGAGGCCCATCCTCTGCTGGCGCCAATCTTCCTTGGCCGCCTCGATCCGTTCCCGGCTTGAGGAAACGAAGTTCCACCATATGGTTCTGTGCCCATCCAGCGGTGCGCCGCCGATGACGACGAAGCGGGTGGGCTCGGTCGCGACGATGCGGGCCGGCTGGCCGCCAGTCAGGAGTGCGAGCTGGCATGGCTCAAGAACTTGTCCATCCACCTCCAGATGCCCATCGATCCCGTAGATGGCGCGTTCCTTGACCTCGCATTCGAGATCGAGGACGCCGCCTGCTTGCGCCTCCACATCCAGGTAGAGCGTCGGCGCCAAGGTGCGCACCGGTGAGGCGAGATCGAAGGCATGGCCGACGAGCACGCGGACGGCGATCAGGGAATCACGCCACGTCGGGATGGCATTGGCCGGCGTGTGGGAGAAGGCCGGCTCGGTCTCTTCAAAGGCCAGCGGCAGGGCGGCCCACAACTGGAGGCCATGGATGGTGTGGGCTTGATGCCGCAAGTCCTCCGGAGTCCGTTCCGAATGCACGATGCCGCGTCCCGCCGTCATCCAGTTGATGGCGCCGGGTTCGATGCGCTGCACGCTTCCCAGGCTGTCCCGGTGGAGCATGGCCCCTTCGAACAGGTAGGTCACCGTGGCCAGACCGATGTGCGGGTGCGGTCGGATATCGATGTTGCTGCCGGCCACCTGCCTGACCGGGCCAAAATGGTCGAAGAACAGAAACGGTCCGACCGACTGGCGATTCGCCGCCGGCAGCGAACGCCGCACCGTCATGCCGCCGCCGAGATCGGCGAGATGCGGCTGGAGTATGGAATGGATGGGCATCGGTCGTCCTTCAGGAACTCACTTCCAGACCGTTTCCACCTCGGTCCGGACCTCCGTCATCAGCCGGTGCAATGGGCAACGCGCCGCGACGGCAAGCAGTTGCTGCCGCTGTTCGTCACTCAAATCCCCGCTGATGCTCACCCGCGTGCGCAAGCGATAGACGCCGTCGCGTTCCTGCGAGTCATCGCGTTCGACGCTGACTTCGACATCTTCCAGCGGCATGCCCTTGCGCCGCGCGAACCAGACCAGGGTCAGCGCCTTGCAGGCGCCCAGTGCAGCATCGTAGATATCGTGCGGGCTGGGGCCCGAATCCTCGCCGCCATTGGCCGGCGGTTCATCGACCACAAAGGTATGGGAGCGGATGTGGACGACATGCCGCATCGGGCCTGATTGATCGCGCTTCACGCTGATTGCCATGGCTGCTCCCTCGGTAAGGGTATGCGTCGACAACGGGCGCCGCTACCCGGTGCTTGCTCTGTCCAATGGGTGTTGAGGCTTCCTGGTACGGGATAAGTTCCAACGGCGTCAAAGCAGGCGGTCGTTCCTTACCAGTCGACTACCTTGCCATCGAGCCTTTCCGCAATGGCAATGTGCGTCATACCCGTAGCCGGAGAGGCGCCATGCCAATGTTTGATCCCGGGCGGAATCCATACGATATCGCCTGGCTTGATCTCCTGGCGGGGGCCATGCCAGTGCTGAACCAAGCCAGACCCGGCAGTGACGATCAAAGTCTGGCCCAGCGGGTGCGTATGCCAGGCCGTGCGGGCACCAGGCTCGAAGGTGACGATCGCGCCGCCGATACTGCGCGCCGCCCTGGCCGGATTCGGCCTGGCCTATCTGCCGGTGGATATGGTGGAGCAGCATGTCGCCGCAGGCGGGCTTGAGTCGGTGCTTGAGGCGTGGTGCCCGCAGTTTCCGGGTTACCACCTCTACTACCCGAGTCGCCGCCAAGCGTCCCCCGCATTCAAGCTGGTGGTCGACGCCTTGCATTATCGGGGGTGATACATCCGCATCCGGCAGCTCGTCGGTCCCCAGGGACCCCGGATGGCGCCCCTGGGCCAAGTGTTGCTCAGTTTGCTGAAGCCGTACTCCAGCCACCGCCAATGGCGCGGATCAGGTTCACGGTCGCCCGGGCACGTTCGGCATCGAGTTGGACTGCCACCCGTTGCTGCTGCAACACGCTGCGGTCGGCGTCGATCACGTTGAGGTGGCTGACCGAACCTTCGCGGTACTGGATCTGCGACAGCCGGGCGGCGCGCCGGGCCGATTGCACCGCGTCGTCCTGGGCCCGCGTCTGGTCGCCGAGCAGGCGCAGGTGGGCCAGGTTGTCCTCGACTTCCTTGAAGGCGCGCAGCACCGTCTGCTGGTAGTTGGCTGCCTCTTCGGCGTAGACGGCATGCGCCTGATCGACGCCGGCCTGGCGGGCACCGCCGTCGAAGATCGGCAGCGAGAGCAGGGTGCCGACCAGCGGGCCCATGACGAAGGCGCGGCTGCTCCACTTGAACAGGTCGCCCAGTTCGGCTGACTCGTAACCCAGCGCCCCGGTCAGCGAGAGGCGCGGGAAGAAGGCGGCGCGCGCCGTGCCGATGCGGGCGTTGGCGGCGGCCATCGCCCGTTCGGCGGCGGCGATGTCGGGGCGCCGTTCGAGCAGGGTCGAGGGCAGGCCGGCCGGTACCCGCAGGCTGACCCGGGCTAGCGGCTGCGGCGCCAGGTCGAAGGCGGCCGGCGCCTGGCCGAGCAGGATGGCCAGGCTGTGTTCGGCGACGGCGCGCTGGCGGGCGATGCCGAGCGCTTCGGAGCGGGCCGAGGCGAGTTCGGTGCGCGATGTGGCCAGTTCCAGTTCGCTGATGTCGCCTTCGTCGAAACGGCGCTGGAACAGCTTGGTGCTCTGTTCGCGCAGATTCACCGTGTCGGCGTACAGAGCGGCCATGGCGTCGAGTTCGCGCAGCGAGAAGTAGGCCTGCGCGACATCGGCCTGGATGGCCAGTTGCAGTGAGCGGAACAGGGCTGCGCGCTGTTCGGTGTTCGCCGCGGCGGCATCGACGCCGCTGCTGACCCGGCCGAACAGGTCGGCCTCGTAGGCGACGGTGGCCTGTGCCCGCCACAGCGTGGATGCGCTGGTCTCGGCGTCGGCGGGCAGGCCTTGCGAGGCCGGCGAGGGCCGCTGGCGGGTCGCTCCGGCGCCGATGCCGATCTGCGGAAAGAGCGCCGAGCGGGCGTTCTGCTGCAGCGCCCGGGCCTGGGCCAGCCGGGCGGCGCCGGCTTTGAGGTCCTGGTTGGCCGCTGCCGCCCGGGTTTCCAGATCGTCCAGCGTCGGGTCGGCGAAGGCCTTCCACCATTCGCCGCGCGGGATGTTCTCGGCCGGCTCGGCGGTCTTCCACTGGCCGTCGGCCGGCCCTTCCTTGAAGGCGGCCGGGGCGTCGACCTTGGGCGGCTGATAGATCGGGGCCAGCGAGCAGCCGGCCAGGGTGAGCAGGGCGGCGAGCAGGGGGATGAGGCCGATTTTTTGGCGCCGAGGGCGGGCCAGCCGCTCCGTCATTCCCGCGTAGGCGGGAATCCATGAGGGGGCGGCAACCTGGATTCCCGCTTTCGCGGGAATGACGGTGGTTGATGACGGATAAGGGAGCAAGTAGTCCATGTTCATTTCTCCTGCGGCTCAGGCCGCGGAATGGGCCGGGGCGATCGGCGCTTCGTGGTGGGCGGCCGAATGCAGCTTGTGGCGCTTGTCGAGCGTGCGCAGCAGCACGTAGAAAACCGGCGTCAGGAACAACCCGAAGGAGGTGACGCCGAGCATGCCGAAGAAGACGGCAATACCCATGGCGTGGCGCATTTCGGAACCGGCACCGGTCGAGGTGACGAGCGGGATGACACCCATGATGAAGGCGATCGAGGTCATCAGGATCGGGCGCAGGCGCAGCCGGCTGGCGTCGATCGCCGCCTGGATCGGCGTTGCGCCCTGCAGTTCCAGCTCGCGGGCGAACTCGACGATCAGGATGGCGTTCTTGCAGGCCAGCCCGACCAGTACCATCAGCCCGATCTGGGTGAAAATGTTGTTGTCGCCGCCGGTCAGCCAGACGCCGGTCAGCGCGGCCAGGATGCTCATCGGCACGATCATGATCACCGCGAGCGGCAGGGTCAGGCTTTCGTACTGGGCGGCGAGCACCAGGAAGACGAGCAGCAGGCTGATCGGGAAGACCCAGATGCCGGCGTTGCCGGCCAGGATCTTCTGGTAGGTGAGGTCGGTCCATTCGAACTTGACGCCGCGCGGCAGGGTTTCCGCCGCGACGCGCTCGGCTGCCGCCTCGGCTTGGGACGACGAGTAGCCCGGGGCCGGGCCACCGTTGATGTCGGCGGCGGTGTAACCGTTGTAGCGGACGACCATTTCCGGGCCGAAGGTCGAGCGCACCTTGACCAGCGAGGAGAGCGGCACCATCTCGCCTTGGTTGTTGCGCGTCTTCAGCTGCAGGATGTCCTCCGGATGGGCGCGGAACGGTGCGTCGGCCTGGGCGCGGACCTGGTAGGTGCGACCGAAGCGGTTGAAGTCGTTCACGTAGAGCGAACCGAGGTAGATCTGCATGGTGTCGAAGACGTCGGTCACCGAGACGCCCTGCTGCTTGGCCTTGACGCGGTCGAGATCGACGTCGAGCTGCGGCACGTTGATCTGGTAGCTGGAGAACATCGGCCCCAGTTCCGGCGTCTTGGCGGCAGCCGCCATGAAGGCCTGGGCAGCGGCACTGAGTTCGGCATAGCCGACGGCGCCTCTATCCTCGATCTGCATCTTGAAGCCGCCGACCGTGCCCAGGCCCATCACTGGCGGTGGCGGGAAGACGGCGATGAAGGCTTCCTGGATCGCCGCATACTTCTTGTTCAGCGCGTCGGCGATGGCGCCGGCCGACAGTTCCGGGCTGCGCCGTTCGTCGAAGGGCTTCAGCGTGGCGAAGACGATGCCGGCGCTCGAGCTGTTGGTGAAGCCGTTGATCGACAGGCCGGGGAAGGCCACGGCGCTTTCGACACCGGGCTGAGCCAGGGCAATCTCGCCCATCTTGCGGATCACCGCCTCGGTGCGATCGAGCGAGGCACCGTTCGGCAACTGCGTGAAGCCGATCAGGTACTGCTTGTCCTGGGCCGGCACGAAGCCGCCGGGCACGACGTAGGAGATGCCGACGGTGAGCCCGAGCAGCAAGGCATAGACGCCCATCGCCGAGGCCTTGCGGCCGATCACGCCGGTTACGCCGCGGCCGTAGTTGTCGGACGCGCGCCCGAAAAAGCGGTTGAAGGCGGCGAAGAAGCGGCCGAACCAGCGGTTCATCTGGCGGGTCAGCCAGTCCGGCGCTTCGCCGTGGCCCTTGAGCAGGAAAGCGGCGAGGGCCGGCGACAGGGTCAGCGAGTTGAAGGCAGAGATCACCGTCGAGATGGCGATGGTCATCGCGAACTGCTTGTAGAACTGGCCGGTCAGGCCGGTCATGAAGGCCAGCGGGACGAAGACGGCGACCAGGGTCAGGGCGATGGCGATGATCGGCCCGCTGACTTCGCGCATTGCCCGGTAGGTCGCCTCGCGCGGCGTCAGCCCGGCGGCGATGTTGCGTTCGACATTCTCGACGACGACGATGGCGTCATCGACCACGATGCCGATCGCCAGCACCATGCCGAACAGTGACAGGGCGTTGATCGAGTAACCGAAACCGAGCAGCAGCGAGAAGGTGCCGACAATGGAGACCGGCACGGCGAGCAGCGGGATGATCGAAGCGCGCCAGGTCTGCAGGAAGACGATGACGACCAGCACGACCAGCGCGATGGCTTCGAGCAGGGTATGGACGACGGCCTTGATGCTGGCCCGGACGAACTGGGTCGGGTCATAGACGATGCGGTACTCGACCGAGGCCGGGAAGTCCTTCGACAGTTCGGCCATCGCGGCGCGCACCTGCGACGAAACGTCGAGGGCGTTGGCGCCCGGCGCCTGGAAGATCGGAATGGCCACCGCCGGCTTGTTGTCGAGCAGCGAGCGCAGGCCGTATTCGGCGGCGGCGAGCTCGATGCGGGCGACGTCGGCCAGCCGCGTCACGGCGCCATCCGGCGAGGTCTTGAGTACGATCTCGCCGAACTCGGCTTCGCTCTGCAGGCGGCCCTGGGCATTGACGTTGAGCTGCAGCGGCACGTCCGGGCCGCTCGGCGAGGCGCCGATGACGCCGGCCGCGACCTGCACGTTCTGCTCGCGGATGGCGCGCACCACCTCGGCCGCGGTCAGGCCGCGCTGGGCCACCTTCTGCGGGTCGAGCCAGACGCGCATCGCGTAGTTGCCGGAGCCGAACAGGCCGACCTCGCCGACGCCCTGGATGCGCGCCAAGCGGTCCTTGACGTTGAGCACCGCGTAGTTGCGCAGATAGGTCATGTCGTAGCGGTCGTCGGGCGAAATCAGATGCACCACCATGGTCAGCGTCGGCGAACTCTTGATGGTCGTCACCCCGAGGCGCTGGACGTCTGCGGGCAGCCGTGGCAGGGCCTGGGCGACGCGGTTCTGGACCAGTTGCTGCGCCTTGTCGGGATCGACACCGAGCTTGAAATTGACCGTCACCGTCAGGTTGCCGTCGCTGTTGGCCTGCGACTGCATGTAGAGCATGTTCTCGACGCCGTTGATCGACTCTTCCAGCGGCGAGGCCACCGTTTCGGCGATCACCTTGGGATTGGCGCCGGGATACTGGGCGCGCACCACCACCGAGGGCGGCACGACTTCCGGGTACTCCGAGATCGGCAGCTGGAACAGCGCCAGCACGCCGGCGAGCAGCAGCAGGATGGAGAGCACGCCGGCGAAAATCGGCCGGTCGATGAAGAATTTGGAAATGTTCATGGCAGAGAGTCCTTAGCCCTTGGTCGCGGTCGGCGCGATGCCGCCCATCGGGACGAGGTTGGGGGTCACCGGGTTGCCGGGGCGCACGCGCTGCAGGCCGTTGACGACAATGCGTTCGCCGGCCTTGAGGCCGCTTTCGACGACGCGTAGCCCGTCCTGGATGCTGCCCAGCTGGACTTCGCGGTAGGCGGTCTGATTGCCCTCGCCGACGACCAGCACGAAGCGCTTGGCCTGGTCGGTGCCGACTGCCTTTTCGTCAATCAGCAGCGCGTCGCGCTGGTTGGCGGCGCCGAGTCGGATCCGGGCGTAGAGGCCGGGCAGCAGTTTGCCGTCCGGGTTGTCGACCAGGGCGCGCAGGCGGATGGTGCCGGAGGTGCTGTCGAGGCGGTTGTCCACCGAACTCAAACGACCTTCCAGCGAATAGCCGTCGTCGTCGGCGAGGCCGAGGTGGATGGGCAGGGCCTTGCCCTTGCTGCCATTGACCACCTTCAGGTAGCTCTGCTCGTCGACATCGAAGGCGGCATAGATGCGGTCGGCCGAGACCAGCGAGGTCAGCGCCGGGCCGTTGCCGGGGGCGACCAGGTTGCCGACGGTGACTTCGGCACGCGAGACGCGGCCGGCGATCGGCGCCCTGATGCGGGTGTATTCGAGGTTGAGCTGGGCGACGTTGAGCGCCGCCTTGGCGGCTTGCAGGTTGGCCCTGGCTTCGCGGGCGGCGTTCTGCTTCTCGTCGAAATCGCGGCGGGCGATGGCGTTCTCGGCGAGCAGGCGTTCGCCGCGCGCCAGATCGCTGGCGGTGTAGGCGACGCGGGCGTCCATCGCGGCAAGCTGAGCTTCGGCGCGGGCGACTTCGGCGGCGAAGGGGCGCGGGTCGATGGTGAACAGCAGGTCACCCTTCTTGACCAGGCTGCCGTCCTTGAAATGCACGGCGGTCAGGATGCCGGAAACCTGCGGATGGATCTCGACGCGCTCGACCGCTTCGAGACGGCCGGAGTATTGCTGCCACTCGGTGACGGCGCGGCTGGCGACTTCGGCGACATCGACCGTGGCGGGGGGCGGCGCGGCTGCAGCAGGGGCGGCGCCGGCCTGGCCGTGATAGATGGCGAGACCGCCACCGAGGCTGAACAGGCCGGCCAGGGCGGCGGCGAGAACGAGGTGTTTTTGGCGTTGGGGCATGATGAATTCCTCTTGAGGTTTTGAAAGGCGGTGTTCTGGTGTTGTTCGGGGCTGGAGAGGCGATGCAGCGTAGGCGGGGGCGGCGTTTTCGTGGCTGCCCATTGCTCGCGATTTCTTGCCCGGCACTACAAATTCAGATGCGGCTGCGGGGCGCGTACTTGCCAGAGCCGCCGGCGCAGGAAGTGCGCGATCTCGTCGAGCGCCGGGTGGTGGCCGGCCAGCGCCGCGTGGTTGACGCCGGCGAAGCGGGCAACCTGGGTCGGCACGCCGGCGGCGATCAAGGCTTCGGCGTATTTCTCGGCTTCCTTGTGCAGCACGTCGCATTCGGCCGTGACGATCAGCGCCGGTGGCAGGCCGGCCTGGCGCACCGAGAGCAGCGGCGAGGCGTAGGGGTGCAGTCGCTGGCGCGGCTGCGGCAGGTACTGGCGGTAGCAGGCGGCACAGGTCGTGGCGCTCAAATCGGAATTGAGCCGGGTGCCGTCGCCGAGGCGGGTCATGCTCGGGTCGAGCATCGGCCCGACCAGCACCTGGGCGGCGATGGCCGGGCCGTTGCGGTCGCGGGCGATCAGCGTCAATGCGGCGGCCAGGTTGCCGCCGGCATCGTCGCCGGCCACCGCCAGCCGGCTTGCGTCGCCGCCCAGTTCGGCGGCGTGGGCGGCGGCCCACAGCGCCGCGGCATGGGCGTCTTCCGGCGCGGCGGGGAAGGGGCGGGCCGGGGCCAGCGCGTAGTCGACGGCGACGACCAGGGCCGGTGTCTGCTCGGCGATGAAGGCCGCCGGGGCGTCGGCATCGTCGAGCTTACCGCCGACGAAGCCGCCGCCGTGGAAGTAGAGGACGACGGGGAGCTCGACCCGCGCCAGGCTTGGCCGGTACAGGCGCAACGCGAGTGGGCCGGCCGGGCCGGCAATGCTCAGGTCTTGCTGCTGGTGGGGCGTCGAAGTGCTGGTTTGCATCGCATCCGGGGCAGGGAGGCCTGCCGTTAATTGGGATGGAGCTATTCTCTGTGTTGTTTGTGGCTGGATAAATCCATAAATTTCGACAATACTATTCAGCAGAGACAAACAATCTTGATGTGTCAGGAGGCTGGGCGATGGACCGTTTTCAAGCCATGCAGGTATTCACCCGGGTGGTCGATGCCAACAGTTTTACCCGCGCCGCCGACACGCTCGGCCTGCCGCGGGCGACGGTGACGACGATCATCCAGAACCTCGAAGCCCTGCTCCAGGTCCGCCTGCTCAACCGCACGACGCGGCGCATCAGCCTGACCCCGGACGGCGCCGCCTACTACGAGCACTGCGCCCGCATCCTCGGCGAGGTCGAGGAAACTGAGTCGTCCTTCCGCGACGTGGCGCGCGGCCCGAAAGGCCGGCTGCGCATCGACGTGCCGTCGCCGATCGGCCGCCTGATCCTGATTCCGCGGCTCGGCGAGTTCCATGCGCGCTACCCGGAAGTCGAACTGGTCATCGGCATGGGCGACCGCATGGTCGACCTGGTGCGCGAAGCGGTCGATTGCGTCATCCGCGTCGGCGAATTGCAGGATTCGACCCTGGTCGCCCGGCGCATCGGCCAGCTCAAGCTGATCAGCTGCGCCACGCCGGACTATCTCGAGCGCTACGGCGTGCCGCAGGGCATCGACGACCTGCCGCACCACGTCGCCGTGCACTATTTTTCGCACCGCACCGGGCGCAATTTCGACTGGGATTTCATCGTCGATGGCCAGTCGATGCCGGTCAAGATGAACGGCAGCGTTTCGGTCAACGACATCGAAGCCTATGTCGCCTGCGCCCTGCAGGGCTTCGGCATGATCCAGCCGGCCCGCTTCATGGTCCTGCCGCATCTCGAATCCGGCGCCCTGGTCGAAGTGTTGCCGCAGCTCTCGCCGGCGCCGATGCCGATCTCGGTGGCCTATATGCAGAACCGCCACCTGTCGCCCAAGGTGCGAGCTTTTGTGGACTGGGTGGCTGAACTGTTTGCTGCGTGCCCTCTACTCGGCGGGGTCGATGCCGGAACAGGCGAATGCAGTTTCACCGCCAACTCCAGCTACAACACGCTGCGCACCGAAGTCGCACTGCAGAATGTTGCAGAGCAGACCTATATTGGAAAATAGCGCTTGTAGAACCTCTTGATGGGGACGAGTTATCCTGCGCCGCAGCCAGCGAAGGGGCGTTTGCCGCGCTCGACTCGTTGACGATGCCGCTGACCCCGATCCACGTCGGCGGGCGCTCCGCGCTATCGATGCAGATATTCGAATCGCTCGACGTGTGGGACATCTGCGCGCTGGTCGCCGGCAGCAGCGGACAGCCGCTCGCCAACGAGTGCAAGGCGACGAGCGGCTGAGGCAGCGATCCGGCATGCCGTTAGTGCAACCACCGACGGGTCTGGGATGCGAGACCGCGCCCCGGAGAAAAGATATAGGTTCGATGGTCGAGCAACTCGCCGCTGTCCCGGTCGGCGAGTCGCCAGGCAAAGCGGAGGCTGTGCGGGACTCCGTCGTACTCGTAATCCAGCGCCTCGATCGTGATGCGCGCGGCGCGGCGCAGTTCAACGACCTGGCCGCTCAGCGTGGTCGTCAGGCACACGTAGTCGAAGGTGCGCACTTCATCCTGTTGCCAGGCGCCGAGTGGAAACTTCGCTTCCTGATCGCAGACCAGCCCGCCGAATCGCGAATCGTAGACGCGGCCGATCGCTGAGCCGTCGAGCCGCACCGCCATCTTCTGTTCGACCGATCCCTCACGGCGCGTCGTACGCCGGCGATCATATATCGTGAGTACATGCCCGGTGTACGGGTTACGCCACGCCTGCGGTCCGTTCCACACCGTGCCCTCGGCATCGAATCCGGTAGCCGGCGGCAAGTCGATGCGAAGTGTGCCGTCCCACACGGCGGGCACAATTAGCTGCATGGGTATGAATCGGCTTTGCGAGGCCTGATCGCTTGCCGTGTCCCAAACCTCCTGCGGTCCCATTGTTGCGGTGGGCCATTCGGCAGCGCTAAGGGGGGACACGGTGACCATGCCGGCGAGTGCTGCGAGAGCAACGAAAATAACGAAAACAAGTCGGCTCATGGGAATCCCATACCTATGCAATATCTGGGTGATGGCCGGCATGCGCCCCGATCAGGCACTCAATCGGTTTGCCCATTTTCCGGAGAAGAGCGCGCGTTCGCATCGCGCATGCAGCGCGCAGGCCGGGAAAGTCCAACTGAAGACTTTCCCGTAGCGCACCGGCGTTTGCCGCTATGCCGCGGCCGTCACGCCACGCGGAAGCGCTCGATCACCGCCTTCAACTCCTGGGCGAGCTCGCGCAGACGCCCGGCGGCTTCGGAGGTCTGCACCGAAGCGGCAGTGTTTTCCTCGGCCATTTCGGCGATCTGTTCGACGTTCTTGGCAATCATGTTGGTGGCCGTGGACTGCTCCGTGAGCGCCGACGAAATGTCGTTGAGGCCGCCCCGGGTTTCAAGAACGGACGCGCCGGCATCATTCAGCGCTTCGGTTACGTGCTGCATCAGGTTGCGTGCCGTCGTCAGGCTGGCGTTGCTTTCCACCATGGCGGCCTCAACGGTGACGGTTTTCTCGCCGACCGTTTGCGTGACGGCATCGATCTCGACCGCCGACTGCGTCGATTTCTCGGCCAGCTTGCGCACCTCGTCCGCCACGACGGCAAAGCCGCGTCCGTGTTCGCCGGCCCGTGCCGCTTCGATGGCGGCGTTCAGGGCGAGGAGGTTGGTCTGTTCCGAAATATCCCGCACCTGTCTGGTCAGGCTGGAGATCGCCCGGGTGCTGGTCATGAATTCCTGCATCGTGTTCTCCATGCGGCTGACGGCCTGCTGCACCCGGCTCAGTTCGCTCTCCAGCTGGTGGACGGTGGTCGCGCCTTCGTTTTCCTGCTGGTAGCTGCGCTCTCCCAGTTCCCGCACCTGCTGGGTGTTGTCGGCCACGTGGGCGATGCTGACCGTCATTTCCTCGACCGCCGCCGACATCGACGAGGCGGACTCGCTCTGCTCTTCGCTGCTCTTGCGCACCTGGTCGGCCGCTCCGGCCAGTTGCTCCGAGGCCGCCGCCACTTCCTGGGCGCCTCGGCCCATGCTTTCCAGGCTGTTCCGCATGTACTCCATCAGGCGGTCGAAGGAGCGGCCGGCCTGGCCGATTTCGTCGGTGCTGCTCGCGTTGCTTTGCAAGGTGAGGTCGCGTTCGGTTTCGACGCGGTGCATGATGGCTTGCAGGTTCTCGATGGGGCGGCAGATATGGTGGCGCGTCACCGCGAAGAGCAGGAAACCGGCTAGCAGCATGAACGCCAGCATCCCCCCGCCCTCGGCGGTGGCCCGCGAGCGGAAGGCGGCATCGACATCGCTGGTGTAGACGCCGGTACCGACGATCCAGCCCCAGGGCGTGAAAAGCTCGACGTGGGCAATCTTCGGCTGGGGTTCGGCGCTTCCCGGCTTGGCCCACAGGTAGGCAAGGTCGCCGCCCTTGGGCTGCCCGGCCAATCGGGAAAACTCGGCGAATATTTTTTGCCCCGACGGGTCCTTGAAATCCGACAGGTCTTTCCCGTTCAGCTCCGGTTTGATCGGATGCATGACGATGCGCGCCTTGACGTCCTGGATCCAGAAGTAGTCGTTGTCGCCGTGGCGCATCTGGGCGATGATTTCCGATGCACGCTGCTGCGCCTCCGGTTCGGTCAGTTTCCCTTCCTGCACGTAGCGCTGATGGACCTGGAGCACGGCCATGGCCTGATGCACCAGTTCGATCGCCTGATTGTTCTTGTCTTTGTACATTTCCGCACGTGCCTGGAAAAGAAGGACGATCAGTCCGGCGAGCATGCCGGCCGCGCTGATCGCGAGGATCACGCTCAACTTGCTGGCGATGCGCAGATTGCGGAAGTTCATTTTTTGTCCTTTTTGGAAAAGCAAATAACGCAAGAAGGTTTTCGCTGAAGCTTTCTCAGAAAAATCTGGAGACATTGTAGGTAAATAACATGCCGCCCATGTGTATCGATTCTGGACGGTTTGCGTGTGAGGATGAGACCGTAGCGCTCACCACGACAAATCTTGCCGCCAGGAATAAGGTGAATCCATGAATCCACCGCCGGTTTTCTTCGGCGCCTTCGATCGCCACAATTTCGGCGACATCCTGCTCGGCCATGTGGCCGCCGAGGAGTTATCCAGCGCTGCCGGCGGCCGGGCATTTACCGGGCTGGCTGAGCGCGACCTGACGCCGTGGGGCGGCCAGCGCGTTGCCGCGCTCGACTCCTTGACGATGCCGCTGACCCTGATCCACGTCGGCGGCGAGTTGCTCGACTGCGATGCGGAGCAGGCCGCCTACATGCTCGATGCGCCCGCACTGCGCTGGCGACGGCAGGCGCCTTATGTGGTGGCGAGGCACGAACTGCCGTCCGGCTCGTGCGTCGAGTTCCGGGCGGTCGGCGGCGTCGAGCTGGCCGGGCGCGATGCGCGATTCCGTGACGAGGTGCTGACCGCCTTGCGCGAAGCCGCCAGCGTCAGCGTGCGCGAGCGCACGACGCAGGCGCTGCTCGCCGCCGCCGGGATCGATGCGGCGCTGGTGCCCGATCCGGTGACGCGCATCGACGCACTCTTCGGGGCGCGCATCCGGGCCAGGAGTCTGTCCAGGATTCCACGCGGCGATCCCTATCTCGCCGTCCAGTTCGCCGCCGAGTGCGGCGACGACGCGACACTGGTGGCGTTCGCGCGCGGCCTCGAGCGGATCGCCTTGCCCGTCGTGCTTTTCCGCGCCGGGGCCGCGCCGTGGCACGATGCGCTCGAACCCTATCATCGGCTCGGCGGGCGCTCCGCACTGCCGATACGGATATTCGAGTCGCTCGATGTGTGGGACATCTGCGCCCTGATCGCCGGCAGCCGAGGCTATCTCGGCACCAGCCTGCACGGCCGCCTCGTCGCCGAAGCGTTCAGCGTGCCGGCGCTGAGCCTCGAACGCGAATCGGGGGCGGCGAAGAAGCTGCGCGCCTACCTGGCAACCTGGTCGCCGGGAAGCGTGCCGTTCGCGCCGGAGGCTTTCGCCGACGGTGCGTTCGTTTTTCCGGCGAGCGCGCCGCTATGAGCCGATGCGGGCATGGTTCGGGTCTCGCATGCGGCGGAAGCGAACCATGAAAAAGCGTCGCTGCCTAACGCTAGGGGAGGCCGAGGGCCAGCGCCATTGCCGTCGGCCCCGCGCAGGCGGCTGCAAAGATGGTGCGAGTGGCGTGGCGTAGCGAGGAGGGCATATGAACAAATCGAAAAAGTCGGTGGGCGTGGTCCTTGCCCTGACCGTCCTGTCCACAATACTGAGCGGCTGCGTGACGACCGAGCGGCAGCCGGCAAGCGCTTCCGTTCGCCATGAAGGCGCCCCGGGTAGCCAGCAGCAACTGAATTTCCAGTTGCCGAGCGGCGTCTACGGCTGCGAGTTGGGCCAGAGCGTTGAAATTCAACGCGATGCGGCTGCCAGCCTGATCGAGATCAACTGGCAAGGCAGTCGTCACACGCTGCAGCGCTACGATTCCAGTTCCGGTCTGCCGCGCTACGAGGATCGGCAGAACGGTTTGCTGTGGATCGATCTGCCCTGGAAGGGCGTCCTGATGGACGTCAACAGCGGACAGCCCCTCGCCAACGAGTGCAAGGCGACGAGTGGCTGACGCAGGTAACAGCCGGTTCGGCGCGCCCTTGCCGCGCATGAGTAGCGGACCTGAAAAGTCGGGCGACGGGCGCGAGGCGGCGGCTCGCTCACCGATCAAAGGTTGCCGCAGCCGTTTTGGGGCGCGGCGGGCGTGTGGTCGCCCCCTGCCTTGTTGCTCACTCGAAATAGTTGACCAGCTTTTCCAGTTCGCGGGCTGTTTGCTCGAGTTTCTGCGATGCCGCCCACGCCCCTTGGACCTCTTCGCGGTTCTGCACGACCAGTCCGGCGATCTGGTTCAGTTGCGTCGCCGCGTTGCCCACCGCAAAGGCCTGAACCCCCGCAGCGCCAGCGACTTCTTGCGCCAGGCGGCTCAGATGGTCGCCCGTCGATGGGGCGCGATATTCCTCGAGCGGCGCCGCTGCCGTCGACGGCATGTCTACCTCGTTGCCCGGCGCGGGCTCCTCGCTTTCGCCAAAAATCGCTAGCAGCTCCGATGGCATCGGTTCCAGCCCGCTTGCTGGCGAGTCGGCCAGCACGGCGTCCGCCGGCCGCTGTGCGTATTCTCCGTCCAGGTTGTGCAGTAGCGACTCCGCCGTGACCGCCATCGCCTTCAGGCCGGTGCCGGACTCGGTGATCGCATCCACCGTCTGATAGATCCGGTCATGCTGCTCGTCGGAATGCTCGGCCAGATTCATCATGGTCTCGTTGAGGTTGTGGCATTGCTGGTGGATGGAGTCCGAGGACTGCCGTATCTCGTGCATCATCACTTTCAGATGCATTTGCATGACCGTTACCGCAGCCATGACCCGACCCGGCTCGCCGTAGCCGCCACTATCCGCCTCGCCCGACAGGTTGCCTTCGGCGATGTCCTCGAGCGCCAGCACCGCCTTCTGCAAGGGCATGACCGTGACGCGGAAGAAGAATATGCCGGCGACGACCAGCGCCAGACACCCCAGGGCGATGCCTGCGATGGCGACAGCGGCGATCGTCCGGTTCCGCTCGGTGACCTCGGTGAATTTGGCCAGGCCTCGATCGGAAAGGTGTTTCAGCAGCACGGCCACACTGGCATTGGCCTTGTCGTAGAGCGGGTTCACGCGCTCGAGGAGCAGCAACTCCGCCTGCCGGTAGTCGCCGCTTTCGAGCGCTTGCCGGGCTTTCACCAGCCCGTCTTGAACGTAGCGGTTTCTCGCCTGCCAGTACTGCTCGGCAAGCTCCTTTTCCGTGGCATTCTGGATTTTTCCGACATAGGGATCCCACAGCCGGTCGATTTCGGCCTTGTTGTTGGTGAGCGCCTGCAGGTGGGACGCCATCGTGTGATCGTGCCGGTCATCCGGGTGGGTGACCGGGTCGTGGTGCAGGGCCAGGGCGACCTGGGCGCGATTGTCGGCCATCAGGAAGTTGATGCGGCCGATGGTTTGCACCGGATCCATCTCTTCGTAGTACAGGGTTTGCAGCGCCGAGTTGGAGAGGTTCAGGCCGCTGATGCCGAGGATGCCGCCGGCGATCATCATCAGGGTGACGCAGAGGATCCACAGCGGGATGCCGTTCTTGATCGACAGATGCTTTTTCCAGCCGGCGACCGCGGCTTCCGCTATCGTTTCCGGCGCTGTGGCGGCAAGCCGGTAGGCGGCTTCCGCGCCGGCGACGTCCTCGCGCGACGGACAACTGCGCACCGACATGTAGCCGATGATCTGGCCGCCCTTCTTGATCGGCACCACCTTGGCGTCCACCCAGTAGTGATCGCCGTTCTTGCAGCGGTTTTTTACCACGCCATGCCAGGGCAAACCGCGCTTCAAGGTTTTCCACATGACATCGAAGGCCGCCGACGGCATTTCCGGGTGACGAATGATGTTGTGATTGACGCCGATCAGCTCTTCTTCCGGGAAACCGCTGATCTCGACGAAATCCTTGTTGGCGAAGGTGATGATGCCCTTGGTGTCGGTCTTCGACACGAGGGTTTTGTCGGGCGGGAAAAGCCGTTCCTGTCCGCTGATCGGTAGATTGATTTTCACTGGTTTTTCCCTTGCGCCCAATTCAGTCGATATCGGTTGGAAATACCCGCGGGCATTGTCTTGCCGCGGCAATTCAGTTTCTTCGAATTCTTTGATTTCTTCGCGTTCTTCATTTGGCCCACACCTGCTTGATGGTGATCGACGCGGAGCGGCATTCGGCAAACGGCATCAAGCCGGTGATTTCGTAAGCCGGCTCGGCGGTCGCGCGCAGCACCGGTTGCGGCAGGAGCATGCCGGTTTTGCCATAGATGCTGTACACCGTAGCCCCTTCGGCTTTCACCGTCGGGCTCTTGACGACGGCGATCTCGCCGCATTTGAGCTTGACCAGGGTGCCGGGCGGCAGCAGTCCGATCTGCTTGATCAGGATGTGCGCCATTTCGCCGTCGATTTCCGCATCCTTCTTGAGATAGATTTCCTTCAGGGCATTCTGCGGGAAGTGGGCCTTGTTACGGTAGGGCCGCGGTTTTTCCATCGCGCTGTAGATGTCCGCCACCGCCAGTATTCGGGCGCCAGGGGAAATCTCCTCTCCTTTCAGGCCGGCCGGGTAGCCGCTGCCGTTGAGGCGTTCGTGGTGGCCACGCACGGCCTGCAGCCAGACCCGGTCGGTGACGCCGGACCGCAGCAGCAGTTCGGCACTCAGGTTGGGGTGCTGGTGCATGCGCGTCCGCAGGGCCTCGGGAAGCGGTCCGAGATGGCCGTCCAGTTCGGCCTGCAGCGGAATCTGTCCGAGGTCCCGGGTCAGTGCGGCGCACACCAGCGCCCGCCTCTCTTCTGGCGCCATCGCCTTGCGCCGGGCGATGAGTTCGGTCAATACCGCCCCCATCATCTGATGCACCACGATGTAAGGGTTCTGAAAATCGAGGCAGGGGGCAGCCAGGGCGCTGTCGATGTCGTCCTCGCATATCTCCTGGAGCGTCGCAGCGATTTTGCCGACGCGCGCCGAAACGTCGATCTGTTCCGGGTTCTTCAGCGCCGTGCCGATCACGTGCTTCAGGTTGAGAATCAGTCCGCCGAGCCGCTCGAATGGCGATTCCTGCTCGTGGGTCGGCGGCCGATGCGCTGCAGTCGGCGTATCCGCTTCCCGCACCTCCAGATCATTCCATTGGGCGCCCCGGACAATCAGGCGGTCCACCTGGTCGGGCATGCTAATGACAATGCCTTGGCGGAGAAGCAGGCGCCCGTTCTCGTCGTAAATCGAGAAAGGCAGCGGCTCCCCCAGAACAATATTGGCCGAAACTATTTTCTTCACACAATGGGCCTGGTGAAAGAGCGCAAAACGGTCTGGACGGTCTTGAAACGACTCGCCGATCGATGCCGGTTGGTGGAGAATTCCTGCGGATGGCGCGCAGTGCGTGCCATCACCGGAACTGCAACGGCGTTTTTTTCAGAGATATGGGCGATACAACCGATGCGGTGACGTGCATGAATCACTTCCTCCCGTGATGCATTTCGTGGAAAAGCCTTTGTCGTTTCTCTTGGCTGGCCAATGGGGCAGTATGCGCCAATCATCGCAAATATCGGGCCATGCATAGCGATTTTTTCATGCGCTAGTTGCCTTTGGCGCGCATGCGATGCGTTTTCGGTGTCGGCTTGCCCCGGAAGACATGCCTTCGGGGGCGTGTGTGTTCGATCTGTGGCCACGGCGCGAAGAGGGGCGATTTTCTCGAATTTGAAATAAATTCCCTGATTCGGGAATGGAATGGCTGCCGATGCACATTCCGGTGACCGCTCGCCAGTCGCTATAAGGGATCCTGTGAGCAGCCGTCCGGTTCAGAATTTGCTTTATGAGCTGACGGGCAAAATCCGGACCGCTTGTGTTCGCCCGAAAACTGCCAGGCGTCCCTGAACTTGTTGCTGAATGGAGAATTGCGTGATTGCCAGAAGTCTTCTTGCTATTGCCGTTGTTTTTTCAAGCCTCGCGTACGCTGGCGTCGATCCCGCCTCTTCGCCTTGCGCAGAATGTCATGGCGCCGATGGCGTCGCCGCGAAATCGGGCATTCCGCACCTGAATGGGCAGACGCTCGATTATCTTGAGCACGCGATCTCCCAGTTCCAGGCCGGAAGCCGGCCGGGGAGCGCTTTGGGCCACGAGCCGGCAGGCATCGACAGTGCAAGCGTGGCGGAGCTTCTCAAGCACTACAGCGCGTCGAAAGCGGTTCGTCCAAAACAGGACAGGCTTGACCCTAAACTGGTCGAAAAGGGCGAGGCGCTCTATCAGAACCGCTGTGCGGATTGCCACCCGGACAATGGCCGCGAGTCGGATAAGGATGCGCCGCTGATGGCGGCGCAGGACCTGGATTACCTGATCAAGCAGGGGCATCACTTCATGGACGGCAAGCGCAAGTATGTAACGATGATGGACAAGGCTTTTCAGGGGCTTTCCGACACCGATTTCGAGTCGGTCGCCCAGTTTTTTGCCAGCCAGGATCAGCAGGGCGCGCAAAAGACGAAGAAGCGTCGCCGCTAGCCCTACCTCGCGTGAGTCGCCAGCTCCGAGCGGGGCCGCGTGTCCTGAACCCGCAATTGGTAGCGGCCTCAGCCGCCGGGCGTGCTGAAAGGCGACGTTATAGCCCGAGCCGGACAGCGTCGTAATCCATCCGGCGCGCGACGACCGAGTCGCGCGGAAACGCGGCCAGAAACGCTACCCGGCGCGGCCGGTCCGGGTTGGCGGTGGAAAATTCGATGAGCTCGATGGTCGACGCGTCCGCCACTTCGGCGCCCACCACGATGTTCATCGAATCCAGACGGAAAGAAAGCTGTTGTGCGCCGATCACGGATTCCGCGTCGTGCAGTGCCTGAATAAGCAGCTCTAGATTCGCATCGATGCCTGAACCCACGGACTTGAAGGCCGTCAGTTCCATCTCGTTGGCGGCCAGTTCGTCATGTAGCCGTTCGATCTCGCCCTCCGCGCGGGAATGGCTGGCGTGCATCGCATCCAGACCCGCGCCGCTTTGCTCCATGACGCGCAGACGGGTCAGGAGCAGTTGCCGGTAAGCCCCCAGCCGTTCGCCGCGCTGCTTTTTCCTGGCAATATCGCGCAGCGCCACGAGGACCAGGGTTTCGAGCACGATGTCTTCGATGCGGGCGCGCAGCAGTTCTTCCGTCGGCGAAAATCCGAGCAGGCGGAAATTGCTGAAGCCGACCGTTTTTTGCACGATATCCTGGCGCAGGATGTCGCCTTCCATGGCGACGCCGAACACCGTTCGTTCGGCGCGCGTGGCGGCAACGATGCAATGAACCGTTTCGATGCTCCGCGCCTGGGATGAGCCTAAAAACTCGCGCAAATCCGGGCTGTTCGACAGCGTGTCCGCCAGATCCGCCGGTCGTGCGAACATGGCGCGCAGCATCGGGCTCGCGCTCCACGCTTCCGGGGTCGTCTCGATACAGGGCGGCACGCCGTCGACCAGGCGGCGCGCGTAATCGAGCGCCGCGGCGACCGCCGGCGCAAGGCGCTCACGCGCATCGCCGATCGCCTTGAGGCGCGGGTCGATGCCTTCGATGACCCGGTCCACGGCGGCGCTCAGGCGTTCGTCGCCGTCGCCGCCTTCCCTGCGGCCGAAGAGCCAGTCGAAAAATCCCATTGCGCTGCCATCCCCCTGAAAAGCGTTCCGCTATACTGCGGCTCCCCGAAATTACCGATAAAGAGCTCGATGATGGCGAAAATCATCCGCGAAAAATATGAAGCCGGTGTCCTCGTTTCCCGGGAAATAGAGGACAGTGGCGTCAGTTACCTCAAAATCGCCAGGCTATGCCTCCAGCTGGTGATCGCCGTCAGCGTCGCGCTGATCGCGCTGCTCAATGTTCGCGACAGCCTGAGCTATGCGGACCTGATCGACCAGGCCGGAATCAGCGACACTAACTGCCGCAGCCCCAACGTCCAGTCCTGAGCTCACGACGAGCGAACGCTGGTCTCAACTCTCGCCTCGCGATCAGTCGCGGGCCAGGAAATTCTCCAGCGCCAGCGCCACGTTTTCCGGCTGGTCGTGCTGCAGGTTGTGCCCGGCACCGGCGATCGTGACGGCCTGAAGCTTGGCGAAGCAGGCCAGCCGCCTGCGGTATTCGTCGGGTTCGTTGCCGAAACGATGCAGCACGAAGCCCTGGTCGGCGATCAGCATCAACACCGGCGCGACGATTTTCCGCCAGCTCGCCATCGCATCCTCGACGAGATAGACGGCCGGTGACGGAATCTTGTGCCAAGGATCGCAAGCCATCTCGACCTGGCCGTCCGGCCGGACCCGGCTGACCGCCCGCGCCAGGAAGGCGGCGCGATTTTCGATCAGGCGCGGGTTGGCCTGCATCAGGCGACGGGCCAGCGCGTCGCAATCCCGATAGGCGCTGAGCTTCGGTTCGTCCTGGATGCCCTTCAGCCATTTTCCGATCTGGGTCGGCGCGTCGATATCCTTCGGCGGCTTGAGGCCGAGAAAATCCAGCATGACCAGTTGCGCCACGCGCTCCGGGCGAACGGCCGCATAAACGCTGGCGATGTTGGCGCCCATGCTGTGACCGATCAGCCGCGCGGGCTGGTCCGGCGAGTATTTCTCGAGCAGGCAGTGCAGGTCCGCGTAGTAGTCGGGAAACCAGTACGGACGGGACAGCCATTGCGATGCGCCGTAACCGCGCCAGTCCGGCGCGATCACATGCCAGGACTGCCTGAACGCATCGACGACGAACTGGAAGGTGGAGGAAGAGTCCATCCAGCCGTGCAGCAGGAATAGCTTCGGCGCGTCTTCCGCCCCCCAGTGCCGGACGCTGTAGCGAAGGCCGCGCACGTTGATCGACTCGGTTCGGGATTCAATATGTTCCATCTGGATTCAAATAGTCAAAATCGTCGGTCGGCAGCCTCGGGGCGCTGGGCGATGCGCTCGATTCGCTCGGCGGCTTGCGCCGGATCGGGATCGTTGCTGGCTTGGTCGCATGGCCGATCGCTGAAGGATAGCATTGCAGGAACGGTTTATGAGATACGCCGGCCTCGAATTCCTTACGTTTGTTGGGCCGGGAGCGGCAGCGCCGTCCTGACGAGCACCCGGCGCAGCACGAAACTCGAATGCACGCCGGTTACGCCCTTGATCCGGGTGATGCGGTTGAGCAGCAGCTCCTGGTAGGCGTCCATGTCCTGCACCACGACCTTGAGCTGGTAGTCCGCATCCTGTCCCGTAATCAACAGGCATTCGAGCACCTCGTCGATTTCGGCGACCTCGGCTTCAAGATTGGCGAAGCGCTCCGGCGTGTGCTGGTCCATCGAGATGTGGATCAGCGCCATCAGCGACAGGCCGAGTTTTTTGGCGTCGAGCAGCGCACGGTAGCCGGTGATGATGCCGGCTTCCTCGAGCGTGCGCACCCGGCGCAGGCAGGGAGAGGGGGAGAGGCCGATGCGGTCGGCCAGATCCTGGTTGCTGATGCGGCCATCCTGCTGCAGAACGTGCAGAATCTGCGAGTCGTAGCGGTCGAGTTGCATGATATTCCCGATGTGTTCTTTGTGCGGCAATTAAAATGATATTGTAGATTAAGTTGCGCAATTTTATTGCGCAACTTGTCGCTTGGCGGCCATCAAACGCAAGCACCTGCCGACGGGTCTTCCGTATGATTGCATTCATCGAATTTGCTGATTCGCTAAGCCGCCAACCCATTTCAAGGAAGATTTCCATGTCACCGAATTCCACCACGAAATACAAGCCGTTCCCGCCCGTCGAACTCGCCGACCGCCAGTGGCCGAACCGCACGATCAGCCAGGCGCCGGTGTGGATGAGCACGGATTTGCGCGACGGCAACCAGTCGCTTTTCGAGCCGATGAATCTCGAACGCAAGATGCGCATGTTCCACCTGCTCTGCGACATCGGTTTCAAGGAGATCGAGGTCGCCTTTCCGTCCGCCTCGCAGACCGATTTCGACTTCGTGCGCCAGCTCATCGAAGACCGGCACATTCCCGACGACGTCACCATCGAGGTCCTGACCCAGGCGCGCGAACACCTCATCCGGCGCACGATGGAATCGCTCAGGGGCGCCCGCCGCGCCATCGTCCATGTCTACACCGCGACCTCGAAACCCTTCCGCGACAACGTCTTTTGCATGAGCAAGGCGGAAGTCGTCGACATGGCCGTCGCCGCCGTCGCCCTGATCAAGCAGCTCGCCGCCGAAGCGCCGGAAACCGAATGGGTGCTCGAGTACAGCCCGGAAACCTTTACCGCCACCGAGCTCGATTACGCGCTCGAAATCTGCAACGCGGTGACCGAAACCTGGGCAGCGACGCCGGCACGCAAGGTGATCCTCAATCTCCCGACGACGGTCGAAATCGCGACGCCGAATATCTATGCCGACCAGATCGAGTGGATGCACCGCCACCTCGCCCGGCGCGACAGCGTCATCCTCAGCCTGCACCCGCACAACGACCGCGGCACCGCCGTCGCCGCCGCCGAGCTCGGCCTGATGGCCGGCGCCGATCGCGTCGAGGGCTGTCTGTTCGGCAACGGCGAGCGCACCGGCAACGTCGATCTCGTGACGCTGGCGCTCAATCTCTACACGCAGGGCGTCGAGTCCGGCCTCGATTTTTCCGACATCAACGCGGTGGCGCGCACCGTCGAGCATTGCAACCAGTTGCCGATTCACCCGCGCCATCCCTACGTCGGCGATCTGGTCTTCACCGCCTTCTCGGGTTCGCACCAGGACGCGATCAAGAAGGGATTTTCGGCACAGCGGCCGGATACGCTGTGGAGCGTGCCCTATCTCCCGATCGACCCGGCCGACGTCGGCCGCAACTACGACTCGGTGATCCGGATCAACAGCCAGTCGGGCAAGGGCGGCATCGCCTATCTGATGGAAACCGAATACGGGCTGGTCATGCCGCGCCGCCTGCAGGTCGAATTCTCCGGCGTCGTGCAGCAGCACACCGACACGCACGGCGGCGAGATCAGCGCGGCCGATACCTGGCAGCTCTTCTCGCGCACCTATCTCGATACCGTCGATCCGATCCGTTACCGCGAGCACCATCTTTTCGAGCACGGCGATGCGCAAGGCATCCGCCTCAGCGTCGAGATCGGCGGCGTGTCGCACCTGCTCACCGGCGAGGGCAACGGCCCGATCGATGCCGCCGTCCACGCGCTGCAAAGCGTCGGTTTCGGCGTACAGGTGCGCAGCTACGAAGAGCGCTCGATGGGGCCGAGCGGCGAGGGCGGCAACGCCCGGGCCGTCGCCTTCCTCGAAATCGTTTCCGCGCTGGGCGGCAGCAGCGAGTACTACGGTGTCGGCGTCGATAACAACATCGTCGGCGCCTCGATCAAGGCCCTGGTCAGCGGCATCAATCGCATGGGCTTAAACGTCCAGGAGAAAAGCCGGCAGCAGACGGCTTAGCAAATGGCTTGATCCTCAGTCGCTGGCGCAAAGCCTCCCGGTCGATAGCCGGGAGGCTTTGCAGCGTTAGCGGGGCTCAGCGAGGCTTAGTTCTCCGCGTGCCGGCGCGACGAAGCGTCCTGCCAGCCGCCGCCGAGCGACTTGAAGAGATCGACCGCCGCGCTCAGGCGCGTCTGCCGCGTGTCGATGTAGCCGAGCAGCGCGTCGTTGGCGTTGCGTTGCGCGTCGAGCACTTCCAGATAGGCCGAGTAGCCCGCCTGATAGCGCAGTTCGGCGATCTGCAGGGCCTTCTTCGTGGCTTCCACGCGCGCATTCTGGGCGCGTTCGCCATCGGTCGTTTCGCGCAGCTTGACGAGCGCATCCATGACTTCGCGGAACGCCGTCTGCACGGCCTTCTGGTAGCTGGCGACAGCCTGTCGCTGCTGCGCGCTGGCCTGGTCGACGCGCGCCTCGTTGCGCCCGAAGTCGAGCAGCGGCATGACGGCGCCGAGGCCGAGCGACCACGTGCCGGCGGCAGCGGTGAACAGGTTGGCGAGCGCCGCGCTTTCGCTGCCGAAGCTGCCGGTCAGGCTCAGGGTCGGGTAATAGGCGGCCTTGGCGATGCCGATTTTGGCGTTGGCGGCGACCAGGTTTTCCTCGGCCTGGCGCAGGTCGGGCCGGCTTTCGAGCAGCGTCGACGGCAGGCCGGCCGGCGGCACTGGCGGCAGCGGCAACTGGCGCAGGTCGCCGGCAACGATGGCGAGGCCCGGCTGGCCGGTGAGCAGCGCCAGCTGGTTCTGGCTCAGCGCGCGCTGCTGGCGCAGGCCGGCCAGTTGCGCCTCGGCAGCGGCCAGCGCGCCTGCCGCCTGATGCACGTCGAGTGGCGAGCTGAGCCCCCCGTCCAGACGGCTTTGCGCGATGCGCAGCGAGTTTTTCCGGCTCTGCACGCTGTCCTGGGTGACCGCCACTTCGGCGTCGTAGGCGCGCAGGGCCAGGTAGTTGCCGGCCACCAGCCCGGCGACCGAGAGTTCGACCGTGTCGCGCGCGTACTGGCTCGACAGCGCCTGCGCGCGGGCGGCTTCGGTGGCGCGCCGCAGGCGGCCCCAGAGGTCGATTTCGAAAGACGTGGTGAGGGCGGCGCGGCGCGCGTCGCGCAGGCGCGGCGTGCCGGGCGGCACCGGGATGGCCGTCGCGAGGCTGGCCTGCGAGCGGCTGCCGCTGGCTTCGGCGTTGATTTGTGGCCACTGCGTGGCGCCGGCTTCGCGCAGCAGCGCATCGGCCTCCTCGACGCGCGCCACGGCGGCCAGCAGATCCTGATTGCTGGCCAGCGCCTGGCTCACCAGCTGGTTCAGCGTCTCGTCCTGAAACAGCGTCCACCAGGTCTTCTGCACCTGGCTGGTGGCCGCAGTTTGCATAGCAGCCGGCGTCGCCTGCGCTTCGGCAAAAGCCCCGGGCAGGGCGGCTTCCGGCCGGCGGTAGTCGGGTCCGACGGCGCAGCCGGCGAGCAGCGCGGCGAGCAGGGCGGAAATTGCGAGTTGCGGGGCGTTCATGCTTGTTTCTCCGGTTCGGCTGCGCCGGGGACGGCGCGGCGGCTGCGCTCCAGCCACTTGAAGAACAGCGGGATGAAAATGGTGGCGACGAAGGTGGCGACGATCATGCCGCCGAACACGCCGGTACCCATCGAACGGCGCGCCGCCGCGCCGGCGCCGGTGGCCTTGACGAGCGGGAAGACGCCGAGCACGAAGGCCAGCGAGGTCATCACGATGGGGCGGAAACGCAGGCGCGCGGCCTCGATCGCGGCGGCGATGGTGTCCATGCCTTCGGCGTGTTTCTGCGCGGCGAACTCGACGATCAGGATGGCGTTCTTCGCCGCCAGTCCGATCAGCACGACGAGGCCGATCTGGAAGTAGATGTCGTTCGGCATGCCGCGGATCCAGATCGCCGCCAGCGCGCCGAACAGGGCGAAGGGCACGGCCATGATGACGGCGAGCGGCAGCGACCACTTCTCGTACTGCGCGGCGAGGATCAGGAAGACCATGATGATGGCGAAGCCAAAGGCCTGCAGCGAGGAGCCGGACGAGCGTTTTTCCTGGAAGGCCTGGCCGGTCCACGCGATTTCGTAGCCGGTGGGCAGCGTGGCTTTCGCCGTTTCCTCGACGATGCGGATGGCGTCGCCCGAACTAATGCCGGGGATGCCGTTGCCGAGGATCTTGGCGGCGATGAAGCCGTTGAAGCGCTCCACCTGCTCGGGGCCGACGATGTTCTTGACGCGCGAGAAGGCCGAGATCGGGATCATCGCTTTCGTCGTGTTGCTGCGCACATAGACTTTGCCGAGATCTTCCGGCGCGCGTCGGAAGCGTGGCTCGGCCTGCAACTGCACGCGATAGACGCGGCCGGCCTTGTTGAAGTCATTGACGTAGAGCGCGCCCATCGTGCTTTGCAGCGTGCTGTAGACGTCGGCCAGATCGATGCCGAGCGAGAGCGCCTTGGCTTCGTCGACTTCGACGTAGAGCTGCGGCACGCTCGGGCGGAAGAAGGTGTTGAGCCCGGTCAGTTCCTTCTTCTCCTTGAGCGCTGCGACGAAGCCCTGCACCACCTCGTTGAGCTTTTTCGCGTCGCCGTCCACGCGGTTCTGGACGAAGACCTCGAAGCCGCCGGCGGTGCCCAGGCCCATGATCGGCGGCGGGTTGAAGACCAGGCCGAGGCCGTCGGGCAACATGAAGCCGGCGCCCGAGAACTGCTTGACCAGGGTTTCGGCCGGCGCCTCCTTGCGCTCGCTCCAGTCCTTGAGCGGGATGAAGATGGTGCCGGCGTTGGTCTTGTTGCCGCCGCCGATCAGGTCGAAACCGGAAACGATGAAGGTGTGCGCGACGCCGTCGTTCTTGCTGATCATCTGGCGCATCTGCTCGCCGGTCGCTTCGGTACGCTTGAGCGTGGCGCCGTCGGGCAGCATCAGCGCCGAGATCAGGTAGCCCTGGTCCTCGGACGGCACGAAGCTGCCGGGGATGGTTTTGATCAGCCAGCCGCCGAGCACGATCATGCCGGCGAAGAGCAGGGTGCCGATGATGCCGTGGCGCAGGGTGAGGCCGACGGTGCCGGTATAGGTCCGGGTGATCGCCGAAAAGGCGCGGTTGAACGGCCGGAACAGCCTGTTTTCCTTGTGCTGCGGCTTGAGCAGCACGGCGCACAGGGCCGGCGTCAGGGTCAGCGCGACGATGCCGGAGATGACCACCGAGATAGCCACGGTGACGGCGAACTGCTGGTACAGCTTGCCGGCGATGCCGCCGAGGAAGGCGACCGGGATGAACACCGCGCAGAGCACGAGGACGATGGCGACGATCGCCCCCGACACTTCGCGCATCGCTTCGATGGCGGCGTCGTAGGGTTTCATCTTCTGTTCGGCCATCAGGCGCTCGACGTTTTCGAGAACGATGATCGCATCGTCGACGACGATACCGATCGCCAGCACCATGGCGAACAGGGTCAGCGTGTTGATCGAGAAACCGAAGACGTAGAGGCCGGCGAAGGTGCCGATCAGCGAAATCGGCACGGCGATCATCGGGATCAGCGTGGCGCGCCAGTTCTGCAGGAAGACGAAGACGACGATGAGCACCAGCGTCATCGCTTCGGCCAGCGTTTTCACCACCTCCTCGATCGACGCCGAAACGAAGCGCGTCGTGTCGAAGGGGATGACGTAGCTCATGCCTTCCGGGAATTTGCCCTGTAGCTCGTTCATGCGCGCCTTGACGAGATCGGCCACTTCCAGCGCGTTGGCGCCGGTCTGCAGGAAGACGCCCATGGCGATCGTCGGCCGGCCGTCCAGCGTGACGCGCTGGTCGTAGCTGTAGGCGCCGAGTTCGATGCGCGCCACGTCCTTCAGGCGCAGCACGCCGCCGTACTGGCCGGGCGTCGTGCTGCTGCGCACGACGATGTTGCCGAATTCCTCGGGGGTGAGCAGGCGGCCCTTGGCGGTCACCGTGTAGACCAGCATCTGGTCGTCCGGCGCCGGCGCCTGGCCGATCTTGCCGGCGGCGTTCTGCGCGTTCTGCGCGCGCACGGCGGCGGCGATGTCGCTCGTCGTCAGGCCGAGTTGCGCCATGCGGTCGGGGCGCAGCCAGACGCGCATCGAGTAGTCCTGCGCGCCGAAGATGGTGACGTCGCCGACGCCCTTCAGGCGCTTCAGTTCGTCGGCGATGTTCAGGCTGGCGTAGTTGGAGAGGAACAGCGTGTCGTAGCGGCCGTCCTTCGATTCGAGCGCGACGACCTGCAGGATGTCGTTCGAGCGCTTCTGCACGATCACGCCGTTGCGCCGCACTTCCTCGGGCAGGCGCGGTTCGGCGGCCTTGACGCGGTTATTGACGTTGACCGACGCCAGGTCGACGTTGGTACCGACTTCGAAGGTGGCGGTGATGGTGACGGCGCCGTTGGCCGCCGACGACGAGTTGAAATAGGAGAGGCCCTCGACGCCGTTCAACTGTTCCTCGATCGGTGCGGCGACTGTCTTGGCCAGCGTTTCGGCCGAGGCGCCGGGGTAGGTGGCGGTGATCAGCACCGTCGGCGGCGCGATCTGCGGATATTGGGCGATCGGCAGCACGCGCGAGGCGACGATGCCGGCGATGACGATGACGATCGAGATGACCGACGCGAAGATCGGCCGGCTGATGAAGAATCGTGACATGGCGCTCTCCGCTCAGACCTTGCCCGCGGCGGCGGGCTGGGCCGGCTTGGCGGCCGGTGCACTTGGTGCGCCCGGCGCACCCGGTGCCGCCTGCGGCGGGTGGGGGGCGACCGGCGCGCCGGGGCGCAGCTTCATCAGGTTGTCGACGATGATCTTGTCGCCCGGCTTCAGGCCGCCGGTGACCACCCAGTCCTTGCCGCGCCATTCGGCGGTTTGCACCGGGCGTGGCGCGACCTTGTTGTCGGCGTCGGCGATCATCACCAGATTGGTCTGCTCGCTCTGCACGATGGCGGCTTGCGGCACCAGGTAGACGTTGTCGCGCATGCCGGTGAGCAGGCGCACGCGGACGAACTGGCCGGGCAGCAGCTTACCGTCGGGGTTGGCGAACTCGGCGCGCAGCTGCTGCGTGCCGAGCATGGTGTCGATGGTGCTCGCCAGGAAGTTGATCTTGCCGGTTTGCGCGTAGGTCGTGCCGTCCGGCAGGATCAGTTCGACGCCGCTGACCATGCCGGGCTTGAGCGCGCCGCCCGGCAGTTTGGCGCTGTCGCTTTCGGACAGGCCGAAGCGCGCCCACATCGGGTCGGCCTGATAGACCGAGGTCAGGAGGCCGTTTTCGCCGGCGCTGATCAGGTTGCCTTCGGACTTGGCGGCGCGTCCTGAAACGCCGGCGACCGGCGCGGTGACGGTGGTCCACGACAGATTGAGTTGCGCCTGGCGCAGCGCGGCCTGGGCCATCGCGTTATTGGCCGTGGCGTCGTCGTATTCCTTGCGGCTGACCGCCTGCTGTTCGACCAGGCCTTTCAGGCGGGCTTCCTCGCGCGCGGTCTGCTCGGCCTTGGCCCTGGCCTCGGCGAGGGCGATTTCGTAAGGCGCCGGGTCGATCTGGAAGAGCGGCTGCCCGGCCTTGACCGGTGAGCCTTCCTGATACAGGCGCTTGAGCAGGATGCCGCCGACCCGGGCGCGCACCTCGGTCTCCCGGGCGCCTTCGGTTTGCGCCATCAGTTCGAGCGTCGCCGGCAGTTTCTGCGGCTGCACTTCGAGCACGGTGACCGGCATGGCCGGCGGGGCGCCGGTTTGCGCAGGCGCATCGGAGCCGGAGCAGGCAGCGGTCAGCGCCGCGCACAGGGCGACGATGGCGATGGCCAGCGGACGACGTTCGGCGAGTGGGGCAGGGGGGCGGGCGGATGGGCGAGCGGACATGTGGATCTCCTGATTGGTATTTTCGTTTGCAATTATATACAATCAAGTATGTATGTAAATAGCCGGCAGTGTAAAATTGTCGACATCATCGAGCGCTGTCCGTTCGCCAGTCGCTGGTGAGACGGCAGCCCGGCAGGAGGAGATCAGGATGGCCAGGAAAACGAAAGAGGAAGCCGAACGCACGCGGCAGCAGATCATCGAGGCGGCGCGGCGGACCTTCCACCAGTGCGGCGTCAGCCGGACTTCGCTCGAGAAGATCGCGGCGGCGGCCGGCGTGACGCGCGGTGCCGTCTATTGGCACTTCGCCGACAAGGCCGCGCTGTTCTTCGCCATGCGCGATGCCTCGATGTCGGCGATCGATCAGGCCGACGCCTTTCTGCTTTCGGAGAGCATCGCCGATCCGCTCGATTCGATCGAGCAGTCGATGCTGTCGTTTTTCGACACGCTGGCGAACTGCGCCGAGATCCGCGAAGCCTTCGAAATCATGTCCTTCCGCTGCGAGTATGTCGATGAATTCGCGGAGGTGCTGCACGAGATCAACAAACCCTGCCAGGATTTTCTCGCCAAGCTGAAGCGTGCCTACCAGCGCGCGCAGGACCTCGGCACCCTGCGCGCCGGGCTGGACCCTGAAGCCCTGGCGCTCGACACTGTCTCCTTCGTCGGCGGCCTGTTCAACAACTGGCTGGCCAGCCAGCCAGGCGAGGAACTACGCGAAAAAGTGCCGGCGATGATTCGCACGCACATCGCGCTGCGCCGCGGCAACTAGCGCTCATCCCCGGGGGCGCCATCGACGGTCTTTTCCCGCTCTCGGTTTCAGCCTGCGATTGACCTTGGCTCGAATTTTGAGCTTGTCGTCGTGGCGTGTCCTGATCGCTGCACCGATGTTCAAAAGCAGCAGGAGCATCACGAACGCGAAGAAAATCCAGGGGTGATCGATGATGCGCTGAATCATGGCGGGACGTCACAGGGGCCGTGCGGCAGAGCCGTCACTCTACTACTTTAGTCACGGTGTCTGCTTGCTGCGTATCCCTGCAGCACGACCAACGTCCATGGTGCCGGCCGTGAGGCCCGAGGCCTGGATTGTCAGGGTCCATGCAAGCAGCACATGACGGCGATGCCTGAACACAGCGGTTCATCAACGACAAGGCCAGCCGGAAGGCTCCGGGGGCTGAAAATTGCCGGCAATATCTTGCTCTGCGGGCTCGCGCTGCGCCTGCCGCTGGAATCGGTGATATTCGACGCTGCCGGCAAGCGCAGTGCCGGTGCATTTCACCACAAATCAACCAACCAAAACGACTGGCGCTCGCCACCAGATTACTGGTTCCCATCACGAGCGTGATGCTGCACTGACCTGCGCGTTTGTCGCCCTGGGCGAAGCTCGGTAGCCACTTCAACCGCTTGTCGCAATTCTCGGCCACTCCTGATAGCTCACATTGCCCGACAGGAGTTCGGTAACCACCGAGCTCAGGAGCGGACTCACATCCTTGACTCTGAGCGCGCATTCCCAAATCACGAAAACCCGCCAGCCAGCCTGTTGCAGCAATTTTACCTGCTGCTGGTCACGCTCCATGTTTGAGAGGAACTTTCTGGCCCATCGGTCAGCATTCTGAGACGGCACATAGGCGAGTCCGCAGCCGGCATGTCGATGCCAGAAGCAACCGTGCACGAAGAGTGCAACTCGGTATCTCGGGAACACGAGGTCTGGTTTGCCGGGCAGATCACGGCAGTGCAGTCGGAACCGCATTCCCAGCCGATGCAAACCGCTGCGTATCTTCAATTCGGGCTTTGTATCCTTGCCATGAATCGAAGCCATCATCCTCGATCTCGTTCCCTTATCGACGATATCTGTCATTCCTGGTACCCTAGCCCCATGGGCACAAACAACACCAATAGCACCACGCCCCGCACGAACGTGGATCCAATAAAAATAGTAGACCTCTTCGCCGGCCCTGGTGGTCTTGGCGAAGGCTTTTCTGCATCCGGCAAATTCCGCATCACGGTATCCGCCGAAATGGAAACCTCAGCCCATGCAACCCTAAGGCTTCGAGCTTTTTATCGCACCCTCATGCGCAAGGGCGAAGCCGCGCTCAATCCATATTTCGAGCTCTGCAACCGCAAATTCTTACCGCCTACGACAGAAGCCCCCTTGCCGCACTGGGATAATGATACGCAGCGAGCTTGGGAAGAGGCTTGCTGTGAGGCACTTCAACTCACGCTTGGCAAACCAAGCGATAACGAAAAACTCGACGAAGCTATCATCAGAAACGGCATCAGTGCAAACACCTCTTGGGTGCTGATCGGAGGGCCGCCCTGTCAAGCCTATTCGCTCGTCGGACGAGCTCGCAACAAGGGCAAGGACGACTACCGCGCGGAAGACGACCACCGTCATTTTCTATACAAGGAATACCTGCGCATCATTGCGCGATATAAGCCCAGCGTTTTTGTCATGGAAAACGTAAAAGGTATTCTCTCCTCCAGGGTCGGTGAGCAACAAATATTCCATGGCATCCTGCACGACCTTGCGGATCCTGATGCCGCAATGGATCTTCCGAAGCAAGAGGTGAGTGGATACCGCATTCATTCACTGGTCACGAATACCTGTTTCACACGGCAGGACGATCCGACTCAGATCGACGCGCGAGATTTCATAGTCCGTGCTGAGCAATACGGCGTACCGCAGGCTCGCCATCGCGTGATCTTGCTCGGGATACGTGAGGACATCTGTCTGTCGCATGGAGAGGGCTGGAGTCCTCCCCGCCTCAGCCCAAGTTCAGAGGTAACTGTGAAAGAAGCCATAGGCACTCTGCCTAGGCTGCGCAGCAAAATTTCGAGAGGACAGGATTCCGAAGAAAAATGGAAAAATTGCGTCACTCGCCATGTGCACGATCTCGCCAAGGAGGCTGTCAATAATGGCCTCAGCGATCTGGCCGCTGAATTGAAAAATCTGGAAGACACTGGCAACTTGCCCAGCGAGACCTGCATATTCGACTCCTACAAAAAGCCTGCGACCCCCTCCTTAGCGCTTAATGACTGGTACGCTAGGGGTTGCACGATCAAGGCGCTTGAGACTCACCTGAACCACGAAGCACGTGGTCATATGGATGGTGACTTGCGCCGCTACGTCTTCGCGTCAGCCTTTGCGCAGGCTAAGGGCCGTTCCCCCAAGGGGTATGCCGACTTTTCGCTCTCCGGACTCGCGCCGGCTCACGAGAACTGGAAGAGCGGCAAGTTTGCAGATCGCTTCCGTGTGCAACTTGCGGACAGACCCGCTACCACCGTCACCAGCCACATCGCCAAGGACGGCCATTACTTCATACACTATGACCCCAGTCAATGCCGCAGCCTGTCAGTTCGTGAGGCGGCACGCTTACAGACCTTTCCGGATGACTACTTCTTTCAGGGCAATCGAACGCAGCAATACCACCAAGTTGGAAATGCCGTTCCGTCCTATCTGGCACATCAGATAGCACGGTGCGTGCTATCAGCACTGGATTGCGTTTCTTTACCAGAAGCATGACAAACTGAAGAAAAAGCAAGTAGCATAAGCCGCATCTATTTAAGGACGACAAGCGGAGGGAACCTGAATGGCAAAACCTCACCACTTGCCGCCAAGTGCCGCCAGTCTGACAGCGTCGTTACGCGACTTGGGCTATTCGCTGGAAACTGCAGTTGCTGACCTGATAGACAACAGCATTTCTGCAGATGCCACGGATATTCAGATTTTCTGCGACCTGAGTCGCATGAGTCCCGTTCTTGTCATCTTGGATAACGGACACGGGATGTCGGAAGCGGAAACCATTGCAGCCATGCGGCATGGAGTTACTGCCCCCCGAAAGCCGCGTGGGCCCAAGGACCTCGGCCGTTTTGGCCTTGGCCTCAAAACCGCATCCTTTTCCCAATGCAAGCGCCTCACTGTTGTGAGCGCCAAGAGCGGCGTACGTGCCGGTGCGGAATGGAACCTGAAGAAGGTCGAGGACGATGATGACTGGTTCATTGACGTTCTCGATCTTGACGAGATCGATGCACAGCCCTTCATCGAGACTCTCGGACCCACTGGGACGCTAGTCACATGGCGTGAGCTCGACAGGCTCTTTGAGGAAGAGATCGGGCAGAAGCGCGACGAAATCGTCCATGAAAAACTGGCGGTGGTCGAACGCCACTTGTCACTTGTTTTTCATCGCTTCCTGGCAGGAGAAATCAAGGGCCGGAAGAAACTGACCATCCGCATAAACGGACACCCGATTACGCCGTTCGATCCGTTCTGCCGCAAGAACGCTGCTACCCAGATGCTGCCGGAGGAGACGGTCTGGGTCGATGACATTGCGGTGTCAATGCAGCCATACATCCTGCCACATCACAGTCGTCTCTCGGCTTTGGAGTACGACTACTACCAGGATCGTAGCGACTTCATCTCCAATCAGGGGGCTTACGTGTATCGCAACGGCCGCCTGATGGCATGGGGTGATTGGTTCAGGCTGGTTCCAAAGGGCGAGGCTACCAAACTCGCCCGCATCCAGATCGACTTTTCGAACAGCCTTGATGAGGCTTGGACAATCGACATCAAGAAGTCCCGCGCTCGCCCTCCGCATGCAGTACGGGAACGTCTGAGACAGATAATCGCGAAGATCACTTCTCGTAGTGTGACGGTGCATCGTGGCCGGGGACAGCGCCTGTTTCACGAGAGCGAGGCACCGCTGTGGGAGCGCTATGCAGACCGCAGCGGAATTCGCTTCGCGATCAACACCCATCATCCTCTGATCGCATCGCTTTCATCGTGCGTCTCATCGGAAGAAGCAGCTTCCCTTCAGGTTGTACTGGACGCAATCGCCGCATCTCTTCCGATAGAGATGATCTATTCAGACTATTCGACCAGCCCGCGTGAAGTAAGCCAGATATCAGCCGGCGAGTCACCGACCTTGGACAGGCTGCGGAGCCTCAAGCAAGCACTCTACGGAAATGGCCCCGGAGACCCAAAAACATTCCTTCAGATCGTGCGTTCAACACACCTGTTTGAAGGTCAGATTGACGTAGCAGAAAAATACATCAGGGAAACTTTCGCATGAGCGGAAACTCAACTTCACAAGAAAAGAATATCGCAGTCGCGCTCATTTCGGGTCTTGGCAACCTGAATGAGACACCCACACGCGATCAAGTCGAAGAGAAGGCAAAACAGATAGCTGAGATCTTTGGTTACAAAGGCGATCTTCGCAACATCATCACCGAAGCAATGATCTCGGTTGAGACGCGGATGGGGGCAGGTGTATCCCTTGTCGATGTCGATGCCAAGCACGACGACCAGTGGGTGTACAAGCGGAAGGGCATCGTTTGGACTTATGCAGACGCCTATGAGAACTTCCTTAGAAAGGAAGGGTGGCCACCACAAATGGTCCAGTCACTAAGCGACGTGACTACGCGCATTCTTGGGCATCTTCAGGATCCTTTGAGCGAAGGCACGGCCTGGAGTCGACGGGGCCTCGTTATCGGGCACGTCCAGTCTGGCAAGACAGCCAATTACACCGGCTTGATCGCCAAGGCGGCCGATGCCGGATACAAATTCATCATCGTCATCGCGGGTATCCACAACAACCTGCGCAAGCAGACGCAGGAGCGAATCGACGAGGCCTTCATCGGCCGGTCGAGCGACCCGGAGGACCGATGTCTCGTCGGTGTCGGCCTTGAACCGGGCTATCCGCATCCGGCTACCCTTACAAATGTCAATGAGGACTTCAACAAGAACACTGCCGCAAAAAGTGGCTGGAAGATCAACGATTTCAGCAAGCCCATCATTCTGGTCATAAAGAAGAATGTGACCACTCTGACGGCGCTTCACAAATGGCTGAAGGAGCTCAATGCGGAGGGCAACGGACGGATTTCAGATGTGCCGATGCTATTGATCGACGATGAGGCCGATAATGCTTCGATCAACACGAACAAGGAGGATCTTGATCCCACGAAAACGAACGCCATGATCCGGCGGATCCTCGGGCTCTTGGCGAAATCCTGCTACGTAGGCTACACCGCCACACCGTTCGCGAACATCTTCATCAACCCCGACGCCTATGACAAAGATGTGCGCGAAGAGCTGTTCCCGCGCGATTTCATCTACTGCCTTGATGCTCCGACAACCTATTTCGGTGCCGAAAAAGTTTTCCTGAATGAGGAGACAAGTCAGTCAATCGTGCGCCCGATCAACGACTGCGAGAATCTCATCCCCTACGCTCACAAGCGTGATGACACCGTGCCGGAACTGCCGCCCAGCCTCTATCGCGCGCTTGACCAGTTCATCGTCGCGCGGACCATCCGGAACCTGCGCGGCCAGACAAACAGGCATTGCTCGATGATGATCAACGTCTCTCGATTTGTGCCGGTGCAGAAGGCGGTTCGTGATTTCATCAGTCTGCGCGAGAAAAAGATCAGAGAGGCGGTCAAGGCAAACTACATGATGCCGGAGTCTGTTTCATCGGTAAACGCGTACATATCGGGATTGAAACAGGCCTATGAGACGGAATTCTCTGACTGTGGATTCTCGTGGGAGGAAATCAAGCCAGCTCTTAACGGCGTCTTCGATCATCTGCACATTCATGTAATCAACAGCAAGAGCGACGAGATTCTCGATTATTCCCGGTACGAGAAGGAAGGCGTGGGGCTGACCGCCATCGCGATCGGAGGGCTGAGTCTGTCACGGGGGCTGACGATTGAAGGCCTGACTGTCAGCTACATGTATCGCAATACAAAAATGTACGACACGCTGATGCAGATGGGGCGGTGGTTTGGGTACCGGCCTGGCTACGAGGATCTTTGCCGTATCTATCTGTCGAATGACTCAATCAACTGGTATTCCCATATCGCGGGTGCAGCAGAGGAGCTGATACAGCAGGTCAAACGCATGCGTCGCGATGGTTTGAGCCCGCGGCAGTTCGGACTCTACGTCATGGCGCATCCAGACAGCCCTCTTTTAATTACGGCCGCCAACAAGATGCGCACTGGAGAAAAGGTAAAGTTCCGGCAGAATTTCAGCGGCCGAATGCTGGAGAGCTACGTTGTTTCGACCGATAAAGACGTAAATCAGGCGAACTTCAAGCTAATCGAGGAATCGTGGAAAAACGGCTTTGGTGGGAAGCCCGGAGAGGACACAGGCAAGGGGCTCGTGTTTCGCGATGTACCGGCCGAACAGATTGAGAACTTTCTGCTCGGTTTCCAGACGCACAGCCAATTTGCTGATGTCAAAGCCAACATCATCGCCTATCTGAGAACTCTCGTGGAGATGCACCCAGTCGGTGACGTGCTATTGATTTCGCCAAAGGGGGGGAGCAATGAGCGCTATCGTCTGGAGGACCAGGAACGCGTTGTCGGAAATCTTCAGGGTTCTGCGTGGCACATCAACAAGGATCGCGTGGCTTCCCGTGGCGATGAAAAACTCGGCCTCAGCGGGCCACAGCAAGCGGAGGCTGAGAAGCAGGCGGCTGAGAATGGTATCGCGCCGTCTGATACGCATTATCGCGAGGTGCGGAAGAAGCCACTTCTCATGATCCACAGCCTGCGACCGGGCGGCGACAGTCCGGTGCAGGGACCGATAGCGGCGTTCGGCGTAAGCTTCCCGCCCGGTCATTACGATACGGAAATCGAAGTCGTGGCGAACCGCGTGTGGATCGAACTCATGCAGGGAATCCCCGACGATCCGTATGATGAGGAGGACAGCGATGCCTGACTCCTCACCATGGGATGAAATCAGAATTCCTGACTCAGACTTCAATGTCCGCCAAGTAGCCGGTGACACATCAGTTCCCTGCTATTGGGGACGGGATAGTGATGGCGCTAGCCTCTTCATCATGGAACTCGCCGGAGATCACACGGTTCAGTATCGGAAGAATGTCACAAAGGTGAATGGGATCGAGGTCGATCTCCGTAACGGCGCGGGCATTCAGCGCCTAATTTTGACTCTGGGTAAACAGGTTGATCACGATCTATTTGCGGGACTCTGCCATACGCTTGTCTCATCGCTTGCGCACGCGAGCGACTCTTCAAGTTCACTGGCAGTAGCACTCACTCATCTTGGCAGATGGAAATCATTCCTCGCGGGGCGTAGCGGCCAGCATCTTTCAGCCGAAGAGGTGCGTGGACTCTTCGCCGAACTGGTCTTTCTTTCTGAACTTCTGGATCGCTTCGCTTCGATGACTGATGCGGTTATGGCTTGGCTGGGACCTGAGAAGTCGCATCAGGACTTCATCTTCGGGAATACGGCCGTCGAGATCAAATCGCTATCTGGCAGGGAACGCAGCACTGTCCGCATCTCTTCAGAGGATCAGCTTGAGTCACTGAATGATGCGCTGTTCCTTAGGACTTATCGCCTGAGCAACCTGCACGATGCTCCGAAGGCACAATCGCTGAATGAGATTGTTGCGAAAGTGCAGAGCGCACTATCCGATGCAACTACAGTCGATGAGTTCGATCGCAAGCTCGTAGCGTACGGCTATGCGCCCCTCCCTGAGTACGACGAGCCACGTTTCGTAGTCGGCGATGTGAGCACGTTCCGGGTGAAGGATAGCTTTCCGAAACTGATCCGTTCAGCATTGCCGGAAGGCGTTACGAAAGTAAGCTACGAAATCAGACTTGAGGCTATTGCCTCCTTTCTGTGCGACAACGAGACGGTATTTGTGGGGGGGTGATGGAGCAGACGGTCGAAGAGTTTTTTCACGATTTCCGGCAAGAGATGCTTGCCGGCGCAGAAGCAAACAGCACTTATCAGCTTGAAGTTTTCATGGAGGCGGTCTCGAACGAACTGATCGAAACCGGCTTCGTCGAAGGCTTTGAACAATGTCACTATCGTGCGCAACGCGGCATGCGTGTCGATGGATTCTGGTTCAATGACGAAGGGGCTCTCGACATATTTGTGGCGGATTTCGAATGTCGCCGAGAGCTTGAGACACTTACGCGGATAGATGTAGCAGCGGCCTTCAAGCGCGTCGTGAACTTCTTCGAGGCGAGCCTTCAAGAATCGCTGGAACCTGATGTCACAACTCCCGAGTTTGGGCTCATCCGGCAGATCGCTGATCGCAAGCCGTCACTGCATCAGGTCAACTTTTTTCTGTTGTCCGAGCGCGCTTTGAGTGAACGTTTCCAAGCGTTTCCTGAGAATGAAATTGGTAGCATTCGTGCGACGTATCACATCTGGGATGTCGCAAGGCTACTGCGTCAGCGCAGTTCACGAGGTCACAAGGAGCCGCTGAATATTGATTTTGTGGAGTTGTTTGGACAAGGCATTAGCTGCCTGCCCGCCAATATTGGATCGAATTCCTTTCAGTCGTTTTTGATCGTTATGCCAGCAACAATCCTTGCCGCACTTTACGATCGGTATAGCTCAAGACTGCTTGAGCAGAACGTACGGACATTCCTGCAGGCTCGGGCGCAAGTTAACAAAGGCATCCGAGCTACGATCCTCAATGAGCCGCACATGTTTTTCGCGTACAACAACGGCATTACCGCAACGGCCCAGAACGTTGAGACAGAAGTGACATCAAGCGGGCTTCTGGTTAAACGAATGACCGATCTTCAGATTGTGAACGGAGGGCAGACGACAGCTTCCCTGTTTCACACACAACGGCGCGACAAGGCGGATCTTTCAACCATCTTTGTTCAGATGAAGCTCTCGGTCATTGATAGCGAGCAAAGCGAAATGGTCGTCCCGCGTATTTCAGAATATGCCAACACTCAGAACCGGGTGAACGCCGCTGACTTTTTCGCCAATCACCCATTCCATGTGCGCATGGCGGAGTTCTCCCGGCGCATCTGGGCGCCTGCGCAGCAAGGCGCGCAACGCGAGACAAAGTGGTTCTATGAGCGCACTCGTGGTCAATACATTGACGCTCAGGCAAAACTTACTGCCGGAGAGCAGAAGCGATTCAAGGCCGAGTACCCGAAGGTTCAGATGTTTACCAAGACGGATCTCGCGAAATTCGAGAACGTGTGGGACGATCATCCGAAATGGGTCAACTTGGGTGGCCAGAAGAATTTTGCTCGATATGCACAGCGTGTAGGGCATGACTGGGAAAAGTCATCAGACAACGTCAACGAGCAGTACTTCCGCCGGGCGATCTCGCGCGGTATCCTTTTCAGAGCAACCGAGAAACTTGTTTCAGCTCAACCTTGGTACAACGGAGGCTACCGGGCAAACATCGTCGCTTACACGCTTTCAATGCTTGGCGAGATAACACACCGTCGCAATGCGACGGTTAACTTCCAAGACATCTGGAGCACTCAGGCCATCGACGATGTGCTGATGAGAGCGCTCGAACTTGTAGCGAAAGCTGTGAACGATGACATCATTCACCCTCTGCTGGGGATCTCCAACATATCCGAATGGTGTAAGAAGGATGGATGCTGGACGCGACTTTCCGAAAAAACGGACGCCATCTCCGAGCTTCTGTCCGAAGAGTTCTGGGCCGGACTTGCATCAGATGAAGACAACCGGTGTGAAACCAAGACCGCTCGGCAAATTCAGAAGATCGACAACGGTATAGAAGCACAGCGGCGGGTTGTCGCCATTCCTAGGCTTCACTGGCAGACGCTATGCTCTCAGATGGTCGCTAGGCAGCTTCTCACCCCAAAAGAGATCGGCATCATGAATGTGGCGGCTCAAATGCCGGCGAAAATTCCCTCCGAGAGTCAGTCACGTATCCTCATTGGGATACTTGAGAAAGGGAGGAGTGAAGGCATCGTGGTGCCAGAATAATTTGGCTTTGTTCGCTCCAGCTCGGAGTGACTTAGCGAGGTTCCGTTTAACGAATCAGTCCCCGGCTGATTCCTCATGAGCCTATCCAGCGGGCGCCCGGCATCGGCGGATGCTCTTTTACTTTCATCCCGTCTGCGATCGTCGAGTAGGCCAAGTGCCGCGGCGTATTCCGGGGGGGGCCTGTGCGGCTTCTGAGATCCCGGGGGGGCCGCAGGACTATGTGCGCATCGCGTTCGATCACGAGCAATTTCTCGATCAGAATCAACTTGTCAATCAGGATCAGGCCAAGCGGGGGATATTCGACGCCGCCGGCAAAGCGCGGAGCCGGGGCATTTCATCTCAATCGGGAGTCCAGTTCGTACCGTCGGGCGAAAAGTCGTGCACCACGATTCCCTCGGAGCGCTTCACCTTCTTTTTCTCCCAGGGTTTCGCCCGCAGGGCTCTGGTGGTATCGGCGAAGCCGGCGGCACGCCGCTCGGCCACCCGAGCCATCTCGAACTCGATGTCCTTGGTGTGGTCCTCGCCCGGCAGGCGCGGTGCCTGGAGATACACGAGATGAAAGACGCTGCCGCAACCCAGGCAGGCCAAGTCGCGCAACGGAGACTGGCCGTTCAGTTCGGCCAGTTCGTAGCTGAGCAGGTTCACGGCGTGGCGCAACTGGTGCAATTCGCGCTCGATCGCGATCAGCGATTCCGCCCGGCTTGAATACTGGATCTCCTTGCTGCGCCGCAGGACGTCGCGCAGCGTTTGCGGCGGCAGGTCGTTCTGCTGCCAGAGGGCCGCGAACAGGCAGAGCGAGTGGATGCGCGGTTCGCGCAGTATCCATTCGAGCGGGGTGTTGGAGTAGATGCCTCCATCCCAATACAGGCGGTCGTCGATTTCGACTGGCGGGAAGGCCGGCGGCAAAGCGCCGCTGGCCAGGATGTGCTCGGGGCCGAGGCGGCACCGGCGCGAATCGAAATAGCGGATCTGCGCGCTCTCGATATCGACCGCACCCACCGAGAGGCGCACCGGCGATTCGGCGAGGTAGTCGAAATCGACCAATTCGAGCAGCGTCTCGCGCAGCGGGGCGACGTCGTAGAAACCGGCTTCGCCGGGCGCCGTGGCCATGCCGAAGGCGAAGGCAGCATTGGTCCGCGGCAGGAAGAAGCCGGGCAGGCCGAAAGCCATGGTCTGCAGGCTGCGCAGGGTGCTGCCGAAGCCGTCGCTCATCGCCAGGCCGGTTTCGGGCCGGCTCCAGCCGGCGGCGAGGCCGCTTTCCGGGCGCGACATGCGCTCCCAGAAGGTCTGGATGCGCTCGCGGCGCCGTTCCGGTGGGTTGCCCGCGATCAGCGCGGCGTTGATTGCGCCGATCGAGGTGCCGACGGCCCAGTCCGGTTGCCGGCCGCTGGCTTCGAGCGCCTCGAAAACGCCGGCCTGGTAGGCGCCGAGGGCGCCACCGCCCTGGAAGACGAGGATGGTGCGTTGCGGTTCGATGATGCGGGCGGTCTTGTGGGCGGCAGGCATGGGGCTCTCCAGGCGAGAAAGCACTTGGGAGCGATGGTACGCCTACATCTTCTCGCTGTCTGGTGACTTGACGACGGGCGGAACATTGCCGGGGCGCTCTCGATCGCGCAGCAACAATTTTTTACCTTGACGAACGAATCCCCGGCACCGGGCGCAGTCAAACCGACGGGAAAGGAGCGTGTGTGATGCGAATCCTCGGATATGTTGTCTTGGCCGCGCTGATCGCCGGCTGTGCGACGCCCGCCGAAAACGCCGCCCGGATGCAGCGCGAGGTGGACGAGATGATCCAGACCTACGGTCCGGCCTGCGAGCGGTTGGGCTACAAAAACGACAGCGACCCGTGGCGCGACTGCGTCCTGCGCTTGAGCACGAAAGACAGCTATGAGCGCTACCGTGCTTACTCGACCACCACGTCCTGCTTCGGCCATCGCGGCTTCTTCCAGTGCTCGACGTTCTGACAGGCGCGCCAAGGCGGCGCGGGGCGTGGCGATTCGGTTTTTTGGAAATTCACCGTGCACCGTGTCATCACACAGAGCCAGGATCATCGGGGAAGGCTGATTATCGAGGCCGGTCCGTGGCTCGCTTCGCAGGCTGAGGCGGAAAAATGGGCAAGTATCCTGCATGGCCTCGGCTACGTGACTCGCATCGAACCCATGTACGGCAGGATTTCCGGAGGTCAGGGCAGTGGCACCCAGCGCGATGCCTTGGCGAATCCCTTTTAAAGCGGCTTTGTATTACGCGGCGGGGCCGCCGGCGGGCAGAGCGTGCTCCCGGCCGGCCCAGTTGAAATCAAACCGCTGTTTCGGCCGGGCTGGCCGGGTCAGTCCGTGCGATCAATCGCCGCGGAAGGCGTTCCGATACACGGCGTGAGCGTCGATGGACGAACTGCTGCCGTAGGCTGCCTTGCCCATGGAGGCAGTGTCCGGATTGTTGTAGGACGTTCCTCCGTCGCCATGGAAGGAACGATAGTAGGCCTCATGGCCAGACCAGGTCGGCGTGCCGCTGGTCGGCGTTCCGTAGGCCGCCTTGCCCATGCTCTCCAGTTGCAGCGTGCTGTAGTACGTTCCGCCGTCACCCGGGAAGGCCCAATGGTAGGCATCGTGAGGATCTGCGGCAAACGTGGCTCCGCTAAGGGTAAGAAGGCCGGTAAAGGCGATAGCAGTGGTTAATGTCTTTGCTTTCATGATTGTTCCCCATTGGAATTGTCAAAAAACAAGTACTGACTGACATCGTTGCGGGATCTCTGTTGATAAAGGCTCCTCGGCGATGCCCGCTTCTCGCCGATTGCCCGATTCCGGATTGATCCACACTGACTGACTTAATCTCGTGTCATCGTGAATGTCCTAGAATCTTAGTCGGGTATTTTGAAAAGTCATTACAGTTTTTTTTATCGCGTTTGTGCTGCGGCTTCTTGCTGCTCCGGTGACAGGCGGGCACCCTCTGTCCCGCGGGATGAAGCGCTCGGCGGGGGCTGAGGTGGCATGCGCCGAGGGGAAAAATTCGCCGTCGGCCGTAACGTTTTAGCGCCCGGCCAGCCAGGCGAGCGTGCCGAGCGCATTGGCGATCTGCGGCGACCACGGGTGTCCCGTGTTCAGGCGGATGCAGTTCCGGTATTCGCGCTTGGCGGAAAAAATCGGCCCCGGCGCGATGCTGATGCCTTGCGCCAGCGCCTGCCGATGGATCGCCAGCGCATCGGCGCCGGGCGGCAGTTCAAGCCAGAGGAAATAGCCGCCCTGCGGGCGCGCCAGGCGCGTGCCAGCCGGAAAGGTGCGCTCGATTTCAGCGACCATCGTCGCCTCCTGCGCGGCCAGCGTGCTGCGCAGATGGCGCAGGTGATTTTCGTAGCCGCCGTGCTTCAGGTAGTCGGCGAGCGCCGCCTGGGCGGGGATGTTGGTCGAGATGCTCGACGAGATTTTCAGGCGGCGGATTTTCTCGGCGTAGCGTCCCGCCGCCACCCAGCCGACCCGATAGCCGGGCGCCAGGCACTTGGCGAAGGACGAGACGTGCATGATCCGCCCGTCGCTGTCGAGCGACTTGCTGAGCAGCGGACGCTGTTGGCCGAAATACAGTTCGGCATAAACGTCGTCCTCGATCAGCGGCACGTCGTGCTTCTGCAACAGTTCGCCGAGCTTGCGCCGGGAATCGTCCGGCACCAGGCTGCCCAGCGGGTTCTGGAAATTCAGCATGCAGAGCAGCGCCTTGATCGGATGGCGGCGCAGGGCGTCCTCGAGCGCGAGCAGGTCGATGCCGTCGCGCGGATGCGTGGGAATCTCGATGACCTTGAGGCCGAGCCGCTCGATCGCCTGCAGGCAGCCGTAGAAGCAGGGAGATTCGATGGCGATCAGGTCGCCCGGCCGGCTCACCGCCTGCAGGCACAGATTGAGGCCTTCCATCGCGCCCGAGACGACGACGATTTCCGCCGGCGCGACGTCGGCGCCGTCGGCGAGATAGCGCAAGGCGATCTGGCGGCGCAACTCCTCGTTGCCCGGCGGCAGGTCGGTCACCGTGCTGCGCGGGTCCATGCGCCGGGCGCTGGAAGCCAGGATGCGCGCGAGGCGGTCGAGCGGGAAGAGGTAGGGGCTGGGAAAGCTTGAGCCGAGCGGCGCGACGTCCGGGTCGCGGACCGATTCGAGAATTTCGAAGATGAAGTCGCTCACGTCGAGCTCGGTCGATGCCCCGACCGGGCGGCTCATTTCCGGCTCCGGGAGGCGGCTGCCGATGCGCGCGCGAACGTAGTAGCCGGAGCGCGGACGCGCCTCGATCAGGCCGCGCGCTTCGAGCAGGTAATAGGCCTGGAGGACGGTGACCGGGCTCAGGTGGTAGGCGCTGCAGGCCTGTCGTACCGAGAGTAGGCGCTCGCCGGGGCGCAGCATGCCGGAGGTGATGGTGTCGGCGACCCGCTCCGCCAGCGACTGGTAGAGGAGCGCAGGCGGGGTTTCGTTGCGGGATGCGTGCGCGGTATCGATGTCAGTTTTCATCCGACGCTTCCTACAAGCTCACCCAGCGCACGACGTGCCTGCCGAAGAATGAGGTCAGGAGCAGGGCCACCGGCGCCAGCGCGATGAAAATCTGCAACATGTGCGCGATGAAGGGCACCGACTGGTGCGCTTCGATGAAGCTGCGGGCGACCACGGCGCCCTTGACCCAGACGATGCCGGCAACGAGCAGGGGCAGCCAGTCGGCGGCGTGGAACCACTCGCCGAGGCCGAGGCTGAGCAGCGTCAGGATGACGAGCAGCGACCAGGCGATGGTCAGCGCTGCGGCATTGTCGGGTGGCGCAATCGGGCCAGTGCCGGTGTTAGTCATGTCGTCGTTCATGATTTCAGGCCAGTACGTAGAAGAGCGGGAAGATGATCAGCCAGATGATGTCGGTGGCGTGCCAGTAGCTGGCGAGGGCCTCCAGGCCGGCGTAGTCCTTGGCCGAATAGCCGTTCAGCGCGAGGCGGAACCACACGAAGAGGATGCCGATGATGCCCCACGAGGCATGCACGAGGTGGTTGAAGGTCAGGTAGTAATAGACGGTGTAGAAAATGCCGGCGCCGCCATCGATGCCGTGCGCGAAATTCCACTGCAGTTCGAGGATCTTGGCGACCGGGTAGCCGAGCGCGGCGAGCAGGCCGAGGCTCAGCCAGATCAGGGCGGCGCGCTGCCGCCCGAGGCGAATGGCGTTGACCGAGCGGGCGATGAAATAGCTGCTGGTCACCATCAGCAGCGTGATCGCCGTGCCGGCGGTGCGCGACAAATGCTCGGCACCGTCCCGGAAAGCGTCCGGATAGTGGGCGCGGGCGACGAAATAGACGGCGAACAGGACCGCGAATTCGACGAACTCGCAGGTGATGCCGACCCAGATTCCCGTGTTGCCGGGAATGCGCCCTTTGCGCTGCTTCTCCGTTGGCGGAATCTCTTCCGCGCAAATCGCCACCTGCGCCGTCGTTGCCACCATTGCCACCGCTCCTGTGCTGGTATCAGTTCTCCAGCCTCATTGTTTCACCGGGGTACGAAAATTACAGATACAGATGCATTGCTTCATCGTAGTAACAGATTGTCGGAATCGCTATTTAGTTCATGATTTATATGAATATTTTATCTTTGACCTGGATCAATGACAGCCTGGAATTGGCTTGCTTGGTCGGCGGTCCGGCGGCGATTCGAAATATCTGTACCTATCGATAAACGAACTATCTGCAACTGTCTCCATGGCGGCGCCGGTGGTCTACTCAACGCATGAATTTACGGGGCTTGCCGCCCCTCCGACGCCAGAGGAACCGAGCATGAGTAAAATCCGCACCGCCAAAATCGAGCTGTACCGCCAGAAGGGGAAGATCCATTCGCGCAGCGTCAGCGGGCGCTTCAATACCCTGCGCTGGGCGATGGTCTGGATCAGCCAGTTGGTTTTCTACGGCGTCTGCTGGCTGAACTGGGATAGCCGGCAGGCGGTGCTGTTCGACATCGCGCACGAAAGGCTGTACTTGTTCGGGCTGGTGCTCTGGCCGCAGGACGGGCTGCTGCTCGCGCTGCTGCTGATCGTCGCGGCGACCGCGCTGTTCTTCGTCACGGCGCTGGCCGGCCGCCTGTTCTGCGGTTTCGCCTGCCCGCAAACCGTCTATACGAGCATCTTCGTGTGGATCGAGGGCAAGGTCGAAGGCGATCATATCGCCCGCCTGCGCCTCGACAATGCGCCCTTTGGCCCGCGCAAGCTGGCGCTGCGCAGCATCAAGCACGCCCTGTGGCTGCTCGTCGCGGCGTGGACCGGGATCACCTTCGTCGGTTATTTCACGCCGATCGACGAACTGCTCGGCGGCCTGGCGAGCGCCAGCCTCGGCCCGTGGGAAGGCTTCTGGGTCTTTTTCTACGCGCTATTCACCTACGTGATGGCCGGTTTCGCGCGCGAGGCGGTGTGCCAGCACATGTGCCCCTATTCGCGTTTCCAGGGCGTGATGTTCGACGCGACGACCACTTCCGTCGCCTACGACGCGCGGCGCGGCGAACCGCGCGGCGCCCGCCGGCAAGCCGTCGCTGCGCCGGCGCAGGGCGACTGCATCGACTGCGGCATCTGCGTGCAGGTCTGCCCGACCGGCATCGACATCCGTGACGGCCTGCAATACCAGTGCATCAATTGCGGCCTGTGTGCCGATGCCTGCGACGACGTGATGGAAAAAACCGGCGCGCCGCAGGGCCTGATCCGCTTTGCTTCCGAACGGGAATTGGCCGGCAAGCCGCTGCCGCCCCTGTCCCGGCGTCCGCGCGTGGCGATCTACGGCGCGCTGCTCGTCGCGCTGCTCGCCTTCGGCGGCTGGACGCTGGCGCAGCGCAGCCTGCTGCTGGTCGACGTGTTGCGCGATCGGGGGGCGTTGCTGCGCGAGAGCGCCGAAGGCATCGAAAACGCCTACACGCTGAAACTCATGAACCGCTCCGAACTGCCGCAGAATTTCGAGATCAGCGTTGCCGGCGTTCCCGGCCTGCGCATCGTCGGCAACACGGTGCACCGCATCGCCTCGGGCAGCATCCGTCCGGTGCAACTGACGCTGGCCGCCCCCGAAGCGTCCGGGCTTTCCGGCATGCAGCCGATCCGCATCGAGATCCGCTCGAAACAGCGGCCGGACATCGGAGTGGTCGAGAAGAGCACCTTCGCCCTGCCTTGACTCCGACTGCGGGGGGCATAAAGTGCAGCGGCGCCGCTGAGTTTGGCCGCTTCGGCCTAGAGGAAACCCAGCCCGAGTTTCCAGAACAGGGCGGCGATCAGGCCCGAGGCCGGGATCGTCAGGACCCAGGCGACCACCAGATTCATGGTGATGCCCCAGCGCACGGCCCGTACGTCCTGCGCGGTGCCGACGCCGACGATGGCGCCGGTGATGGTGTGCGTCGTCGAGACCGGAATGCCGCCCAGCGTCGCAAGGCCCAGGCTGATGGCGCCGCCCAGCGAGGCGCATGAGCCGCTGACCGGATTCAGCTTGGTGATCTTGGTGCCCATGGTCTTGACGATGCGCCAGCCGCCCAGGTAAGTGCCCCAGGCGATGGCGAAATAGCAGGAATAGACCACCCAGTTCGGCAGGGTATGAACGTCCGCCGTCGCAGCGCCGGCGCTGATCAGCAGCAGCCAGATGATGCCGATGGTTTTCTGCGCGTCGTTGCCGCCGTGGCCGAGGCTGTAGGCGGCAGCGGCAAAGAGTTGCGCATGGTTGAACCAGCGTCCGGCCTGTTTCGGCGAATGGTTGCGGAAAGCCCAGGCGACCAGCACCATCAGCAGCCCGCCGATCAGGAAGCCGACCAGCGGCGAAATGACGATGAACGCCAGGATTTTTCCGAAGCCGTTCCAGACGATGGGTTCGAGTCCGCCGGACTTGGCGACCGTTGCGCCGACCAGCCCGCCGATCAGGGCGTGCGACGACGAAGACGGGATGCCGTAGAGCCAGGTGATGATGTTCCAGGCCAGCGCGCCGCACAGAGCACCGAATATGACGTAGTGATCGACGAAAGCGGGATCGACCGTGCCTTTGCCGATCGTCGCGGCAACCTTGAGCTGGAAGATCCAGAGTGCGGCGAAGTTGAAGAAAGCGGCGAACAGCACGGCCTGCTTGGGGGTGAGCGCGCCGGTCGCGACGATCGTGGAAATGGAATTCGCGCCGTCATGAAAGCCGTTCATGAAGTCGAATGCCAGCGCAACCGCAATCAGCAGCGCGAGTACCCACACGCTGATGGTCAAACCTTCCATGGTGGGGCCTTTCAGGAATTCTCGATGAGGATCTCTTCGATCGTTTTTGCGGCTTCTTCGCAGTAATCGAGAACGTTTTCCTGAAGAAAATAGAACTCACGCATCTTCATCGCCATCCAGACGTCGCCGCCGTCCTGGAACAGCTTGGCGATCGCCTTGCGCAGCACCTTGTCGGCCCGGCTTTCGATCTGGTCGATTTCCTTGCACAGGTCGATGGTTTCCTGGTTGCGCTTCTTGTCGGCCAGCGTGATGACGGCGCGGTTCAGGCGCATGCAGGCGTCGGCGCTCAGGGACGCCATTTCGCGCGCCTCGGGCGTCGAGTCCTTGATGTGGTACATGGCGACGGCGTTGGCGACGTCCTGCAGGGTGTCGAGCACGTTGTCGAGGTCGAGCGTCAGCGTGTGGATCTGGTCGCGGTTGATCGGCGTGGTGAAGGAGTTGTGCAGCAGCGTGATCAGGCTGCTCTTGATCTTGTCGGCGCTCTTCTCGTTCAGATTGACTTCTTCGACCAGGGCATCGACGTCGTTCTTGTCGCTGCCCAGATTATTGACCAGGCGCAGTGCGGCGTTGGCCCCGGCGACGACTCGATCGGAGTGCGCGGCGAGAAGGTCGAAAAATTCCCTGCGTTGCGGCATCAGGTTGCTGAACATAAGCGCTTCCGTTGATAGTTTGCTCAGGCGACATGATAGTGGAACTTGGACATATTTTTGTCATAAAGCGGGTTTTTCGCCCTATTTACAGCCGATTTCGGTGCCTGGGCTTCAATGGCGATGGCGCGGAAAACACGGCTTCGAGGCGGGCTTTGCCGGCCGCGCCAGCGGGATTCAAACACGCCTGATGATAGAATGCCGCCTTTCGCAATACCGGTGATACGAATCTATGTTCGGACGTTTCATGCCCCAGGAGGGCAAATTTTTTGACCTCTTCAACGCGCACGCCGAGCAGATCGTGCTCGGGGGGCAGGCGCTGGTCGCGCTGATGTCGACCCTCAACAAGTCGAGTGAAGAGGCTGCCCGGCACTGCGCCGCGATCGACGTGATCGAGAGCCGCGCCGACAAGATCACGCACGAGACGATGGCGCAGTTGCACAAGTCCTTCATCACGCCGCTCGATCGCGACGAGATTCACCAGTTGATCACCAGCCTCGACGATATCCTCGATCTGATCCAGGACACGGCGCAGACCGTCACGCTCTACGACGTCCGCTCGGTCACGCCGGAAGCGATCAACCTCGCGGAAATCGTGCAGTCCTGCTGTCACCGTGTGCGTTCCGCCGTCGCGCTGCTGCACAGCATGGACAACGGCCCGGATATCCTGAAGATCTGCCAGGAGATCGACCAGCTCGAGTCGGACGCCGACCGGGTGATGCGCGGTGCGATGTCGAAGCTCTTCCGCGACGAGCCGGACGTCCGCCACCTGATCAAATTCAAGGCGATCTACGAATTGCTCGAAAACGTGACGGATCGCTGCGAGGATGTGGCGAACATCATCGAAGGCATCGTCCTCGAAAATTCCTGACCGACGCCGCGCATGGATACTGCGAACATCGGCCTCGGCGTCATCGTTTTTCTCGTTGCGCTGGCACTCGCCTTCGATTTCATGAACGGCTTCCACGATGCCGCCAACGCGATCGCGACGGTGGTCTCGACGCGCGTCCTCAAGCCGCATACCGCGGTCATGATGGCGGCCTTGTGCAACGTCGTCGCCATCTTCATCTTCGAACTGAAGGTCGCGGCAACCGTCGGCAAGGGGACCATCGAGCCGTCGATCATCGATCACTACGTGGTTTTCGGCGCGCTGGTCGGCGCCATCGCCTGGAACGTCATCACCTGGTACTACGGCATCCCGTCCTCATCGTCGCACGCCCTGATCGGCGGGCTGATCGGCGCCGCCATCGCAAAAGCCGGACCCGGCGCACTGGTCTCGTCCGGCGTGATCAAGGTCGTCGCCTTCATCCTGATTTCGCCCTTGCTCGGCATGATGCTCGGTACCGTGATGATGATCATCGTCTCGTGGGTTTTCCGGCGCAGTACGCCGCGCCGCGTCGATAAGTGGTCGCGCCGGCTGCAACTGATTTCGGCGTCGGCCTACGCGCTGGGGCACGGCGGCAACGATGCGCAGAAGACCATCGGCATCATCTGGATGCTGCTCATCGCGGCGGGCGTCACGCAAAGCAGCGAGCCGGTTCCGTTCTGGGTGGTGATCGCCTGCTATAGCGCGATCGGTTTGGGTACCGCTTTTGGCGGCTGGCGTATCATCAAGCTGATGGGGCAGAAAATCACCAAGCTGCGCCCGGTCGGCGGCTTCTGCGCGCAGACCGGCGGCGCGGCGACCCTGTTCCTGGCGACCGCCCTGGGGATTCCGGTATCGACGACGCACACGATCACCGGCGCCATCGTCGGCGTCGGTGCCACGAAGAAGCTCTCGGCCGTGCGCTGGGGGCTCGCCGGCACCATCGTCTGGGCCTGGGTGCTGACGATTCCGTTCAGCGCCCTGATCGCCGCGATTTTCTGGTACCTCGGGCGCTACTTCCTCTGACCGCTTTCCGGTTGCGTGTTCAGCCGAGGAAGGCGAGGAGGGCCTCGACGATGCACTCCGGCTGTTCGTTCATCATGGCGTGACCGCAATCGGGAATTTCGGCGCGGCTGACCTTGCCGAGCGCCGATTGCAGGGCCTGCACATTGCGCGCCGGCGTCATCCGGTCGCGCCGCGCAACGACCAGCAGCGTCGGGCAGGACACCGCCGCCGCGGCTTCCAGCCCGTGCTGGTAACGGTTGCAGTTGTCCAGATCGCGGGCGAGCACGCCGGGCGGGCTGCGCCGCATGATCGCCAGGGTCGCGCCGGGCCCCCAGACGCCATGCCCGCCGGCGCCGGTCAGCTGGAACTGCGGCGTGTGCGAATACTGCATGATCATGCGGCAGGCCTGGTCCGGGTTGCTGCGTGCCGTGCCGAGCAGGGCCTCGGAAACCGGCATCGGTGTCGACGAACCGAGCAGGACGAGGCGGCTCACCCGCTGCGTATGGCGCGCGGCGGCTTCCAGCGCGATCAGCGATCCCATCGAATGGCCGGCCAGAACGGCACGCGCTACGCCGGCCGCATCGAGCAGGGCGATCAGCCAGTCGGCCAGCGCCTCGATGCTGCGCAAGGGTTCGCCGCGCGACAGGCCGTGCCCCGGCAGGTCGGGCGCCAGGACCGCGTAACCGGCGCACGCCAGACCGCGCGCGACTTTTTGCCAGACATCGCTGTCGTTGGCGGCGCCATGGACGAGAACGACGGTCGTTGCGTTCGTCCCCGGCGGACAAGACGGAGCGCTGCTGGCTACGTGGCAGCGCTGGCCGGCTACGTTCAGCTCCATGCTCAGGCCGGGATGTCCGGCACCAGCATGCGTTCGAGCTGGCTGATCCGATCCTTGAGCACGAGTTTGCGTTTTTTCAGGCGCCGGATCAGCAGTTGATCGGGCGGCGGATTGAGCGTGAGATGCTCGATCACCAGATCGAGGTCGCGATGTTCCACCTGCATTTCGTGCAGGTTGATGCGGGTGTCGACAATTTCTTCTTCAGTCAGTGTCATCTGGGTTTCCCGTGGTATTCCTCCGGCCGTTGCCGGTTCAGCGCATCAAGGTTTGCAATCCCCACAAGGCCAGCATGCCGAGGACGATCGTCCACAACGTGCTGCGTGTGCGCCAGGCGATCAAGGCCGCGAATGCGGCGGCGGCCAGGCGAGGGGAATCGGGTGTAATGGTAGGCGCGCCACCAGCAAAAAACAACGCGGGCGTAATAATTGCGCTCATCACTGCAGGCGGTACGTAGCGCAGGGCGCGCTTCAGCCAGTCCGGAAGTTCCAGGCGCGAGAGCAGGGCGATCGGCGCGAAGCGGATGGCGAAGGTGAGCAGGCCGATGCCGATCATCATCGACCAGACGATGAGTTCGGTGGATGCCCCCGGGTCGGCCGGATTCATCGGGTTTTTCGCAAGCGTTCGGCGGCGAGGCCGGCGCCGATGCCGATCAGCGCGGCGGCGATGAGATTCAGTTTGAGCGGCAGAACGAGCAGAACCGAGGCGAGGCCGCCGGCCGTGGCGGCGATCAGCATGGCGCGGTCGGAAAGGAGCGGCACGACCATGGCGATGAAGGTCAGCGGCACGATGAAATCGAGCGACCAACTGGCCGGCACGAGGCTGCCGAGCAGGATGCCGGCAATCGTCGCGAACTGCCAGCAGGCCCAGATCGCGCTGGCCAGGCCGAAGTAGAACCAGTGCAGGTTTTTTCCTTCGTTCTCCCGCATGTAGCGGACGATGCTCAGCGCATAGGCATGGTCGGTGATCAGGTAGGCGAGCAGCACTTTCCAGCGGACTTTGAGCGGGCGAAACCAGGGGCCGAGCGAAGCGCTGTACATCATGAAGCGCAGATTGACGACGGCCGCCGTGGCGATGATGACCGGGAGGGGGGCGCCGTCGGCGAACAGCTGTGTCGCCGCGATCTGCGCCGAACCGGCGAAGATCACCCAGCTCATGGCGAATGCCTGGGCGGGCGTCATCCCCGCCGAAATGGCTGCCGCCCCGCAAACCATGCCGAACGGAACGATGCTCATGAGCATCGGCCCGAAGGCGCGGCAGCCGGCAAAAAATTCGGCACGGGCGTTGGGGACTTGCAGCATTCAGCGTAATTACGAATAGAATAGGCACTGGAATTGTAACCCTTGGTCACCGTTGGAGGAGGCAGATGCTTTATCACGTCATCGTTTCGTTTGGTAAGGAGAAAGAATATGAATACAAACTCTCCGACACCGAACTCGCAGGGGGGAGCGCCGAAGAAGCGCGCCGTTGGTTCGACAAGGAGTTCACCGATCTCGAGTGCGAGCCGACCAATCCGATGGGCAAGGTGCTGATCATCGACAAGATCCTCAACGTCGCCCGCTATGGCGGCGAGCAGCGCTTCATCGACGGCAAGACCTGGGCCGCGCAATTCGCGCGCTACACGGCGCTGGCCCTCGGCCGCGATACGATTCGCGTCGACGTCGCAGCGTTCAATATCGGTTACTGATTCCTTATTCTTTCGCTGTCCGATCTCCGTCGCGGCGCAGGCTTCCAGCCTGCGCCGTTTGTTTTGGCGCTGGCAATCTGCTTTCCAGTTGGCCGGCCAGCTGCAAATCTTCTTTCCTTCCCGTTGCCCGATTGTTTGAGTCAAGCCGCTGTTTTTTAATGGTTTGATCAACTGGCACGCTTCTTGTTAATAGCCGTTCCGAAGGCGCGCCCAGGAGGTGCGACCGCGTGAACCACCCGGCTGCCGGCCGGGCGACAAGAGAGAGGGCGAGAAAATGGCGAATACCAGTCTGCTGAAGCTGGAAGGCAATGAGAGCGTCGACGCGGCGTGCAAGCGGCTCGACATGTCAAAACGCGAGTTTCTGCAATTCTGCGCCGCCATGTCGGCGACACTGGGTTTGCCGCAGGGCGCCGAAGCCGCGATGGCTACCGCGGTGGCCGCCAAGCAGCGCCCTTCGGTGATCTGGCTGCATTTCCAGGAGTGCACCGGCTGTACCGAATCGATGCTGCGCGCCGAGCATCCGACGCTGGAGAAGCTGATTCTCGACGTCATCTCGCTCGACTATCACGAGACGCTTTTCGCCGCCGCCGGACACCAGGCCGAACAGGCACGTCTGACGGCGATGGCAGCGAACAAGGGCAAGTACCTGCTGGTCATCGAAGGGGCGATCCCGACGCGCGACGGCGGCATCTACTGCAAGATCGGCGGCAAGACGGCGATCGAGCTGACCAAGGAATGCGCCGCCGATGCCGCCGCCGTGATCGCCATCGGCTCCTGCGCGAGCTGGGGCGGTATGCCCTCGACCGATCCGAATCCGACCGGCGCCTCGGGCGTCTCGGCCGTTCTCGGCAAGCCGGTGGTGACCATTCCGGGCTGCCCGCCCAATCCGTACAACTTCCTGTCGACCGTCGTGCATTTCCTGACCTTTGGCGCGCTGCCCGAGGTCGATCACCTCGGCCGTCCGAAGTTCGCCTACTCGCGCCTCGTCCATGAAAACTGCGAACGCCGCGCGCACTTCGATGCCGGCCGCTTCGCCATGGAGTTCGGCGATGAAGGGCACCGCAAGGGGCACTGCCTGTACAAGCTCGGCTGCAAGGGGCCGGAAACCTACGCCAATTGCCCGACCATCATGTTCGGCGATGCCGGCGCCGGTACTTGGCCGGTCGGCTGCGGTCATCCGTGCATCGGTTGTACCGAGCAGGGCGTCGGTTTCACCAAGCCGATCCACATGCTGGCCAAGATGAAGAACATCGAGCCGCCGCTGCAGTACCCGCGTATCGTCGAAGAGAAGGGGACCGGCGCGTCGATCGCATCGGCCGCCGTACTCGCCGCGGTGGCCGGTGCGGCCGCCGGCGCCGGCGCCATGGTAGCGAAGAACCTCGGTCTCTCGCATCAGGCCGAGGAAATGATGGAAGAAGCGGAAAAAGCAGAAAAAGCCAAGGCCGACGGCGAGAAAGCAGGGGTGTGACATGCAATCCGACGAAAATTCACGTCGCAAATTCCTGAAGGGCTGCGCCGCCGGTGGCGCGGCGGTGGCGGCCACGGCGCTGACGACGACGGTCGAGGCGCGCGAGACGCATGAGCGTCCGCCCGAAGCGCTCGGCCTGCTCTACGATGCCACGCTGTGCGTCGGCTGCAAGGCCTGTGTTGCCGCGTGCAAGCAGGTCAACAAGAATCCCGCCGAATTCTCGACGCTCGACCAGTTGTGGGATACGCCGCTCGACACGAGCGGCCATACCTTCAACCTGATCAAGATGTACCGCAACGGCACGATGCAGACGAAGGACGCCGAAACCAACGGCTACGCCTTCATGAAGACCTCCTGCATGCATTGCGCCGATCCGTCTTGCGTTTCGGCCTGCCCGGTATCGGCGATGACCAAGGACCCGGTGACCGGCGTCGTCGGCTACAACGCCGACGCCTGTATCGGTTGCCGCTATTGCGTCGCCGCCTGCCCGTTCGGCATCCCCAAGTACCAGTACGACTCGCCGACGGGGCAAATCGGCAAGTGCGAGCTATGCCGGCACCGCACCAAGGACGGCCACTACTCGGCCTGCGCCGAGGTCTGCCCGACCGGCGCGACGCTTTACGGCAAGACCAGCGACCTGCTCGCCGAAGCCAAACGCCGCCTGGCGCTGACGCCGGGCAGCGTGACCGTCTATCCGCGCGGCAACATCAGCGGCGGCAAGGACCAGAGTTACGAAGGCTACGTCGGCGCGTACAAGCAGCATGTCTATGGCGAAACCGAATACGGCGGCACGCAGGTGCTCAAGCTGTCGGCCGTCGAGTTCGAGAAGGTCGGCATGCCGAACCTGCCGCCCGAGGCCGCCGCCGCCCATTCGGAAACGATCCAGCACACGCTCTACGGCGGCATGCTGATGCCGATTGCCGTGCTCGGCGCGATGACCTTCATCGCCCGGCGCAATGTCGTCCATGACGACGGCGAGCAGAAAGGGGAGGAGTAATCATGGCCGGCAATCTACAAGGGCAACAAGGGCAACACGCCGCGCCGGCACCGGTCGGCGGTTCGCTGATGAACGCCGCGACGATGGTCAGCGGCGTGCTGATCGCCGTCATGGCAGCGGTGCTCATCGTGCGTCTCGTCTTCGGTCTCGGCGCGGTGACCAATCTGAACGACGGTTATCCCTGGGGCATCTGGGTCGTCGTCGACGTGGTGATCGGTTCGGCCTTCGCCTGCGGCGGCTTTTCGGTGGCCATGCTGGTCTATATCTTCAACAAGGGCGAGTACCACCCGATCGTCCGCCCGGCGCTGCTCGCCAGCCTGTTCGGCTATACGCTGGCCGGTGTCGGCGTCATCTTCGACCTCGGCCGCTGGTGGAATTTCTGGCATATCTTCTGGCCGGGCTACGCCAATCCGAACTCGGTGATGTTCGAGGTGGCGGTGTGCATCTCGGCCTACATCGTCGTCATGTGGCTCGAGTTCTCGCCGGCTTTCCTCGAAAAATGGGGCAGGCACGAGACCAAGCGCAAACTCAACAAGGTGCTCTTCTTCCTCGTCGCGCTCGGCACCGTGCTGCCGATGATGCACCAGTCGTCGCTCGGCACCCTGCTGGTGGTGATGGGGACGCAGATCAATCCGCTCTGGCAGACGCAGTTCCTGCCGCTGATTTTCCTGCTCTCGGCGATCGCCATCGGCTACGGCGTCGTGCTCTTCGAATCGTGCATCGCCTCGTCGGCCTATCGCCGGAGCATTGAGACGCATCTGCTCGACCCGCTGGCGAAGATCATGCTCGGCGTGCTGACGATTTTCCTCGTCGTCCGTTTCGGCGATCTGCTCGTGCGCGGCGCCTTGGGCGAGGCCTTCAAGCCGACCTTCGTGGCCCTGGCATTCTGGGTGGAGAACCTCTGCTTCGTCGCCTCCTTCCTGCTGGTCGGCAGCGCCGGCGCCCGCCGCAACCCGGCGAAGCTGTTCCTCGCCGGCGTGGCGATCATGCTCGGCGGCGTCTTCCTGCGCATCAACGGCTTCCTGATCGGTTACGACACGGGGCCGGGCTGGAACTACTTCCCGTCGGCGCCGGAACTGATCGTCACCATCGGCATGTTCGCCATCGAAGTGCTTGGCTACATCGTCATTACCCGCCGCTTCCCGGTTCTGCCGCAAGAAGCCGCGCATGCGCACGCTGCACGCAGCTAACCCAGGTTTCAGGAGATAGAAAAATGTCCAAAAGAGTCACGATTGATCCGGTCACCCGAATCGAAGGCCATCTGCGGGTCGACGTCGAAGTCGATGGCGGCAAGGTCAAGAAAGCCTGGGCTTCGGGCCAGATGTGGCGCGGTGTCGAGAACATCCTTGTCGGTCGCGACCCGCGCGACGCCTGGGCGATCACCCAGCGCATCTGCGGCGTGTGCACCACGGTGCATGCGATCGCCTCTGTGCGTGCGGTCGAAAATGCGCTGCAGCTGGAGATTCCGGTCAATGCGCAGTACATCCGCAACATGATCATCCTCGCGCACGCCATCCACGATCACATCGTTCATTTCTACCACCTCTCGGCGCTCGACTGGGTGGACGTGACGAGTGCGCTGAAAGCCGATCCGGGCAAGGCCGCCAGCATTGCCGAGAGCCTCTCCAACTGGTCCGGCAACAGCAAGGCCGAATTCACCAAGGTCAAGGAGCGCCTCTCGGGCTTCGTCGGCACCGGCCAGCTCGGCATCTTCACCAACGGTTACTGGGGCCACCCGGCGATGAAGCTGCCGCCGGAAGTGAATCTGATCGCCACCGCGCATTACCTGCAGGCGCTCGAAGTGCAGCGTTACGCCAGCAAGATCGTTTCGGTACTCGGCTCCAAGTCGCCACACATCCAGAACGTCGCCGTCGGCGGTGTCGCCAATGCGCTGGCCGTCGATTCGCAGTCGGTGCTCACCGTCGAGCGTCTGCTCGCGGTCAAGGAGTGGATCGCCAAGCTCGACGACTTCATCAAGAACGTCTACCTGGTCGATGTCGCCGTGGTCGGCGGTTTCTATCCGGAGTGGACGGCGATCGGTCGCGGCATCACCGACTACATCTCGGTGCCGGACATCCCGCTCGACGGCAAGGGAACGGTTTTTGCACTCCCCGGTGGCCACATCGCCGGCGGCGACATGGCGACCTTCAAGGAAATCAAGACCTTCAACGACCAGTATTTCCGCGACGGTGTGGCCGAGTCGGTCAAGCACTCGTGGTACGAAGGCGGCAAGGGGCCGCTGCATCCCTACAAGGGCGAAACCAAGCCGCAGTACACGGACTTCCAGGACGACGGCAAATATTCCTGGCTCAAGTCGCCGACCTTCTACAACAAGCCGATGCAGGTCGGCCCGCTGCCGCGCGTGCTGGCGATGGTCGCCGCCAAGCATGAACCGACCATCGCTTATGCGACCAAGGCGCTCGACCTCGTGTCGACAGTGGCCAAGACCAAGGTCGGCCTCGGTGCGCTGCACTCGACGATCGGCCGGCACGCGGCGCGCGCCGTTTCCTGCGCCGTGCAGGTCGATGAGCTGGGCAAGCAGTGGGATCTGCTGCTCGCCAATATGGGCAAGGGCGATCTGAAGACCTTCAACAAGCCGGTCTTCCCAAAGGGCGAAATTTCCGGCGTCGGTTTCCACGAAGCGCCGCGCGGCGTGCTGTCGCACTGGGTGGTGATCGACGACGGCAAGATCAAGAATTACCAGTGCGTCGTGCCGACCACCTGGAACGCCGCGCCGCGCAACGAGAAGGACGAGCCGGGTGCCTACGAGGCCTGTCTGATCGATACGCCGGTCGCCGTGCCGGATCAGCCGCTCGAAGTGCTGCGCACGGTGCACTCCTTCGATCCCTGCCTCGCCTGCGCGGTGCATATCGTCGATGAGGAAAACAAGGAAGTGGTCAAAGTCACGGCTGTTTGATCCGGCGCAAGGCCGCTCGCTTCCGGAGGCGCAAAGTGGCAATCTTTGCGCCTTCTTCTTTATCTGCTTAGGGAACAACAATGCGTATCGTCGTACTGGGTGCCGGCAACATTCTGCTGAGCGATGAAGGCGTCGGGGTGCGCGTCATCGAGCGTCTGCCGCTCGCTTACCAGCTGCCGCCCGAAGTCGAGATCATCGACGGCGGAACCTGTGGCATGGAGATGCTCGAAGACCTGGAGGATCTCGATGCGCTGATCCTCGTCGACGCCATTCGCGGCGGCAAGGCGCCGGGTACGCCGATCCGGCTGGCCGGCGATGCGGTGCCGGTCTTCTTCAAGACCAAGCTGTCGCCGCACCAGATCGGTCTTTCGGACGTGCTGGCCACGCTCGAACTGGTCGGCAAGGCACCGAAATACACGACCATCCTCGGCATCCAGCCGGTCTCTCTGGCGCTCGGTATGGAACTGACGCCCGAGGTCGAAGCGAAGATGCCGGAGTTGATGCGCATGGTCGTCGATGAACTGGCGCTGATCGGCATCGGTGCGCCAGCCCGCGCTGCGCAGGCTGCCTGATGTGCCTCTCGATTCCGATGCAGATCGTCGCCTGGGAAGACGCTGGTGGTGACATCGCGACCGTCGAGCGTCCGCAGGGCGGCGGCGACAATACGGTGCGGCGTGAAACGGTGAACATGATGCTGATCGGCCCGCAAGCGATTGGCACCTGGATTCTTTCCTCGCTTGGCCTGGCCAAGGAAGTGATCGATGACGAGGAGCGCGCCCTGATCGAGGATGCGCTCGCCGCGCTCTCCGCCTCGCTCGAGGGCGACTACGATCCGGCGCGGCATTTCGGCGATTTGCAGGCCGGACGCTCCGAGCTGTCATGAGCGTGCGCATTCGCAAGCCGGCCTTCCAGTCGCCGCAGCCGGAACCGGCGGCACCGATCGCGGAAGATCCGACGCCGCGTCTCGCGGCGATGTATCGCCGCATCTGGGAGACCTGCATGCACGACATGCCCTTCGTCAATCGGGCATTGACCGTCGAGGTCGTCGGCTTCCGCAAGTGGCAGGGGGACTGGGTCGGCGCGGCGGTTACGCCGTGGTTCCTGAATCTCTTCGTGCTGCCCGGCGGCGGCCGATTGTGGACCGATCGGCCGGCCGGCGAGCGTTGCAACATCGCTTTTCCGGTCGGCGAACTCGAGTTCATCGCCGACGACGACAACTCGGCCGAAATCCCGGCCTATCAGTATTGCCCGCTGATCACGCAGGTCAGTCAGTTCGCCACGCAGGAAGCGGCGCGGGCCACCGCCGAAGAGGCGCTGGTTACGCTATTTCGCGCGCCGCCGCTGGTCGAGGAAACCGTTCCAATGGTAGCCTCGGCGAACCTCGCGCCCAGCCCACCCAAACCATCACGCCGCGCCTTTTTCCGGCGCGTCTCGGGGCGTTGATTTTTCGCGGAGGCCTCCGCATGGCGTGGCAACTTCCTATCGGCAAGGTTCAGCGCCTCATCGCTTGATTCTTCCTATCCGGGTAACGGGCGTTTCTTCATGGCCGCCTGCAGGGTACTCAAGGCGGTGTCGAACTCGAAGTTGCGAACGGCCCCGTCGATGCTCCGGTAGTCGTCGGCGAATGCGGCTTGCAGCAGGTCGGCATGGCGCTCGGCGAGGTCGCCGGCCTCGCTGTCGTCCTCGGCCAGCAGGGCGGCGAGCCGGTTGCAGACCTGCGCGAGTTTTTTCTCTTCCACCGCCGTCGGCGCCCTGGCTTCCTCGCGCGGCAGGTGCTGCGCCAGCGCCGCCAGGAGTTTCGCCAAGGGGGCGTCGAAGGCCGCGACGAGTTCATCGATGCGGTGGCGCGGCAGCCGCTCGCGCAGCGCGCTTTCGAGGGGGGCGGCGGAGACCTGCACCGCGCCGGCGCCGATGTTGCCGGCGACGCCCTTGGCGGTATGGGCCAGGCGCTCGGCGGTGGCCCAATCGCCGCCGTCGAGCGCGGTGCGGATCGCGTTCGTCGTCGTCGCCTGGCCGGCGAGGAACTTGCGCAACATGGTGAGATAAAGCGATTGTTTGCCGAGCACCCGGCGCAGGCCGTTGTCCATGTCCAGGCCCGGTATTTCAGGCGGTAAGGCCACGCCCGTCGCCGGCGCTGCCAGCATCGCCACGGCCGGTGCCGGCAGCGCGCCCTGGCGCGGTTTTATCCATTTGAGGAGGGCTGCCCACAGCCGCTCGGGTTCGATCGGCTTGGTCAGGAAGTCGTTCATGCCCGCCGCCATGCAGCGTTCCTGGTCCTGCTGCATGGCGTTCGCCGTCATCGCGACGATCGGCAGGTCGGCGAAGCAAGAGGCGCCGTCAAGGCCGCGAATCTCGCGCGTCGCCCCGATGCCGTCGAGCACCGGCATCTGCATGTCCATCAGCACCAGGTCGTAGGCGGTTTCCCGCACCTTGTCCACGGCGATGCGGCCGTTCTCCGCCACCTCGACCAGAAAGCCGGCGTCGGCAAGCAGTTCGGTCGCCACCTGCTGGTTGAGGTCGTTGTCCTCGACCAGCAGGACGCGGGCGCCGCGGATCGCCGTCAGGCTTTCGGGCAGGAGCGACGGCGCGTCGATTGCTTCGCGCGGCTGGCTCGGCGCGCCGCCGAGCAGGCGCATCGCGGTGTCGAACAGGATCGACGGGGTAACCGGCTTGATCAGCACATCCTCGATGCCGACTCCGCCCGCCTGCTGGAATACCTCTTCGCGACCATGTGCTGTGACCATGACCAGATGCGGCGCCGGAACGATGCCGCGTGTGCCGATGCGGCGCGCGGTCTCGATGCCGTCCATGCCGGGCATGCGCCAGTCGAGGAAAACGATGCGGTAGGGCTCGCCGGTCGCGGCCGCCCGCTCCACCTCCGCGATCGCTTCCTGCCCCGAGGCGACCGTGCCGACGCTGAACGCCATGCCGCCCAGCATGCCGTCGAGGGCGGCGCGGGCGCTGTCGTTGTCGTCCACCACCAACACCCGGCAGCCGCGCAGGTCGGGCGATGGCAGGAGGCGAGGCTCCGTTGGAGCGCCGATGCCTAGGCGCGCGGTAAACCAGAACGTGCTGCCCTTGCCGAATTCGCTGTCGACACCGACTGCACCACCCATCAACTCGGCCAGCTTGCGCGAGATCGCCAGGCCGAGGCCGGTGCCGCCGTACTTGCGGGTGGTCGAGGCGTCGGCCTGCTGGAAACTCTGGAACAGGCGCCCCGCCTGCTCTGCGGTGAGGCCGATGCCCGTGTCGCGCACGGCGAAATGCAGCAGCACTTCGTTCGCCGTTCGTTCCTTGACGCGGGCAACGATGTCGATCTCGCCCAGCGCGGTGAACTTGAGCGCATTGTTGGCGTAATTGATCAGGATCTGGCCGAGGCGCAGCGAGTCGCCGAGCAGCTTGCGCGGCACGTCGGCGGCGATATCGAAGACCAGTTCCAGCCCCTTCTCGTTGACCTTTTCGGTGAGCAGATTGGCAATATTGTCGAGCAGTTTTTCGAGATCGAAATCGATGTGCTCGACCGTCAGCTTGCCGGCCTCGATCTTCGAGAAATCGAGAATGTCGTTGATGATGCCCAGCAGGTGCTGGCCGGCGCCCTGGATCTTCTTCACGTAGTCGCGCTGGCGCGGCGTGAGTCCGGTCTTCAGCGCCAGGTGCGACATGCCGATGATGGCGTTCATCGGCGTACGGATTTCGTGACTCATGTTGGCGAGGAAGTCCGATTTCATGCGCGTCGCGTCTTCGGCCATTTCCTTGGCCCGGGTCAGCGCGGCCTCGGCCTGCTTGGCGCTGGTGACATCCTGCAGGAAGCCTGCCCAGATGCTCCCCTGTGCATTGCCGGCGATGGGCAGCGCCTCCATCTGCACCCAGCGGAACTCGCCATCGGCCGCCTCCAGCCGGAAACGGGTGGAAAAACGCATGTTCCACTGGATACCGTCCTCGATCTCCTTCATCAGGCCGTCCCGATCATCGGCATGGACGACGCCGAACAGGCGGTCGCTGTCGCCCAGCAGCGCCTCGGCGGTGACGCCGATCACGTCGCGCACCTGCGGACTCATGAAGCTGAACCAGAACCAGTCGCCCTCTGTCGTGAGTTCGAATACCGCCACCGGGATCGCGTCGGTCAGTGCGCGCAGGCGTTCCTCGGCCTCGCGCAGACGCGCTTCCCATTTGCGGCGCTCGGTGATGTCCTCGAACACCCAGACCGATCCCCGGGAGGGATCGGTGACGTCGATCATGCGTCCCGACCCGCGGCACCAGAAGGTCGAGCCGTCCCGGCGCCGCAGTTCCCGGTCGGCCTGGTAGGTGGCGCCCGCGGCGATGACCGGGTAGATCTCCTGGTCGGCCCGCTCGCCATCTGTTTCGTTGGCGTAGATCAGGTGTGCCGTTTGTCCTTCGAGTCCGTGTTCCGCATAACCGAGGAGTTCGGAGAAGCGCGCATTGCAGCGGATGAACTTCTGTCCGCGGAGTACGGCGATGCCGAGTCCGGCCGACTCGAAGATCGCCGCCTGCTCGGCCATGGCCGCCTTCAGTTCCGCGGTGCGTTCCAGCACCCGGGCCTCGAGCGTGGCATTGGCCTCCTCCAGGCGCCGGGTCGTGCCGAGCAGGGCCTCGCGCATGGCCTCCTGGGCGGCGGCCAGTGCCGCGATCTCCTTCAGGCCGGACGTTACCCGCACCGGCTCGGCCAGATTCATGCGGCCGATGCGCGCGCTCTCTGCCGCCAGGCGTTCCAGCGGCGCGGCGAAGCGGCGGGCGATGGGCAGCGTGACGAGGGCCGCCATCGCCAGCGTCCCCAGGGTCAGTAGCAGCAGGAGCGCGAGCTGCTCCCGGCCGATCGGGATGAAATCCTCGTAGGGCGCGAAGACACCCAGCCAGAGCGATTCGTGGCCGACCGCGACGCGGCGGAAGTGCGTGAACCACTCGGCGCCCGCCGCTGCGGCGCGGTTAAGGCCTTCTTCGGGCCGGCCGGCGGCGGACCATGCAGCAAAACCGGCGCTCAACGCAGGCAAACCGAGCTTCTCCAGCGGCTGCAGCATGGCGCGCTTGATTTCCTCGTCGCTGTCGAAGCGCGGGTCGCGGGGTACGCCGACGACCTGTCCGCGGTCGTCGAGCAAGACCCCGAAGCCTTGCCGACCGGCCGTCAACTGGCGCGTGAAGTGGGAAAGGGCAAGCAGGCGGACATCGTGGGCGATGACGTAGCGGCTGCCGTCCGCCGCGGCCCAGCGGCTTGACGCGCTGATGCCCGGCTCCTGGGTGCTGAAGAAAGTGTAGGGAGCGGTCCAGTAGATGTCATCGTCCCGATCCAGCGCCATGGCGCCCTTGAACCAGGGGCGGGCGCGCGCGTCGTAGTCCTGCTCGCGCATCTCCACTTTCTCGATGGTGCGGCCCGGACCCCAGGTGATCCAGAAGGCCTTCTGCCCCCAGAGGGCCGGATGGCTGATGCGATTGACCCATTTGCCGTCGACGAACAACAGGAGGATTTCGCGCCCCGATTCGTGGGCGAAGATCACCGACGACACCTCGGGATTATGTTCAATGACCGGAATGAAGAAATCGTTGAAGCGCCGCAGCTCGTCCAGGTCGAGTTGACCATTGACACCCCAGCTGCGGCTTGTCTTGAGCGTCACCTCGACCGAGGTGAGCAGCCTTTGCACCCGCGCTTCCATCTCCGTGGCGGTCTGTTTCATCTGCGTTGCCGCCAGGCGGTCGATGCTTGGCGCGACGATGAAGCGGTAGGTGGTGGCGGCGAACACCCCGAGCGCCAGGAGAACGATGAGAAAGGCCCGCAACAACAGACTGTAGCGGATCGAGGTGTGGACGGCGGTGAATGGCGGCATGTCAGTCGACTAAACCCTAATCGCGTTTACCTTGCGCTTCCCAATGGCATTGGTCAAGCTGACCAACACATGCCGGTGTCGTCGCGAAAAATATGGTACCTTCGTTCTACCTTAGCGCATGCACAAAGGAGCCCGATGATCGACCTGAGAACCCGCCAGACCGTGCTGGTCGTGGATGACATATCGGAAAACATCGATTTGCTGCGGAACGTCCTGGCGCCGGATTACGTCGTCAAGGTGGCTAACACCGGCGACAAGGCCTTGCGCATCGCCTATTCCGACGCGCCGCCCGACCTCATTCTGCTCGATGTCATGATGCCGGGCATGTCCGGCCACGAGGTCTGCCGTCGCCTGAAGGCCAATCCGGACCGGCGCAAGATCCCGGTGATTTTCGTCACGGCGATGGACGCCATGGAGGACGAGCGGCTCGGGCTGGAAATCGGCGCCGTCGATTACATCACCAAGCCGTTCAGCCCGGCCATCGTCCAGGCGCGCGTGCGCACCCACTTGGCCCTCTACGACCAGACCCGTGAACTGGAACAGATGGTCGTCCAGCGCACCCGCGAGCTCGTCATCTCGCGTGGCCAGATCATCCGCCGCCTCGGCCGCGCGGCCGAGTTCAAGGATAACGAAACCGGCAACCACGTCTTGCGCATGAGCCATTACGCGCGGCTGATCGCCGCCGCCGCCGGCCTCGGCGAAGCGGCGGTCGAGATCATTTTCACCACCGCGCCGATGCACGATGTCGGCAAGCTCGGCATTCCCGACCATATCCTGCGCAAGCCCGGCAAGCTCTCCGCCGACGAATGGGCGATCATGAAACGGCATTCCGCCATCGGCGCGGAGATCATCGGCGAACACGACGACGACCTGCTCGCCACGGCCAGGCTGATCGCCCTCACGCACCATGAGAAATGGGATGGCAGCGGATACCCGGCGGGGCTTGCCGGGGAAGCCATTCCGCTCGTCGGCCGCATCGTTGCCGTGGCGGACGTGCTCGACGCACTGCTCTCCGAGCGCCCTTACAAGCCGGCTTTTTCCCTGGAGAGGTCGATGGAATACATCGACCCCCAGGCCGGCAGGCACTTCGATCCCATGCTGGTGGCGGCTCTCAATGCGGTGTTGCCGGAAGTCGTCAAGGTGCAGGCGATGTTCGCCGATGAACGCGGTGCGCAGACCGATCTCCTGGTCGATGGTTCGACAATCCCCTGACCGGATGTCGCGCATCGCGCGTATTTGATCTGGGATAAAATCTCCGTTCCGCATTTCTGCTAGCCTCATCCCATGAGCAAGGCTTTTACCAAGGAAGTTGACGACGCCGAGGACGAGGAAGCGCTCGAGCCCTCGCTCAAGCTGCCGCAGGGAACGCGCAACTACATCACCCCGGGCGGTCACGCCCGTCTCAAGTCGGAATGCGAACACCTGCTGCGCGTCGAGCGACCGAAGGTGGTCGAGGTCGTGCACTGGGCGGCGTCGAACGGCGATCGTTCGGAGAACGGCGACTATATCTACGGCAAGAAACGCCTGCGCGAAATCGACCGGCGCATCCGCTTCCTGACCAAGCGCCTCGACCTTGCGCAAATCGTCGATCCGGCGCGTCAGGAGAGCGCCGAGCAGGTGTTTTTCGGCGCCACCGTGACGATCTGCGACGAGCAGGGCGCCGATCAGACCTATCAGATCGTCGGCGTCGATGAAACCGATTTCAGTCGCGGGCGCATCAGCTGGGTGTCGCCGCTGGCGCGCGCCCTGCTCAAATCGCGGGAAGGCGACACCGTACGTTTTCAGAGTCCCGCCGGATGGCGGGAGATCGAAGTGATTGCCGTTGAATACCGGAGTATCGATCCATGAGTATTGAACTTCCCGTTTCCGGGTTCATGCGGCGCGAATTGCTCGAGTGTACCCCGGAAACGTCGATCGGCGACGCGGCGGCACGCATGCGCGATGCGCATTGCGGCTCGATCCTGGTCAAGCAGGGCGACGTCGTGGTCGGTATCTGGACCGAAACCGATGCCTTGAACGGCAGCTGGCTGTCGCTCGCCGATCTCGAGCAGCCGGTATCGGCGTTCATGAGTTCGCCGGTTAAAACCGTGCCGGACACCGCTTCGCTCGGCGAAGCCGCGCGGCGCCTGCGTCAGGAAGGCGTGCATCATCTGCTGGTGGTCGCTGCCGACGGCCGTCAGGTCGGCATGATTTCGCAGACCGATGTGGTGCAGCACCAGGGCGTCGCCTTCTTCGTTCATGCGCGCAACGTCGCCTCGATCATCCACGAAGCACCGATCTGCATCGGCGCCGACGTCACTTTCGATGCCTTGCGGGAACTCATGCTCGGGCACCGGATGGACGCCATGGTCGTGCGCGACGGCGAACGTTGCGGCATCGTCACGACGCGCGACGTGGTGAAGGCGCTCGGCGCGCGCCAGGTCGATGCCTGCGCCGGCGAACTGGCCAGTTTCCCCTTGCTGACGATTCACCGTGACGCGACCCTGTTTCAGGCGCGCGACCTGTTCTCCGAGAACCGGATCCGCCATCTCGGCGTCGTCGATGATCAGCGTGCGCTGATCGGCCTGCTGAGCTTTCGCGACATCCTCGATCGCGTCGAACACGAGTATGTGAACGGTTTGCTTGCCGAACTCGAGGCGCAGACCCAGAAGCTTCATCAGACGCGGCGCGAGGTCATTCGCCAGGCGAACCTCACCGACGCCATTCTCAACGCCTTGCCGATCAACGTGTTGGTCAAGGACGAAGAGGGACGGCTGATCATCGCCAACGAGATGGCTGCCAGGATGTTCGGGCGCCCGCTCGCCGAGATCGTCGGGCGAACCGACGCCGAGCTGTTTCCGCCGGAAGTCGCCAGTCGTCTCGGCGAGGACGACGCGCGGGTGCGCTCGGCCGACCGGACGCTGATCCGCGAAGAGTCGCTGGCCGACGGGCGAACCTTGCTCGCCCACAAGCGGATGATCGAGGTCGATGGCGCTTCCCTGCTGATCGGCGCCTCGATGGATGTGACCGACTGGAAGCGGGCCGATGCCCTGATGGTCAGCGGCCATCACGTGCTCGAGCTGATTGCCGGCGGCGACGAACTGCCGGTCGTTCTCGATGCGCTGTGCAAACGCATGCAGATGCACCTGCCAGGCGCGCTGTGTTCGATCCTGCTGCTCGACGCCGACGGCCGGCATTTGCGTACCGGCGCGGCGCCCAGTCTGCCGGCGGCGTATTCGCTCGCGATCGACGGGATGACGGTCGGCTCCACCGCCGCTTCCTGCGGCACCGCCGCCTTTCGCGGCGAGCAGGTGATCGTCGAGGATATCGCCGACAGCCCCTTGTGGGCCGATTATGCCGGTCTCGCCGGGCAGTACGGTCTGCGCGCCTGCTGGTCCACGCCATTTTTCTCTGCCGGCCGCCAGGTGCTGGGTACTTTCGCCATTTACCATCGCCAGCCGAAAAGCCCCGACGGCAACGATCTGATGGTGCTTTCCCATGCCACCAAGCTGGCTTCGGTGGCCGTCGAGCGCTGGCAGCAGGTGTCCGAACTGAGACGGCTGGCGACGACCGATCAGCTCACCGGGCTCGGCAATCGCGCGCATTTCATCGACAGCGCGGAAGCCGAGTTGCGGCGTGCCGATCGCTTCAACCGCGATCTGGTGGTGTTGATGATCGACGTCGATTTTTTCAAGCGGATCAACGATCGTCACGGCCATGCCGCCGGCGACGAGGCCTTGCGGGTTTTTTCCCGAGTGCTGAGGAAAGAGACGCGGACGGTCGATTTGCTCGGCCGTCTCGGCGGTGAAGAATTCGCCGTGGTTTTTCCGGAGACCGGTATCGAAGCCGGTTTGCACGTTGCCGAGCGCCTGCGCGCGGCGGCCGAGCAGGCGAGCTTCGTCTTTCATCACAGCGTGCCGATCGGCTTTACGGTCAGTATCGGCGTGTCGCTGCTGCGCGCCGGCGACAGTCTGGACAGCCTCATGGCGCGGGCCGACGACGCCCTGTATCGCGCCAAGCATGGCGGGCGCAACCGCGTCGAACGCGGCTGACCGGCGCCTCTATCGTTCTCCAGCCACGCTTCATCCGCTTTTCCGGGAGGGCTTGAAATAGCCCGGCTCGCCCCAATTTAGCTTTCCATCGCCGGGCGCGCACGCGCTTCCAGCCTTTTCGTTGCGACATAAACCGCAGGTTTGTTTTTTCCGAACCTGCGGTTTCGCTTAGTTCAGACCAACGCTTTTCACGGAGTTTTTATGGGCGCCAACAAGGAAACCCTGGGCTTTCAAACCGAAGTCAAACAGCTGCTGCACCTGATGATCCACTCGCTGTACAGCAACAAGGAAATTTTCCTGCGCGAGCTGGTCTCCAACGCCTCCGACGCCTGCGACAAGCTGCGCTTCGAGGCGCTGAACAACGCCGGCCTCTACGGCGACGACTCCGATCTCAAGATCAGCCTGTCCTTCGACAAGGCGGCGCGCACGCTGACCATTTCCGACAACGGCATCGGCCTGTCGCGCGACGAGGCGGTCGAGCATCTCGGCACCATCGCGAAATCCGGCACGCGCGAGTTCTTCTCGGCGCTGACCGGCGACCAGTCGAAGGATGCGCACCTGATCGGCCAGTTCGGCGTCGGTTTCTACTCGTCGTACATCGTCGCCGACAAAGTCACCGTGATTTCGCGCCGCGCCGGCCTCGAAGCCGGGCAGGCCGTGCAATGGGAGTCGGCCGGCGAGGGCGAGTTCTCGGTCGAGATGGTCGACAAGGCGAGCCGCGGCACCGACATCATCCTGCACCTGCGCGAGGGCGAGGATGATTTCCTCTCCGGCTGGAAACTGCGCCAGATCGTGCGCAAGTACTCGGACCACATCACGCTGCCGATCCTGATGAAGAAGGAAGAGTGGAATCAGGAAAAGGGCGAACAGGTCATCAGCGACGAGGACGAGACGGTCAACCAGGCCTCAGCCCTGTGGGCGCGCGCGAAGTCCGAGATCGACGACGAGCAGTACAAGGCCTTCTACAAGCATGTCGCGCACGACTTCGAAGACCCGCTGGCCTATGTGCACGCCAAGGTCGAGGGCAAGCAGGAATACACGCAGCTGCTCTACATCCCGTCGAAAGCGCCGTTCGATATGTTCGACCGTGGCGCCCGCCATGGCGTCAAACTTTACGTGCGCCGCGTCTTCATCATGGATGACGCCGAGCAACTGATGCCGCTCTACATGCGCTTCGTGCGCGGCATCGTCGATTCGAACAACCTGCCGCTCAACGTCTCGCGTGAAATCCTGCAGGAATCGCGCGACATCGATACGATCCGCGGCGGCTGCGTCAAGAAAGTGCTCGGCATGCTCGAAAGCATGGCCGACAGCGACGATCAGGCCGAGAAAGACAAGTACGCGACCTTCTGGAAGGAATTCGGCCGCGTGCTCAAGGAAGGCACCGGCGAGGACTTCGCCAACAAGGAGCGGATCGCCAAGCTGCTACGCTTCGCGTCGACCAATCTCGACACGCCGGATGAAGTCGTCTCGCTGGCCGACTACGTGTCGCGCATGAAGGAAGGCCAGGAGAAGATTTACTTTGTCACCGCCGAAACCTTCACCGCCGCGAAGAACAGCCCGCACCTCGAAATCTTCCGCAAGAAGGGCATCGAAGTGTTGCTCCTCTCCGACCGCGTCGACGAATGGGTCTCCGGCAACCTGACCGAGTTCGACGGCAAGCAGCTGCAGTCGGTCGCCAAGGGCGGTCTCGACCTCGGCGCGCTCGAGGACGAAGCCGAGAAGAAGGAAGCCGAACAGGCGGCCGACGAGTACAAGGATCTGATCGACAAGGTGAAGACGTCGCTCGGCGAGAAGGTGAAGGACGTGCGCATTACGCATCGCCTGACCGATTCGCCGTCCTGTCTGGTCGCCGATGAGCACGATCTGGGCGGCAACCTGGCGCGCATCCTCAAGGCCGCCGGCCAGAAGGCGCCGGACTCGAAGCCGATTCTCGAAATCAATCCGAAGCATCCGGCCGTGCAGCGCCTGAAGTACGAGGAAACCCGGTTCGACGACTGGGCCAACCTGCTGCTCGAGCAGGCGACGCTGGCCGAAGGCGGCTCGCTCGAAGACCCGGCCGGTTTCGTCAAGCGCATCAACGACCTGATGCTGGCGCTGTCGTCCGGCGGCAAGTAATGGCGGGGGGCAGGCCGGAGATTCTCGAAGGCTTGCCGCCCATCCTTGATGCCGGGGTGGAAACGCTGATTCTCGGCAGTTTTCCGTCGCCCGCTTCACTCGCTGCCCAGCACTACTACGCGCACCGCCAGAACCAGTTCTGGCGGCTGCTCGCTGCGCTGATCGGCGAAGCGCTGCCTGATCTCGACTATGCGGAAAAGCAGCGCGCGCTGCTGCGGCACCGCATCGGCGTGTGGGACGTCTATCGTTCCTGCGCGCGTCAGGGCGCGCTCGATTCGGCCATCGAGGCGGCCGAGCCGAACGACTTCGCCTCACTCAAGACAAACGCGCCGCAATTGCGGCGCGTTTGCTTCAACGGCAAGACTTCCGGCAAGTTCGAACGCTTGTTTCTGGCACAGGGCTACGAAACCCTGATCCTGCCGTCGAGCAGCCCGGCCTATACGCTGGCCTTCGAGCGCAAGCTCGCGCTGTGGCGCACGGCTTGGTTGGGCGAGACGACTGCTCGCTGATTACTCTCCGATATTTTTGAGGCAGTCCTGAATTTTGGCATTCTGGTCTGCCACCGATTTTTCTATTATCGGTCGAGGTTAATGCCGCGTGCGCTCAGTGCGGTAGTGGTTCCTTCAACGGCTGACCTTCGCCGCCCACCAGCCAGGCGACCAGCCGGGCGGGTTCGGTGGTACTGGCGTTGCGCGACACCAGATGCCGGGCCTGCGGCGGTTCGTACCAGCCCTGGCCCTTCGTATAAGTCTTTGGCGCCTCATCGGCAAGCTGCGAAACGACGCTGCCTTCCACCACGTAGGCGAAGACCGACCCTGGATGGACATGCGGCTTCGAGGACTGGCCCGGCGCGTAGCTCACCGTCACCACGGTGACCTGCTTGCCCGGCATCTCCGGAAGCGTCTGACGCATCACTGGCTGCACCGACTCTTCACCGGCCGCATCATGGGCCAGCGCCACACCGACCTCGCCGGCCGCAAACGCCAGTGCGAGGACGGCGTGCGCCAGTCGCGTTAACTGTTTGTTGTGCATAAAGGTGCGCTCCTTACGCCGGCAGTTTGCGAAAGGCCACCGAAAAACGGTTCCAGCCGTTGATCGCAACGACTACCAGAGTCAGTTCGGCGAGCTCGGCCTCACTGAAGTGCGGCTTCACACGCTCCCACGTGTCGTCCGGCACATGGGTGTCAGCCAGCAGCGTCAGCGACTCGGTCCACTCCAGCGCCGCGCGCTCGCGGTCGGTGAAGAACGGCGCTTCGCGCCATACCGACACGGTCGCCAGGCGCCGCTCGCCTTCGCCGGCTTTGCGGGCATCGGTGACGTGCATATCCACGCAGAAGGCGCAGCCGTTGATCTGCGAGGCCCGCAGGCGCACCAGTTCGAGCAGCGGCTTTTCGAGCCCGCTGCGCTTGACCTGTTCCTCCAGCGCGAGCATCGCCTTGATGACATTCGGGCTGGCCTTGTAGAAATCGAGACGTTGTTCCATTGCAAATTCCTTTTCGGTTGCGTCCTCAAGCCGGGACAGTGGATCTAATATAGGCGCTGGATTGGAGCGATCCAATAACCAATTTTTGGAAATTTCAGGTGACCACTGTCATGGAAATCCACCTTGTCATTCATGGGCGCCAAAATCTCAGCACACAGCTCTACCGCCAGTTGCGGGCGGCCATCCTCGATGGCCGCCTAGCCCCGGGCGAGCGCTTGCCGTCGACGCGCGACCTCGCCACCCAGCTCGGCGTTTCGCGCAAGACGACGCTCGACGTTTATGACCAGCTAAGTGCCGAGGGTTACCTGACTACCCACCGCGGCGACGGGACTTTTGTCGCCGACGGCCTGAGCAAGCGCCCCGGCGCCCCCTCAACCAGTCCACCAGCCCCACGGGCGACCCCACGGGCGTTGTGGGGCAGCCTTCCCGAGGCCATCGCCATGCCGGCGCAGGGGGCCGTCTTACCCATCGATTTCATGGGCGGTGTCACCGACAAGCGCCTGTTTCCCTTCGACAGCTGGCGACGCTGCATTGCTCACGCGCTGCGCGTGCAGGCACGCGGCCGCGGCACTTACCGGGACCCGGCCGGCGACCAGGAGCTGCGCCTGGCCGTCTCGCGCTACTTGGGCTTCAGCCGGGCGATCGCCAGTAACTGGCAGGACGTGCTCATCACCCAGGGCGCGCAACAGGCACTGGACCTGATGGCGCGGGTTATCGTCGGACCGGGCGATGTGGTGGCGGTGGAGGAACCGGGCTACCCACCGGCGCGGGCATGCTTCATGGCGCTTGGGGCACAGGTGGTGCCGGTGCCGGTGGACGGCGAGGGGCTGGTGGTCGCGGCGCTGCCGAAGAACGCCCGCCTCGTCTACGTCACCCCGTCGCACCAGTTCCCGCTTGGCATGCCGATGAGCCTGGGGCGCCGCATCGAACTGCTGGAATGGGCTCGGCACTGCGGTGCGGTGATCATCGAGGACGACTACGATGGCGAATACCGCTTCGAGGGGCGCCCCATGGAACCGCTCAAGAGCCTCGACCGCGAGGGGCTGGTGGCCTACGTCGGCACCTTCTCGAAGACGATCTTTCCGGAACTGCGCATCGGCTACCTCCTTCCGCCCGCGCCCCTGTTCGGCCCGCTGGTCAAGGCACGCCAGATCGGCGACTGGCACGGCTGCGCGTTGACCCAGACGGCATTGGCGAAATTCATGCTGGATGGCGATTTCGCCAAGCACCTGCGGCGCATGCACGGCCACTATGCAGCCCGCCGGCGTGTCCTGCTTGGCCATCTGGCCGGTGATCTCGCCCCCTGGCTCGATCCCGTCATCGCCGCAGCCGGCATCCATCTCGTGGCGCGACTCAGGGGCGATCTATCGGAAGCGGCAGTCATCGGCGCGGCGCGCGAGATGGGTATTGGCTTCTACGGACTCGCCGGATTCCACGCCGGCCCGCCGGCGGTGCGGGGCCTGTTGTTCGGCTACGGGGCGATCGACGAGCAGGACATCGACACGGCGCTGACACGCCTGGCCAGCCTGCTGCCCACTTTCCCCCGTGAAGGCGACCTCTCCGCGTAGCGGCTTCGTTCAACCCCGCGCTCAACCGGACCGGCGCGTAAAGCCGCGCAGTCCGGTGAATTCAGACCTTGACCGAGAGCGGCAGCACGCCGGTCGCGCCCCACCCGGTTTACGCCGCAAACCCCCCGTCAATGGTCAGGCTGGCACCGGTGATATACCCCGCCTCCGGGCCCGCGAGATAGGCGACGAAGCTGGCGATTTCCTCGGTACGACCATAGCGCGGCAGTGCCATTAGGCCTTTCAGCGTTGCGGAGAATTCGCCGTTGTCCGGGTTCATGTCGGTATCGACCGGGCCGGGCTGGACGTTGTTGATGGTGATGCCGCGCGGCCCGAGGTCGCGGGCCAGGCCGCGGGTCAGGCCGACGATGGCGGCCTTGCTCATGGCGTACACCCCGCCGCCGGCAAACGGCATGCGCTCGGCGTTGGTGCTGCCGATGGTGATGATGCGGCCGCCTTCGCCCATGTGGCGCGCCGCTTCCTGGATGGCGACGAAAACGCTGCGTACGTTGACGGCCAGCGTGCGGTCGAAGTCGTCCATGCTGAAATCCTCCAGCGGCCCGATGGCCAGCACGCCGGCGCTGTTCACCAGGATGTCGAGGCGACCAAAGCTTTTGACGGTGGCGTTGACGGCGGCGCGCAGCGCTTGCTCATCGGCGCTGTCGGCCCGGATCGTCAGCACCTTGCCGTCCTGGGCACGCAGGACGGCGGCCAGCGCTTCGGCCTTCTGCGCCGAATTGACATAGGTGAAGGCGACCGCCGCACCTTCCGCCGCCAGCCGTTCGACGATGGCGGCGCCGATGCCGCGGGAACCGCCCAGAACCAGGGCGACCTTGTTGTGCAGGGACTTGCGATTGCTGTTCGACATGATGTTCTCCAAAGTTTTGTCCGGCGGATGGCCGTGACAGAGAACTCAGTATCGGCGTGCCAATCGATACTGAGTAGCCCATAATCCCTATGCTCAGAATGAACCAACGGTTTATAGTGGAACGATGGAAACGCTCAATGGCATCGATTGTTTCGTCCGCAGCGCCGAGGCAGGCAGCTTCGCCGAAGCCGCCCGGCGCCTCGGCCTGACGCCGGCCGCGGTCGGCAAGAATGTGGCCAAGCTGGAAGCCGGCGTGGGGGTGCGGCTGTTCCAGCGCAGCACGCGCCGCCTGACTCTGACCGAGGATGGCGAACGCTTTCTGGCCGAAGTCGGCGACGGGCTGGCCAGCATCAAGGCGGCGGTGGCCAACATGGGCAGCGCCGCCGGGCGGCCGGCCGGGACGCTCAAAGTCAGCATGGGCGTGACTTTCGGCCTGGATTACATGGTGCCCTTGCTCGGTGAGTTTCTCGCCCGTTACCCAGGAATTACGCCGGACTGGCATTTCGACAACCGGCAGGTGGATCTCATCGGACAGGGCTTCGATGCCGCCATTGGCGGCGGCTTCGAACTGCCGCCGGGGGTGATCGCCCGCGAGTTGGCGCCGGCCCACCGCATACTGGTCGCCGCACCGCACTATCTCGACGGCAAGCTATCGGTCGACAAGCCGGAAGACCTGGCGAACTGCGACGGCATCCTGATCCGCTCGCCGCAGACCGGCCGCATCCGTTCCTGGCCGCTGCGCAATCGGGCCAACGAGCAGCGGCCGGTCAGTTTGAAAACGCGCATGATGCTGAGCGACCCCGGCGCCGCCTGCCTGGCGGCCAGCCTGGGCCAAGGCATCGCCTTGGTCAGTCTGCCCCACGCCACCGCCTACCTGCGCGATGGCCGCCTGTTGCGGCTATTGCCAGACTGGTACGTGGACGGCGGCAGCCTATGCCTCTACTTCCCGGCGCAGAAAATACTGCCGGCCAAAACCCGCGTTTTCATCGACTTCGTCGTCGAGCATTTTCGGCGCGAGAAGCTGATGCAAAGCCTGTCGGCGGTGTAATGGTCGGGGGAGGCAACTGCCTCGCGGAAATAGAGGATCTGCCGAAATGAAATAGGGGACGAACCAGAATGGCACTAAGTTAAGCTCGTTTTGCGCCAGATTGCAGACAGTGACAAATGCTTAAAACGAGATAATTTTGTATGCAAAACAGTAGCCTTTGTCTCCCCTGTCCAGGAAGCCCAGTTCATAATTCATCGAGCTTTACCTTGGTCACCTTCTGCCCCATGCGCGCATCGGCGATGGCGTTCAATTCAATGTCTTCGAGCCGATCCATCTCAAGCGCTTGGCAGAAAACAGGATTGCGCAATCAACGGGGGCAGAGCGAGTCGATCTGAATCCGCGACTTCAAGGCAGCCATAGCGCGCGTTGTTTACCGGCGACCCGCTGATTATTTCTTCGGAGCAAGCTTGTCGCGCAGGCACTGGCGGTGCTCTGGGCCGACCTTGTCCTTGCAGGCCTCGCGCGCTTGCTGGTGGGTCGCGCAACGCTCCTGATTCGGCGCTTTGGCGCAGTCGACCGGCGGCATGTTTTGTTGCATGCACTGCTTGTGCGCCGGCCCCATCTTGTCCTTGCAGAACTCACGCGTTTTCTGTCTTTTTTCCTGACGCGCCTTGCATTGCTCGGGATTCCTCGTCTTGCTGCAATCCACCGGGCCGCGCCGGCCCTGGCGTGCGCCACCCTGCATGCCGGGGCCGGTGCCGCTCATGCCGGAGTCCTGGCCGCCCATGCCGGGGCCGGGCTGGGCGATGGCCGGCAACGAGCAAAGCGCGGCAACGAGCGATGCGATCATCAATGACGATTTCATGGCGTTCTCCTTGAAGGCTGATTGAATACGGGATAACCATTTTCATTATAAGTTTACTTTCTGTTGTCATGTCGGGGTTCGGCATTGAGCCGCCGACGCCTTGTCGGGTATAGTCGTCAGATCATTTAGCCGGGATGTCGTAGATGCCGCACACGTCGCACACGTCGCACAAGGCGGCCCACCCCGTTCACGAACACCGCCTGACTTTGCCCGAAGTGCTCACCCTGCTGGTCGCCGACGGCATGGTCGCCAAGTCCGATGCCGAAGCCCTGATTGCCGAGAACAAGATGCGGCGCCTGGATGCGCATCCGCTGGTCATCGTCGCCGACCGCAAGTGGAAGTCGCTGCTGCCGCCGAACCGCATGCTGGCGCTCGAGGAACTCTGCGAGTGGCTGGCCGGCAAGGTCGGCCTCGAATATTTTCACATCGACCCGCTGAAGGTCGATTTCACGGCGGTGACCGAGGTGATGTCGTCGGCCTATGCGACGCGTTTTGGCATCCTGCCGGTGCAGGTGACGACGCGCGAAGTCGTCGTGGCGACCACGCAGCCTTTCCTGCGCGAATGGGAAAAGGAACTCGAGCCGATCCTGCGCAAGGAAATCCGCCGCGTGATCGCCAACCCGGTCGATATCGCGCGTTATCTCGTCGAGTTCTACAACCTCGCGCGTTCGGTCAAGAAAGCTGCCGAGAGCGGCGGACAGAGCGGTCCGAGCTCTTCCTTCGAGCAACTGGTCGAGCTTGGCCGCGCCAATCGCCAGTTCGACGCCAACGACCAGCACATCGTCAATATCGTCGACTGGCTCTGGCAGTACGCCTTCGACCAGCGGGCCAGCGACATCCACATCGAGCCGCGGCGCGATCTCGGCCTGGTGCGCTTCCGCATCGACGGCGTGCTGCATCAGGTGTATCAGATTCCGATGTCGGTGATGACGGCGATGACCAGCCGCATCAAGATTCTCGGGCGCATGGACGTGGTCGAGAAGCGCCGTCCGCAGGACGGCCGCATCAAGACCCGCACGGCCGACCGGCAGGAGGTCGAACTGCGCCTGTCGACGCTGCCGACCGCCTTCGGCGAGAAGCTGGTAATGCGGATTTTCGACCCCGAGGTACTGGTGCGCGACTTCTCCGAACTCGGTTTTTCCGAAGACGATCAGGTGCGCTGGCGATCGATGTCCGAACGCCCCAACGGCATCATCCTCGTCACCGGCCCGACCGGCTCGGGCAAGACGACGACGCTCTACTCGACGCTCAAGCAGCTGGCCACTTCCGAGGTCAACGTGTGCACCATCGAGGACCCGATCGAGATGGTCGAGCCGGCGTTCAACCAGATGCAGGTGCAGCAGTCGATCGACCTCGGCTTTTCCGAAGGCGTGCGCGCCCTCATGCGTCAGGACCCGGACATCATCATGGTCGGCGAAATCCGCGATCTGCAAACCGCGGAGATGGCCATCCAGGCGGCGCTCACCGGCCACCTCGTGCTATCGACGCTGCACACCAACGATGCGCCGGCCGCCGTCACCCGCATGCTCGACCTCGGCGTGCCGCCGTATCTGCTGAGCGCGACCCTGCTCGGCATCATGGCGCAGCGCCTGGTGCGCATCCTCTGCCCGCACTGCAAGCAGTCGCATCCCGCACGACCGGAGGATGTGGCGATGTGGGACAACCTGGTGACGCCGTGGAAAGCCAATCGCCCGACGCACTTCCATCACCCCGTCGGCTGCCTCGAATGCCGGATGACCGGCTATATGGGCCGGGTAGGGCTGTACGAAATCCTGCTCCTGTCGCCCGACATGAAGCAGGCGATCAGCGGCGAAGCCGATCTGGCGAAGATTCGCGACCTCGCTTTCCGCGAAGGGATGAAGCCCCTGCGCATCTCCGGCGCGATGAAAGTCGCAGCCGGCGTGACGACGCTGGAAGAGGTGATCAAGGTTGCGCCGCCGGCGGAGCGTGGCTGATTTCGCTAGCTGATTTCCGTGCTTGTTGATGTTGGCGGGGTAGGGCAGCGACTGCTGGTGGCTGGGGAGAAACTGTCGGGTTGCCGCAGGTTGGCCACAACCGCCATTTGCGGATCTTCTCCATAACAGATGTTCGCGCTTTTCACCGAATTGAACAGGAGCGCATAGTTCAAAGCGGGTTGGAATTCTCGGGCAATATCTCAGTGCAATGCATTTGGCATTGGCGTACATCCCTGCGCGCCGATGTTTGAATTTTTCCACAACAAACGATGCATTGAGGCCATCGGGTATGCCTGCGGATAATTCTTCCCCCAGAACCATACCAACAGAATTGGCTGTCCCTAGTTTCAACCGCTGATGACGAGGTTGTCGCTTGGTGCGCCGTCTGGGAGCGATACCCGGGAATGGTGGTGGAGACTTTTCCTCTGATGAAATCCGGAATTTGCCCTTACCTTTTTTGGATCGCAGTCAGCGGGTGGAGTCCAGGAAAAAGGCAACTCCAGCGAATTGGAGTTGCCTTTTTCTGTAGGGACGCCCACCACACACTGTAGTCACTATCGACCGCAATGAGGAAAGCGCTTGCTTACGGTGCTTTATTCTCAGCAGTGACCGTGGAGACGGGGGGGGCAGCAGGTGCGGCAGGGGGCTGCACTGCGGAAACGGAGGTGTTCCCCGCCTCACGCCCGAGCGAAGGCTGACCATCCTTGTCGTCCCTGCGGTCAAAGAACATGATTTTTTCAAAGGTCAGCTGCATCCATTGAGGATAGGTATATGCGGTCCCCTTGCTGTGGTCAATCACTGCCCCGATACCGCCGCCAAAGATGATATTTCCCCACATCCCGCTATTTGCCCTGGACGTGCCTGTCCCTTGCGCGTCCCCGAGGCCATCCTTCTTGCAGGCCACATTAATGTCGGTTGATGAGCGGTGAACCATCACGCTGCCGGGCGACCTTACCTTGAACGAGCCATAGTCATTGAAGAGCTCGCAGTCTGCATCGCGAACCTCAGTGCCATCGGCCAAACGGGTTTCCACGCGAATTGCCTGAACGCTGTCCCCAGTAATCGATGCGCAACCAGAAAGTAAAACGCAAGCCATAACGCCAGCGGCAGCGAGTTTGTTCATTTACTTCTCCCTTATGAATTCTGTCGCGACATGAATGTCGCTTTATCAGCGCGTGCAGCGTATCGTCGTCATATCTGCTGGTCAATATGACAATAGTGATAGGCGAGCAAAAGCACGAGGTAATTTCCCTGCAGGAATATCAGAAATTCGCTTACTGTAGGTTGTCCTCGTACCAAGAACGGACCGCCTGCCTGCTGAACTCCGGTTGAACGGCCGCTTTCACCGAACGGCTATTTCAGCTATGGGTCGGTCTCAGCCAGCCGTAGAGTGACGACGATAGCTTTTACTCCGCTGAGGATCGCGACAGCGAATCACCAATTATTCAAACCAGATCCTCCGGCACCACCCAGGTGTCGAATTCCTCACCCGTGACGTGACCCGAAGCGATGGCCGCCGCGCGCAGGGTTGTGCCTTCGGCGTGCGCCCGCTTGGCGATCAGCGCGGCGCGGTCGTAGCCGATGTGCGGTGTCAGCGCGGTGACCAGCATCAGGCTGCGCTGCAGCATTTCGTCGATGCGTTGTTCGTTGGCCTGCAGCCCGCGCAGGCAATGGGTTTCGAAGCTGCGCATGGCATCGGCGAGGAGTCGGGCGCTGTGCAGGAAATTGCGCGCGATCAGCGGTTTCATCACGTTCAGCTCGAAGTTGCCGGCCGCGCCGCCGACCGTGATCGCCACGTCGTTGCCGAAGACCTGGGTGCACACCATCAGCAGCGCTTCGCACTGCGTCGGATTGACCTTGCCGGGCATGATCGAACTGCCCGGTTCGTTTTCCGGCAACTGCAGTTCGCCGATGCCCGAACGCGGGCCGCTGCCGAGCCAGCGGATGTCGTTGGCGATCTTGGAGAGCGCCGTGGCCAGTGTCTTCAAGGCGCCATGCGCCATGACCAGCGGTTCGTGGCCGGCCAGCGCGGCAAAATAATTGCTCGCCGGAACGAAAGGCAGCCCGCTCTGGCGGGCGATCTCGGCAATCGCGCGGCCGGCGAAGGCCGGGTGCGCGTTGAGCCCGGTGCCGACGGCCGTGCCGCCGAGGGCCAGTGCGTGCAGTCCGGGCAGGGTCATGGCAATGCTCGCGCGCGCGATGCGCAGTTGATCGACGTAACCCGAGAACTCCTGGCCGAGCGTGAGTGGCGTGGCGTCCTGCAGGTGGGTGCGGCCGATCTTGATGATGTGGTCGAAGGCCTCCATCTTCATGGCCAGCGTCGCGGCCAGGGCGTCGAGCGCCGGCAGCAGCGTGCGTTCGACGAGCAGCGCGGCGGCGACGTGCATCGCGGTCGGGAAGGTGTCGTTCGACGATTGCCCGCAGTTGACGTGATCGTTGGGATGCACCAGCCGGCCTTCGCCGCGCGGCCCGCCGAGCAATTCGGAGGCGCGGTTGGCGAGCACCTCGTTTACGTTCATGTTGGTCTGGGTGCCGGAGCCGGTTTGCCAGACCGAGAGCGGGAATTCGCCCGGCCAGCGGTCGGCCCGTACTTCGTCCGCCGCCTGAACGATGGCCGTGGCGATCGTCGCCGGCACTTCGCCCAGCGCGCTGTTGATCTGCGCCGCGGCGCGCTTGACGAGAACGAGCGCATGGATCAACTCGGGCGGCATGCGATCGTCGCCGATCGCGAAATGATGCAGCGAGCGCTGCGTCTGCGCGCCCCAGAGACGATCGGCGGGGACGCTGATCGCGCCGAAACTGTCACGCTCGAGGCGCTGGTCGCCCTCGGTGGCTGGCTTGTCGTTATTGCTCACGGCGGCTACTCCTTGCGGCGAGGATCTCCCTCTCCATCAGGCACTACGGCCGCGTTTTTGTTCCGGGAGCAAACGCTCAGTAGCGATAGGGCTTCGGCGAGAAGGGCGGCCAGCGGCCGACGAGGCTTTCCAGCAGTTCGAGCTCGGCATCGTTATGGTTGATCACCGACGCATCGACCATCGCCGGCATCGCCGAGTCCTTGTGGATGTAGACCGGATGGTCGTGGTGCTTCGTCTCGATGCGCTCGACGCGGCTCGGGTCGGCCGCCGGAGCGATCTCGGCGACGCCGTAGCAGAGGCAGAAATAGACGCGTTTTTCGTCCGATTCGATGTAGCAGCCGGTGCCGCGAATGCCGATGGTCGCCGTCGCGGTTTCCAGTCTCTTGTTGCCCTTGCCGAACACCGAAAGGATCTTGCCGGTGACTACGCGCATGACGTCGGCCACGGCGCCGGCGGCAACGCTGCTGGAAAAACTCACGGTGCTTTTTTCGCGCTGCAGGTAGGCGTCCTGCCCGATCACGTAGATTGCCTCGCCACCGGGGCCGGTCACGATCGTATCGCCGGCGCCGAGCGCCATGCCGGTTTGTGCCGGCTTGCCGTTGACCGTGACGCTGCCGGTCAGCTTGTGCATGCCTGGCGTCACCGGTTTATTGCCGTTGGCCAGCGCTTCGCGGAGCAGGCAGCTGATCCCCGCGCCGCCGAGCAGGCCCAGTGCAGCAAGGCGTTTAAGGGTGTCGCGCTTTTGTCTGGCGTTCATTCTTCTGTCCATGCTGAGAGGTCGATCCGGCCCAGTATACAAAATCCCGGAGGCGCTCCGGTTTAAGCCGTGAGCCCGGCGTCGAGCATCGCTTCGCATTCCGTCATCAGCGACTGGGCGATCTCGGACGGATAGTTCGGGTCGAGCGATTCCATCATCTCGTGGGCGGTATAAAGCCCGGCTTCGCGGGAAAGGGTTTCGCCGATCCGCCGCGCCAGTTCATCGCTCAAGGCGGAGAGCTGCCGGCGCTCGTCCAGCGGCAGGCTGCGTTTCGACCGCCCGAGCCAGTCCGCGGCGAGCGTCGCACCCTGCGCCGCGGTCAGCCATTGGCCGTGCTCGTAGTAAGTCGACAGGCGTTCGGCAACCAGGGCAAAGATCAGCGCGACGCGCGCCCCGCGGTCGGTCGGCGGCGATGGCGCGGCCTTCTCGAAAGTCATGTGGCGCGATCCCTTTTGTTAGTCTCGTTGTGTTGCCGAAGCACGCTGAGATGTCGGTGCCCCATCAATGGTCTGCCTCGACAGCAACGCCATCGACCGCCTCCAGCCACGCCTCGATTTCCCGTGCCGGCAGCGGACGCGAGAAAAAGTAGCCCTGCGCCATGTCGCAACCGAGGGATTTCAGCAACTCGGCCTGGCCGCGCGTCTCGATGCCTTCGGCCACCACCGTCAGTTTGAGGGCCTGCCCAAGGGCCAGAATCGTTCGCACGATTTGCGCGTCTTCCTCGTCGCGATCCGCCGCCATCACGAAGGAGCGGTCGATCTTCAGGACGTCGATCGGCAGGCGCCGCAGGTAGGCCAGGCTGGAGTAGCCGGTGCCGAAATCGTCCACCGCCACGGTGGCGCCGAGCTGGCGCAGGCGGGCGAAGATGCCGGCGACGTTCTCCGGGTTGGCCATCACGGTGCTTTCGGTCAATTCGATTTCGAGGTCGGCCGGCGTGATGCCGTGCTGGGCGGTGAGCCTGGCGATGCGGTAGACGAGGTCGCCGGCTTCGAGTTCCCGGGCCGAGACGTTGACCGCAATCTTGACGGCGCGGCCCGCCGCCCGCCATTCGGCCGCCTGGCGGCAGGCTTCGTCGAGCACCCAGGTGTCGAGGTCGACGATGAGATTGCTTTCCTCGGCGAGCGGGATGAACTCGCCCGGCGGCAGGAGTCCGCGGATCGGGTGCCGCCAGCGCACGAGAGCCTCGACGCCGAGCGGCTTGCCGGTCGCGAGGGCGACCTTGGGCTGGTAGTGCAGCTCCAGATCGCGGTTGGCGATGGCGCGGCGCAGATCCATCTCCAGCGTCAGGCGCTGGCTGGTGTGCTCGAGCATCTCCTGCTGGAAGAAGCGGTAGGTGTTGCGCCCGGCCGACTTGGCGGCGTACATCGCCATGTCGGCGCGCTTCATCAGCTCCAGCGGGTCGCTCCCGTCTTCGGGGAAGAAGGCCATGCCCATCGAGGCGCCGACCTCGACCGTGTGCCCGCGCAACAGCATCGGCCGCGCGATCTCGGTGATCAGTTCCTGCGCCAGGCAGGCGCAATCCCCGGTTTCCTTCAGTTCTTCCATGAGCACCACGAACTCGTCGCCGCCCAGGCGCGCCACCGTGTCCGTCGCCCGCAAACGCTCCTTGACGCGCCGTGCCACCTCTTGCAGCAGCAGGTCGCCGGTATCGTGCCCGAGTGCGTCGTTCACGCTCTTGAAGCGGTCGAGGTCGATGAAGGTCACCGACAGGCGCCGATGCTCGCGTCGCGCGCGGGCGACGGCGTTCTGCAGGCGGTCGAGCATCAGGGTGCGGTTGGGCAGGCCGGTCAGGGCGTCGTGGAAGGCCAGGTGGTGGATGTGCTCGTCCTTGCGCCGCATCTCGGTGATGTCGTGGAATACCGAGACGTAACGTACGGGGCAGCCAGCGTTATCGTCGATGCGATTGATCGTGAGCCACTCCAGATACGCTTCGCCGCATTTCTTGCGGTTCCAGATTTCGCCCTGCCAGTGGCCTTCCCGGGCCAGCGCCGCCCAGAGCGCGTGGTAGAACTCGGGCGCCTGGCGATCGGAGCGCAGCAGACTGGGTTTTTGCCCCAGCGCTTGGGCTTCCGTGTAACCGGTGATCTCGCTAAAAGCGGGATTGACCGAAACGATGATGCCGTCCGCGTCGGTGACCAGGACGCCTTCCGCCGAACTGTGGAAGACGCTGGCAGCGAGGCGCAATTCCTCCTCGGCGATCTTTTGTGCGGTGAGGTCGCGGCCGACCGCCAGCACGCTGACCGGCTGCCCGTCCGGTCCCGGTTCGGCGACGATGCGGATCGCGTGGTAGCGGGGCTCGCCGTCCGGGCCGGGAACGACCTGTTCGAAATCGACGCTTTCGCCGCTCGCGGCGACTTGCCGGATCGCCTTGTCCAGCGCGGCGAAGCGGCCGTCGGGAAAGTTCTCCTGGGCATTCTTGCCGAGCAGTTCGGCGGCTGCGCAGCCCAGCGTGACCTCCAGCGTCTTGTTGAGGTAGAGAATGCGCCCGTCCAGATCGTAGCGGATGACGTTGTCCGGCACGTTGTCGGCCAGGCTGCGGAAGGCGCGCTCACGTTCGGCCAGCGCTTCGGTGGCCTGCCGCTGCGCGGTGATGTCGTGCAGCATGAGCAGCAGATGCGGCTCGCCGCGGCTGGCGAAGCGCGAGAACTGGCCGTGGACCCAGATGTCGCGCCCGAAGCTGGAGGTGAATCGCCGCTCGAACTCCTCGTGCGTCCCGCCCGCGAGGACGCGCTGCGCCGCCTCGAACAAGCCCGATTCCCGCCACGAGCTGAGCTGGTGGAAGTTCTGGGCGAGCAGTTGCGGCACGGTGCCGCCGACGAGCTCGGCCAGTGCCGGGTTGACCATGACGCATTGTCCATCCTGTCGATAAGCCGAAAATCCGGCGGCCGAGGTGATCAGGATATTTTCGTTGAGCGCCAGGGCGTCGTGCAGTTGCGCCTCCTTGGCGTGCAATTCCCGCGTCCGCTCGCTGACCCGCTGCTCCAGATTCTGGTTGAGGGCGCGGATGCCCGCTTCGGCGCGCTTGCGCTCGCTGATGTCGGTGGCGATGCCGCAAACGGCGTAGGCTTGCCCGCCCGCATCGACGAGCGGGAACTTGAGCGAGAGCCAGGTGTGCAGGCCGTCGTCGTGCGGGATGACTTCCTCGAACTCCTGCGCCGCGCCGGCGGCCAGCACCTGCCGGTCGGCGGCGCGCAAGGTGTCGGCCACCGCCGCTGGAAAGAGCTCGTGATCGGTGCGCCCCTGGATACTCTCGTTGCTGACGTGGAACAGCTCGGCGTAGCGCCGGTTGATCAGCAGGTAGCGGCCTTGCAGGTCCTTGACGAAAATCACCGCTGTCGAGTTGTCGATGATCGCACGCAGAAGCTGCTGGTTGCGGCACAGTTCGGCTTCCGCCAGTTTGCTGGCGGTGATGTCGTTGACGATCGAGAGCAGCAGCAGGCGGTCGCCGGCGGTGAATGGCGAGACACGCACTTCTACCGTGCGAACTTCGCCGCTCGCGAGGCGGTGCGGGAAGACGAAGTAACTGCACTCCTGGCGTGCGGCGCGGGCGCGTTCGGTCGCCAGCGCCTCCGGCGAGAGCGTGTTGATCTGCCCCATCGCCATGCTGCGCAGGGTTTCGACCGGGTAGCCGTAGAAGCGGCTGGCGGCGGCGTTGGCGTCTTCGATGGCGCCGCTTTCCGGTTCGATCAGCAACATCACGGCGTCGTTGCGTTCGAACATCTGGCGGAAGCGCAGTTCGCTCTCGTGCAAGGCCGTTTCGGCCCGCTTGCGCCGGGTGATGTCGCGCACAAAGACCAGGCCGCCGTTCTCGCCGTTGAAATGGAAAGCAACGGCGGAAACCTCGACGGCGACCGGCGTGCCGTCCAGCCGCAGATAGGTTTCCTCGAGCGGCGGTGCGCTTTCCCCGCTCTCGTACAGGCGCGCGATGCGCGCCAGCACCGCGGCCCGGTCGTCCGGATGAATGCGTTCGATGATCGGCTGGCCGAGCAACTCGTCTTGCGATGCCGCGCCGAAGAGTCGCAGGGCGGCGGGGTTTACATAGGTGAAACGGCCCTTGGCACCTACATAGATGGCGTCCGGAGAGCTCTCCGTGAGGTGGTAGAACTGGTCGTCGCTTTGATTCACAGGTGCACTTTCCGCTGGCGGCAGATTCGCTTCTCGATAATGGCCGGGGCGCGGCCCCGTGCCGCTTGCAGGAGGCGCCATTCCACCCTTGGAATTTTGAGGCCTTTTCGGCTGTCCGGCCGTGATCTTAATCAACAAAACCGGTGCGGCCGATCCGGCAAAGAACGCGGGAACTTCTCGCCGGCAGGAGGATCATCACGATCAAGGTGCGCGAATTGACGATCAACTCGGCAAAGGAGCGAACGATGAGCACGCAAGACTCGAAGCAGGGCAGGCTGGTGGTGCTGGTGGGAACCCGCAAGGGGGCCTGGCTTTATCATACCGACGCCACACGGCAGTCGTGGCGGGTCGATGGCCCGCATTTTCTCGGTCAGATCATCAATCATCTGGTGCTCGACCCGCGCGACGGGCGCACGTTGCTTGCAGCGGCGAAGACCGGGCACCTGGGGCCGACCATCTTCCGCTCGACCGATCTCGGGCAAACGTGGCAGGAGGCGGCCAAACCGCCGGCCTTCGGGGCTGCCATCAACGGCCTCGAAGCCCGTGCGGTCGATCATACCTTCTGGCTGGCGCCGGGCCACGCCGACGAAACCGATGTCTGGTACGCCGGCACCTCGCCGCAGGGACTGTTCCGCTCGGAGGACGGCGGTGCGAGCTGGGCGCCGTTCTCCTGCATCAACGACGATGCGCAGTACCGCAAGTGGTTCGGCACGGTGCAGGACGGCACGCCGGACGGGCCGAAGCTGCACTCGATCATCGTCGATCCGCGCGACGCGAAGCATCTGTACTTCGCCATGTCGGGCGGCGGCGTGCATGAATCGTTCGACGGCGGGCAGACTTTCGCGACCCTCATCGAAGGCATGGAAGTGGTCGAGGGTTTCGACCCGGCCGAGGTGAGCTTTCACGACCCGCACTGCATGCGCCTGTGCCCCGCCAACCCCGACCGGCTCTACCAGCAGAACCACTGCGGCATCTACCGCCTGGACCGGCCCGGCAAGCGCTGGCAGCGGATCGGGCGAAACATGCCGCCAGAGGTGGGCGACGTCGGCTTTCCGCTGGTCCTCCATCCGTGCGACGACAAGACGGTTTGGGTGTTTCCGATGGACGGCACGGCCGTCTGGCCGCGCACGAGTCCAGGCGGCCGTCCCGCCGTCTATGCGACGCGCGACGGCGGCGAAAGCTGGCAACGCCACGCCGCCGGGCTGCCGGCGGATCAGGCGTGGTGGACGGTCAAGCGGCAGGCGATGACGGCCGATGGCGAGAGCAGCGTCGGCCTCTACTTCGGCACCACGAGCGGCGAGTTGTGGCAGAGCCGCGACGAGGGGCAGCAATGGGCGTGCGTGGCGAGCCACTTGCCGGAAATCTATTCGGTCGAAGTGGCCTATCCGCGATGAGCCGGTGGGCAAAATGCGCGTGCTGATCCCGAGCGCCCTGCATTCCTACACCGGCCGGCCCTGGGTCGAAGCCCGGGGGGCGAGCGTCGACGCGGTGCTCGACGATCTCGAGCGGCAGTTTCCGGGCATCCGTTTTCGCATGGTCGACGAACAGCGGCGCATTCGCCCGCACATCCGCCTGTTTTTCGAACGCGGAATGATCTTCGACCTGGCAACCCCGCTGCCGGCTGATGGCGAACTGCATATCGTGCAGGCGCTGAGCGGCGGGTAGAAAGAGACGGGGGGCATTGAAGTCCGCTTGCCAGCCCCCGCTTGTCAGCTCCGTTGTGGCGCTATCACTCGGCGCCGCGCGCGGGTGCCGCCCGGCGCTCACGGTTGCGTTCGTCTTCCCGTAGTTGCTCGGTAATGCGATCGAGGCCGGCCTCCGGCGCTACCGATCGGGACGAGTTGTCCGGCGCCGGCAATGGTGCCGGTAATGGCGCCCCTGCCGGCGGCGCGGCCGGTTGCCTTCGCTCGCCCCCCAGCCACTCCAGCAAGCGATCGAACACATTCGGGCCCGGCCTGCGGCCGCCGCTTTCCGGTACATCGAAGCGCAGCGCCGGGTCGATCAGGCGCGCGTCCAGCGCGCGGCGGTAGAAATCGCCGACCACCAGCAGCGCATTGTGCGCACCCTGTCCCCAGTAGTTGCTGCGCATGGTGACACGCGCATCGTTGAAGCCGACCCAGGAACCGGCCACCAGGCGCGGATGCATCAGCATGAACCAGCCATCGGTGTTGTTTTGCGTGGTGCCGGTCTTCCCGGCGACGTCCGCCTGGATGCCGAATCGCGAGCGTAGCGCCTGGCCGGTACCTTGGTTGATCACGCCGCGCATCATGTCGAGCAGGTCCGCCGCCGCGCTCGCCGACAGCGCACGCTCCTTTTCGCTGGCGAACTGGGCCAGAACATTGCCGTTCTTGTCGGCAATACTCGTCACCAGCTGCGGCGAGTGGTATTCGCCGCCGCTGGCAATCGTGCTGTAAGCGGCGACCAGTTCGAGCGCGGTGACCGGGCTGGTGCCCAGCGCCAGCGCCATCACCGGATCGAGCTTGCTGTCCCGGATGCCCATTTTGCGGGCCAGCGCAACCGTCTTCCCGGGGCCGACCTCCTGCATGATCTGCGCGGTGATGGTGTTCTTCGAATGGATCAGGCCCTCGCGCACGGTGGTCGGCAGGCCGCTCGGCGCGCCGAGGTCGGTGGGGCGCCAGATCTCGCCGCCGCCGAGCGGAATTTCCACCGCCTGGTCGATGAACTCGCGCTCCGGCGACATGCCCTGTTCCAGTGCGGCGCCATAGACGATGGGCTTGAAGGTCGATCCCGGCTGGCGTTGCGCCTTCGCCACGTGGTCGTACTGGTCGCTCTGGAAATCGCGGCTGCCGACCCAGGCCTTGACTTGCCCGGTGGCCGGGTCCATCGCCACGAAGCCCGATTGCAGGCGGGTCTTCTCGGCCAGCAGCGCGGCGATGAATTCATGGTCCGCGCGCAGCCGGGTCAATGCCCCTTCCGGGGTGGCGCCGGCATCGAGCGCCGTGCGATAGGCGGCGGACTCCCGGATGAAGGCGTCCACCGTGCCGTCCCGGCTCTCCCTGAAATGGCTAAACGGCTGGACGCGCCGCCGCAGGTCGACGTAGGGCGCGGTGGACGAGGAGAGCAGGCGATCCGAACGCATGCTCCACTCGACATCGGCCACCGCCTGCAAGGCGTCGAGCTGCCGCGTCACGGCCGCGTTGGCGGCCGCCTGCAGGCGCGAGTCGATGGTGGTGGTGACCACCAGACCGTCGAGGTAGATGTTGTAGTCGTTCTCCGCGGCCCAGTCGACCAGCCACTTGCGCACATGCTCGGCGAAATGCGGGGCCGGCCCGAAGGCCACTTCCTGGCGCTCGAAGTCGAGCTGGATCGGGCGTTTTTGCAGTGCCTTGAAATCCGCCTCGCTCAGTTTTCCATGCTTGAGCATCTGCCCGAGGACGACATTGCGCCGTTTCAGGGCGCGGTCCGGATTGGTCACCGGGTTGTAGTAGCTATTGCCCTTCAGCATGCCGATCAGGGTGGCGCTTTCGAGTACGTTGAGCTTCGCCGCCGGCTTGTCGAAGTAAGTGCGTCCCGCCATTTCGATGCCGAACGCGTTGTACAGGAAGGGCACCGTGTTGAGATAGGTTTCGAGGATTTCCGTTTTCGTGTAGGCCTGTTCGATCTTGAGTGCCGTGATCATTTCCTTCAGCTTGCGGGTAACCGAGCGGCTGCGGCCGATTTCCTCCGGGTACAGGTTGCGCGCCAGTTGCTGCGTGATCGTCGAGCCGCCCTCGGCCCGGCCGACCAGCGTGCGCGCGGCGCTCGCCAGCGTGCGCTGGAAGTCGATCCCGTGATGCTGGTAGAAGCGATGGTCTTCGGTGGCGAGCAGGGCATCGATCACGTTCGGTGAGACCTGGCTCAAGGGTACCCACTCGCGGTTCGTGCGATTGAAAGTGGCGATCCGCTTGCCGTCGGCCGACAGCAGCACGCTCGGCTGGTCGACCTTGGCCTTGCGCAGGTCGGCGATGCTCGGCGTAAACGGAATCAGAACGACGGCGTAGACGCAGAGCAGCACGATTCCGACCGCGCCGCTCGCGGCGATGGCCTTCCCGGCGCAGAGAAGGCGCTCGCGCCTGCTGGATTGCGCCATGAAGGCGCCGGTGAAATATCCGGCAATGCGCCGGGACAAGCGTTTGACGCGCGCGATAGCGCTGTGCTCCTGGTCCAACGATAGCTCCTGACGGGTCGGTTGATGCTGCGTGCTGCGCAATGTAGCAGGATACGACATTGCCCGGTCTGGCGAGAATCCACGGTGCACACCGTCGGGCTATCCGGGTAATCCCTCGGCCCGGTGGCGCAGGGCAGGGGGGCTTTGCGAGCTTACGATCCGGCCGTTCTCAAAATACATAAAATTTTTGACGTCCTCGATGGTCGAACTGGACCTGCTCGCCTATCTGTTGGGACACCGAATCTCAGGGGGAATATCACACCGATCGTTGAGGCGACGAATTGTCGTATGGATCTTACGGAAAGAATGGAGCCCATGCCCTCCTTCCAGGCCGACCAAGCGTCCAATATCGAAGCGGAAGCGCAGCGGCAGAAAACTGTTCTGCTGTATCGCAATGCCGGTGTCGCCCTGTGGGTAACGATCGTCAATGCCGGACTGCTGGCCTACGTCAATGCCACGCTCCATACTGCCGCCGGCCTTGCGTTCGTCTGGTGGGTTTTGATCGTTCTCGTTGCCGCAGGGCGCAACCTGCTGGCACAGCGCTTCAAGGCGGCACGACCGGAAGCGATCACGGCCATGATTTGGCGGCGCCGGTATGTCGGCGCCACGGCGGCGATGGCTGCCGCCTGGGGGGCGGGAATCGTCTTGTTCATGTGGCAGGCGCCCGTGGTTGCGCAGCTATTCACCGGCCTCGTGCTCGCCGGGATGATGGCTGGCGCGCTGCCGATTCTGGCACCGGTACCGGCCGCTTTCCGGATTTTCGCGCTGCTGGTGTGCATTCCGATGTCCGCGGCTATCTTGCTGCAAGCGAATTCCCCTCTTCTCTGGGCATTCGGCGCAATGACCTTCGTTTTTCTGCTGGCGGTGCTGGCCAGCGCACGCTATCTGCATCAGACCCTCGACGTTTCGATCCGCCTGGGGCTGGAACTCCAGCAACACCGAGCGCAACTGGAACAACTGGTGGCCGAACGGACAGTGGAGCTTGCGCTTGCCATGAAGAACGCCGAGGCGGCGAACAACGCCAAATCCCGCTTCCTTGCAGCAGCCAGCCATGACCTGCGGCAACCGCTGTCGGCTCTGAAGGTCTACGCCGGATTGTTGAATAATCCTCGGGTCCCCGCGTACCCAAAGATGGTGGCGAACACCAGGGATTGCATCAATAGCCTGAGCGATCTGCTCGACGATCTGTTGGACCTGAGCAAGCTCGAGGCGGGCGTGGTCACTCCCACGGTCAGCGACTTTGCCATCGCGGACGTGTTCGCCCACCTGGAGACGATTCATGCGCCAGAAGCAACGGGCAAAGGACTCCGCCTGCGCTGCGTCCCGTCCAGGATTGTCGGACGCACGGACCTGGTGCTGTTCCGCCGTGCACTTGGAAACCTGTTGGCAAACGCGATCAGTTACACCGAACGCGGTGGCGTGCTGATCGCTTGCCGTCGGCGGCAGGGGAAATTCTGGGTCGAGGTTTGGGATACCGGGGTCGGCATTCCGGCCGAGAACTTCGCCGAGATTTTCGAGGAATTCAAACAACTGGGCGACGGGTCGCGAAACAGTGGCAGCGGTCTGGGTCTGGCTATTGTCGCCAAGACAGCCGCCCTTCTTGGTCTGGGAATTGGTCTGCGCTCCCGGCCGGGGCGAGGATCGGTGTTTGCCATCGAGTTGCCGCTCGGGCAGGCCGAACTCATCGTCCCGGCCAGCGCCATCTCGAATGCGGCACTCCATACCCTGCGGATCGCCTTGGTCGAAGACAATCCCATGGTTCGCGATGCCTTGGTCGAAGGTCTACAAGGGCTTGGTCATCGAGTGCTGGCGGCCGCCACGACGGAAGCCCTCCTGCCTGAACTTGAACCACTGCCGCCGGATATCGTGGTCTCGGACTATCGACTGAATGCGGGCGAAACCGGTTTTGACGTCATAGCGGCTGTCCGGGAGCAATACGGGGCTGAATTGCCGGCGATCCTGATTACCGGCGACACCGATCCCAATTTGCTGCGCGGCATGACCGGCCGCGGCATCATCGTGCTGCGCAAGCCACTGGCCCTGGAGACGCTACAAACCTATCTGCAAAAACTGACGGCTTCGGCCCGCTGACAGCGTTTTTGCGCAGGGTCGGGGGCCGCCTGCTTTCTCCGCTCCCGGCGATGCCGGCCGGCGCAGAGCGTCCGGGGCCTCGCCAGGGCAGGCGCTACTTGCTGAGTAGCCGCATGCCGCGTTCCAGCCCGTCGAGGGTGAGGGGGAACATGCGGCCGCCGAGCAGGTTGTGGATCATCGCGATCGACTGGCGGTATTGCCAGTAGTGCTCGGGCTCGGGGTTGAGCCAGATGGCGTGCGGCCAGGTGTCGGTCAGGCGGCGCAGCCAAGTGGCGCCGGGTTCGGCGTTGTTGTATTCGACGCTGCCGCCGGGCTGGACGATTTCGTAGGGACTCATCGTCGCGTCGCCGACGAAGATCAGCTTGTAGTCGTTGCCGTACTTGTGCAGCACGTCGAGCGTCGGGATGCGATCAACGTGGCGGCGGCTGTTGTCCTTCCACATGTAGTCGTAGACGCAGTTGTGGAAGTAATAATATTCGAGGTGCTTGAACTCGCTGCGGCAGGCCGAGAAGAGCTCTTCGCAGACGCGGATGTGGTCGTCCATCGAGCCGCCGATGTCGAGCAGGAGCAGCACCTTGACGGCGTTGTGGCGCTCCGGGCGCATGTGCAGGTCGAGCCAGCCGGCGTTGCGCGCGGTGCCGGCGATCGTGCCGTCGAGGTCGAGTTCCTCGGCGGCGCCTTGGCGGGCGAAGCGGCGCAGGCGGCGCAGGGCGACCTTGATGTTGCGCGTGCCGAGTTCGATCTGGTCGTCGAGATTGCGGAACTCGCGTTTTTCCCAGACCTTGACCGCCGAGCGGTTCTCGCTCTTGCCGCCGATGCGCACGCCTTCGGGGTGCGTGCCGCCGTGCCCGAAGGGCGACGTGCCGCCGGTGCCGATCCACTTGCTGCCGCCGGCGTGGCGCTCCTTCTGTTCGGCAAGCCGCTCCTTCAAGGTTTCCATCAGCTTGTCCCAGCCGAGCTTTTCGAGCTTGGCGCGCTCGGCATCGGAAAGGTGCTTCTTCATTGCCGCGCGCAGCCAGTCTTCGGGAATCAGCGCCTCCATGCCGGGCAGGGCTTCGACGCCCTTGAAGTACTCGCCGAAAGCGCGGTCGAACTTGTCGAAATGCGTTTCGTCCTTGACCAGCACGGCGCGCGCGAGGACGTAGAAGTCATCGAGGCTGTGTTCGATGACGTGCTGTTGCAGGGCTTCGAGCAGCGCCAGGAACTCCTTGGTGGATACCGGGAGTTTGCTGGCCTTGAGATGGAGAAAGAAGTCGATCAGCATGATTTCGCCTGATGCGCTTTCCGGGCAGGCTTCAACGCGATTCCGGCAGCATTCAGTCGGCGGCGTCCGGCGGCGTCTGGCGCTTGGCGACGTGCATCTTTTGCAGGCGCAGGATGCAGAAGGCGAGCACTACGATCAACACTGCGCCAAGCACCGTGAGCATGGTCGGCATGGCGCCGGCCGCCGCGCCTTCGCGCAGGCGCATCAGTGATGCGGCGGTAAACGAGCCGATGGCGGCAAAGGGCAGCAGGACGGTGGCGGCGATCAGGACAAAAGCTTTCATGGCGGGTCTCGGCGTTGTTGCGGTGGGAATTTAAGGCGTGGATTCTATGGATTCAGCGATTGTTGCGCGCCATGAAAATCAGGCGCTCGAAAAGATGCACGTCCTGCTCGTTCTTGAGCAGCGCGCCGTGCAGCGGCGGGATGGAGACTTTCTGGTCCCTGGCGCGCAGCGCTTCGGGCGGAATGTCTTCGGCGAGGAGCAGCTTGAGCCAGTCGAGCAGCTCCGAGGTCGATGGCTTCTTTTTCAGCCCGGGGATTTCGCGCAGTTCGAAGAAGACCTCGAGCGCTTCGCGCAGCAGGTTCTGCTTGAGTCCCGGAAAGTGCACGTCGACGATCTTGTGCATCGTCTCCTTGTCGGGAAACTTGATGTAGTGGAAGAAGCAGCGGCGCAGGAAAGCGTCGGGCAGTTCCTTCTCGTTGTTCGAGGTGATGAAGAGGATCGGCCGGTGGCGGGCCTTGACCAGTTCGCGTGTCTCGTAGACGAAGAACTCCATGCGGTCGAGCTCGCGCAGGAGGTCGTTGGGAAATTCGATGTCGGCCTTGTCGATCTCGTCGATCAGCACCACCGACTGCGTTTCGCAGTTGAAGGCCTCCCACAGCACGCCCTTGACGATGTAGTTGCCGATCTCGGCCACCTTGGCGTCGCCGAGTTGCGAATCGCGCAGGCGGGACACCGCGTCGTACTCGTACAGCCCCTGCTGGGCCTTGGTCGTCGATTTGACGTGCCACTGGAAGAGCGGCAGGCCGAGCGCCGCCGCCACTTCCTCGGCGAGCATCGTCTTGCCGGTGCCCGGCTCGCCCTTGATCAGCAGCGGGCGTTGCAGGGTGATGGCGGCATTGACGGCGAGCGTCAGATCGCGGGTGGCAACGTAGTTCTCGGAGCCGGAGAAGCGCATGAGGAAAGTCCTTCGGGGGATGTTTTCGGTTTTGCCCGTACGATTCTACGCGCAATTTCTGAGCTGAAAAGCTGTGGCGCCAAGGCTTGCCGGGCGGATGGCGCTCAGCCCGGCAGGGCGCGCCGCACGCGCTCGAGATAGTCGTTGGCGTCCAGTTCGCCGCCCTGGCGCTGCGCGTTCCAGATCGTTTCGCCGAGGCATTCGAGAATGACGTGTTCGGCCTCGTGCACTTCGAGCCGGGCACGCAGGGCGTGGTACGCGGCGCGAATGCCGGGCGGCTGGTCGATGCTGATCTGGTCGGCGATCGCCAGATGCAGCGAGAGGTGGAGAAAGGGGTTCATCTGCCCGCTTTCCGGCGTGAACTCCTCGGCCAGGGCTTTCTCCGGGTTCTCGAGCAGGGCGTGGTATTCCGGGTGGTGCTCGATCAGATCGGCCGCCGTCGCTTCGGCGCCCTCGAGAATCAAGCGCTCGCGGTACTTGCGCCACGATTCGCAAAAGAAATTGCGAACCTGATCACGGGATGGATTGAACATGCGATTCCTTCGAGCCTTTGCCGATCAGTGCGGTGACCACGGCGTTCTGCAACTGGCGATTGATTCGTTGCTCGCCGGCGGCGCCCGGCGCGATCTGGCCGGTGCCGTAAGCGCCGAGCAGGGGCAGGCCGGGAAAACGCTCGCGCAAGGCGTCGAGATCGCGGTCTTCGCCGCCGTAAAAATAGGGGCCGCGGCCGATACAGGAAAACATCAGGGCGCAGGCCGGGTCGGGCATCCTGCTCGCGAGCCGTGCCAGGCTTTGGCGCATGTCGGCTTCGGCGGACAGCGGCTGGCGGATGGCCCAGGCCAGCTTTTGACCGGGGTGCGTGCACTCGGCCAGCGTCAGCGAACGGTCGGCGTTGGCGGCGATGATGCCGACCGCGTGGCAGCGTCCGGCGGCGACCGCCGCGTGTGTTTGCGCCGCATTGTGTCCGCTGTCGATCAGCACGGCGGTGAGATGGTGCAGCGGTAGCGACGGAGAATCGCGGTATTCGGGCGGCAGGGCGCGCTGCAGGCTGTCCTGCGCGCTAAGGCCGCCGAGCGTTTCAAGGTCGTAGCCGCTGCTGCCCTCGATCCACTGTGCCTCGCCGAGCAGGCGCAGGCCGCTCGAGACCTCGATGTCGACGTGGGTGCCGAGCAGTTGCACGCTGCAGCGTTGCTGTTCGGCGAGGCGCCCCTGTTGCCAGGCAACCGGGTCGGCATAGCCGACGGTGCCGGTGAAACTGCCGCCGAAACGGACCCCGGCCTGGCCCCAGTCGGGCAGGAAAGTGCTGCCGGTGTAGCTGAGGACGGGTTCGCCGAAGGCGCTCGGCGCCTCCGGGTGCCCGAGCGAGAGTCCGCCCCCGAACACCATGACGGCCGCAGCGGGGCGGTCGAGTACCCAGCCGGACTCGGTCAGCACGCCGGCCGCGATGCCGCCGGCAATCTGCGTGCACTGTGCGGCGCGCGCAGCGGCGGTGACCGATTGCTGCGCATGGCGGGCAAAGTCGGGGGTCAGGAAGAGCAGAACGCCGTTGGCATGGGTCAGCCCGGCTTTTTGCAAAGCCTGGTCGACGGCTTCCTCGACCAGTTGCGGCAGCGGTTCGTTTCCTGAAACGAGAGCGGTGGCAACGGTCATCGCGCAGTGTCTTTTCCGGAGGCTTCGTAAAGTTGGGTCTTGTCTTTGTATTCGCAAAGATCGGTGATCGGACAGCGCCAGCATTCGGGCTTGCGTGCCTTGCAGATGTAGCGCCCGTGCAGGATCAGCCAGTGGTGCGCGTCGTGCTTGAACTCATCTGGGACCGATTTTAGCAGCTTGAGTTCGACCGCAAGCGGCGTCTTGCCCGGCGCGAGCTTTGTCCGGTTGGCGACGCGAAAGATGTGCGTATCGACGGCGATATGCGGTTCGCCGAAGGCAGTGTTGAGCACGACGTTGGCGGTTTTTCGGCCGACGCCGGGCAGGGCCTCGAGCGCTTCCCGGTTCTGCGGCACTTCACCGCCATGCAACTCGATCAGCTGGCGGCAGGTGGCGATGACGTTCTTCGCCTTGGTCGGATAGAGGCCGATGCGGTTGATGTAGCCGGCCAGGCCTTGCTCGCCGAGTTCGTACATGGCCTGTGGCGTGGGCGCGTCGGCAAAGAGCTGGCGGGTCGCCAGATTGACGCTTTTGTCGGTCGCCTGCGCCGAGAGGATGACGGCGACCAGCAGCTGGAAGGTGGTCGCGTATTCGAGTTCGGTGGTCGGCGCCGGGTTGGCGGCGCGCAAGCGGGCAAACAGCTCGGCGCGCTTGGCCGCGTTCATCGTTGTTGGCGTTGCCGCGTACGACGAGTGCTGAAGCAGCAGCGGCCGGTATTAATGGCAGCCGCCGGCAGCCAGCGGTGCCGGCGTCGGGCGCTGCTCGCGCGCCGCAAGCCGGGCTTCGTACCAGTTTTTCCAGGCGACGAGGAAGGCGAGGACGATGAAGGCGCCGGGCGGCAGAATCGAGACGAGGAAGCCCGGATAGTCCTTGGGGAACAGCTGCAGCGCCTGCAGGCCCGGAATCACCGCTTCGATGCCGGAGAACAGGGTGCCGGCGCCGATGATTTCGCGAATGCCGCCGAGCAGGGACAGCGTCCACAGCATGCCGACGCCCATGAAGGCGCCGTCGAACAGCGACTGGATCGGCCCGTTCTTGGCCGCGAAGGCTTCGATGCGGGCGAGCACGATGCAGTTGGTGATGATCAGCGGAATGAAGATGCCGAGGATGTTGTACATGTCGTGCATGTAGGCCGCCATGCTCAGGTCGACGACGGTGACCAGCGCGGCGGCGATCATGATGAACACCGGGATGCGGATTTCGTGCGGAATGAAATTGCGCAGACAGGCGACGACGAAACCGGACAGCGCCATGACGATGATCGTCGCCATCGAGAGCATGAAGCCGTTGACCAGGCTGGTGGTCATCGCCAGCAGCGGGCACATGCCGAGCATCTGGACGAGGCTGGAGTTCTGCTTCCAGGCCCCGTTGTAGAAGATTTCCTTGGTTTCTGTCCAGGTGATCATGATCCGTCCTGCTTATCTGGCTGCGTAAAGTTTGTCGCGGTTTTCGGCGACGTATTTCAGCGTCTTGGCGACGGCCTTGACCACCGCGCGCGGGCTGATCGTGGCGCCGGCCATGGAATCGAAGCGGCCGCCGTCCTTCTTGACCTTCCAGTCGCGCTGGGCGACTTTTTCCAGCGACAGGCCGTCGAACTGATTGATCCAGGGACGGTCCTTGTTCTTGTCCTTCTTCGGATCGATGTAGTCGCCGAGCCCCGGCGTTTCCTTGTGCTGCGTCACGCGCACGCCGGACAGGGAGCCGTCGGCGTTGATGCCGACGAGCAGGCGGATCTTGCCGCTGTAGCCGTCCGGCGCAACCGCCTCGAGCACCAGTGCTGCCGGCGCACCGGCCCGGCGCGCGCGATAGACGGTGCTCGTATCGTCGAGGCCGAGTTCCGCCGTCGGCGGCAATTCCAGCGTGTCTTGCAGCAATTCGTTGTCGTAGTTGGCTTGCGGCAGAACCTCGCCGATCGAACGCATTTTTTCCAGCGCGGTGGAGGCATCGATCGCCGGTTTGGTCCATTGATAAACGCCGGCCAGCACCGCGGTGAAGCCGATCGTGAAAATGAACAGGATGACGGCCGTGCGCGTGGCCATCGTCGTTGCAGTCAGCGGTTTCACGTTATGCGTCATTTGTCACCCCGCATGCCGAAAATCACCGGCTGGGTGTACATGTCGATCAGCGGCACACAGATGTTAAGCAGCAGCACGGCAAAGGCGACGCCGTCCGGGTAGCCGCCGAAAACGCGGATCAGGTAGGCCAGCGCGCCGGCCGAGAAACCGAAGATCAGCTTGCCTTTCGGGGTCGTACAGCCGGAAACGGGGTCGGTGACGATGAAGAAGGCACCGAGCATGGCGCCGCCCGAGAAGAGATGGAACAGCGGGCTGGCGAAAGCCGCCGGCTGCCACAGCCAGAGCCCGGCGGCGAGCAGGGCGATGCCGGCGATGAAACCGGCCGGCGCATGCCAGCTGATGATCTTGCGCTGCCACATCCACAATCCGCCGAGCAGGTAGCCGGCCATCACCCATTCCCAGCCTTTGCCGGCGAAATGGCCGAAGGTCTGGGCGTCGCCGAGCACGCTGGCCACCGTTGCCGTTCCCTCGCCGAGCTTGAGCGCGGTCTTCAGCGCGTCGAGCGGGGTGGCGCCGCTGATCGCGTCGAGGCGCGGGGCGAAACCGAAGACAAGCGCCAACTGGTCGGCGAAGCCGGCTTTCAGATCGACCGGCGGCCACTGCGACATCAATGCCGGAAAGGAAACGATGCAGATGGCGAAGGCGATCATCGCCGGATTGAACGGATTCTGGCCAAGGCCGCCGTACAACTGCTTGGCGATCACGATGGCGAACAAGGTGCCGACGACGACCAGCCACCACGGCGCCAGCGGCGGGAAGGCGAGGGCGATCAGCCAGCCGGTGACGATGGCGCTGCCGTCGCCGAGAAACAGGCCGAGCGGCTTGTCGCGCAGCTTGAGCATGAAGGCTTCGCCGGCCAGCGCGGCCAGCGTGGCGATGGCGAGCTGGACCAGGATCATCGGGCCGAAAATCCAGACGTAAGCCGCGATGCCCGGCAGCAGTGCGGCCAGCACCTGCAGCATGACGCGCTGGACGCTGACTTCCTTCAGTACATAGGGCGGGGTGGTGAAATCCATCATTGCTCTTGCTGTTTCTGCGCTGCGGGCGTTGTGGAGGTGGTCGGCAAATCCGTGGCCGATGCGGCTGGTTCAGCCTGCAGTGGTTCGCGGCGTGCCTCGATTTCGGCGATTTCCTTGCGCTGCGCCACGGTCAGGCCGTCGGTGTTCTTCGGCTCGGCGGCTTCGCGCTGGACGCGGGCACGCTCGACCGCGGCGGCGATCGAGGCCTTCTTGGCGGCGTTGGCATCGACGGGGGCATCGGGTGCGGCGGGCGCAGTGCTGCCTTCGGCCGGGGCCACCTTCTTTTCAGCCGCTTTGGCGGCTGCGGCCTTGGCCAGACGTTCGGCCTTCTCGGCTTTTTCGCGTTCGTCGCGCAGGTTGCGGAATTCGAAGCGCGCCTTGGCGGCATCGGCCGCATTCTTCTCGGCTTCGCGCGCCCAGATTTCGCTTTTCGCGAAGCGGAAATATTGCACCAGCGGGATGTGCGACGGGCAGACGTAGCTGCAGCAACCGCATTCGATGCAGTCGAAGATGTTGTATTCCTGCGTCTTGCCGAAGTTCTTGGCGCGCGCGAACCAGTACAGCTCAAAGGGCTGCAACTCGTGCGGGCAGGCCTTGGCGCATTCGCCGCAGCGGATGCACGGCATTTCCGGTGCCTTCGGCGGGAACAGCGCCGGCGATCCGGCGATGATGCAGTTGGTCGCCTTGACCAGCGGCGCATCGAGGCTCGGCATTTCGAAGCCCATCATCGGGCCGCCCATCAGGTAGCCGTTGGTGTCGGACTTTGGCTGGCCGAGCTTGATGAATTCACCGAGCGGCGTGCCGATCAGCACTTCCCAGTTGCGCGACGTTTCGACGTTGCCGGTCAGCGTGATGATGCGCGAGATGACCGGCTCGCCGTGGGCGATGGCGCGATAGGCGGTGTAGGCGGTGGCGACGTTGAAGCACTGCACGCCGAGATCGGTCGAGCGCTTGCCGGCCGGAACTTCCTTGCCGGTGAGCACGCGGATCAGTTGCTTGGCGCCGCCGGCCGGATAGCGCGTCGGCACGGCGATCACTGCGAAGTTTTCGCCGAGTGCCTGCACGGCCTGCTGCATCGCGGCGACGGCTTCGGGCTTGTTGTCCTCAATGCCGATCAGCACGCGTTTCGGTTGCAGCAGGTCGCGGAAGATGCCGACGCCGCGCACGACCTCTTCGGCGCGTTCGCGCATCAGGAGGTCATCGCAGGTGATGAACGGTTCGCACTCGGCGCCGTTGATCACCAGCTCATCCATCGGTACCGTTTTCGAGGCGGTGAGTTTGCCGTGCGTCGGGAAGACCGCGCCGCCGAGGCCGACGACGCCGGCGTCGCGCAGGATCTCGCGCACGCGCTCGGGCGCCAGCTCGCCATAGTTGACCGGCGTCCGCGCGATCCATTCGTCGCGACCATCCGGCTCGATGATCACGGAGAGCGTGGTCAGACCCGAGGGATGGGCCGTGACGTGCTGCTCGATCGCCAGCACGGTGCCCGAGGTCGGGGCATGCACGGCCGACGACAGCCAGCCATCAGGGCCGCCGATCTGCTGGCCTTTCAGCACGTGCTCACCGACTTCGACGAGCGGGTTCGGCGTGCCGCCGATGCTCTGGTGCAGCGGAACGATCAGGCGCGCGGGCAGCGGCGCCTGGCCGATTGGCGCGTGCAGCGAAGGCGTCTTGTTGGTCTGCGGCTTGACGCCACCCTTGAATTTGAAAAGTTGCTGGAGCATTGCGTTCATTCGGGGCGTTCAGGCGGCGTGCTTGATTTCGATGACTGGATACTTCCACTTCCAGTTGCCGAGATTTTCGCCGATGGGTTCCATGCTGATGCATTCGACCGGGCAGGGTTTGACGCACAACTCGCAGCCGGTGCACAGCGGGGCGACGATGGTGTGCATCTGCTTGGCGGCACCGACGATGGCATCGACCGGGCAGGCCTGGATGCACAGCGTGCAGCCGATGCAGGTGTCCTCGTCGATAAGGGCGACCTGCTTGGGTTTTTCTTCGGCGTCGAGCGCCTTGACTTCGCGGCCGAGCAGATCGGCCAGACGTTGCACACCCTCGGCACCGCCCGGCGGACACAGATTGATGTCGGCCTCGCCGCCAGCAATCGCTTCGGCATAGGGCTTGCAGCCGGGATAGCCGCACTGGCCGCATTGTGTCTGCGGCAGGATGCTTTCGATTTTCTCGACCAGCGGATTGCCCTCGACCTTGAACTTGATCGAGACCCAGCCCAGCGCAGCGCCGAGCACGACGGCGCCGAGCGCCATGATGAGGATAGCGGTAATCATTACTGGTATTTGTCCAGGCCGGCGAAGCCCATGAAGGCGAGGCTCATCAGGCCGCCGGTGACGAGGGCGATGGCCGTGCCCTTGAAATAGACCGGGACGTCGGCGCCCTCGATGCGTTCGCGGATGCCGGCGAAGAGCACCAGCGCCAGCGAGAAACCGACCGAGCTGCCGAAACCGAAGAGCAGCGATTCGACGAAATCGTACTTGTTACCGAGCGCCAGCAGCGGAATGCCGAGCACGGCGCAGTTGGTGGTGATCAGCGGCAGATAGATGCCGAGCACCTGGTGCAGCATCGGGCTGGTCTTCTGGATGACCGTCTCGGTGAGCTGGACGATCGCCGCGATGGTGACGATGAACGAGATCGTGCGCAGGTAGGTGAGATCGAAAGGCTGCAGCAGGTAGGCGTCGATGATGTAGCTGGCGCCGGTGCCGAGGGTCAGCACGAAGGTCGTCGCCGCACCCATGCCGAACGCCGTCTCGAGTTTCTTGGAGACGCCCATGAAGGGGCAGAGGCCGAGAATTCTCACCAGCACGACGTTGTTGACGAGGACGGCGCCAATGACGATGAACAAATAGTGGGTCATGTTGTGCGTGGCTAGAGGGGGCTTGGTTTTTGAGCGTTGCGATTATCCCCCGAGAGCGGGGGGCATTCAACCACATTATTAATGCAAGTATATGAAATCTTATGGCATTGGAATTTTTGCGCAGCGCTTACTTGCGGCCCGCGCGCTGCCTGGCGATCGCGCCTGCCGCCTCGCTGACCAGCTCCGGGCCGCGGTAGATGAAGCCGGAATAGAACTGCACGAGTTTTGCGCCGGCCTCGATCTTGGCTGCCGCATCGGTTCCGCTCATGATGCCGCCGACGCCGATGATCGGCAGTTCGCCGGCCAGCGCGGTCGCCAGCTTCCTCAGCACGGCGGTCGATAGGTCGAAAACCGGCGCGCCCGACAGGCCGCCGGTTTCGTCGGCATTCGGCAGGCCCTCGACACCGGCGCGCGAGAGCGTGGTGTTGGTGGCGATGACGCCGTCCATGCGGTGCTGGCGCAGCAGATCGGCGATTGCCTGGATCTGCGCGTCTTCGAGATCGGGGGCGATCTTCAGGGCGAGCGGCACGTACTTGCCGTATTTGTCGGCGAGCTTCGCCTGCGCGGCTTTCAGGCTGCCGAGCAGGGCGTCGAGCGCGTCGTCCTTCTGCAGTTCGCGCAGGTTCTTGGTGTTCGGGCTGGAAATGTTGACCGTGACGTAACTCGCGGCGTTGTACACGCGATCGAGGCAGATCAGGTAGTCGTCGGCCGCTTTTTCGATCGGCGTGTCGAAATTCTTGCCGATGTTGATGCCGAGGATGCCGCCGCGCTTCGGGAACTGCGCCGCCGCGACGTTGGCCAGCAACTGGTCGACGCCTTCGTTGTTGAAGCCCATGCGGTTGATGATGGCCTGCTTTTCCGGAATGCGGAACAGGCGCGGACGCGGGTTGCCGGGCTGCGGGCGCGGCGTGATAGTGCCGATTTCGATGAAGCCGAAACCGAGCGACGCCAGCGCATCGATGTGGTCGCCGTTCTTGTCGAGCCCGGCGGCGAGACCGACCGGATTGGGGAACTTCAGCCCCATGGCCTCGACCGGATCGGCAGGCACCGCTTTGGCGACGAGGCAGGCGACACCCGCCGAATTGAGGAAGCCGACGCCCGACATGCCGATACCGTGGGCGGTTTCGGCGTCGAGCGCGAAGAAGAATTTGCGGATCAGTGGATAGAGCATCCCGCAATTTTACCGCATCGCAGCAAGGGACGGGAGCTGGCGGGCGGTGTTTCGGGACTGTGCGCCAAGCACCAGCGCCTCGTTCTGGGCGACGTGCCGCCGTGCTAGACTGCCGCCGGCCCTCCCACAAAGCATAAAAATGACGCCCGAGCTCAAGGCACGACAGGAAATCGACCGCTTGCTCGGCGCCGCCGGCTGGCATGTTCGCGATATGGCGCAGGCCAATATCTACGCGGCGCGCGCGTGGCGTCTTTGCCTTCCACCGGCCGGAAATGCTGGCCGGCTGGCTGCAGGGCCTGCCGCAAGCTACCGTGTTAGCACTGGCGTGAGCACAGCTTCAAAAGTACCCGTGGCGCTGTCGCCACTCGCAGAACCGCAGCGCATCGTCGCCAAAGTCGACCACTGCCTGTCCCTGATCCGCACCGTCGAAGTCGACACCAACCTCTAGCGCGCCGAGCGGCTGTGTCAGTCCACACTCGCTAGTGCATTCGCATGACCAACAGAACCGCGCGGCGTCAATTGGCGATAGAAACGAACCGGGATAAATGTGATGTTGCCCCTGAATGAATTGACCAATCTTGAGAAAACCGTTCTGGAAAATCTGCTGGAAAGCACTCCGGCAAATGATAGTGGTGTCGACTCCCTTTATTTTCGCGCGAAGTATTTTGAGTCGGTTGATTTGATAGATCGCCTTGAGGCTGCTGGATATATCCGCAAGGATCAAGAGCGTTATTTTGTAAGCCTGACTGCCCTTGCGCAGCTTGATGTGGCGCGGTCCATCCGCATTCTTGACGATGCGGAAAAGCTCTTTCATCAATTGAAGAGCCACTATTCGCGATCACAGCGAGAAAGCCTGCAAATTAGCGTCCTTGCTGAACTAGCGGGAGTTGGTGATCTTGCCGCACGTGAAGCCCTAAGCTACATGGTTGAAGGCACGTGGTGGGGTGGTCGGTCGACCAGTTTCTTCAATGGCCCAAACGCGCATATCCAGCCGTCTGAATCCATACTTCGCTTCGAGTCATTTTCGGCAGTGGTTCAACAACTGCGAAGCTGGCAGACGGCGCGCATACAGGATCGTCAGTTGGCCTTGGCGAGTGCCTTGCGAAGCCATGTGGGCAGCACAGCGCAACCATTGCCAACGGCAGCAATTACTCAACGACGGCGCCCCGATTGGTTTGTCGAACTACCGGAGCGCATACGGGATTTGCTTGGCGAAACTTATTCCGCAATGTCTTTGGATTTAAGGGCATTGCCCGCAATGGGAATTCGAGCGCTGATTGATGTTGTATCGGTTGAATTGGTAGGCGATGTGGGTTCTTTTGATCAGAAACTGGGTCGACTGAAGGAAGATGGTCACATAACCGCAGTCGGTCAATCAATTCTGTCAGCTGCTATCGACGTTGGAAATGCGTCGGCACATCGCGGATATGTGCCAAGCCGCGATGACTTGGGCACCTTGCTTGATGTTGTTGAGCACTTGCTTCAAGGAGGGTGTCCGGAATTTTGTGTAAACGGGTTTGTTGTTAGAGGTTGGTCACCCGTTCTTCAAACTGGATAGTAAAGCGAGTCAGCGCAGCTTTCCAATCCCGGATCGGCATGGTCCATTTCCGGCT